>Ga0208044_1000050_pt1 | contig 142035 bp, 117 predicted proteins | sample Sb_taG_8_FD_187712 | JGI IMG/M metagenome (GOLD analysis project Ga0208044, IMG submission 187712) | Peat soil microbial communities from Weissenstadt, Germany - Sb_50d_c_BC metaG (SPAdes) (version 2) | ecosystem: Environmental > Terrestrial > Soil > Wetlands > Peat | place: Germany...
TTCCCGTGATTCGGGAAAACGGCAATCTGCGGGGAGTCGAAGCGGTGATCGACAAAGATCGCGCTTCCGCCCTGCTGGCCTCCGAGCTTGGAGTCGACATTTTCGCCATCTCGACCGACACCGACTACGTGTATCTCGACTACAAGAAGCCAACCCAGCGGGCGCTCACCCGCGTGACCGCGCCGGAGCTAGAAGAACACTACCACGCCGGCCATTTTCCGCCGGGAAACATGGGCCCCAAAGTGGAGTCGGCCCTGCAATTCCTGAAAGCAGGAGGACGCGAGGTGGTGATCACCTCCTACGATCTTCTGCGCCAGGCCATCGCGGGCCGAGGCGGCACGCACATTGTGCCCGACGAGGTGGGCGTCACCAGCCGGTCGCAGGTGCGCCTGCAGATTCCCGTAGAAGGACACTGACAATGGCGAACACAACGCTCGTGCCGGCCCGTACCGATCCTAAGCTGGAATCTGGCGCTGCCGTGAAGCTGAACCATCTCATCGAATCCCAGCAGTTCACGGTGCCTTTGCTGATGGAACTATTTCATCGTTCGCGGGGCATGGAGCGGGTCGTGGCCCGAGGAGGAACGCTCGACTATCAGAACAAGATTCTGGCCACGCTGTTTTACCAGCCTTCGACCCGCACCCGTTTCAGTTTTGAGGCGGCGATGCACAGGCTGGGCGGAAAAGTGCTGTCCACCGAGCACGCCGGCGCGTTCTCGTCGGAGATCGAGGCGGAGCAGGTTGAGGATTCCATTCGCATCATTGGCAGCTATGCCGATGTCATCGTCGTGCGTCATCCCGAAGCCGGAGGCGCCAGGCGCGCAGCCCAGGTATCCCCCGTCCCCGTCATCAACGCCGGCGACGGGGAAGGCGGCCAGCATCCCACGCAGGCCTTGCTCGATTTGTACACCATTTATCGCGAGCGCCCGCTGGACGGCCTCAGCGTGGCCATCGTAGGAGAGCTGGACAAGGGCCGCACGGCTCGTTCTCTGGCCTATCTGCTGGCCAAGTTCGAGCGGGTGAAGATTTTCTTCGTCAGCCCGCCTGAACTGCAGATGAAGCCCGATATTCTCGACTACCTCAACGAACACGGCGTCCACTACGAACTGGAGTCTGACATCGATCACGTCGTGGGAGAGGTCGATGTGGTCTACCAGACCCGGATTCGCCCCGAACGCGTACGCGACCGGCAGGAGTTGCCGCGCTACGCGATCAATTCTGCAACCCTGGCAAGAATGAAACCGGACGCGCTGATTCTCCATCCCCTGCCCAGAACCGTGGAACTGGACAAGACCGTGGACGGCGATCCGCGGGCGCTGTACTTCAAGCAGGCGGCCAACGGACTGTTGGTGCGAATGGCGCTGCTTACGATGTTGCTGGAATAGGGCTGGGGTCAGGAGTCAGGCGTCAGGCGTCAGGAATCAGCAGCGGAGGCTGGTATGCAGGGACATCGTGATCTGGTGGCATGGCAGAAAGGAATGAAGTTGGTGAAGGACATCTATCGTGTCACACTCCGAAGGGCCGCGGTCTCGGTACCGAGCAATTTGGCGGAGGGACATGGACGAAACTCGCGAAGAGAGTTCCATCAGTTCGTTGGACATGCCCGCGGATCACTGCTCGAGATCGAGACACAACTCGAAATCGCCCGCGACCTCGGGTACCTTCCACTTCCAATTGCTGCGGATTTACTGGCAGAGGCCAGCGAAGTCGGACCCGTTCTGAACGGCCTGCGAGCATGGTGCGCATCCGCTAAGACTGACTCCTGACCCCTGACTCCTAACTACTTCAGAAAGGAATCTATGCCCACGCGAGATAGCGCACTTCTTGAAATCACCGCTACCCAGCAGCTCATTGAACTCGAAAACCAGTTTGGCGCCCACAACTACCAGCCGCTCGACGTCGTCATCGATCGCGCCGAAGGCGTCTGGGTCTATGATGTCGAGGGAAAGCGTTATCTCGACTGCCTCGCGGCGTACTCCGCCGTCAACCAGGGCCATTGCCATCCCCGGATCCTGAACGCGCTGATTGAGCAGGCTCACAAAGTAACGCTCACCTCGCGGGCCTTCCGCAACGACCAACTGCCCCTGCTCTACGAAGAGCTGCATCAACTCACAGGGTTCGATCAGGCGTTGCCCATGAATTCCGGCGCGGAGGCGGTCGAGACTGCGGTGAAAGCCGCGCGCAAGTGGGGACACAAGGTCAAGGGCATTGCTCCGGGCCAGGCTGAGATCATCGTGTGCGCCAACAATTTTCACGGGCGCACGGTCACCATCGTCAGTTTCTCGAGCGACGAGCAGTATCGCGATGGCTTTGGCCCATTCACTCCGGGTTTCAAAATCATTCCCTACGGCGACGCCGGCGCGTTGCGCCAGGCGATTACTCCCAATACGTGCGCGTTCCTGGTCGAGCCTATTCAGGGCGAGGCCGGGATCATCATTCCGCCAGCAGGATTTCTCCGCCAGGCCGCCTCGATCTGCCGCGAACAGCATGTGTTGCTGATGTGCGACGAAATCCAATCCGGCCTGGGAAGAACGGGCAAGCTGTTTGCCTACATGCACGAAGACATCCAGCCCGACGTGCTGATTGTGGGCAAGGCCCTTTCGGGCGGCTTCTATCCCGTCTCCGCGGTGTTGGCCTCGAAAAAAGTTCTGGGCGTTTTCAATCCCGGCGATCATGGCAGCACGTTTGGCGGCAACCCGTTGGCCTGTGCTGTGGCGCGAACGGCGCTCCGGGTGTTGCTTGAAGAGAAACTGGTGGAACGTTCTGCCGAGCTGGGAGGGTATTTCCTGAATCGTCTCCAGACTCTGCGCAGCTGGGATCTGAAGGAGGTTCGCGGGCGAGGATTGTGGATCGGCATCGAACTGTACAGCCCGGCGCGTCCCTACTGCGAAGAACTGAAAGACGAAGGCATTCTGTGCAAGGAGACCCACGACAAAGTGCTGCGCATCGCGCCTCCACTCACCATTACGCGGGAAGAGATTGACTGGGCCTTCGAGCGGATCCGCAAGGTGATCGAGAAGCGCTGAACTGAACTCCGGGGCGTGCCAGCCGGGCCGGTAAGCATCTTCGGCCCGGCTGAAGGATATTCCTGCGGCTCCTACGCGGCGGCTCAACCCATCTTGATGTTTTTTTCGCAGACACTCCCGAACACCGCCAACATATGGGTTACGCCAAGAAGGTGGCGAATTGGTTTGCCGATGTTGTCGAGTTCCAAAACACAACCCGCCGACTTGGCGGAAACGTAGAGGCGAACCAGCGATCCGAGACCGGAACTGTCCATGTGGGTAAGATCCGTCAAGTCCAGCACGATTCGCTTGTGGCCTGGTAGCAGTTGCTTGACCTCGAGGTAGAAGTCGTCGTTCACCCCAGACACCAGCCTGCCGTTACATCGCACTACGGCGACATCGCCGGAACGTTCAATGGCAATGGTCAGGCGGTTTGCGACTGCATTGTCAGGCATAGAAACCTTCCTCGTCGGACTTTGTCGAACAGCGATCGAGCGATGGTCACTCAGAATGCTTGCAAGGCTGCATGCTCCTCGCCGTGGATCTCGAACAGGTTGATGAGGCGGGTTAACTCAAGAAGCGCCTGTACTTTCTTGTGCACATGGACCAGTTTCATCTCGCCGCCCGCCTGTCGGACGATGCTGTAACACCGGGTCAACTCGCCCAACCCGTCGCTATCGACGAAATCCACACCGGCCAGATTGATCAGGAACTTCTTGCGGCCGTTGCCGGTGAAGACGTGAACCAGGTCACGAAGCTGAGTGCGGCTGTCGCTCAACGTGAGCCTTCCCACCACGTCGACCACAACGATCCGATCCAGTTCTCTGGCCGCGACTTGAAAACCCATAGCCGGTTGGTGCTCGCTTTTTCTGCCGGGATCATATGCTTGGTTGAGTTTGCTTTCAAGCCAAGGCCCTAGTCGGTAGTGTCCTAAATTGACCACAAAGGACACGAAGGAACACGAAGGAAGGCCTGGAACATTAATCCCTTCGTGTGACTACGTGTCCTTCGTGATTCCCGAATTTAGGACACTACCCCCTAGTCAGCTTTGATCTTCGAAATTGTGTGAAGCTCGCGAAGCTTGTAGCGTTGCAGTTTGCCGGTAGCGGTTTTGGGGAGTTCGGGCAGGAACTCGATCCATCGCGGGCGCTTGTAGGCGCCGATTCGTTGCGCCACCCAATCCTGCAAAGTCCGAACCAGATCCTCATCCCGCTCGAAATCAGGCCGGAGCACAACATAGGCAGCGGGCTTGGTGAGCCGGCTGGCATCTTGCCGGGCGACCACTGCCGCTTCTCGCACCGCGGGATGAGCGATCAATGCGCTTTCTACCTCTGCCGGATTCAGCCACCGGCCATTTACCTTGAACAGGTCATCACTCCGCCCGGCGTACCAGTAATAACCGTTTTCATCCTGATAGAACTTGTCGCCCGTCCGGAACCAGGCACCCTCAAAGCTTCTCTGGGTCTTCTCATGCTGGTTCCAATAGCCGGCGCAGAGGGAATCTCCCTTGATAAGAAGGCCTCCGATTTCACCGTGGCGTACCTCGTGATCGGACTCATCGACGAGTCGTGCTTCATACCCCGGTATGATCTTGCCGCTGGAGCCTGGCCGCGCTTCTCCCGGACAATTGGAGACCACCATGTGCAAAGCCTCGGTGGAACCGAGCCCGTCCAGAATTTCGACTCCGAAGCGATCCCTGAAACGCTCGAACAGAGGTGCGGGCAGCGATTCGCCCGCTGAAATCGCCTGCCGCAGGCTGGACAGGTCAAATTCTTTTCCGTCGGGCCGCTGATGCGCCAGCAGCGCAACATAGTTCGAAGGCACCGAGAAGAAAAGAGTAGGCCGGAAGCGTTCGATGTTGGCATAGATTGTGGCTGGTTCAGGACGCTGCGGGGAGAGAATGGTTGTGCCGCCGCAAGCTAGAGGAAAGTAGCCGGCATTCCCCAGTCCATAGGCAAAGAACAACCGCGCGACGCTGTAGCAGCGATCGCGATCCGTCATTCGCAGGACGCCCTTGGCATATAACTCCGAACAGACCACCATGTCATGGTGGAGATGGATGCATGCCTTGGGGGACCCGGTGCTCCCCGACGAGTACAGCCAGAAAGCGGCGTCGTCCTTGCTGGTTTGCGCTTCGTCTAAGTGGGAAGGAGCTGCTTCCATCCGGTCTGTCAAGGAACCGGTTTCCTGACCGCCGACCACTATGATCTCCTGCAGGTGCTTTAGCCGCTCCCGGGGGATGAGATTTATGGTCGGCAGCAGGGCGTTGTGCACCAGGAGCACTCGACAGCGAGCGTCGTTGAAAAAGTATTCATAGTCCGGAGCCTGCAGATACGTGTTCAGCGGTACGGCTACAGCGCCGATCTTGATGGCGCCGAAGAAGGCGTACAGGAACTCGGGGCTGTCGAGCAGCAGAAGTGCAACACGTTCCTCCATTCGCACGCCTAGCTGCCGAAGAACATTGCCAACTCTGTTGCTGCGCTCGAAGAGTTGTTGATAGGTAACCCGCTCGGCGTCGCACTCGATCGCGACCGAGCTTCCTTTTCCGGCGAGAACGTTGCGATCCAGGAAGTAGGACGCGACGTTGAATGCCTGAGGGATCGTAGTCAACGGATGCTATTTTCTCATCGGATGCGCAGTGTATTCCAATCGGCGCGAGGTTAGGATGTATATCGTAGTCAGTCGAGGTCCCTCCGTTTCCCTTGAGTCATCCTCATGCGAGAGCTCGGAGCAATTGTGCGTATAGGGCAATCACCACTCAATGGTGACCTCGAAGACTTCTTGGCCTAGAATGAAGCAAAGCAAAGCGGGATATGGAAGGGTAGGGTGCGTTGTGATTAGAATCACGCCTTGGTGTGATTCTGCTTCTGGCGAGTGCCTGTCATGCCCAGCTACTATCCCGTTCATCTTCGAAACGCAGACTAGGGGCCAAACGTCTCGAACGTAATCAGAGGAGAATTGCAGATGAAGAAGGCCGTTTTGTTTTTGCTCGTGGCTGTTCCTCTTCTTGGTTCGCTGTTCTTTGCGGGATTCAATCCGCCGAGCGCGTCGGCAGTTCCAAGCTATGCGCGGCAAACGGGCTTGCCGTGCAGCGGCTGTCACTATGCGCCTCCGGAACTCAACCCTGCCGGGCGAAGATTCAAGTTGTTAGGTTATGTGGACAGGGCCGACGACGCAAAAGTCGTTAAGTCGGAGCCGGGCAAGAAGCATTCCGGCCTGGATCTGCTGTCATCGTTGCCGCTTTCGGTGATGCTGGAGACCTCGTTTACTTCACTCAAGACTCCGCAGCCGAACTTGAGCTCCACGAATACTCCGCAGACCCCGACGCAGAATGGAAATTTTGAGTTTCCGCAAGACATCTCGCTTTTCCTGTCCGGGGCGTGGACCAGCAACATTGGAAGCTTCCTGCAGGTGACGTATAACGCGCAGAACGATCACTTCAGCAGCGACAACACGGATATTCGATACGCCAACAAGACGAAGTTTCGGGGCAAGGAACTCGTCTACGGCCTGGACCTAAACAACAATCCGACGGTCGAGGACCTCTGGAACAGTACGCCGGCTTGGGGCTTTCCTTGGATCTCCAGCGACTCTGCACCCACTCCGAACGCGAGTCCAATCATCAATGGCGGCCTGGCGCAGGACGTTGCCGGGCTTGGCGCCTTTGGGATGTGGAACAACCACCTGTATCTGGATGCCACCATCTATCGCTCGGATCACATAAACGGCACTCAACCGAATCCGGGGACGGGATCTGGGGTGAACATTCGCGGGGTTGCGCCCTACTGGCGGCTCGCCTGGCAGCAAGGCACCGGCACGACACAGTTTGAATTCGGCACCTACGGCATGCACATGCGATCGACCCCCAACGAGCTGACAGACACCAACGGAGCCAGCATTCCCACGGATTCGTACACAGACTGGGGCGTGGACACACAGATCGACCGAACGCTGTTCCGAACTGATGTGCTCTCTTTTCGGGCCACATATATCCGGGAAAACAACGATCTGTTGAGCCTCCTGTTTCAAGGGGGCGGTCCAGGCAGTCCGACCGGCCTGGTGTCGCGAGGTTCGCACCGGTTGAACACAGTCCTGGCGAATGCGGAATATCACTTTGGCAACAAAGTTACGGGTTCGTTCGGCTGGTTCAATACGACCGGGACAGCGGATCCCATGCTGTATCCTTCCGGCCCACTGAGCGGCAACTTCAATGGCGATCCGAGGAGCGGAGGGTACATAGCGAACGTCTCGTATTGGCCGTGGCAGAATCTGCAGCTCGGCGCGCAATATACCGGGTATACGCGCTTCAACGGAGCCTCGACCAACTATGACGGAGCGGGCCGCAATGCGAGCTCGAACGACACCGTTTATCTGGATGCGAAGATCATTTTCTGACGCGCATCCGGGGAGTTATCACGGGGACAGGATTCGAAAAGGAGAAAAGGCAATGAAGATTAAGGCATTGATATTGGTGGGGATCATCGCCGGGTTGTGCAGCGCGGCGTGGGCCGGAGACATAGAGGGGAAAGTCACAGGAATGAAAGGTCAGTCGGTGGTGTATGTGGAGGCCATCGCGGGCAAAACGTTTCCCGCTCCCAAAGAACATCCCATGATCGATCAGAAGGGACTGATGTTTGCCCCGCATATCGTGGCCGTCCAGCAGGGCACGATCGTCGACTTCCTGAACAGCGACAACGTGGCCCACAACGTCTTCTGGACCGCGGTGGGCAGCGACAAGAAGGCCGGGCACAATCTGGGAACTTGGCCCAAGGGGGAAAAGCGCTCGTTCACTTTTGACAAGGCGGGTGTGGTGCCGCTGCTCTGCAACGTTCACCCAGAGATGGCAGGCTACCTGATTGTCAGCCCCACGCCGTACTTCGCCGAAACCGACGACAGCGGCAACTACAAAATCAAAGACGTGCCGGACGGCAGCTATACCTTAACGGTGTGGCATGAAGGCGCGAAGAATCAGTCGAAGCCGGTCACAGTGTCCGGCGGAGCCAAAGCGGACTTCACCGTGTCCAAGTAAACGGTATCGCGAGCGGGGAGCCTCAGGGCGGTAACTGCGCTCCCCGCCGTTTCAGCCCCGGTCGCTCCACAAAAGTCTGTTGACGCTTCCCCAACGCGAGGACTAGAAAGTTCCTTCATGCTGAAGCGGTTCAAAAACAAGATGGTGGATGCGGACTGGCTGCATACCAACTTTCCCTGCATGATGGCCTGCCCCGCCCACACCAACGCCGGGCGCTACGTGGGGCTGATCGCGGAGGGAAGATTTGAAGAAGCATACCGCATCGCGCGCGATCCAAACCCTCTGGCCAGCATTTGCGGGCGCGTGTGTGCGCACCCCTGCGAGACCGCGTGCCGGCGCGGTGAGATCGACCGTCCGATTTCCATTCGCGCGCTGAAACGGTTTCTGACCGAGCAGTTTGGTCCGGAGTCGAAACATCCTGTCAATGTCAATGACGGTCGCGGGCAGAAGAAACTGCCGTTCAAGGTCGCGGTGGTGGGTGGGGGTCCGGTTGGACTTTCGGCAGCGCATGACCTCGCCTTGATGGGCTATGCGGTCACGATCTTCGAGGCCGCGCCGGTGGCTGGCGGAATGCTGTATCTGGGTATTCCGGAATACCGGCTGCCGCGTGACGTAGTCGAGGCACAGGTACGCGAGATTCTTGAGACTGGCGACATCACACTGAAGCTGAATCATGCTGCCGGAAGAGATTTTACGATTTCCGATCTTCGGCGGCAGGGTTTCGACGCGGTCTTGATCGCCGTGGGGGCGCATCGCAGCCGCGATCTCACTATTCCCGGCGTCGATCTCGATGGTGTGCACAAGGGCATCGATTTTCTACTCAACGTGAACCTGGGATACAAGTTCACGATCGGCAAGAAGGTGATCGTAATCGGCGGCGGCAATGTTGCGATGGATGTGGCTCGCTCGGCGGCACGCGAAGTGGTGCGCCAGCATGCGGCGGGCGTGGAGGATGCGGAGCCGTCGGAGGAGAACGTCTCGGCGGTTGCCACGAAAGAGATGGTGGATATTTCGCTCTCGGCATTGCGCATGGGTGCGCAGGAGGTGGACTTGGTTTGCCTGGAGCGACGCAACGAAATGCCCGCTGCGCTTGAGGAGATTGAAGAGGCTGAGGAAGAGGGCATCACTATCTATCCGGGGTTTGGGCCCAAGCGCATTGTCGGCAAGGATGGCAAGGTCGTAGCGCTCGAAACTCTCAAGACGAAGTGGGTCTTCGACGAAAACCGTCGCTTCAACCCGGCATTTTACGAGGGCAGCGAGAGTCAGATCGCTTGCGACACGATCATCATGGCGATCGGGCAGGCCCCGCGGCTCGATTTTCTGACCTCCGAAGACAGAGTTGAACTCTCACCTCGCGGCTTGATCGCCGTCCATCCGCAAACGCTGATGACTTCCGCTCCCGGCATCTTCGCCGGCGGCGATTGTGTGTTCGGACCGCGGCTGATTATCGACAGCGTGGCTGACGGCAAGCGCGCGGCGGTGGGCATGGACGAATATCTGCGCGGAGGAAGGCATCCCGAGCCGATCATCGAAGTGGAAGTACTCAAGCGGCACGCCATGACTCTGGGCTATCTCGATATTGAACGGCAGCATGTCCCCATGCTCCCGCTCGAGCGCCGGACCGGCGTGACCGAAGTAGAAATCGGCTACGACGCGAACGAGGCGATGGCCGAGGCGCAGCGCTGCCTGCACTGCTGGGTCAACACCATCTTCGAGGGATCGCCCGAGGACGGCAGCATGTGCATTCTGTGCGGCGGATGCGTGGATGTGTGTCCGGAGAAGTGTCTGGAGTTGGTGTCGCTCGACCGCATCGGGTTTGAGCCGGGAGCCGTGCAGCATATCCGCGACAACCAGGACTGTTTTGGCGTGGAACTCGACGAGGTAGCTGCCGACGAGTTGGGCGTGGTGACCGGCGCGGCCATGCTCAAGGATGAGACCCGATGCATACGCTGCGGACTGTGCGCGATGCGCTGCCCGGTAGGCACGATCACGATGGAGTCATACAACCTGCTTCCTGCGGAGCCGACGGGGTTGATTTCGGTCGCAGCGATCGGAGCGGGGTTGCAGAAGTAGGCGAAAGAGACAACATGGCAGACGACAACAACAGCGCGGCTGCAGAACTGGCCAAGGACCTGAACCGGCGGGAGTTTTTCGCCAAGCTTGGGCTGGGTTCACTGAGCATCGCAGCGATCGGTACTGCAGCCTTCTCTTATCAGTATCTCGAACCGAATGTGCTGTATGAGCCGTCGCCGGTGGTGAACGTAGGCAAGCCGGACCGTTATCCGCTCGACTCCGTCACGCTGGACGTGAACAACGGCATTTACATCGTTCATTCGCAGGAAGGGTACTTCTCGCTGAGTGCGGTCTGCACGCATTTGGGCTGCCTGACGGCGTGGAAGCCGGAGTTGGGGATCATCGCGTGTCCGTGCCACGGCAGCAAGTTTGAGCAAACCGGCAAGAAGATCGAAGGTCCGGCTCCGAAGCCGCTGCCATGGAAGCGCATCTGGCTCAACGAGGACGGCGATCTGCTGGTGGACCGCTCGACCGACGTGCCGCCACTGGCGCGGGATTCCTTCGTGAGGGTCTAGCTTGAGGAAATCAGCATGGCCAAAACCGACGCTACCAAAACGATAGACCAGTATTTCGACGATCTGCGCGGGACGCGGGTCTGGCGCTCGATCTTTCGCAGTGGAACCGGATCGAGCACGCTGAAGCGCGCGCTGGCCATTCAGCAAAATGTCTTTCTGCACCTGTTCTCGACCAAAGTGCGCACGCGCGTGGTCAGCTTCAGCGCGACGTGGTACCTGGGCACGCTGACCCTGGGCACGTTCCTGCTCCTGGTCGCAACCGGCATTCCCCTGATGCTCTACTACCACCCCTCGGTACCGCAGGCCTATTCCGACACGAAAGATCTGCAGTTCGTGGTGTCGTCCGGGTTGTTTCTGCGCAACCTGCATCGCTGGTCGGCGCATGCCATGGTGTTTCTGGTGTTCGCGCACATGTTCAAGGTGTTCTATCGCGGAGCCTATCGCACGCCGCGCGAATTCAATTGGGTGATCGGCGTTGTGCTTCTGCTGATCACGTTGCTCCTGAGCTATACCGGCTACCTGCTGCCCTGGGACCAGCTGGCTTTCTGGGCGATCACGGTGGGGTCGAATATCGCGTCAGCGGTGCCGCTGATCGGCAACAAGATTCACTTCCTGCTGCTCGGCGGCAATGCGGTCAACGCCAACGCGCTGCTGCGTTTCTACGTGCTCCACTGCATGATTCTGCCACTGGCGGCGATCTTCTTCGTTGCGATTCATTTCTGGCGGATTCGCAAGGACGGCGGGCTTTATGCGCATTCGACCGAGCCGGCGGTAGTAAGAGCGCAAGCTGCGAAGGAGGGGCAATAAGTCATGGGCGACAAGGACTTCATCGCCGGGGTTGACTCCAACGCCAAGAAATCGCCACGCCGGGTTGTGTTCATCACTCGCCGTACGTCGGCGCAGGTAAAGGCTGAGACCGAAGATCAGATCCAGACTTTTCCGGAAGTGCTGTTCCGCGCCGCGGTCGCGATCATGACGCTGGCTGTGGCGTTAGTCTGGATTTCGCTGATGTTCAACGCGCCTCTCGAGGGCCTGGCAGACCCGTCGCATACGCCAAATCCGGCGAAGGCGCCGTGGTACTTCCTTGGACTGCAGGAACTATTGCACTACTTTCCACCGGTGGTTGCGGGCGTGCTCATCCCCGGTCTGGTCGTGATGGCGCTGATTGTCATCCCTTACTTCCGGGTCAACATTGAAGCCGCGGGACTGTTTCAGAGGGATCGCGAAAAAAGGCTGCGAATCTTCTATGCCCTGGCAGCCGGACTGTCACTGTTTCTGCTTCTGTATAAGTCGCGTTTCTACAACTACGTGCTCGGGATCAAGGGCGAGGCCGAGCCGTTGTATGCCGGGCTTGTCCCGACCTTGATCGTCGCGGGGCTGATGATCCTTGCGTCCAGGAGTTCGCCGGACTCGGGCCCGCCGTTCCGGCGCTACCTGGCTGCCAGACCGCTTTCCTATTGGGTGATGACGTGGTTCTTATTCGAACTGGTGGTGCTGACCGCCATCGGGACATTTTTCCGCGGGCCGGGCTGGTCGTGGGTCTGGCCGTGGCAAGGTTCATAACATGCTCATAAGGATGCGGCGATCATGAACGACAAATTCCGGTCGCTCTGGCAGAGACTCTTCGGAGACAGCGTGCGCGCCTTTGGCGTGGTCAGCCTGGTCTTTCTGGTTTCTCTGGCGATTGCGCCGGCGAAAAACTTCTTCAGCGAGTGGCGGCACTATCAGCATGGCTACCTGAGGATGATCCGCAACCGCAGCGACGCCAATACGCTGCAACGGCACTTCGAAGGCGGCATTCAGCAGATCTGGTTGCCGGAACTTGGCGTGGTCGACCGCTGCACGAGTTGCCACGTCGGATTGAAAGAAGCGAGCCTCACTGATGTCGCGACGCAGCCCTATCGCGCGCACCCCGTCATTCCGCATAAGAGCGAGCAGTTCGGCTGCACGATCTGCCATCGCGGGCAGGGCGCCGCGACCATGGTCAGCGAAGCGCACAACAGCACGCTGGCTTGGGAGCAGCCAATTCTGCCTGCAAAATACATCGAGTCATCTTGCGGGCAGTGCCATCGTGGTCCACTGCCGGGCACGCCGCAGTTGAATGAAGGGCGCAGGCTGCTCTCCCGCTATGGTTGCGTACACTGCCACACGGTGAAACTGCCCGACGGCAGCACTATGAAAGCCACCGATGATCCACCGTCCCTTTCGCACATCGCCGACAAGACGACCCGCGAATGGATTTACGCGTGGTTGAAGGATCCGCAGGCTTATGCCGCCACCGCGACTATGCCGAATTTCAAGCTGAGCGACGACGACGCCCGCGACATGTCTGCGTTCTTGATTGCCAATAACGCGCCGGTGCCTGGTGACACGACGACAGTCTCAGCCAAGCCATCTTCCGATCCGGCGGCGGGCAGCAGCTTGTACGGAGAGTCATTCTGCGCCTCGTGCCATGCCGTGCAGAATGCGGCCGGAAACCTGGTTGGGGGCGATGTAGGCCCGGAGCTCACCCGCATCGGCAATAAAGTCAAGCCTGAATGGCTGCAGGCGTGGCTGCGCAACCCGCGCGTCTACGACGCCGAGACCGCCATGCCGCACTATCGATTCAACGACGGGCAGGTGGCGACGCTGACCGGATTCCTGCTGGCGAAAACGGATTCCGACCTGCTGGCCAACGTTCATCTGGAGGCTGCCACGCCGGAGCAGGTCGCCCATGGCAAGCGCCTGGTCTCGGACTACGGTTGTGCTTCCTGCCACGAGATTGCGGGCATCAAGAAGCCGGAGAATTTCGCCCCCGATCTCAGCTCCACCACGCAGCGCATCGGCAGCAAGCCGATTACGCAACTCGTGTTCCTGCCGGGAATGCAGCACACGCTGCCTGACTACATCGCGACAAAGATCAAGCAGCCCCGCTCGTTCGGACAAGCCCTGAAGATGCCGCAATACACCTTCACGCCGGCGCAGGTCGACGCGCTCACCACTGCGCTGCTGGCGCTGAATGATCGCTCGGCCACGCTGCCGCCTGCGCTGGCTGTGCCGGCCGCGCCCGAGTCGGACTATCAGCCGGCGGGCAAAGCCGGAAAGCTGATGACCGATCTGGCCTGCTTCAGCTGCCATCGCATCAACGGACACGGCGGCAACATGGCTCCCGACCTTACCTGGGAGGGCAGCTCGGTGCAGCGGGAGTGGCTCGTGCAGTTCTTCAAGAATCCAGAGACGCTGCGGCCGGCGCTGATCCGGCGCATGCCGCGCTTCAACCTCGCGGACAGCGAGGTCAACGAACTCACCGACTACATGATGACGGTCTATCAGAATCCCGCGATCGACCGCGACTCCATGCCGCTCAGCGGCTATTCCCAGGGCCAGGTAGAACTCGGCAGGCAGCTTTTCTACGGTAAGTATGCCTGCCAGGGATGTCATATCGTCGATACCAAAGCCGACAAGGGATACATTGGGCCGACGCTGACCCACGTCGGCTCGCGCCTCACGGCCGCGTGGATTTATGGGTGGATGAAGAATCCGCAGGCGTTGCGCCCGGATACGATCGAACCGAACCGCGCCATGAGCGATGACGACGCCCGCGCGCTGACGGCGTTCCTGATGTCGCAGAAGGGCGGACAGGAGGTGGCCAGGAAATGAACCGCCATCCACACATTCCCTTGGTGTTGGCTTTGAGCATGCTGGCTGCCGGACTGGGCACGTCCTGCTCAAGCCACAGCGAATCCGCGCTGTTGCCAAAGCCCACTGCATTCGGCGCTGCCATCGTGGAATCGAGCGGGGGAAAGCAGATCGCGCAGACAGGCGCGTTGCTGCCTCAACCGCTGGTGGTTCAAGTGAACGACGAGCAAGGCACAGCGGTCCCAGGAGCCCTGATTCAGTTTGAGGCCGTCCCCGGAGTGAGCTTCGATCCTCCAAACGGCCTCACGGACTCAAGCGGGCAAGTGACGACCAGCGTTTCACTGGGAGGCATGGCCGGCCGCTACCAGGTCACCGCTTCCACGTTCGACAAATCACACAAGAAGGTCGAACTGAAAGTGCAGGAGATCGCACTCGGCTACCAGCAGACGCTGGGCCGCCGCTTGAACGATCAATACTGCGAGCGCTGCCACAACCCCGAGTCGACGGTCGAACGCGTCTCAAACTATGACAATCTGGAAGTGAAGCCCCACCCTTTTACCGAGGGCGACACGCTGAACAAGATGAGCGACGCCGATCTGACGGCGATCATTACCTACGGAGGGCCGGCGCTGAACAAATCGGCGCTCATGCCGGCCTGGGGAAACACTGTCAGCAAGTCGGATGTTCAGGCGCTGATAGCGTACATTCGCGCCATCTCTGATCCTCCTTCCCATGGCAGCGGCCCTGTTTACGCGAAGAACTAGTCTGTTTCGGCGTCGGGGCGGGACTGAGCTCAAGAGCGGGCACAGTGTTCGTCTCATTCCGTTAGGACCGCTTGCGGTTGCGATGCTTTCGGAGAGGCGCACTCATCGAGGGAGATCACGCGCCAGGTGTACCTGCATTCGCTGCCGCAAGATCGACGGTTGGCAGCGGAGAAACTGGAAGCGCATCTTAAATAGGATCCAAACCCGACCCAAGTTCTGTTCTGGGGACACTGCGGCTTCCAGGGTTGTTGGTGCGGAAGAAGTTGTTGGTCGGGGCGCGCGGATTTGAACCGCGGACCCCCTGCGCCCAAGGCAGGTGCGCTACCAGGCTGCGCTACGCCCCGACTCTCATTGATTCTAAATTACTTCCCACAAGGGCACCACCGCGCCTGCTGCGGTTACCGCTCTGGGTGCTGGCGTGCGCCACGGCACGGAATGCGGAGTGCGCGCCCAGAGTATAATCGCAGGGCGATTATGGCGACGGCGCGGCATGCTTTGGTGGCCTATGTCCAAGGGCCGGTGGGGGACTTTGTGGAAAGCCTGCGCCGCGAGCTCCACCCTGACCTTCCTCATTTGGCGGCTCATCTGACCATCCTACCTCCCCGTCCGCTGCACGGCACGGAAAGCTCCGCGCTGCAGGTGCTGGAGCGAATCTGCGGCGAAGAAGAGCCCTTTGAAGTGCATCTCGGGGGCGTCGAAACCTTCATCCCGGCAACCCCCACCGTGTACATCCGCGTGGATGGCGCGGCTCCCCGCATGTGCGCGCTGCACCAGCGGCTCAACACAGAGGCGCTGGCGTTCGCCGAGGAATGGTCTTATATCCCGCACCTTACGATCGTAAAAATGAGTGGGGAACAGGTTGCCCAGAATGCCTTCGAGATGGCTCGCGAGCGTTGGGCGCGTTACAGCGGCAGCCGGCGCATCCTGCTCGAAAGATTGACCTTTGTCCGCGAAGATGTACAAAACTGCTGGATCGATCTGGCGCCGGTGCGTCTCGGCCGCACCCTGGTTTCGCGCTGAGGTTTCGCGTTGAGCCTCGGTAATCACTCATGACGTTACTCACTCCTGGCGTACATGGCCCCTGGTACATCATCCTCCCGTGCGTTGAAAAGCCCCTGCCACAGGATTAGATAAAGAGTAGTGGCAGATCCGGATTTCCCCGCCAGATCCCCATCCTGACGCGGCTTTCCGAAGGGAACGGGAGACAGCAGATGCAGATCGGCGTTTACGGTTCAGGGTATCTGGGCACGGTGATTTCGGCCTGCCTGGCAGATTTCGGCACTCCGGTTTCCTGTTGCCATCCTGATCGCTCCCGCATGGTGGAGATGGCGCAAGGCAATATTCCCTTCTTCGAGAAAAATCTGAAGGAAATTATTCGTCGCAACGTGAGGGCCGGGCGCCTGGCCTATTCAACCGACATCGAATCGTTCGCCCGCAAAACGCAAGTGATTTTTCTGGCTGAAGACAAGGTCGAGCATCTGAAGGACATAGCCATGCGCATCGCGCGCCTGGCCTCCAAGCCTCCCATCCTGACGATTGTGACTCCGGCTCCGGTGGGCAGCGCCGCGGCGATTGAAAAAAGCCTGCAAGAGGCCGGGCTGCAGGCCACCATCGTGACCCAGCCGATGTTTTTCACTGACGGCTGTGCCGTCGAAGACTTCAACTGGCCCGACCGGCTCATCCTGGGAACCACCTCGAACGAGGCGGTGCAGGTCCTCAAGCAGATTTTTCATCCTCTGGTGATGCGCGGCGTGCCTGTGATCGTAACCAACGCGTCGACCGCAGAACTGGTGCGGGAAGCCGCGACCGCATTCGTCGCCACAAAAATCTCCTTCATCAACGAAGTGGCTGCGCTCTGCGAGCGCGTGGACGCCGACGCTGTCAACCTGGCTCTGGCTCTGGGGCTGGACAAAAAGATTGCTCCCCGCTGCCTGCAGCCCGGCGCGGGCATGGGCGGTGTATTCGCCGAGTCCGACATGGACTCGCTGGCGGAACTGGCTAAGTCGCATGGCGTTTCATTGAAGATTCTGAGCGCGGCCCGCGACGTGAACCACTGGCTCACCGACCGGCTCGTGGAAAAAATCTCCGTCGCGCTGCACTCAGTCGAAAACAAGGAAGTGGGCATTCTCGGTCTCGCCTTCAAACCGAATACCAATTCGGTGGCGGGATCCTCATCGTTGCGCCTGGCCGAGTCGCTGGTCTCGAAGGGCGCTCACGTGCGGGCCTACGATCCCGTCGCCATTCCTGAGGCCAAGTCGCGGCTCAACGGCTCCGTGCGTTACTGCGACTCCGCCTATGCCGCCGCCGAGGGTTCGGATGCGCTGGTAGTCGGAACCGGCTGGCCTGAATTCCGCGCGCTTGACTTCGATCGCATCAAACATCTGCTCAAGAACCCCGTTATCGTCGACACCAAGAATCTGCTGGACTCCGCCCGCCTGCGCGCTTTGGGATTTGAATACGTCGGCGTCGGCCGCGTCTAGGGCCACAACAAATCTCTGAGAGTCTCTTCTTCTCGTTTCTTAAGCCAGATCTCCCAGAACTTTCCACCGCCCGCCCGGCCACCTCTCACAGCCCGAACCACAGTTGCTATAATCGAATCGGTGGTGGGAATAGCTCAACTGGCAGAGCACCGGACTGTGGCTCCGACGGTTGCGGGTTCGATTCCCGTTTCCCACCCCAATCTTTCAATCAGCTTTTCATCCTCTCTTATGCGGTTGGACATTCTGGTTTAGACGGAAGAAGTTGTCGGGATCATATTTCGTTTTCACCAAGACCATGCGCTCCCAGCGCTGCTGGTAGGCTTCCGGGACCCTCTCCTGCTCGTCGCCGCTCATAAAATTGACGTAGACGCCCGGGGTCATGGCCGGCCGCAGCCTATCGAAGAGCGAGCGAACCCAGGAAATATGCAACGCGTCGGCAGAGGCGTCCGGCCAATTGGCCAGCAGGTTCGTGATGAACGGGGCGCTGCGATCGCCAAAGGCGGTTTCATGGGCGGCGACCTGCCCGGCTGCCCCACCGAGGTAAGTTAATTCGATCTGTGTTTCAGGCGAGGGAATCGTAGCCAGCGCCTCGATAAAGCGGTCAATGGTCGCATCATCGAGGTACTGAAAATATCCCGACTTCGTGTAGTAGCGGCGTCCATGCGGAAAGTCGGAATCGGCCATCGTTTGCAGATCCAGGAACGACAAGTTCCGGCTGCGCACCGAATCCGAATGGCATAGGGACAAGGCACGCTCAAAGTACGGCTGGGCGTCTTCGGGGGCGCCGGTCCAAACCAACGAACTGCCGGCCACGGGCTGCCCGCGAAGCGGCTCCGGAACTTTCTGCTTGTGCGGGGCAAGGCGAAGGTCAAGATTCCATTTCAGGTCGAACGGGGCGTCGTGCATGAAGTCACGCCAGCACTGGAGAAGCTGACGGATGTGACCCTCGGGTGTCAGGCCTTCCGCCAGCACAACCGAGGTCAGCGGATGAAGTTTCAGTTCGAATTCGGTCACGACTCCAAAGTTCCCGCCGCCTCCGCGCAGAGCCCAGAACAGATCCACATTTTCCGTTGCACTGGCGCGCACGACGGAGCCGTCAGCCGTGACGAGAGTAAAGGCTTCGACATTGTCGCAGGACAAGCCAAATCGGCGCGTGAGCCAGCCTGTTCCCCCACCCAGGATGAGTCCCGCAGCTCCCGTGTGGGAGACGACTCCCGAGGGAAAGACCAGTCCTGCCTTCTGGGTCGCCGTATCGATCGATCCCAGGAGGCAACCTCCGGCAACGCGGGCGCGGCGGGCATCGGGATCGACCGTGACCTCGCGCATTCTCGACAGGTCAATCACTAGCCCATTGTCGCAACTGCTGAAGCCGGCGAGACTGTGTCCTCCGCAGCGGATGGCGGTAAGAATCCGCGTATCAGTCGCACTTCGGATCACAGTTTGGACATCGCACATGTCGACGCAACGTGCGATGAGGCCCGGCTTTTGGGCGAACATGCCATTCCAAATGGTTCGCGCGTCTTCGTAGCTGGAGTCGCCTGGGCGCAAAAGTTCGCCCTGGAATTGACTTCGTAGTGCCGAGTAGGTCTCGCGGCATGCCCGACTTTGTTCGTGAATGTTCCGTTGAGGATTGCTCTGACTCGACATGAGAGTTGACAAAAACTACTCTGCAACCTTGCTGTCGCGGTTGCGAAAATATAGAAGAGTGATAACTCCCAGAAAAACAGAAAACGCAGGCACCGACCATCGCAAGCCATCAACGAAAAAGGTTGTTATCGAAATGGCAACCAGCAGCACGATGCCGGCCAGTGTAAAGAATGGATGAGCGCGCAGGCGCATGGGCAAACTTAAGAGCCGCTCGCGAGCAATGGCTTTTCGAAAACGGAGATGGCTGTTGAGGATCACCAGCCATACGAACAGCATTCCGGCGACTGCGGTTCCGTAGAGCATCAGGAAAGCGTTCTTTGGAGCGAAAACGGCGAGCAGAATGGCGGCGACGATTCCAGCGGTGGAAGCCAGCAGGGCGCGATGGGGGACGCCGTTGCGGCTCACCTTACCCATCCAGCCTGGGCCGTAGCCTTCCCGGCCAAGTGAGAACAGCATGCGGGTGGAGAGATACAGGTTGGTGTTGACGCTGGAGAGCGCTGCCGTGAGCACGACGAAATTCATGATCCCTGCGGCGAAGGGTACATGGGCTGCGGAGAATGCGGTGACAAATGGACTGCCGGAAAGACCCGACGCACTGGTGCTGTGGTCCCACGAAACCATGGTGACCATAATCGCGATCGCCAGCACATAAAACAGGATGAGTCGCCAGACAATGTTCCGCATGGCGCGGGGTATGGTGACTTCAGGCCGTTCGGCTTCGCCCGCGGTCACGGCGATCACTTCCACCCCCATGTAGCTGGTGATCGTGATGGTGAGCGAAAGCCAGACTCCCTTCCAGCCCTGGGGAAGGAATCCGCCGTGTTGTGTCAAGTTGGCCCAGCCCGTGGCGCCGTGTGATCCACGGCCGAAAATCAGGAAGACTCCGATCGCGATGAAGGCTACGATGGCCGTCACTTTGATCATCGCAAACCAATATTCAAACTCGCCGAGGCGATTGACCTGCATTGCATTGAGCGCCACCAATGCGGCAGAGACGAGCACCACCCATATCCACTGCGGAATGTTGGGAAACCAATAGGACATGTATATGCCCGCAGCCGTGACTTCGGCGCCGATGGCAATGATTTGTGCAGCACCGTAAGTGGCGCGGACGGAAAATCCCGCCCACGGGTTGAGATAGGTTTCCGCATAGACTCCGAAGGCGCCTGCGAGAGGATGCACGACCGCCATCTCCGCCAGCGCATAGGACATGATCAAGGCAATGCCGGCGCCTAAAAGGTAAGAAAGAATGACCGCTGGGCCAGCCAATCGAATGGTGACGCCGCTTCCCAGGAACAAGCCGACGCCGATCGCGCCGCCGATCGCCATCATCGTAAGCTGCCGTTGCGTGAGCCGGCGTTGCAGGCCTTCCGCCTCATTCGGAGCAGAAGTTTCCGGCGGGATGGAGACGCCTGTCCCTGGGCGTTGTTGATCAGTCATGGGTGGCAACGCTGGCAGGGGCAACAACCAAAAGATGCATGTTTTGCTTGAGGACTTCGACGACGGTATTCACATCGTCGAGCGTGTTGTAAACATGAAACGATATCCGCAGGCCGTCGAAACGGTTAGAGGCTACGATGCCGCTTTGCGCCAGCGCTTGCAGTAACAAGGCCGAGTCGCGGCACTGCAACACGACGAGCGGGCCCGAACTCCCGGCCGGAGTCTTGGTGAGGATGCCGAGTTCGCGGGCATGACTCAAAAGCGCTTGCGCAAGTTTCTCGACGTGGCCGGCCACCTGGTCCATCCCAATCTCCTCGAGCATCTGGAAGCCGGGCAGCGCGCCGTACACATTGGGCACTGAAGGAGAACCCGATTCGAATCTCCGCGCTGTTGGCGACAACTCGAAATGCTGCGGATTGTAGGCGAACGGATTCGACTGCCCGAACCATCCCGTCACCGTCGGCGCCAACGATGGGATGAGTTCTTTGCGAACGTACAGAAATGCGAGGCCGGGAGGGCCAAGGAGATACTTGAGAGTTCCGGTCAGATAAAAATCAAGTTTCATCGCTTTCACATCAACCGGGCGCGTCCCGCAGTCCTGGTAATCGTCGAGCATGACCAGAGCGCCGGCACTGTGCGCCATCTGTGTGATGGCGCTGACGTGGCTGCGAAATCCATTTTTGAAGCAGACATGCGTCAGGGGCACGATGAGCGTATTGCGGTCAATGAGCTTTTCGTAAGCGGCTGCGGGAATCGAGTCGCCTTGCGCTTTCACGAATTGCACTTCGGCGCCTCGCACCCGTTGCCCGAGCCATACTTGGCCCATGGTGGGAAACTCGAACTCGCCCATGACGATCTTGTTGCGTTCGCGGAAACTGAACGCGCTGGCGATCCCGTTGATGCCCGCCGAAACGCTAGTGACGATGGCAACTTCGTCAGGGCTGGCGTGGATAAATCTGGCGAATGCGATCCGGGCCGCCTCGTAGCGCTCGACCCAGGTTTCCCAGGGCGAACCTTGCTCATGCCAGCTCGCAATGAAGTCGGTGAAGCCGCTTTCGACGGCATCCGACAGCGCGCCCTGCGAACAGGTATTGAGGTAAATCCTGGACCGGAAAATTTTGAAACGGGAGCGAACCTCGCGAACTTGGTTGTCGGTCAGCATCAACGTGTAATTTCGGTCAGGACATTGCCGAACTCGCGCACTTCATCTCGCGTATTGTAGTGCACGAGGGAGGCACGCACCGCGCCCGTCTCCTGCGTAAGACCCAGGCGCTTCATCAAGCGAGGTGCATACATGTGGCCGTCTCGCACGCCCACGCCTCTTCTGGCAAATTCTTCGGTGACTCGTGCGGGAGGGATTTTCGGGAGGTTAAAACACAGCGTGGGCACGCGCTGGTGGATCCGATTTGCATCGGCGATGCCATAAACCGTGGCTCCGCAATGGTTCAGTGCATCGAGCATTTCGAGCGAGAGTTCCTGCTCGTAGGCTCGGATCGCGGCCAACGCTTTTTCCAGGGCCGCCCGCCGCGAAAGTGGCCTGCTTCCCGGGTTGAGACCATTTCCCAGTTCTTCGAGATAGCGTACCGCGGCATCCATGCCTGCGACATTTTCGTAGATAAATGTGCCGGCTTCGATCTTTCCGGGCGGCTCATCGGGAATGAAATCTTCCCGAAAAGTCGGGAGGCCTTGCAACAAATGCAGACGGCCCCAAAGGAATCCCATATGAGGAGCGAATATCTTGTAGCCCGAGCACACCAGATAATCGCAATCAAACGCCCGCACATCGATGAGACCATGTGGTCCATAGTGCACAGCATCGACAAAGACTTCCGCGCCCGCCGCGTGCGCGACTCTTGCCGCGGCTGCAATATCGACAGTCGAGCCGATAGCATTCGACGTGAGTGTGCAGGCGACGAGCCGTGTGTTGGACGAGAGCAGCGGAACAAGATCGTCGGCATGCAGCAGGCCATCCTCCCGCATCTTCCACCACAGGAATCTCGCGCCGTTGCGCTCCAGCGCTAGCCAGGTGGCGACGTTGGCTTCGTGGTCCATGTCCGTTACCACGATTTCATTTCGTTTGGCGAGGGTCTGTCCGATAGCCAGGCTCACCAGACGAATGAAGGAAGTGGCATTCATTCCGAACGCGATTTCGTTCGGATCGCGGGCGTTCACAAGATCGGCCACAGCTAGCCGCGCGCGCGCAATGGTCGCATCCACTTCACGACTCTGCGCATAGCGGCCTCCACGCTGCACGTTGCACTCGACGAGATGACGGTTCACAGCGTCGAGAACGATCTGTGGGACCTGTGCGCCGGCAGCATTGTCAAAGAAGATGAACCCGGAGGCCCGATTCAGCGCCGGAAAAGCGGCACGAACGGTGGCGACGGGAAAGGTCGTTGCCGGCGGAACCGCGCTTTCGGGATGGAGAATGTCTTTGGCCTGCAAGAACTGCTCCTGATGGGGCTTGAAAAGGCGGCATCATCCGCCGCCGTCAGCTAGAATATCTGTTTTCGTTTTCCAGGTAAAAGCCGGCGCGGCGTCGGTCCCGAACGCGTGGCGCCTTTGCCGGCAAAAGCCATCATGCCAGTATCCTTAGCGAGTTCCAGGGTCATCTTCGAAGCTCTGAAGAAGTGTGATGTCCGGCTGGTCTCGGCCTTGCCGGAGACCTGGCTGGTGCATCTCATTCGCATGGCGGACGATGATCCGGAAATGATTCTGGTCCGCCTGGCCAAGGAAGAAGAAGGTGTTGGCATCTCCGCCGGGGCCCACTTCGCCGGCGTCAAGTCAGCGATGCTGATGCAGAACCACGGCTTTCTCGCGTCGATCAATGGAATCGTCTCCTTCGCGCACCTGTACAAGATTCCGCTGCTGATGCTGATCAGCTACCGCGGCAGTTTTGGCGAGCGAGACCCGTGGCAGACGCAGGGAGGCAACGTGACCGAGGCGTTGTTACGCGCGATGGGCATTCCTTACTCGTTTCTTGACGGAATCGAGAACGTAGAGAAGCGCATCCGGCAGGCGCAAACGCTTGCCGAAAGCAGCCTGCAGCCCGTAGCCCTGCTGCTGACTCGCGACCTGATGTGGGATGAGTGACGCTGTGATGCTGCGCCTCGATTGTCTGCGGGCGGTTTATCCAGAACTGGAAAACTGCCTGGTCGTCACCATCATGGGGGCAACCGCGGCCGAGTTGCATTCGCTGGGTCACCGTCCGAATTTCTTCTACCTGCAACATGCGATGGGGCTCGCCTCTTCGACCGGACTAGGTTTGGCGCTGTCTCTGCCGAATCAAAAAATTGTTGTCTTGGATGGCGATGGATCGCTTCTGATGAATCTGGGAAGTCTAAGCACGATGGCGCGTTATCGGCCGCAGAACCTGGTCCATATTGTGTTCGACAACGAGAGCTTGTTGTCGGTCGGCGGCTTTCCGACTGCGACCAGCACGGGCACGGATTTGGAAGGAATCGCTCGCGCTGCCGGGATTCCGATGGTGCTCACAGTGCGCACCGTTGAGGATTTCAAGAGCACGGTGAAAAATGCGTTGGACGGAGAACAACTTGCCACCATCGTCGCTAAGGTCGAGGCGACCGGTCCCTCTGGCTACGTCACCGATATCTCCTTGTTGGAGAATCGTTTCCAGTTCCGCCGCTATATCCAGTCGTTAAAGAACCGGTGATCCAGTGTGCCCGCCGGTGCCGAAAATCAGTTCGCCAGCCGTACGAGGCGCCACTAAGGAGTACGAATGTCTGAAGTCTTGGCCCAACTGCTTGAAGAACTCGCTACTGGAAGGTTGCGCGTGGTAGATCTTACCCAGCCTTTGAGTCCGCAGACGCCGCTGCTGCCACTGCCGGCGCAGTTCAACAACACACCCGCATTCAAGATCTGGGAACTGTCGCACTACGATGAGCGCGGCCCTGCCTGGTACTGGAACGGATTTGAGACTGGCGAGCACACGGGTACTCATTTCGATGCGCCCATCCATTGGGTTTCGGGGAAGGATCTCCCCGACAACTCTGTGGACCGTATACCGCCGGGAAAATTTGTCGGTCCGGCTTGTGTGATCGATATCAGCGCCGAGGCGGCGCGTGACCCGAACTATCTGGTGACGCCAGGGCGGATCCGGCAATGGGAGGAGAAGTACGGGCGCATCCCGGTGGGCGCGTGGGTTCTGTTGCGCACCGACTGGTCTAAGCGGAAAGATCCAAAGGACTACATCAACGCGAAGGAAAACGGCCCGCACACACCCGGATTAGCCAGCGAAAGTTCCGCGCTGCTGGCTCAGGACCGAGACGTGCTGGGCGTCGGCGTGGAAACAGTCGGAACCGACGCTGGCCAGGCGTTTGCTTTCGATCCTCCGTTTCCGAACCACTACCTCATGCACGGCAGCGGTAAGTTTGGCTTAGCCAGCCTTTGCAATCTCGATCAGCTTCCGGCCACGGGAGCAGTGGTCATCACCGCACCGTTGAAGATCGTCGGCGGTTCCGGCAGCCCTTTACGAGTCATTGCAGTTACACCTTGAAGTGAAGGCCTATCTGAGTACCCACCATGGTTAGATGATGGAGCATGCAGAACGTGCTCTTCAACCGTGACTCGCAGCGCCTCGTCTTGAGGCCAAGACGTCACTGCGGCTGGGTTTGCGAAGGTCCGGCGGAGGGTGGTTGCTGCGGCTGCGAGAAAGGTTGCGGCTGCTGTCCGGCGCTGCCGGAGGCTGGCTGGCCGAGCTGCGCGGGATTCTGGAACGTGGGCATGTTCATCGAAGTGGGGCCCTTGATCTCGTAGCCGTGGTCGAAGCGCGGATCGTAGAAGAACCACCACTCGTTGTAGTGTTCCTTGTGATCGAAGGAGCGGATGCTCTTGGCCTTGCTGGAGCTGGCCACGCCGAAGATCAACTGTCCCCCGGGCTGAGCGTCGCCGGAATCGGTCGTTGGGGATGCGGCCCCGTAGGCTTGGGCGGGCTGGCCGGGCGCGCCGGGCTGGGCGTTTGCCAACGGAGATGCGCCGAACTGTGATGAACCAAATTGCGATGAACCAAAGGGCGACGAGCCAGCCTGCGCAGCCGCGTTCTGTGATCCGGCAAACTGGGTGAATCCCGATTGCGAATTGCTTTGGCTGAAGGAAGTCACGGAGGCCTGCGCGGGATTCGATGACGGATCGGCGGGCGGCGCGGCAGGCTGCGAACCATCACCCGCGGCTGGCGCGTCGGCGGAATCTTGCGAATCGGGCGCTTGGGCCGGCGAGTTGTTCGGTTGCACATCCCCAAGATGCAGGAGGCGGAAATCGCCGCCGGTGATGGGATCCTTGTAAAGCTTGCGAATGTAACGGGTCTGGGAGTCGCCGAGCAGCTGCTCGAGGCGGACGGGATAACTGCCGGTGTGCTTCGAGTAGAGGCGGATGGCGCGGGTGTATTGCACGCCGCGGTGCACCAGTTCCTCTTCGCGGGCGCGGCGGATTTCGAAGGCGATGGTGGGCACGACCACGGCCGTAGCGATGATCATCAAGGAAACGATCAGGAGCAGGGTGAGGAGGACGTATCCCTGCTCGGAGAATCGCGACGATTTGTGGCTCCGCGAGGACATGTGCTGTGCCGCCCTCAGGGGCTAAAGCCCCCGAACATTTTCTCGGTCCTTGCGGCACGACTGAAGTCGTGCCCTTCCCGGTCTCGCCTCCTCCTTGCTTATCTGCCTCCCTAATCAAGTTCCTTCATTCCCGGCGAAACCGGGCTAGAAGCTCAGCTTCAGGCCTAACTGGATAGTCCGGGGACGATGCGCATCGATGGGATGCAGGAACGAATTGCCGCCGGTGCAATTGACAAAACTGGGCTGGCCGTTGGGGTTGCCGGTGGTCAGGTCGGAGGGTGTCACACCGCCGGCGGCGGTGAAGGGCACCCCGCTGACGCCGCCGCCGTAGCAGCTGACCGTGTTCTCGGCGGAGTTGCCAATGTTGGGATTGAAGATGCGGAACTGGGTGTGATTGAAAATGTTGAATGCTTCCCCGCGCAGTTCGAGCGAGCTGCCTTCAGTGATCTTGAAAGTCTTGAACAGTGACATGTCGAAGTTGATGCGGTGCGGGTTGTTCAGGAAATTGCGGCCGGCGTCGCCGAAGGTGAGGCCTTGAGGCGCGGCGAAGGCTGCGGGGTTGTAGAGGAGCGGGCCGATGCTCTCAGAATTGAAGCGGTTCACGCCGGTGGGCAGAGTGCTGCGCGGGCTGGCGATCACGTCGGGGAAGGAGCCGGTTCCGGCGCCGTTGGCGATGCCCGCGTTGTCGAGAACGGAGATGCCGAGATTGTTGCTGCCGCCATTGATCACGCTGAAGGGAGTTCCCGACTGGAAGGTCGTGATGCCGGAGACCTGCCAGCCATCGAGCGCGGTGTGGAAGAACCCGGAGTCGGGCCGGGGTTTGGCTGAGGACGGGTCGGTGGCGGCGTCCTGCGACTCGCGGTAGCTGACCCACCGGCGAAAGCTGGAGGCAAACTTCGGGAGATCGTAAACGTAGTTGAAGTTGAGCAGGTGGCGCTGATCGAAGTTGGAGCTTGCCCAGCTGGAGCGGATGTTGGCGGAGTTGACGAAGTTGGAGTCGGAGCGATCGGAGGAGTCGTCGAAAGAGTGGCTGTAGGTGTATGAGACTCCGACGGTGAGCGGACCGCGAGTGCGGCGCAGCGTGGTCTGGAAGGCGTGATACTGGGAGTCAGCAATATCCTGCAGCGAGAGGATGCGGCGGAAGCCGAAGAACAGGCGGAACTGGCCGGGGTCGGGCACGGTGGCGTTGATCTTGCCGGCCAGCAGATTGATGGTGCCGTAGCAGGCGGCCGCCAGATTGTTGAAAGCGGGATCTCCGAAGAAAACGTTGGGCGTGGTGGGGCCGGGGCTGAAGAAACTTCCGTTCAGGTTCTGGGGATATTGCGGCCCGGGGTTGAAGCTGCACTGCCCGCGTCCGGTGAGGATCGGCTGGCCGGGGCCGTAGGGATTGCCGTTGGGGAAAATGCCGACGTCGGGCCCCACGGGCGGCGGGTTGAGCTGATTGACCTGCAATTCAGCGCTGAGATGCGTTCCCTTGCTGCCCACGTAGGCGAAGGTGGCGATCATGTCCTTGGGCAGCTGGCGCTGCACGCTGAGGCTCCACTGCTGCACGTAGGGCCAGATGGTCTTGGTCGGAATCGACGTTACATCCAGCGGAAACGCAACCGGAGTCCGGTTCGAACCGCCCAGGCCGATGGCGGAGTAGGAAAACGGACCGGGAAAGGGCGCGGTCATGGTGAGCACCAGCGGCGAATTGGCTTCGAGCGAGCCGGTGTTGGCTTCCTTGGCGGTGCCGTGCTCGAAGAACACACCGTAGCCGCCGCGAATCGAAGTCTTGCCGTCTCCCTTGGGATCCCAGGCAAATCCTACCCGCGGTGCCGGATTGAACAGGTGCGTGCTCATACAACTGGAGGGAACGCCGTTCACGCCGCAGTGCACCAGGCCGTTGGTCAGGACAGGCGGGAGATTGCTCATGCTCAGGTTCGTGGGATCGAATGGAATGGGCGTGAAGAGGCCGTCGTTTTTGGAGATATATCCCCCGGCGCCAAGACTCACATTCTGAATCGCGGGAATGGTCAGGCCCTGCCCGAGCGCGGGATTGAAAGCGCTCGCTTCCCAGTTCCAGGCGTTCTCATTTTTCTCGTGGTAGTTGCCGAACAGGCTGAAACGCAGGCCCAGATTGAGGGTCAGGCGCTGGGTGGCGCGCCACTCATCCTGAATATAAGGTTCAGTGATCCAGTAATTGTTGTAGTACTTGAGCTGAGCGCTGTCCTGCTGATAGCTCTGGATGAAGGAGCTGGCAGTCTGGGTGGAAGAAATCAGAAAATCGGCGTAGGCATTGCCAGTGGTGATGCTGTTTTGATTGCTGAAGGTGAGAAGACCCTGCAGATCGCCGGTCGCGGCTCCGATGGCGTTGTTGGTCTCGCTGCGCTGCGCATCGACGAGCTGAACGCCAACGTGCAGGGTATGGCGGCCGAGATTGATGCCCAGATCGTCCGCCAGACTGTAAGTGGGATTGGTGTGTTCCCACGGGGCGAAGGAGGGATCGACACTGAATCCGTTGCCGCCGAATTGCGCGTTGGTGCCCTGAATGAGAATGCCCGGCGGTTTGCCTCCAGCGTTGTTGGGGAAAATGTAATTCATGCAGCCGGAAACCGGGTTGGAGGCGTTGCATGCGGGAACGACCTGATTGACGAAGTTGGCCCCCGGGCCGTTCTGGTTTCTGAGAGTGATGTGGGCATTGACGTAGCTGAGGACAAATTCGTTGAGCAGCTTGGGATTGATGGTGTCGGTGAGGCGGACGACTGCGCTGGTGCCGGGGCCGTTGAGACGCTGCTCCACGGTGGGGAAGCTGTTTACCACGAATCCCCATTGCGGAGTGGTTACGGTTGTATCCCAGGTGTCGTGGGTGTAGCGCGCCATGAAGTGAAGATTCTGGCTGAAGTTGTGGTCGAAGCGGCCGAGTTCCTCACGCCAGTACGTGGAGGGCGAGATCACGGCCACATAGCAGGGGATGTTGGGCTGGTTGGTGAGGACGTTGGTCGTGCCGGCGAGGCTGGAGTTGCATCCGGCGGCCGAGTTGGGCAATGGAATGAGGCCGGTGTTCAGAATGGCCTGGCTGGTTGCGGAAATCGGAACCAGGGGCAGGGGCTGGTTGCCGGCGATGCTGGGACAATCGGGAAACTGGCTGCGATCCACGGTGGAAGCGCCGCTTCCGGCCAGGGGACAGACGTCGCTGAAGTTGGCGCAGGTGGCGTTGGCGGGACAGTTGTTTGCGCCTGTGCCGGCTACCAGGGTGCGCTCGGTCAGGGTAGGCACGGCCTGGTTGAATTCCTGCGGAGTCTTCTCCAGGCGAAACTCTTCCGACCAGAAGAAAAACGTTTTGTCTCTCTTGGCGTTGTAGACGCCGGGAATATAGACCGGCCCGCCGAAGGTGCCGCCGAAATCCTGGCGGCGGTAGAGCGGAGCCTTGGGGGTCAGGTCGAAGTAGTTGCGCGCGTTGAAGAATTCATTGCGTACAAAATCGTACAGACCACCATGGAAGGCGGGCTGACCGGACTTGGTTGTTACCAGGACGGTGCCTGAAGCGCTGCGGCCGTACTGCGCTCCGTAGTTGGAAGTGAGAACCTTCACTTCCTGAATGGAATCGAGGCTGGGGTAGACCATCAACGTGCTCTCGGCGCCGTTGAGGCCGGCGTTGAGCACATCACTGCCATCGACATCGAAGTTGTTGTACTCGACGCGTCCGCCGTTGACGCTGTACTTCACGCTGCCCTTTACACCCACCAGAGCTTCATCTTGCCCGGTCTGATTGCTCACGCCGGGGGCGAGGGCGATGAGCTGAGTAAAGTTGCGGCCATTGAGCCCGGTCTGCAGAACTTCTTTTTCCGTGAGCGTGCCCTCGATGTGCGCGCTCTCGGTCTGAATTTCGGTGGGACCGCCGGTCTTCACTTCAATTTCCGTGACATTCCCCTTGGGCTGGATGGTGGCGTCGAGTTCGAGGGCCTGATTGGCAGCCAGTGTGACGTCGGTGTCGAAAGCAGCAAAGTTGGGCGCGGAGACGGACAACTTGTATTGCCCGGGCGCGAGCCCGTTGAACACGTACTGACCAAGCGAATTGGCGTTGACAGTGACAGCTCCGGATGGGCCGGTTGCGGTAGCGGTGGCGCCCTGGATCACGGCGCCCGATTGGTCGGTGGCAATGCCGTAGAGCGCAGCTTTGCCTTTTTCAGCCTTGACCGTCAATGCCTGCGCGGGCCCGGCGACAGTGCTCGGCGCGGTCGCCTGCTGGGGCGGAGTCTGCTGCGGTGTGCTGGGCTGAGCGTCGAGCGGCTGTTGCGCAGTCGGTTGAGCCGCCGCGGCGGGAGCTTCCGGAGCGGGTGCTGGCGCGAGGGCCGGCGGCGTCGGCGTAAGTACAGCGTCGATTTCGCGGTTCGCGCCGGCCGTGATCGAGGCCTGCACCACAAAGGGATCAAAACCGGGAGCACTGATCCTGATCTGGCAGTCGCCCGCTCCGAGTCCGGCAAGGGAGTACTTGCCGTCGGCATTGGTGGTCGCGGCCTGTGCTCCGGCAGTTCCTTCCAAGGTCACGGTGGCGTTGGCGACGGGCGCGCCCGAGCCGACGATGACTGTCCCGTGCACAGATGCGCCCTGGCTCTGCGGCATCGCAGGAATGGCAGACGCAAGGAGTATGCCGGCCAGGGCGCCGAACGCCGCCCACGCAGGGAAAAAAGAGCGGGGAACCTTCACAAAAGACCTCCAGACCCGATGCCAGGAGAAGTAATGCTTTGAGACTGGGAGCAGCAGCCGAGCAGCCCACGACGAGATTGAGCGGTAAGCCTAAAGGGCGATTGTTACAGAACTATGAAGCGGAAGTTAATTTCGCATGAACGATGGGATGGCGCACGCAGTGCGGCTTTTGGGCCGGTTTTTCCACAATAACGGAGTTCCCGCCAAGAAATTCACTTCCTTTTAATTTAGCGGTCATTCTGCCGTAACCAGCTTCCACGATAGTTCTCCTGCGCAAGCGTTGTGTGCAAACCCACGTCTCAACCAACTCAACCCTGGTTTTGTCAGTGTGCTCGTGAGGGTGAGTGTTCCAGAACAAGAGGAGAGAGGTCCAAACCAATTCGTCCGCTATCGCAACTCCACCACCGGTCAACTCAGTGCAAACGACTAACGACAAACGACAAAGGAGACACGAGAATGTCGAAAAAGATGCTAGTACTCGCGCTGTCGCTCGTGGCGACAGTGCTGCTGGCCACCGCCAGTTTTGCCGCAACACCGTGTAGCACGGGGCTCAATATCCATTACAACGGCATCGGTTCCTCTGCCCAGTTCAACACCCTCGCCTACGCCGCCGCAGATGCGCTCGCGCTGGAAACCGGGTACACCGCGCCGACCAACGTGTGGATGCGCTCCGACGCCGAGATCCTCGACGCGCGGACGGGCGTGAACACGGTCGACAAAGGTCTCAAGGCTGCGGTGTTGTATGACAGCGCCGCAACCTGCAACGTTTTCATCGATTGGCAGGCAGATTCCGTGCAGGGCAACAAGGATTTCTTCTGCTACGGCAAGGTGCCTACCGGATTTGTCGGCCTCGAGGCCGATTGCTTCGGCAACCATGACACCACGCAATCCCCCAGCTGGGAACTGAACACCTGCGTGAACCAAGTGGTACTCGGCAAGAACTGCGCCGGCTCCGCCACGCTTCCCACGCCCATTTCCACCTTCCTGGTTACACAGCCAACGCCCACCAGCGTAGGCGGAGTGCAGCAACTGCCGCCAGCATTTTGCGGCCAGACGCTCGACACCAACAAGACGGTGGGGACCAATGCTCACTACTGCTTCTTCAACAGCGGGCACACCGACGTGCGACCGGAAGATGCTCTGTTCGCGACGACGCGCGCACTGAGTTCGTACAACACCACCAACGGCCTAACCGGCCTAGGCTACAACCAGGCCGCCTGCGGCTCCACTGGCACTGGGGCGGCGACCGTGGGCTGCCCGCTTTTTGACGCGTTCGGCCAGAACAGCGTGTTCTTTGTGCTGAATTTTGCGCTGAGCGGAGCAGATCCTTATACCGGCGCGACTCCCGTACCGGCGTATACGACGGTGTCTCTCGGCGCATCTCCGTTGGTCGTCTTCGTCAACAACGCCGACAGCACGAACAGCCTGGGATTTGGCGTGCAGCAAACCGGCAACAGCACTGGCTACCTGTTCAAGAACATCAATCGCAAGGTGCTGGCGCACATCTTTGACGGCACCGATTCCTGCACGGGGGACCTCCTCCCAACTACGCCGACGCCGGCGGGGTATGCCGGAAAGATTGCGGGTGCAGGCCAACCGATTCAGGTGAACCTCCGCGAACTGCTCTCGGGCACGTACAACGCTTTCGAGTACACCGGTGTGCGCGAGTGGACGGGGAGCGACCTGACGGCTACGGGGTTGATCGTTCAGCAGAATCGCATCAACACGACAGCCTGGATCAGCGATCAGTCCAGCGGCCAGGAACTTGACGTCCGCAACAACCTGCCGCTAGGCCCTGCCACCAACTTCAATACGGGCGCAGGCTGCCCCGGCAGCTCGGCGGCGGCTCCAAATGGAACGGCTCAGTGCGGCGACCCACTCTGGGTTCAGACCAGCAAGTGCAACGGCTCGACTCCAGGGTTCAAAGCCCGCACGGTTGGAACCGGCGAAGAAGTGAAAGCGACGCTGGGGACAATCACCACCGGCGGCGCCCTCCCAGACAAGATCGGCTATTCTTTCTGGGGCTACTCCAACTTCAAGCCCGGCGCCTCCGGTTGCGCCAGCTCCACCAGCGGAAACGTCACGTGCTCCAACTACATTGGGCACTACCTGACGGTGGACTCGATCGATCCGCTTTTCTCAAGTCCGGGCGGCTCGGTCGCTGGCGAGAATGCCACCGGCGCGTACCAGTTCCCGCAGTGCGGCGGCATTCAGGGAAGTGCGGCGACATTCCAGTGCGCCCAGCTCCCGTTCTCTCACATCTATGACGGCACGTATCCACTGTGGTCCTTGCTGCGTCTGGCGACCTTCGGCGCCTCCGCTGCGACGGCGACGCTGGGCGGGCAGGTCACGCCGGAAGGCGTCATCAACGTGGTCGGCCAAGCCCAAAAGGAGGCAGCTCCGGGCTCAGCCGAGCAACTCTCCGACTTCGTTCCGTTCCTGAACAACGTCACGGGGTTGCCTTACAAGCAAGGAGGAGCTTTCCCGACCGGCGCTCTGAACCTGGGAGTGTTCCGTTCGCACTACCTGCAATCGGGTATCAGCCCGAACAACGGCCACAAAGGCTGTGCGCCGTCGTTTAACTTCACCGCCGTTCAAATTCAGGGCGGCAAAGCCTCAGCGGCAACCTGCCTGGTGGATACGGGAGGCGATGCGGGCGGCTCGGTGCTGACCGTGCAGTCCGACGTCGACTTCTTCCTCGATTTCAACGGCGTGAAGGTCAACGGCCTCACGTATCCGTCTGAAATCTACGGCCTCCGCCAGTAAGCAGGGTGGTTGCTGGAATCTCTAGCGGCTGGGGGAAAGCGGGGGGCGCGTTGCTCCTCGTTTTCCCCGGTCTGTTTCTTGGATTAGGTCGAATTCCACACTGCGATCATGATCGTAAGGAGTGCGCAATGCGTTTTGTGAAATCGGAATCATGCAGGCATGGTCTGCTCGAGCTCCTTCAGTTTTGTGTTCTTTTGTTTATCTGCAGCGGCAGCTTTGCGCAACAACCCGCCTCTGCGCCGGCGGTCCAAGCGGGATCGGCGTCTACTGGCAAAGCCGGGCCCGCTGCCAGCGCGGCGCAGTCGTCGGAAGGTTCCAAGCCGGCTCCATCGCCCGCCGCGGATGTGCCCGGTATGGATATGAAAGCTGGAATCCCGCTCTACGAGACGATTCAAGAGGACTGGAGCTCGCTGGAGATCGGAACCAGCAAATTGGAGCCGGAGAAACCTCTGGTCGCCGAGACCGAGCAGCAGGACACATTTACTCGCATGCTGGTGCAGGTGAAGTGGCGGCCGGGCGATCCGCTCGACCTTTGGATCATCGAGCCCAAGGGAGTCACGAAGCCGCCGGTGGTGCTTTACCTCTACGGCTACGATCAGGACACGGGCCGCTTCAAGAACGACCGCTGGGCGTCGCGCGTGACCAGCGGCGGGGTGGCCGCTGTGGGATTCGTCTCCGCGCTCTCGGGCCATCGCTTTCATGACCGCCCCATGAACCAGTGGTTCGTGAGCGAACTCCAGGAGGCGGTGGGCAGCACGGTGCACGACGTCAAGTTCATCCTCGATTATTTGGCGGAGCGCGGCGATCTCGATATGAATCGCGTGGGCATGTTCGGAGAGGGATCGGGAGGCACAGTCGCCATTCTCGCGGCCGCCGCCGATTCGCGGATCAAAGCAGTGGACGCGTTGGAGCCGTGGGGAGACTGGCCGGATTTTCTCGCGAAGTCGGTGCTGGTGCAGCAGGACCCGGACCATGCCGCATACGTGAAGCCGGATTTTCTGAAGCGGGTGGCGCCGCTGGACCCCGTCCAATGGCTGCCGCAGTTGAAGATCCCTATTCGCATCCAGCAGGTGCGTGAAGGCGACTCCACGCCCATAGAAGTCAAGGAGAAGGTGAAGGGAGCAGCGCCCAAGCAGGCGTCAGTTGTGCGCTTTGAGGGGGAGTCGGATCTGGGCGAACACGAAGGCGGAGGGCGGCTGTTCGATTGGATCAAGGAAAGACTGCAGGAAACTGCGGCGCCGGATGCCAGCAAGGCTTCCGTAGCTGGCAACAGCGGCAATGGTTCCATGCCAAATCCGCGGTAGACAAAATTGCGACGAAGAATTCGCGAGCCAATTGCCGAGTGCAGAGCACTCATAGTTGCCAGTCTGGTTCAAGCAAGGAGGATTGTAGTGGTGACGAGCGCGCGTCGAGAGGTTCGCATCTGCCTGTGCATCTGTAGCGTAGTTCTGTGTTGGGTCTTGACGGGCTGCTCCAGTTCCAAAAGCGCTCCGCCGCCGGGGCTTCAGTTTCTTTCGCCAACGTCGAGTCCGACGCTCGACTTCGGGGAAAGCCTGAGCATGACGGTGAGCCAGAGAGCCACATGGACTCTGCAGAGCGGATGCGGCAACCTGAAACCCGCAGGAAGATTCTCCGGCGGAAGCCTGACGGCATCGGGAACCACAGCGACGTATGTGGCGCCACAGGCGACTGGTGCGTGCCAGCAGGACGTGGTGACGGCGTCGGCGTCGAGCAACTCCGCGGCGCTGGCGGTCTTCCTATCCGGCTCGCTGCCCAGCATTGCCAATGCCAGCATTTTCACTTACAGCCTGACCAGCGGGACGGCGCCTCCTGGCTGTGCGCAGGGTCAGACTACATGCTGCCCCAGCCCAGGCACGGTGATCTTCCCCACGGCGTCGCAAGTGAATGGCGTGGCGCAGGGAGCGTTGCAAGTCGGAACATTCGGAATCCTGGGGGGTACTGGGTTGAGCGCGACCGGTGGAGTGCCGCCATACGCGTGGCAAGTCTCGGCCGGCTCGTTGCCGCCGGGGTTGGCGCTCACGCCGGGCAATGACACGTCGACGATTTCCATCGAGGGAACGCCCACCGCACCGGGCTGCACTGCGTTTACGGTTCAGGTTTCCGATTCGACCGCACCGGCAAGTTGCAATCCAACGCAAACGAACGCCCCGTGCGCCAGTGCGAGCTTCAACGTCGTGGTGGTCCCTGCCACGCTCAAAGTGCAGGTATCACCTTATCCGAACGCGCTCAACGACGAGCAGAATGGCGATCAGGGCGTTCCCTATCCGCCGACTGCGCTAACGGCGTCCGGGGGACAGGCGCCCTATTTCTGGTGTCAGAATCCTCCGGAAGGCATACCAGGGCCGACGTCGCTTCCTCCGGGGCTGGAGCTGAATGCGATTGCACAGCCAAATTTTGATTGTCCGCTAGGCGGCGCATCGACTCTTTCGAGTGCGAGCTCGGTCACGATCTCAGGCACTCCCGGCAATGGAGACGATCTAGCGCAAACCGACTCGTGCAACGGCAACCCCCAGACGGGCTGTTACTTGACGCAATTCAAGGTGTATGACAGCCAGCTGCCGTATCCGGCGGTCACGCTGGCCAACATGAATAACATGTCTGATCTGCCGCTGGTGCCGTGCTCGCAAGCCAATCAGGCGCAGACTCTCGCCCTCAACGCGGATACGTTTGTGCAGGGACCGATGGCATTCGTGCTGCGCGGCTTTGACGCGAACGGGCCTGTCGTCATCGCAGGGAGCGTAGGGTTTGACGGGCAGGTGGGGAACATCACCGGAGGAACGTTGGATGTGACGCGCAGCGGCGGCCACCAGCAGCTCACGGTGCAGACCAGCGGCAGCTCGTATGTGGTGGGCAACCTTTCGTTCACTTTGAACGAGGCCGGTGGGATTCCGCCGAGCGTCAGCGACTACAGCCGCGGCTGCATGACCCTCGCGCTGGCGGATACGACGACGGGGAAAGCAGTCGCGCCCGCGACATTCTCGTTCACGCTGGGAGGCTGCTCCAATCACTTCACGCAGAATCAGCTAACCAGCACGAGCCAGTTCGGCTGCGGCGTCGGCAACAACAACCAGCCGCTCGGCAACTATACGACGGGGCGGATCATCGAGTTCGACGACACGACCGGCAAAGGCACGCGGGCCACGGGAATCCTGCGGGCGCAGGACTCGACGAGTTTTTCCGGAGGGCTCAGCGGGCCGTATGCGTTCGGGATGAGTGGAGGCGACGCAGCCAAGCAGCACTATGCGATCGCGGGATCGTTCCAGGCAAGTTCGGGGACGTTGAGCGCGGTCGCGGCCGACTTCGATGATGGCGGAACGCTGGGAACGCAGCTGACAGGCGGTTCGGGCACGTACAGCAACGCGGATGCGAATGGGCGGATCACGGGATCGGTCAGCGTCGGGCAGGCCAGCCTGGACGTGGCGGGATACGTCGTCAGCAAGAATGAAGTGCTGCTGGCGACCACGGACACTTTGAGCGCGGGGCATCCGGTGATCGGCGGCGAGGCGATCACAACCGCGAGCAGCTTCAGCACGGCGGCGCTCGAAAACAGTCACATCTTCCATATCAGCGGACTGGCCGCGTCGGGCCCGGATGTGAGCGTCGGAGTGCTCAACTTCGACGGAGTGGGAGACGTAAGCGGAACGGTGTTTGAAGATCAGGCAGCCACGCTGTCCACGACCACGGTGTCGGGCGTGTACCTGGTGGATGCCCACAGCGGGCGGGCGCCAGTGACCGCGCCGCAGCAGGGGCAGACGATCGGAGCGCATCCGATTGTGGCGTATGTGATTCCAGCGCCGGGAAATCTAACGCGCAGCAATTGCAGCGTGCCCGCCAGCTGCGTGACCGGGTTTCTGGTGGGGACCGACAATACGGCGCAATCAGGAGTGCTCGAGTTCCAGACGTCAACCACAGCTCCGCCGCCGCCGTTCGCGAACTTATTCATTGCCGGCAACTATGCCTACGGCAGCGACGAAAGCATGGATGCGTTGACGCCGAATGTCGAGGGCGACGTGTTCGCAACTCCCTTGGCGAACTCGACCACGAACGGCAACCTGGGGTCCGGCACGGGCAACCCGCCGTTTCTGCAGGATGCGGACTACGGTGATCCGAGTTACTACTGTTTGCCGTCGTCGCAGTGTTATCTGCTGCAGCCGAACCAGGCGTTGAACGCCTCGTACACGGTCAATACGAACGGCACGGGGACCTTCGGAGGCGGAGTGGTCTCGGTCACCAACGGCAACGTAATCTTCTTCATTGATGAGTCGCCGACGAACAAGCATCCGGGCGTGAGCGTGGCGGAGCAGTAAGGCCCCCGAGTTTACAGAGGCACTCTCGGCGATCGCTAATACGTGCTACGACCGTTTCCCGACAAAGTAGCGACGCAGGCTGCCCAAAGAAATACCGGCCAGGCCGGTCCCCAGAAGGTAGATGGAGGAGGGCTCGGGGACGGCGGTCGAACTGGAACCGACGGTGATGTCGGAGAGTCCCAGCTGATCGGCCGGGCCGGTGAAGGTTACAGAGTGGGCAGTGCCTGAAAACGAGAGCCCGACCGTGGACCAGGTGCAGTAGAAAACGGGCCCCGAACAGGCGTTGGAGGAGAGGGAGATGGTGGCGAGGACGGTTCCGGTGCCGTTGGCGCCGCTCCAAACCGTTACGGTTTCGGTCTGGCCCGGCTTGGTGGCCAGGAAGGAATAGAAGAAGTTCAATCCGCTACTGAATCCCGAATTCACATTCATCGTTCCAGTCGCCATCATGCCTGCGCCTGAGCCACAGGTAGCGCCGCAAATAAAGATCGCCGGCTGGCCGGTGGGAGTCTTGGCATAGTTGCCGTGGCCGGCGGGAGCGGGGAGCAATCCGTAGAAATTGGACGAGAACGTGACACCGAAATTGGGCGTGCTGGTCAGGCCGCTCCCGTTGTAGAAGTTGCCCACCTGCTGCAGATCGCCGAGACCCGAGAAATTCAGCAGCTCTCCGGAGCTCGCGTAAGCGGAGGCGGAGAGGATGAGCACAATCGACAGGAAGGCAGCGCGGGATATAGATCGGGTCATGACAATCTCCCAACGGTTCGAAGCTGCGGTGCAGGAAAGCCGCCGTGGCGGCGGCAGAAGAGTCGCAAGCAGTATGGTGCGAAGCGGTTACGGAAAGGTCACGTGAATGTTAACAGTGTGTTAATTCTGGAGGGTTCGGGGTGCAGGCTACGCCGAATGATGTGGAAACCCGGTAAAGCCTTCAGTCCATCTCGTAAATTTTTTTGGTAAGGGCACGACTTCAGTCGTGCCGCCAAGGGGCACATCAATACTGGACTTTAGTCCCTGAGGTGAGCGGTTCTTCTCCCCGGGGTCCTATGGTTGAGACGAGTTCTGGTCTGACGGTTGATGGGCGAGCTGCCACGCGACAGGCTTGATACGAAATGGTCACAGTCGATAGACTCTAGAACCGCAACTCAGCTTTCCGTCAAACCTCTCAAGGATCGCCATGGGCTATCGCCATATTTCGCGCTTCTCCGCAACCGTGCGTCTCCTCTTAATTTCTGCTTTGCTGGCAGGTACCTGCGCGCGGGGGCAGAGCTCCGACACGGCGGTCGCCGACTACGTCAAGGCTGAGATGCAGCGGCAGCACATTCCCGGGCTGTCGCTGCTCGTCATCAAGGACGGCAAGATCGTACGCGCTGAAGGCTACGGACTGGCCAACGTGGAGCTGCAAGTGCCGGTGAAGCCGGAGACGGTCTTTCAGTCGGGATCGATGGGAAAGCAGTTTACGGCCACCGCGGTCATGATGCTGGTCGAGGAGGGCAAGGTTGGACTGGATGATCCGCTGACCAAGTACTTTCCGGACGCTCCGGCTGCGTGGAAGGAAGTGACGGTGCGCGAGCTGCTCAGTCATACCGCCGGTTTTGGCGATTATCCGAAGGATTTTGATTTTCGCAAGGATTGGACCGAGGATCAGGAACTGAAAGTGGTGGAAGGAATTCCGCTGGCTTATCCGCCGGGCACGAGCTGGGAATACAGCAACCTGGGATATCTGACGCTGGGCATTCTGATTCATCGCGTGACGGGAGAATTCTATGGCGACTTCTTGCAGCAGCGGATCTTCAAGCCGCTCGACATGCAGACCGCGCGCATCATCAGCGAGGCCGACATCATTCCCAATCGCGCCGCGGGGTACCGGCTGGTAAAGGGCGAGCTGAAGAATCAGGAATGGGTGGCGCCGATGATCAATACCATCGCCGATGGGAGCCTGTATTTCTCGATTCTCGATCTCGCGAAATGGGACGTGGCGTTGTACACGGAGAAACTGCTGAAGCGCTCGAGCCTGGAGTTGATGTGGACTCCGGTCAAGCTGAAGAACGGGCAGGTGAACAAGGGAGACTACGGGTTTGGCTGGTTCGTGGAGCAGCGGCACGGCCACCGGTGCATTCGTCACGACGGCGCCTGGCAGGGATTTCAGACAACCATCGACCGCTACGTCGACGATCACTTGACCGTCGTGGCGCTGGACAATCTGGCGGAATCGAGTCCGAGCCGGATTGCCAAACATGTCGCGGAGATGTATTTCGGCGAGAAGTAAAGGGCAAAGACGAAGCCCGGCCGTTCACAAAAGCATCACCAGTCGTGCGCTTTCACTTCGTGAAACTTCGTGTCCTTCGTGGTAAATTCACCGGCCATTCCTCCAGCAAAAATCCTCGCGATTGAATATGATGAAGCATTGCGCTTTCTGCGACGGAGAAACCTGACGTGGCTCAGACAGAAACTGACGGCTTAGAAGTAGTGGAAACCAGGGAGTGGGTCGACTCACTCGACTATGTGCTGGAGAGAGGCGGGCCGAATCGGGCCGGGCGACTGCTGCAGCAGTTGGCGCTGCACGCGCGGCGCGAAGCGGGGATCAACCTGCCGTTCTCGGCCACCACGCCATATCAGAACACGATTCCTTCGCGGCAGCAGGCGCCGTTTCCCGGAAGCCAGGAAATGGAGCGCCGCATCAAGAGCCTGGTGCGCTGGAATGCGCTCGCCATGGTGGTGCGGGCAAACAAGATTCAGGAAGGGATCGGCGGACATATTTCGACGTTCGCTTCGGCAGCCACGCTCTACGAGGTAGCGTTCAATCACTTTCTGCATGCGCAGACCGAAACCGGCGATCGCGATATCGTGTATTTCCAGGGCCACGCCGCGCCGGGGATGTATGCGCGGGCGTATCTGGAAGGCCGCATCCCCAAAGTGAAGCTGGAGAACTTTCGCCGCGAGCTGAAGCCGGGCGGCGGGCTGAGTTCCTATCCGCATCCGTGGCTGATGCCGGATTTCTGGGAGTTCCCCACGGTCTCGATGGGGCTGGGGCCGATTCAGGCGATTTATCACGCGCGCTTTATCCGGTATCTGGAGAATCGCGGGCTGAAGCAGTCGACCGGCGGAAAGGTCTGGGCGTTTCTGGGCGACGGCGAAATGGATGAGCCCGAGTCGCTGGGCTCGATCACGCTGGGTTCACGCGAGAAGCTGGACAACCTGATCTTTGTGGTGAACTGCAATCTGCAGCGGCTGGACGGGCCGGTGCGCGGCAACGGGAAGATTATTCAGGAACTGGAAGCAATTTTCCGCGGTGCGGGATGGAACGTCATCAAAGTCATTTGGGGCACGGACTGGGACAGCCTCATCCAGAACGATCGCGACGGGCTCCTGGTCAAGCGTTTGGGCGAGGTCAGCGACGGGCAGTATCAGAAATATTTTGTCGAGAGCGGCGCGTACTTCCGGCACAACTTGTTTGGTACCGATCCGCGGCTGCTGAAAATGGTGGAGCATCTCTCCGACGAGCAACTGGCGCGCATGCGGCTGGGCGGGCACGACCCCATCAAGGTGCATGCGGCGTACAAGGCGGCGGTTGATCACACAGGATCGCCGACAATCATCCTCGCGAAGACGATCAAGGGCTACGGGCTGGGCGAAGCGGGCGAGGGCAAAAACATCACGCACCAGCAGAAGAAGTTGAATGACGACGAGCTGCAGATGTTCCGCTCGCGCTTCGGCATTCCCATCCCAGACGACGAACTGCACAACGCCCCGTTCTACCGTCCGGCCGACGACAGCCCGGAAATCAAGTACATGCAGGCGCAGCGCCAGCAGCTGGGTGGATACATGCCGACGCGCAAGGTGCGCGCCACGCCGCTGAAGCCGTTTCCCGATTCGCTCTTCGAAGAATTTCACAAAGGGACGGAGGGACGCGAGGCTTCGACCACGATGGTCTTCGTGCGGCTGCTGGCGAAGCTGCTGCGTGATCCCGAGCAGGGGAAATACATCGTGCCCATCGTGCCCGACGAGGCGCGCACGTTTGGCATGGAAGCTCTCTTCCGCCAGGTGGGAATTTATTCGAGTGTCGGCCAGAATTACGAGCCGGTCGACATGGACACGCTGCTCTACTACAAAGAGGCGAAAAACGGGCAGATTCTGGAGGAGGGAATCACCGAGGCGGGCTCGGTGTGCTCGTTCATCGCGGCCGGAACAGCGTATGCAAATCACGGGATCAACACCATTCCGTTCTTTATTTATTACTCGATGTTCGGCTTCCAGAGGATCGGCGATCTGATCTGGGCGGCGGCCGACATGCGCTGCCACGGATTTCTGGTGGGCGGCACGGCGGGGCGAACTACTCTCGCGGGCGAGGGCTTGCAGCATCAGGATGGGCACAGCCACGTGCTGGCGCTTCCGGTGCCGAATCTGCTGGCTTACGATCCGGCGTTCGCCTACGAGATCGCCATCATCGTGCAGGAAGGCATCCGGCGCATGTACGTCGATCAGGAATCGATCTTCTACTACCTGACGGTGACAAACGAGCCGCTGCCCATGCCCGAGATGCCGGCCGGTGTTCGCGAGGGAGTCCTGAAGGGTCTGTACCAGTTCAAGGCTTCGACGAAGAGCGACGCCAAGTTGCGCGTGCAACTGCTGGGCAGCGGGACAATCATGTTCGAAGTGCTGAAGGCGCAGAAGATTCTGGAAGAGAATTACGGCGTGGCTTCCGATGTGTGGAGCGTGACCAGTTACAAGGCGCTCTATCGCGATGCCAACGATTGTGAGCGCTGGAACATGCTGCATCCGGCGGAGGCGCCGAAGGTTCCTTACGTCACGCAGACCTTGAAGGATGCGGCGGCGCCGTTCATCGCGGCGTCGGACTACATGAAGGTGCTGCCCGAGAGCGTGGCCAAGTGGGTTCCCGGGCAACTGGTTTCGCTGGGAACCGACGGCTTCGGGCGCAGCGAAAACCGCGCGGCGCTGCGCGATTTCTTTGAAGTTGACGCCAAGCACATCGTGCTGGCGGCGCTGGGAGCGCTGCGGCGCGAAAACAAAATCGGCAGCGATGTGGTGAAGCGCGCGATCCAGGAACTGGGGATCAATCCAGAGAAGGCGAATCCGGCGGTGAGCTAACAAATTGAGCAATTGGGGAATTTGGTAATTGAGAAATTGACGTTTTCAATTTCCCAATTTCTCAATCACACAATTACTCAATGATAGGAATCGTTTCGTGATTGAATTCAAACTTCCGGAGCTGGGAGAAAATATCGAACAAGGCGATCTGGTGCGCCTGATGATTGCACCGGGCGCGACGGTCAGCACCGGGCAGTCGGTCATGGAACTGGAGACCGACAAGGCGGTCGTTGAGGTGCCGTCGTCCGTGAGCGGGACGGTGCAGGAGATTCGCGTCAAGGAAGGCGACAAGATCAAGGTCGGGCAGGTAATTTTCACCGTTGACGGCGCGGAAGCGAAATCTTCCTTAGCAGCATCCAGCCAGGCCGCTGCCGCGGCGCCGGGCCCGGCTCCGCAAAAAGCACCGCCCCCGGCTGCAAAGCCAGAGGCGATGCCCGCGGTTCCCGCGCCCAGCGCGCCAGCTGCAGCTTCGTCAGGCGCCAGTGAATTCAAGCTTCCCGAACTCGGCGAGAACATTTCCGAAGGCGATCTCGTACGGCTGATGATTGCTCCCGGAACAAAAGTTGCCGAAGGCCAGCCGGTAATGGAACTCGAGACCGACAAAGCGGTGGTGGAGGTGCCCTCGTCGGTGAGCGGCGTGGTGAAGGAGATCAAGGTCAAAGAGGGCACGAAGGTCAAGGTCGGGCAGGTGATCTTCACGCTTGAAGGCGGACCCGCTGCCAAGCCCGAGCCGGCGCGGCCGCGCACGGCTCCGGTCGAGCACGTTTCCGGGCAGCACGGGGCGCGGCTGGCGTTTCAGGCCGCGATTCGCGCCGAGGGAAAAACGGAGGAGCAGGCGCTGCCTCCCGACCAGCCGCAGCCGGCGGCGCCGGTGTTCAGCATGCCAGTGCAGCTGGGCAAGGTCGCTGGAGCGGAGCGCCAGCCCATTCCTGCCGCTCCCAGTGTGCGGCGGCTGGCGCGCGAAGTGGGTGTTGATATTTATGAGGTGAAAGGCTCGGGCCCGGGCGGACGTATCAGCGAGGATGACGTCAAGGCTTGTGCGAAAGCGCTGCTGTCGGCGGCGGCGGTGCAGGCTCCGCCGCGTGCGGGACACTTCGCGCAGCCGCAGCTTCCAGATTTTGCCAAGTGGGGCAAGATTGAGCGCGTCTCGATGCGTGGGGTTCGCCGCAAAACGGCCGAGCATCTGGCCGAGTCGTGGAACACGATTCCCCATGTCACACAGCATGATCGCGCCGATATCACCGAGCTCGAGCAACTGCGCGCCCGCTTTGCGCCGAAAGCAGAAGAGGCCGGCGGCAAAATGACGGTCACGGCCATCGCGCTGAAAGTTTGCGCGGCGGCGCTGAAGGTTTTTCCGCAGTTCAATGCCAGCATCGACCTGGAGAAGGAAGAGATTATCTATAAGCAATACATCCACATCGGCGTGGCCGTCGACACCGACCGCGGGCTGCTGGTTCCCGTGATTCGCGACGTGGACAAGAAGAATATCGTCGAGCTGGCGGTGGAGTTGTCGCAACTCTCGAAGAAGGCGCGGGAGAAGAAGCTGACACCCGAGGAGATGCAGGGCGGCACGTTCACCATCACCAATCTGGGCGGCATCGGCGGCGTGGGGTTTACGCCGATCGTGAATTTTCCCGAAGTCGCGATTCTTGGTCTGTCTCGCTCGCGCATGGAGCCGGAGTGGATGGCGGGAAAGTTCGAACCGCGGCTGATTCTGCCGCTTTCGCTCTCCTACGATCACCGGCTCATTGACGGCGCCGACGCAGCGCGCTTCCTGCGCTGGATTGCGGAGGCGTTCGAGCAGCCTTTCTTGCTGTCGGTGCAGGGGTGAACACCAAAATCTTGAACCACAGAGGGCACAGGGTTACACAGAGGAACACCCAGGGTTCCCCTGTGCAACCCTGTGCCCTCTGTGGTGAAAAGCCTTCATGTCAGAAACCACGAACCTGAACATTGCCGTCGTCGGCGCCGGGCCAGGAGGCTATGCCGCTGCCTTCCTTGCCGCCGATCTCGGCATGTCCGTTACGCTGATCGATCCGGAAATCAACCCCGGGGGCGTTTGCCTGTACCGCGGCTGTATCCCGTCGAAAGCGCTGCTGCATGTGGCGAAGTTGATTGAGGAGTCGCATCAGGCGAAAGACTGGGGGATTGAATTCACCGCTCCGAAGATTGATCTGGCGCGCATGCGCTCGTGGAAAGAGGGCGTCGTCAAGAAGCTGACCGGCGGCCTGGGAATTCTCTCCAAGCAGCGCAAGGTGAAATATGTGCAGGGCAGAGCGGCGTTCGAGAATTCCACGACGCTGCGCGTCAGCAAATCCGACGGGACCGAAGAACAACTTGAGTTTGACCGCATCGTCATCGCGACCGGCTCGCGGCCTGCGATTGTGCCAACTCTCAAGCTCGATTCGCCCCGCATGATGGACTCCACCGGAGCGCTCAATCTCGAAGACATTCCCGGAAGCTTGCTCGTGGTTGGCGGCGGATACATTGGGCTCGAGTTGGGATCTGTGTATGCCGCATTGGGCACGAGTGTGACCGTCGTGGAAATGCTCCCTGGATTGCTGCCCGGCGCGGATCGCGATCTGGTCGCTCCGCTGCACAAGCGGCTGGAGAAAATGTTCGAAGCGATTCTGCTGAACACCACTGTCGCCGCGGTGAAAGACGAAGGCAATGGAATTCGCGCCACGCTGACGGGGAAAGACGGCAACACGCAGGAGAAAGTTTTCGACCGCGTACTCGTTTCCGTGGGACGCAAGCCGAATTCAGAAATCCCCGGCCTTGAAAGTACCCACGCGCAGGTCGGCGAGCGCGGATTTATTCAGGTGAACAAGCAACTGCAGACCGACGATCCTTCTATCTACGCCATCGGCGACGTGGTGGGCGAGCCGATGCTGGCGCACAAGGCCATGCACGAGGGCCGCACGGCGGTGGAGGCGATTGCCGGACACAAGGTCGCATTCGAACCGAATGCCATTCCAGCGGTTGTGTTCACCGATCCGGAAGTGGCCTGGTGCGGGCTGACCGAGACCATGGCACAGAGCGAGAACCGCGAAGTGAAGGTCGCGAAATTTCCCTGGGCCGCCAGCGGACGGGCCATTACGCTCGATCGTCCCGAGGGGCTGACCAAGCTGCTCATTGATCCTGCCACCGAACGCGTGCTGGGAGTTGGGATTGTCGGGGTAGGCGCCGGCGAAATGATCGCCGAAGGCGTGCTGGCGGTGGAAATGGCGGCGCTGGCCAAGGACGTCGCGCTGACGATTCATCCGCATCCCACGTTGTCGGAGACGATCATGGAGTCGGCGGAGGTTTTCTTCGGCACCAGCACGGACATCTACCGGCCGAAGCGGGGATGATTCCGGCAGAGCCTAAGGCCGGCTCCGCCGGCGACTGGTGTGGCATGTCTGAAGGCATGCCCTGATACGGATCTCCTCTTCACTACAGCACAGGGCTACAGCGCAGCAATTTCCGGCTCGTCATTTCGATAGAATAATCCCACACTTCCGAATTCTGCGCGGTCCGCGCGCGCCCGCACTGAGCCGGGCGGGAGAATGCCATGTCACCCTTTCCGAGAACGTCATTTTTTCTTCGAACGATATTCAGTTGCTTGCTTTGTCTGTCTGCGTGTTTCTCTTCTGCCCAGACGTCGCTGCAACAGTTGTTGCAGCCGGCTTCGCCCACACCTGCGAATTCGACGAGTGCTCCGACCGACCCGCTGGGTCGCACGACGCCGCAGAGCTCGGTGCTGGGATTTCTGAAGGCGGCGCAATCGGGCGACTACAGCATCGCAGCCCAATATCTGCAGATGAGCGCGGCGCGGCGGCAATCGGAAGGCGATCAACTGGCCGAGAAGCTCAACTATGTGTTGAACAACGCGTTCAGCGGCAGCCCCAGGGCATGGAGCATGCAGCCGGAGGGGACTCCGCAGGAGGGAGTTCCGCTGGGACGGCAGAAGCTTGGGGCCATGGCGTCGGGCGATGTGGAAGCGGACCTGGAAGTGGTGCGCGTGAGCGATCCCAGCGCGGGCAAGATCTGGCTGATTTCATCCGATACGCTGACCAAAGTTCCGGAACTCTACGATCAGGCCGAAGCTCGCCAGGTTGAGCACAAGCTCCCCGGCGTGCTGGTGAAGCATCAGCTGGCCGGAATGCCGTTGTGGCAGTGGCTGGCGCTGCTGCTGGCGGCGCCGGTGGCTGCCGCCCTCGGGTGGCTGGTGATCGCGCTGCTGGAAATTCCAGTGCGTTGGTGGGCGCGGCGGCGCGGTCACGTCGATGTCGCCAATTGGCGCGAGGTTTCCGGGCCGGCATGGTTGCTGGCCGGAACCATCGCTCATCAGTGGTTCGCGCGCTACCTGGGCATGCCGCTGTTGCCGCGGCATTACTACTTTCAGCTCACATCCGTGGCGCTGATCATCGGCGCGACGTGGATTTTCTGGCGCGCGGTACGCTGGTCGCTGCGCCGCGTGCGCAATCGGGCGCTGTCTTATGGGCATGCGGGTACGGGATCGCTGGTGCTGCTGGGCGAGCGACTGGTGAAGGCCGTCATCTTTGTGGGGGGCGTGCTGGCGGTGCTGGGCAGCCTGGGATTCAACATGACGACCGCGCTGGCCGGCCTCGGCATCGGAGGTCTGGCCATCGGCTTTGGCGCGCAGCAGACGATCGCCAATCTTTTCGGTGGCGTATCCGTTCTGGGCGATGAGGTGATTCGCGTGGGCGATGTCTGCACCTTCGGCGATCGCACGGGTACGGTGGAAGATATCGGCCTGCGCTCCACGCGCATTCGCACGGCGGAGCGGACGCTGGTCGCGATTCCTAACGGAACCGTCGCGACCATCAACGTGGAGAACCTCAGCCGCCGCGACAAGATTCTGTTCAAGACGAATCTCGCGTTGCGCCACGAGTCCAAGGCTGATCACGTGCGGTATGTGCTGTCGGAGCTCCGGCGCCTGCTCTACAGCCATCCCAAGGTTGAGACGAAAACCGTGCGCGTGCGTCTGATTGATATTGCAACCGGGTCGGGGAGCGTGGAGTTGTTTTCGTACATTCTGACGCAGGACTTCAACGAATTCGCAGCCATTCGCGAAGACTTGCTGCTGCGCATGCTGGATCTGGTAGAGGATGCCGGCAGCGGCTTTGCGCTGCCCTCGCAGACCCTTTATATCGGGCGCGATGCGGGCGTGGAGAAAGAAAAAGCCGAGAGCGCGGTCAAGAAAATTGACGAGTTGCGCGACGGCAAGCAGTTACCCTTCCCCGACTTTCACGAAGAAGACATCTCTTTTTTCAAAGGATCAATCGACTACCCGCCGAAAGAATCGGCAGTGCGCAAGACGGACAATCCCGGCAAAGCCAGCTAGGCAGAGAAAAACAGAAACCCAGAAACCCCCGACAACGCACGATGTTACGACAGTTATCCTCGTGCGTGACTCCCGGATTCCGCGCGGGAGTTCGAGCAGCGGATAATTGTGCCATGGCCCGCTCTGCGACTCAAACGATCTCCGGCTGTTCGAGCGGGCGCCATTTCTGGAAGCTCTTTTTCCTTTGCGCCGTCGTGACACTGTCGTTCGCGCCAGTTCAGGCGGCAGATCGCAACCGCGTCGGCTCGTTCGAAATCGAAGTTGACAGCGTGACTGGCTTCTTCCCCAGCCCGGGCTATACGGTCAAAATCACGGGCAGTGGACGCATCACTTATCGCGGTTACGACCACGTTCACGCGATGGGCAAACGGCACGGCAGAATATCCCGCGCCGCGGTGGAACAGCTCGTTGCCGATATCCGTGCTTCAGAATTTCTCGATTTGCCCGGTCCCTACGACAATCAGCCATGTTTGGCCATCGACAATTCCGAGGGTGGCGTGAGGGTTCGGCTCGACGGGCGCGAGAAGTCGGTCGGCACTTGTGGTGCGCCACCGTCGGTCGAGCAACTCATGGATGAGGTCGAATCGCTGGCGCAGGTTTGGCGCTGGGTGGTTTACGATCCCAAGGAGTTGCGCTCCGACATCGCCCATGGTTGGAAAGTTTCCGCCCACATGCCGACGATCATGGAGGACGCGATCACATGGGACGCTGACGAGATTATCCGTATTCTTGCCGGCAACGGCGCCGATCTGAACGGACTCGATGATTCGAATATCCACTTCCTGGAAAGGGCGGTCAGGCTCGGAAGCATCAAGGCTACGCGCGCCCTGCTTGATTTGGGTGTGGATTGGCGACTCGAGTCTACGGATTCCGATAACAACATTGCGGTCGAGGCTGCCTGGCGCGATCCCGCAATCGTGAAGCTGTTCCTGGAAAAGGGCGCGGACCCCAATGCCGCTAGTGACGCGGGACATACGATGCTGATGAGCGCTGCGTCCATGGCGAATCTCGACAGCGTAAAGCTGCTGGTTGAGAGTGGTGCAGATGTGAATGTGCGGAACAAACGCGGCCAGACTGCGCTAACGGTTGCCAGCCAACAGCAAAGAGCATATCGGTCCACGCCGGAGAATGCAGCCTCATTTCAGCCCATCATCGATTACCTGCTCGCGCATGGTTCGGCTCCATAGTGGTTTACCGACATTGCCGCGCCTGCCAGCGCCCGCTGAGCCAACTCAGAAATAGATGCGTGGGAAAATACACGCACAGCGGCACCATGACGAGATATCCCGCCAGATACGCCCACCCCGGCAGCATGTGCTGCTCGTGGAAGAAAGGCCCGCGGGCCCAATTCACATCCATTTGCGGCTTCCAGAAATAGTTGATCGGCACGACGATCCACGCAGTCACCGTTTGGAATTTCCATCCGCGGCGGTCGTAGCCAAGGTGCCATATCGCCCACAGCACGAGCGGTGGCGTCGCGACGTGAAACAGGCTCAGGAGCCGGATGGCCAGCGGCAGGCCGGGATCGAACATATATTCGGTGCCGCCGATGAGGTGATGGCCGGTCAGCAGTGCGCCGGCAAGATCGACGATGTAGAGCGACTGGAAGAGCAGCAGGCCACACGCGACCCAGGAGAAAATCAGCGAGCTCTCCAGCCACAGGGCGATTCCGATCAGCACGTTCCCGATATCGCAGAAGAAGAGGAAATTCTGTGGCCCGTATTGCCGCCAGTATAGCGGAGCCCACGCCGCGAGCCAGACAGTCCAGCCGATCTTGAGCCACAGCGGGATGCGCATGGGGCGCTATTGTATGCGTGAAAGTGGTCAGTAATCACAGCCCATCTCACAAATGGCTTGGGTAGGGCACGACCTCAGTAACAGTTCACTGACCCCTGACCACTGACTCCTGACTACTTCTTCAATGTAACTCGAATGACCAACGTAACTTGCTGCCCCTGACGGGCGTACCTACCATGATTTTGTATGGGTTACCAAGCTCTGCTCTTCTGTCCCGAGGAAAAAACCGCCCGCACGGTGACGCAGGTCCTGAGCGAACTGGAATTCACGGTGGAAGCCAGCGCCGAGCCCTTTGCTGCCGTTAAGAAGCTGATGGGCCAGCACTTCGACGCGGTGGTGGTGGACTGCGACAACGAGCAGAACGCCACGCTGCTGTTCAAAAGCGCGCGCAACTCGACGTCGAACCAGGCGTCGCTGGCGGTGGCTGTGGTGGAAGGGCAAGCGGGAGTGGCGAAGGCGTTTCGCATCGGCGCCAACCTGGTGCTGACCAAACCTATTAACGTCGAACAGGCGAAAGGGACGCTGCGCGTGGCGCGCGGATTGCTCCGCAAGGGCGAACCGGCAAAACCAGCGGTGCCCGGAGCCATACCGGCAGCTTCGTCTACGCCGGTGAAGACTGCGCCTCCTGCGGCCGCGAAATCGGCCAGTCCGGCGGTTCCGGTTGCGCGTCCGACAGTGGCGGCTCCGGCCAAACCGGCAGCGGCCGCGTCATGGCCGACACAAGCGGCGGCCGCGAGTTTGTCAGCTCGAGCGCAGAGCCCAGAAGGAATCCACAAAGAAGAAAACGCCGCGGCATCGGCGGCTGCATCTACTGTCAAGAAGGCGCCCGCTGCGCCAGGCGCAAAGACGGCAGCGAGTCCAACGATCTCATCGGTTGCCGCACAGAAGCCCGCGCCCGCGGCCAAGGCAGGCGCGACCGCGTTCGGCAGTGGCGCTGCGAGTGCACCCGCGCCAGCCCGGGAAGTGCCGGAAGTTCCCGTCGCGGAGAGTGCTGCTGTAGCCAAAAACGCAAGTACAGATCAGCTCGACAAGCCAGCCGAAGCACAATCGGCTGGAACCGGGAGTTTCGCGAGCCCCGCGCCAGCGCCGTCGTTTTCCCTGAGCACGGATGTTACCGCGGAAGCCAGCGTAGACCGAAAGAAGATTTTTCTGGGCATAGCCGCCGTGGTGCTGGTGGTTGCGGGCATTGTGACCGCATGGCAGCTCTTGGGAAAAAAGCCGCAGGCGGCCAGCAACACGACGCCGGCAGCGACTACTCCTGCAGCGACCGCACCGGCGCCAGCCAGCGCTCAGCCCGCGCCTGCGACCACAACGCCTTCGGCGTCCGCATCGCAGCCCGCCAACCAGCCAGTTACGGCGGCGGCAAAGCCAAGCGCTGCAACCGATGACACCGAATCCGCACGGGAAGATACACGCTCCACAGCTCCTAGTTCAGCGAAGCCCGCGAGTTCTGCCTCAACCGATTCCAGCAAGCCAGCGGCAGCCGCCAAGCCGGAACCGGCGCCCCTGGTCGTCAAGGGCGGAGCACAGCCCAAGGCGGCGAAAGCAACCGCACCCGATGCGCCGGCTGCTCCCAGCATGATCGGGATCGCCACGCCGGGCGCGGGCGGATCGCTGCCGAATATCGTGGACAACACCGGCATTGCGCCCAAGCCGATTCTGCAGTCCTTAAACGTCTCGCAAGGCGTGTCGCAGGGGCTGCTGATGAAGAAAGTGCAGCCCATCTATCCGCGGACCGCGCTGACCATGCACGTGGAAGGCACCGTACAGTTGATGGCGACCATCGCGAAGTCGGGCGATATCACCGCGATCAAGTTGCTGAGCGGACCACCGCAGCTGACCAGCGCCGCCACCGATGCCGTGAAACAGTGGAAATACAAACCGTATCTGCTTAACGGCGAGCCGGTGGAAATTCAGACGCAAGTCACCGTTGTTTTCCGGCTGCCGCGCTAGCACGCGCCAGGCTGACCATTCCACGCGTCAAAGCCGGCCAGAGCGCGCTCACACTGCAGACGGTGCCGTTCCTTCCGATCGCGAATCTTCCTCTCCAGGGCAGGCAGTAAGTCGAACGTGATGTTTGCCGGCTGGAAGTTCCTGGCATCCGCATGCGTCACGTAATGCACCAGGGATCCGAATGCTGAAACCCGCGGGGCCGGAGCAATCTCACCGCCTTTCAACAGGGCGGCCGCATAAACACCCGCGAGCAAGCCGGTCGCAATGGACTCGACGTAGCCTTCGACGCCGCAGATCTGGCCGGCGAAAAAAATGCGCGGATGGGCCTTCATCTGCAGCGTTTCCTGCAACAGCGTTGGGGAGTTGATATAGGTGTTGCGATGGATCTGGCCGTAGCGCAGGAAGCGGGCGTTCTCCAGGCCGGGAATGAGGCGCAGCACGCGCGCCTGCTCCGCGAACTTCAGGTGATTCTGAAACCCCACCAGATTGTAGGAATCGGCGCGCAGGTTTTCCTGGCGCAACTGCACGACCGCATAAGGCATGGCGCCGGTGCGCGGGTCTTTTAGCCCGACCGGCTTCATCGGGCCAAAACGCAGGGTATCGCGGCCGCGGCGGGCGATCTCCTCGATCGGCAGGCAGCTTTCGAAATAGTTCAGCTTCTCCCAATCGCGCTCCTCCACCGATTGCGCCGCGAGCAGCGCGTCGTAAAAGCGGCCGTACTCTTCCGGGGTCATGGGGCAGTTGATGTAGTCGGCCGAGCCTTTGTCGTAGCGCGCGGCCAGGTAGACGCGCGACATGTCGATGGAATCGGCCTCCACAATCGGGCTGATGGAATCGTAGAAGTAGAGGTGTGAGTTGTGCGCTGCGGAGTCAGGCCCGCAGCTTAGCTGCGTGATCTCGGAAGCGAGGGCGTCGGAAGTCAGCGGGCCAGTAGCAATGATGGTCGCGTCGCCGGCTTCATCGATTGCGGTGACTTCTTCGCGCTGGATCGAGATTCGCGGCTCCCGAGAAAGTGTTTCGGTCACGGCCTGGGCAAAGGTGATGCGATCGACAGCCAACGCATGTCCGGCGGGGACCGCGCATTCCCGTGCGATTCGCAGCAGCAAGGAGCCGGCTCGCCCCATTTCTTCCTTCAGCAGCCAGGGAGCAGTGTTCTCGCTGTCGGATTTGAGCGAGTTCGAGCAGACCAGTTCGGCGAAATCTGCTGTCTGATGCGCCGGGGTGCGGCGCACCGGACGCATTTCGAACAGTTCGACATCGATGCCGCGCCGGGCACACTGCCACGCCGCCTCCGATCCAGCCAGCCCCGCGCCGATGATGCGAATTTTCGCGGTCACGCCGGTTTCTCCGCCAGCTTGCGCAGCGCTTCGCCGGTCAACAGCACCGGACGCCAGTGATCACGGAACTCCGCGCCCAGAGCCTTGTAGAGCTCGATCGCCTTCTCGTTCCAGTCGAGTACCTCCCAGTGGACTCCGTAGCACCGCTCTGCGACGGCAATGCGAGCCACCGCTGCCAGCAGAGCCTTGCCGATCCCGCGCCCGCGGAATGATTCCCGGACGAACAGATCTTCCAGAAACATTCCGCGGCCCGTCCAGGTCGAATAGAACGGAAAGAAAAGAGCATAGCCGGCAGTCTGGCCGTCCCACTCGGCAATCAACGCGCGAAACCGGGGATTGGCCCCAAAGCCGTCGCGAACGAGATCGTCCTCGGTGATGGTTACGAACTCGAGCTCGTGCTCGAACGCTGCCAGCTCATGGACCATCGTCCACAGCAGCGCGGCGTCGTGGATGGTAGCGTTCCGGATATAGAGCATGATCTTCGCCTAGAGAATCTCGCGGAAATCCCCGACGCGGCGCGTGACGCGTTCCCGGTCGAGATATTCCAGCAAAGGAATCGCATACTTGCGGCTGACGCCAGTCAGTTCTTTGAATCGAGCAACGTCGATTTTCGGCGCACTGGTTTTGCAGGCTGCGATCTGTTGCCGCAGATGATCCAGCGTGGCGCGATGGAATACGAGCTCGTCGGAAACCTTGACCAGCGTTCTTTCGCGCAGCAGCAGGGTGACCAGTTTCTGCGCCCGCGCTTTGTCGACTTTGAGGCCGGCGAGCACTTCGTGCAGCGCGGGAACTTTCAAACCTGCGGCGGCGAAGGCGTCCTCGATGTTCCGCTTCGATTCGGCTTCCTCGTCTTTCATGACCGCGCCGCGGCCCGGCAATCGCACAAGGTCTGCCGCGATTTCGAGTTTCTTCTGCTTCGCAAGAGAGGACAGTGCCGCCTCAAACAGTTCTCCCGCCATTGAGAACAAGCGGGTCATGTCATCCTGCAGCTCGCCTTTGGCCATTCCGGGCCGTAGCGGATCCCTTTCGTGGAAGACTGACACAGTGTGAAGCAGGCTTTTCTCTGCCTGACCGAGCTCTGCTTCCGCGAACATCCGGTCCTGAAACCGCACCAGCAGTTTTTCGTTCACCAGCGCGGCAGCAAGTTTAGCAATGGTCTCGCGGGGCCAGCCGGTTTCGGCAACCGCCTCCGCCAACGACAGCCCTCGCTTTCCGCGCCGTGTGGTTCTGAGAGAAAGAATCGCCGCCGGGGATCCCGATTCAAGAATCTCCATCATCGGAACAAAGGGAGTGCGGTTCTCTTCACCGTGACTCTTGCTCTTTCTCGGTCCAACAAAGGGCATGGCATCCAGCACCACGCCACCGCCGATGGTCACAACCGGCGAAAACTGCCGAAGGATGAAACGGTCTCCGGGCAACAGCAGAGCCGGCGCGGGAAGCTTCAGGCGCGCCAGTGTCTCCGATCCGGGCGCGACTTGCTTCGCATCGTGGAGAACGACTTCCACCACCGTCTCCATCGTGTTGCAGTGAAAGTGGGCGCGTGCCCGATTCTTGAGCCCGCGTGGAGCGGAGGGCAGCAGGCGCAGCTTCACCTCAGCGCGCTCCGTCGTGACGAATGTCTGGGGAGGAGCCAGCGTCATGCCGCGCACCAGTTCTTCGGTGCTGACGCCCGCCAGATTGAGCGCCGTGCGTTGTCCAGCTACGGCAACGTCAGCCGAATGTCCGTGAACCTGCACGCCGCGTACGCGAACCTTATTCGCTGTCGGGAAAATCTCCAACTCCTCATCCTTGCGGATTGTGCCTGAGATCAAAGTGCCGGTCACCACCGTTCCGAACCCTTTCATGGTGAACACGCGATCGATGGGCAGACGAGGTAAAGCGCGAGAGTCCCGCACCTCGACCCCGGCCGCCGCTGTGGCCAGCGCGCGCTTCAGCTCTTCGATGCCGGCACCGGTCAGCGAGCTTACGGCTACGATCGGCGATGCGGGAGTTTCCAGGAATGTGCCGCGCAGGAACTCCTCGACCTCCAGGCGAACAACATCGAGAGTTTCGGCGTCGACGGCGTCGGATTTCGTCAGCACCGTGATACCCCGGCGCACGCCCAGCAGCCGCAGGATGTCGAAGTGCTCGCGGGTCTGCGGCTTGATGGACTCGTCAGCCGCGATCACCAGCAGCACCAGATCGATGCCGCCCACTCCGGCAAGCATGTTGCGCACAAAGCGCTCGTGGCCGGGAACATCGACGAAGCCAAGACGCAGCGTTTCCCCATTCGCGCCGGGCAATTCCATGTGGGCAAAGCCGAGGTCAATGGTGATGCCCCGCCGCTTCTCCTCCTGGAGGCGGTCGGCGTCGATTCCGGTCAGCGCTTTGACCAGCGCGGTTTTCCCGTGGTCGATGTGGCCCGCCGTTCCAATGACGATCGATTTCATGCTCAGAGAATCGTAGCAGGAGGCGGGTCTTCCAAGCGCACCGCCTCTTCCCGGGCGCAGGAATTTGGGGAGTGGGCTGTTTTGAATCTCACGCTCTTGTGGTCGAAGCGTGTTTGTAAATCATCCGGCACGCGACTCCAGCTACCACTATCGAAACTCCGATGACGGCAAACATCGCGTACCACGTAATTAAGCCAGAAAACCAAGCATCCGGCATTTTGCGCCGTATCGCTATTGCGGCGAGGGTTGCGGGTGAAATAAGCGCCCGATAGCAAAAGATCGCCGAGACAACTCCAGCCAGAATGCCTTCGACGAGCGCCTTAATTTTCATCATGCCGCCTTGTTAGCTTTCGCCTCCAATAATCCCACCAACTCCTCCAAGCTCCAAGCGTGATCTCTGAGGCGCGCTTCCATCGCGGGCGTAGCCTTTAGCGTTTCGCGGAACCCGACAGAAATTGTAAAGAGCCCCAACAGGAATTTGTTCCTATCCTCGTGCCACCTCAAAATGCGACAATAGAAGCTCTTCCATGTCCATTTCTTTGACTTCTTCCGTTTCTCTGGAGACCCTCCGGCAGCACGGGCTCTCGCTCGATGAATACGAGAAGATCAAGCAACTGCTCGGCAGTCGCGAACCCACGCTGACCGAACTCGGAATCTTCAGCGTGATGTGGAGCGAGCATTGCTCCTACAAGTCGTCGCGCGTGCATCTGAAGCGGCTGCCCACGCGCAGTAAACGCGTGGTGCAGGGACCGGGCGAGAATGCGGGCATCATCGACATTGGCGACGGTTGGGCTTGCGCGTTCAAGATCGAGTCGCACAATCATCCGTCGTTCATCGAGCCCTTCCAGGGCGCGACCACCGGAGTGGGAGGGATTCTGCGCGACATTTTTACCATGGGCGCAAGGCCGGTCGCGGTGATGGATTCTCTCCGCTTCGGGCCGATCACTGCAGCCGGGGAGTCGCGCTCCGCCGGACAGCCGGGGGCGGTTCCTACACAAGCTGAAGTCCACAAGAATCACTCCATTCTGGAAGGCGTGGTCAGCGGCGTCGCGTCGTACGGAAATTGCTTCGGCGTCCCCAACCTCGGTGGGGAGACGAAGTTTGAGCCGTGCTATTCCGGCAACCCGCTGGTCAATGCGTTTGCGCTGGGGCTGGTGAGAAAAAATGAAATCTTCTACGCGCGGGCCGCGGGCCAAGGCAATCCCGTGATCTACGTGGGCGCGAAAACTGGCCGCGACGGGATTCACGGCGCCACTATGGCCAGCGAGGAATTCAGCGAGGCTTCGGAAGCGAAGCGGCCCAACGTGCAGGTGGGCGATCCATTTCTCGAGAAATTGCTGCTCGAAGCCTGTCTGGAAGCCATGCAAACAGGCGCCATTGTCGGGATTCAGGACATGGGGGCGGCGGGGCTGACGTGCTCGACCTGCGAGATGGGCGCACGGGGCCGCGTCGGAATCGAGATCGAACTCGACCGCGTGCCGCAGCGGGAAACCGGCATGACTCCGTACGAGATCATGCTCAGCGAATCGCAGGAGCGCATGCTGCTGGTCGCCCAGAAAGGACGTGAGCAGGAAGTGTTTCGCGTTTTCGAAAAGTGGGGACTGGATGCGGTGGAAGTCGGCACGGTCACGACGGACAACAAGCTGCGCGTGCTGGAACACGGCAACGTCGTGGCGGAGATTCCGAATCAGGCGCTGACGGACGACGCTCCGGTCTATAAGCGCCCGCTGGCACGCTGGGAACCGCCGGTGGCGCGTGAGATGCCAGCGCAAATCAAGCTGGGCAGCGCGACAGTTCGGGAAGGGCACGACTTTAGTCGTGCCGCAAAAGTGTCCCAAGAGAACACGGCTTCAGCCGCTGAGGGACGCGGACCTCAGCGGCTGAAGCCGCAATCAATCGCTGAGTCTAACGGCACGGCTGAAGCCGTGCCCTTTCAAAACCAGAACCATGACGACTTCGCGCAGCAACTCCAGCAGCTGCTGGCCAGCCCGAATATCTGCGGCAAACGCTGGGTGTGGCAGCAGTACGACCACATGGTGCAGACGAACACCGTCGAGGCGCCAGGCGCGGGCGATGCCGGCGTGATTCGCATCAAGGGCTCACAGCGCGGCCTGGCGATGGCCCTGGACGGCAACGGACGCTGGTGCTATCTCGATCCGCGGCTGGGTGCGATGCACGCCGTCGCCGAAGCGGCGCGCAAAGTTGCCTGCTCGGGAGCGACTCCAGTGGCCGCGACCAACTGCCTCAACTTCGGCAATCCCGAAAAGCCGCACATCATGTGGCAGTTCTCGCAGACGATTGACGGCTTGACCAAAGCCTGCGAGGAACTGGAAGTCCCCATCACCGGCGGCAACGTCAGCTTCTACAACGAAACTTTGGGCGAAGGGATTTATCCCACGCCCGTGCTGGGAGTCGTGGGAATTCTTGAGGACGTGCACAAGACCGCGAAAATGCACTTCGCCGATGCGGGCCGCACGGTCGTGCTATTGCACGCCGGCGAAGAGGCGGATATCACCGACGTGGAGAGTGAGTTCGGATCTTCCGAATATGCCAAGGAAGTCCTGGGCGCGCTCTGGGGATACCCTCCGGAACTTGACCTGGAGAAAGAAGCGGCGCTGCAGAAGGCGGTCGTTGAATTGATTCAGCAGGGTCTGGTGGAGTCGGTTCACGATTGTTCCGACGGTGGCATAGCTGTTGCGTTGGCGGAGAAAGCATTCACGAACGGCGTGGGCGCGCGCGTGGACCTCGCCTCCCGCGGGCTTCCGCCCGAGTTTGTGCTGTTTGGCGAGGATGCGAGCCGGATTGTGCTCTCGTGCGACCCAGTGAATGTCATACGAATCCAACAAGTAGCGCAGGAGCATGGCATCGCAGCCGACACGATCGGCGAAACTGGTTCGGATCGCCTGGAAATCTCCATCGACGGGCAGGCGGTTTTGGCAACGGTGGTGGCTGAGCTGAGTCAAGCCTACGAAGCCGCGTTGGGATCCGCGCTCCGAAGCGATCCGGAGCTGGTAGCGGCGGACTGATCTCGATTGCGGGCGCAAGCCCGAGCGGAACATTAAGACCCAGGAGCGAAATGCAACTCGACAAATTTCATGACGAGTGCGGCGTGGTGGCGATCTTCGCTCACCCTGAGGCCGAGAAGCTCGCCTACCTGAGCTTGCACGCGCTGCAGCATCGCGGGCAGGAATCTGCGGGCATTGTCAGCTCAGACGGGCTGAGCCTGCATCAGCACAAGGCCATGGGCCTGGTCGCGGATATCTTCACTGAAGACGTGCTGGCCCAACTGCGGGGCACGCTCGCCATCGGGCACACGCGCTACTCGACCGCGGGCGATTCTGCATTGCTGAACGCGCAGCCCATTCTGGTGCAGTCGAACAAGGGAGCGATTGCCGTGGCCCACAACGGCAATCTGGTGAATGCGAGCCAGATCCGGCATCGACTCGAGGGCCAGGGCTCCATTTTTCAGACCAACAGCGACACCGAGGTGATTGTTCACCTGATTGCGCTTTCGCGCGAGCATACTCTTCCCGAAGCGATGGCTGACGCACTGCGGCGGGTGGAAGGAGCATTCTCGCTGGTGATGATGAGCACCGACCGCATCTTCGCAGCCCGCGATCCGCGCGGCTTCCGGCCGCTGGCCATGGGACGCATCCCGGCGGCGGAAGGCCATCAGCGCGACACCATCGTTTTTGCCTCCGAGACCTGCGCCTTCGACCTGATCGGCGCGGAGTACGAGCGCGACGTCAAGCCGGGCGAACTCATCGTGGTGGGGCCCGACGAAATCACGTCGCGGTTCTATTCCACCAGCGCTCCGCAGTCCAGCTGCATTTTCGAGCACGTCTACTTCGCCCGGCCCGACAGCACGGTCTTTGGCCGCCCGGTGCAGATCAGCCGTGAAAACCTGGGGCGGGAACTGGCGCGGGAAGCTCCGGTGGAGGCCGATCTGGTGGCGCCGGTGCCGGATTCCGGGGTCACGGCGGCCATGGGATATGCGGCCGAGAGCGGGATCCCATTCCGCTTCGCGCTCATTCGCAATCACTACGTTGGCCGGACCTTCATTGAACCGCGACAAAGCGTGCGCGACTTCGGCGTCAAGCTGAAGCTGAATCCGGTGCGCGCGCTGCTCGAGGGCAAGCGGGTCGTGCTGATTGACGATTCGATTGTGCGCGGAACCACCAGCCGCAAAATCGTGCGCATGATTCGCAACGCCGGAGCCACCGAAGTGCACATGCGCATTTCCTGCCCGCCCACGATTTCGCCTTGTTTCTACGGCGTGGACACGCCTTCCAAGAAGCAGCTGATCGCAGCGAACAAATCAGTGGACGAGATTCGTGAATACATCGGGGCCGATTCGCTGGCGTACCTTTCCCTCGAGGGACTGAAAAAGGCTTGCGGCCAGGGCGACACGACTTCTTATTGCACCGCGTGTTACACGGGGAAGTATCCCACGGAAATTATTGACGTCGAAGAAATCCAGGCGGCGATTCGGCGATAACGCGCAGCTAGATCTGCCGGGCGGTCTTTCCGTCCAATTCTCTCTGAAAAAAATAGGGGTGACTCGCGCCACCCCGATCCTCTCGCAACTCAGCTAGTTGAATCCGTGAACCACTGCGTCCGGATTCCCGCGCGTACCCATGCTTTGAAAAGCGCCAATGAACCCGGAGTTACCGCCGGTAAAGTCGGAGGATAGTTGATCATAGTCACCCATGTAGTCACCGATCAGGGGCAGATCAATGCCGTGGGTGGGAGCGAACGGAGCCAGACCGATGTCGGAATCGGTGAAGCTCACGCCCTGGCTTGTGGACTCGCCACAATGGCGGCGAATGGCAAAGTTTTCATTGTCGGCGCGTCGGTCGTACCAGCAAGCCCCGACCACGCCCCGGTTGTCGACGGCGATTCCGACCTGGTAGTGATCGTGCCCGTTGGCCAGGCGCGGCTGAATGTCGTTGTTGACCTTGAACGGTCCGAACCAGGTGTTGCCGCCGTCAAGGGACTGCGTGATCAGAATGTCGTCGAAGGCATAAGCGCCGTCACTGCCGAACGGATCAGGCACGATCTTGTCCCGTCCGTCGGCCCAGCTCAGGTAGATGGTCCCGTCGGTAGCGGTTCCGGAGTGGTCAACCGCCATCGCCATGTCCAGGAAGTCGCGGAACTCTCCCTGGAGAAAAAAGGAGTCGCCCCCGCCTACCAGCACCGCCGCGGTTACGGGAGCTGACAAGGCGCCTTTGAAGCTGGAAATCTGAATTGACCGCCCGCTGAACGGAAAATTGTTTCCCAGGTTCACCCAGGAAACGTACAGCACGCCCTTGGAGTTCACGGCAAGCTGCGAGCCCTGCACGCCGACGAGGGCGCCGGTGGTGGGGTCCGCGCAGAACTGGATGGCGACGTGCGGAGCGCTCCAGGTTTTCCCGGCGTTGGTGGACTCGACGAATTCAATCGCGTTCCGGGGGATCGGAAACTTGTTCTTGTCGACTCCACAGATCGTCCCGGAGCCGTCGAAGTCGGTGTAGGAGACGAAAATGTGATTGTGGTTCGAAGGATCGATGGTCGACCAGGGCTTGTCGAGAAGATGCGTAAAGCCGTCTTTGGCGATGGCCGGGACAGGGTCGCTCCAGGTCTTGCCGCCGTCGGTGGACTTATTGATCGAAACCGCAGCAAAGGGAGCCCCGGTGGCATCGGAGAAGTCGAAGATCTCGGAAAAATAGAAGGTGTTTGGGTCGGAACAGTTCAGCACTGGGTCGCTGGCGACAAAGTTGCCGTTGCCGGACCCGGGGTTGAGCGGACCACCATCGGTGAAGGAAGCGCCACCATTGGAAGAGTAGGCAAAACCGGCCAAAGATTCTCCGCCCGTGCCGGTGAAGAAAAACGGAGTTTCGAAGATGCTGCCGGAATCATTGAAGCCGACCACGACGCTGTCGCCGCAGCGCGCGGTCGAGGTCTCGCTTTGCGTGAATCCCCCAAAGGAGGAAAAGGCTACGTCATTGGCCGGGTTCGACGCGGGGACAATCGACGGAGTGGCGGCGGCCAGGGCCGAAGGCGCAGCCGCTCTGGATGCGAGCCTTGCTCTTACCTGATCCGCGAACCTGGGATCCGTCAGGCTCATGCCGTGTTTCTGCCAGAAATCCGCAAATTGAACCACGTTGGCATACCCGTCGAGCATCTTCCGTTGCGTGGGAGTCAATTTGTTGTACGTTGCCTTAACAGTCTGGAGCGTTTTGTTCAGGGCGACCACTCTCTCCATCGAAAGTTGCGCTTGGCTAAACGAGCAGGCAAGCACACTGATGGCGAAAGCTCCCGCCAGAAGTCGCGTAAGCGTGAATGACTTCATCAATTTCTCTCCTTTTTCCGGACGTGCGTTGTTCGAAACACCTGGAATGATTCAAACTGCGTGGAGTGTGAACCGCGAGTACGAGATAGGGCTAGAAGTAAGCCATCACCGGGTGTTGTTCGTCAAGGAAATTCATCGTCAGACAGCTAATGTTTTGTATTGTGCAGAACCTTGCACACTGGCCGCCGGGAGCGGTGTTTGCGGGCGGAAGACCCCCTGGCAAGCTGCTGAAAAACTCGCTTCCGTGCTTGATTTTGGGTGGCGCAGCGTTTCAGCGCTGCGGTAACCAGCTTATTTTTCAATGCCGGCTTTAGCCGCTGAAGTCAGACTGGCAGCAGAATATTTCTTTCAGCAACCTGCTAGGTCGCCGCAGTTCTGGCCCGGACCACGCGAGGAACTCTTTGCAGGTCAGCGAGAATCTCGACCTCCTGCCACCCGCTGAAAAGATCCCGGGTAGAACCAGCGACTGTGCCGCTGATCTCCATGACCAGCCAGCCTCCCGGCCGAAGCGCGGCGTAGGCTTGCGGCACCAGCCGGGCGATGACCTCCAGTCCGGTCGGCCCGGCAAATACGGCCTGCCGCGGCTCAAATTTGCGAACTTCGAGCTGCACCTGATCAGCTTCCGATTCTCCGACGTACGGCGGGTTGGAGACGATCAAGTCGAAGGAACTACTCTCCGTTCCGGCCAGCAGGTCGGCCTGACGAAAGTGAATGCGCTTCGCCAGTTGGTGCAGGGCGGCGTTGGCGCGGGCAATTTCCAGGGCGTCCGCAGAAATATCGCTGGCATGGATTTCGGCGCCGGGGACCTCCTTGGCCAGAGCCAGGGCAATGCACCCTGAGCCGGTGCCGACGTCGGCGATGCGAGGAAAGCCCGTGTGGGGCGGGCACTCCTGCCCGCCAACTCTCCCCGTGCGGACTAGTTCCAGGATGGCTTCGATCACGTGCTCCGTCTCCGGCCGGGGAATAAGCACGGCCGGGGTCACGATGAGATCCATGCCCCAGAACTCCTGATGCCCGGTGATGTATTGTGCGGGTACACCGCGGGCGCGCTCGGCCAGAGCCGCCTCGTAGCGATCCATGTCGGCTGCAGTCAGTTCACGCTCGGGATGAGCGTAGAGATAGGCACGGTCACAGCCGAGAGTAAACCTCAGCAGCAGTTCGGCGTTCATGCGCGGCGAGGGAACGTGGTCCGCGCCGAGGCGAGCTACGGCCGAAGCGAATGCTTGCTTCAGTTGCACGGCTCTATTTCACCACGGAAACCAGAAGGAATTCAGCAGTCGACAAAAAGCCCTGGAGAACTTGCGAGCCTTCCGGCGTTCGACCGATTCCGTCAGCCACGGGAGCACTGCCATTCGTGGCCAAGGTAGATCATCTGTCCGATGTGGTGCTGCATGTGCGCCGCGCACTGCGTGACCATGTCGAGGCGGTTCCTGGCGTTGGCTCCGACTGCAGTGTAGCCGGCCGACCAGTCCTCCTGGGACTGCGCCCGGATCGTTGCCACGACCATGGTGACGGCATCGTCGAACCGCTTGAGAGCATCCTCTTTCGATGGAGGGTTGGGATCGTTAAATTCCCTTGGCCGGTCGCGCACGTAACCGGTCCTGGCGATCTGCGCGCCGATGTAGTAGCTCAGGTTGCCCGTCAGGTGCAGCACCAGGTGGCCGAAGCTGTTTCCGAAAGGAAAGGGCTTCTGCCAGAACTGGGCATCGCTCAGAGGCGCGGACAGTTCGCGGACGCGCGCAGCATTGACGGTGTAGCGGTCGATGAGAACGGTGGACAGCGTGGAGTGCAGATCAGGCATGCGTTCTTTCTCTTACGAAAAACAATTCTGCGTCCAAAGCCGTGGCGCAGGAAGTGCACGCCCTTACTTCACCACGCTCTCGGTTTCCTGCTTCAGTTTTTCCGCCTGGAAATGAGTGACCAGGGCCTCCATGAGCGGCTGAATTTTGCCGTCCATGACGGCATCGAGCTGGTGCAGCGTAAAGCCGATGCGGTGGTCGGTAACGCGGTTTTGCGGAAAGTTATAGGTGCGGATCTTTTCGCTGCGGTCGCCCGACTTGACCATAGCACGGCGTTCTTTCGCCAGAGCTTCCTGCTGCTTTTCCATTTCGATTTCGTAGAGCCGCGCGCGCAGCACACGCATGCCCTTCTCGCGATTCTTGATCTGCGACTTCTCGTCCTGGCAACTCACGACCGTGTTGGTTGGAATGTGCGTAATGCGCACCGCCGAATAGGTGGTATTGACCGATTGCCCACCGGGCCCGGAGGAGCAAAACGTGTCGATGCGCAAGTCCTTAGCTTCGATCTTGATGTCGACTTCCTCCGCTTCCGGCAGCACAGCCACAGTCACCGCGGAGGTATGGACGCGCCCCTGTTGCTCGGTTGCGGGCACGCGCTGCACGCGATGCACGCCGCTTTCATACTTCAGCTGCGAGTAAACGCGATTGCCTTCGATGATGGCGATGACTTCTTTCAGGCCGCCGACCGACGATTCGGACGCCGAAAGCACTTCCACCTTCCAGCGCTGCATTTCGGCGTACCGCGTGTACATGCGGAAGATTTCGGCGGCAAAAAGCGTGGCCTCGTCGCCTCCAGTGCCGGCGCGAATTTCCAGGATAACGTTCTTTTCGTCGTTCGGATCTTTGGGCAGGAGCAGGACTTTTAGCTCTTCCTCCACGCCTGCGACCCGGGCCTGGAGCTTGTCCAGTTCTTCCTGCGCGTAGGCCCGCATCTCGGGATCTTTTTCTTCCGCAAGGACGGCTTTGCTTTCGGCTATACCCGTAGTCAGATCTTTGTATTCGCGATATTTCTCGACCACGTCAGCGATTTCCGCATGCGCCTTGGCGGTCTTCTGGTATCTCGCCGAATCGTTAACGATCTCCGGCGAAGCCAGAGCCTTGTTCAGCTCTTCGTAGCGGGCTTCGATTTGGTCCAATCTCTCAAACATCGTCGTTGGCCGTTCGTCGTTAGTCGTTAGCCTCAGGCGGCTTTCTCTCGGAGCGAGTTGATCAGGCTATTCAGGCTTCTTCCTATGGCGTCTGACGACGCCAGGATTCGCTGTGCCTCTTCACCGTCGATATATTGTAGTTCCTTTGCGATCATCATTTGTGTTTGCACCTCAAGCAGGGAACCTCTTAAGTGAAGCAGATAGTTCCCAAATTCACGATCCGTGCGATGCCCTTTGTCTTCCGCGATATTGCTCGGGATCGATACCGCCGCTCGCCGCAGTTGGTTACTCAATCCGTACAACTCGTGTCGCGGAAACTGCGCCGTTGTCCGATACACAGCTACCGCAAACTTCATCGATTCCTGCCACACTCGCAAATCCTTGAATGATGCTGACATCGTAAGACCCCCGCCAATCCACTCTAGAATGTCGGGGACAGGAGGCCAACGACTAACGACCAGCGACGAACGACGGTTTCCCGGGGAGGGAACCCCTAGGCAATCACCAATTCCCCGCCACGTTCCTTCTCGAGCGCCATGGCCTGGTCGAGGGCGGTGATGGCGCATTGGGCCTGATCGTCGGACGGCGGCTGCGTGGTGATGCGCTGCAGCCACAAGCCGGGAGCCGTCATCAAGGCAAAGAGCGATCCGCGATGCTTGGCGGCGAAGCGGATAATCTCATACGAGACCCCGGCGATGACAGGGAGCAGCACCACCCGCGAGGCGAAACGCGCCCAGAAGCCTGTGAACGGAATCAGCATGTAGAACCCGATCGAGATCAGCATCACGGTCATCAGAAAGCTGGTTCCGCAGCGCGGATGGTAGGTCGAATATTTCTGCACGGCGGCAATCTCAAGCGGGTCGCCATTTTCGAATGCAAACACAGTCTTGTGCTCCGCGCCGTGATATTCATACACGCGGCGGATTTCCTTCCACAGCGAAACTCCCCAGATAAACAGCAGGAAAAGCCCCAGTCGGACGCCGCCATCGATCAGGTTGAAAATGATGCGGCCGCCCAGCGCAGGGTCGATCTTCTTGAGCTCGGTCGCGGCCAACAAGGGAATGTACTTGTACATGAAAATGAAGAAGGCCAGCGAAAGCAGCAGGTTGCCCGCTGCCAGCCAGTTGCTGAGGGTGGCAGCCTTAGCGCGTGTCTCGGCTCGACCCGATTCTCCCGCGGGCGAGTCGACTCCACTGGCTCGAGAAATTTGCTTGTCAGCCGCCTGCGCCGCATCCGCCTTCTCGGCTTGCATCACATCTTCAATCGCAACGTTGGCCGAGAACCGCAACGCGCGGTATCCCAGATTCATGGCGTATCCCAGCGTCATCACGCCGCGCACGATCGGCCACGCCATCCATTTGTGTTTCTCGGAGGGCCGTTCCAGGGGCTCGCTCATCGTGACCACGTCGCCCGATGGCTTGCGGCAGGCAATCGCCCAGGCGTGCGGAGACCGCATCATCACGCCCTCCAGCACCGCCTGGCCGCCGACCAAGGTCTCTTCGCCGCTTTCGAGCGCCGGGAGCAGTTGCACCGCGGCCAAAAATCGCAGGTAATTTCGCAGAAAACGCACGTCTATTGGATGATCCTTCCGGGGGAGGCGAACCACACGCCAATGTAGTAGGTTATCACAGTTGGCGGGGTCGCTTGGAGAAGGGCAACAACTCCGGAAGTACCTCCACGGCAGGGACTTAGGGCGCGATGATTACGGGACGTCGCGCAGCGGCCAGCCATTGGCCGCCCGGCGCGGATTTCAGGGCTTTGAATGCAGCGACTGGCGACAGCTTGCGAAGAGATCGCGGCAACGACAAAGAAATTGCAGAAAATTGCAATTGTCGCCGGCTACGTCAAGTCGCGCACGGTAGACGAAGCGGTGATATCGGCGGTGTTTCTCTCGGGGCGAGCCTTTCCCGCGTGGGAAGAAACTACGCTGCAGGTTGGCGGACGGTCGCTTTGGCAGATCGTCGCCGAGTTGGCGCACAAAAGTGAAGGCGAGTTAACTGCCGCGTACCGCCAGCACGGCGATCTGGGAGCGGTTACGGGAGACGTTCTTCCACAGCGGGCGGGCCAGGGGCTTGGTGTTCTCGAGGTGAGCGCGCACTTCCGGCAGATTGCGGCCGCGCGCGGAACGGCCACGAAGACCGCCCTGGTTCGCGAACTGCTTTCGCGCGCTGCGCCGCTGGAAGCGAAATACATCATCAAGATCATGACGGGGGACTTGCGGATTGGACTCAAAGAGAGCCTAGTGGAGGAGGCGATTGCGAAGGCAAACAGTGCCGCGCTCGCCGACGTTCAGCGCGCCAACATGCTGCTGGGGGATATCGGAGAAACGCTGCGCCTCGCGGCCGCTGGCAGGCTGGCCGAGGCCCGGATGCGGATGTTTCATCCGCTGGGATTCATGCTGGCGAGTCCGGTCGCGTCGGCGGAAGAAGGGCTGAGTTATTTTCCCCAAGCGGCCGTCGAGGACAAGTACGACGGCATTCGGGCCCAGGCGCATGTGTCCGCCGGCGAGGCGCGGTTCTTCTCACGCACCCGCGATGAAATTACCGAATCGTTCCCCGAGTTGCCGGACGCATTGGCGGGATTGCCCCAGGACGCCGTTCTGGATGGAGAGATCGTCGCATGGGACTATGAACGTGTGGAGCGGACACTCCTGTCCGCTACGACAGCGCAAGCTGCCGGCGTTCTCCCTAGCCAGACAACCGAGGCGACTCTCCCTGTGCAAGCCGAAATCCGCGGCCGCGCCCTGCCGTTCAGCATTCTGCAGCAACGGCTGGGGCGAAAAAAAGTCAGCGAGAAAATGCTGCGGGAGATTCCGGTCGCCTATCTCGTGTTCGATGTGCTCTATGCAGGAACCGAGTTGATGATCGATCGCCCGCTGCGGGAACGGGCGCGCGTGCTCGATGAACTGCTCGCTGCGCCACGGAAAGCTGCGGACCAGCACGGGGGCTTGCGAAGGAGAACGTCCGCGCAGGGGTCTCTCGTTTTTAGCGACGCCACCGGGATTGCAGAGACTTCCCCGGCGGCGGTTTTGCGGGCGCCCGTTTTCCACGCACCTTCTTCGGATGAACTGGAGAAACTGTTTTCCGCAGCGCAAGCACGCGGCAACGAAGGGCTGATGATCAAAGACCTCAGCTCGCCCTACACGCCGGGGAAGCGCGGCAAATCCTGGCTGAAGATGAAGCGCGAATTGGCCACGCTCGACGTCGTGGTCACGGCAGTTGAGTACGGTCACGGCAAGCGCATCGGCGTGCTCAGCGACTACACCTTCGCGGTATGGGATGGAGACCGCCTGGTCAACATCGGCAAAGCCTATTCTGGCCTGACCGACGCCGAAATCGCCGAAATGACGAACTGGTTTCTCAAGCACACAATCGAAGACCAGGGCTTTCGGCGCGTAGTCGAGCCCAAGATCGTCCTCGAGGTCGCCTTCAACAACATGATGCGCTCCGACCGTCACGAGAGCGGCTACGCCCTGCGTTTTCCCAGGATCGTCCGCCTGCGGCCAGATAAGTCGCCGGATGAAGCAGATACGATTGAACGGGTCAAAGCTATCTTTGCCCTCCAGTCGAAGGATGATTCTATTGACAGCTTTCCCCCTCAGACCTAGCCTAGAGGAATGGAAGTGCCCCTCAGCGCCGACTTGCAGGAGAAACTAAGCGGTCTAGCCGCTCAACAGGGACGCACGACCGAGGCGCTGATCGTCGAAGCGATCGAACGCCTCGTCAGCTACGATGAGTGGTTTCTCTGCGAAGTTGAGAAAGGCCTCGCGGCAGCGGACCGTGGAGAACTGGTCGATCATGCGGAAGTCGGCCGAATGATCGAAAAGCGGTATCCTGGCTAATGAGGATTCGCTGGACCGGCGACGCCATCCGCGATTTCACCAATATCTGCGACTACATCGATCAGCGCACTGGCGCTCCCACCGCTCGGCGCGTTGCGCGTGCGATTCACCGCTCAATCCATTCTCTGGAAAACTTTCCCGAACTTGGGCGTACCGGTCGCAAGCCTGATACGCGCGAGCTCGTCTTTACTGGCCTGCCGTATCTCGCGATCTATCGTATCCGCGGAGAAGTCGTGGAGATTCTGCGCATTCTGCACGGCGCCCAAATCTGGCCGTAGGAACGAAGCACGATCCCATCAGTGGCTGTGGTGATGGTGTTCTTCTTCGCTCTCCGCGACCGGAATCACGCATCCGTGCGCCACTTCGCAGATCACATGCTCGAACTGAATCGTCGTGTGGTCGATGCGGAAGTCGTGCAGCAGGCACTCCTTCACGTCGCGCAGGATGCGCTCGCTCACCGAAGGCGGAATGTCGGCGATCGAGATATGGCAGGAAAGCGCGTGGCTTTCCGATCCGATGCTCCAGACGTGCAGATCGTGGACATCGTTGACGCCCTCGATCGAACGCATCGCGGCCTCGATCTTCTCGATCTTCATCCCGCGGGGAGTGCCTTCGAGCAGAATGTTGAGCGTCTCGCGCACGATGCCGAAACCTGACCACAGGATGAGCACGCCGATGCCGACCGAAAGCGCGGAATCAATCCAGTAGTTTCCCGTGACCAGAATCGCCCAACCGCCGGCAATCACAGCCGCCGTTGAAAGCGTGTCCCCGACTTCGTGCAGCAGCGCGCTGCGGATGTTGACGTCGCCGCCGGAGCGATACAAGAGCAGCGCAATCACTCCGTTCATCACGACGCCCGCGGCCGCAACCCACATCATTACGCTGGCCTGAACGTGCTCCGGATGCTGCAGGCGGCGGAACGCCTCGTAGAAAATGAAGAACGACACCGCGACCAGCGAGGTCGCATTGACCAGAGCCGCCAGAACCCCGGCGCGCTGGTATCCGTAGGTTTTTGACGAATTCGCCGGACGCGATTGGAAGTAGACCGCGACCAGCGAAAGCAGAAGCGCGAGAAAGTCGGATAGGTTGTGCCCCGCCTCGGACAGCAAAGCCAGCGAATGCGCCCGAATGCCAGCCACCACCAGCAGCACGATATAGGCGAGGGTCACGGCGAGCGAAATCTTCAGAACTCGCGTGGGACTGCCCGCGCCATGGTGTTGCACGTGCACGTAACAAGTTTACGGGCAGCGAAGGCGCGCTTCAAGCCGCCCAAAGCCAGGAATGTTTCACCATGGAGACACGGAGAGAAAAAAGACAAAGAATACCTTCTCCGTGTCTCTGTGACTCCGTGGTCAAGAATCCTCAACCATTGGATCGAATTCCGGAGGGGACACAACAACCCGTCTCATAAGCGGTCTTGGGAAGGGCACGACTTCAGTCGTGCCGCCAGGGCCGCATTAATACTGGGCTCTAGCCCCTGAGGTGAAAGGTTCTCCTCCCCGGGTCCTATTTGCGGGACGAGTTCCAGAGAATTTTCAGTGCGGGACCGCGCGCACCTGCTCCGGAGTCCATCCCAACTCGCGCAGTTTGCGAATGCTCAAGGCATCGTGACGTTTAGCCAGCCGTACGCCGGATTGGTCGCGCACCAGATCACAGTGGTAATAGGCAGGCTCCGGCAGTCCTAGCGCCCGGAGCAAAAGAATCTGCCGCGCCGTCGATTTCAGCAGATCGGCTCCGCGCACCACTTCCGTGATTTGCATGGCGGCATCGTCCACGACCACAGCCAACTGGTAGGCCGGCACGTCATCGCGCCGCCAGACGATGAAATCGCCGAAGTCGCGCCCCGCTACCAGAGACTGCGGTCCCAGGTGCAAATCAGTGAAGCGAATCTCCTCGCCGTCGGGAACGCGAAACCGCCAATTCACTCCCGCAGGATCACGTGGGACCGGATCGGAGCTTGCCCTGAGCGGAGTCGAAGGGATCCGGTCATGCGGAGCGCAGCTCTGCTGAATTCGCTGTGGCCGGCATTTCCTAGGATACAGCGGCTCATCGTCGGATTCGTTGGGCGCGGCCGCCGCCTGCGCCACATCTTTCCGCGAGCAGGTGCAAGGATAAATCGCCCCCTGATGCAGCAACTTTCTCCACGCGTCCAGATAGTGCGACCGCCGCTGACTCTGCGCGTAGGGAGCGAACGGCCCTCCGCTATCCGGCCCCTCGACCCATTCGATCCCCAGCCAGCGCAAGTCCTCGAACATAGCCTCGACGAATTCTGCACGGCAGCGTTGCGGATCCAGGTCTTCATTGCGGAGAATCAACTCCCCGCTGTGCTCAGCCGCGCGCTGCGCCGCAATCCAAAACGTCCGCGCGTGTCCCAGATGCAGCAGTCCGGTCGGCGAAGGCGCAAGGCGCCCGCGATAAGACTTCGTCGAGGAGTCAACTGACATGAGATGAGCGAGCAGAACTTCACCGAGGACTATCGAACCTGCGCTGGTGCCGCCACAACTCTCTCCGGCGTAATCTGCAGCATGGATTGTCCGCTGACGTGGACGAAGCTCAACTCCCGTGCAGCCAGCAGCGCGTGAATGGCGTCTCTCACCTTGGATCGCGCGACAAAGTTCCCAAAAAACGCTTCGAGATCCGCCTGCTCCACCGCGATCACGCAATCCAGATACTTCGATAGCAACGCGGTTAGAGCCTCCGGCACCGACAATCCCACGCCCTCCTTCACCGCCTCTGGCGCCCAGCGGTAGAGCAAATCCCACACCGAGCCCTCGCTCGGCCGGTAATCCACACGGGTGATGCGGAGCTTCGACCACAACTCTCCCAACGCACTGTCGAGCGCCGGAAACGACACGCTTCCGCCCAGCACTTCCTGCATTTGTTGCTTGGAGATCGGCCCGTCGCGCCGTATCACTTCATACGCGTCGCAGGCCAGAGCCGAATACGCAGACCGCGACCCCGCCTTCGGCGCCAGCTTGGGATTGCGCTCGCCGGCCAGCACGTAGAAGTAGGGGAAGGCCGCAGCCGACACGAGAAATCCGTTATTCTCGCCGAACAGGTTGGCTTCAAAAGCGGTCCGCTCGCGCAACAGGCGGACCATCAACTCGGTGGCCTGGGCCGCGCGCGGATCGGCGAACGCGTGCTGCCAGTCCGGCAAGCGATCCTCCGAGCCCACAAACGCGCCAATGAACGTGGGCACCAGCAGCGCTGGCCGCTGCGGATACATCAGGCAGAACCCCACATCCTCCAGAAACACGCGCGCCTGCTCGATCGTCCGGATGGGCCTGCCATCCAGCCGCCACTTCTCGCGCCGCAGTTGCTGTAGTTCGAGATCAGTCATGACAAAGCAGCGAGTCTCGGGCGGTGAGCTACGAGCAAATCTTTAGCCACTCCCAACTCATAGCTCGAAGCTCGCAGCTAGATTCTCTTAAACGCCTTCTGAATATCCTTGACAGAATACCGCAGCACCACCGGCCTGCCGTGAGGGCAAGCCATAGGATGATCCGTCTTGGCCAGCTCGGCCAGGAGCCACTCCATCTTGTGTTGCTCCAGCGGCATATTCACCTTGATCGCCGCGTGACAGGCAATCGACGCCGCGATGCGGGCGCGGATCTTTTCCAGATTGAGCGACTGCTCTTCCCGCGAAAACTGGTCGAGCAGTTCCTGCAGCAGGTGCTCGATGGCCCCCGCATCCACTCCCGCCGGCGCGACCTTCACCGCGACGCTGCGCGCGCCAAAGGGCTCGGCTTCGAATCCGTTGCGCTGCAATTCCTCGGAGATTTCGGCGAACACCGCCTGCTGCGCCGGCGAGAGTTCCAGAACGATGGGCATCAGCAGCCGCTGGCTTTCCACGCGCTGCGCCTCGCGCTGCTTCAGCACGCGCTCAAACAGCACGCGCTCGTGCGCCACGTGCTGGTCGACAATCCACAGACCGTCGTCGTTCACCGCCAGTATGAACGAATTCCGAATCTGCCCTAACGGTTTGAGCGTGCTCAAAGAGGCCAGGGTCGGCTCCTCTTCCCCGACCTCCAAGGCCGGAGCGCAGCCGTGGTCGGGAACGTCGCCGGTCTTTGCGGTTGAGGCTGAGAAGTCAGGCGCAAGCGGGAGATTCTCCAGACCACGCGCCACGGGAATGGCCGCATTGGCCTCGACGGCAATTCCGCCGTTGAACTGGAGCCGCGCAGAAATCGGCGGCAGCATGGGTGCCCGTAGCGCGAATCCTTCGGTTCCCGTCTGCTGCAATCCGGCATCTGGAAGCTCAAAGCCGGAAGCCGGAGGCGCCACTTCTGACGATCGCTCCCAATCCGCTCCTGGGGTCATCGCTCCGGGCGTCAGCGCGCGGCTTGCCGTGGCGTGCGCGCGAATCTCCGTGACGAACTGGGGCACCGGGCGCGCCTTCATCAGCGCTGCCCGTACCGAGTCGCGCACGAAGTCGTGCATGACCGTCTGCTGGCGGAAGCGCACCTCGGTTTTCGAGGGATGCACGTTCACATCGACTTCCGCCGCAGGCAGTTCCAGAAACAGCAGGACGACCGGATACACGGTCGGTGGAACGATATTTCGGTAGGCCTCGGTGAGCGCGTGCTGCACCAGCCGGTCGCGAATCAGGCGGCCGTTGACGAAAACGAAAATCGAATTGCGATTTAACTTCTGAATTTCCGGCTTCGAGACAAATCCATGCACCCGAATTTCGCCCGGTTCTCTCACTTCGATTTCGCCGTCCAGTTCCCTGCGCCGCCAAGGAGGAGGCTGCGGAAGGCCCACACGCTCGAGCGCCTGCCGCGCAGCCACCGGAATCAGCTGATCCAGCGTCTCCTTGCCGAAGACCTGGTAGACGCGCTCGCTGTATCCCGTGACCGGAGGCGCCACCAGCATGGCATTCGCCGCCGAATGCAACTCGAAATGTTTATCCGGATGCGCCAGCGCGTAGTGCGTAACCAGCGACGCAATGTGCGACAGTTCGGTCGACTCGGACTTCAGAAATTTCTTGCGCGCCGGCGTATTGAAAAAAAGATCGCGCACCGTAATGGAAGTTCCCGGGGGCAGTCCCGCTTCTTCCACGCGCGCGATCTTTCCTCCGTTGATTTCGACAACCGTGCCCGCCGGTTCATCCTCCGCCCGGGTTTCCAGCCGCAAGCGAGAGACCGAGGCGATCGAGGGCAGCGCTTCCCCGCGAAATCCCAGCGTGGCCACGCTCAGCAGGTCCTCGGCATTCTTGATTTTTGAAGTGGCGTGCCGCTCGAAGGCCAGCATGGCGTCATCGCGCACCATGCCGCAGCCGTTGTCGCTGATCTGAATGAACCTCTTTCCGCCTGCTTCCACGCTGATCTTGATGCGGGTCGCCCCCGCGTCGAGCGAGTTTTCCAGCATCTCCTTGACGACGGAGGCAGGACGCTCCACAACTTCGCCGGCAGCGATTTTGTTGGCGACTTGCTCGGACAGGACGTGGATTTTACCCATGGTGTGAGTGGACAGTGATCGGTGGCTAGTGGTCAGTTTCGCAGATGGGGTGGGAAAAGCAAAGAAGGATGGTGAACGTATGCACTGGCTATCTATCCCATATGGCCACGCAGCCGACACGTTGGAAGACATGCCTCATTCTTGCATGCTGCAGCAACCACAGCGGCTGAAGCGGACCCGTTGCTGGCTGGCTGCGGCGCGACCGGAAGTCGTATCCTGCCCGGTTGGGGTCAAAGGCTCCTCATCTCTTCATAAGGTTCGGGGGTCAGGGAAACGTCAAAAGCAAGATCAACAGCGGCGGACAGGAGTGTCCGCCCCACACGGGGCAAAAACAGGTTCCTCACCGGGCCCGGTTCGGAATGACAAAAACTTAGGGGCTACTGCGGCGGAGGTTAAGGTCACTGCGGACGCGAAAGCCGGTTGACTGGGATGAGATAATAGAGGGGACGAAAATCCGACGACTCGGAGCGCGGCCTCTACGGGCCGCGCTCGGCGTTATGGGCAAAATTGGGGCGTTTGGAGTGGCAGTTCATGATGAAACGGGGAGCACGGATCAAGAATCACAAGCGGCGGGGAGAATGGGCGGAGTTGGAGTTCATGTCGCGGGCCACGGGAATGGGCTTCGGGGTTTCGCGTCCATGGGGCGAGTCGGCTCGTTATGACGTCGGCGTGGAGTACGGCGGGCGATTCATGCGGGTGCAGGTCAAATCCACGATCTACAGAATCGGCAAGGCGTATGTGTGCAACACGCGGCCGGACAACGATCATCGGCCCTATACGATCGGGCAGATTGATTTTCTGGCAGCGTACGTGATTCCGGCGGATTTGTGGTACATCGTGCCGGCGCGGGTGGCGACGGCGTTGAAGGGGAACATCTGGCTATCGCCACACAAGAAGGGACACAAGTACGAGCGGTTTCTAGAGGCGTGGGAATTGCTCAGAAATGGACCGGGGATGTAGGAACAGCGGCGCTTGCGGGGAGCGCAAGCGCCGCGGTTTTCGACAGAAAACTAGTTCACGGTGAGCGTAAAGCCGGTACTCGCCGAGATCGGGTTCATCCCGCCCGTGGTGGCGTTGACCACAATTCCAGATGAGCCTCTGGGAGTGCCTGAGCTTGGGTTGCCATTGCTCCCCGCGCACGAACTCAGCCCCAGCAGGAAGAACGCCACGGCCACGGTCAGTCCCACCACACGCCAGGCCCGCGCCGAGCGCGTGCGTGAGCCCGCGATGATCAGGATTCCGAAAAACCCGGGCAGCAGCGCCGCATAGAGGATCGCCCCTTGCGACTCGCGGCGGTGTTGGGCTACGGTCGGGCCCTGAGTGGAGATCGTCAGTGAAACCGTCGTCGCACTCGTGGTGAGACTTGGACTGAAATTGCACTGGGCAGCGAGCGGCAGCCCCGTGCAGGTATACGTCACCGGCAGAATCGTCGACGGATTGCCTCCGGGGGTCACAACAAACCCATTCGAACTCGTGACTGTGAGATCGATAGGATTCGATACCTGCCCCTGCAGGACCGTCATCGTCCCGCCCGACACGCCGTTGCTCAGGCTGAAGGTTGGGGACGTCCCATCGTCGGCCTGTGCCGCTGCGTAACTCAGGCTGGAGAGAATGAGCGCAGCCAGTAGTGTTGACATGAGCCACTTCATAAGTTGTTTAAGAAACTCCGTACCCGTGGTGCGTATCGGTCGGTCTGGCTTGAGCTTCTGCTTACCCTTACCCTTGCTTCGATGGATTCCATTGTAAAGGAGGTTGCACGCTCGCCTGAAGCGAGTGGGACCGCCGATCCACAACGTATACTGCCCCTGTTCATTCTCACCTTCACCCATGCCCCCGCCCGACGCGAAATCGCGCCTCGCTTATATCGACTGGATGCGCGGCCTGGCTTGCGTGCTGATGTTCCAGACCCACTGCTACGATTCCTGGCTTGGAGGCGCGGCCCGGCAGAGCCGTTTTTTCATGTACTCGCAGTTGGGCGGAACCTTTCCCGCGCCGCTTTTTCTTTTTCTCGCCGGAATCTCGTTCGCCCTGGTTACCCAGAAACTTTACCAGAAGAATCTCCCGCCCGCGCAGATCGCCCGCGCCACCATCCGCCGGGGCGCAGAGATTTTCGCCTTTGGCCTGCTGTTTCGCGTCCAGGAGTACGCCATTTCCTGGGGCTGGGCGCCGAAGAGCGACCTGCTCCGCGTCGACATTCTCAACACGATCGGCCTGTCGATGATGCTGATGGGAGTCGTGTGCTGGATGGTCCTGAGCGCGGGTGCTCTCACGCGCGAAAAGACCGAGGGTGCCCCGTGTCTCGCCACTACGAGACGTGAGGATACGGCGATTCTTTTCGCCAGCGCTGCCAGTACTGCCTTGCTGATCTCCCTGCTAACCCCGTTGCTATGGACCACCTGGCGTCCGCGCTGGCTGCCCTGGCCGCTTGAGTCGTACATCAACGGAGTGCACAACCTGGGCACTCCGCAACCCTGGCTGTTTCCGGTTTTTCCCTGGACGGCTTTCGCCTTCGCCGGGCTCGCCGTGGGATTCATCCTGCAATCGCCGTGGTCTCGGGCTCGCGAGGCACGAACATTCTTTTCTCTAGGCGCGATCGGCGTAGTGCTGATCGAAGTCTCGCGCTGGCTCGATGCGTCGCCACGACAGCTCTATCCCGTCTACGACTACTGGCATACCAGCCCTGACTTCTTCCTGATTCGCGTTGGAATGCTGCTGCTGATTCTGGCGGGGAGTTACGCGTGGTGCCGCTGGGTGGTCGGAAAGTGGGTTGTCGGGAAATGGACTGCAGGCCACTGGGCGTTCAGCCCGCTGATCGAACTCGGGCAGGCCTCGCTGCTCGTCTATTGGGTACACATTGAATTTGTCTATGGCCGCGTCTCGATCCTCCCCAAGCACGCGCAGAGCGTCCGCACCGCTTCGCTGGGCCTGCTGACGATTTTTCTAGCCATGCTGGCGCTGGCGATGATCCGCACGCGCACCAAGGGATGGATGAAAGGTCGCCGCGTGGACATTAGGTCGTGGCTCCGTCCCAGCGCAGCGCGGACTTGAATGCCGGGAAGCCTTTGTTACGGTTACAGCGTCAATGAATGTTGTCGCCTGATGGCACCAGTTAAACGCTGGTCCCCTGCTCCGGCGATTTTGATCGGGCGCATGGGCCCCGAAAAAACAGGGGACGCTCGCGAAATGGAACGTCCCCTGGCAGTCCACCGAACTTCACTGACTGGCTAGAATTGGACCGCCGGAAGAATGGGCGTTCCTTCTGCGCGAACTGCATCCAGGGCAGTCGGATTGATGCCCAGGGCTTTGAGAATGGTAGGCGCCACCTGCGCCGTGCCCACTCCTGCGCTTACGGTGCTCGGTTTGAACTTCGGATTCGACAACAACAGAACGACGTTCGTATCGTCATGGGCGAACCCGCCGTGCTCGGCCAGTTTGGCGTGGCTGCCGGAGTAAGTGACGCCGACATTCGGGGTCACGATGATGTCCGGGCTGCGGGGGTCCACGCTTGGATCGTTATAGTTGAGGAAAAGCGAAGGGCCGTAGTAGATCTGCCCGAGCGCGATTCCGGTAGTAGCGGAAGCGTTCGCTTCGAGCATTGCGACGGCGGCGTTCGTATCGAAGGAACTGCTCAGCCAAATCACCGAGACGTCATCCTCTGTGGGCCCAATTCCGTTCGGGTTGTTGGTGGATTCGGAAAAGGGAAGAAAGCCGGCATTGGACAACAGGGTAGCGGGTGAGGTGCCATTGATGGTCTGGCCGACGTAGCGGCTGGGATCGATGGGGGACTGGCCGTGTTTGGCAGTGATCACGATCAGGGTCGAATTAAGCAGACCCTGTTTGTTCAGTTCGTTGACGAACGCAGCAATCGAGGCGTCGACGAACTGGAACTCGTTCAGCAAAGCCGCGCCGGGGGTGCCGGCGGCATCCAGATATCCGCCCGTCACGCCGTTGCTCTTTTCAATAAGCTTCTGGCCCACGCTCAAAGCCTGGAAGTTCATGCCGAAGACCGTGGGAACTTTGGTCGCCCTCAAGCCGAGGTGGTCCTTGCCATCGATCTCGTTGAGGATCGCGTCCACCTTCAGAGTGTCGTAGCACTGGATGTTCTCGAAGCTGTTCGTCCAAGCGGTCAGGTCGGAGCCTTTGTCGCGGATTGTGCCGCAAGATATGCCTGTCGGGGTTTTGACTCCGGGAAGAGCAACCACGTTGGAGTTGATTTCAGGCGCGTAGAAGTCATCGAGCGCAGCCGGTCCAATCCCTGAGGCCGCGGAGGAGTAGGCAGGGTGCTTGTCCGACCATGCCGCGTATCCCCCAGCCGCGTGCACTACGCTGAAGATGCTGTTGGTGCGGACGAATTGCCAGGGGAAAACGGGAGCGCAGCCCTGACTCGGATCGCGAGGCAGTTTTTTGGGATCAATGGAGTTGATGCCGCCGTCAATCAGCGACGCACCCGGCGCGCCACCGTTCAACCGGTGCTGGTCGATGTCGATCCCTTCCTCATACTCGGCCCGGGTACCCGTTGGCGGCCCAAAGGGGGTGCACGTACCTGCCGCAACGCCGTTTCCCGTAGTTTTCGCAGGGGGGTCGTAATTCCGGGAATACCCGACGTCGTAATAGACACCGGTCAGGGCCGGACTTCCACCCGTGATGATTGCGGTTAATCCGGGGAAAGAGTCTGAGGGTTTGGAAGTACTGGCGGCGACATAGTTGACCCCGGTCAGCCCGAGGGCCGCAATCGCCGGGCAAAAGGGCTGGCCGTTGTTGGTGGTGCTGATGCCATTGGCGCAGTTCAAGTAATCAACAGCGTGCATTCCATCGACACTGATCAGCAAAACATGTTGAATTTTAGAGCTTTGGCCGACTGCCGTACCTACGACGCAGACAGCCACGAAGGAAAGCAAAGCAAGTGTTTTCTTCATAGTCTCCTCGGGAGTTGACCGGAGGATCATATAAAGCGGCAGGTGAACAGAATGTTAGAGAAAGTTGAATTGTTCGTGAAAACTGAGAGCAGGGGGTCGAAACAAGCGGCACCTTATCAACCAGTTCAATTCACTTGAAGACAAAGAAGAGAAGAAGAGAAATGGTTCGCGTCGGCGGATGCCTCCCTGGGCCTGCTCACGATTTTTCTAGCCATGCTGGCGCGGCGATGATTCGCACCCGCACCAAGCGATGGATGAAAGGTCGCCGCGTGGACCTTCGGCCGTGGCTCCGTCCGAGTCCGGCGCAGACGTGAATGCCGTGAAACTTTTCCGCTGCCAAGTCAATGAGTGCTGACGCCCATTAACGACGGTTAGTTCCGGTTTGCTCGTCATCTGTCCGGTAAGTGAGGGCGCGACCTATAGCAAGCCAAGGTGGTCCTGATATTTGGCCTGCAAGGAGCTTACCAAGGTGTCAAATTCAGGGAGGCTTCGCAGATTCTGGAGGCGAGCGTCTTTCAGAAAAAATGGCCAGCACGCAAATCCCTGATTGACAGCGCGTTCAAGCCATTCAAAAGCTACCTCACGCCGGCCCAACAACGAAAAGATGCAAGCAATCTGATAGTAGGTGTGGTGGGCATGCCCGAAGGATTTGGCGCTGCTGCAGGCGCGAGTCACACACTCCAGTGCCTGTTTATCGTTGCCCACCAAAGCCCAATAGACACCCAGCAAACTGACGATTAGCGGTTCGTCCGGGAAAAGCTGGATCGCTTCGTCGACCAGACCTTTCGCCTCGTTCCAATCGCCAGTCATCATCGCCGGCTGCGGCGCAAAGTAAATTGCATACTTGTGAATCGGATTCTCGGCCCGCCAGGCTTGGATCTTTTTTCGTGCCAAGTCGAGATCCAGGTTCCAGATGTAGACCTGGACAATGCCGTGGCTAACGGCGTTCTTCGGCTGGAACGGTCGTCCTCTTTCATACATCTCACGAGCGCGGTCGAGGAGACCGATGTGAGCCAGGATAGCACCCAGACGGTTGTAAGCGCGCGGTAGATTCTTCTGCAGGGCGATCGCTCTCCGGAGTTCGGCGATTGCATCTAGATGCTGGAAATTTCTAGATGGACTCCACAATAGAAAAGCTCTGGCCACGTGCGCTTCGGGCAGATCCCGATTTAGCTCAAGCGCGCGACCGCAATGAAACTCGGCCTTGTCCCACCATTTGCTGGCCGGATCGACCTCAAGATAACGAGTCGCACAGGCAAGTGAAAGAGTTGCGTGGGCAAGAGAGAAACCCGGATCTCGTGTTACCGCATTGCTCAGCCGTTCGACCGCTTCATCCAGCAGCGCAGGATCTCCGGAAGAGCTAAGGCGGTATCCTCGCATGAATTCCGCATAAGCCAGCTGGTCCTTGCTATGTCGTTGGTCTGGCGCCGTCTGAGGGCGCAAGGGTCTGTTCAATCCACTCGCAATTTGTTTAGCAATTTCATCTTCCAGTTCTGCAAGCCGATCCAGGTCGAGGTCGCGCTTCCATGTGAAGGCCGGGCCCTGCAAATGTGTATCGAACATCTGCAAAGCAAGACGCCACTGCCCCTTTGATTCTCGAATGGCGCCGTGAACTACGAAGCGAACACCGAGGCGTGATCCGACATCCGAAGCGCTCATCTCTGCCGGTACGCTCAGCATTGACAAAGTTGGCAAAACAGCCACATCCTTCAGATTTCCAAGGCGCGATACCAGCGCGTCCGCAAAACCGAGACACACACCCTTGTCGTCTGGAATATTCCCGAGCAGACACAGTGGCAGTACAGCAAGGGTCGCGCATTCCTCCGGGAGGGGAACGCTCCTCCGGTTGGCATCGGCTACCAGATTTTCGTCGAAGCCGGAACGCAAGAATCCCGCATCAATCACGCGCACAGGTCCGACGAAGCGGTACCCTTTGCCAACTACCGTCTCCAGAAAACGCGGCTTCGCTGAGCTATCACCTAAGGCTGTCCTGATTTTTCGGATGACATTGTTGATGCTGGCCTCGGTATCCACAAAGAGGTCTGAACGCCAGAGCTTCGTGACGATGTCCCGACGCGTAACGAGTTGCTGTCGGCGGGCCACGAGAAAAATCAAAAGCTCCATCGGCTTCTTCTCTAGCTTGACCGGCCGCCCCTGGCGTCGCAGTTCATAGCGACCCACGTCCAGCACAACTTCACCGACTTCTCGTTTTGCGCTCGGCATGCGGCCTGCGGTTGCATGCATTATCCCCTAAGATTGAATAATTTACGACGATAGATGAAAGATATGGAAGCGTTATCCTATCCAGATTGCAACGATGCTTTGGTTGGAGCATTATCGTTGGCGATCTGTTATCGACTTCAACTCTGGAGGTAGAGGCTATGAAACGGAACGGATATTTGAAGGTGACGTTAGGAGCGCTGCTGTGCGGGATGACTTTTGTGTTCACCATTGCAGGGCAGACTGGTCCTGCAAAACACGCATTCACTCCCGACGCGGTTCCATACGGCCCGGCACCGGCATTTATGCCTGCGGGCGCCCAACTTGCGGTTCTTGAGGGCAATCCAGGTGCACCGAGCGGAGATTACACCGTACGTTTGAAGATGCCTGACGGATATCGCATCGCGCCGCATTGGCATCCTAATCGGGAAAACGTCACTGTCATTTCGGGGACTTTCAAAGTTGGAATGGGGGACCGCTTTGACGAAAGCAAGATGGGAGATTTCCCAGCCGGCAGTTTCGCTTATCTCGACCCGGATATGCACCATTATGCGATGGCAAGCGGAGAAGTCGTGGTGCAAGTTCATGGAGCGTCTCCGTTACAGTTCAACTATGTCAATCCTGGCGATGACCCAAGCCGGAAAAAGTAGTCCAAAGGTGCGTGCTGGGTAACGATTCGCAGCGGCTTTGGGAGGATCGTCGGCAAACTGGAAGTTGTGTCGATAGTTGGCGAAACATCGCCTTCACTCTCGCTGCCCAGCCACAAACTCCACCACTTCGCGCTCGGCCCACCGCCCGTCGTCGCCGGGATTGCCATTCCGCTCTCCCAGAAACGCGCAGTGACCGCCATCGTCGGGCTCAACGTACGTAATGTTCGGATTTGCCGCGATGCGCCGCACCGTCTCCGGCTGCATCCGGATGAAGGGATCATTCGCCGCATGAATGATCAGAGCTGGCACGGCGATCCGCTCGACCACGTTGGTAGCCGCGGCACGGGCGTAATAGTCGTCGGCGCCGGCAAATCCGCAGTAGTGCGCGGTGATGCGATCGTCAAACAGTCGCAGGCTGGAAACGCCGCGCAACCGCGCCACATCGAAGGCTTGGGGAAAGAACTTCGCCTTGCGCCGCAACCGGCGGAACAACTGCATCAGAAAGTAGAGTTCGTAAATCCGGTTCGCGGGCTCATGCAGCGCGTCCGCTGAAGCAGCCAGGTCCATCGCCGGACAAACCGCCGCTACCGCACGAAACTGCGCCGGCCCCTGAGCGCCCCATTCTCCGGCCAGCTTCAGCACCAGGTTCCCGCCCATCGAAAAGCCGACCAGCGCGAACCGCGATACTCCATCCCTCTCAATCACATCGCGCACCACAGCGGCCACGTCCCCTGACAAGCTCGAGTTGTAGAGTGTGGGCGCAAAATAATCCATTCCGCCACAATTGCGCTGGTTCATGAGCACGACGTTCATGCCCGCCGCCAGCCCGTTGCGCGCGACTCCCAGCATGTACTGCGACTCGGTCGACCCCTCGAGCCCGTGCACTACGATCAGCGTGAGCGCCCGGGCTCGATCGTCCGCCCGCTCCGCGATCCAGTGGCACCAGCAACGCACCTTGATTCCCGGCGCCACCTCAACCAACCGCTCCTCCGCCGGCGGCAGATGGATCTTGCGCGGCAAGAGGAAGCTGGCGATGGTCTGCACATGGCCGCCGCGCAGCCAGCGATGCGCCCGGAACGGTGCGCGTCCCGACCAATCGAGGCGCGGCTGCGAGCCCGGTCGGCCCGATGGTGCAGGCAGGATTTGCGAACTCCCCACAAATTGATTCTAATGGAGTGAGCACCCGGAGTTGTGCATGCCCATTTTCGAATACATCTGCAAGGAATGCCGGCACCCGTTCGAAGCCCTGGTCTACGGCAAAGAGAAGGCGGCCTGCCCCAAGTGCCACGCCACGAAGCTTGAGCCGCAGCTTTCTGTGTTTGCGGTTTCGGCGAAAAGCTCATCTGCCGCCCCCGCCGCCTCGGCCGGACCATGCGGCTCCTGTGGCGATCCGCGCGGCCCGGGCGCGTGCTCCCTGGGCGATATGGACTAGAGTTTTCCGCAGCTACAGGGTTTCCGCGAAATGATGGCGACGAGTTGCTCCCTCGGCACAGCCTGCCTCCCTTGACGAGATTGGTTCCTGGATAGCCCAGTCGTGCCTATCTCTACCCGACCGGTGCCATTGTCACGCTCAGAAAAATGACGCAACCTATCTGCGTCGCGAAAAAACCAGGTTTCGCGGCCTCCCGGATCTCAAAATGCTGCAACTGAACGCGAAGCCGATGGTTGGACCCGCCCAGGCTTCTGCTATCGACCGCAAGCAGCCGCGCCGGCTGCAGGTCGCTCTGTTCCTGCTTCTGGTTGCGTTCGCCATCACCGTGATGAGAGATCGTCAGTTCTGGTTCGGCGGATCCTCGCAAGATTCCGACCTCCTGGGTCCCGAAGTCGAGCACCAGGCTGCGCAGCCGGTTGCGGTCAAGGCAGCGGCGCCCGCACTTCCGGCCCCGGCGGTCAAAAAGCAGGCGGTCGCAAAGATTCCAGACGACGCCGGCGCTCCGGACTCCGGCGTGGTCGCCACCGAGCGCAAAGCCGCGCCGCCTCTGGACATCGAAGTCATCGCCGGCGACACGCACCACACCATCCACCCCGGCAGCAATTTGACGAAGGTCGAGATGAGCAGTGCCCGGCCCGCATTCGCGGGAGCAAGAGCAGCTCAGCCCGGCCCTGTGCTCAGCGCTGCCACCAATGCCGCCGAGCGCGAACAGATCGCCACCTCGGTGCAGCCCGGGCTGGACGCAAATTATCCGCTGCTGGCGCAGCAGATGAAGGTGCAGGGATCGGTGGTGCTGCAGGCTCTGATCGGGACCGACGGCGTGATTCAAAACATCCGCGTGCTGAGTGGACCTTCGATTCTGGCCTCGGCGGCGCAGCAGGCCGTGCGCCAGTGGAAATTCAAGCCCTACCTGCAGGGCGGCCAGGCGGTCGAGACCATGGCCAGGATCACCGTCAACTTCACCATCAGGGTAGCCGACAACTCGCCAACCAGCCAGCTGGGAATGTAGCGCATCTCACGGCTCCTCAAAGTCCAAAGCGTAGACCTCCTGAGTCCCTGTGTCGCGCATGAGCAGAGGAGATCCGTCCGGCGTGAGCCCCATCCACGCCTGAAACGGCAGGATGACGCGGCGAAGATTCTTCAGGCTGGCCACGGTTTCCAGCTTGCGGTCGGACAAGCGCATTCGATAGACCGCCGGATCTGCATCAGATTGAGTGTCGAAATATACATACTTGCTGTCGCGCGACCATTGGATAGCGTTGACGCTGGCCTTGAGTTCCGTCCATTTCTGGGTCGCGATGTCAAAAAGCAATAGCTTTTGACCATCCACTGTGGTAGCAGCCACGTAGCGTCCGTCCGGGGAGAATGCCGCTCCCACTCGCCCCTGCGAATCGGGCACAGTTGTCATTTTCATTGTCTTCAAATCGAGGAAGCGTATGGAGGATTTCTCCGGTCCTTCCGCTTCGAACAGAAGGAGTGCATTCCCGTCGGGAGTCCAGGCTGCACTGTGAACGCTGAGGCCTTCGCTGGCAACCTGCCGCGACGCTCCCGTCGCCGCAGTCACCAGGGAAACGTGTTCCTTTTCACCAGGCGCACCGCCGGTAACGACAATCTGGTTGCCATCTGGCGACCAATCCGCCGATTCGATAGTTAGTGGCGCCGTTGTCAGCTGAAGCTTCTCGCTGCCATCCACGCGGCAACGCCATAACTCCCCCTCCGGCCAGGTAAGGTAACTCACCCACTGACCATCCCGCGAAAAGCTCACGCTCCCGGCCGAAATACCGCCGAGGTAAGAAACGAATTGCCCGGACTTGGCGTCGTAACGGACCAGTTCAGCTCGCTGTTGTGAACCTACGGCGAAGATCTTCTTTCCGTCCGGACTGGGCTGCGGCGCTTCCAGGTTCAGTGGACCCGCGGTCAATCGCACCGGCTCGTGGCTGACCTTGTGCATCAGGTCGCCTTTTTCCCATATGACCCAAAGATCCTGGCGGTTGTTGCGAAGCACGGAAAACACAAAATACTTCCCGTCTGCAGTCCAGTTGCCTTCGCTGGGCTTGCCCTCGCGCCAATCCGCCAGCATCTGATGGAAGTTGCTGCCGTCGGCGGCCATCTCCCACACGGCGTCGCCCGAGGGACCGTTGGTGGTAAGGCGCAATAACTTGCTGTCCGGAGACCATCGCAGCCAGTAGATGTAGAAATCATCGGACAAAGACGCCAGCTTCCGCTGATCTCCGTTACTGCTGACCTCGACCAACTTGTTTCCCCGAGCCAGCAGGCGATCTCCATTCGTCATCCACGCACCGTCACTCCCAGGCGTTTCAACGAAGCGCCGCGGAGAACCTCCCAGCACGGGCACGATCCACATCGGCTGAATCACCTCCGAACCCGTGAAGCTGCTGACCAGCAACTCCGAACGGTCCGGCGAAATGTTGTCCAGCCCGACGTTGGGAAAAGGTATCGGCATCGGAACCGTGTCGCCTCCCGCGGTCGAAGCCTGCGCCACAATGTATCGACCGTTGAGATTCTCCTGGACGTAAATGCGCGAACCGTCCGTCAGTACCATGGCCACGGTCTGGCCCCCAAAACTCTTCGGCAGCCCGTCGTGCGTAAGCTGCGTGTAGCCCGTGATTCGCGGGGGCGGCAGCGTCGGGCGCAAGGTGTAGGCTGCGACGGCCATGATCACGAGAGCTGCGCCCGCGATGCCGATCCATTTTGCGCGGGATCGAGTCGCAGGCTGAACCGTCGCTACGGCGCCGGATGTTGCAGGCGTAGCAGCCGAAACCTGGCTCGTGGAAATGGAAACGCTGCCGGTGCGTCCCGAGTCAATCTCGCGCTGCAGGCGCCTCAAATCCACCGACATTTCCGCGGCGCTCTGGTAGCGCAGCTTGCGGTCTTTCTCCAGCGCCTTGTTGATGATCTCTTCCAGCTTGGCGGGCACTACCGGATTCAACCGTATTGGCGCCACTGGAGCCCGGTTTAGAATCGCGTCAAACACCTTCGCCGTCGTGTTGCCCGAGAAGGCAGGCACTCCCGTCGCCATTTCGTAGACCACGGCTCCAAACGAGAACAGATCCGTGCGCGCATCCAGTTCCTCGCCCGAGGCCTGCTCGGGCGACATGTAGGCGATGGTTCCGACCGCCGTTCCAGGACTGGTCAGGTGGATTTCACTCATTACCGTGGGCGCAGCTCCCAGCGATGCCGCGGAACTGTGCGCCTCTGCCGCTACCTTCGCCAGTCCGAAGTCGAGAATCTTGGCGTGTCCGCGCCCGGTCACGAAAATGTTTCCCGGCTTGATGTCGCGATGAGTAATTCCCTTGGCGTGCGCCGCGTCGAGGCCCTCGGCAATCTCTACGGCAGCCAGCAGGAGTTGATCCGTGGGCAACGGTCTGCCCAGGATGCAGTCGCGCAGCGTCTTCCCCTCCAGCAACTCCATCACGATGAAGAACTGGCCGTCGTGCTTGCCGATCTCATAGATCGTGCAGATGTTGGGATGATTCAGCGCCGATGCCGAGCGCGCCTCGCGGCGAAAGCGTTCCAGTGCCTGGGGATCTTTCGCCAAGTCGTCTGGCAGGAACTTCAGGGCGACAAAGCGGCCAAGATCGGTGTCCTCAGCCTTGTAGACCACGCCCATACCGCCGCCGCCAAGCTTCTCCAGAATGCGGTAGTGCGAAATGGTCTGCCCGATCATGCTCAGCACTGGCGCGAATCTTACGTTTGCGGAGGTGCGCAAGTCAATGAAAGCAGGGCGGTTGAAGAAGCACTGGAGAAGCACGAATCGTCTGCACCAAGGCATGTCCCGATCTACGCACGAGGCGCCCCCAAACTTCAGGAACCTGGGTGCAGTAACGCAGGTTACCTGTGTTTCTGAGCGCCGGTCTCTTAGCATCGGTGGGACTGCTGTCTACGAGGTCACTATGGACCGACGCCGCGAACCCCGCGTTTTCGTTGAGCTGCCAGTAAAGATCTGGGGCATGGACATGAAAGCCCGGCCTTTCACTCAGCCCGCCAGTGTTCGCACCATCAGCGGTCGTGGAGCGACATTGCAGGGCGTGAGCGCGCAATTGAGGCCCGGTGACGTGGTCGATGTGCAATACCAGGGCGCCAAAGCCCAGTTTCGCGTAGTCTGGCTGGGCAAGCCGGGCACCGAAATGCAGGGAGAAGTAGGAGTGGAAAACCTCTCCGCCGACACCCAACTGTGGGATGTCGATCCCCTGCGCTGCGCCGCCTCTGTCGGCCAGGGTTAGCCTTCCCATCCTGCTACACTCCGTTGCATGCGCGTAAAGATCCTCGGCTCGGCCGCGGGCGGCGGGTTCCCCCAATGGAATTGCGCATGCGCGAACTGCCGCGGCCTGCGCGCCGGAACCTTCCACGGCAAAGCGCGCACCCAGGCCCAGGTTGCCATCGCAGCTGACGGACAGTCCTGGTTCTTGCTCGGCGCTTGTCCCGACCTGCGCGCGCAGATCGAGGCCACGCCGGAACTCCGTCCCCGACCGGGGGCAAACGGGGAAGCGGTTCGGCAGTCGCCCATCAGCGGCGTTGTTCTCGCCAACGCGGACATCGATCACACGCTCGGCCTGCTCTTGCTGCGCGAACTGCAACCGCTGCGCGTCTACGCTACGGCCTCCGTTCGCCGCATTTTCACCGAGGACAACTCCATGTTCGGCATGCTGCAGCGCGTTCAAGGGCAAGTGAGCTGGACCGACCTCGTCCCGGGGGCGGCTTTTTCTCTGCGCTATCCCGCCGGTGAAGATTCGGGGCTGCGCTGCCGCGCGATTTCGCTCGGCTCACACTATCCCACGTATGTGTCGTCACGGCGGCGATCCGAGTTGAAGTCCGCAGAAGCGTCGCTGGGGTTGATCGTCGATGCCCCCTCCGGCAAGCGCCTGGCCTATGTGCCTGCCGTGCCGCAGATCGACGAGGCCATGCTCGGGGAACTCGATTCTGTCGACCTGCTGCTGTTCGACGGCACATTCTGGAGTGATGACGAACTCATCCGCATTCAAGGCAGCGGACAAACCGCGCGTCAAATGGGTCATGTTCCGGTCTCCTCAGACACCGGAAGCCTCAGTCAGTTGGCTGGGTTGTCGCGCCCACGTAAAATCTACCTGCACATCAACAACACAAACCCCATGCTGAACGAAGCCGGCCCCGAATATCAGCAGGTACGCAACGCGGGTTGGGAAGTCGCGGAGGACGGATGGCAGTTCGAGCTGTAGCCAATACGACGCACCTGCTGTCGTTGGACGAACTGCGCGCCCGGCTGCGATCCGTGGGTGAGGAGCGCTACCACCACCGCCATCCCTTCCACCTGATGATGCACGAAGGCCGCCTCAGCCGCGGCCAGCTTCAGGCCTGGGCACTGAATCGCTACTACTACCAGAGCATGATCCCGGTCAAGGACTCGATCATCCTCTCTCGCGGCCCCGACCCGGCCTTCCGCCGCGCCTGGCGCAAGCGCGTGGTCGATCACGACGGCGACGCCACCAGCGAAGGCGGTATTAAACGCTGGCTGAAACTGGCTGAGGCGACCAGCCTTGACCCGGAGCGGGTGCGCGCGGGAACTGGAATCCTTCCTGCGACCCGCTTTGCCGTCAACGAGTATCTCAACATTGTGAGGAATCGCAGCCTGCTGGAGGCGGTGGCGTCGTCGCTCACCGAACTATTTTCCCGCGACCTCATCTCGTTGCGCATGGAGATGCTGCGCCAGCACTATCCGTGGCTGTCGGGCGGCCTCGATTACTTTGAGGCGCGTTTGACCCAGGCGCCGGAAGATGCGCAGTTCGCCGTGAACTACGTTTTCGAGAATGCGAAGACGCGATCGGAACAGGAACTTGCGGTCCAGGCCCTGCGCGACAAGTGCGACATCCTGTGGGCGCAACTCGACGCGCTCTACTTCGCCTACGTGCAGCCCGGCTGGCCTCCGCCCGGCGCATTTCAGATCGGCGAGGAGTGAACATGGCTCCCCCTTCTGACTCCAGTCAACCGAAACTGGCGACGGGATGCCGCTGGGGCGGAACCGACGCGGACCGCGTGATTCTCTACCCGGAAGGCGCGATCAAACTGCAGGGCACGGGAAAGCAAGTGCTGGAGCAGTGCGACGGCACCCGCACTTTCGGTGAGCTCGTCGGGGAGCTGCAAAAGCAGTTCGACACCGCCGATCCCGCGAAGATTCGAAGCGACATCAGCATGTTTCTGGAGCAGCTGCAGAAAAAGCGGATCGTGGACTACTGAGAACAAATTGAGTAATTGTGTAATTGAGTAATCGGGCAATTGATTCGGTAGCATGGCCGCAAGTGGCGAGGTTCCAATTACCCAATTACACAATTACCCAATTTCGCCCATGATTCCCCACCCCCTCGCGCTCATCGCCGAAATCACCCACCGCTGCCCGCTGCACTGCGTCTACTGCTCGAATCCGGTGAAGCTATCAGCTGTGCAGTCTGAGCTTTCCACTAAGGAGTGGACCAACGTTTTCCAGCAATCCGGCCAACTCGGCGTGCTGCACGCGCACTTCACCGGAGGCGAGCCGCTCGCGCGCACGGACCTGACGGAACTGATTGCTGCCGCCCGCGCCGCCGGGCTGTACACCAATCTCATCACGTCGGGCATCGGCCTCAGCGAACAGCGGCTGCAAGAGATGGTCTCGGCCGGATTGGATCACATTCAGATCAGCTTTCAGGATTCTCGCGAAGAGGCTGCCAACTGGATTGCCGGCGCGAAAGCGCACGCTCACAAGAGCAATCTGGCGCGGGAAATCCGCCGGCACAAGATCGCCTTCACCGTGAACCTGGTGGTGCATCGGCAGAATCTCGACCATCTCGACGAAATGATCGGGTTCATCGAACAACTGAATCCCGAGCGCGTCGAAATCGCCCACACGCAATACTACGGTTGGGCGCTGGCCAACCGCGCCGCGCTGATGCCAACGCCCGCGCAAGTGGAAAAGGCACAAGCCGTCGTTGCCGAAGCCGAAAAGCGGCTCGCGGGGCGCATTCGCATCGACTCCGTCGTGCCCGACTATTACGCGAAGTATCCCAAAGCTTGCATGGGTGGATGGGGCCGCAAGCTGCTGCTGATCAACCCCGCCGGCAAGGTTCTGCCCTGCCACGCGGCCGAGGTGCTCCCGGGAATGTCATTCGAGAACGCGCGCGACAAGGCGCTCGACTGGATCTGGCAGGAATCCTCTTCCTTCCGTCGTTTCCGCGGCGAAGACTGGATGCCCGAGCCCTGCCGCACTTGCGAGCGCCGCGCGGAGGATTTCGGCGGCTGCCGCTGCCAGGCTTTTCTGCTTGCCGGAGATGCGTCTCTGACCGACCCCGTCTGCTCTCTGGCGCCCACGCATCCGATCGTGGAGTCTGCGCTCGGCGAATCGAATGCAGCGGGAGCAGTCGCGCAGCCGATGGCCGCCACTTCGTTTGTGCAGATTCAGAAGCAGAACGAAAACCTGTGGCAATACCGCACGAATCCAGAGTAGGCGCTACCAGCGCACCCCAATTGTGATCGGGCGCAGGTCGGTGGTGATGTGTACGCTGGTACCGTGCGCCAGGCGATATTCCCCGTAGATTTCGAGATTAGGCCGGATCCGGCGCGCGATTCCGCCGCCGAAGTTTTCCCCAAACTCGTTTTGACTGGCGTGGAGGAAATTGCCATTCACGGGCAAACTGCTGGCGAAACACTTTCCCCACCAGGTAAAAAAGGCGTTGCATGGCGATCCGGGAATGGCCGTGGAAGAATCGAGTTTGCCGGAACGGTGGTAAAAGGACGGACCGAAGACGATGTATCCGCTCCACTCCTTCGTAAAAGGCAAGTTGATAATCGGATCGACCATCAGGGTGTAAACGTGGCTGTTCGCGCCCGGCGCCGACGCTCCCATAGGTCCGAGCGCGGAGTTGCGCAGCGGAAGATTGTCATACTGAAAGTCGGCGCGAAGCCCGAAGTACTTGCTGTAGTTGCGGGCCACGCCGGCGGCGCCGATCAAACCTCCGCCGCGAACGAATTGCTTGGTGGCGCCGCTGTAGGTGGCCGCGCCCCCGCCGACATTGAAGTTCCAGTTCTTATATTCTTGTGGCTTTCTCCGGCGAGTCGTCTCCTCGGGCGAAGCTTCCTCGCTGCTGGGTTGCTGATTCTCCGGCTGCTGGGCCGACGATTGGCTCGAAGGTTGCTGAGCGGGGGCTTGTTGCGCAGGGGGCTGTTGAGCGCGGAGGGCGGTTGTTCCCGCCAGAATCGTCGAGAGAGTCACAGCCGTCAGGACAACTCTGACCTCGGGAACCTTCGCGAACTTTCGAATCATTCATTCTCCTCCCGCTAGCGGGCTTGTGGCGGAACGCAGCGCTCGGCCCGTCAGCGACAGGCATCTGCAAGCCAGCTTGTCCGCGATGCTCCCCGCCGTAGATTCCACTCGCAGCAGGAAGGCACCATATTACCAACTTTGATGCTGAATCGGCGCGTGCAGCCGCCCGCGCCGCCCGCGCAAGATGCGGTTGCAGTTCACTGGGGCAGGCCGCGCACGTATGATAGAGAATCCATTTTCGCGGCGAGATGAATCAGTGCAGGATAACTCCGCAAACCCGCTGACGAATGCGAAGCCCCAGGGAGACGCACGACCTTCGCCCTGCCGTGTCGCGTTGATCGGCTTTGGTACGGTCGGCCGAGCGGTGGCCAAGATCCTCTGCGAGCGTCGCGACGGCCCGCTGCGTCTGACCCACATCTCGAATCGCAACGTCGAAAAGAAAAGACAGTCCTGGGTTCCGGCTGATGTGCTGTGGACCGACGACCTCGAACTGGTGCTGCATTCCGACGTGCAGATCGTGGTGGAACTGATCGGGGGACTCGATCCCGCGGGGCAGATTGTGCGGCGCGCGCTGGAGGCGGGGAAATCCGTTGTAACCGCCAACAAGCAGCTCATTGCGCGGCAGGGCCCGGACCTTCTGCGTCTGGCCGCGAGCCACGGATGCCGCCTCGAATTTGGGGCTTCGGTGGCCGGAGGAGTTCCGGTGCTGCCCGCCCTGCGCACGGGGCTGTGCGGAGACCGTCTGCACGGCATCGCCGGCATTCTCAACGGCACCTGCAACTACATTCTGAGCCGCATCGAGCATGCGCGCATCCCGTTCAGCGAAGCGCTTGAGGAAGCCCAGGCGCGGGGCTACGCCGAGGCCGACGCCTCCGAAGATCTGGACGGTGGGGATGCCCGCGCCAAGCTGACCATTCTTGTGCTTGCCGGACTGAATGCTCAGGTCACGCCCGAGTCGGTGCGGGCGCGCTCCATTCGTCCCATCGACGCCGTGGACTTCGACTACGCCGCCGAACTTGGGTGCACGATCCGGCAGATTTCACGCGCCGATCTGAACGAGGGCACGCTCTTTGCCGAAGTTGGGCCTTGTCTGGTCCCTGCAGATTCGCCCTTCGGGCGCGTGCAAAAAAATCTGAATCTGGTGCTCACGTCCGGCCAGTACGGCGGAGATATGGCGTTTCTGGGAGCGGGCGCGGGAGGCGATCCAACGGCAGTGGCAGTCGTTTCGGATCTTATGTTCGTGGCCGAGAGTCTCTCCGGGGACGCGCGAGGCGCAGCCAACAAGGTTTCCGCGCCCGCAATCAGCAGTGATTTTGAGACGCCCTGGTATCTGCGATTCTTTGTGCGCGATCAGCCCGGAATTGTGGCGCGGCTGGCGCAGATTCTGGCCGAGCACCGCCTGAACATCGACTCGGTCTTGCAGAAGCCGGGTTTCGACAAAGCTGCGCTGCCTTTCGTGATTACGCTGGAACCCTGCCGCGATTCCCAGCTGCATCCGGCTCTCGAAAAAATGTCAGGACTGGATTTTGCGCTCCGGCCTTGCTTGTGCCTGCCGATTCTGCGCTAGAAAGAAGTAAGAAATAGCGTCGGTCGCTCGGTAGGGGCGTCCGACGCTATCGAGGAACTACTTCCAGAAGGGATTCTTCAGTTCTGCCGGTCGGTGCGCGCTGTCGGTTTGCGCTTCCGTGTCCGTTTCGTCCGAGATCTTCTCATCAGTTAAGCGGGAAGCCGGCGGGGCCGACAATTCGTTGCCCTTCTCGGTCTTGCCTGGTGAAAATGGATAGTTAGAGTTCATTGGCGAAAATCCTCCATACTTTATGATCTAGTTTCATTAAACACCCACGGAAGCTGGCCTGGGCACAAAAGTTTTGATTGGCCGCATCGAAAAACCAGCACTTTCCCGCAATGAATATCCCCCTGCAAAGGACGCCATCATGAAATACCGCACGCTCGGACGCACCGGCATCGAAGCCGGCGAAATGGCCCAGGGACTCTGGGGCATGAGCGGCTGGACCGGATCGGACGATGAGGAATCGTTTGCTGCCATGCAACGCGCGATCGACCTCGGCTGCAATTTCTTCGATACCGCCTGGGCCTACGGCGAAGGCAAAAGCGACGGCATGCTGGGCGAGATTATGGCTCGCAACGCCGGCAAGCGCTTGTACGCTGCGTCCAAGATTCCTCCGGCCAACGATCGCTGGCCCGCGCTACCCGAGTACAAGTACCACGATGTCTTCTCGGCGCAGCATGTTTTCAAGTACGCCGACCTGATTCGTAAGAAATTGCGCAGCGACACGATCGACGTGTTGCAATTTCACGTGTGGGATGACAGCTGGACCGACGAGCCCGAGTTCCGCAGCACGGTCGAAAAACTGAAGCGGGACCAATGGATTCGCTGGTTCGGGCTCAGCATCAACCGCTGGGAACCGGAGAATTGCATCAAGGCTCTGCGCACCGGGTTGGTGGACGTTGTGCAGGTGATTTACAACATTTTCGATCAGTCGCCGGAGGACGAACTTTTTCCCGTATGCCAGGAGCTGAACATCGGCGTGATCGCGCGCGTTCCGCTCGACGAAGGCAGCCTGGGCGGCAAGATGACGCTCGAAACGCGCTTCCCCAAAGACGATTGGCGCGCCCTGTATTTCGGTCCGGAGAATCTTACGCCCACGATCCAGCGCGTCGACAAGCTGAAAGAGATCGTACCCACGGGCATGACGCTTCCTGAGATGGCGATGCGATTCGTTCTTTCTCATCCCGCGGTCAGCACGACCATTCCGGGCATGCGCAGACCGGAGCACGTCCGTCAGAACATCGCCGCCAGCGACGCCGAGCCGCTGGACAAGGCCCTGCTGGCGGAATTGAAGAAGCATCGCTGGGATCGCAGGCCGGCCCACTGGTCGGACTAGAAGACAAACCAGAACCCCGCGCATCCCCCGCAATCCTACGAGCGCTGGTAGTAGTCTGCGCTCGCGGGCTATTCTCGCTTGCGGCTGGGTCCGCCCCAGCCATTGCAGACACAAAACCGCGGCGAGGCAGCCTTGTTCAAGAGCACGTTTCTTTCATTCCTGACAATCATCGCGGCCTTATCGCCGTTGTGTGCCCAGAACCCGCGCGGATCGCTGCGCGGCAGCGTGCAGGATCCCACCGGAGCGCGCATCCCCGCCGCCACGATCGTAGCCCAGTCGGCGGATTCATCGCTGCGCCGCCAAGCCGCCAGCGAAGATCGCGGCGAATTCCGCATCGACGACCTGCCGCCCGGCAACTATCACATCACGGTGAACGCAGCGGGCTTCGCGCAAGCCCAGGCCGATGTCGCCATCGCCGTCAGTTTCGTGCGTGACGTTACGGTTACCCTCATCCCGGCAATCGGAACAGAAACTGTCCACGTGCAGGCGACCGCGTCATCGATTACAACCGAAATCAGTGACACATCGAGCGCGGTACGCGGAGGCGTTGTGGGCAGCCAGGACCTCAGGACTTTGCCGCTGCCGGCCCGCAGTTTTGCCAACATCGCTTTTCTCGTGCCGGGAACCGAGCCCGTCGAACCCTCCGATCCCACCAAGGCGCGAATCACCGCCGTTTCGACCGGCGGAAGCTCGGGCTTGAACAACGAGTTGTCCGTCGACGGCGCCGACAACTCCGACGACTGGATTGGCGGCTTCCTCCAGAACTTCTCGCCCGATGGCGTTCAGGAATTCGCAGTGCGCACCTCGAACGAGGACGCAGACACGGGCTCGACCACGGCTGGCTCGGTCGTCATCACTACCAGGCGCGGGACTAATGAATGGCACGGCAGCGGCGCGTTCTTTGACCGGCAAGCCGCGCTCAACGCCCGTTTCCCCATCGAAAATCCGGCGCCCAATCCCAAGCAGCCATTCTCGCGCCAGAATTACGTTGGAACTTTCGGCGGTCCGATCGCGAAAAACAAGGTCTGGCTCTTTACCTCGTTTGAGAATGTGCACGAAAATGCGAGCATCGCCTACAGCCCGGCGAGCACTACGCAGTTCGACGCGCTGGCGCAATTGGCATCCGACGGATTGATTCAAGGCGTTCCTTCAATCGCCGTCCCTTCCACCGTCCCCATCCCATTTCGCGACTATCTTGGCTCCGTGCGTTTCGATTGGGCGCAATCGGCGAAATCGACCTGGTTCCTGCGCGCTTCGCAAGACAGTTATCTCACGCACAACGCTCTGGTGCAGCAAGGCACACTGCCTTCCACCGGGCTGACCACGCATAACAACTATTGGAACGTGGCGCTCGGCAATACCTATACGTTCAGTTCGACCTGGCTCGGCAATCTGGTCGCCGATGCCAGCCTGTTGCACCTGACGCAGACTCGAAACTCGTCGCTCGGTTTCGCGCTGGCATTTCCTTTCAGCTCGACCGCGCTGACCGTTACCGGCTTTGAAACTTTTGGCGACAACCAATTCGCCACACCGATCACTCTCTTCCCTGACCTGCGCAATCAAGACAAGTATCAGCTCCGCTACGATGTGAGCCACGCCACCGGCGATCACTCGCTTAAGTTCGGAGTCAACTTCATGCACGAGCCCGTGCTGAGCGGGGCGTTCGCGTCCACCCCGGAAACTCTGGCAAGGTACATGAACGACCCGGTTTTTTACGTGCAGAATCCCGGCGTGTTCGGGACATTCCGTCCCGGGTGTGTGGGCTTCAGCGCTTCCGACGGCTCCACATGCGCTGCAAGTCCCGGAGGCAACGGCAGCTTTTCGCAAAACGTGCAGCGCCTTGGGCTTTATGCCGAGGATTCCTGGCGCGCCACACCACGGCTCACGGTGAACTACGGCTTGCGCTATCAGACAACCTGGGGGCTGTTTACCGGCTCCGGCCGAAGCGAAGCAGAGAATCCCGCGTTTCTGACTCTGAAAGCTCTGCAAATACCGGTTGTGCCCGCCGTGCCGCACGACTATCACAAGCAGATCGCGCCCCGGCTCGGGATCGCCTACTCTCCCGCCGCCAGCGGGAATACCGTGGTGCGCGCCGGGTTTGGCCTCTACTATGACGATTTGGCCCAGAATGGATGGGCCACTGCATTTCAAGCTGTGAATGCTCCTCCCGGACCCTGCGTCGATCCGGTGCAGAATCCAACCGGGGCTGAGAACGCCGGCTGCATCCCCGGAAGCGCTCTTGGAGGTGCGGGCAGCCTCATCGGCTCGGGCTACAAGACTCCGTACGCGATTCACATTACCGGCGGCGTGCAGCACGCTTTCAACGAACGCTGGCTGATGAGCACCGACTACGTGCACGAACAGGGCAATCACGGATATCGCCCGTTTCCTTATGCCGGCGGCACCGATCTTCTAACTCCGCTCATTCCCACCAGTGATCCAAACTACGCGAACGATCAGGCCAGCGTGGTGCCGAATGTCAACGTGTTCGAGTCGATCAACCGTTCCAGCTACAACGCGCTGATGCTGCATCTGCAGGGGAATTCGCACCGTTTTAATCTGGTCGCGAATTACACATTCTCCCAAGCGCAAACCTGGGGATGCGTGCTCGGCGAGCTCTTTGATTACGTAGACGGCACCTGCCGCGTACCAAGCGGCTTTCCCAATGCCGGCGTACTGGATGCCTTCGGGCCCGGCGACTACGGCCCGTCTGGGGAGGACGTTCGCCATCGCCTCGTGCTGGCTGGTACCGTGCATGTTCCCGGCGGTATTGAATTGAGTACCGTCAGCCAGTTCGAGAGTGCGCGCCCCATTACGATCACGACCGCCAACCCTACCGGACGTATTTCAATTTCCTTGAACAACGGTCCGGACACGTATACCAGCCTCGACGAATTCCGCGGCCGGCCTTACATTCAGTCAGACCTGCGGGTCACGCGGCCCATCAAAATCAACGAGCGATGGCGAGTCGATCCCTTCATCGAGTTCTTCAATCTCTTCAATCGCAACAATCCCGGAGCGAACTTCGCCGTGAACATCTCCCAGGTTCCGGGCGTGCAATTTGATGCGAACGGCGCCGTCAATGGAATCTGCAATCCAACCTGCGTGCCGCTCACCAGCCTGAAGCAGCTGGAGATACCCGAAGGCGCGCTGGGAGATTTCTTTGGTCCGGGGACGACGGTGGGAATTCCGTTTGCCGCGCAGGTGGGAGTGCGCGTCACCTTCTAGACGCGCTCGGAGACTGCGGCCCATTTCGTAACCGATTTTGGGAAGGGCACGACTTCACAGTCTGCGGAAAAACTCAAGAACCGCAATGAAGCGGGAAGGGCACGAGTTCACTCGTGCCGTTAGGTCGTTGAAATGTGTCCGCGCTTTAGCGCCTGAGGTGCGCTTTTTGCGCCATCGATTAGTTTTTCCGGAGCCTGTTCAGTCGTGCCGTCAAGGACCGCATCAATACTGGGCTTTAGCCCCCGGGGTGACCGGTTCTTCTTCCGAGATGCAGCCTGAAAATCCGGCAGAAAACAGCTAGCGCACCAGCCACTCGGTAGCCTGGTGCACCTGCACCAGCAGCTGGCTGTAGGTAAAGGCGAATATCGCGAGCGTAGTCAGGGCCGCAGTCAGCCCGTAAAACGGCGACCACTTGCGTCCTGTCACTTGACGCTCGGCCCTCCATGAAATCAGCCGCTCCACGCGCGCGTTGACGTCAGAAACCGACCCATGAACCAGGGCCGCGGTCAGATCCACAGAACCCTCCCCGGGAGTGAGCCGCGAAAGTTTGATCAGGGCAGCCGCCAGATCCAGCGCTTCCGCCGCGTCGGAAACCGCGGCATCATCGGCCGCCATCTCCGTCGCCTCCAGCCAGGCCGCTTCCAGCTTGTCCATGCCGGGGAAGGCCACGAATCGCAGTAGCAGCTTTTTCAAATTGTCGCGGCGGCGCACGTGCGCCACTTCGTGATTCAGAGCCGTTCGCAACTCGGGGGCGGTCAGCACGGACTCAGCCGCATGTGACAACAGCACCGTGGAGCGGGCAATTCCCGTAGCCGTCATCGCCGGAACCGCGGGCGCAATGCGCAGAACCCGCACAGGAGCGGCAGTTTGGACGGGCTCGGCATGGATAGTCCACGCGGAAATCGCGCGCCGGGCTTTGCGCAAAGCAAGGCCGGCATTAAGCAGGCCGAAAATCCCGAGAGCAGCGCCGCACAGGGCCAGGGCCAGCGGAATCGCGCCGATGGGTTCGTCGATCGCGCGCGGCTCGAGCAGAACAAACGACGGAACGGCAACCGCCAGAGTGACCGCCGCTGCCGTCAGCAAGGGGAGCACGCGCAGGGCAAAGAGCCAGTCGGCAATCTGGCGCGCGGGATGTTTCTCGATCCGCAGCCTGATTCCGCACCACAGCAGTTCCACCCCGACCGACAAGACGCAATACACGATCACGAAAACGGAGAACGAAACCACGATGCCGCGGGTCGCGAACATCATCGGGCCTCCTTCGGCTTCAGGTCGCCGCGCGCATCACCCCGCCGTACCTCGCGCCGTTTCTGCTCCACCAGACGCCACAGGTCATCCAGCAGGCGCGCGTCACGGGCGCTGACGATTTCCACCAGGTACGACAACGGCAACGACGAGGCCGAACTCGCATTGAACAATCGCTGGAACGCTGCGACCGCGACTTCGCGCTCAAATTCCTCGCGGCTCAGTCGCGGAGTGTAACGGAACGCCCGCCCCTCGGCCGCGCGCGACAGCAGATTCTTCTTGAACAGCCGGTCCAGCGTCGTCATCACGGTCGTATAAGCGAGGTCCTGGTAGCCATCCTGCTGCAGTTCGCGTACGGTCGCGTTGCCGCGCTGCCAGAGCGTTTCCAGCAGACGCCCCTCCAGCGGACCGAGTTCGGGTAAAGCGGCGCGGAAAGGCATGATCTGTTCTACGTGGGGGGAGACTGGATTTTACCTTATGGGGAGACTGCAGGCCACAGGATTACGGCACGCCGTTATTGCCGCACCCTGCGAAACGATGAATTGTGCAAATTCTTGCAGTGGCGACCCCGGAGGGAGTCGAACCCCCAACCCTCAGATCCGAAGTCTGATGCTCTATCCAGTTGAGCTACGGGGCCGCGAAACGGGCGCAAACACAATAACATACAGCGCAGCCCACGGCCTGATTTACCCTCTCTTGACGCCATGCAGCGCGAACGGAATGTTAAACGGCACGAGTACCGTTGGGAATCCCAGTGCAGTGGTCGCGCCGGCAACAAGTGGAGCCGGGGCAGAAATCGATGCGCCCGGAATCGCTCCCTTCAAGCCTCCGCAGATTGTTTGGCTGGAGCCAGCGCGATCAGGGCTACGCCAACGATAACGAGTGCAGGTATGTCGCCCAGCAGATGTCCGCGCTCGCCGGCATTCTGGAAGGCCTGCACCGCCATGATGGCCGCGTGAACAAAGCTCGACCAGGCGGTAAAAGCGATCAGACTGCGATTCGCCGATGGGTTACGCGATGCCAGCAGCAGAAAAATCCCAAGCGTGGCGTACACGCCAAGAATCATCTGTTCGTATTCCGGCTGGTTCGGCTGCCATCGCCACCCGCTCGGCCATAGAAACATCATTAGAGGGTAGACCCCTAGCAGAAAGATCAGCCCCACCAACACCAGTACAACCTTCAGCGCGCGGTCTCGATTCATGGTGCTCTCCTCTCAACGAACTCAAATCGCAAAACGTACGCCCGTACATACTGCTGTTGTGAAAGACCACTAGCGGGGGAATGTTAGGTCGGTCAGGCGGCAGAGGTCAATCCCCAAGTGGGTAGGATGTGGCGAACGGGGAAACACTTCCCCGCACAGCAGGCCAATAGAATACAAGCCATCTCATAAGTGGTTTTGGGAGGGGCTCGACTTCAGTCGTGCCGTCAAGGGCGGCATGAGTGCTGGGCTTTAGCCCCTGAGGTGAGTGGTTCTTCTCCCCGGGTCCTATTTCTGAGACGAGGTCTAGTATCCCAGCCATTCCGTGCCTTTGATGCGGGAGTCGGGCTCGGATCAGGAATTCTGCAAGTTGCATTTCGGGGGGTGAAATGAGAGTGAGATTCGCGATGGCGGCGGCGATGAGTGTCGCAGCCCAGAAGAAATCTTCACTTCTATCGTCCCGCATATAATCTCTGCGATGCCCGCCGCCATCAAAGACCTCGAAAAGAAGATCGAGTCCCTGCGCGAAAAAATCCGCCGCCACGAATATCTCTACTACGTCCTCGACCAGCCCGAAATCAGCGACCTCGACTTCGACAAGCTGATGCAGCAACTCAAGGACCTCGAAGCTGCGCATCCCAATCTGATTGCAGCCGACTCTCCCACCCAGCGCGTGGGCGGCAAGCCCCGCGAGGGATTCGTCAAAGTCCCGCACTCCTCGCCCATGCTTTCGCTCGATAACACCTACAGCGAAGAGGAACTCCGCGATTGGGAGCGCCGCGTCCACGAGCTCAGCGGCCGCAAAGACGTCGACTACGTCTGCGAACTCAAACTCGACGGCATGTCGCTCGCTCTTATCTACGAAGATGGCATTCTGGTGCGCGGCGTGACCCGCGGTGATGGAAGTGTCGGGGAAGATGTAACCCTGAACGTTCGCACGGTCCACTCGATCCCGCTTTCCATCGATAAGGACAAGCTCAAAAGAGCAGGCATCCCCGCTAACTTTGAAGCGCGAGGCGAGCTGCTCATGCCGACCGCCGCCTTCAAGAAGCTCAACGAAGAGCGCGAGCGCGCCGGCCTGGCCACCTTCGCCAATCCTCGCAACTTCACCGCGGGCACCGTGCGCCAGCTCGACTCCAGCGTCACCGCCCAGCGCCGCCTCGATTTCTTTCCTTACATTCTCCTGACCAACGGCCGAACCTATTTCGGCCGCCACTGGGAAACGCTGACCGCGCTCGACCATGCCGGCTTCAAGGTCAACCCCCATCGCAAACTTGTCCATTCCATGGACGAAGTCTGGGCCTTCATCAATCAGTGGGAAGAAAAACGCGACTCGCTCCCGTACGAAATCGACGGCATCGTCGTCAAAGTCGATCGCACCGCGCTGCAGGATGAACTCGGCTTCACCGGCAAGGCCCCGCGCTGGGCCATTGCCTATAAATATGCCGCGCGTGCCGGCATCACGAAACTTGAAAACGTCCGCTGGCAGGTCGGCCGCACCGGCAAACTCACTCCCGTCGCCGGGCTCGCTCCCGTTTCCATCGGCGGCACCACCGTTCGCAATGCCACGCTTCACAACATGGACGAGATCGAACGCCTGGGCGTGAAGATCGGCGACTGGGTGCAAGTGGAGCGCGGTGGAGACGTGATCCCCAAAGTTGCGAAGGTCATCGACGACAAAGATCATCCCCGCGGCAAAGGCGAGATCGAAGCACCGGAAAAATGCCCGGTCTGCGGGACGAAGGTCGTCCGCACCGAGGGCGAAGTCGACTACCGCTGCGTCAACGCCAACTGCCCAGCCAAGCTGCGCGAGACCATTCTGCACTTCGCTTCGCGCGGCGTCATGAATATCGACGGCATGGGCGAATCGCTGGTCAATCAACTCATCGAGCGCGGCCTGGTCAAAAATGTCGCCGACATTTACGACCTCACCAAGAAAGACCTCCTCAGCCTCGATCGATTCGCCGACAAGTCAGCCCAGAACATTCTCGACGAAATCGAGAACTCAAAGAAACTTCCGCTGGAGCGCGTCGTCTACGGCCTCGGCATCCGCTTCGTCGGCGAGCGCACCGCCCAGTTCCTAGCCGAGCACTTCGGCTCAATGGAAGCGCTGGAGCAAGCTAGCCTTGAAGAACTACAGAATGTCACCGAAGTTGGCCCACGCATCGCCGAAAGCATCGTCGAATTTTTCAGCATCGCCGCCAATCGCAAGTTGGTCGAGCGCCTGGGCGCGGCCGGCCTGGCGTTCAAAGGCAAAAAGAAAGAGCGCGGAACCAAGCTCGCCGGCAAGACCTTCGTCCTGACCGGGACTCTGGCGCACTTCACCCGCGACGAAGCCAAGAAACTGATCGAAAACGCTGGCGGAAAAGTGACCGGCTCGGTCAGCAAGAAAACGGATTACGTCGTCGCCGGCATTGACGCCGGCTCAAAGCTAGATAAGGCAAAGGAACTGGGCGTGGCTGTGATCGACGAGAAGGAGATGGAGAAGTTGGTCGGCTAAGATCTTAAGGTCTAAGCTCGAAAGGAAGTCATGCAAGCTACTCGGAGATTCATTCAGACTATTCGCTTCTTCATGCTGGGAAGCATCGTCGTCTACGGCTATATCGTTTGGTGGCTGCCCTCGGCGGCCGTTCCGAATCCGTTTCTGTTCCGGGTCCTTACGGCGCTATCGGTCATCCTGGTAATTGTAGTCTTCGTTCTGCGGCGACTTCAGATTTTGCCGGTGGAGTCCCTCCTGGCGGTTCAACCGGACGATCCGAAGGCGTTAGGGCGCCTGCGACAGGGCTACGTCGTTACATACGTCCTCAGCGAGGCAATAGTGCTTTACGGACTTGTGCTGCACTTTTTGGGATTTCCCGCGACCAGGGTGGCGCCGTTCTTTGTCGCTGGCTTCGTGCTCATTCTGTTCTTCCGACCGATGGCGCCTCCTTCCAGGACGGCGGCGTTGAAGTCCAATTGAGGTCTGGTTAGTCGATGCCAGGCGAATGTAGCGCCCCCCGCATCCTCCCCCACGTCACCTCCAGCGTCTCAGGCAGCACCCTGGTCTCGCCCACCACCGACACAAAATTCGCATCCGCCACCCACCGCGGCAACTCATGCATGTGAATATGCCCGGTAATCCCCGCTCCCGCAGCCTTCCCGATATTCATCCCCAAATTGATTCCATCCGGCCGGTACAACTCCCGCAGCACGGTCTCCATTCGCTGCGACAAAGCCATCATTTCGTTCGCCGCGTCCGCCGGCAGCTTCTGCAGTTCGTCCAGGTGCGCATAGGGCACGATCATCACGTGCCCCGGCGTGTAGGGAAACGTATTCAAGATGACGAAACAAAGTTTTCCGCGATACACAATCTTCGTCTTCTCGTCATCCTTCTCCTTCGCCGCATCACAAAACACGCACCCGCCCGTCTTTTCCGTGGAGGAGACATACGCGTAGCGCCACGGCGTCCACAAGTAGTCCATAGCAGGGCAGGTTAGCAGATGCGCGCGGATGACGGAAACTCGCGCCCGAACTGCTCGACTCTCGCGCTCCCGCCTGCAAAATTCAACCAGTTGCAGCGCTGATTACTAAAGGCTGATTACTAATTTCCGACGTCCAACCCGGTTCAACGGTTCCAGTGCTTGAAACTCTGAAACCTTCCTGTAACACAGCCCGCATTTGCGTTTGACACTGTTCGTGAGCCGTTGCTATAGTCGAAGAGTTCCCATTGGACGCGGGTTCTCTGTAAAAACGTCCGACAGCTGGGATTGTCCAAGTTCACCCGCCAGGGTGGGCCCACCACAACCAAACGACTCGTCCAGCAGTCCGCAGAACAGGCCCCGCTTCCGGCAGCAGAGAGGCATAACCTTGCTCGACGAGACCACGCTCGATCAGACAACCTTCGACCACGCCAACAATCCCGATTCCACTGCCACCGCCGTAAGCGAGGCCGAGCCTGTCCTCGCCGAGGCCGTGCCGGCGGAAGCCGCCACCGAGACGAACAGTCCGGTGCGCGCGTCCGACGACAAGCCCGCTCCGGTCGAGGACTTCGCCGCTGCGCTCGAGACCTTCACCACCGAATCCGAAGAGGCAGTGAGTGAAGATCGCGTCATCCGAGGCACGGTGCTGAAGCTGACCCCGACGCACGTAGTGGTCGACATTGGCGCCAAGTCGGAAGGCATGCTGCCCCTCTCTGAAGTGCTCGACCACCAGGGAAACCCCAAATTCAAGCCTGGCGATGAAATCGACGTGATGCGCGACAAGGGCGAGGCCGAAGAAGGCTACATCAACCTGTCGCATCAGAAGGCGCAGCGCATTCATGCGTGGGAAGAAATCGAGAAGGCTCATCACGAAAAGAAGCCCATCCAAGCCATTGTGATCGACCGCATCAAGGGCGGCCTCACCGTCGACATTCACGGCGCCCACGCTTTCCTGCCCGGTTCGCAGGTCGATCTGCGCCCCGTCCGCAACCTCGACGGCATGAAGGGTCAAACCATCGAAGTCGCCGTCATCAAACTGAACAAGAAGCGCGGCAACATCGTGGTCTCGCGCAAGGAACTGCTCGAAGGCGAGCAGAATGAAAAGCGTTCCAAGACTCTCGAGCACCTCGAAGAGAGCGCAATCCTCACCGGTGTGGTCAAGAACCTCACCGAGTATGGCGCTTTCGTCGATCTCGGCGGCCTGGACGGCCTGCTCCACATCACCGACATGTCCTGGGGACGCCTCACGCATCCCAAGGACCTGGTCAACGTCGGCGACCAGATCCAGGTCAAAGTTCTGAAGTACGACAAAGAGAAACAGCGCGTGTCGCTCGGCTTCAAGCAGCTCACGCCCGACCCGTGGCTCGACGCTGAGCACCGTTATCCCGTCGGCGCCCATGTCTCCGGCCGTGTCATCAGCGTCACCGACTACGGAGCCTTCGTCGAACTTGAGCAGGGCATCGAAGGTCTGGTCCACGTCAGCGAGATGACCTGGTCCAAGCGCATGAAGCATCCTTCGAAGCTCGTCAACGTCGGCGATCAGGTCGAGTGTGTCGTGCTCAACGTCAATCCCGCCGAGCGCCGCATTTCGCTCGGCATGCGCCAATTGGCGGCCAATCCCTGGGATTCGTTGCATGAGAAATTCCCTGTCGGCATGACGGTCGAAGGGCGTGTCCGCAACCTCACTGATTTCGGCGCCTTCATTGAGATCGAAGACGGCATCGACGGCTTGGTACACGTCAGCAACCTGAGCTGGACCAAGCGCGTCAAGCATCCCTCCGAAGTTCTGAAAAAGGGCGATCGCGTGAAGGCCCTGGTGCTGGCGATCGAGCCGGACAAGCGCCGCCTGTCGCTCGGCATCAAGCAGCTGCAGCCCGACGTGTGGGAATCGTTCTTCGCCGCGCATCACGTCGGCGACGTCGTTCACGGCAAAGTCCTGCGCGTGGCGGCCTTCGGAGCGTTCGTCGAAATTGCCGAAGGCGTGGAAGGCTTGTGCCACAAGTCCGAGGCTGTCGACGGAAACGGCCAGCCCCTGCACCTCGAGCCCGGCGTCGAGCACGATTTCAAGATCATCAAGATGAGTCCGGAAGAAAAGAAAGTCGGCCTCAGCATCCGCGCCGTCGGCGAAGAAGCCTCGCGCTCCGAAGTCGAAGCCTACAAACAGCCGGTCTCGAGCACCAGCTCCACCATCGGCGAGCTGATCTCCTGGAAGCGCGCCAGCAACGAAAACAACTAAGCCTTCATTGTCATCCTGAGCGAAGTAGCAGCCGACGCCGTGCTGATTGAGTCAGCAACGCCCGCGTAGGGACGGACGCATTCGTCCGTCCGGCGAGCGCAGCTCGACTCCGTAACCTCAGCGGAAGAGCGGCGTTCAGCCCCCGTGGTGTTCTCGCTCGCTCCTGTTCTAGAATCATCCGTTTGTCCAACATCATCTCTTCCTGCTAAGGAGCACCCCTTTGCCCGAAACTACCTACGACGTCGCCATCATCGGCAGCGGCCCCGCCGGATACACCGCCGCCATCCGCGCCGGCCAATACGGCCTCAAACCCGCCCTCATCGAAAAAGACGGATTCCTCGGCGGCACCTGCCTCCACGTAGGCTGCATCCCCACCAAAGCTCTGCTGTTCAACGCCGAACTCTGGGACCATCTGAAAGACGCGAAGGAATTCGGAATCGAGGGCGTTGACGCCCGCAAGCTGAACTGGGCCGCGGTTCAGGACCGCAAAACGAAGATTGTGGCCAAGCACGCCAAGGGCCTCGAGTTCCTGATGAAGAAAAACAAAGTGGACACCGTAAAAGGCTACGGCGAGATCACCGGCCCTGCCCAAAACGGAGTGTTCACCATCAAGCTCACCAGCGATGGCAAAGCCACAAATCTCAAAACGAAAAACGTCATCCTCGCCACCGGCTCCGAAGCTCGCATGCTGCCCGGCCTCGAACCCAGCGATCGCATTCTCACCAACATCGAAATCCTCAGCTTGAAAGAAATTCCGAAATCACTCGTGATCGTCGGTGCCGGCGCGGTCGGGGTCGAGTTCGCCTCAATCTATCGCTCGTTCGACACCGAAGTCACTATCATCGAAATGCTGCCGCGCCTCGTCCCCGTCGAAGACGAAGAAGTCTCCAAGGAACTGGCTCGCGTTTTCCGCAAGCGTGGAATCAGCTTCCACACCAGCGCGAAGGTCGACAAAGTTGACAAGACGAAATCAGGAATCGCCGTCACCATCACCGTCGATGCCAAGCAGCAGAAGATCGAAGCTGAAAAAATCCTGATCGCCGTTGGCCGCAAACCGCGCACGCAAAACATTGGTCTCGAAAAAACGAAAATCAAGCCCGACCGCGAGTTCATTAAAACCGACTCTTGGATGCAAACCGCCGAACCCGGCATCTACGCCGTCGGTGACATCGTTCTCGGTACGCCGCAACTCGCCCACGTCGGTGCCATGGAAGCGCTCGTCGCCGTTGCCAAAATTGCCGGCAAGCCCGGTAAGCCCATCAACCCCGAGCACATCCCCGGATGCACTTACTGCCATCCGGAAATCGGCAGCGTCGGCCTCACCGAAACCAAAGCCCGTGAAGCCGGATACAACGTAAAAATCGGCAAGTTCCCCTTCACCGCAAATTCGCGCGCGAGCATCGTCGGCCAGCACGAGGGCTTCATCAAGATCGTCAGTGACGCCGACTACGGCGAGATTCTCGGCGTCCACATCATCGGCCCGCAAGCCACGGAACTGATCGCCGAAGCGGTAGCAGCCATGGAACTAGAAGCCACAGTGGAAGACCTGATGTGGACCATCCACGCCCACCCCACGCTAGCCGAAGCCATGCTCGACGCCTCGAACAGCGTGTATGGGTTAGCAATTAACGCGTAATCAACCACGAAGGGACGGAGGCACGGAGACACGGAGAAAGCAAAACTATTTGTCATCCTGAGCGAAGCGAAGGACCTATGTATTCCTCTGTGACCCCTGTGTCCTCTGTGGTGAAATAAGGTCTTTAGGTTTATCCGTGTGAATCCGCGAAAATCCGTGGCGAGAGGATTTTGATCTCCATCCTCCAACTCGGCACAGTAGACTACGCCACCGGCGTAGCTATGCAGCAACAACTAGTCGCCCTCCGCAAAGAAGAAAAAATCGGCGACGTCCTCCTCCTCCTAGAACACACGCCCGTCATCACGCTAGGCCGCAACGCCAAAGCCGCGAACGTAGTCGCCTCACCCGAACTCTTAGCCCAACGCGGTGTAGAACTCTTCGAATGCGACCGCGGCGGCGACGTCACCTTCCACGGCCCCGGCCAGATCGTCGGCTATCCCATCTTCGATCTCCGCGGATTTCGTGTAGGGGCGGACGCAGAAGCCTGCCCTGAGCGGAGTCGAAGGGTCCGCCCGGGCGAGTCGCAGACTCGCCCTTCGCGGCTACGCAAAACTCTGGGCGTAGTCGAATTTGTCCGCCGCCTGGAAGAAGTCCTCATGCGCACCTGCGCCGACTTCACCATCCCCACGAAGCGAGTAGCCGGTCTCACCGGTGTCTGGACCGATCCCTCTACCTTGTCATCCCGAGCGGAAGATAACGATTCGAAGAATCGTTCTCTGCAGTCGAGGGACCTGCTGTTTGCCGGCACCGCCACGAACGCCGCGCCGGAATCCAAGCTCGCCGCCATCGGCGTCCACATCTCCCGCTTCGTCACCTCCCACGGCTTCGCCCTCAACGTTAACACCGACCTCAGCTACTTCAACCTCATCGTCCCCTGCGGCATCACGACCAAGCCCGTCACCTCAATGCAGAAGCAGTTCGGCCGCGCACTCGACCTCAATGCCGTCGCCGAATCCATCTCCCGCAACGTCGGCGTAGTGTTCCAGAGCCAAATCCTGTGGCTCGAATCCCTCGACGCCCTGCTCGGCGTGTGTGGCGCGGGCGCTCCCGCCCGCGTGCCCTAGCCCTTCCCCCCGCTCTCGCGATACCATCAATACACCGCGCCCTAAGCGCCGCCTGATAAATGGGGAACAACAAAAAGAAGTCCAAAGCAAACTCCAACGGCAACCGCCCACGCAACGGCCGCGGTCCCGGCAGAAATCACGTAGGAGCGGACGCCCTCGTCCGCTCAGTCGAGCAAAGCTCGACAGCCTCTCCCAACCAGCACCTCCGCACCTATTCCATCCCCGACCTCCGTCTCGAGCACCCAACTTTCACCGTTCGCCAGCTCACGGAAAAAGACAAACAAGGCCACGAGCACGTTCACTACGAAGTCGAAGGCGACCTCGACGCCCCAGTCCCGCCCATCCGCGACTCCAAATATCTCGACAAGAAGCAAGCCATCGAGATCTACCGCTACATGCTGCTCAACCGCAAAATGGAGATCGCGCTCGAAAATCTTTACAAGCAAGGCAAGGTCGTCGGTGGAGTCTACTTCGGTCTCGGCCAGGAAGCCTGCTCCTGCGCCTCTGCCTACGCGCTCGACAAGGACGACTGGTTCGCGCCCATGATCCGCAATCAGGGATCGCTGCTGGTCCGCGGCTTCGGCGCCAGCGTCACCATGATGCAGTACATGGCCAAGGCCGACTCGCCCACCAAGGGCCGCGATGGCACCTCGCACTTCGGCGACATCGAAAAAAACAACATGGTCTCGCCCATTTCCATGCTCGGCGATCTCATCCCCGTGCTCTCCGGCGTCGCGCTCGGCGCGCGCCTGCAGGGCCGCAACATCGCCGTCATGACCTGGATCGGCGACGGAGGCCAGTCCACCGGCGTCACCTACGAAGGCATCAACTTCGCCGCCGTGCAGAATCTCGGCCTCGTGCTCGTCGTCGAATCGAATCTCTGGGCCTACTCCACGCCGTCGAACATGCAGTACCGCTGCCAGGACCTAGCCGAACGCGCCATCGGATACGGCATTCCCGGCGTCATCGTCGACGGCACCGACGCCTGCCAGGTCTACGACGCCGCCCACGAAGCCGTCGAGCGCGCCCACCGCGGCGAAGGCCCCACCCTGATCGAAGCCAAAATGATGCGCATGAAAGGCCACGCCATCCACGACGCCGCCAGTTATGTGCCGAAAGAAATGTTCGACTTCTGGAAGAAGCGCGACCCGATCGCACGCTTCGAGAATTATCTAGTGAAACAAAAGAAGTGGCTCAGCGCAAAAGAGAACGAAGCGCTGATCGCAGAAGTAGAAGAAGTAATCGAGGCAGAACGAGAGATAGCGGTAAACTCCCCGATGCCGACGCCGGAATCCGCCGAAGGCGGCGTCTTCTGTGAAGACGGCTGCCACGAAATCAAACCGAAGTATGGGATGCCAAGAGTAAAAAAGGGAACCGGCGCTGGTTATAAAGAAACCGAAGCAGCCGTGCATTTGAAGTAGAAGTATCCGTGAAGATCCGCGTAAATCCGTGGCAAAGAATCTACTATGCAACTCACCTACCTCGAAGCCATCCGCCAGGGAATCTGGGAAGAAATGGACCGCGACCCCTCCGTCTTCTGCCTCGGCGAAGACATCGGCATCTACGGCGGCGCTTTCAAAGTCACCGACGGATTCATCGACCGCTTCGGCCCCGAGCGCGTCATCGACACGCCCATCGCCGAGTCCGCCATCGTGGGCGCGGCCTTCGGAGCCTCGCTCACCGGCATGCGCCCCGTCGCAGAATTTCAGTTCATGGATTTCATCGGCTGCGCCTTCAACCAGATCAGCAACATGGTTGCGAAAACGCACTACCTCTGGGGCGCTCCCGCCCCGCTAGTCCTCCGCGGTCCCAGCGGTGGATACGTCCACGGCGGCCCTTTCCACTCCCAGAATCCCGAGATGTGGTTCGTCCACAACCCTGGCCTCAAAGTCATCTGCCCCGCAACGCCGTACGACGCCAAGGGCCTCATCAAAGCCGCCATCCGCGACAACAACCCCTGCATCTTCTTCGAGCACAAATATCTCTACCGCCGCATCAAAGAGGAAGTCCCGCAGGAAGACTACATAGTCCCGATCGGAAAAGCTCGCATGGCCCGCGAAGGCCGCGATCTCAGCGTGATCACCTACGCTGCCATGGTCCACTCCGCGCTCGAAGCGGCAGACATCCTGAGCAAAGAAGGCATCGACCTCGAAATCCTCGACCTGCGCTCGCTCGTCCCCATCGACCGCGAAGCCATTGCCGCGACAGTAAAGAAGACCAACAAAGTCATCATCCTCCACGAGCACTCCCGCACCGGAGGCCTCGCCGGCGAAATCGCCGCCATCATCAACGAAGAAGCCTTCGACTCCCTCGACGGACCAATAGTCCGCATCGCCGGCCTCGATTCCGCGATCCCCTTCTCCCCGCCGCAAGAGCAACACTACCTGCCCAAGGTGGAAGACATAGTCCGCGAATCTCGCCGCCTGAAAGCATACTGACTCACGTAGCGGCGGACGCCCTCGTCCGCCCTGTCCTAAATATTGTCATCCCGAGTGGAGCCTGACGATTCGCCAAGCGAATCGTTAGGCGCAGTCGAGGGACCTTGGGTTCGCCGGGACAGCCCTGTCCAAACTGGCGTCCCACCGGTTCATCTGCCACAATACTTTCGGAGGCCTCATGGGCAAATTCCTTCTCGGCGTAATCGTCACTGTTCTCGTCCTCATCCTCGGCGGACTCGGCTTCGCCATGCTCGGCTTCTTTCCTACCGCCGCCAACGTCACCCCGCCGCGCCTCGAGCATCGGCTGGCCAATACCGCCCTCGACGCCTCCATGGAGCGCCACGCCCCCCGCGTCACGAACCCGCTCACGCCCACTGACCAGAATCTCGAAGACGGCATGAAGCTCTACAACATGAACTGCTCGCTGTGCCACGGAGGCTTCGACCGCAAGCCCTCATCGCTCGCTGCCTCGTTCTATCCCCCGCCGCCGAATCTCATTGAAGATCCTCCCGACGATCCCGAGTGGCACATCTTCTATGCCATCAGCACTGGCATTCGCTACACCGGCATGCCTTCTTGGAACAAAACTCTCTCCGAGCAGGACATGTGGAAGCTCACCATGTTCCTTTCCCACATGGACAAGCTCCCGCCGGCCGTCCAGGAATACTGGAAATCAAACTTCAACGTCACCCCTCCCGCCGGCGAAGACGAGAAAGATGAAAAGAAGGAAGGCACGAAAGAAAAACAAGATCGCCACTAAGAATGAAACGAGCACCAGATTTTCTTTGCGCCCTTTGCGGCAGTTCTTCGCGAACTTTGCGGTAAACGCTTTTGAGCCACCTCGGCAACCGCCTTCGCGAGAACGCTATAATATCCCGTTGCCCTCGGCCCTCCGTCGCACCCGTGGGCCTCATGGAAGGACATCATGCCGACTGACATCATCATGCCCCAGATGGGCGAGTCCATCGTCGAAGGCACCATCACCAAATGGCTCAAGAAGCCCGGCGACAAAGTACAGCGCGACGAACCCCTCTTCGAAATCTCCACCGACAAGGTCGACGCCGAAATCCCCGCTCCAGCCAGCGGAGTCCTTCAGGAAATCAAAGTCACCGAAGGCACCACCGTAGGAGTGAACACGGTGGTCGGTACGATCGCAGTAGACGGCGAATCCGCAGCCAAGCCAGCCGCTGCACCAACCAAAGCTGCTCCGCCAGTCGAGAAGAAAGAGGAAAAAAGTAGCGCCGGCGTCCCGCCGGCTGTCGCGGGGACATCTCGTCCCCGCAGCCCCGAGCCTCCACCGCAGCCACTCCAGGAAGCGGCCGACGACGAAGAAACCCGCTCCTCCCCGCTAGTCCGCAAAATCGCCCGTGAACACGGAATCAGCCTTTCTCAAATCTCCGGCACCGGCCTCGGCGGCCGCATCACCAAGCAAGACATCCTGCAGTTCATCGAAGCCAAACCCGCCCGCGTAGGGACGTCCCGTGTGGGGACGGACGCATTCGTCCGTCCCGCCGAGCAAAGCGAGGCGCCCGCACCCCAGGCCCAGCCCAAGCCCGCAGCCCCCTACCCCGGCGATCTCGTCCCCATGACGCAGATGCGCAAAATCATCGCCCAGCGCATGATCGAGTCCCGCCGCACCAGCGCCCACGTCCACTGCATGTACGAGGTCGACCTAACCCGCATCGTCAACCTCCGCAACAAACAAAAGTCCGGATTCGAGCAGCGCCACGGCGTCCGCCTCACCTTCATGCCCTTCTTCGTGCGCGCCGCCACCATCGCGATTCAACAGTGGCCCATCGTCAACGCCAACCTCGAAGGCGACAACATTCGCTACCACCGCAACATCAACATGGGCATCGCCGTTGCCCTAGATTGGGGCCTGATCGTCCCCGTCCTCAAAAACGCCGGAGACCTCAACTTTCTCGGCCTGCAGCGCGGCATCACCGATCTCGGCGAGCGCGCCCGCACCAAGAAACTCAAGCCCGAAGACGTCGAAGGTTCCACCTTCACCGTCACCAACCCCGGTCAGTTCGGAGCCGTCTTCGGCCTGCCCATCATCAACCAACCAAACTCCGCGATCATGGGCGTAGGCGGCATCACCAAAATGCCGCTCGTCGTCACCGACAAAGACGGCAACGACTCCATCGCCATCCGCAGCGTCGTCCACCTCACGCTCGGCTACGACCACCGTCTCATCGATGGCGCCGTCGCCGACCAGTTCATGGCCCAGGTCAAAAAGAATCTGGAGCAGTGGAGCGAAGACGTCGGCTGACTTGAAATCGTCAAGCTTCGTAGTGTGACAGGGGCTTTAGCCCCGCTTCGTCGATCATGGATTGCTCGCACCCGGAATCTGAGGCCCGCTCTTCGCCCACGTCGACGCATTCAAACATTCCACCGTCCCATCGATGATCTTCGATATCCCATCCTTAAACTTCCCGGGATCGACAATCTCCCGTTGCGCGATCGCGTCCACGGTGCCGAGCGCGCTCTCCAGAAACGACATCGCGGCATCCTTCTTCTCCGCCCCATTCTTGCTCGCAAACAAACTTTCAATCCCGCTCACCAGCGCAGGAATGAAAGAAATCCCCCGCAGCAACTGACTCAAGAAATTCATAGCTCCTCCCCAGTCCATGTAGGGGCGGACGCCCTCGTCCGCCCAGTCGAGCGAAGCTCGACGGCATTCTCGAACCCAACCGCTTCTTGCAAGTCTGAACCACGAGCCCGCTACACCAGACTCGCCAGAATGTTATTGATCGTCGCCAGATTCGGATCCGCCCCATCCGTTGCCCGCACCAGCAACGTCAGGCAAGTTTTCAGCTCCAGCGCCTTGCTCTGCGCCACACCCAGCATCCCTCCGAAGTCGATCGCCGCCGTATTCGCTGCCTTCACCGTGTTCGCCGTGGGCGATGCCGCACCCTTCAAGTTGCTGATAATCGTCGTGCTCGCTGTCGTGCTCATATCTCCTCCTCAGAAATTGATTTCGTAACCTCAAACGGTCCGCCCGTGCCGCCAAAGAAAAAAATCAGCGCTCCTCAAATTCCTGCTAACCACTAACAGCCCGATAGCTTTCACTTCCACCAGTGCCCATGCAAGGCCACCGCCGCGCTGATCAGAAGCGCGATTGCCGCATTCACGAATCGCTCAATCACCGTCCTGCGCACGTCATTCCGCTCCAACTCAACCAGGCGATTCTCCGCCAGCGTCATTCTCCCCGGCTGCCCGTTGCCCGACAGACTGTCCATCTTGGCCTCCAGCCGGCTCAACTTCTCCAGCACCTCGCGCTCAAACTTCCGATCCACCATCCTCACCACAGAAAGCTCTTCCCCATTCACGCTGGCCCCCACCATGTTCTCCTCAAAGCCTCGAACTACTTCGACTTCGCAAACTTCCCGGTTACGCTGTCGTGTGCCTCGATCATGCGCTTGATCTCCGCCTGCCCCTCGCGCAACTCTCCCAGCTCGACCTCACTCCGCACGCGCCCTTCCGTGTTCGTCGCCGCAATCTCTTCCAGCTGCACGACTCTTGCCTTCATCGTCTCGATCTCCGCATCCCGCTTCGACGTATTCCTGGCGTCTTGCAGCACGTAACCGGTGAGCGATAAGGCAATCGCCCCGATCGCAATGAGCGTTCGCCCGTCGAAGCGTAATAGTTGGTGTTGATCGCTACTCTTCCTGGCCTCACTCTTGAGCGCCTCCTGCAGTTCCTCGGTCAGCGCCTGCATCTCTGCCAGCTGGCCGAGCACCTCCAGTTGGAAATCTTTGGACGTATACGGCACCGGTCGTCCCTCCTTGGTGCCTGCCGGCCGCGCTCTTTCCAGACCCTGCTCGTTCATGCGAGTGGGATATCCACATGCAGTGCCGCCGAATAGCGCGAATATCGCGGTGGCGAAGAGCTGTCCACCAGCGCCCCGTCGCGATTGCCGTAAGCCTTGTCGTTCACCATGGTGATCGCGGTCGCCGCTCCGTCAATCCTGAACGCGTCGTAGTTGAGATGCGCTTCCGAGTTGTAGATCTTGATGTCTCCCGGCCCGGGCGCACTTTCATTCACGTAGAATCCCAACGGCTGCGCCCCCTGCGGGATCATCGCGTCCGCCTCCATATTCGCGAACACCAGATGATCGCTCGCCCCCTGTACATACACGCCGTAGTCATCGAACCAGTTCACCAGGAAGTGCTGAAACACCAGCCACGACTTCCCGCTGACGTCGATCACCGGCGTATTGGTCAGCCCCATTGGCACAATCGGCTCGTTGTAAAAAAGCGCCGGACTCTCGGTGGCGTATACATACAAGTACCCATTCGACGAATAAAAATTCCACTCCGCCGTCAGATTCGCGTACGAAGCCACAACCTTCTGCCCCCAGATCGAACCGAACAAACAAAAATTCAGCGCCGCAAACCCCGCTCCCGGCAGCGGCGCCTTCCACACATTCCCCGTCACATGCACCCAGCTCGCACTCGGCACCGCGTAATATCCCGTCAGATTCGGCGCCGTCCCCGCCCCATAGGCGTCAAACGTAATCGGATTTCCCGCAGCCCCCGAAGAAGGCGGCGCCAGACTCTCATTCCACACATCTCCCCGCTTGAACAGAATCGAATCTCCCGGCTGAAAGGTCTGCGCGTTCACTTGCGCAATCGTCTGCCAGGCCGCATTGGCCGAAGTCCCGCTGTTCGCATCGCTCCCCGAACTCGAACTCACGTAGTACGTCGCCCCCGACGCGGTACCACACAGCCAGAAAGCCATGACGGCGATTGTCATCCTGAGCGAAGCAAGCCGATTCGCGCAGCGAATCAGCTTGCGTAGTCGAAGTGCCCGCCCTGAGCAAGCGCAGCGCGCCGAAGGGATCCCTACCCCGTCTACGCAGCCAGCGCCCTTGTCAGGAATTTGCACCACAATGCCTCTCAAGTGTTTTCTTCAACAAAAAAGCCACCAGCTTTCGCCGATGGCTCCCGCACTACCCATGTAGGGACAGCCGCCCTCGGCTGTCCGGCGGAGCGCAGCTCCGCATTGCCGGGCCCCCTCGAACCCCGCTGGGTGCCCAATATCTGCTTCTTAAGTTGTCATTCCGAACCGCGTCAGCGGTGAGGAACCTGCTGTTCGTTCGTCACCACAATCTCCTCGCACCCCCGCCGATACGTCACCCGCGCACTCTTACATTTAGGCGGACTCACCCGCGCATCGCACCCCACCAGCCTGATCTCCGCTGCGCACCCAACCGGAATCGCCAAATCCGGCAAGGTCCGAGCCGCCCGCCGCGCGCACCCCATGCCCGCCACCAAAATCAAACTAAGAACCAGAATCCCCCGTCCCATCCGCCACCCCTCTGTGCTCCCCTGTGCCCTCTGTGGTGAAAAGTTCTTTCTGTCACCAAATAAAAAGGCCACCGGCTCCGCCGATGGCCCGTAAGTCTTTCTTAGCGCCCCTCGCGATCCCCGCAAAACGGCCCCTAGTTGACCGCCCACGCCGGTATGACTGCGCTGGTATATGAGTCAGTGGGGCAGGTCAGGCTGGAGGGTAGTGAACCGCCGGTCGTTATGCTCACATTCCCCACGGTTCCGGCGCTGCCCCCGCCGGCAAATGTAAGGCTGCCGGTACTGCCACCCATCGTCGCGGTGCTTGAAGTGGCACTAGATGTGATCGCCAGATAGTAGCGCCCAGGAGCCAGCGTCACCGATCCGCCCGTCCAGTTCACCGTGTAGTAATGGCTGGCGGTGGGAGAAAAACTGCTTCCCGCAGTCGAACCGATGTGCGCCTTTAACGTGCACGTACCCCCGGATGTGCCGGAATAGATTCCAATGTCATAAGTATTCGATGTGCCGTCCGCCGTTGATCCGATCTCGTAAGTGATCGCGCTCGTAGTCTTCTGGAACGGCAGGATCACACCAAAGAATGCGGCTTTGTTTGACGAACTGGAAAACATCGTCGCGCTGCCACTGATCGTAGGAACCGTAATCCAGGGATCGGCGGTATTGTCTGCGGGTAGTTGCGATTTCGCAAAAGCGTCGGTCGCAAGATCAGCGGAGTTATCCGTTCCCGCCTGCGTCATTGCCGTCGTTCCGTTCGCCAGCGTCCCTCCGCTCCCGCTCCAGCTCCCCGGCATATCGAAAAACATCTGCGCCAGAACTCCGCCGGAAGTCGCCTGCAGCACCCGCCCCAGCACTTGCGCTCCGCCCGGCGGCGTCGACCCCGCGTCGTGGCAAGCCGCATACGATCCGCTTGTGCCCGAAGGCACCACGTAGTCGCCTACAACGGTAGCCGTCGCGTCAAACGTGCAATACGCCGATCCCGTTCGCGCCAGCGTCGTCGTCCCGCTCGTTCCAGCATTCGCGATCACCACCCCGATCACTCCCGCCGTCACCGCGCTCGTCGGCTTCACCGCGCAGCCGTTCGCAGTGAGCGTCGCAATGCCGTTCACCTCCGTCCCCGTGCTCGTGTCGTTGCACAGCTCGTAACTGTTATTGGCGAACTTCCCCAGCTCAAATCCGCTGCTGCTCCCCGAAGCTCCCGCCGCGTATACCGTCGCGGGACGCAACCCCACTCCGCTCGGCCCGTTGAACGTCCCCAGGTTGTACACTCCATCCGCCCACGGCTTCAGATTGCTCGTCGGATCGATCGCCCACTTGATCCCGCTGTTGATCCAGAACCCCAGCCCCGGAGCCGCGCCCCCGCCCAGACTCTCGCTCCGCAACACCGCATAAGCTGACGTCGGATCGAACCCCAGCGAGCTCCTCGTCCACGTCGAGCTGTTCGTGTAACTGGAATACACATGCAGGTTCTGTGCCGCTGTCCCGTTGTACATTCCCAGATCGTTCGCGTCTTCCTGCAACAGGTTGGTAAAGTACGAACTGGTCGCGCTGGTCGCCACTTTCTGCGGCGTCCCGCCATTCGCCGATATATAGAAGTTCCCGTCATTCGAAATTCCCAGCGCGGAAGTCCCCGCCCCCGCCGGCCCCATCGCCGCCCCGGGAATCGGCGAACTCACCATCCACGGCCCCGCCACCAGCAATTGCCCGTTCACCGTCAGATTCCCGCTGAACGTCCCGCTCGCCGCCGTGATCCCGCCCGTGCCCGCATAGTTCAACGTCGTCCCGCTGTCGGTCAGACCGCTGTCCCCGCCCAGCGCGCTTCCATTCCCCGAATACAGCGCCAGTTGCGATGACACGCCGCCGCTCACCGTCACCGTCCCTGATCCCGACCCGCTCCCGCAATCCGCTCCTGTCCCTGACACCGCGCCCGCCGCACTCACATGCAGGCACTGCGCGCCCGATCCCGTGATCGGCAGCGTCACCGTCCCGTTATTCCCGACGGTCAGATTTCCATTCACCGTCACCGGAACATTGAACGTCTTGCCCGCCCCCGTCAGCCGCTCCAGAAAATTGGTCCCGCTGGGCAACGCATTGATGTAACTCGAAATCGAAATCGCCGATCGCAAATCCATTCCACCCGATTGGTCGAGGCCGATCGCCATGTCGTTCGCATCCGCCGGAGGCCGTTGCCCGGAAGTCGTTACGGTCACCGGAAAGTTACCGTCTTGCAGCGTGAGCAGGTCATTCGGAATGGACGAAGAGTTCAGTTGCTTGCCGAAACTTAGTCTCCCCTTGCTGTTCGCCGGCGGCCCGTTATTCTCCTGGTCCTGCTGCTGCAGGACAGTCGCTTCCACTCCCGCCCCACCGCTGGCAGTGGAATTTAGACAGGAAACCCAGATGGGAGTTCGCAACGGCGCGTAGCCCCCCGAGATGCACTGGCCGGCGATGATCGACACCGAACTCACGCCTTGACTCGCCACAGCCCCCGGTGCGTCCAGGACGGCATCGGCGTACAAAATCGTCTGATTGATGGCATAACTCGCGGGCCAGAACCAGAACTGAGCGGAGAACTGAGGACTCGGCACGGTGTACGATGCCGGCGCCGCCTGCGTATCGCTGAACGAGCACATCCCGTTCGTTCCGCACGATCCCGAGATGCCCGTCGCGATCGCGAAACTCCCTGTGCCTTGCGGAACCGCTGCGCTGCTCCCTGTCGTGACTAGCACGTCCCAAGTCACTGTTCCCAAGCTGGCCCCGGACGAGGACTGGAGTTCCACCGAAGGCCAGACTACGTTGATGCTGACACTGCCGCTCGAAGGTTGAGCCGAGCCGACAGCCAGCATCTGTCCCGCCCCAAGAGTGGAACTGTGAAGCACGACAAAATAATTGCGAATCGAACTGAGTCCTCCGCCGGTGGCGAATGTAGGAAACATGCCGTTCGTCGGAAACAAACCTACATTCGTAACTCCCACCGATCCTTGGATCAGATATCCCATCTGGCCTGAAATTCCATACAAAGGGTTGGGCGTTCCGCCGGTGGATTCCTGGTAAATGTTCTCGAAGGTTGCCGACTGAAGTCCGCCGAAATAACGCACACCGTACACCGGGAAGCCTTGGCACACAGAATCCGTGAACACGAAGCCGTTGCCTCCGCCGGTGGCGCAGTTCACATTCGTAATCTCAGAGTTGTGGAGATACGTGATTCCGGCATTTCCCTGATCGGTGCGCTGATAAAAGAACGCTCCCAGGGGCCAGTTCACGCTGTTTTTCAACACAGAACTGGAGCGATTGGAAGCCCGCTCAATGATGAACTGCTGATCGTTGTCATTGACGATGCCGTAGCTGAAGAACCCGTTTCCTGACGTTCCAGCCTGGAACAGGTTGATGTCCTGCAGCGCCACGTGATCCGAGTTGTTCTCCAGGAACGCGTTCAGGATGTTGCAAAATCCAAACGTATTCGCGCCGGCGCTGAAAGTAGTCACCCCGAAACTCACAGTAAAGGTCGAAGCCGAAGGGACTGTGAGCACGGGCGACACCCAGCGCTGGTCCGCCGTTTGGGAGTGATATTCGCAAGCTACGGTGTCTCCCGCAACAAAGGCGTGGTTCGTAGCTGTCGTCACTAGATAGGTGCCGTTGGTCTGGGCCGGACTGCACCCCGACCCGGCGCATACACTGGCCACCTGCGCCCCATCGACGTTCACGCTTGAAGAGCCGGACAGGTTGTAGAGTTTGTGATGATTCACAAACGGACCACTTGCAGTAGTGCCGACATAAATGCACCGGTCACGAGTACTGCACTGAATAAAGGCACCCGCGCCATCAAGAACTCCTCCCCGGCCCCGCAAATACACGCTGCCGTAAACAAAGTAGGATGTGTCCGCAATCAGCTTCACGTAAGGAGAAGTCAGAGCATTGGCTACGGGAGCCGCGCCGTTGTCGTTGATCCAGGCGTCGTTCCACGCTTCCTGGATCCCTGAGCTCGCCGACCCCACCGTGTATCCCGCCGCGTGCGCGTTCGCCGTCGTCACCGCAATAGTCCCGCTGGCCGAACCCGGCGCACAGCTTCCGCCCGTCACCGCGACCGCCTCCGGTGTCCCGGTTCCCGAAATGTAGACCTTGTAGGAGTAGTAGTTCGTCGCCGCTGCCGTATCAAGTCCCAGCGGGCACGGATTCAAATGAATCGTCACGCTCCCCGGCGTCGAAAGATTGTCTGCCGGCGTCTGCGCCCAGTTCCAGCTTGAGGTCACATAGCGAATGTTCGCCAGATTGTTGACCCCAAACTGTGTCCCGATCGGCTGCGCAATATTCTGGCTTGCGGTCGGTATCGTGGAAACATTTCCCGTCCCGCCTCCTCCTCCGCACCCGCCCCAGGTCCCATTTCCCAGCAGGCAGCTTCCCGCATTCGCCGTTCCAGTGCCTAATTCATTCGCCGGAACCAGCCCTGAAATCAGGTTCGCCTTCCCCGCCAACCCTGTATCCACGTATTGCTTGGTGGAAGCCTGCAGGGGTGCCGAAGGATTTGCCGGCAAGGTAAGAGGGCCAGTCAGCGTGCCGCCGGCCGTCGGCAGAAAATTTCCCGCTCCCGAATTCGACACCGATTGGTCGACGTATCCCTTGTTCGCCACCTGCCCCGCGCTCGACGGCGCCGGCACGCTCGGATTCACGGCAAACGTCTTTGCTCCCGTGATCGTCTCCGTCCCCGCCAGATGCACCACCGTCGCCAGTTGCGAGTTCACATACTGCATCGAAACCGGAGGCGTGGCCACGCTTCCCCCCGGCGTCGTTCGCACCGCCGCCAGGTTCGCCGGAGACGTAGTCGGCACCACCCAGTACTCCGTCTTCACTTCGCCCGGCCCCAGCTGATAGACAACGGTGTAGTACACGCCCGCCGGCGTCGCCCCCGCATTCGGCACCAGCGGTACGCTCAGCGCTCCGTTCGCTCCCAGCGTCACGTTCGTCGTTCCCGCCGCAACCGCCGTTCCGCTGGCAGTCTCAAACGCCGGCCATAAAATGATCAAAGTCCCCTGCGCCGCGCGGCCGTCGGCCTGATACACCGTATCCGAAACTGTAGTAATCGCCGGTCCGCTCTGCGGAACCGGTTCTGCGGAAGCCACAAGCTGAAATCCCAGAACCACCATCAGCAGCACCCAACAAGAAAGCCGCCCCCTACGGCGGCCTGCGTCCAACATAATCTCCTCCATCAAACTTCCCGCGGGATGGTCGTCCTTTCGTTGCTCTCGACTGGCAACTGACAACTGATTCTGTTCAGCTCTCCTGCCGTTCCCCTTCGTGTAACTTCGTGTCCTTAGTGGTTAAGCGCTCTTCCTCAGTGCCCCTCTGTGCCCTCTGTGGTTAAATTCCCCGCCCGTCCAGAAACTCTTCCACGCTCCGCACATAAACCTCAGCAAAATCCGCCACCGGACGCCTCCCCTCAATCAACTCCATTGCGTCCTCGACCTTCCATCCCATCGACCCCAGAATCGCCAGCGTCATCATCGGCGCCCGATGCACTCCCGCCGCGCAATGGACGAACAGCTTCGTTCCCGCGCTGTCCAGCGCCGCCTGCGCAAAACTCACTCCCCGCTGAAACAGCTCCGCCGGCTTCACCTCGAAATCATCGTCGGTCGGATTCCACAGCACCTCGATCCCGAAGTCCGCCGCCAGCGGCGTGTCGTCGAACTCGATCTGCATGTCGATAATGTGCGTCACTCCCGCCCCCGCCACCTTCGCCATGTTGTCGCAGGTCCAGATCCCCCCGCCCACCCCGATCCGCTCCGTCACCCACGTAATATCCATTCCCGTCCCGTGTGGAGCGGGCACTCCTGCCCGCTGAACTCCAGTGCGATGCAGCGTGGGGATTCGTCTCGCTGGGCGCCCCGCTCTGACCTCTGGGTGCCCCATCCTAGCCGCGTTCTTTGCGGCTAGGGTGGGGTTTTTGACTTTGGCTCTTTCTCCCACCCAGACGGCCAGACCTTTTTCTCGCCGCACTCCCGCCTCATTCTACGGTATCGCCGGATTCGGATTCTCGCTCTCTTCTGGCGTTCTGTGTTCGGCGGCGTCGCCGCCGCCCTCACATGCTTCATGTGCCTCGTCTTCGTCTTCCTTCACCGCCGGCTTCTTCGCCGCGTCCAGGCGCGCCAGCAAAGTCTTGGCCAGGCAATCTTCCTCCTGCGTGGCCTGCTCTCCATCATTCGCCGCCGGATAAATCTTCGCCACCTCGAACAGATACTTCGCCGGCGCCAGTTCGCCATGCATCGCCTGATCCATCACCGCTTCGGTGATCTCCTTCGCGCCCGACTTCACCATGCCGGCAATCTCCTCCCGCACCTGCGCCGGATCCAGTTGCTTCCTCTGTGCCGGCCTCTTCTTCGCCGGCGCTTTTGCCGCGCTCTTCTGCTTCGCCTTTTTCTTGATCATCGCCCCCACGCCCGGACTTTCCTGACTCGCCTCTTTGAAGCCTGTTACTCACGTGCCCCAAACCCCGCGTCTGGCGCGCTTCCGCGCTCTCCCAAAAAACTGAGGGCGCGCCCTGGGGCGCGCCCTCTTTCAAGGAGATCTCTTTTTTTCTCACTCTCTAATTCCAGAATAACAAATTGTCCGGGGGCAACCGGCAAAGTTTTCAGATTTCTATTTGCCGTCTTCACAGTCACTTGCAGCGATTTGGTCCCTTTGCCCCCCTTGACAAGAATTTTTCCGAAGCGGAACGCCACGGTCCAGCAACCCCACTTCGAGCAGAATATCGCTCAGCACATCCAGCGCGATCGGAACATACCTCCGCACCGTCCTCTCGCTGCACTGCAGAAGCCGGCTGGTGGCGAGTTGGTCATGCTCCTGCAGAATGTGCCGCGCGATCAGCTGTCGCGAGAACTCATCCAGCCGCTCCAGGCAGATCTCCATGTCGTGAACGAAGATGACACGGTCTTCAAACGTCGTGACGCGATACTTGGTCACCGTGGCGCGAAAGAACTCGCGCCCCAGCAGTGACGGCAACCTTCCCGTTTCCAGCGAGTAACGCATGTAGCGCCGCAGCATCGCCACCGTCCTTCCCCGGTACACCCGCCGCTCGCGCTCCTGATCGAGTTCCAGCGTCGCACGCTCTTCTGGCTGAGCATCTCTTGCCGTCTCGTCCGATAGCGGGCCAGCCGCAGGAAACTGATGTGCCGGCAGTCCGGGCAGCGATATCTCCTCCCGCTGCCGCGCCTCTCTCCGCTGCTCCCGGCTCTGCCCGGGAGCAACCATCCCCGGCGGAACTGCCGGCTCGTCCGCCGAGGCCGCCATCCACGCAATCATGCCGCTCATGCCGCACCGCCGGCTGCTTCAAAGTCCAGGCCGTCGTCGTCCACTCCGAAGCCAAAATCTTCCACCAGCGTTCGCGCCCGCACCGGCAGGATGACTCTGGCCGGCTCCTTCTTCGTCGGCAGGGGCAAGTCCGCGATGCGAGGCTGGCAGGTCTCGCAGTAGACCACACCCGCACCGCATTCCCGCAGCCACAGGGCTCCGCAGTGCTCGCAATATTTCAGCTCCATCCGTACCGCTTCCCGCTCTCCATCTTGACGATCGCGTTTCATCGCTGTCCCTCCAAAGTAGAATGAAAAACCGTTGCCGACGCTCCGCGGCGCGCAGCCCCGCCCGGGATCGGTCGATCCCGAAAGCCGGAAGCCGCGAACCCAAAGCCCAAAGAAAAAAAAGCCCTGCGCCGGTCTCTGCGTGTGTGTGCAGGGACCGGACGCAGGGCTCGTTTCTCTTACGAAGGCCTGCCGGAGCTATTTAGTTGTGCTGAGTTTCGAAGAACCCGGTTGCATCCTGTGCCGAACTCTGAGAATCGCCGCTAGATACTCCTTCTCCGCCTCTACAGTTTGTGAGCCATCTCATCGTCCGCTCCGGCACCCTCCACCCGCTGCCGGAAATACCCCTCTTCGTAGCCGGACTTGAGCACGCGCCCGTTTTGCATCACTACGCTCACTCGTCCCGTGAAGCGAAGCGACAGCAACAGCCGCTCCATCGATGCCGAGAGCACTTCCGCCGACCGCACTTTGCGGCGAAACTCTCCGAAGTCCCTCTCTTCATTCGAGTTGTCTGGGATTGGGGTCATCGAATTCCATCCTGGAGCCTGCTTTTCCCTACTTTTCCGCGATCGTATCCCTGTGAATTTTCTCAGTCAAGGTTGGATTGACCAACCCTCCGCCTTGCCTGTGGAAAACTCGCCCTTGACCACCGGGCCATCCGCCGATGCTATACTCCCGCGCATGAAGTTCCGGGTCCTGCAAGAGAATCTGCGCAAGATCTTGCGCGATCGCATTGCGGCCGGAGAATTGACCGGCCTGCGACTCGCCCGCCAGACCCGCTTCCAGCAAGCTCATATCTCTAACTTCCTCAACAACAAACGCGGCCTGAGCCTGGAAGGAATGGACAAAGTCCTGGCCGTGCAGCACCTCTCGGTGCTCGACCTGCTCGATCCCGCCGAAGTCAACCAGCGCGCCTCCATCCTGCCGCCAAGCGAAGACGAATTCGAGAACGTCATCCTCACCGACGCCGCCATCGCCGCCACCAAGCCCTTGATCACCGCCAGGCAGGTGAAAGAAATCCTCAAGGTCAAGAAAAGCTTTCTGCGCCGGCTCAAACCTAAAACCCGGGGCCACCGCTCCGGCTGGCAGCGCTTCGTGCTCATCACCGTCGACGCCGCCGATGCCCGCGCCATGCATCCCCGCCTCACCCCCGGAGCCACCGTGCTCCTTGACCGACATTACAACTCACTGCGGCCTTATCGCACGGGCGAGTTAAATATGTACGCTGTTCTGAAAAACGATACTTGCGCGATCCGTTACGTCGAAGCCGAAAAAAGTTGTTTAATACTCCGCCCGCATAATCCACTCTCGCCCGTCGAAATCATCCCCATCGAGCAAGGTCGGAGCCCGGAAGACTCTATCGTCGGCCGCGTTTGCCATGTGGGAGTGGAAGTGTAGAGAAACTGCTGATTGTTGATTTCCGATTGAAAGGCAAGGCAGCCGGGCCCACGCCGGGCTTCGTCGGACTTTATTAACTTACATCTTTAAGCTTTGTAGACTCTCCCGTGTTACGTCGATGACCACTTCTCGACGAGTCCAACAAAACTTGGGACCATTGGCCGTAGGAGTTGAATAATTGCGGGGCGGCTTTTGCGTATTCCTGACGCTTGCGCGTCGAGTTTCTCCAGTGCCTGGGCCGGATTCAGATGAAACTGATGAATCAGGAAATCATCCGGACTCTGAACCAACATGTCGAATTGCTTCAAATAATCTGCAGGGAAGTCTTTCAGGTTGTTGGTGACGATGGCATGGGCGTGCCCTCGAATAGCAGCCGCAAGAACATGCCGGTCCCCTTCATCAGGAATTCCGCTCAGAGATGGCGGCAGACCCGAAGGTATCGTCACGGTCGCCTCTGGAAACGCCATTGCCATCGCATCCAGCCTGCGTTTGCTCTGCGCGTCCGTATACCCAAAAATGCCCTTTAAAACACGTCCGACCTCTCTGAGAATCTGATCACTCCAGAGAGGTCGGTACATGGCTGGTTCCTCGGCCAGTCGCAGGAGCGTATCGCACAAGGGCATTGGCACAAGAACACTGGAATCTAAAACGGCAGCGTATTCATTTTCCTGCGTTAGGATCATTGGGAACTCTCGCGACTTGGTCGTAGAGACCCTCTTCTTGTTCCGATCGCGCAAGATCATCTAACGTCTTACGGCGCACAGTATCGCGCTTGGCTTTGTATGCGAGCACATCGCGCGCATACAAACGACGATGCGTACCCACCATGTGATAAGGGATCTCTTGCTTTTCCAGCAATCCAACCAGGAACTGACGTGAGACACCCAACAGTTTGGCCGCCTCGACAGTGGTCAGATCCGCATTGCTCTGCAGAATCGTTACGGAATCCCCTGCCTTAAGATCGGCCAGCAGCCGACACAGGAAAGCGTAAAGAGAATTCGGCAAAATCTCAGTCCTGCCGTCAGGACCAACGAGTTTTGCCTCTGCCGTTCGCAACTTCTCGTAAATGTCCTCGATCTCGCGTTGATCCTTCCCCGAAACCGCCACGTTCGGAAGATTCGTTTCGACAGATGCCATGTTTTGATCCCCTCCCTTTGCCCGTCTGCGCGCGCGCAATTCCAGCAAGTGCTACAAGTGTAAGCAATAAACGCTACAAGTGCAAGTAACTAGTACGCCAATACACGCCCGCCATTCAAGACACCCATAAAAAAGAGCTTGACAAGATGTATAGTGTTATAGTTAAGTATAACAGTCAATGACGAGCCAGAGTTCACTTGCGAATCGCTTCCGCCCCAACGGCGAACCGGAACTTGGCTCTCAAGGAGAAGTTGCCATGAAATCCCATCGCTCTTTGCTGCCGGTTGTGCTGCTGTTTCTCGCCACCGTGGCTTTTGCCCAAGCCGGCATGCAAGCGCCCGCCGCGCCAGCGTCGGACGCGCAGAAGTCCTTCGACAAACTGAAAACCCTGGCGGGCACCTGGCAAGGCCGCGTGACCGTCGATCCGCCCGACGCGGCGACGAACATGAAGCCGATCGAAATCTCCATCCGCGTCACTTCCCGGGGAAACGCGATTGTGCACGAGGGTCAGGAAGCGGGCACGCCGCTGGATGCGGCAAAGTATGATCATCCCCTTACCATGCTCTATCTGGACGGCGACCGCTTGTACCTCACGCACTATTGCGACGCGGGCAACCGGCCGCGCATGGTGGCCAGAGCGGCAGGTGACGGCAAGTCGGTGGAGTTCGATTTTGTGGACCTCGCCGGGGGCACCGTGTACGGACACATGCACCACGCAGTTTTTAATTTCGGCGATGCCGACCATCACACCGAAGACTGGACTTACATGATGCCGGGCGACAAGCCGATGCACGCGCACTTCGATTTGCAGCGGGTAAAGTAAGTACGGGCGTCACGATTTTGCCATTGGCTCGGGGAAGCAGAGGACATAGCAGGGTCTCAGTAGAGACGGGGAAGATCTGGATATCAGGATGGATCAATGGAACGACAATCAGCCGATTTACCGCCAGCTTCGCGACCGTGTGGTCGCGATGATTCTCGACGGCGTGCTCAAGGACGGCGATCCGCTGCCTTCGGTGCGCACGGTGGCGGCGGAGTACCGGGTCAACCCGCTCACCGTGCTGAAGGGATATCAGCAACTGGTGGACGAGGGGCTGGTCGAGAGCAAGCGAGGCCTCGGCATGTTCATCAACACAGGAGCACGCACTGTGCTGCTCGCGGGCGAGCGGCAGAAGTTTCTCGAGGACGAGTGGCCGCGGGTCAAGGCCACGATTCAGCGGCTCGGCCTGAACGAGGAAGACCTGCTGAATGGAAACAAGCCGGGCGGCGCGAAATCGCCCAAGCCGGATTCTACCGAGCCAGACTCTACCGAGCCAGACTCTACCGAGGAGGAGCGCTGACGCCATGGCATGCATAGAAGCACACGGCCTGCGCAAGGCTTTCGGAACTACCGTCGCGCTGGACGGCATCGATCTGCGCGTGGAAGAGGGGCGCATCCTTGGACTGATCGGCCCCAACGGCGCGGGCAAGACGACCGCGCTCAACGCCATTCTCGGGCTTACTCCGTACGAAGGAGAGCTGCGCGTGCTGGGCCGCGATCCCTGGAAAGAGCGCGACCGGCTCATGTGCGACGTTTGCTTTATCGCCGACGTCGCCGTGCTGCCGCGCTGGATGCGGGTTTCGCAGGCGCTCGATTACGTGGCCGGAGTGCATCCGCGATTCGATCGGGCGAAGGCCGAAGCATTTCTGGCCAAGACCAGCATCCAGCGGCACAGCCGCGTGCGCGAACTGTCCAAAGGCATGGTGACGCAGCTGCACCTGGCGCTGGTCATGGCCATCGACGCGCGCCTGTTGGTGCTCGACGAGCCCACGCTCGGCCTCGACATTCTCTATCGCAAGCAGTTCTACGATTCGCTGCTGAACGACTACTTCGACCACACGCGGACGATCGTCGTGACCACGCACCAGGTGGAAGAGGTGCAGCACGTGCTCACCGACCTGATGTTCATCAATCACGGCCGGATCGTCTTCGAGTGCAGCATGGACGATTTCGAGTCGCGTTATCTGGAAGTGATGGTCAGGCCGGAGCAGATCCCCGCGGCGCGGGCGCGGCAGCCCATCCATGAGCGCCAGGGGCTGGGGCGCAGCATCCTGCTGTTCGATCTGAAGAGCGATGGCGCCGATCGCAAACAACTCGCCGCGCTGGGCAAGGCGCACACGCCCAGCATCGCCGACTTGTTCGTGGCCATGATGGGAAACCCGGCGGCCGATGAGCCGGCAAAAAATGCACGGAAAGAAAATGAAGGAGCGGTTCGATGAATACGACAGCCAACACGATACCGGCGTCGGGAGCGGAACGGCAGGAAACAGTGGCGACCGCAACCCATCCGTTCTACTGGGCGGTGCGACGCGAGCTGTGGGAGTACCGTTCCATCTACATCGCGCCGCTGGCGGTGGGCGGCATCGCCCTGGTCGGGCTTCTGTTCGCCACCGTCAGCCGCGTCATGAAGACCAACCTGCAGGACAGGCTCAGCGTGCTTAAGGAGCCATACAGCTTTGCCGCGGCTTTGATCATGGGGGCGGCGTTTCTGGTCGGATTCTTTTATTGCCTGGATTCGCTGCACGGCGAGCGCCGCGATCGCAGCATCCTGTTCTGGAAGTCGCTGCCGGTCTCCGATCTCACTACCGTGCTGGCCAAGGCGAGCATTGCCATTGTGTTTGTGCCGTTGCTGGCCTTCGTCATCACCTTTGTCCTGCAGTGGCTGCTGCTGCTGTCGAGCGCGGCGTTCCTGGGCAGCGCCGTGAGCGCGGCGCTGTGGAAGCAACTGCCCGAGTTCCAGGAGGCGACGCTCTATCACCTGTTCACCGTGCACGTGCTGTGGTACGCGCCCATCTACGCCTGGATGATGCTGGTCTCGGCGTGGGCGCGGCGCGCCACCTTTCTGTGGGCGGGCCTGCCGCCGCTCGCCATCGGCGTGGCCGAGAAGATTGCCTTCAACACCACGCACTTTGCGCACCTGATGCACTACCGCTTCGCCGGGCCGGAGCACTTTGACATGACCGAGCCTGGTCAGTTTGCGATGGACCCGATGATGCACCTCCATCTGGGGACATTTCTCAGCACGCCCGGGCTCTATACGGGATTCGTGGTGGCTGTGTTGCTGCTGGCGGCAGCGGTGCAGTTGCGACGCTATCAAGGGCCGATCTGATCTAAGCCATATCTGATCTAAACCAGGCCGCGCCAAAAAAAAACTAAGTTTTGTTCCGAACGGACAGGACAGAGGGATTTTTTTCTCAAAATAAGGAGTTACGACCATGAGTACCGCTGAAATTACTCGACGGATCGCGGAAGGATCGCCCCGCCTGCGGGGCAGGTTGGTCATCTTCTACTACCTGCTCACTATCCTAACGGGCGCGTTCGTTCTGTTCTTTCACGGCCAGCTGGCGTTCGCGGCCGATCTGGTCGTGAGCGTCGTCTACATCGGGATCACCGCTCTCTTCTACGTGCTGTCGAAGTGAGCCCAGCTCGCGCACTGAGCCAAGGAGTTCGACCATGCGATTTCCCATACTCATGATTCACATTCTCGGCGGCGCGCTGGGAATGCTTTCGGGATATGTGGCGATTTTCCTGCGCAAAGGTTCGCGCCGGCATGCCGTCGCGGGCAGCGTGTTTGTCGTCTCCATGCTGACCATGGCCGCGTGCGGAGTGACCTTGGCGGTGATGAAATCGCAGCCGGGCAATATCCTCGGCGGCACATTCACGTTTTATCTGGTAGCGACGGCGTGGCTGACCGCGCGACGCAAGGACGGCGCGGCGGGGACGGGCCTGCTTGACTGGGGCGGGCTGCTGCTGGCGCTGGCGATCGCGTCGACCGAGCTGACCTGGGGAACGCAAGCGGCGCTCAGCCCGACGGGGATGAAGTATGACTATCCCCCCGGACCTTTCTTTTTCATGGGCTCGGTGGCGCTGCTGGCCACGTTGGGCGATGTGCGCCTGCTGGTGCGCGGCGGCATTGCCGGCACGCAGCGGATCGCGCGCCATCTGTGGCGCATGAGCTTTGGGCTGTTCATCGCGGCCGCGTCGATCTTTCTGGCGCGCGCCCACCTGTTCCCTGCGTTCATGCGCAAGACCGGGATGCTGGCTGTGCTGAGCTTCCTGCCGCTAGCCTTGCTGATTTTCTGGATGATCCGGGTTCGCCTGGTCAACGCCGTCAAAGAACGCAGGCAGGCCCGAGCGCGCCTGGTTCACTCGCCCGCGTAAGAGAGAAGAGAGACATCGCAGAACGAACATCGGAAGGAGTGGCTTATGAGCACCGCCGTTTTGACCAACCGTCTGGAGCTGGATTCGTTCGCCAACAAGTCGCTGCGAGCAGCGGTGGGATTCTGGTTTGTGGTGACCTTGATCAGCCAATTGGCCTTCGGGTTTGCAGTAGCGTCGTTCTATAGCCTGACCGCGCTGCGCGGCGAGTACCACGGATGGAACTTCACGCACGGTTTCGTTCCCGGCGTGACCAAAGGCAATTTCTCCGTGGTCATGCACCTGGTGTCGGCGGCCCTCATCATGTTCTCGGGAGCGGCGCAGCTTGTTCCCCGCGTGCGCAGCCGCTTTCCCGTGTTTCACCATTGGAACGGGCGCATCTACATGCTGGCCGCGGGCACGCTCAGCTTTGCCGGCGTGTACATGCACCTGATCCGGGGAAGTGTGGGCGACCTGCCGCAGCACATCGGGGCCACGCTGAACGCGGTACTGATCTGGGTGTTTGCCGGGCTGGCGCTGCGCTACGCCATGGCGCGCGATATCGCGACGCATCGCCGCTGGGCGCTGCGGCTGTTCCTGGCGGTCAGCGCATCGTGGTTCTACCGGCTGGGATTTTTCCTGATTCTGGCCATCTACCGGCGGCCGGTGGGTTTTGATCCCACGACCTTCACGGGCCCGCTGCCGACTGTCATGGCTTACGCGCAATACGTGGTGCCGCTGACGGTGCTGGAAATCTATCTTCGCGCGAAGGACAGTAAGGGCGCGCTGCAGCGCATGGCTACGGCGGCGCTGCTTTTTGTATGTACGCTCGGAATGGCCGCAGGAACATTTGCCGTCGGGATGGCCATCTGGGTGCCGCAAGTCAAGGCAGGCTTCGATTCGCGAAAGTCGATCGCCGATACGCTCGATGCTACGATCAAGGCTCGCGGCGTCGACGCGGCGGTTCAGCAATATCGAGATCTGAAGGCCACGCAGCCCGGCGTCTACAAGTTTGAGGAAGATGAGCTCAACAATCTGGGCTACGATCTCTTGCGCCGCCACGAGTTCAGGGATGCAATCCGCATCTTCCAGCTGGATGTCGAGGCCTATCCGCAATCGAGCAACGCCTACGACAGCCTGGCCGAGGGCTACATGGACGACGGTGACAACGTGCTGGCCGTCGTCAACTATCGGAAATCGCTGCAGCTCAATCCGAAGAACGCCAACGCGGTCAGGCAGCTGAAGAAACTGGGAGCGCAGTGACCGGTCGCGTGGCGCAGCCGCGCAACAACGAAGCCCCCTGGCATTCCGAGCTTCTATTGCGCGGGTGGGGTTGTCGTCCACTGCGAGTCGTAGGAGTAAATCACTTCCTGGGCGTAGGCCGCCTCGGTTGCCCACCATCCCAGCGTGGCGATCACGGTAAGGACAACGGAGAGAGCCGCGAGCACAGCCCATCTCCTGCTGGATGCGGTTGGCGGCTTCCCGGCGTCGGACGATTGCGGCCGGGGCATCCACAGCAACCATGCTCCCGCCAGCCCGATGAGGAGCAGGCTGAATTCCATGTAAGGCGGGTCGGAGGGAGAGCGTTCGCGAAAATGATGCCGGAGAGAGTTGGCGGCCACCAACAGGAATGCGAGAGGAACCACTGCCAGCACCCAGCGCATGGCGGATCGAGGTTTCTCGCGGCGCAAAGCTGCCGGAGCCGTTGTGTATACGCGTCGGCCTTCAGCAGCAACGCGCTTTCCTCGAGGCCGAAGATGTCGGCGGCGGCGGCGTTGAAGTCATCGTCGTCGGAACTGATGCCGGGGCGGACATGCCAACTCAACGATTGCTGGCACAGGCAGTTCGGATTAGCTGAAAGATAACTCCTGATCGCCTTCCTGGGCGCAGGATTTGCCTTGGCGGCAGGCGGCGGGGCGCCGTCATCGTTTCCGCAGCCACTCGATTTCTGACTCTGGAAGGAGTCGATTTTTTCCTTGAGCGCGGGATTTCCAGTTCCGGCGAGCAGCAAAGCGCTGTCATCCTTTTTGCAATAGACGCTGGTGAGGATGCGATTTTCGGTCATGCCCATGCGGAACAGGTAGCGATGGACGTGAACGAAGAGATCGTCGTCGTTGAAAAAGTCCTGCGCGATGCGGGAAACCGCGGAGCCCATGGTGTAGGCGACGGCGAACAGGAGAACGCCGGCGGCGGCCGGCTGCTGCTGATCCTTGATCCAGCGGAGAACATCGCCAACCCGGTTCTCGCCTGCGAAGAAAAGCAAGTGGAGAACGAGAACCACCCAGGGCAGAGCGAGCGCTCCCACGATCGTGATGTCAAAGGCGATGGTGAGCGCGCCCATAATTTTCTCCGTTCGTGGCGCAGAAGCAAATCCGCTCGGGCCCGTGAATAAGGAAGCGAGCCAAACGCGTGATTGTTGCGTCGCAAAGAACGCGACGCTTCACGCAGCTCGCTCAGATCCTTCGCTGCGCAAAAACCGCTTGCTCAGGATGACAAGCTAACCCCACTCTCATTACTTCAAGTCGGCCAGGTCCGCCTGCAGTTGCTGCATATTGAATCCGTCTGGCGACTGCTGCTGGTTGTTGATGTAATCGGTGCTGATGATCGCGTAGGACTCGTCGCAATACGCGTCCCAGAACGACCAGGTCATCACCTGCAACGCGCCCCACGTGACGAGGGTGAGTGTGCGGGCGTCGTAGGCGACCACGGGAACGGCGTGGCCTCCCCAGGAGCCGGGCGCGCCGTCGCCGGTGGTGCCGCCCGGCGGCACCGACCACGGCTGATGGTTCTGCGTCTGCGCCTGCGCGCTGATGGGCAGGGCCAGGCCGATATAGCAGCCTTCGAAAATGTAGACCGCGTCCATGACGTTGGTGTGGTTGGAGGGCTCGAGCGCGGCGTAAGCGCCGATCTTGTGGCTGGCGATGCCCGACTGGCGCCAGTAGTTGAGCACATCGATTTCATTGGCGCCGTTGTCGTTGGCGCCGGTGGTGGGGTTGTAGCCGGTGATGGCGGAGTAGGCGGCGACGATCTGCTTGTCGGTGGGCGTGAATATTTTCTTGCCGGCGTTGGCGGTCCACTCCATGAGCAGGTGTCCGGCGGCAGCGCAGGTGCAGTCGCCGATCTGATCGTTGTCCATCATTCCCCAGGTCGAGCCGACTTTGGCGGTGAGATCGCAGTTGGCGGGCGGCGGGGGCAGGGCTCCGGTAATGTAGGAAGCGAGCAGCAGCGTGCGCGGATCGTGGCGCGGGGCGTGCTTGCCCAGTTTGAGTTTGCGGGGGTCGATGCGCGTGGGATCGGAGCGCAGGGCAACGCTTTGGCGAGGATTGGCCTTGGAGGAGGTGAGTTTCTTGACAGCCATTGTGAAATCTCCTTGGACGAGCAGCCGAAGTTTCGAGCGACCTGGGGTTCGATGATAGCGAGTTCGATGATAGCGAACTAGAGCCTCCGCGCGCGTGCACTAGCTACGCGCGCGGATCTTTGGCTTAGGGGGGAAGGCGATCGGGCGTGATCTTAGACCGGGACGGGGTCGAGCTCAACCAGGAAGGGAGAAATGTTACGAAAAACGAACAAAAGGCCTCCCTCCGTTCGCATTAATTTACCCGGCGTTTGTCAATGCGTCGCCGCATGTTTGTCAGTGACGCAGGGCACGGCGGAATGGACTCACCAGCAGAAGTCTTTACCGCAAAGATCGCGAAGAAAGGCCGCAAAGATCGCTAAGAAAACGTTGGACCGCATAGATCGCAAGGAAAGGCCTCGAACGTCGCCGCGCCCACGCTACTTGTCTGAGCAGTGGCTGTGGCCGAACTGCTGCTCGGCTTCTTTTTCCGCGTTCAGGCGCAGGACGGCCCAATCCGGGCGCCCGGCGCGGCAAGCCCACGCGTCCCGATTCTGCGGTTCTGCGTCGATCAGGTACAGAGTCGGAGCGTGCCGCCAGTCGGCGCGATTGAAGTTGAGGAAGCGGGCGTTGTACCCGTCGCTGGTCTGGAGAAAAACCAGAGGCACCTTGCCGTCCAGTTGCGCCACGGCGCCCTTGATGGCGTGGTAGGGCGCGTTGGCCTGCCACACTGTCCGGACCATGCCGCGCACATCAGAGACCTGCATGGCGGCCAGCAATCCGAGCAGCGCGAGTCCGGCGCGGCGCGGCACGGCCCAACGCTGCGCCAGCAGGTCTGCGCCCCGGGCGCCGAGAATGAGCGCGGCGAACAGTCCCTCGGAGTGGAAGCGCGAGCCGAAAAAGGCATAGGAGTCTTCTGTGTGGAGGAGATGCGCGAGGGGCAGGACGGCGAACACGGCAGCCAGAATGCGCGTCTCGCGGACTTTTTCGCGCTCGCGCCACAGCGCGTATATCGCCAGGAGAAAGAGGTAGGGGAAGCAGGAAAAAATGGTTTCGCGAAACGTGATTCCTCCCCAGCGGTGAAGGAAATAGAAAATCAGGCGGGGATTGAAGGTGAGTTCGGAGGGCACATCCGATCCCACGCGGGCAGCATAGGGAGAAACGGCGGCGTGTCCGGTGGTCGCATGATTGTAAGCCAGCAGGACGAGGGCGGCGGCCAGGCCGGCGATCGCGCCCGCGGCGGCGATCTGGGTGGCGAAGCGGCGGTCTTCCCGCGAATACCAAAGCGCCGCGCCGCCCAGCACCACCGCCTCGGCGAAGGCGGTGTACGGCCGGATGGTCAACGCCCATGCCAGCAAGGCAAACGCGCCGGCCAGAGGAAGAAGTTGCTTTCGGGCCAGGCCCCGGAACACCAGCGCGCACGCGCCCGCCACCAGCGCCGAGCAGGGCATGTGCGAGAGCGAGCGCATGGAGTTGACCAGAAAGAATGGGGACAACACGGCCATCAGGATGGAGAGTTGGGCGGTGTCCGAAGAAAATGTGCGGCGCGCGATCGTCCACATCAGGGCGAGCACAATCAGGCCGCACAGAGGATTGAGGATCCAGGGAGCGCCCACCCACTGGCCCACCACCAGCAAGGCCGGCCAGCCCGGAGGAAAGTGGGTGAACCATCCGCGCTGGGTGAGGACGTGATTTTGATAGTTGAGCTCAGCTGGAGTGTCTTGCACGTTGGCGGTGGCGCCGGGCAGAGGATCGGCAATGGCGCGGCCGGTACGGAAGATGTGCGCCTGAAAGGAGTAGCAGGATTCGTCGACCACGTTCCAGGGCCAGTCGACTTCGTGCCGCGCCAGAGGCAGCACCAGCAGCAGATATCCCGCGGCCAGCGCCCAGGGCAGAGCGGGCAGGTTCAGGCTCCACTGGCCGGGATTTCGCAGACCGGAATCTCGCAGACCGGAATCTCGCAAACCCAGCAACACCCAGAACAGACAAGGCAAGAGCACAACATATTGAAAAGCAAGACCAGCAAGTGCGACGGCGTGGCTGGCGCGCAGCAGATGCAGGATGACGAGGTAAATCGCGACAGCCGCGGCCAGCACAGCCAGCCGAGCCAGGGCAGTGGTGGGGCGTGGGGCTACGGGTTGTGGGACGTCCTGGGGCACGGCGGCTGGATTCTCGCAGAGTACCACAGCGACGCGGGGTGAGGGGCGGGGTCCCGGACGAATAGGTAGTGTCCTAAATTCGGGAACCACTAAGTGCACGAAGTCACACGAAGGGATTCATTTTTCAGGTTCTCCTTCGTGTTACTTCGTGTCCTTTGTGGGCAATTCAGATTCCCCCCGGACGAATGCGTCCGGGGCTACGTGGATCTGGCAGTTCCGGCTACTTTTTAACGACTGCCGCGATGCAGTTGATTTCCACCAGCGAATTGCCGGGGAGGGCAGCTACGGCTACCGTGGTGCGGGCGGGGCCTCCGTTGGGGAAATAGGTTTTGAAGACCTTGTTCATGCCGTCGTAGTACTTGATGTCGGCGAGGAAGACGCCGAGCTGGACGATGGTGTCGACGGTGCCGCCGCCGGTTTCGACCAGCTTCTTGATCTTGTCCATCACGATGGTGGTGTGGTGGCCGATTTCAAATTGCTCGGCCGGGCCGGGATCGTGCGCGCCCTGGCCCGCGACGTAGATCAGGCCATTGTGCAGGACGATGGGGGCGATGAAGTCCTTGGGGTCGGCGGGCTTGCCGTCGTCGCCGAGTTTGCGGACGCTGTCGTCGGGCATGGCTTTGGCTTCGGCGCGCGGGGCCAGCGCGGCGCCGGTGAGGCCGGCGGCGGAAAGGAGCGCGGCCAGACGTCCGGCAAAATTCCTGCGCGTGAATTCGAATGGCATAAGTCCCCCTGATGTGGAAGTTCCGGAGTGGATGGAGTCTATGCCAGAGGCGGGCCGTGGTCAACGCCCGGCGCGACGGATTCTCACTATGCGGAACTGCTGTCTGGAACTGTTGTCCGGAACTTGGGAGCCGCGGGTTTGGGATCGAAAACATTGGCCGCTACGTCGCTGAAAGCCATGCGGCCGGGAAGCGCTGCGCCACCCAGAATCGAACACTGAAGCCTTGCGGCGCGGCTGGAGGCCGCGCCCTTTCAAACCAACGGCCTACTTCTGCTCGGCTTTCTTTTCGGCGGCGTGCTTTTGCGCCGCTACGGTCCAGGGCGGGACGACGCCGTTTTCACGAGCATAGGCTACGAGCTGGCCGAGGTGCTCGTGCGCGTCTGCGACCAGAATGTAGACGACGTCGCCGGCGTTGGCCTGGGGGCCGAGCTTGGGCAGCAGTTTTGCGAAATCGGCGTTGGTCATGCCGTTGATTGCCTTCTGAGTGAACTCCCACGACTTATTCAGCTCGGCTACGATCTGGGCGCGGTCGGTGGTGGATTTTTCAAAGGTCTTGCCGTCGAACCCTGCCGGGCGCTCGGCCACTCCGAGGCTGAGAATGCCGTAGCGTTCGCCGGAGACATGCAGAAAGACTTCGGCGAACGAACGCGAGTCAGCGGAGGGACGCCACGTCAGTTTGTCCGCGGGGAGCGCGCTGGCCAGATCCACGAATTTCTTCTGTACCTGGTCGAGGTCGACCAGCGCCTGACCTTTCAGGTCATAGCTGGGGGTGGTGTGGTCTTCGGCGGCGACGGCCGGTGCGGAATTCTGGGCGGCGCTCAGGCCGCACAGGGCCAGGGTGGCGAGCAAGAGGCGCAGGAATCTTGTTGTGCTGGTCGATCTTGGCATATCGATTCTCCTGGGATTAAGAGACGCTGTTTTGCTTAGACGCGGGCGGGAGCGATTGGTGCCCAGGCGTTGGACACGGATCGCGATGCAGCCGCACCTGGAGGACCGCGGGTCGTCCCTGTTGCCGCCGATGCGAGTGAGTCCGAAGTGCCTCAGGCAAAAAAGGATCACCGCAAAGGGTGCAAAGGAAAGACCGCAAAGGGCGCAAAGAAGAAAAGGCCCATTGCGGAGGATTGAGAGTGCTGCCTCAACCATAACTTAGCGCTTGTAGCCTATCTTGCGCAGCAGGTCGTGGCGCCAGGCGACATCGTCCGGCCCCTCGATGCCTTTGGGAGAGCTGCCGTCGATCACGCCTAACACGCCGCGGCCTTGCTCGCTTTCGGCCACGATGACCTGCGCCGGATTGGCGGTGGCGCAAAAGATGGAACAGACTTCGGGCACGTTGCGGATGACGGGCAGGACGCTGATGGGATAGGCGTTCTGCAAGACCAGGACGAACGTGTGTCCGGCAGCGAGGGCTTGTGCGTTGCGCACGGCGCAGTCGCGCAAGGCCGGGTCGTTGCCCTCGGAGCGCGTCAGGCAGGCGCCGGAGGCTTCGTTGAAGGCAATGCCGAACTTGGCCTGAGGAGAAGTCGTGACCATCGCTTCGTAGAGATCTTCGACGGTTTTGATGAAGTGCGACTGCCCGACGATGATGTTGGCGTCGGCAGGAAACTCCAGGGCAACGGTTTTGATCTCGAGCATGGGTGGCCTCCGTGCAGGGGCTCCTGCTAGCGTCGGGGGCGAGACGCCCCCGCGACAGCCGCCGGGATGGCGGCGCTACGGCGAGCCGCTTGCGATCAATTATGCACTTTGGAGGTCGCGGTTGCGCGGATTGAACCTGGTCGATCCAACCTGGGTCGATCCAAGCACGGTCGACCGCTCATCAGAGAGTGTGGAGGTCTACAACCAGAAATCGCGGTCGGTGGCGGCGGAGGAACTTTGGGCGGCTCCGGCCGCGCGGCTCGCTTCTGCGGCAACGCGGGGTTCGACGCGGTTGCGTCCGGCGTTCTTGGCCTGATACAGAGCGGTGTCGGCGGCATGCAGGAGTTTTTCGGCGTCGGCGGAAGGCCGGCTGGTGGCGATGCCCAGGCTGAGCGTGACCTTGACGCCAGCGCCTCCGACCATGATGTTGCAGCCGGCGACGTGGAGCCGCACGCGCTCCGCCAATTCCCAAGTTTCGGCGGGGCCGCAGCCGGGGGCGACGATGAGGAATTCTTCTCCGCCGCAGCGGCCGACCGAATCGTAAGGACGGACCATGGCGGCGATGCCGGTGGCGATGATGCGCAGGACGGCGTCCCCGGCGGCGTGGCCGCGAGTGTCGTTGACGGTCTTGAAGTGGTCGACGTCGACCATGATGAGGCCCACGGGGAACTGGTCGCGCTCGGAGCGCAGCAGTTCACGCTCGAGAATGTCGAGGATGGCTTTGCGGTTCCACAGGCTGGTCAGCGAGTCGCGCGAGGCTTCGCGGCGCAGCGCGTCCTTGGCCACAAGCAGACGCTGCCGGGTCACGAGCTGGCGCGCGCTGGAGCAGACGAACGAAAGAAGCACGACCAGGGCGGCGAGCCCCAGGCGCTCGCGCGCGATGCGCAACGACATGAAGAGCACGAGCAGCGGGTAGAAAAGATAAAAGATCTCGGAGTAGATGTGCTTCTCCCGCCGCGACGGCTCGGAGGAGATTTCGGAGGACTCAGCCTGTTTCCAGGTCACGGCGATCACCGTGGGGCCTACCAGCAACGCGCTCCACAGGAGATCGAACCAGGCGCCGGTGCTCAGGCCGCGTCCGGGGCCGTAATAGAAAAGTGCGTCGACGCATCCGGAGAGGCCGAGAAAGATGCCCATGCGCCCGAACAGAGCCCGCACGTCTGCGGAACGGCTAACCACCGCGCGCAAAAGGAAAGCGCCCACGACGGATCCGTAACCGACGAAATACGGCGCCCAGACGGAGTGCGCCAGCTCAGAGGGATCCTCCGACTTGGGCAGATAAAAGAAATAGAGATAGGCGGCGATGCAGACCAGCACCGCCTGTATGAAATCGAGAATAATCAGAGTGTCGAGATATCCGGCGTCGCGGTCGGGATCGAGAAACACCGCCATCGCCAGCGGCGCGAACCAGAAGCAGAACAGGAGATTGGTGATCCAGGAGACGCTGGCGGAAACGGCGAAATCGTTGTAAAGGCTGAGTCCCTGGGCGACCATCCAGGCCGCGTAAGCGAAAGCCGTCAGCCGCCAGAAAGAGCGGGCGAGACCTTCGGAACGGCCGGCCGCGTTCAGGACGGCGCAAATCAGGACGCCGCCGAGCGCGAACTGGATCAGATCAGACCACGTTGGTCCGGGCGGCCTGGTGCCCAGAGTGACGACCACACCGGCGTGCGCCAGCCACAGCAGGCCGGCCAGGGTCACGAGGATGCGAGAACGCGCCAAAATACATTTCCCTTTCGACAGCGATCGTACCGACGGCGATCGACAGATGATCGTGCAGGGGGGAATTTGAATGTCACCGTCCGGCTACGCCGGGGCCAGCGGCATCTTTGGGCTGAACATACTAGGGCTGAACATACTCGCTGAACATGCTTCAGGTGCGACTCCCCAGTATGGGGCCTGGGAAGGAGCCTTTCATGTAACCAAGGTTACCTTCGGGCAATTACCACCGCCCCGGCGTCAGCGCCAGGCTTCAAGCAACCTTCTCAGGATGTCGACTGCCTCGCCCAGCGTGGCAAGCTCTTCGGGGCGGAGGGCGTCGAGCTGGGCGGCGAGTGATTCGATGCGGCGCCGGCGTCCCTGATGGAGCAGGCGCACGCCTTTGGCGGTGGGGCGGATGCGGAGGCGGCGGGCGTCGGCGGGATCGTTGGCGAGGGTGACCAGCCGGCTGCGGACCAGGCCGGCGACGATGCGGCTCATGGTGGGCGGCTTGACCTGTTCCGCGGCAGCGAGTTCGCCCAGCGTTTTAGGGCCGCCGAAGACCAGCACGGAGAGCGCGGACAGGCGCGCCGGACCTTCGCCGGTTGCGACGTCCTGCTTGCGAACGCGGCGCAGCAGGTGGATGGCGGAGGAGTGCAGGCGGTCGGCGAGGGCGAGCACGTCATTGTCGATTGTTGATTTTTGATTGTTGAATGAAAAATCGCGTGACATGAGGCTTGACATTTCCTTCCGAATATAGTTAGCTATGCTAACTAATTTAACTCGGGAGGTCAAGAGATGACTATGACGGCTACTGGAATCGGGATTTCGAAGTTAGGGCAGATTCAGCTGCGGGCGCACGATGTGGAGCGGGCGGCGGCATTCTACGAGAACGTTCTGGGGCTGAAGCTGCTGTTCAAGGCGCCGCCGAATCTGGCGTTCCTGGATTGCGGCGGGGTGCGGCTGATGATCGACAAGCCGGAGAAACCGGAGTTCGACCATCCCGCGTCGATTCTGTATTTCGCCGTGCCCGACATTCAGGCGGCGTATGCGCGGCTGAAGGAGAATGGCGTGCGCTGCGAAGATGAGCCGCATATGATCGCCCGCATGCCCAACCACGATTTGTGGATGACGTTCTTCCGCGATTCGGAAGACAACCTGATGGGGCTGATGAGCGAGGTGGCGCGGTAGGGCGGCGCCAGTGTTGTCGACATCGCAGGGGGGTGAGCGATCGCGGCAACGTTGCGACGGCTAGATACAACCACCGGGGCTAAAGCCCTGCGTCTTTCTGAACCCTGAACGCGGCCCTGAAGGGCCGCTCTTCCACGATTTCACCCCGCCGTCCACCCTGCCAGACTTTGTGCAGGCCCCGAGTCAGCGCCAGCGGACTTTTGGGTACTAATATAGCTGACTGACTATAATCATGGAGCCGTGACAGGATTGATTATCAATGGATTCGGTCGAGGCGGAAGCTTCGCGACAAGAGTCTTCATGAAAATCTCGACGGAATTCATGATGTC
>Ga0208044_1000052_pt1 | contig 137319 bp, 104 predicted proteins | sample Sb_taG_8_FD_187712 | JGI IMG/M metagenome (GOLD analysis project Ga0208044, IMG submission 187712) | Peat soil microbial communities from Weissenstadt, Germany - Sb_50d_c_BC metaG (SPAdes) (version 2) | ecosystem: Environmental > Terrestrial > Soil > Wetlands > Peat | place: Germany...
AGTTCCATGAGTCGGCTTCCTTGCCCGGGCGATTTTGTGTTTTGAGCGACCTAAGTCTGCCCAAAACCGGCAAAGAAGCCGACACCAATTTACTCCGCCGACACTTAAAAATCTGCGAAACACGAACAAAGACGTCGCTACCAATTCCTGGCTGATTTCCGTAGGGTCAACCCCCGGCTAACCTCCAGCTCTGGTGGTTCGATGGGCGAGATCGGTCGAAACGGTCTCGCTTTCGGGGCTGAGGTCCGACCTTCAAAGATCGAAAAACCTAAGGCGTGGCGATCCTCTACAATAGGAACACATTTGCTGGAACCTGCGATGGCGGAAGCGTCAATGAACCCGGGTCGGCGAGGCGTCGAGGGCCTCGAACTCGAAGCGCGACGCACGCAGCGTCTCCAAACCGTCGAGATGCTCCGGCAGCGGCGCACCTCTCTTCAAGTAATTGCTATTGCCCAGAGCGCCGAGGCCGTGGCGGAGGCCACGAGCGCGGAGGCTCGCGCACGGCAGCCACCGCGCCCGGCTCTGGCATGCCGCGAGGGCTGCGCCGGGTGCTGTCGCAAAGCCGTCGGGACGGCCGTGCCAGAAGTCGAACGCATTGTTCACTACCTCCGCGCCAATTCGTCTGGGGCGCAGCTCGCAGCGTTCCAGGCACGGGCCCTGGAGCTTGTCGAAAAACGGCGGGCACTCAAGAACGATCGCTGGGCTGCCAGCAGACTGCCCTGCGTTTTTTTGGAAGAGGAACGTTGCTCGGTCTATCCAGTCCGGCCCCTGACCTGCCGCGGTTTCACCTCCAGCGATGCCCGCGCGTGCGAGCGGTCTTACCGGGAGCGTCCGCGCGTGGAGATACCGGTTTACGAGCCCCAGTTGCGCATCGCGACTTTTGTACTCGACGGCATGCGCGCCGGCCTCACCGAATCCGGACTCAAGGGAGATCTTCTGGAGCTGACGGCCGCCTTGCACATCGCGCTGGCCATTCCGGATGCTCTCGACCGCTGGCGTGTGGGGGAACCAGTTTTCGCTTCAGCGCGATTGCCATGAACGGCCCTTGCTCATACCCCATCTCGATCAAAGGCGCTGAGAATGCGAAATGAAAGGGGGACGGGACCTCCAAGTTTGCAGGTCCTGTCCCCATTGTTTTAAGCCTTCTAATTCTTCCTTCCCGGCCAGTCTCACCCGCATCAGACCGTCAGGACCGCGGCCGAAGATGTCGCCGTCCCGAAGGGATTGGTGAAGACCGCCCGGTATTCGTCACCGTTTTCGCTCGCATTGACCACAAAAACCAACTCGATTTTCGTGGCGCCCGTAATGTTCGTCCATGTGAGTCCTCCGTCGGTGCTGATCTGCCACTGGTCAGTAGGCGCTGGATTGCCCGTGCCCGTCGCCTTGAAGGTGACGGTACGGCCTGCGGCAACGGTTTGACTACTCGGATTCAGAGTTACTGTCGGCGGCGTATCCACGGTCAGCTTGGCGGCGTAGGTGGTAGCTGAGCCGAGCGAGTTCGTAAATATCGCACGGTACTTGTAGCCGTTTTGCCCGAAGTTCGTGGTGAAGCTCAATGTGGTGCTGGTAGCGCCTGCAATATTCGTGTAAGTGGTGCCGCCATCGGTGCTGACCTGCCATTGCACGGTGGGCGTTGGCACGCCTTTAGCCGCCGCGGTGAACGTGACGCTCGTGCCCACCAGAATGGTCTGAGGTGTCGGGGAGGTCGTTACATGCGGTGCAGCCGGCTTCGGGTTGACAGTCAGCGTGCCGGTGCCATTGGCGGCCGCGTTGAAATAGCTCGCATCGCCCGCGAAGCTGTAGGTGATGGTGTAGCTGCCCTGTGCCAGATTGCTCGAGCCGAAACTCACCGAGAAACTCCCGCTGCTGTTCACGGTTGCGTTTTTGGTCACATTGTGGAGGGTCACAGAGACGGTGTCTCCCGTGGGAAAGACCGGGCCGGCCGCAAGGTCTCCGGACAGAGTGACCGAGGTGGTTCCCACAATGATGGTCGGCGAACTCAGGTTGGTAAACAAGGGGGTTGCCTTGGTGATGATGAGGGTACCGGTCCCGGTGGTGTTGACGTAGTCGGGGTTGCTGCTTGTAAAGGTTGCCACCACAGAGTAGGTGCCAGGGCGGGTGGGCGGAGTACTTACACCCGAATATGTAAACGTGAAAGTGCCATTCACAGGGGTAACGCCGTCCACGCCGTAGGCCACCGCGCTGGCTGAATGAGCCGTCCCATCGTAGACGAACGGACCGCCGCTGGTGACCACCGTGGGGACGGCCGTAATGATGGCCGACACCTCGGCCGATTTCGCGCTCTCGCCGGTCGGGTCCGTCGGGCTAGCGCTATTCGGATCGACGGCAGTGACGACATAGTAATACGTCGTGCCGGGGGTTACTGTCGCGTCGACATAAGAAGTCCCCGCGATGGCCGTCCAGGTGGGTGTCGTACCCTCGCCACCGGCGGTGGTTGCTCGGTAGATGTCGTAGTTGAGGGCACCCTGGTCAGCGGTCCAACTGATCGTGACCTGACCGGGGGCCCCCGTGGCGGTCACGCCTGTGACTTGAGGCGGGAGGGTGTCCACCGCTATGGTCGTCGCGCCGGAAGGTCCGTTCGAATTCAGGGCATCCACCTCGAAGAGGTAAGGTGAGCCGGGAGTCAGCCCCGTGATCTTGTAGCTGGTCGTGGTGGGTGCTAACCCATTGGCGATCACGCGGGAACTATTACTCCCCAGTTGCTCGAGGATCTTGATGCCGGTCGCGTCGGTGGCGACATTGGTCCAGGAGAGATCGACCTCCGTGGTAGTGATATTCGTGGCCACCAAATTCGTCGGTGGCGGGGGGGCAGTCAGGGTCGAGGCCTGAAACACGTTGGAGAACGCCGAATTGCCTGCCGCGTTGGTCGCCTGAACCTCGTAGTAGTAGGTGTTGCCCGGGCTGAGCGAAGTATCATGGTAGGTCGTTGTCGTGGCGCTGACCGACGCGATTTGGCTAAAGTTAACCCCGTCCGTGGAGCGGTCGATCAGGACGGCCGTCGCGTTGTTGGCATTATTCGTCCAGCTGATGTCGATTTCGCTGCCGGAGATGACCGTTCCGGTCAGATTGGATGGAGCGGCAGGCAGCGTGGACGCAGTCGGACTGTAGGCCCAGGTGAGGATATTTTGCACGGCCGTCGCGCCGCCGGTGCCGCCAGTGAACCCGACATAGCCGGTGCCGCTGCCGATCACTTGCGGGATGTTGACGGTGTAGGCTTGACTGGCGGACGCGTTTGTGCTGGTGTCGGTGATGGTGACATTGAGCGTCGTCCCGTTGGAACCCATGACGACTTTGAACACGTCGCCACTGTGCAAATTGATGCCGGTGTTGGAGAGATCGATAAACGGAGTAGTCGGCGAGGCGCCGTCCGTGTACTCGCCGGTGGAGTCGGTGCCTTCGCCGGCGTTGTTGTAGAGATCGAACTTGACGGCCACGCTGTTGGCGATGCCCGGGGTGCCCCCCGGAGTGTCTGGGCCGTAACCGAGGCCGCCGCCGGAGGGACCAAGAGCGGTTGGCCCATCCCCTTGGATGGCGAACGTAAAACCGTCCGCATTGGCGTTCGTGAGCTGGAAAGTGAACTGCGTCGAGAATTTGGTGACATCGACGGCGTTAGTGGAGAAAACGCTGCCGGCTTCGGTGCCGCCGCCGTCGGTCAACTCGGCGCTCGTCCCATTGATCTTGGCGCTGCCGTTATAAGTGAGCACGCCGCTGGAATCGGCAAAGCCGTTTGAGAAGTCGAGAACGCTGGCCTGATTGGTCGTGGTGGCGTTGGCCACATTGGAAAGCGCTGACGTGCCCTTCGCATTGAACGCATCGATCTCGAAGTAGTATTTCGTGGAAATCGTCAGGCCGCCAATGGCAAAGGAAGTAGCGCCCGCGCTGGCCGTCCCGACCTGACTGAACGTGACTCCGTCGCTGGATTGAAAGATGTTGTAACCAGTGGCCGTGTTGGGAGCAGTGTCGTTGTCGGTCCAGTTCAAATTGATTACGCTGCCCGAAAAGGCGGTGGCGGATAAATTAGTGGGCGCAGCGGGTGGCGCCGTTGCTTGCTTGATCAGACCGTAGGCCACCACGGAGTTGGTTGTGCCCACGAAGGCTTCGCCGTCCGCGACGGTCGGCACCGTGAACTTGACAGCCGAGCCGAAGGAATCGCGGCTGCTGGCCGCCTGGGCACTGGTGTAAATCTCGGAACTGTATCCCTGGCTGGCATTGTAAGCGCGCAGCTGGTTGGTTCCGGGTCCGGCGATGTCCCAGACGATCGCATTGCCGCCGCTGGAATTGGTCGTGATGGTTGCCGTGGAGCCAGGGAACGGGTAACTGTCCGTGGACTGGGTTACCGAGGTGCTCGACATGACGCCGTTGGCAACGGTGAAGGTCCGCGCCTCGTCACCGTAGCCGCCCACGTAATAGAGAACGCCGTTGAAGAAAGTTGGGGTATCGAGCGAGCCGTTGATGGCACCGGTGGCGGTTTCCTGCACGACGTTATCGGTGCCGGAGTTGCCGTCGCCGGCAGCATCGCCGTGGTAGCCGCCCATGTTATTGCGGTCGATGAGATAAATGCGGCCTTCCTTGCCGGAACCCACCATTAAACTAGGATGCGCCGCGCTTCCAGCGGAGGCAGGCAGCAAGAGCGGCGCACCGGAACCCAGGTCGGTGTCGCCGTTGCTGAGGTTGCCCTCGTTGATGGGGGTGAAGTAATCGGCCACGTGCATGCCCCAGCCGTTGGCGTTGTTGGTGGCGTCCAGGCTGCCTGAAGCCGGGGTGCTGCCGTCGATTTCCAGCTTTATGAACGTGTCCCCGTAATCGCCCTGGTTGGGGATCTTCAGACTGGAGTTGAAGGGAGATTGTATCAACGTGGTGTCGAAGCTGCCGTTGCCGGTTTCGAGATAGAGATAGGTATTCCCGTTGACCGTTTCGTAAGCCAGAGTCCCGCCGCCCTGCCAAATGCCGTCATCGCTGCCATTGGGATTTGCATTGAAGACAGCGGTAAGCGCCAGAGTCGATTCGGAGTAGCCGAGGATCCAGCCGTGATAAGGACCGTTATCGCCATGCGACGCGTAAGCCAGGTAGATAGTGCCGTTAACCAGCGTCAGGCCCGGCCGATCCATCTGGCGGAGCGCATCGAATTTCACGACTCCACCGCTGCTGCCGGCGCCGTTCCCCGAGACGCTCGGCCCGCTCACGACCGTGTCGCCGATCGAATCGGCGATCAGAACTTTGTTGGTGATGGCGCCGCTGCCGAGGTTAATCGCATAGAGGTGATGCTCGAAGTGCGTGCCATTGCTGGCCACCTCCTGCGTCTTGTTCTCGACAAAGATCGTGTTGGTGGCTGGGTCGATGACGGGCGTGGCCGTGATGCCGATCTCCGGCGATATGTCGCTGCTGTTCACCGCGTTACTGGGGACCGACGTGACCGTGCCGCCGTGCTCGGGAGTCAGCAAGGCGTCCTGCCAGAGAATGACGCCGGTGTTGGCGTCGATGGCGTAGAGGCTGTCGTGCTCGGTTGCGACAAAGACGACGTTATGCGTCCCTTGGCTCGCTCCCGTGGTGATATTGACGTTCTCCATGTAGAGCGGCTCGGCGTACACCTGGCCATCGACAGCAGTGGCGAAAAGCTTGCCAAAGTCTCCCGAGTTTACATTGGCCGGCGTCAGGATCGTCTCGTTGGAATTGACGCCGGCGCCGATCGTCGACGGGGGATTCGGAATAGGACTGGCTTGGTGGTAAGCTGTCACGTTCGTCGACGGAACCACGCGTGTTTCGAGTTCTTCCACGCGAAGGAGGTTGTTGCGGCGGAAGGGGCGACGACGGGCTGAACGGCGGTTGAAGTTGAACGGTTTCCAGTTCATTGGTGCGAGTCCCCTAGAAGCAAGAGAAAAACGTGTTGGTGCAACTCCTCCAGGCCGAGCTCTTGGCAATGGCCCCATGGGGCTGTGACGAAGAAGGCCCCCGAGCACTGGATGAGTTTGTTAGATTGACATTTTCGGCGCCGATGCCGAGTCCTGCTACATTCGGGAAAGCGAATTAAGTCAAATCCGGCACCGGCAAGACGGGAATGAATCCGGCGTTGGAGATGAAACTTAACGCCCTCGACTGACCAAGTCAAGAAATTTCGGGCGATTTGTCCAACCGCGCCAGAATTCTCGCCATTTCTTCTTATTCCCCTCTTCTCCCAATCGCGGTTGGAAAACACTGTCGCGGGAACTCCGTTTCGCGAACACGCCGCAATCTTCCGCAAGCAGGATTCATGAGCGATTCATTCGCGGACAGGAGTTTGGGTGCGGTAACAAACGTGCGCCGACTCGCTTGCAGATTGCCTCTTGCACTATCCATGCCTGCGTATACCATCGCCTGAATCAGAGATGACCAGCCATCGGCTGTATTCTCATCTGACCGAATCCATGAATGATGGGCGAACCGTGCACACGCTGGCAGAGATGTTCGCACGCGCCTGCAGTCTTCATCAAGCAGGCGACCTGGCTTCTTCCGAACAGCTCTATGAGCAAGTCCTCCAGCTCGATCCGCAGCATGCGGATGCAGCGTTGAGGCTGGGCTCGATCTGCGCCGGAACAGGCCGGCTGGGACTTGCCGTGAGTCACTATCAGCAGGCGCTGAGTGCTCGACCAGGCTTTGTCGAAGCCCACAATCATCTGGGAGTGGCGCTGGCAATGCTCGGCCGGCTTGATGAGGCGGATCACAGCTTTCGGCTGGCGCTCAGCTACGACGATCGTTTTGCCGAGGCCTACAACAACATGGGCATCGTGCTTGCCATGCAGGGCCGTCTGGAAGAGGCCGCGGCCAGCTACCGGCACGCCCTGGGCCTTGAGCCTGGTAATCCTGATGCTCATAACAATCTGGGCCTTGTGCTCCGCAACCAGGGACATCTGCCAGAGGCGGTCCAATGTTTCGAAGAAGCAGTGCGCCTACGGCCCGAATACGTGGAGGCCTACCATAACCTGGGATTGGCTTTGGCGGACCTGAACCAGGTTGATAAGGCCGTGAGATGCTACCGGCAAGCACTGCATCTCAATCCCGCTTTTGCTCGCTCCCACGCCACCTTGGGTGAATTGCTGAAGGACCAGGGAATGATGACGGACGCGAGCTATCACTTCGAGCAGGCGCTACGGCTGCAGCCGACAGCCAAGCTCCACATTCTGAACGCCCTCATGCTGCCGCCGATTTATGAATCAACTGGCGAAGTGGGGGCCTGGCGCGAGCGTTTGGCCGAAAGCGTGCGGCGCTTGCAGGAGGGGAATCTTAGATTTGACATGACCCAGGAAGCGGCCCCCAACCCGTTTTACTTGGTGTATCAGGGGAAGAATGATTGCGAATTGCAGCGAGCGATTGCGAGTCTGTATTCTGGCCCGCCAGACGCGCCGCTACCCGGGCAGCGCAGCCGCGCCGGCAAAATTCGGGTCGGATTCATCTCTCGATGCCTGAAGAACCACACCATTGGCCGGCTGATGCGCGGCACGATCGCCCACCTGACGCGCGACCTGTTCTCCGTTACTGTGCTGTCCGTCGGCAGCAGCCATGACGAGATCGCCGATTTCCTCAGACAATATGCGGAGCATTACGTCGAGGTGCCGTTGCATTTGCCAGCCGCCCGGCAAATCATTGCGAGCCAAGAGCTGGACATCCTCTTCTACACAGATATCGGGCTCGATCCCGTGACTTATTCCCTGGCATTCTCCCGTCTGGCACCGGTTCAGTGTGTCACCTGGGGACATCCGGTTACAACGGGGATTCCTGCCATCGATTACTTTATCTCCAGCGACCTGCTGGAAGAGAGCGGGGCTGAAAGTCATTACACCGAAAAACTGGTGCGGCTAAAAAACCTCGCCATTTACTACTATCGCCCTCCGGTTTCCATTTCGCACAAGGGGCCTGCTGCCTTTGGTCTGCCCGAAGGCCGCCATCTATATGGCTGTCCGCAGACCCTTTTCAAGTTTCATCCCGACTTTGATGCCATCCTTGAAGGCATCCTGGTGCGAGATCCCTTGGCCACGGTGTTTCTAATCGAAGGAAAATACCGACATTGGGACGAGATCTTGCAAAGTCGGTTTGCCCGCACCCTGCCCCACGTTTTTGAGCGCATTCAGTTTCTCCCCACACAGAACTACGACAACTTTCTAAGCCTGATGGCGCTGGCCGACGTTCTGCTGGACCCGATCCATTTCGGAGGCGGGAACACGAGCTATGAGGGGTTGGCGGCGGGCGTGCCGATCGTCACGATGCCATCGGAGTTTCTACGCGGCAGGATCACTTTCGCTCTCTATAAGCAGATGAACTTGATGGATTGCGTCGTGCACACGCCGGAAGAGTATGTAAATTTGGCAGTCCGTCTGGGGACAGACGTCGATTATCGTCTTTACATACGATCGCAAATCGCGGAGCGCAATGAGGTGCTCTTCGAAAACGCTTCCGGTATCCGCGAGCTGGAACAGTTCTTTCTTCATTCATTAGTCGGTGGCGGCGATTGAGGAGCGAAAATAGGCCTGGATTTTTTCTGCCAGCGGTCGCCGCTGAGCCGGTAACCGCGTCGCTGCGGGAATGCCCGTGCGCCAACCTGGACGGCTATGCCCATTTGGACTTGGATGTATTCGCGGGAACGGCATGTGTAAACTGATTGATGTGTGCAAGAGCGGCACTTCGAGAACTCTTCGAGACCGCTGCCATGAAGCGATCCGCGTTCACGCTTGTGGAACTTTTGGTCGTCATCGCGATCATTGCCATCTTGATCGGCCTTCTGCTGCCGGCAGTGCAGCGAGTGCGCGAGGCGGCAAATCGTATGAGTTGTGCCAATAATCTCAAACAGATGGGCCTGGCGCTGCATAACTATCACGATACTTTTGGCTCATTCATGCCCGGCATGGTTGGCGGCTCGAGCAACGATTTGCAAGACGGCGCTAACGGCGGCTTCGTTCAGCTCCTTTATTTCCTCGAACAGGACAACTGGCTGAACCAGTGGAAGCCCCTGGTGCCGTGGTACGTGGAACCAAACTTCGACCTGGTAGGGCACCAGGTCAAAACGCTATTTTGTCCAAGTAACCGCGCCAGCGGCACGATGGATCTGCAATTCCTGGTGCCGGTTGCCGGGCGGGCCCTGCCGAATCCGGCTTCGTGCGATTATTTGTTGTGCAAGGGAGCCAATGCATCGCTGTGCCTGGTGTCGCAGGTGCCGATGACTGGACGTGGCGTTTTTGACGTGAACTCCCAGACGCGCATTAAAGACATTCTCGATGGCACCAGCCAAACGATTGCCATCGGCGAGGGCGCAGGTAACAATCCGCGCTACCTCATTCGCCATTACTATCCGGACACGGCTCCTGCCACCGACCTATTTCCGGGGCAGTCGAACCTGATCGACCAAAGTTGGTCGTCTGGGCCGCTGGCCACGCGCCTCCTGAACTCGGATGGATTGCTGGAGGGTTCGTGTTTCGGAGTTACGGCCCAACGGGGCGGATTCTCTCCTCCGTTTGATGAGCCGCTGAATAATCCGCTGGTACTGCCGGCCTTGGATTTCAACAACGATTGCACGAACAGCGTAAGGGGGAACGGGATGATGGACACCATCTCCGGCTTCCGCAGTCTTCATCCAGGCGGTTGTAACTTTCTCTTCTGCGACGGCAGCGTGCACTTCATCGATGCGGCAATCGCTCCGGCAACTTACCGGGCACTGTCCACCATGGCCGGCGGCGAGGTTGTGGGCGGTGATTTCTGAAAGGGGAGGCGACTCTCGCCCCTTTTTTTCTCCCCCAAGGAGAACTGGAAGCGACGCGGCGGTCGCTGCAGCGCGGCTGCCAGTTTGGAGTGCCAGCCTGGCAAGAGCGCAGGGCGAAGCTGCTGGGGTTAGAATCGACCGCGCGGCCGCCCGGCCAAGGGGAGCCAAAGTTGAGCAAGGGTTAAGACTCCCGACCCCTTTTCCTTCCTGACGGACCAGTATGTTGGACATGTCGAATTGGTTGGCTCCAATCAAGCCGGAGCCTCGATGAAAGGAGCAAGCGGTGATGATTGTGGCAGTTCTCGTGATGGGCGGCCTAATGTTGTCCACGGCACCCGCGTCGGGTCCTGCTGGGCCCGCGTTTGTAGAGGTGGACTACGCCAAAGTCGAGCGCCGCCTGCTCAATGAGCCGAGGTACAATGCCCAGCCACTCTACGCCCTGTTCATCTTTGACCCGCAGGCGCGCTTCCGTGTCTGGGCCGTGCTTGACAAGTCCAAGGCCGAGCTTCCCCATTATGATGTGCTCTACCTTGACCGGAACGGCAACGGTGACTTGACAGAGCCAGGGGAGCGATTCACCGGCAGCTACGACGCAACAGCCAAACGCCTCACGATTCCTGTGGGGCAGCTGGCGGTTCCCGGAACGTCGCTGGTCCACACGGATCTACAGTTTGTCACCGTCGAGGGCCACGGTTATCTGGGCACCTGGTTTTCTATGAAGTGGGGTGGTCGCGATCATGTCGACGGTGGCTACAAGGGGTTGGGCACAGACAACACGATCTATGCCACGTTGCCTCCGAAGGCTCCCGTGCTGCGGCCGACAATTCTGGGGCCGCTGACGTTTGCCCTCTGCGAGGACTATGTGCTCGCGATCGGTAAGACCGCTGATGTACAGCTACTCGTGGGCAGTCGCGGTTCCGGACCGGATACCCTATGCGCGGTGCACGAGCATTTCTTGCAGCCAGGAAAAGACCGTCTGACAGCCACCCTCATCGCCCGGGACAGGACCGGTCAGGAGATTCGCGCGCAGGCGGAAATCAAGAGACACTGTTGAGGCATCCTGTACCACGACTCGGTCCGAGTCCCGAAGGAGTGCGTGCCAGGGCGTGCTATACTACGCGTCGAATTGCACTCCACGACCGGCAAAGTGGGGCCACCCACAGACCTGCCCATTCGGTTGAAACTGCCATAGGGGAAGAAAAGGCCGCGTATGGGGAGAATATTCAGCCGAACTGCAAGCAGACGTCCTCATTGAGCTTGCGCCCCCCTATTCACGAGTGAAACGGACGATTGACAGGGCCACTGCGAGAAAGGAAAAGATCGGCAAACGCTGAATCCTCCTCGATGACGAAAGCATAATAAGGGGACGCATCTATTTGTTTTGAGACAAATAATGAGATGCGTCCCCTTTACAGGGTCTTGCTGCCGAATCAAGCTCGGTCATTTGGAGGGCATTTCCAGCGCCGGCGTTTATCCAGGCGATGGGGCGAATGTAAGGGCACAAATCGCCTCGGCGGCGGTTCCTCTTGCGCCTTGCTGGATCTACAATTGGCTCATCGGGACGCCGGGAAATGATCTCGGCGTGCGAGGTCGTTGTTTTCGATGTTGGGAAAACGCAAATTGACCAGAGTTGCAAGAATGCAGAGGCAAAAGTGCACTCCTTGCGCAATGCTCCAGGGCGACTTGGCCTCACTAGCGCCGGCGAAAAGGGATCGATCCTGGCGGGCGATCCGCGCGCCGGCCTTTTCGCTCCTTTTCGCGCCCAAACGGCGTACTTGCGGCGTACTTTCAGCGTACTTTCCCCGTAGTTGCGACGTCGTTTCAGAACAAGGGATAAAAGTGATCGGGAATTTCTGTTTGCTCGCAACAGAGCGTGGAGCTGGAATCGGCGCGGCGTCCAATTTGGCTGGTGAGCCAGCGCCGTCTGGTCGAAGCTTTATGGGACAGATGCTTGACAAGTTAGAATCCTGCGGACTAGCATGTTAGTTTGTCGGGGGATTGGTGCCGTCGAGCGGGGTGTAATATGGCCATTCGCTTCTGGTGCGCTTCATGCAGCGCTACGCTCGTCACTTCGATAGGCATAGCTGGGACACCGATCGAGTGTCCCCGATGTAAGGGCGAAAACGTCATTCCTGGCGAATCCGACCCCGGCCTGGGCGATGGCCCCAGCGTTCGGAATGAGTATCTTCCCCCACCGGACTCAGGCGTGAAACTGCAGCCCTCTCTGTATAGGGCAACTTGCCAGGTGCAGGCGGCGTCGCCTCCTCCTCCTCGTCAGGCAGCGAGATCGGACGGTCTCACGGCATCGCCCGACCCAGGTGGCGACACTTCCCAAGTTGCCGAAGAACCAGACCCTTCGCTAACCTACCCTCATGATCAGAGGAAACGCCGGCGCGCTGCCGCCGTGGCAATTTCGCTCACCCTGGTGACAGCCGTGGCTGCAGCCACGGCGCTGGCTTCGCTGGTGCATAACGCAGGAAACCCGAACGGCATTGCAGGATTCAACCCGTCCGATAGCGGGCAGTCACCCGCCTCGAACGAAGAGCTGGGTACGGCCGGCGCGTCGCCAGTGATCTCTCCCAGGGACGCCGCGGCAGGATTGCCTATGGCTGCCATCGCGATCGATCAGACGCATTCTAGAGGAGAGAGCCAGCAAGTCGGTCCGCCTGCCCCGACGATGGAAATTGCATCGATCGGCCCCAGACCCTCAAAAGCGACACCCGAGGGGCCCGCCCGAGAGGTCAAGCCGATCCCCGGAACACCGGCCAAGGCTACGCTCAAGGAGAATTCGGGCATCAAGCGCCGACGGTCGTTTACCGAGGCTCAGCTCCTGGCCCAACTGGCCTCGGTTCCCGAGGTCAAGAGCTTTACGCTGCCTGTGGCGAACACCCTTATGCAGTCCTATTTCAAGCGTTTTCGAGCTGCCGGTGGCGACCTCAGCCCCAATGCCCTTCTCCGTGTCCGGCCGGATCTGTTCAGCCTGACTCTCCTCTCGCCCAATCAATTGAGACCGCGGGATGCCCAGACGCTCCAGACCCTGTCTCGGGAACTACGTGTCTTGCTGCAGCTCACCACTCCCAACGGCGACCCCGCACGCAGGCCGTTGTCGGAACTCCTTGAGACGATCCTGCGCTCTCGAAAACTGCGCGGACGGCCGGAATGGCTCCGTCCCGAGGCCATTCCCGCCCTGCTTCAATTACTGATGCACGAGGACCGGCCAGTCCGACTGATGCTGATCGAGTTGTTGGCAGATATACAGGGTCCGGTAGCCGACACGGCCCTCGCGCAGCGTGCGGTGGTGGACTTGGCTCCCGATGTCCGCGAAGCCGCCCTTCGTGCCTTGCGAGAGCGTCCGCGTGTCGAAGCCCGTCGCGTCTTTATCCGCTATCTTCGCTATCCGTGGGCCCCTGTCGCGGACCACGCCGCCGAGGCCCTGGTTTACTTGCATGACCAGGATGCAGTCCCTTCGGTGGTGGCCCTTCTTCACCGGCCTGACCCGGCCGGGCCGTTTCCGGGGGCCAAGGGTAAGACCAACTTCCAGGAGTTGGTACGCATTCATCACGAAGTGAACTGCTTGATTTGCCATCCCGCTGCCCTGAGCGCTCGGGACCCGGTAGCACGCAAGGTACCGGGAGTGATTCTGAGTTTAACCCGGGACCGCGCAACCCTCTTGAGCACCAGCCAACTCCCTCTTGGACTTCAAGGTCTTGCTGAGCAGACCGTGCAGTCTCAGCCGTCCGGGGGCGGCGGCTATTCCGGCGGCGGCGGCTCGGGCGGGAGCGGCTCAAAGGTGGGGCCGCTCTATGTGCGCGCCGATGTCACCTTTTTCCGCCAGGACTTTTCCCTCTCCGAACTGCTCGCTGAGCCCGGGACCGTGGGCATCCAGAAACTTCGATCCGATTTTTTGGTACGGACGCGGCCGGCTCGCGACGATGAACTGAAGGGCCGAGAGTTGGATCCTACGCACTATGAACAGCGCGAGGCAGCCCTTTGGGTGCTGCGGGAACTGACTGGAAAGGATCCGGGATCCGAAACCACCGCCTGGGTTACGCTCTTTCCGCACGCGGAGTTCGACGCCGACGCGGCCGCGCTCGCGGACGAACTCGTCCGCACGAGTGGTACGCGGCGCGAGAAGCTGCTGACCCGGATGCGGGACGGAGAGGGGGACGTTTATACCGAATCGTTGGCGGCCGCGATCCCCCGGCTCGCCGCGATAGCGAAGACGAAGGCCCGCGCGGCTCTCACGGAGCGGCTGATGCGTTTGCCCCCGGGGACTCTTGCGGAGAATCTTCGGGATCAAGACCCGGAGATCCGCCGGGCGGCCGCGCTCGCCTCTGCTTCCAACGGCTGCCAAGATAACATCCCCGATCTGGAGCCATTACTGAAGGACCCTAATCCGCCTGTCGCCGCCGCGGCACGGGACGCTCTCCGGCAGCTGACCGGCAAAGATCCAGCCCCCGAAGCCGACCCAGTAGGTATGCCCGACTCCGGCATGCGCTAACGTTGGTCAGACTGACCGGTCGTTAATAGTGATTTCGCTTCACGCTGCACGCATCCAGGCAGGAGTCGGCGCTACCTAGATTGTGTTTGCGCCACCGTCTTCCCCAATCTGCCAAGAAAGTGCCCATCCAACATGACATTGGCCCGCGATTCACGTGCCGAATGATCAATATCCTCTTAACCACAGTGCCAATCAAGCGTATAGTCGTGCCCGAGATAAGGGGCCATGACGAAATGAAGGCTTTATTTCCTTCCCGGATCCTTCTCTGCGCCGACCAGGCCGCGGCCGTGGAAGATATGCGCGAACTCCTGGAAAGCGCGGGGCATAGCGTTAGCTTTTCGCCTTTCACAGCCCTGGCAACCGCCGACTCCAACGCCGACGTAATCGTGGTCGAGGGGAGCCGCTGTGAGGCGGAAGCCGTGCAGTTCAGCGGCCGCATGCGGAGCCGGCTGGCCGACGCTTACGTACCGATCTTGTTTGTGGCTGAACGTGAGAAACGGACGGCGTGTGCCGAGAGCCTTCATTTGGGCGCGGACACTTGCCTCCATCGCCCGCTCGTTCCCGGTGAACTCCTGGCCCAGATTCACGCCCTGCTGCGCGTCAAAAAGCGACACGATCACTTGACGGAAAAGAGTGCCGAATTTCATCGAGTGCACCACCGCCTGCAGGAGGCCTACCAGCAGATCGACCATGAGCTAGAGCTTGCCCGCCGGGTGCAGCAGAGCCTCCTGCCCCAGACGCTGCCCGAAGTGCCGCCCATCCGCTTTGCTGTTCACTATCGACCCAGCGGGCGTGTGGGAGGCGATTTCTACGACGTCTTCCGCCTCGATGAGCATCACGTCGGCTTTTACGTGGCCGATGTCATGGGGCACGGGGTACCTGCCAGCTTGCTGACGATCTTCCTCAAGAAGGCCGTCAAGACGAAAGAGATCCACGGGCAGAATTATCGCCTGCTACCGCCCGATGAGGTCCTGCAGCATCTCAACCGTGAACTATTGGAGCAGGCCCTTGCCGAGAGCCCGTTTATTACAATGGTGTACGTCCTGCTCGACCGCCGCACCTGTTCCCTCTCGTTCGCCCGTGCCGGTCACCCCCATCCTCTTTACATTCCGCGCAGGGGCCCGGTGGAACTCTGGCAGACCCACGGCAGCTTGCTGGGAGTGTTCGAGACGAACTTTACGCTCGAAACGCAGTGCTTGCGGCCGGGCGACAAGTTCATGCTCTATACCGATGGTTTCGAAAGCCGAACCGATCATCCCAATCCCCAGGATGTCGAGCGTCTTCTATCCTGCGCCGAGCGGCACCGCACGCTAGCCATCGAGCCCTTCGTGGCGGCCTCGGCACGCGATCTTCTCGAAAAGACACCCCAGCCGGATGACTTCACATTGCTGGGACTGGAAGTAGTGGAATAAGAACGGCCCGGAAGAGCTATGCGGAGGCCCTCGCGGAACTCCTTTCTGGTCTTGGCACCTTGACTGAAACCTCTAGAATATAACGCTTGCGAAGAAATTCCATTGAAGAACAGACGAAACCGAGGATGTCATGAAATCCGGCATTCACCCCCAATATGCGGAAGCGACGGTGATCTGCGGTTGCGGCAACAAATTCGTCACGCGCAGCACCAAGAAAAACATCACGGTAGAAATCTGCTCCGCCTGCCATCCCTTCTTCACCGGCAAGATGAAGTACGTGGACACTGCTGGCCGCGTCGAGAAATTCCAACGCAAGTATAACTGGGACAAGCGCAAAAAGCTGGGCAGCGAAACGGCCAAGGAAGAGGCCCCGAAGTAGCTGCTTGATGCTTGATCATCGTTCGCGGGCGCTGGACCAGCGTTCTGCCCGCGCGACGTTCGATACTGCGCGAACCCAAACATCCAAAATCGAGGCTCCGTACTGTAGCCATGTGGCCAAGCCTTGAAAAAAACCTGGCCCGTTACAAAGAGCTGGAGGGACAGCTCGCCGACCCCGCTGTCATCAGCGACCGCAACCGCTACGCCCAGGCGGCAAAAGAACACGGTGCCCTGGCCAGGATGGTCAAGCCTTACCTGGAATACCAGCAGGTTTCAGAGGCCGTCACCCAGGCGGAAGCATTGCTGGCTGCCGAGTCCGATCCGGCGATGCGCGGCTACCTCGAAGAAGAACTCGCCCAGCAGCGTCAGCAGCAGCAAACGCTTCACAGCCGGCTGGAAGACCTGGTGCTCGTCGATTCGGGTGAAAACTTTGGCAGCCTGATCATGGAAATTCGGGCCGGTACAGGCGGCGACGAGGCCGCTCTTTTCGCCGGCGATCTCTACGACATGTACACTCATTATGCCCGCGATCATGGCTGGAAAGTCGAGGACATCTCCTTTAGTGGGGGCGAGCAAGGCGGCTTCAAGGAAGCCGTCTTCAGCGTGACCGGCGAGGATGCTTATCAGCACCTGCGTTATGAAAGCGGCGGCCACCGCGTGCAGCGCGTGCCCAAGACCGAGCAGCAGGGCCGCATTCACACCTCTGCCGCCACGGTGGCTGTGCTTCCCGAACCAGATGAGGTACAGATCGAGATTCGCGAGCAAGATTTGAAGTGGGAACGTATGCGCGCCGGCGGCGCGGGTGGGCAGCACGTGAACAAGACCGAGAGCGCCGTCCGCATCTGGCACCTGCCGACGGGCCTCGAGGTCAAATGCCAGGACGAGCGCAGCCAGCATAAGAACTATGACCGCGCGTTGCGTATCCTGCGCAGCCGGCTGTACGAGATGCAGCGACAGAAGCTTCATCGGGAGCGCGCCGAGCAGCGCCGCACGTTGATCGGCTCCGGTGACCGCAGCGAGCGCATACGGACGTATAACTTTCCGCAGAATCGCATTACGGATCACCGGATCAATCTGAATCTGTATAAGCTAGATGCCATCATTGCGGGAAATCTTGGGGAGCTGATTCAGGCACTGAGAGATTTCGACAAGAAGCAGAGGCTCGCGGGCGAAGCGTGAGGCTCAACTGCTTGCTCGAAGTCGGTGCAAAACAGCACGCGGGACCGCACCTTTGGAGTGCGGCGCTTTGCCGCCGCTTTTGGTTTGCTGCAGCAAAATAACGAATGCGGCGGCAAAGCGCCGCACTGCAAGTTTTCTGAACAAGATCAAGTAACCCTCCATGACCATTACAGAGCAACAACAATCTTGGACGATCGGCAGGTTGCTCGACTGGACGTCGCGCTATCTCGTCGAGAAAGGATCAGAGTTTCCTCGGTTGGATGCCGAGGTGCTCCTGGCGTTTGCCCTCGACTGCCGCCGCATCGAACTCTACACCCGCTACGAGGAAATTGCCCCCGAAGACTGTCGCAAACGCTTCAAGGAATTGGTCCGCCGCCGCGTGGAGGGGTGTCCGGTCGCTTATTTGGTCGGCCGGAAAGAGTTTTTCTCACTCCAGCTGGCGGTTAGCCCTGCGGTCTTGATTCCGCGACCCGAGAGTGAATTCCTCGTCCTGGAGTGCCTGCGTCTGGCGAAAGAGGTGCCCGCTCCGCGCATCCTCGATATCGGGACGGGTTCCGGCAACCTGGCCATCGCCGTCGCTCATCAACACAAGGGAGCCCAGGTTACAGCCGTCGATATCAGCCAAGATGCCCTGGTCGTGGCCCAGGCCAACGCCAGCCGCCACGGCGTCGCGGATCGCATTTCCTTCGTCAAAAGTGATCTTTTCTCCTCGGTTCCTGCGGATCTTTTCTTCGATTTCATTCTCAGCAATCCTCCCTACATTGCCGAGGAAGATCTAGGTCGGCTGCCGGCCGGCGTTCGCGATTTTGAGCCTCGCCTGGCACTCGACGGCGGCCCCGGCGGCTATCGGGTGTTCGATCGCCTTATCAAGGAGGCGAAAAACCATCTTCAGCCGGGCGGCTATCTCATCATCGAAATCGGCACGCCGCAGGAAGCGGAAGCCCGGCAACGCATTACGGCTTATCCGGAGTATGAGCTGGCCGAGACCATTTATGATGCGGCCCACCATCCGCGCGTCTTGTCTGCGCGTAAAATAAAGTAGTGAGCAATCAGCGATGCGGAATTAGAACTGCCGCGACCTGGTAGCCATCCGCGCTTGGGCACTTGATTTGCTCAACGATAGAGACTGAGCATCTACTTTGGGGAGGTCTCGCATGTTCACACTGCGCTGGCGTTTATTTCGGCTCATGGGGATCCCTATTACTCTCGATGCTAGCTGGCTGGTTATTCTTGCTTTGATCACATTGAGCTTGATGCAAGTCTTTCCCGCGTGGATGAAAGAGTATTTCCCCGACGCTCCGGACCTCAGCCGCTATGACTACGCATTCATGTCCATCGTGGCTGCGCTGGCGTTTTTTGTTTGCATTGTCCTGCACGAATTGGGACATGCGGTGGTGGCACGCTCGCTGGGAATGCAGATCAAGGGCATCACGTTGTTCCTCTTTGGAGGGGTGGCCGAGCTGGGTGAAGAGCCAGCCTCCGCAAGGACTGAGTTCCTCATGGCGACGGCAGGGCCGGCGGTTAGCGTCATTCTGGCCATCCTGTTCGGTCTCCTTGCCTGGAGCGGCAACCACTTCGGTGCCCCGGCGCCACTGATAGTCGCCGTAGGTTACCTTTGCCTCATCAATTCCCTGGTACTCTTGTTCAATCTGGTCCCGGCGTTTCCATTGGACGGAGGCCGCGTGCTTCGATCCATTTTGTGGGGAGCGACCGGTAGCTTGCGGCGAGCTACGTACTGGGCAGCTTTGATCGGACAGGGCTTTGCCTGGTTGATGATCGCTTATGGGGTGCTTCTAGTCTTTAGTGGCGATACACGGAATTTCTTACCTGGGATCTGGGCGGGCCTCATCGGTCTATTTCTCAATAACGCTGCCCGCAGCAGCTACCAACAGGTACTCGTGCGGCAGGCACTCGCTGGAGAGCCTGTAAAGCGCTTCATGAATCAGCAACCCATTGTCGTCTCGCCCGCGCTGGACCTGCGCTCGTGGGTAGAGGATTATGTCTATCGGTACCATCGCAAGGCTTTCCCGGTATCCTCGAATGGGCATATTGAGGGCTTCATCACCACGCAGGCCCTATCGGAAATCCCTCGCGAAGAATGGCCGCAACACACTGTCGGCGAGTTGATGAATCCCGACTTGAAGGCGATCACGATCGCTCCCGACGCCGACGCCCTTAAGGCATTGAGCAAGATGCAACAAACCGGATCGAGCCGGCTGCTCGTAATGGAAGGCGACAAACTCGTCGGTATCGTCAGCCTTAAAGATTTGCTGCAGTTCTTGCATCTGAAAATCGAGCTGGGAGACACTGAGGAAAACGGTGCAGACGAGGCCGGCACGTGGAATTCCGGCGCGGGGCGGGAGAATCAGACTTCCGTGTAAGGTCTGGCGTTCACGGAGGGTCCTCCGGCGGGGCAACCGGATCATCTCCTTCATAGGCGGCGATGAGCGGGATGCCGAACTCGTCGAGGCATCCCTCTCGTTTCAAGTGCCGGTAGCTCAAGCGTCGCGCCCAGTCGAGCTTGTCATCGGGCAGATCGCAGATGGTCCCGTCCGGCTGAATCACACCCGCGATACAGTGGATGATAAGATCGTCTTGTTCCAGCTCCACAAAGCCTGGTTCCAGGGGCCCCGGCGGCGGTTTCTCTTTTGGGTGGATATGAACCAGCACGGGAAGGGGCACGTCAAAGGCTGATTCTGGTTCCGGCGCGGGAGACGGCCGAGTACGTTTCAGTAGGCCCAAGAGACGCGACCACCAGCCCATGAACGGACCTTTCTCCCGTGGGAGGTCTCCTGTTGCGGCAGTTAATTCTTCGCGCGCGCTATTTGCTTTTCTTGTCGGTCGCGGCCGGCGGCATTTTTCCGCTCGGGACAAGTTTCTTCCACTTGTCATAAGCGCGTTGACGATCTTCCTCGGAACCTGCCGGGTTGTACTCGATGCTCTTGCCGGCGGGCACATTCCTGTAGAGATGCCAGCTTGCCAGTTTACGAATGGCGGGCTTGTCATGCGTCAAGTAGTCGATCAATGTTTCATAGGTTGCGGGCCGCGCCAGGTCGTTGTCGCCGAAGCTGTGCAAAAGCTGCATGACAATTTCTGCCTGGTTGGGTGAGTATTTCTTGTCCTCGATCAGTACATGATAGAGCTTTGCATCCTGGCCGGGACCGCGCCCGATCCATGCGCGCAGGGCGACGACGGCGATATCGCGCACGTCGTCGTGTCTCGCGTGGCCCAGGGAGTCGATGAGGTGGGACACGTCGTCGAGAGCGCCAAGTCCGTAGACAGCGATGCGACGCACATTGGGGTTATCAGAGCTGATGTTCTCAATCAGCACGTCCTGGATCGATGAGTTTTCGGCGACACGCTGCTGAATCAGTTTCAAGACAGCGCCCAAATCTTTGGCGCGCGGGAGCATGCTCAAGGCCGGCCTGGCCCAGGCGGGAAGTTCCTCCAGGCGCTGGGGGCCCTGGTCGTTGCCTGCCACGCTGTCCCAATGAAAATAAGCAGGACCGGGCGGCGCGCGCAGAGCGAATCGATCGCCATCGGCTTTCAGATTTGCCTCGCCGTTCAAAACGATAAGGACAAGGTCGCCAGTGGGTTCCTCCTTTGCTTTGGCGGCATCCTTCGAGAACGGAATGCCCTTGGGCCAGCGTCCATAAAGTTCAAGGCCCACTTTGGCCTTGGGTCCTTCCAAGGTCAGGTCCCAGGTTTTGTTGCGGAAATGAACGCGGACGTGGACGGCTCCGTCCTTCTTCAGATTCGTCAAGTCGATTCGGCCGCGGTCGAGCGTGAAATCGAGATCCACGTCCGGGTTCTCGTGAAGAACGACCGCGCTCTCCAGAATCGGGTTCGGAGACAAGCGAGCCAGGTCGGACAGCAGTGTGAGCCGCACGGCGCCGTTCCTGGAATCAATAGCGCCGCCTGGAACGCCCACAAGAATATCGTCGCTTTGGATTGGATCGGTAGGCTTGATCATGCGCCAGATCTTTTCTGGCCCCTGTCGATGCAAGATGGCGCCGGGCAGCGGAGAGGCTCTACCCACCAGCTTGGACTCTTCTGCCAGCGACACCTGGGCGTGCACAAGCCAGGGGACCAGCCCCAAGGCCAAAACGAGAACTGACAATTGCGGACAGGGAAGCCGATTCATGATGGTGTGGTCGCTCATGGGGCACTCATCGTGATGAGACACAAAGTCGAGACATTGGTCATTAGCGGAGACGCCGAACAGGGCGCCCTGCGGCAAGCGTATTGTACAAGATTTTTCGCTGAAGCCAGCATGAAATGCAGGCAGTTTGGTGAAGCTTCTTGCTCCAAGGTTCCGCCCTGGAACGCACTGCCTTGAGGGCTCCGCTTTCCTCGCTCCTGCTTAACCGAGAGCGAGCACTCATCTTTCGCCGTCCCTGTACCCCTTTTTGAAAGGTGCAGGGTCAATCACGTCGGGGAAGCCGTCGCCGTCGCTGTCTTTTAGATACCTCAAGTCGAGACCGTACGCCTCGCGTACGTTCTTCAGAGCGTTGGACGTGATGTCTTCCCCGAGGAAGTTCTTGATCGGCCCCTCGATTTTGCCCGGCACGCGAAACAGCCACTCCGGGTTGAAGCGTTCCAGGCCGGTGTCCATGCCCTGAACGATGAAGTGCTCCGAGATCTTACCGTTGCCGAGCAGGTCGCATGGCAGTTGATCCGTTTGGTACAGAACAAGGCTCTGCAAGAAACAGACTACTTGCCGGCGTTCGTCGTCGCTTAGAGCAACGTAGTCCAGCTGGGATGAGGACGCTTCGCCGCCGTGTCTGCGAATCACTGCGTCGAGGTCGAGGCTGGCGCCGTCATGGCCGTAGGGTGCACTGGTACCGACACCCCAGAGGGGCGGCGTGCGCCACTGGCGGATCACGCTACCATCGAATTGCATTTGGTAGAAGTTTGGGCCGACGTCGTGGTAGCGCGAATCGCTATAGATCCCACGGATCGTATACGCTTCGCGACGCGGCACCAGGCGGTCGCCATGTTTATCCGCGAGGTAGTGCAGTTTGCCTTCAAGGCGCCCTGCGCGTTCGTTGAACGCCACCTGAAGCTCGAAGAAGCGTCGATCGCCGTCGTAGCGCTCGGTGTAATCACGCGCGCCGGGGTTGTACGCGAAAAGGTGCCAATCTGGGGTGTGGCAGGCAGTGCAGCCCGTCTTGTGGAAGAGCTTTTCGCCGGCCAACACGTCTTTCGTGATTCTCCCGCGGGCCGGCGCAGGATGATTGAGCAGGTACCATTCCACCGTGTCGAGGTCCCCCTCGCTTATCTCCTCGCAGTAGCCGTCGTGGTCGGGGTCGTCCATGCTGATTCCGGTGGGGCCGCGGACCGTACCGCGGTCTTTCCCGGCGTCCGTGACGAACTGCTGGGCGCCGGCATTGGAAACCTGGCCCAGGCCATCGCCGTGGCGGCTCGTGAAAGTGGTCGGGTCGCACGCTTGCAAGCCCGCATGGATGTCGAAGGGCGTGGCGGTGAATGCGCGCAGGGTCGTTGACACGGGAGGGCGCAAAGGTGCATAAAGATGACCAAAACCAAAGATCTGCACCTGGATCGTGTAGCCTGCCACGCCGGGAGACCTCAGGCTCCTGGCCCGAGGCAGGTACTTCCCGTTTTTGTCAACGAAAAGGGGATAAAAAATCGGGTTCAGATCGGGGTAGCCGTCGCCGTCGAGATCTTCGAAGCTGCCGAAGTCAAGCGCCACGCGCTCGCCGGCCACATCCGGCGACAGGTTGCTGAGGAGAAGCCGCTTCCCCTTTGCCTCCTCGATACTGATCCAGCCATCTCGATTCGTATCTGCCTGTGCTAGGGCCTGGAGGCGCATCTGGAGTCCGATCATCTCAAGCAGACCGGTGCCGAAAAGATGCGGAGTATTGCGGCCGGAGCCGCCGTTCTTGGGGATGGTCATCCCTGCTCCGCCATCCCGGTAGGGCACGTTATGGCACGAACCGCAGGAACTGGTATGGCCACGGTCCATCATCTTGCTGGTGCCGTCGGGGAGAATGAGGCCGTCAAGTTTCCCAGCCTCGCCATATACCCCATCCCGCTCGCGAAAGTTGCGTTGGAAAAGGCTTCGCCCCCACTGGTAGCCGAGCCACGGGTCCACTTGCTGCAGATAGAGAGAGCCTCCTGGTAAAGACGGAGCGGTCGTGTGCACGACACGAACGCGCGGGTTTTTGATCGAGAGGCCGCTCAGGTCGCGCGGGCTGTCGGTGGGATTATCGCGCGAATTGCCGGGACGCTCGGTCTGCTGGGCGCGGACGCTCACCATCTGAACCAGGGCGAAAGCAGCGGTCACGCCGAGCACGAATCCTGAAATCAGGATGCAGATCCGTTTACCCATTGCGTCGCTCCAATAGAATCAGCAACAATAGGAGACTTGGCACATGCTGAGCGCTGGCCGCAAAGGTCATGCTATCGAGATTACTTTACGGGTGAAGGAAAGGGAATATGGTCGAACGCAAGGTCGAGCTAAAAAGGCGCTATCACCGCAAGAAGAAATTGCGCAAATTGAAGGGCAAGTTGGCGACGGCTAAGGACGGACGCGAAAAGGATAACATCCTCCGAAAGATTCACATCTTGAGTCCCTGGTGGACAGAGCCCCGGGCCGCGAAGGTTTAGATTCTGGCCTGGGATGCCTGTGGCCTGGAACCACAGCCACCACGCGAGGGTCTTTTCTTTGAGTAATCCAGGCGATCGAGCGCATACAAGATGGTTCCAGGCAGCCCGATTCCGATCGCTATAATCAATCAAATTGAAGCTGACGTGCACCTGTGCCGGGGTGAAGGAAGCAATCCGGATGCCCGCGTCATGCTTTCTGTGACAGGGATCTCGCCCGGCTCTGGTGAACCCCCAGCCGGGGTCAAACGTCGTTAACTAGCAGAGGAGGCCTGGCACGACAGCCTCCTTGATTCCCGAATTGGCTGCCAAAAGGGCACAGGAAATGGCACGACTGCGACGGACGCATACCTGTGGCGAACTCCGTGAGTCCCATGTTGGACAAACGGTAGTGCTTAACGGTTGGGTAAACACCTATCGAGACCATCGGGTCTTCGTGTTCATCGACGTGCGCGACCGCTACGGACTTACCCAGGTCGTCTTCGAGCCGGATCGAGGGAAGGAACTATTCGCGACCGGGCAGGAGCTGCGCAGTGAGTTCGTCGTTGCGGTGAAAGGCAAAGTCGCACATCGCCTCGAAGGCAAGGAGAATCCCGACCTGCCGACCGGCAGGATCGAGGTTAAAGCCGAGGAGATGCAGATCCTCAGTCGCTGTCCCACCCCACCCTTCGAAGTAACCGAGTTCCCCGGGGAAGAGCCGGCCAACGAGGATTTGCGCCTGCAATACCGTTACCTCGATCTCCGTCGGCCGTCGATCCAGCGGACGCTCATTCTGCGGCACCGTATCAACAAGGTCGTGCGTGACTACCTGGACGTGCAGGGGTTCGTCGAGGTCGAGACCCCACTCCTGGGCCGGAGTACGCCAGAGGGTGCGCGTGATTATCTCGTGCCGAGCCGTGTTTTCCCTGGATCCTGGTTCGCGCTGCCGCAGTCGCCGCAGCTTTACAAGCAATTGCTGATGGTGGCAGGCTACGACAAATACTTTCAGATCGCGCGCTGCTTGCGCGACGAAGACCTGCGCGCCGACCGCCAGCCGGAATTCACCCAACTCGACCTCGAAATGTCGTTCGTGGAGCAGGACGACGTGCTCAATGTGATCGAGGGGCTAGTCGCCGACCTCTTTGCACGCTGCATCGGCGTGACGATACCGTTGCCCCTGCCGCGCCTGACTTATGCAGAGGCCATGCTGCGCTATGGCAGCGACAAGCCGGACTTGCGCTACGGCCTAGAGATTGTGGAGATTACCGATCTCGCCAAGGAGACGGAATTCAAGGTCTTTCGCGAGGTCGTTGAAGGTGGGGGCAAGGTTCGCGCCATCAACGTTCCCGGAGGCGCCGACAAGTTTAGCCGCAAGGGCCTCGATGAACTTACGCAGGTCGTGCAGCGGTCCGGTGCCAAGGGCCTGGCCTGGATCAAGGTCGAAGGCGAGAAATTCAATTCTCCGATCGAGAAGTTCTTGCCGGCAGGCGTGCAGGCTCAGATCCGTCAGCGGCTGAATGCCGCGGCCGGTAGTCGTTTGCTGATTGTCGCCGATACCGAGGACAATGTCTGCCAATCACTGGGGACGCTGCGTACGCACCTCGCCAGTGTTCTCAAGCTCGTCGATCCGACAAAGCGTGAATTCAAGATCGCCTGGATTCTTGAGTTTCCATTGCTGCTCTGGGACAAGGAAGAGCAGCGCTGGGCGTCCGTCAACCACCCGTTCACGGCTCCAATGTTGGAAGACATGGACAGGTTGGAGACCGACCCCGGCAGCGTGCGCGCGACAGCTCACGACCTGGTCATCAACGGTTATGAATGTGGCGGCGGCAGCATCCGTATTCATGATCCTGGCTTGCAGCAACGCGTGTTCTCCCTGCTGGGCATGAGTCTTGAGCAAGCCCGGGAACGCTTCGGTTTTCTGCTCGACGCCTTGCGGTACGGCGCGCCGCCGCACGGCGGCATCGCCCTGGGTATCGATCGCTTGGTCATGATGCTCGCGGGAACCAGCAACATCCGCGACGTCATCGCCTTTCCGAAGAACCAAAAGGCCCGCGATCTCATGACCGGAGCACCGGCCCAAGTGGACAAAAGGCAGCTCAAGGAACTGGGACTGTAGGTTCGAGTTTCGCAGATTTTGAAGGGTTGGCCGAGTGAATTGTTGAGGAAGGGAAAACAAAAGCGGCGGGAAAGCGCCGCCGTCCAAAGAAGTCACTTTTGGAGTGCGGCGCTTTTCCGGCGCTTTTGGTTCCTCTATTTTGAACTAAGAAGCATTCCTGTTTATTGATCTGACAATGCATAACAGCAACGCCACGGCAACATGACTCAGAAGACCTGGGGTGGTCGCTTTCGCGGCGAGACCGACAACCGCGTCGAAGCCTTCACCGAGTCGATTAGCTTTGATCAACGCTTGTACCGCCAGGATATTACTGCCAGCCAGGCCCATGCGCGCATGTTGGCCGAGGTTGGCTTATTGACAGCGGCAGAGGCCGAGCAGATCGTCGGCGCCCTGGACCAAATGCGCGGTGAAATCGAGCAGGGCACCTTCAAGTTCTCCATCAGCTTGGAGGACATCCATACGCATATCGAGCGATCCCTCATCGAGCGACTAGGCGATACCGGGCGCAAGCTGCATACCGGCCGAAGTCGCAACGATCAGGTTGCAACGGACGTTAAGCTTTGGGTACGAGAAGCGCTCGACACGCTGGATGGCCGGCTCGCCACATTGCAGGGAGCCCTGCTTGATGCTGCGCACCACAACCGCGCGCTGATTTTGCCGGGTTACACGCATCTCCAGCGGGCTCAACCAGTCCTCGCGTCTCATTACTTTCTTGCCTATGTCGAGAAATATCAGCGCGACCGCGACCGGCTAGCCGATTGCCGAAAACGCGTCAACGTTCTGCCGTTGGGGGCCGGCGCGCTGGCGGGCACTTCGCTGCCTATCGATCGGGACAGCGTCCGGCGGCAGCTCGGCTTCGACGCCATAGCCGCCAACAGCCTGGATGCGTCCAGCGATCGGGATTTCCTGCTGGAATTCGTTTTCGACCTGTCCGTGATCGCCCTTCACCTGGGCGGCTGGGCGGAAGAGTGGATTCTCTGGACCACGACCGAGTTTGGCTTCCTCGACCTCCCCGATGCCTTTTGCACGGGGTCGAGCATTATGCCTCACAAAAAAAATCCGGACGTACTGGAATTGATTCGGGGCAAAACTGCGCGGGTCGTAGCAGATTTGCAGCACGCGCTGGTGCTGGTGAAGGGGTTGCCGTTCGCCTATAATCGGGATTTGCAGGAAGATAAAATTGCCCTGTTTGACGCCTACGACACGGTGGCGGCATCCGTGGAACTGGCGGCGCCTCTTATCCAGGAGGCACGTTTTCGCGGAGAGGCCATCGCCGCCCGTTTGGAAGATGGCTACCTCGACGCCACCACGCTCATGGAATTCTTCGTTAGGCATGGCGTCCCCATGCGGGCTGCCCATGAGGCAGTTGGCAAGCTAGTGCGCGTATGTGAGGAGCGCCATTGCCGCCTGGCCGATCTGCCGCCGGAAACGTACGAAAGCATTCGACCAGGGATAGGTTCAGAGGTATACAAAGTATTGGGTGTAGCCAATGCGCTGGCGGCGTTTCGCAGTGCGGGCTCGACCGGCCCGGCAGAAGTGGACCGGCAACTTGCCGCCTGGACAGTGAAACTCAAAGGTTGAAGAAAGCAGAGCCCCTCGCCCCCGAGTACGGGGGGCGAGGGCATAGGTCCTATGGGTCCCATAGGTCCTATAAACCCTCTCCCCCCAACAGGGGAGGCCGAAAGAACAGGCTCCAAAAAGGCTTATCCGGGATGTGACACCGAGAACATGGACTTCTTTCACTATCGCAATCGTGTCCTTCATTGTGAAGAAGTGCCCGTGCCTGAGCTAGCGCAAACGTACGGTACTCCCCTCTATATTTACAGCCAGAGGACGTTGCTGCATCACCTGGGCCAACTCCAACAAGCGTTTGCGGAGGTGGAGCCGCTGCTCTGCTTCAGTATTAAGACGAATCCGAACCTCAGTATCTGCCGATTGATGGCCGGCGCCGGTGCCGGTTTCGATGTCACCAGCGGCGGCGAGCTTTATCGGGCCCTGGCGGCCGGCGGTATAGGCGACAAAATCGTTTTTGCCGGCGTGGGCAAGACGGACGACGAAATCCGCTATGGCATGGAGAGCAAGGTCTTCCTCTTCAACGTGGAAAGCGAGGAGGAATTATTCACCCTTGCCGAGATTGCCCGGGGCTTTGGCCGGCCCGCGACCGTTGCCTTGCGGGTCAATCCCGACCTGCCTCCAAAAACGCACGTCAAAACGGATACAAGCGTCAAGGGAACCAAGTTCGGCCTGGATATCGACACGATCCTGGAAGTCGCGCAGAAGGCGCTAGGCAATCCGCACCTGGTTATCGCCGGGCTGCATATGCACTTGGGCTCACCCATCATTTCCGCGCAGCCATACCGAGCGGGCATCGAAAAAGGACTGGTGTTGATCGAGCGCCTGCGGCAACAAGGGCATGCGATCAAGTACCTCAACATGGGCGGCGGTTTCGGCATCCATTACCGCAAGAAAGAAGCTCAGCCGGCGTCGGCTTTCGCCGAGGTCATTGTGCCGGCCGTCAAGGCTGCCCGTTGCCGGCTCATTCTCGAGCCGGGGCGATTTATCGTCGGCAATGCAGGCATTCTGGTGAGCCGGGTGATCTATACCAAACAATCGGGCGGCAAGAACTTCATCATTCAGGACGCCGCGATGAACGACCTCATCCGGCCAACGCTCTATGATTCGTTCCATCGCATTTGGCCGGTGAAGCCGCCTCCGGGCGTGCCGGCCCCGCCCGATGATTACGAGGCGGAGTTACCGGAGACGCGCGAGAATGACGTGGTTGGCCCGGTTTGCGAATCCGGCGACTTTCTGGCGAAAGGCAGGCGCTTGCCGCTCATGCATAGAGGCGATCTCGTGGCGACGTTCAGCGCTGGCGCCTATGGGATGGCAATGAGTTCCAACTACAACAGCCGCCTGCGCGCGGCGGAGGTGCTGGTTGACGGAACAACCCACCACCTGATCCGCCGGCGCGAGACGTATGAGGATTTGGTTCGTACGGAACTGATATAGGAGCGCATGGAAGAAAACTTGGGCCCGGGCACTGTCGGTCGTGGTTCTTTGATGCGCTCAACGTGATTCAAAATGGGCGTCAGCAGGTTACCGGCGATTCGCGCACTTCTGGACCTGCACCGCCTTTACTCTCAGAGAAGGGGCACACGTCGTGGTAGCAAACTGCTTGCGTTCAATCGTGGGCCTGCTCCTGCTGGCTGCCTGGTTGACTCCGGCATACGGTCAGGACAGCGGGCAATTCTACAAGAAGCCGGAGACGCCGGCGGAGTTCTGGAGGGCCATGAAGCATGAGATTGCTGTCGGCCAATTCAAAATCGCCGCCGCCTATTTGAAGGGCTTTGTCGACAAAAGCCCAAGCGATGAAGAATTGCTGGAAATTCAGGAGAAGGAAGGCAGTTCGGCATTTCTCCGCTTGCTAGCCATTCCGGAGCTGCGTGCCGGTGCCAAGCCGCTGATCGAAAGAGTCAATGATCTCGTCCAGAAGCGCCTGAGCGATCGCACGCGGCTGGAAAAGCTCATCAAGAACCTGAATGCCAGCCCCGAGGAACGCGATTTCTCGATCGCGCAGCTGCAGCGGGCTGGTGCACTTGCAGTCCCTGCCCTTGTGGCGGCCCTGCTGCGCACGGCCGACGATATTCCCGAACATTCAGCGATTCTGTCCGCCCTGCCGCTGCTGGGGAAAGACGCGGTCCCGCCCTTGCTGGCGGCGCTAGACGTGAATGATGCGAATTTGAGGGCAGAGCTGATCGATGTATTCCGCAAGCGGGCCGAGACCGCCGCCACGCCGCACCTTTGGTTCTTGGCTGCATCACCGAAACAAGCAAGTGTCGTGCGCACGAAAGCGCTCGATGCGCTGGCGACCTTCCGTGGGGTCCCCCCGCAGAAACTGCCGCTGGCGAAGGCCGCGTTGACTCAAGAGGCCGAGCGCTATTACCAGCACCAGGTCCAGTTCCCCGATCCCGCGGCCGTGACCCTTTGGCGCTGGAACGGTAAGGAACTGGTCTCCGAGACGCTGCCGGCCACTCAAATCGAGGAATACTACGGTTTACGTTTTGCCCGCCAGGCGCTTGATCTCGACCCGAGCTATCTGCCTGCCCAAGTTGTCTTTTTGAGTTTGGTCCTCGATAAGGGAATCGACCGGCCCGGCGCCAAGGAACTGCTGCGCTCGGCCCGGCCCGAATTGGTGATGGCTGTCTTGGATCGGGCCCTCAACGATCGACAGGTTGTGGTCAGCCTCGCCTCGGCAACCGCCCTGGGTGACCAGGCCGAAATTCGTGCCGTGCGCCCCACTGCAGGAGGAAAAACACCTGTTCTGGTTCGCGCCCTGGACTTCCCCGACCGCCGCGTGCAGCTTGCCGCCGCGGACGCGATCCTGCGGATTCCCAGTCAGGCTGCAGCGCCTGCCAACTCGCGCGTGATCGACATCCTTCGGCGGGCGCTGGCGGGTGATACGGAAGCGAAGGCAAAGGGTAAGATCCTGGTGGGCTTCGCCAATCCAAACCTGGGCAACAAAGCTGCCGACGCGGCACGCAAGGCCGGCTATGAGGCAGTCACGGTTCACAGCGGCCGCGAGGCGCTAACCCGCCTCAACGAAGCCGCTGACATCGATGCAATTCTCATCGACGCCTCACTGCCCAATCCAGGCCTACCGTCATTGCTTGCACAGTTGCGCGCGGACATCTACGCGGGAGGACTGCCCCTGCTCATCGCGACCCCCGGCGGCCGGGAGGAAAGCCTTCGGCCAATGGTGGAGGCATACGATCAGACGACGCAGCGCCTTCAGGCCAGCCGCGAATCGGCAGAGCGCTATGCGAAGGGCGGGTTGTCCGGCTTGGAAGCGCAATCCCGAGAACAGGGCGTGCGCTGGAGCGCCGATCTGGAACGTTTGACCCGGCGCTACAACGAAGAGAGCGCAAATATCGAAGCAAGCTTGCGACGTAGAGCAGACCACTATCGCGATATCGTGGTCATTCCCCTCGAACAAGCTCTCGATGGGAAGATGCTTGCGTTTGTGCTGCAGACGCAGACGCCCGCCGGATCTCTGCGGCCGCTATCCCCTGCCGAGCGCAGCGATGCTGCCGCCAAGGCTATCGAATGGTTTGCCCGCATCGCACGTGGCGAGCCGCGCGGCTACGATCTCGAACTGGCCGAGGGCGCCATTCTCTCAGCATTGCACTCCAAAGAATTGGGGGGGCTGGCGGTCGATGCCAGCGCTGGCCTTCGGGGACGCAACGTCCAGCGGGAACTGGCTGCGCTCGTAGCAGACGCGGCTAACCCTGAGGAATTGCGCTCGGCGGCAGCTATTGAATTATGCCGCCACGTTCAGCGCGATGGCCTGGGACTGATCGACGCGCAAGCAGCCGGCTTGCAAAAGCTGTACGACGGCCTGCCGGACTCGAAATTCAAGGCCAATGTAGCGCTGGTCGTGAGCAGTCTGCACCCGGACGCGCGCCAAACCGGTCTGCGGCTAGAGAGCTACACGCCGAAAACTGCAGCCCGGCCCAAACCCGCTGCCCCGGCTCCCAAGCCCAAGGAAGAGAAGCAAGACAGCGACAAGTAGAGTCTCCCCTTTTAAGGGCGAGGGTGGAGCAGCGCCGCTCCAAGGCGCTGCTCCACCCTCCACTCATCCTTCCATCCATCGTGGCAATACGCTCGAATCATTCCGTTCCAACAAATCGAAAGATCAACTCGGGCACCTTCCTTCGATGAATGGCACCTGCTACTTCGGCACGCAGCTTGCCTGTCGCCTGGGCAAGGCGTTCCATCATCGGACCGGGAGAGACTGCACCGGTTGCCGGCGAGGGGACTACCGTCACCAGCAGACGCGAGGAATCCGGTGCCGGAACGACAGACTCGACAAGTAGATCCCGAAGCAGGTCGTCGTTGCACTCACCCTGAAGAACGAGAGACAGCGTCTTCAAGATCTGCGCACAAAGCTGCCTTGCCTTGCGATTGGCTATCTTGCCATGTGAACCGCGCGACATGGTCCGCGGGTCGACACCGTCATCTGGCCCCAACTGCGCGCAGAGGGGTTGGGCAAAGCGTCTTCGAACATGTCGCGGCGAGCGCATAGTTACTCCGGCGTGGCACGGATTAAGAGAAGCATTAGAACCTAGGCGATAGACACGCCCCGAATGCATAGGTTCAGTGCTTGTCCATGCACTGCCGCTGGGCTGGTGACAGGCGTTTTCAGAATCGCGAAAATGATTATGGAATGACCGCCAAGCCAAAACCGACGAGCCGTTCCGGGCCTTCATGGCCCCTATTTCTTGGCCGGCGAAGCCATGAGCAGTTCGGCGATGTGTTTATCCAGGTCGGCTGCTCCCTTGACACGCAAGATGCCATCGCGATCGATCAGAAACAACTGCGGGATGCAGCTTATTCCGGCGGCCTTTTCCCAGAGTTCCCGCGTTTTTTCGTCGTTAGGAACCCAAACTTGCGGCCACGTGAACCCGCGCGTCTTGCAGAGCTTCTGGGCCGTTTCCGGCTTGTGATCGAGAGTGATGCCGATGATCTCCAGGCCGTCTTTGTGCCACTTTTCGTAATAGTCTTTCAATTCGGGCAGCAACCCGACGCAAGGGGAACACCAAGTGGCCCAGCAGTCGAGCAGCACCACCTTGCCCTTGAGGTCTTGCGAGCGAATCTTGCGGCCGTCGAGCGTGATCAGTGTGAAGGAGTAGGGCTGGCCCACTTCCGGCCAGGGGAGTACTTCGATGCCGTTTATCTTGGCTAGATCGAGCGACTCCCGTGCCGCGATTCGATGCGATTCGGGAGTCAGCACTTCAATGCCGAGTGAGGCCACTTTATTTGCTGGGAGTTCCACGGAATCCATCCGCCAGTGCTGGAGAACCGTGACCTGGCCGTTTGGACCACCACTTGCAACTCCTCCGTCCAACTTCGGAAAGTATCGTTTACGGGCCGCGTCGAACAGGACTGGGCGAAGTCGGTTTTCGAGTGAATTCCCATTCCCGTAGGCAAGCGTCACGAGCGCCGCCCCCTGGGGATCCGTTTCGTAAAAGTACGCCATTCCCAAGGTGGCCAGCGAACCCCCGGGCGTCCGCGGATCGACCAGCCAGAAGCAACCGGGCGCGCTGGCGAACCGCTGCGGCACATTGACGGCAATGCGACTGACGCGTTGGAGCGTCATCTTGCGATCTGGATCGGTGGAAAAAACAGTCGGCCGGCTCTGAGCAGCGCCCTTCTCGATAGTAAGCGTATCTCCTTCCAACTGATAGATGTCTAGGGAGGTCGTACCTGATCGTCGGTGGCTCATGTCAATCGCCTTGGGTGTGGAGGCCTGGTTCAGTTTGAAGGTCCATACATCAACGAGAAACCCATCCTTCCCGACCTCCTGAATCTTGTCCTCATTGATAGCCCAGGTGATTTTTATTTTCCGCGGGGGCTTTACTTCACCGTTGATGGTTTCAGTGACCATCGTCCACATCTCCCAAGTGCCTTGCAATTTCTCCCGATCATCCTGGGGTTTTGGGAGATCTTTGGCGGCAGAGGGGCTTCCGTCCGTGCCGTCCTGAGCGACCGGCTTTTCAGCCACGGCCTGACGAATCGACAAGCCTGTCCCGACCGTGCCGATACCCATGGCCAAGATCAACAACGCCGCGTGCTGAAGCTTTTTAAGGAACATGGAACGCAATACTCCTTGGGTTAGCGTTGCGACGGGGATTGATACGGCGCCGCCTGTGATTGCGGTGCCTCCTGCGATCTGGAGCGCAGCCTTGACCGTGGCATCCGCCAGGCGATAGGGGACTGCCAACAGGACGTTCCGGGACAGTGCAGCGGCCACAAGCCCGGCGGAGAGAGCCAGACCGCGCCTTGCCAGGCGTGTCCGTAATTGGTCGCGTGCGCGTGCCAACCTCGTCCGTACCGTGGCCTCCGGGCAGCCCAGCTGCCGGGCAACGTCTTGGTTACTCTTGCCCTCGAAATAGTAGAGCACGACGGGCACGCGGTATTTGCTGGGCAGCCGGTTGACCTCGGCATGAAGCATTTGCTGCGACTCGCGACGCTCCAAATCCTGAGGCGGGTTGGTCGAGTCTTCCGCTACGGCCGCGGACTGGCATAGTGCTCGCTGCTGAATGCGAGTGCGCGCTGCGAGAGTAGTCCGGTATGCGACCTTGTACAGCCAGCTACCGAGCGCCTCGCCTTTGCCTATGGAGGCCGCTTTGCGCACAAACGTGAGGAATGTGGCCTGGAAGGCGTCCTCGGCATCCTGATCGGAGTGCAGGAGCCGCCGACAGACGTTCAGGACCATTGGCCCGTGCCGCGCCAACAGCACTTCGAAGGCAACAGGGTCGTTACTCCTCGTAAAACGCAGCAGGAGTTCACCATCAGTCGGCCTGCCGGGTTCCGGCAGGGCCGAGGCCTTGTGCAAGTACCGAATCAGCCAGTGAAAGGAGCGGTCCGACATCGATTTCTCTCCGCCGCTTGCTTCGTAGTCACCTTAATAGAGGCGCCGGTGCTGCCTCACGTTTCACTTTCGTTCGAATCTGAGTTGGACAGCGCCACTTTTCATGACAGGAATCCCTACGCCGTAGGCGTTGCAGCGCAAAGCCCGGAGTCGCGGCAGCGCACTCCGGGTCAGCGCCATGCACCTTCTTCCTTTCTACGCCGTAGGCGTTGCAGCGCCAGTGGGATTACGGAAGACGCGACGCCCCGGAGAGTCTGGGGCTTCCTGACCCTGTCTCCATCATCCTCGTTATCCGCAGGACTTGCGAGAAGCGAATTCTGGAAACCGTGTCTAGCAGACATTGCGAGACATGAGCAAGATCCTACAATAAGCATTACGACGAAAGGCGATCGCGCCAGCGTCTCAAAACGGTCCTTCCTCTCCCGCCGAAAATCGCATATAGGCATTACGCGCCGCGTTCCTATAACGTGATTGTCACCCTATATCCGAGGCGCTCCGACACCGGCACTGTCGCCGGCCGACGGGCTATTCCTACTGGAGGTCGCTTTCCGTGACACCGAAAGAAGTACTGGCTCTGATACGCGAGAAGGAAGTCAAGGCGATCGATCTACGCTTCATGGACTTTCCCGGGCTCTGGCAACACTTCACGATCCCCGCGGAAGCGCTGGACGAGGCGGTGTTCGAAGAAGGCCTCGGATTTGACGGCTCCAGCATTCGAGGTTGGCAGGCGATCAACGAATCCGACATGCTTGTCATGCCTGTTCCGGAGACGGCGTTCATCGATCCGTTCTGCAAAGACACCACCTTGACGATGGTCTGCAACATCCAGGACCCGCTCACCAGGGAAGATTACACCCGCGACCCGCGCAACGTGGCCCGCAAGGCCGTCAACTACATGAAGAATACCGGCATCGCCGATACTGCTTACTTCGGCCCCGAGCTGGAATTCTTCGTCTTCGACGACGTTCGCTACGATCAGACACCCAACTCCGGCTACTACTTCCTCGACAGCGCCGAAGGGGCCTGGAACACGGGCCGCGATGAGAAACCCAACCTGGGCTACAAGCTTCGTTACAAGGAAGGCTACTTCCCTGTGCCTCCTTCGGATGCGCTGCACGACATCCGCTCGGAAATGATGCTGACGATGATCCAATGCGGCCTAAAGATCGAGGCTCAGCACCACGAAGTGGCGACCGGCGGTCAGGGTGAGATCGATATGAGGTTCGCGCCGCTCGTCGAGATGGCGGATAACGTCCTCAAGTACAAGTACATCATCAAGAACGTGGCCAAGAAATACGGCAAGACCGCGACGTTCATGCCCAAGCCGCTCTTCATGGATAACGGCAGCGGCATGCACGTTCACTCATCGCTGTGGAAAAACGGCGTCAATCTCTATGCGGGCTCAGGCTATGCCGGCCTGTCGGACATGGGCATGTATGCAATCGGCGGATTGCTCAAGCATGCCCCTGCCCTGTGCGCCATTACCAACCCGACAACGAACAGCTACAAACGCCTGGTGCCCGGTTACGAAGCGCCGGTAAACCTGGCTTACAGCCGGCGCAATCGCTCGGCGTCGATCCGCATTCCCGTCTACTCGCCAAATCCAAAGGCCAAGCGCTTGGAGTTCCGCTGTCCCGACGGCTCGAGCAATCCATACCTCGCTTTTTCCGCGATGCTCATGGCCATGCTTGACGGTATCAAGAACAAGATCAAGCCCGGCGAGCCGCTCGACAAGGATATCTATGACCTGGAACCGGAAGAGCTGGCAAAGGTGCCCAAGGCGCCAGGGTCGCTCGACGAAGCCCTCAACAACTTGGAACGCGATCATGAATTCTTGCTGCAAGGCGACGTGTTCACGCGCGACGTGATCAGCACCTGGATCTGGTACAAGCGCGAGAAGGAAGTGGATGCCATCCGTCTTCGGCCGCATCCTTATGAATTTGCTCTGTACTACGACATCTGAGAGCCGCCCAGCACATAGCCATCCCTGAATGGCGGGTTGATTTCATCAATCCGCCATTCCAGTTGGTTGCGGTCAAATCGAATAGCGCCTCCCCATGCGCGCGCCCACAATCAGATAGCAGCCATGCAGGCCGACGATCCCGGCAACCAGCCATGCCAGGATTCGTCCGGTATGGAGTAAGCGAGTGGCCGTCTGGGAGTAGGCCGGGATTGCCTCCCGAACCTGATCGAGGCTATCGCCAAGGTCCGTAAGAGTTTGATCCTCCTCCTCGAGGCGTCCATCCAGCTGATCCGAAATCAGAGGGAGCATGGAAGCAAACGTGTCGGCCAGCTGTACCGTTTGCTTCATGGCGGTTTCGTATTCCTGGCGATGTTCGGTTGCCTTGTTGAGCTGATTGCGCGCAGCCCGGAGACCGCTGGCTAGACGTTGCAGCGTTATGCGGATCTGGGGCCAGCGCCCGACCGCCGCATCGATGCCTTTTTGCGCCTCTCGCAATGCAGCAACCACTTCCTTCAACCGTTGTGTTTCGCGTAGGATGCGGGAGAGGTCGAGGCCAAGCTTGGGCAGTTCCTCGACCAGGCGGGAGGCATGGATCGGCACTTCTTTCAGCAAGGGCCCGACCTTATCCTCATGTTGCAAAGCTAGCCCCAGAGCCTCCCGGACTTTGCCGACCATTTTGCAGCTTTCCACAACGGATTCGCGAATCCTGGGCAAGTCCGCCGCCATACCGTCCATTTCCTTGCCCGCAGCCGCAGCACCCGCAGATGCCTTGCGCATGCCCTTAGCGATCTTGCTTCCTTCGGGCCAAAACGGCCGTTGCTGGACGTCCGGCCGCATCCCGGTGGAGACCACCACGGGAGAGCTGTACTTCGAAAGCCGCTCCACTTCCTCCGCGCCCGCGGACAGAGACCTCTCCAATCCGTGAATCCCGTCGCGTACAGCATCCAGGCGCTGCATCTTGAGCGACCCGCTCATTTTGTCCAAGCCTGCTTGGAATCGACCCATGCTGTCGTAGACTTCGCGGAGTGCCTTCAGATCGGGCGGCGAGTTGGTCAGAAGAGCGCAAAGACGTCGCGCGTCGTCGCGCAGTGCCGCCGTCGATTCATCGAAGTGGTTGGCCGCCTTTTCCGCCGAGGGGATTACTTTTTCGTCGAGGAACGAGGCCGTGTCTCTCAGACCGGTGCTCAGTTTTCCGATGGCATCGGGATCAAGCGTATCGGCCAGCCCGTTCAGGCCAGCGGCTGCTTCGCCCAGTGCGTCGCGCAACGTGCATACGGTGTCGAAATCGACCGACTGAGACCGGAGCGTGGCGGTGAGCGTGTGGGTCTGCTGTTGGAGATGTTCGGAAAGTTGCTGCAGCTCCATTTGCTGAAAGGTTGCAACCTGGCGATGCAATAACCGCACTTGGTCCCCAGCGTGCTCGGTGACCCGCTGTGCGCTATGGAAGCTCTGTTCCACTTCGGATTTGCTGGGCACCTGTCGGCCAAGATCAACGAGTAGGATGCCGACAACGAGTTCCATGAAGCCAAGGACAAGGAAAATCATGCGGCGCACGTGAACGCCCCCGAAAGATTGGGTTTGCCTGGCCAGACATGTGTGCGCAACAATTATACGGCAAGAATCGTGCTTCAAGCCGTGCGGGTGGGCATTTCTAAGAGAGAAGCCTCAACTCGTCAATGGCGAATGGCGGAATGGTCCAGCTGGCACGAGGGTCACGGGATCGTACTGAGCCAGAACGATTTAAGTGCATGTGCACAAAGTAGTTCGGTTGCCGGAGATTTCAGGAAGGCGGCGGCATTGCCGCACCACCAGCCTTGACAATTCCCGTGGAAAGACTATTCTCGCGTCCCGCTCCAGCAATCACGAATCTGCATCTCTGCACTTATGCGATGAGATGGGGCCGGAGAGAAGAGGCCGGCATCTTCAGGGCGGCAAGGTTGGGGACGACGCCTCACGCTCCAAGTGTCGCGTTGTCGCTGTCCTTCGCCGCCCCGTATACAATGGCTGCGCCGGACTGGTCCCTTGACACCTTTTCGACTTGAGGAGTACACTTTTCAGTAAGAAGAGTGCGTGTAGGGGGTGCCGCCGCGCGATCGTAATCTTTTCCACAAACCATGTGTCGTGCACACAGTGTGGCGCCGTCTTTCCCCAAAGAGTCTGCATGTGAAGGCGATAATCAGCGATATTCATAGTAACCTGGAGGCGCTCGAGGCAGTCCTTGGAGACGTTGCCCAGCACGGCGTCGACGAGATCTATTGCTTGGGAGACGTCGTCGGTTACGGACCCAATCCGCGCGAGTGCGTCGACCTCGTAATGAATAGCAGCAAGGTCGTGCTGCTGGGCAATCATGATCAAGGGGCCATGTTCGATCCGGAGGGTTTCAACCCGCCGGCGGAACGCGCCATTTTCTGGACCCGCGACCAGCTCGAGGCTGCGGTCGAAAATCGACAGGTCCGCGAACGCCGTTGGGAGTTCCTTGCCGACCGGCCACGCACTTTCCGTGAAAACGGCTTCCTTTTCGTGCACGGGTCCGCCCGCAATCCTCTCAATGAATATGTCTTCCCCGAAGACATTTACAATCAGCGGAAGATGGAGCGCATCTTCGCGCTGGTCGAGCGTTATTGCTTCCAGGGACACACGCACGTTCCGGGAATCTTCACCGAAAACCTTGAATTCCATAGCCCAGAAGAGATCGAATACGTCTACACCCTCGACGGCCGCAAGACCCTGTGCAACGTCGGCTCCGTAGGGCAGCCGCGTGACGGTGATTGGCGCGCTTGCTACATCTTGCTCGACGGCGACACGATCCGCTATCGCCGAGTCGAGTACGACATCAACACGACCATCAACAAGATCTACGCTATCCCTGCCCTGGAAAACTTCCTGGGCGATCGGCTGCGCGACGGTCGCTGACCGGCTTCCCTTCTCTGACGTCAATTCTTGACTGATTCAAGCGAATAAAATGAAAGTGTGAGCATAAGCGATCTGAGGGTGCCGGTTGACCCTGGCAGCCGTCTCGAAGATCGATGCGCTATTGCTGAGCCGTGGGTCGGGGTCAACTTCTTCTTCGGAGCATTTGGTGCTAACATAGGGGGCATAACGGAAAGCCGGTAGCCGAGCGCTCCTAGCCGAAGGCCGAATATGCAGCCAAAGAACCCTTTGTGGAATTATGTCTTCTTCTTCCTCCTCTCCGCCTTGATCTGGATAGGGACGGTGTCTCTGCAGAACTGGCTGAATCCACCGAAACCGTTGCCTCCAGTGACACCTGCTGAAGCTAGACGAACTTCGGAAGAAGCAAGCGCGCTCCTCACTCGTACCCTTGGATCGGCGCTGGCCCCGGGTGTTCCAGGCATCGGTAATGCCTCCCAGATCTTCGCGGACGCAACCGTGGGCGGCTGGCTTGCCCAGCGCTCTTACGTGCTCCCCGAAGTGGTCGTGGAGAAGCCGAAGCCACCGCCGCCCAAGGAACGCCCCGAGGCGGTGGTGCAAAACCCTTTGAAGCATGAAGAGATTCAGATTGGCAACGATGACTGCAGTTTGAAGGCCGTGTTGACAACGCGCGGCGGCGGGGTCCAGAGCGTCGTACTCAATCAGTTTCGGGCAGCGACAGCGATGGGAAGACCCGCGCCGGAAGGTGTCAAGGAAGAGTTGATTCCCGAGGACCTCAATCGCAACGATCCTTCCAACGTTCTTTACGCCTATGACAAGCCTGATGCGGACACCCCGGATGGCGCGCTTGCAACCATTGATTGGGCCGTAGAGAGCAACAATTTCGACGCTAATACCAAACACTGGGAGGTCACCTTTGGTGCCGACGTGCCGGGTCAAGATATCCACATCCTCAAAACCTACTCGCTTAGTCCCGAAGATTACCACCTGGGCCTTCGCATTGATATTCGCCGAAAAGGGTTGAGCAAGGACACGGTCAAGTTCCGTTATCAGCTAACGGGCGGCCATGGACTGCCGATCGAAGGCGAATGGTACACAAGCATTTTCCGCAATGCGCTGGTTGGCCAGAAGGAGAAGGGACAGGGGAAGAATTTTTGGCGTGATTATCAGGATTCGCGCAGCATTAGCGTCAAGGAGGGTGGCGAACGGGTCAGCAAAGGCCCGGAGACCATGATCCAGTACGCTGCCGTGGCCGTGCAATATTTTGCTTCTGCAGTCGTCATCGATAATGAACAACAAAAACAAGATTTCATCGAGTGGGTACGGCCGACCACGGAAGGGAAGCTGGACACCAAGAAGCCATATCTCGACGACATCACCGTGCGGCTCGTCTCAGAGGCGATCGAGCTGAAGCCGGATGCTCCTCCCGTGGTTCATAAATACCTGCTCTACAACGGCCCCGTGAAAGTTCGATTGCTGGATGATATGGCTTCGGGAAGCCAGGCGGCACCTGCAGCGCTCGTTGATCGCTATCTCAACAAGCTTCACCTGGACACTTTCACCGACTTTCAGTCCCCTGGGGCGTTCGGCAATGTCTCGGGGGCCATCGGCTGGAGTTATTTGCTGATCAAGATTACCAACCTGATGCACGCCATTCTGGGATTCCTGCATTGGCTCATTCCCAATTACGGCATCTGTATCATTCTGTTGACCATTCTCGTCCGTGGGCTGATGCACCCGGTCAGCCGGAAACAGGCCAAAACCAGCATCAAGATGCAGGCGCTCATGCCTGAGCTGAAGCAGCTCCAGGAGAAGCTCAAGGGCGATCGCCAGGCTATGGCGATGGCACAGATGGAACTGTACCGCAAGCACGGCGTCAGTCCTGTCGGCAGTTGCTGGGTCGTCTTACTCCAGATGCCGATTTTTCTTGGCCTCTACTACTCATTACAGGAAAGCATTCACTTCCGGCTGGCGCCATTTCTCTGGATCAAGAATCTCGCCGCCCCCGACATGCTCATTTGGTGGGGGCAGACCATCCCCTGGATCAGCAGACCGGAAGACCAGGGCAGCCTTCTTTACCTTGGCCCCTATTTCAATCTGCTGCCGGTAATCGCCGTGACCTTCATGATCATCCAGCAGAAATTCCTGATGCCGCCCGCCGCCGACGAAACGCAGGAAATGCAGCAGAAGATGATGAAGTACATGATGATCTTCTTCGGCCTGATGTTCTACAAGGTCGCGGCGGGCCTGTGCCTATACTTCATCGTGAGCAGCGTATGGGGATTAACCGAGCGACAATTGCTCCCGAAAGCCAAGCCGACGACGAGTTCCGGCGCCGCTCAAGGAGGGCGAGGCGGCGCCTCAGGCAAAGCCGCCCCCAGTCGTCCCAAGCCCCGCGGCCCAAAGAACGAGACCACCAACGGCGCCTTCAAAAAGGTGCAAGGGATGTGGGAAGAACTCCTCAAGCAAGCTAAGAAAAAATGAAAGACAGTCTGCGGTCGGGTTTTGCCTGGGGCAAGCGCGTTCAACCAGAGTCTTTCCTGAAAGCCCCTCGCCCCCGTACTCGGGGGAGAGGGGTCGGGGGTGAGGGGGCTCAGCGAACCTGTAGGAGTCTAGAACCTTCACCCCCGACCCCTCTCCTTTGAGTACAAGGGCGAGGGGAGGGCTTGTTGGACAGACTCTTAGGAACCAAGGCGCGCCGCTGACAGATTTCTTGTTGCGAGGTCACTCTGATGAATTTTCGTTTGGCTGGAGCTGCTATCGCTTTGGGACTTGCGGCGGCTCCTGTCATCGCGCAGAGCCCGGAACCTGCGTATCAGATAAAAACAGAGAAAGTTGAGAAAGACGGCCGCATCGAAGATCGCATCCATGTCGCCAGGCGGCCGGACGCGCGCGGCAATTCGACGCTCTACGTGACCGTGCAATTCACCATTACCCACGCCGACGGCCGGCCAGTCCCTGATGTTCCCGCGGACGAGATCGTGGTGAAGGAGAATGACAAGGTCGTCAAGGATTTGGAAATCCACACTCCTGCAGCGCTGGAGCCATTGACCACCATCCTGGCGATTGACATCAGCGGCAGCATGGCTGAGCACCGCAAGATGGAAAAATCGAAGCAAGCCGCGGAGGTGTTCCTTGGCCGGCTTGACAATAAATCTGAGAGCGGATTGATTCTGTTCGACCATCAACTTCGCGTCAAAGACAAACCCAGCAAGGATCGCGAGCGCATGCGGCGTTCTATCGATGCAGCCAAACCCGGGGGAGGGACAGCCTACCTCGATGCGACTGCCGACGCGGTACGCATGCTTCGTCAGGCGAAGGGACGAAAGGCGGTCCTGCTCCTCACTGACGGCGTCGACATCAACAGCCAGAGCACAATGGATGAAGTGATCCAGCAGGCCCGGGCGGCCGAAGTCCCCGTCTATACCATCGGTGTGGGCGAACCCGGGAAAAACATTCCCGTGACAACCGTCATGGTTCTCGATTGCAGCGGCAGCATGGGCGAGCCCGCGGACGACTCCGACGAGGTCTCCAAAATGCAGGCATTACACCAGGCTGCCTCGCGTTTTGTTTCGATCATGCGCCCGGGCTCGAAAATGACCCTCCTTCCATTCAGCGATGAAACGGAGCCGCCGAAACCGTTCAGCGCCGACAAGGATGCCCTCCAGCGTGACATCCGAAAGCTGGAAGCCGGGGGTGAGACTGCACTCTTCGACGCGACTTCGGACGCCATCGACACGCTTATCGCGGCCGGGCCGGAAGGCAAGCGGGCGATTGTCGTGCTCACCGACGGCAAGGACAATCGCAGCCGCCGGAGAGTGAAGGAAGTCATCGAAAAAGCGCAAAAGGCGGAAATCCCTCTCCACATGCTGGGCCTGGGCAGGCCTGGCGAGCTTGACCAGACCGTCATGAAGCGCATGGGGGTAGAGACGCACGGCTCCTACCATCACGCACGCAATAAGAAGACGCTGTACGAGATCTTCGAAAAGCTCTCGATCGACTTGCACGACGACGGCATTGACGAGGCAGCACTAAAGAGGCTGGCCGAGGAGACGGGCGGCAAGTACTACCCAGCGCAAGACATCGATCGGCTGCAGTTAATCTATGAGGGGTTGGCTCAGGAGCTGCAAACCACTTACACGGTCACTTTCCCAAGCCTTCGCCAGGACTACGACGGAACTTCCCGCGACATCGGTATCAGCGTTTGGCGAAAGGGAGTTCAGGTCAGCGATGTGTTGCGCGAAGGGTACAATGTCCCGGGCGTGGTGGTTCCAGAAATGGACCCAGTTGTCTACCTCGGCTTGCTGGGACTAATAGCCGGTCTCCTCGCACTGCCAAGCACGTTGCGACGGGTCGCCTTGCGTCAGCCGTCCAACGCCGGGTTGCCGGGAGGGGAGAACGGCTAGCTCTTGTCCTTGATATTGATCAGCGTCTCGACCGTCGTGAGGCGTGCCGTGTCCGGGCCGGAGGTTCGGCGGAGCATGGTTATCGGGATCAGCAAGTGAAAAGCGCTGCCGCGGCCAAATTGGCTGTCCACTTTTAGCTCCAAGCCTAACTCCTCCAACAATCGATCGACGACCGCCAGACCCAGGCCGCTACCACCGGAATCACTGTCCATGCCTGCCTGCCCTCGGGCGAACGGCTGGAAGATCGATTCATGCTCTTCGGGAGAGATGCCTGCGCCGGTATCCACGACGCCCAGCACCAGCTTTTGTCCCTTGGTTTCGGTGCGCCATGAAGCGGTCAGAGTGACGCTACCTGCGGGAGTGTAGCGAACGGCGTTGACCAGGAGGTTAGACAGCAGACGAGCCAAGCGCATCTGGTTGGTGTGCACCTCCCAGTCACGAATGGCAGTCATGTCGGAGTTCAGAGCGATGCCCTTTTGTTGAGCCGCCGGCAGCTGTTCGCGTACAAGGTGATTCAGGAACGACTCAAGGGAAAACCATTCGCGCTCCACCTTGTGATGCCGGCTAGCTGCACCGCGGCACCATTCGAGCAGTTCCTTGCTGACGTCGAGAGCGCGGTCGACAGCCGATCGCAGATCTTCAAGATTCTCTTCGAGTTCAGCCTTTGCGAGGTTTGGTGTTTCCAGTAAGGATGCCAAGAGCCTGAGGGCGTTTAGGGGCGTTCGCAAGTCGTGCGCCAAACCGGCCATTCCCGGCCAATCGGGTTCGGGAGGCACGCGGCAAACACTGCCCAGGACCCCCATCATCTTCCCCTTGGAGCCCTTGTACGGAGCCGCGCTCCACCACACCAAATCAGGCGTTCTACCTTGCCGAACCAGCCTGAAGTCCTTTTCGACCGATCGTTTCTCACGCATCGCGACCATCATGGGCAGGTCATCCACAGTGACGAGCCGGCCGGCGAAATCCTGCAGTGGATGCTTTGCGAGATCCGACCCCGTGAAGGGCACGCCTTCCCGGCGAAGCTCGTGGGCCGTTTGATTTAAGAAGTGCAAACGTTTATTGGACACATCCAGGTAGACCTGCCCGATTCTGGGCGAAGGCCCCGCGCGCGTGGCCGCAGGGGCAGAGGAGGCATCCACCGGAAAATTGACCGGGGTCGGGGAGTCCATAGGCATCGCGGTTTCAGTAAAAACCTGGCGAATTCGACGATATACGGGTTAGGCAAAGACACCCGAGGGGGGACGCCGGAAGTCGCCGCGATAGCTCAAAAGGTATTATACTGCGCTTGCCTGGTCCATCTCCATCTGTTTGCACCAATTCGCGGGAATTGTTATGGCCTCATCTTAAAACCGCGTCCTTGCCTCAATTCTGCATGAACTCCCAGGAAAACCTATATTTGCCAAATGGACCATAAAACTGCGAGCGTGTTGCAGCATTGGTTAGATTCCATTCCAGGCAGCTACATGACGGTGCGTAATTCGGCAGCATTTGTGGGGCACGTTTTCAACGTGCCGGCCGGCGTCTGGGCACGTCACAAACGTGCCCCACAAACCGCAGCAGCCGATTCACGCGCGGCCAGATAGATCAGATCCGCTGGAAGGCGCAATTTTCTCCAATGAACGATGCGGCCAGACTCGTTATTTAGCACAGGCCCTCAGCCAGGCTCCCGTCGATAGAGAGACCAGCATGAAAAGATGCATTTCCATGATTCCCATCGTGATGGCAGTCATGTTCTCGGCGAGTTGCGACTCGTCGCGAACGGCAGTCGACGGCTCGGGCCAACCTGCTCTCTCCAGAATAGGTGACTCGATAGAGATCTCCCTGGCGGATTTGTTGGGCCGGCCGCGCGAGGAATTGGCTCAATTGTCGGAAGAATGGGTAACGAAAATACGCATTCAAGAGAAGGGACTGAGGCAAGGCAAGCTGCCCTTGTCTCTGTTGCCAAACCTGCACTTGCCCCTCGTGATGCCCGTCTGGCGCGAGGCAAGCTACTCCGCGAAGGCAGGTTTCAGTCTGCCTCCCTATGCCGCTGCGGGAGCAAAGGACAGCGGCCTGGCATTGAATTTAGCTCGTTACGGCGATTTCGAAGCGGCGCGGCAGTTGGTTGAGCCGGGGGACCAGAAGACTCTAGAGCGAATAGAGAATGGTCGATTCGAGCGTGACTATCCAGTCGAGTGGACCCGACTGGTTGCGCTGCTCCTGCATGCCTCTCAGCTGCGCCTTGCCACGGGCGACGTTGACGGCGCGACAGAGCTAATCGTCTTGCATCGTCAGCTGCGTGAGTTGCTGGACGCCAAGGCGGCTCAAGGGGCGCTCGGCGCCGACCTGTTCTCTCGTGGCCGGAAAGTGTTGACGGAGGCAGCGGCTGCTTGGCGTGCCGAAAAGAAGGGCGATCTTGCCGGCCAAGCCGATGCGGCGGTTGCCGCATGGGGCACTACTCGGCCGCTGGAAATCGCGGTGCAATTTGGGGTTTCCAGCGCTGAGATAGATCAGCTTCTGAAGTCTGAGACGCGAGGTCGTGCTTCCTCTCCGCCCTCGACCATTCGAGCCCTGGACTTACTTGCCCTTCCTTTCCCCGATGAAGGAGCAGACGCGGTCATCAGCTGCTTCGACGAAGCCGGCAAGCTCCACGACGTGTTCGTCACCTATCGCGCGGGCTTGAGCGACTACTACCCTGGGCCGGAGAACCTGGCTCATTTCCTGGAGGATTGCGGGCTCAGCGCGAAAGACAGCCCTGCCGGTATGGGGTTACGGCGTCTACAGTATGTGATTGGAAATTCGATCTGCGACGTGGCTACCGTCACGCACGGCGCCGGCCTGGGCGCTATCGTCCATTTTTCGAGTAGTGCAAGCGCACCGGTCAAGGCTGCGTTGCCGCGCGATTTCGGGGCCATCCACCTCGATCGTTCCTTCGAACAGAACCGCCTAAGAGTTACGCCGGAGCAGCGGAACGAAGCCTTGCTAGTGCAGCAGCCGGCCGCACTGGCGCAGATCGCGAACCCAATCAAGAGCATGAAGCCGGCACTAGCGTTGGTGCGGATGGAGTCGGGTCATGATCTGGTCACGGCGCTTACGATCTCCTATATCACGGACGCGTCGGGGCCGCCGCCCTTTCATGAAGTGGTTCTCCCCATTTGGGCTAAGCTTGGCCCGTGCCTGCTTCAAGGCGAAACCGACGCCAATGGCGGCCATTTGTCCCTGGTGTGGCAGGATCCGCAGACACGCTATGTTTTGGCTCTGCCTTATGAAAGCGGTCAGCAGGTTGTCCTGCAGATTGCCGATCGACAGGGCCCTGAACAGATTGCCGCGCGAAAATCCACTGCGGCCGGTCTCGATCGCAAAGAACTCGACGAGCGCCTCAAGGCACGGAAGCCCCTGTTGCGCATTCCCCGCCAATTGGAGCAGATCGAACTAGGTGCCGAACGCGCTCAGGTCTTGCGTGCCCTTCCCACCGGGCGTGCCGTGCTGAAACGGGATATTCCAGGTGGAGTTATGGTCACTTTCGGGGGCGACCCCTCTCGCACGGATGCATATGTCGCCCGGCAATTGTTCGTTCGGTTCGATAGCGCCGGCCGGGTCGCCGAGGTGCGCGTTCGTTATGCGGATGGTCCAGCCGGCCATGGCAATTCCTGGATGGCTGAGATTCTGCGGAACATCAAGAAGGAATGTGGCGCTTCTCTGGATGCGGAATCGCCATGGAGCAAACTATGGCACGACCTTGCGGGAGGTCGTCAGAAAGCGGTGCGGCATTACTGGAGAGACGATCTAACCCTTCTCACTTATCAGCGCGATCAAAGCGGCGTCGAATTGACGTTGCGCGAATCTCCTCCCGATGCAACTGGCGCGGCAGGGCTGCCCGCACTGGTTTACTTGCCGCGCGGTCCTGAACAATGCGTGCTCGGTGAAGAGCGCAGCAAATTCATGCAGCAATTCGGGTCCGCTAAACCAGGAACGACTGAAGACGGCGCTCTCCTGGTCCGGTTGCCGGCCGGCGCCCCGTACGACATCCTGCTGGCCTGGTTCGACAAGGATCGTGTCGTTCGCGTCATCGCTCGTCACAGCTCCACCAATGGATCGAAGGCCGATCCCGCGCAGTGGGGCCAGATGCTATCAGAGATGTGGGGAAAGGATCTGCGCACATTGGGGTGGCCGCGCAGGCAGGACTCGACTCCCAACGAGATCCTCCAGAACATGGGTTGGCACGACGACCGCACGCGCGTGCGCATCTTCTGGCAAGAAAGCGATAGCGGTGCGATTCATCTCTATTCCGAGTGGCAAGAATTGCCAAAGGAAAACGGCTAACCAGCCCTATGTGGAGTGCGGCGCTTTCCCGCCGCTTTTGTTTTTCTATTGGGCATATCCTCTTTCAAAACGATCATGATGAACCGGTAGGGCGAGTGCGTCCGACGACATAGAGCCGCTGCGGAAGAAAAACAAAAAGCGGCGGGAAAGCGCCGCACTCCAAAACGGTCCATTTGTCGCACTTTTGTGGATCGTTCAGCGCGCTGCATCAGCGGTGCTGTCTGCACCTTGGTTGCACGCCCGCGTGGAAAGTATTGCCTGAGCGCTTAGCCCGAATTGGTTTCGAATGCGGCTCGCAAGATCAGCAGCCCTGGAGTCATCGTCGGCCAAGGCGAACACCGTCGGGCCCCACGAGCTTTGTCCTGCTCCCGGAATTCCCTGCCGGCGAATGAAGGAGATTAGTTCCGCGATGCGCGGGTCGGCATAAATGCCCTTTTGCACGGGTTTGAACGCTTCGCCAACGCGGGCATTGAATTCATAGATGACTTCGCCGAATACGTGCCAGTCGTGTTCGATCAGGGCTGGGAGCATCCCAAGCAGGGCGAGCCGACAGAGTGTATCCGTCAGGGTCGCAGAGAATTGCCGGCTGACCAAGGAATGGAAGGCGGCGTTCTCACCGTCGCCGTGCAGCCCTTGACCCCATGGCGGAATGATCAGCACGATTCGCCATTCCTCGGGGAACACGGATCGCGCCACGAGTGGAGCGACCCCCTGCCCTTCGCGCTTGCCGCCGTCGATCAAGAATCCGCCCTGCGCAAATCCATGAACTCCCAGGCCCGAGCGAGCGCCCCTGCCGATCCGTCGCGCCAGGTCGGTGGCATCCATGCTCAGATTGGAAGCAGTAGCCAGCGCTTGCGCTGTCGTCATGCCAAGTTGCGTGCCGGTACCGAGGCCAACATGCTCTGCGGGAGCATGTTCGACCCGGATAAGGTGCGGCACAACAGCCCCAGGTGGTAACGAACCTGCAAATCTTTTCGCGAATTCGAGTGCCCTCTCTGCCAGCGGTCCCTGCGCCGACCACGTTGGCGCCGGCTCGACCGTCAGTTCCATGCCGGGACTCCGGATCATCAGTCCCGCGCCGCCAAAGCGACGGGCCGGAAGCCTCGTCTCGTCTCTCGCGTTGCTTGGCTCTCTCTCTGCCGGCAAGCTCAGAAAGCCAAAGTGCAACCTGCTTGGGGCACGCACGCGGACAATCATTGGGCTTCTTCCTTAACGCGACGACGCTGGGCAATCTCAGCAATATGTTTCTGAAGCAGAGCAAAGGCCAGGTGTTCCCGTTCTCCTCCTGTCTTCTGCACGAGCACGGCAAGCTTCTCATACTCGGCTTCGATTTGGTTCAGCGGTAGAAACGCGGTTCGCGTTGCTAGGATTGCTGCCTCCACGACGGCATGCTTTGCTCGGTTGAACCCGAAAAAGTCACGCAAGCGCTGGCTGGCGACAACCTCAGCTTCGATGCGGATGCGCTCTTCGCTCTCGTCAATTGATTTGACGCGGAACTCAAAGTATCGGCAGGCGTCCTGGAGGATCCAGCCTCGAATGGTGTTGGCCCGCACCAGGGCAGGCAAAGGGTCCATCCCTCCTATGGCCGCCCTTGCCAGGAGTAAGACGTCGTCGCTGACGTGCAAGACCCCTTCTCCGTGCACCTTGAGATTCTGAAAGGTCTGCGAAGTCCGAAATGGCCGGAGAAGGAACCGGTCCATCTCCGGACGGACGTCCGGCCCCATGGGAGCGATGTTGATCGTCCCGTGAGAATCCACTGTGGTGACAATCCCTTCGAGGATCAACGCAGCGCCCTGAGTAAGCCCTCGGCCTTGTGCCAGGTCTCTTCGTACTCTTGTTCAGGCGATGAATCCGCGACAATACCCCCGCCGACCGGGAACTGCACCCAGCCGCGGCCAATCGTGAACGTGCGAATCAGGATGCTCGAATCCATGGTCCCGTCGAAGCCGAGATAAGCCAGGCTGCCACAATACGGCCCGCGGGCGTGAGGTTCGAGTTCGGCAATAATTTGCATCGCCCGGATCTTGGGTGCGCCGGTTACGGAACCGCCCGGAAACGCCGCTCCCAATAGATCCACGGGGCCAAGTCCCTTGCGGAGACGGCCCCGTACCTCCGAAACCAGGTGGTGCACGTAGCGATACGATTCCAGGCGGCAGAGTGCAGGCACTCGCACCGAGCCATACCGGCACACCCGGCCCAGGTCGTTGCGCAAGAGATCGACGATCATGATGTTTTCGGCTCGGTCCTTCTCACTCTTAAGCAGTTCCTGCCTGCAAATGTCGTCCTCTGCCTGCGTGTAGCCCCGCGGCCTGGTTCCCTTGATGGGCCGAGTCTCAACTTCTCCGTCCTTCACCGCCAGAAAGCGCTCGGGCGAGGCGCTGGCAATGACGAATTCGCCTAGATCCAGGTAACCGGCGAATGTAGATGGATTGCGCTCGCGCAGTCGAAGATAAAGCTCGTCGGCCGCGACTTCGGCGGGATACAACAACCTTTGTGCAAGGTTGACCTGGAAGCAATCTCCGGCATGGATGTAGTCGATCGCTTGGCGGGCGGCGTCAAGATACGTGCCGCGACTGAAGTTACTCGTAAGTCCAGTTACCTCGTGCACGGGGTATCGAGTTCCCGCCGTTTGGGTTGGGCTGGCCTGACGAGTCAATCGGCGCGTGGGAGGCTTCTCCAGCCAGCGTTTGACCGTGTCGGCACGCCGTTGCGCGTGGCGGGTGCGTCGAGTGGACTCCGTTTCAGGGAAACCGGTCGAGATCAGCCAAACTCGATTTTGCGAGTGGTCAAACGCGACAACCCAATCGTAGAGTCCTATCGCCAAATCGGGCACTTCGAATTCATCGAAACGCGCCCTGGGCAAACGCTCGAGGTGATGGCAGAGGTCGTAACCGAATACTCCGGCCGCTCCGCCCTGGAAGGGCGGCAAGCCCGGCGTTGGCTTCAAGCGAAAACGACGCAGACGCTCGCTGAGGACGGTGAAGGGATTTGCGGGTTCGCGCGGCCGACTCTCGCTACTGACGAGGGTTCGATTTCCTCGAGCGCAGATCCACTCAAAAGGGTCGGCGCTCAGGAATGAATAGCGGCCCAAACAAGGATGGCGCAGCGAACTGTCGAGAAATAACGGATGCGCTAGGCCGGCAAGTCGTTGAAAGGTTTCTGCAGGGTCCGGGGCGGGAACAAGTTCTTCTACCAGCACGGCTGAATCTTCGCCGGCAGCCTCGGCGCCGCCTTCGCTCGAAGAGTCGGGCGTCGCCGAACACAGGCTTGACGCTGCCGGATGTCTCATTCCCAGAAAACCCGCCGTGGTCACGGTTTTAATTCGCTGTCGGCCTGTATTGTACCGGAGTGCACCGCCTCCGGCAGCGTAAGGAATCCCCAGCGTAGGGCCTGGTCTTGCACATAGTTCTTACCAAGAGTTAGTGCCGTGCGCGCCTTGGACATCTCGTAGCCCAGGTAAAATGCGTGTGCCGCACTGATCTTTTCGAGTTCGGTCATGCGCTGGAACAGGACGAACGGATCGGTTCCCTGGAGGTACATCTTGCCGTTGATCACATGGAGCAGACCACGTTCTGCAAATAGCCGGAAGTTGGGGTCCGTCACCCTGTCAGCGATCTCTTGCAGGCTTTCTTGACCATGCTCGCGCAGTTTGGGATCGCGCAAGAGAAGCAGGTCCGGCTGCAGATGCTTGGGCAAGGTCTGTTCCCGAACGGACTGATGGACGAGCCGGCGGGCCAGGTCCAACTCGCGGATGGCGCTACGGCACCAGTTGATAACCTGAGTGGTGAGCACGCTGCGGATGCCGATTTCCTGGCAAATGCCCAGCAGCATGACGTTGACGCCTGCAGAATCGACGTCTGTCAGCTCGGTCAGGTTTCCGACCCCCATCATCATCTCGGCTTGCGGGTAGCGACGGCGCACTTCCAGATAGCGGCCCAGCGAGGCTGCAAAGCCAAAACCGATCGGTTCGACAACCGGATCAATTCGAAACGGCACGCCCCATCCTTGGAGGGTCTCCACCGTCTGGTCCAGGCCGTCGAGGGTGGCAGGATCGTCCGGCAAGGCGACCACTTCGCAAGCCCACGAACGGGCCGCAGCCAGGTTTGAGCGGTTCACACTTAGCACCAGCTCCGCGCCTCCCTCCAGGGCGGCTTCGACCTCCTTCGGATCGAAGCTATCGATGGAGATCCGCATCCCCTCCTCCTTGAGAGTGCGCACAGCCTCCTTGACCGCCATCCAGGTCGTTCCTGGGTCGCAGCCAAGGTCGATGATGTCGGCTCCCGAGGCAACGTAAGATCGGGCCAGGCTGAGAATCTCCTCCCGTGGCAAGCGAGGGGCGTGATTGATTTCGGCGATGATCTCGATGTCGTGGCTACTGCTGGCGGCAGGTTGTGCGCCTGAGCTGCCAAAGTATTCTGGCAAATCGCGAAGGTCGGCGGGACCGCGCTCGACTGGAATCCCCGCCAGCTCCTCAACCCTTTCGAGATCGCCGGCGCACAGGCCCGGCAAAATCACGCGATCGATGTCTCGCGGCACAGCCAGGTGGCGCGCGATCCATGGAGTAGTGGCCAATGCGGCGACGGTGATCGGCAAGACTGCGACCGCAAAATCGAAACCCGAGCGTGGTGCCAAGTCGTCGAGCAATCTTCGAAGGCTTGGCTCGGCCAGTTTGCCAGTCACAAAGAGTAGACGCGGACGGCTCATGAGGGTCGGCGAAGAAAGGAAGAGTTCCAGGGGGAAGTCTCAGGTCGGAGGTGCATTGGTTCCTCGGTGCAAGGCGGCGTCCACCTGTGTTGGCGCGGCCAGGGTGTGAGCCACAAGCGTGCCAGACGGATTCGGCCCATTCAAAGTAGCAAGTGCGGGCACCGCAAGAGAAGGCATCCGACCTTGGTCTGCACGCTCCCGCTCCATCTGCGAACGCTCTGTGACCGCGTCAAAGCGAGACCTTGCCGCATGCCAAAGGCCGACGATGACGACCATCCAGAAGAATAGACCTAGCAGGGCGTATCCCATCCACGTCCCAAAATCTCCCGGCGAAATCGGGCCGTTGGTGCTGTCCTCGCCAAAAGTGAAAACTATCCCGAGGGCGAGGGGTGGCGTAATGCCCATCTGGAATTGTGCAACCCACTGCAACACTTCGATATCCTGGGAAATAGAAATGGCGATCGGGTAGAAGAACAACCACAAAAGCCAATGGCCGCCGCCTGCTGCAGCGGTCGCAACAAGCGTCCAGAGTGTCGCTCGCAGTGTTGTCCGGCAAACGATCGAAAACCACAATCCGATCATCGACACCACGCCTGCATAGATGCACCAGGCGGCCACGAGGAGACCGAGCGCACGTATCTGGAGCCCTCCGGTGACGATGCCCAGTGCATACATCGTACCTAACCAGATCCAGGCCCAGCGCACGCTGGTAATGCTGCCGACCCACTTGCCGAAGAGAATCGCGCTGGTTTCCAGCGGGCTTGTCAGCAAGGCGTCGAGAGTTTGTCGGTCGCGTTCGTTACTGACACTGCCGGACGCGCGGACTGCGACCGCCAATAGCATAAGACAGGCGACAATCGTCCCAAGAACTCTAATCCATACATTCACGCCAGCGGCAAGATCGCTCGATCGACGCCCGGGTCCAGTACCCGAAAAAGTGGTACCGTTCATGGCGTAAAAGAGCAGAATGATGATCGGCACGAAGCTGGCCGCAACCAGGATGAAAACGACGACCCGGCCTAGAAGACCAAGACGCAGCCCTGGCTCGACCAACATCTCCTTCCAAAGCATTGGCTGAGAGCCGACTGCGGGCCGATGCAAACGAAGCAAGCCCCACGATCTCCTGCGGATGTTGCCGACAGAGTGTTTGGCGGCCGTAGCTCGCAGCCTAAGGATTGCCAGAAAAGGGCAGCCGATGGCAATGAAGCCATGAAAGAGCGCGTAATCACGAAGGATTCTCGGCAAAACGTCATCTAGATGTGTACCAAGGGCAATGCTGTTAAATAGTTCCCCAATCGCAGAGAATGGATTGCCGGCATTGAATATCTCGACACAGTCGGTGACCGTAATCGGGCTAGCCCAATTTACTGTGGAAGGAAACGTACCCAGACCGAGGGACGGCGCAAGGAGCAGCCAGCTTGCGCTTGATAGAGCAACATAACCAATCGCTCCAAGGTAGGTGTTCGCGATCGCGTCTCGCGACCTTTTGGAGAGTACGGAATTCAGGATGCTGTATCCGGCCAGGCTTGCCATGGTCAATCCAGTGGCGGCAAAGCTGGCAAGTAAAAGGTTGGGCTCGACCCCTCCCAGGAACTGCACCAGGCTGAGGATGGGAAGTCCAGTCAGTACGAGAAGCGTAAGATTGGCGAGGCGGGCGGCGAGTTTACTGACCACGATCTCGCGGCTACGCAGGTCGCTGGCGAGAAGGAACTCAAGGGTCCTGCTGCTCTTCTCTTCTGCAATGGCTCCTGCCACATAGGCCGGGGTCAGAAGGACCACCAGCAGGAACTGGACGGACACGAAGGTGTAAAAGACCGAAGCCGAGAAGCTCGCCATTTCATTGAATTTGAGGCTGCCGCCACGGTTTTCGACGCTCCAAAAATAAATCCAGCAGATGATCAGCGCAAGGGGGACCGGAAACAGTGTCCGAATGAGGAAATAGCGTGGACGGCGAGCAACGCGGACCAGTTCATAAAAGAGCAGCGGGCCGGCAAACTTGAACCAGCCTCTGCGCAGCAGAATGGCGGTCATGAGGCCGAGCGCCGCCCACAGCAGGAGTTCGAAGGAAAGCGCGAGACGACCGCGAATCCACCAGATGCCGATAGCTGCCAGCAGAAGGAATGCGGCGCTCAGTCGCTCTCCCCAAGCTTGTCGGCTGTTAGACCAGGCCAGGGTACGTCGCAGCGTGGCAAGACCCGCATGTGCGAATGGCAGCATAGAACGTCTCGACAGCGATGCAAAGGGAACGGGATTTCAGTCTACGGCTTCCAAGGGAAACGAGCAACTAGTTGTTGGCGTGGGCAGTGCGTTGTTTATCGACGGCGACGGGCGTAGGATGGTAGGAGCATGTGAGGCCGCGGGGCTCAGCCATCCTGTTCGATCGAGCGATAGCTATCAGGCAACATGGACCATTTTTTTGAGCGCCTGGTCGTGGGGATTCGAGCCAAGCGTAACTCGGTGTGCGTGGGGCTGGATCCGCGCTGGGAGCTCCTACCTCGGTCCTTGCAAACGAAACACGCTAATGGAACGCTCGAAGGAGTGGCACGGGCATACGAAGAGTTCTGTTTTCGGATCATCGACCTGGTAGCGCCGCTGGTGCCCGTGGTGAAGCCGCAGAGCGCGTTTTTCGAAGCGTGCGGAGCGCCCGGAATGCAGGTGCTGCAACAAGTGTTGCGACGAGCGCGCGATCGTGGATTACTCACCATCATGGATGGGAAGCGAAACGACATTGCTTCGACAGCCGCCGCTTACGCCGACGCTGCGTTTGTGGGATTCGAACTGGCCGGGAAGCAATTTCCCGTTTGGAATGCGGACGCGGCGACCGTCAACGCCTATCTAGGCCGAGAAGCGGTCGAGCCGTTCCTGGAGAGCGCACGCAGGGTCGGAGGGGGCGTTTTCATCGTGGTGCGCACGAGCAACCGTGGCGCGGGCCAATTCCAAGATTTGCGCTGTGAGGGGCTGCCTCTGTACATGCACGTCGCGCGGGCGGTCGCTACGTGGTCCAGCGAGAATCTAGGCAGGTCAGGATTTGGAGATGTGGGAGCGGTCGTTGGCGCGACATGTCCCGAGGAATTGGCAAACGTGCGCGCTGCGCTCCCCGAGTCTTTCATCCTGGTTCCGGGCTTTGGTGCCCAGGGCGCCACAGCGCCTGACGCGGCGCCGGCGTTCCGGGCCGATGGGCTCGGCGCGGTCGTGAATAGCGCACGCGGGATCATCTTTGCCTTTGCTCCCGACGATGTCGATTGGGAAGGCAAGGTGTCGACAGCGACAAAGAAAACCATCGACGAGCTTGCCAGCGCCACATCCATGGGCCAGCTAAGGCGGCCGATTCGCGCCCAACTCTAAGCGGACATGTCAGACGTCGCGACGTGAAAAGAATCCCAGGCCGAGAATCGCCAGGAGGAATGAAATTAGAACGGACCAGCCAATGAGCGCGCCGAGAGAATCGAGGCTGTATTCGCCACGGACGATGGCAGGCAGATGGTCTAAGGTCCGATACGGTGAGGGATAGCGCGCCGGCAGAAAGGAGAGCGCAAAACCGGCTCCATAGAGGACGATCCACAGCACTGCGATTCCAACCAGAGGACTGTTGAAGATCGCGCTGACCGAGACGCCCCCGCTGATCACCACTCCCAGCACGGCTGCAACGGTCAGCAGAGCGAGAAGGCTCCCCTTGAGCGAAAGGTCTTCGTGCAGCAGAAAAAAGCTGCAGACGAGCGCCGACAGCCCTACGATCAGGAACGTACCCAGGACCGTCGCCAGCCGGGCGTGCCATTTCCCCAGAAAATACTGGTAGCGACTGATCCCTCGACTCAGCACCGAATCTGCCAGGGTGCCACGCTCCGAGGAGATGCATCCGGCCGTCAGCACGATGATCAGCGTTATGCTGCCGAAGGTGCACCAGCGCAGAAGGTCTGTCATCAGCACCGACGCGTGCTGCAGAATGCCCGCTTCCCGATAGACGCCAGCGCGGTAGACCAGAAAACCGAGCGCGGAGAGAGTAGAAACGAGAACCCAGGCCCGGTAGACCCAACTTTGCAGAATCTGGCGCACGTCCGCTTGCAGGACCGCCCAGTAGGGCAGCCAGCGGTTTATTTTGAATTTGGAAGATGGTGCGGGCGAGTCCACGGCTGTCCCCCCTCAAATCTTGAGTCACCAATGCCGAGACGGATGAATCAGGCCGCCTCGGCGCCTGGGTAAGCCCGTGCAAAGCCACGCGACTCTTCTTTCTCGACCAGATCCAGGAAAGCTTGTTCGGTCTGCTGGCCCACGCTTCGAATGCTCACTAGAGTCACCTTGTTATCGGCGAGCGTCATGAAGACATTGGCGAGCGCAGACGTGTTCGCAGCGTCGTCGCTCATGCGGACTTCGAGGCGGCGCTGGCGCAGTTGCACCAATTGGAAGTCCGCCAATCCTTTGATGGCCTGGGCTGCCTTGCTGATCGATTTCTGGTCGCCTTCGAGGTCAAGCTCATAGTGGTTGCGACGCATCCGACCTTTCAGGTCTTGCAACGACCCGGAATATATCAGCTGCCCACGACTCAAGACGGCCGCGTGGTTGCATACTTCGTCGATGTCGCCAAGGTTATGGCTCGAGATGATGAGTGTTTTCTCGCGGCTCAGCGTCTTGATAAGTTCCAGCATGCTCCGCCGAGCTTCGATATCGAGCCCATGGGTCGGCTCGTCCCACACGAGGAGATCGGGCTCGTTGATTAGGCTAGCCGCAACCGCCAGGCGGGCAGTCATGCCGTTGGAAAAGCCGGCGATGGGTTCCCCCGATACTGCCAAAAGGTCTACCGCGCGAATCAGAGATGCCAGCCGCGGTTTGCGGGCATCGCCTGGTAGCCCAAAAAGCCGGGCAATGTAGTCGAGGTACATGATTGGCGACATGCCGCGTGGAAACTGGGGATTGGTCGGGATGTAGCCGACGCGACGACGTAGGTCAGCGGAGTTGGGCGTCATCTTCTTGCCGAGAACCTTCACCCAGCCGGCCGTGGGTCGATGTAGGCCGAGGATCAGGCGCAGCAACGTCGTCTTACCGGCTCCGTTGGGTCCCAAAACACCCAATACGCAGCCAGGCTCGATGCGCAATGTGACATCATTCAGGGCAATCTGGCGGTTCTGGTAGATCTTGGTGAGCTTGTAGGTCTCGACCACCAGATCACTGGGACTCTCGGCCACGAGGCTCCCTCCTCGAAGGGGCAATCAGGGGCGGAATTATACGTCGCAACGATTTGCGTTCCTAGCCCAACTGGCGAGCACTGGCAAAGCGGCAAAGCAATGCGGATGGGGACTCTATGGCCGTGCGTGAAGCGGCTGCTGCGGTTTGTGGGGCACGTTTGTAACGTGCCAAGACGCCGGCCGGCACGTTGAAAACGTGCCCCACAAATGCTGCCGAATTACGCACCGTCATATAGGCATGCCGGAACAGCGTGTTCATAGAATACTTATTCGACGGGATTATTGGCAATCTTCTGCAAACATCGGCGAGGAGCCATGCTCATGTCATTGGAGGAGCAGCGTCGCAGCCAGGCGGCCGCCTACTTCCAGACCTTGCAACGGCAAATCTGTGCTGCCCTTGAAGGCCTGGACGGTCGCGAACATTTCCGTGAAGATGTCTGGCAGCGCGAAGGTGGCGGTGGCGGACGCTCTCGAGTGCTGGCCGGCGGCCGAGTCTTCGAAAAGGCCGGCGTCAATTTCTCCGAGGTGAATGGCAAATTGTCGCCCGAGTTTGCGGCCCAGATCCCGGGTGAGGGGTACGAGTTCACCGCGACAGGAATCTCGCTCGTGCTCCATCCCCTTAGCCCTCTCGTGCCTACCGTTCACGCCAATTTCCGGTATCTGACGAAAGGATCCCGATCGTGGTTCGGAGGAGGCGCGGACCTGACTCCTTATTACGCCTACCGCGAGGACGTCATCCACTTCCACCGCACCTGGAGGGATGCGTGCCAAGGGCATCCTCCCCCCGTGGATTACACACGCTTCAAGAACTGGTGCGATGAGTATTTCTTCTTGGCTCATCGCGGGGAACCTCGCGGAGTGGGGGGCATCTTTTTCGACTACTTGGAAGGTGACTGGGGGGCTCTCTTCCGCTTTGTGCAGGACTGCGGCAACTCCTTTCTCAAGGCATATGAGCCAATCGTCAGGCGACGCATGGATCTTGCTTTCACCGAGAGCCAACGTCTCTTTCAGCAGTTCCGGCGGGGACGCTACGTGGAATTCAATCTCCTGTACGATCGCGGCACTGTTTTCGGACTCAAGACGGGTGGGCGGGTAGAATCCATCCTGATGTCGCTGCCGCCTGTTGCGCGCTGGGAATACGATTACCGGCCCGACCCGGGCTCCCGCGAAGCGGATTTGTACGAGAATTATCTGAAACCTCGTGACTGGGCGAGCGAGACTTGAACTGTTGGTTGTGGATGGTGGGCGGACAATGTGATCGAACTGGCTGCGCTCGCGCATAGTTCCTGGAAATGCCCGCGATCTGGTGATCGGGCCAACCTAGCCCTTACGGTGGCGGATCTTGCTGCGCATCCGGCGCTTCTTGCGACCCATTTTTCTTCTCCCCGCGCCGCGACGTGAGCTTCCCATTCATGTCCTCCTAGCCGGTACTCCGAGCGCACAAGCTGAACTGCGAGATGGGCATTATAAAAGCAATGCCCTCCAGCCGGCAAGTGAGCATGATTAATCGTGCTGCCGGGCTGGCCGCCAACGCAAATTGAGATCTCAGCTTGCCTGACCGGCGGATGAATTGCTGATGGGTTTATGTCGGAAGACGGCAAGCAGCACGCCCAGCAGGCAGCCAATCAAGCCGCCGATGGGCACCGCAAATCCGAAAGTGCCACTTCTGGAGTATGCGAGATAGCCCAGTAACGCGCCGACGGAAGCCCCACCGATGCTTTCTAGGAGAATCGTCCCGATGAAGCGAAGGTTTTTCCGGGTCTTCGAACAAGCTGCCAGGCTCAAGCCTCTTGCGTTTTGGTAGCCCAGTACTGCATGCCGCTCAACCGTGTTACCCAAATAGCCGGCGCCACAGCTGGCAGCTTCGATGAAGATGGAAGCCAGAGATTTCGTTACTTCTCGGGTTTTTTCCCAGGTCCGCTGTCGCCCGAAATACGCAATTCGCAAGCACGTCCAGACGATAAATCCCAGGAGGGCAAAGAAAAGCAGAACCAATATCGGCCCGGCGGCCAAAATAGCCGCCACGCCGAACATTGCGAACTGCATGAGCCGGGCAACTGGTCTCCTGGTCATTTCTGCAAACCTCACGGGATCACGATTCGGAGGCTTCCGGGGCAAAGCGTCGATGTCATTGAAGTGTACAAACCCCACTTTATCGCTTTCTTGTTCGCTTTTTAAGTACTTTTCTTTCCGACGGGATCTGGTACTGGGACACATTTGCGAGAAAAGGGGCGGGAGTCCGCTCATTGAAAGATCTCGCCAGCATTTTGCAGCAGGGAGGCACGTCTGGGCGCGGCGCGACTCGTTCGACGGCGACTGCCATCGCGCAGAACATGTTCTTGTGTACATGAGGAGTTAGTGTGGTTCATGCGAGGTCGGAAATCCACTATAACCAGGCCAGGCTGCCATACTTCTTCAGATTAACCATTTGCGCTAATCATCTCAAATTGCTAACAGTATTCGACCTTGTTAAAAATGAAGAGCGAAAGCATTGAAATCGGCTCCCGCATCGCCCTGGAGAGGCTTCCGGAGTGAATCGGCGGAGCAGCGTAGCGGTCACTAACAAGCTGCTTGCCATCCGTGGTTAGGGGTTGCCGGCGCACTGGGAGGCAGATATACTTCCCCTTTTGTGATTTGCAGCAAAAGGCTGAAAGTATTTCGCAGTAAGATAGTTAGGCAGCAGGCTCAGGCATGCACTTCCATTTGGTAGACAGGATCCTCGATGTGCAGCCGGGCAAAGCGATCCGCGCTGTGAAGAACCTGACGATGGCAGAGGAGTATCTTGCCGATCACTTTCCTACCTTTCCTGTAATGCCGGGAGTGCTCATGCTTCAGGCGCTCGTGGAAACGGGCTCCTGGTTGTTGCGAATTACCGACGACTTTCGATACAGCATTATCGCTCTTCGGGAAGTTAAGAACGTCAAGTACGGGACCTTCATGGAGCCTGGGCGGCAAATGCTTATCGCGGCAGAAATTGCCGGGCAAGAAGGCGACCTGGCGACGCTTAAAGGCAAGGGAGAGGTTGAGGGAGTGGCTACTGTGTCGGCACGTTTTACGCTGATCCGGCACAACCTTTGCGATAAGAACCCATCCTTGCAGGCCACGGACGCGAGGATCGCGGATTACATGCGAACGCTTTATAGGGTCCTCGGGCGCAACGTGCGGCAAATTGGTGCGGACGCGCCGTTTTCGTGAGTTGGCAGCGGGGCGGTAGACCATGAGGCTGAAGGATCAAGTGGCTCTGGTTACCGGCGGCAGCCGCGGCATCGGGCGCGCTATCGTCAAAGCGTTCAGCGCTGAGGGAGCAAAGGTCGCCTTCGTGTATCGCGGCAACCAGGCTGCGGCGGACTCTCTGGTGCAGGAGATTCAACAAGGCGGCGGCGGGGTACTGGCGCTGCAGGCTGATGTGACGAACGCCGACGCCGCCCAGGAGTGTCTGAACCGCATCGAGAAAGAATGGGGCCGGTTCGATATCCTCGTAAACAATGCCGGGATCATCAGGGATGATTTGTTCGTCCGGATGGAGCCCGAGGCCTGGCACAGTGTGTTGCAAACGAATCTGGGGGGAACATATAACTTCTGTCGCGCGGTAGCGTACACCCTGATGAAGCAGAGGCGCGGACGCATCATCAATGTGTCGAGCGTGGCTGCCGAGTACGTCAATCAGGGCCAAACGAACTACGCGGCCAGCAAAGGAGCAATCAACGCATTCACACGGGCTCTGGCGGTCGAGTTGGCGAGCCGAAATGTGACGGTCAATGCCATTGCCCCCGGATTCATCGAAACGGATATGAGCGAGGCGGTGCGGAACAAGGCCGGCGACATGATCAAGAAGGTCATTCCCATGCGCCGTCTGGGGTTGCCCGAAGACATCGCCAAAGTAGCGGTGTTCTTAGCAAGTGCGGATAGTGCGTACGTGACCGGGCAGGTCCTGACCGTGGATGGCGGACTTAGCTTGGGAGCGGTATCTGCCTGAAGAGCCGGGCAGTGGATTACAAACTGTGAGCGAAGGCACCGGGTAGCCCGCGGCTCTTCAACCCGCCTTCAGCACCTAGCATCCTTTTTTGGAGGATTCCGTCAATGTCGAGTCAGGAAGAGATTTATTCGAAAGTGTCCGCAACTCTGGTGGAAGCCTTGAACGTGGATGAAGAGGAAATCAAGCCCACCGCGACCCTGCAAGGCGACCTGGGTGCAGAATCTATCGATTTCCTGGACATTGTCTTCCGGCTCGAACGTGAATTCGGCATCAAGATTCCACGAGGCGAATTATTCCCGGAGTCGATCTTCCAAGGGGATCCTGAGTTTGTGCAAAACGGCCGGGTCACCGACAAGGGTATCAGCGAGCTGCGCGCACGCATGCCTTTTGCCGATTTGAGCAAGTTCGAAAAGAACCCGGAAGTTGGCGCCATCAGCGACCTGTTCACGGTCGACATGATCACCCGCTACATTCAGGGCAAGCTTGGCAAGCCAAGCGGCAACTAACGTCGCTGTGGTATGGAACTCTTCGCCCCATTGGCGATCTGCCTCCAGTGCTCTGTCCCGTTTGAATTGATAGGTCTGTGGGTCCGCCTTCAGGCGCAGCCACGAACCTATCCCCGGAGAATCGACAGACCGCGGGAGGCATGGTGAAAGCGGCGCAATGCGTTGGATCTGGATTGATCGCTTCCTGGAGTTTCAAAGTGGGAAAAGGGCTCGGGCCGTAAAAAACCTGAGTCTCGCCGAGGAATACTTTGCGGACCACTTTCCCGGCTACCCAATAATGCCTGGAACACTCATCCTGGAAGGATTGGCCCAAACAGGCGGGATCCTGGTCGGCGAGGCCAACGACTTTCAGGAAAAAGTGATCCTGGCCAAGATCCCCTGGGCACGCTTTCACCGGGAAGCGTTCGCGGGCGAGCAGTTGATCTATGACGCGGAGTTGTTGCATCTCCGACCCGAAGGAGCGGCGGTTCAGGGACGGGCCAGCGTTGACAACGAAGTGATTGTCGAGACCGAGATCTTCTTCGCGCACCTCGACAAGGCGCGTTCGCAGCAACTTTTCGGCGATCATAACTTCGTCTTCAGTGGGGAGCTGAAGTACATGCTGGGGCTTGCAAAAGTTCTAGCAGACCGCAAGGAGAGCGATGGGACTCAGTGAACAGCGGTTGTTGGCGACAAGAGTGTGATTTTACGCATCGCCTCTGGGCGTTCCGACCGTTGCAATCGGACCAGTGACCACAACCTGGGTGTGCCATGGCTTCCTCATCGCGGAGAGCCGTGATAACCGGCGTCGGCATCATCAATCCCATTGGCTTGACGAAAGGCCAATTCTGGGATTCGCTGTCGATGGGCCGTAGCGGCATTCGCACGATCTCCTCGTTCGACGCCTCCGCCTTGCCCACACGCATCGCGGGAGAAATAACTGGTTTCTCGGGCAAGGATTACGTCGACAAGAAGGAACGCAAGAGCATCAAGATCATGTCCCGGAGTATCCAGTTGGCCGTCGCTGCGGCGCAGCTGGCTCTGGATGACTCGGGCATTGACAAATCCCAACTGGATCCGGCACGCTTTGGGGTCGAGTTCGGAGCGGGACTCATCGCCAGCGAGTTGGAAGAGCTGGGACCTGCCTCTCAGATCAGCGCCAATTGTCGGCCGGGTGTGGTCGATTTGCAGCAGTGGGGCTCTCAGGGTCTCGCACACATGCCGCCCCTTTGGATGCTCAAATACCTGCCCAACATGCTCGCCTGTCATGTATCCATTTTGCATAACGCCCAGGGGCCCAACAATACGATCACCGAGAATGACGTGGCCAGCCTCCTTGCTCTGGGAGAAGCCTATCGCATTCTGGGCCGAAACTTGGCAGACTTTTTCCTGGTCGGTGGCGCCGACAGCAAGATCAACCCGCTCAGTTTGGTCCGGCACAGCCTGTTCATGCCGCTTTCTCACCGTAACGAATCTCCGGAGAAGGCGTGCCGACCGTTCGATCGCGGGCGCGACGGCATCGTGCCCGGCGAGGGGGGCGGCGTGTTCGCCCTCGAAGAATTGGAACACGCGCGCAGACGCAACGCACACATCTACGCGGAGGTTGTGGGCTTCGGCGCCGCGTTCGACCGCAAATGCGACGGCACGGGCCTGGCTCGTGCGATTCGAGTGGCGTTACGGGAAGCAGGCATCGCCCCCCGCGACATCGATCATGTCAATGCCCAGGGCTTCAGCGCCGTCGCCAGCGATGTCTGGGAAGCACGCGGGCTGCAGGAGGTGTTCGGAGACTGTAATCCGCCGGTGCCGGTCTTCGCTGCAAAAAGCTACTTCGGGAATCTGGGTGCGGGCAGTGGCACTTCGGAACTGGCGGCCAGCGTACTTGCCATGGAACATGGGCAAGTGCCGCGGACACTCAACTATGAAGATCCCGATCCCAGGTGCCCATTGGCAGTGATCACCGGCCAGGCGCAGCCCGTTCGTCGCGACCATCTGCTCAAAATCAGCTTCACGGAAATGGGTCAATGCGCCGCGGTTGTTCTTCGGAAGTGGCAGTGAACTTTTGGTAACGGTGCCAAGCCCGAGAAGTTGTAGGCATATGAGACGAAGAGTAGTAATAACCGGCATGGGAGTGATTGCTCCTCTGGGCAACAGTGTGGATGAGCTTTACAACGCCCACATCGAAGGACGGAATGGCGTAGACTTCATCAGGCTGTTCGATGCCCGGCGCTTTCCGACGCAATTCGCGGCGCAAGTGAAGAACTTCGATCTGGGGCAATACGTGAAGGAGCCGGAGCGCTGGGCCGATTCAGGCGCGAACAGCCGGTTTGCAGCCGCCGCGGCTCAACAAGCGCTTGCCGACGCGGATTTATTGGACAATCACAAGGTTGATCGTACGCGCTGTGGCGTCTATCTGGGCTCGGGAGAGGGCATTCAGGATTTCAATAATCTGGTTTCGCTCATCGCGCAGACCTACCAAGCAAGCGAGCGAAAGGTAAATGCAGCTGCCTTCGCGAGGGAGGGTCTCCGCCGATTTCACTCGGGCCGCGAGTTCGAGCAGGAAGCCCACACCACGCCGGGCCACCTCGCTGCGTACTTCGACCTGGAGGGGCCGAATTACAATTGTCTCACGGCCTGTGCCGCAAGCAGTCAAGCTATCGGCGAGGCAACCGAAATGATCCGGCACGGGGACGCGGATATCATGCTTTCCGGCGGAGCCCATAGCATGATCCACCCCTTCGGCATGACCGGCTTCAATCTGCTGACCGCGCTCTCCACGCGCAACGCGGAGCCCGGCAAAGCGTCCAGGCCATTCGATCTCAATCGCGATGGGTTCGTCCTCGGCGAAGGCTCCGGGATGGTTGTGCTGGAAGAATTGGAGCATGCGAAGAATCGCCGGGCGCCAATCTATGGCGAAATCTCCGGCTTTGGGACCACTGCCGACGCCTTCAGGGTCACGGATAGTCATCCCGACGGGCGCGGCGCCGTGGCGTGCATCCAACAGGCCCTGGATGACAGCGGCTTGGCACCGTCAGACATCGGCTATATCAACGCCCACGGCACGAGCACCCAGGTCAACGACAAGGCCGAGAGCGTCGCCATCAAGAAAGTCTTCGGCAGCCAGGCCTATGCTATCCCGGTGAGCAGCAGCAAGAGCATGATGGGGCATTTGATCGCGGCCGCGGGGGCAGTGGAATTGATCATCAGCCTCAAAGCTCTGAACAGAGGGGTTTTACCTCCGACTATCAATTACGAAGTTCCGGATCCGGAATGCGATCTTGACTACATCCCGAACGTCGCCCGGGAACAGCGCGCCACGCATGCCCTGAGCAATAGCTTCGGATTTGGCGGGCAAAACGTATCGCTCATCGTGAGTCGCTTTCGGGGATAAGTATACTTGGAGGGTTTGCTGGATAGGCACCGTGCCAGAGTAATTCTGGATGTTTTTGCCGCAAACCGATTGAAAGCGCCAGGGACGGTAGAGAGATAGTAGCCAACTTGCTGTGGGCATCACTCGGAATTCAGCAGCGGGAGCAGCGCAGAGCCTGGCGCGATCTCTCGTGGCCCAGAACGCGATGATGGTCCCCTTACCAAGGAGTTGCACCTGTGTTTTGGCTCTGGTTGGGATTGGGAATTGTCTTGGCGAGTCTATTGATCGTGGCGTTTGGCCTGGTGTTGCTTTATTTCCATCTTTGCCATCGCTACCTGGACTTTTTGGTGCGTGTCTTTCAGGAGAAGCCGCTTTTCATCATCCCGCAAGGACAGCCGGTCGATGATGCTGAAGACGTATCTTTCCCGACGACGGACGGCCTGAAGCTGAATGGGTGTTATCTGCGAACCAAGGCGCGCAGGCGCTTGGGGGTCGTCCTCTTTGGGCTCGAGTTCGGCTCCAACCGCTGGGCTTGCGTGCCCTATTGCCAGTTTTTGCTGGAGAACGGCTTCGACATCTTCTCATTTGAGCTTCGAGGGCAAGGCGAGAGCGATGCTCAGCCAGGCTACGAACCGCTTCAATGGGTTACGGACTACGAAGTTCAGGATGTGCAGGCGGCCTTGGCATATTTGAAACAGCGCCGCGACGCGGACCCTGCAGGCGTAGGCTTCTTTGGAATTAGCAAGGGCGGAAGCGCGGGGCTGATCGCGGCCGCGTCCGATCCTTACGTGCGTTGTTTCGTCACGGACGGCGTGTTCGGCACGCGCTCGACCATGGTTCCGTACATGCGTAAATGGGTTGGCATCGTGAGTTCACGCCACCTGCTTCAGCGCGTTCTACCGGAATGGTACTACGGCCTTCTGGCGGATGCCGGATTACGAAGGATTCAGCGCGAGCGGGGCTGCCGTTTCCCGCATATCGAGACTGCCCTGCCTCGCCTGGCCCCCCGGCCGCTCCTCCTGATTCACGGTGGAGCCGATACCTACATCAAGCCTGACATGGCCAAAGCGCTGTTTCATTCCTCCCGCGCTCCTAAAGAGTTTTGGTTAGTCGAAGGCGCCAAGCACAATCAAGCCCTTGCCCTTGCCGGCGACGCCTATCGGGAACGTGTTCTCGATTTTTTCAAGCGGCGCTTGGCTCCTGAGCCGCCGCCGGCGCGCCCTCAGGCCGCCACACAGGAATCTCCGCTGCCAATGCGGCTAAGAAATGGCCAGGCGGTCCTGCGCCATTCCGAGAAGCCCGAGCCGATTACCGGGGGCCGATGAGGGTGCCCATGCTTCCTTGGTTCTTGCGCTTCATCATTGGCAAGGCGGTCGCGCTGCCGGTTCGGCGTCACCTCGCCAAATTCGAAACGGCTACCCGGAGGCCGCGCGAGGTACAGGAAGCGCTTCTGAAGCGCATCGTGCGCTATCATGCGGACACTGCTTTCGGTCGAGAGTATCATTTCTCGGCGATCAATACCGTGAGTGATTTTCGGCGCCAGCTTCCCGTGGCGGGCTACGAATTCTATGAGCCATATCTAGCACGTGTGCGCCGGGGAGAATTCAGCGCACTTCTCGCCGACTCGTGCGTGCACATGTTTGCTCTCACGAGTGGCACGACGGCGGCGCGCAAATACATCCCCGTTACTCCCCAATATCTGGCCGATTATCGTCGGGGCTGGAATCTTTGGGGGTTACGCGTGTACCGGGACCACCCGGAAGTGAGATTGCGGCCGATCGTGCAACTCTCCAGCGATTGGGACGAATTCCGCACCGAGGCGGGCATCCCCTGCGGGAGTGTGAGCGGATTGACGGCTACGATCCAGAAGCGCGTCGTCCGCCACGTCTACTGCGTGCCTGCCTGCGTCAGCCGCATCAAGGACACGGCCAGCAAATATTACCTTGCACTGCGCTTGAGCCTGCTGCGTCAGCCGGGGATGATCATCGCGGCCAATCCTAGCACCCTGGTGAACCTGGCACGCTATGGCGACCAGGCAAAAGAGAAGCTTATTCGCGACATCCACGACGGTACACTTAGCCCCGGCCTGGAAGTTCCCGCGGATGTTCGTGCCGCCCTCTCACGCCGGATTGCGCGTCCTCATCGGGCGCGAGCCAGGCAACTGGAAGCTATCGTGCACCGGACCGGAACGCTTTACCCGCGCGACTACTGGCCGGGAAAGTGTCTTCTCGGCAATTGGACCGGCGGCAGCGTCGGCGCGTACATGCGCCACTACCCCCGTTACTATGGCGACCCCATGGTGCGCGACGTCGGTCTGATCGCCAGCGAAGGGCGCATGACCATCCCGTTTGCCGACGACACCGCAAGCGGCGTGCTCGACATAACCAGCCACTACTTCGAATTCATCCCCGAGGAGGAGATCGATAGCCCTCAGCCCGTTGCTCTTTCTGCGCATGAGGTGCAAGAGGGGGGGAAGTATTTCATCGTGCCGACCACGGCTTACGGGCTGTACAGGTACCACATCTCCGATTTGGTGCGCGTAACCGGCTTCTACAACCAAACCCCGTTGGTCGAGTTCCTGAGCAAGGGGGCACATTTCGCCAACATTACGGGTGAAAAACTTTCTGAGTATCACGTCACGCACGCAATGGGGCAAATCCTCCGTGAGTTTGACCTGTCGCTGACCGCCTACAGTGTGGCCCCGTGCTGGGACGAGGAACTCCCCTATTACGGCTTGTTCATCGAAGGGGATGATTTGGCAAAGAGTTCCCAAATCGACTACATAGCCAAGTCGCTCGATCAGCGGCTCAAGCAACTCAATATCGAGTACGCCAGCAAACGAAACAGCCTTCGACTTGGCGAGATTCGTCTGCAACTCCTACCGCCGGGAACCTGGCACCGCTGGGACCGAAATCGCCTGGCCTGCACGGGCGGTTCGTCGGAGCAGTACAAGCATCCTTGCCTCATTTCGGATCCAGGATTCCGGGACACGCTTCCCCTGGAGCAAGAACCGACTCCTGGCAATCTGGATCGTCCTATTCGAGCCGTCAGTTGAATTCCTCCTAACAAGGGCCACAGGCCGCCAGTGCGAAGGCAATCGATTGCATGCCTTGAACTTCGGATTGCTTCAGGCATCGCCCCGTTTTATGCGTTGACCCATCGCAAAGTCCCCCTGCACCCCTCTCCTCTCGGTGCCATGGTCAGTTGCCCTAGCTTCGTACTCTCTCTGACTTGCCGGAACAATGACTCCCTAGTGCTGACGCGCAAAGCCAGTTCCCGAAACTCCCCTGTCAATAATCGTTCGCTACATGTAAGTTACGGGGCGCTGGGCGGCAACAAATCGCGAACTACCACGGGAGTGGGACAAAGACGCCGTCTGGTCTACAGATTGACCCATAGAGTTTGCCTGCAATTCTGGTTCAAACTGTCGAGTCCGAAGGGAAGGAACCTCAGCATGGTTCTCCGCAAGGATGCAATCCCCCTGTTGGTTTGTCTGCTAGTTGGTGCCCTGGTGGGACCAGGCTGCATGGGGCTGACGGGATCTGAGCCCGAGAAGCCCGTCGTTCGCGGCACTGATCTGGGCGGTAGAGCGCCTCAGCTAGCCGACGCCACCTTCGCACCCGATTTGCGCATCCCGCAGCGCACTAACGAACCAAGCACGCCGGGCCGTGGGGCTCAAGAGTTCCAATTGGTAAGTGCGACAGAGATACAGCCCGTAATTCTCACAGACCGAGCGACCTCGACCGAAAGCGAAACCAATGCCACGGCCAAACTCCGCATGCTCTATCAGCAGGCGCTGGAACATTACAACAGCATGGATTCCTATATCGTTCGTTTCCGCCGTCGCGAGCAAATCAACGGGAAGGATAAGCCTGAGGAAGTTATCTACGCCAGGTTCCGAAAGAACCCGTGGAGTGTCTACTTCAAATGGCTGGGTCAAGAAGCAAAAGGTCGCGAGGTAGTGTTTGTGAAGGGACAGTACGATGAGAAGATCCATACGCTGCTCGCTGCCGGTGATATGCCTTTGATGCCTGCAGGCAAGCGCTTCGCCGTGTCGCCTGATAGTCCTCTCGTCATGGCATCGAGCCGGCATTCGATTCGTGAGTCCGGCGTGGGCCCGCTGATCGATCACTTCGGCCGGATGGTCGCAGCGGTGGAGCGGCGAGAGACCCAGCCCGGAGCAGTGAGGTATCTGGGGCGGTTGAAGCGGCCCGAATTTGACGACCCATGCGAAGGCGTCGAACAACGCGTCGCCAGTGGCACGGAGGCGACGCTTCCGCGCGGAGGCACCCGCCTTTGGCTATTCGACCTTGCCAGCAAGCTTCCCACCCTGGTCATCGCGCGGGATGAAACCGGGCACGAAGTGGAGTACTACTGCTACGATCGCTTCGAATGTCCGGTAAGGCTCGATGACGCGGACTTCAATCCTGACAAGCTTTGGAAAGACCGGCGCTGAGCCAGCCGCCAAAGCTAAGCTGCCCCAAATCCCTTTCATCTTATCTATATGACGGTGCGTAATTCGGCAGCATTTGTGGGGCACGTTTTCAACGTGCCGCCCGGCGTCTGGGCACGTTACAAACGTGCCCCACAAACCGCAGCAGCCGATTCACGCACGGCCATATAGATCGGTCGCCCCACCAGCCCTACTGCGAACTCCGAGGCCGAGTCGGCTATGGCGTTTCAGATCTTCCTCCCCCCAGGTGCTTTGCCAGGAAGGCTTCCGCAGCCGCATAGAATTTGAGGCGATTCTCCGGCCGAGCGAAGCCATGCCCCTCGTCCGGGAAAAGCATGTACTCGACCGGCTTGTCGGCCTTTCGGATCGCGGCGACGATTTGCTCGGCTTCCGCCTGCTTGACGCGCGGGTCGTTGGCTCCCTGGGCGATGAGCATGGGGATCTTGATGCGCTCTGCTTTGAATAACGGCGACCGGGACTTGAGGAACGCTTGTTCTTTTTCTGGGTCACCGATGCGCAGCGCCATCATACGCTTCATGGGGGCCCAGTACGGCGGGATAGAGTTCATGAGGGTGAGGAGGTTGGACGGGCCGACAATATCCACGGCGCAGGTGAAAACATCTGGGGTAAACGTCGCGCCGACCAGTGCGGCGTAGCCGCCATAGGAACCGCCAAAGATGGCGACGCGTTTCGGGTCGGCAATGCCCTCCTTGATTGTCCAATGGACAGCGTCGATGAGGTCGTCCTGCATCTTCCCGGCCCATTCGCGATCGCCGGCGTGCAGGAATTTCTTGCCGAATCCCGTGGATCCACGGTAATTGACCTCGAGCACCGCGTAACCGCGGTTCGCAAGCCATTGAGTCTGAGCGTTATAGCCCCAGGTGTCGCGCGCCCAGGGGCCGCCATGCACGGTCAGCACCAGAGGCAGGTTCTTCGCCTCAATGCCGACTGGCAAAGTCAAATAACAGACAAGGTCCAAACCGTCACGGGAGTGGAGGGTGAGTGGCTTCATGGGAGCCAGCTTGTATTTCTCCAGCGCCGGCCGGGCTGCAAAAAGGTGGGTCAGCTTCTTGGTTCCACGATCATAGATATAAAAATCGAGCGGCTGCGTGTCGGCGGAGTAGGCTATGACCCAATGCTGCCAATCTCGGTCTGTTCCGACGACTTCAGGTTCACCTCTGGCGCCCTTCTCCAATACACGCAGATCCTCTTCAATTGTCGGGTTTAAGGCTTTCCACTGGACGCGCTCGCGATCGAAGGCGACCGCTTCGATTTCCCATGTGAGCGGATTGAACAATACATCGCTGAGGTCGGCTCCCGGATTGGATGCGATGACCATCTCCTTGTCGGTATCCAGATCGCGTTTGACAAGGCTTAGGGTGTCGCGTCCCTCGGTCGATTGCATCCACAGGGCTTTGCCATCGGCCGTGAACGAGATAGCTTTTCCATCCGCGTCGTCGGGTCTCCAGCGGACGACGCTCTTCCACGGGCGCTCGGGATTCTCACGATACCGGACTTCGGTGCCGCCATCGGGAATCAGGGCCTGGCACGCGCGGATCTTGAACTTCGGGTCCGCAAACCAATCAACAACGTCCCCGGGATTCTGGGTGTCCAGCGTCATGTTTCCCGAAGCAAGGTTGATTCGATAGACATCGAATTCGCGAGGGGCCCTCTTGTTGAGCGTGGCCAGCATCTCCCCCGGAAAATTACGGTCGACCTTCAGGATCTCCGCGCGGACGCCGGGAAAGGGCGTCAAATCTCGGACTGCGTCGTTCTTGAGATCTACTGCATAGATGTGAAAGTTCTCGTCGCCATCGTTGTCCTGCTCGTAAAGCAAGAGGTCCGGAGCATAGGTCCAGGTATGCATCCGGATGCCTCGCTTCTTATCGGCAGTCACCTTTCGAGCGTCGTTCTTGCCTATTGATTGCACCCAGACCTGTAGCACATCTTTATCGTCGGGCGCCAGGTACGACAGGCGTTTGCCATCGGGCGATAGCCGCGGCGCGCCCCGCACCGGATTGCCAAAGAGAACCTTCCGGGGAATCAGCGGCGGCAATTCGGCCCTGACGGAAACAGAGGGAGCCAGTACAAACGACAAGCCCACCACAAGCAGAACGCGACGCGCCATGGCATCTCCTTCACGTTGATGACGGCGAAGACTTCTCTTTCAATCTACAGTTCGTGGCTCATCGACGACAGGAGGTGCCAGGGGAAGCGGCAGCAATTGTCCTCCCCTCGCCCCGGTACTCCGGCGAGAGGGGAGGTTATTACCTGCCGCTCTCCTTATTGCTGATTTTGTCTTCCTGAGGTAAACTAAGTAAGTAGATACTCTTCACCGAGGGTTGGCCGAATGTCTCGCAAGCCTCCAAAAACAGCTGTGGTCGCCTTCAAGGTCGAGGAAGAATTGGCGGAGTTCCTGAACAAACTCCCCAACAAGAGCGCGTTCATTCGCAAGGCAATTGCAGCTCAGCTAGGGATGGCCTGCCCGCTCTGTGGCGGCAAGGGCGTGGTGCCTCGTGGGGTCCACGATCATTACGCTCCCTTGCTGAGTCAGTTAAATCGGCGCCACTGCGACGGTTGCGGAGACGATCTACCCCTGCCCAGGGAAGCGGGCGACCTGGCCGTCGAAGACCAGGCGCGGCTCGAGCAATTCTTTGGCGGCGGCCCCCTTTACTGTGACGGATGCTACGACAAAGCTGCGGCTTGTGACGACTGCGGCTGGCACATCGCTTCGGACAGAGTTGCCGAGCACCAGCGCTCCGCCCATACCCACGATTCGTAACGACCCGCTTTCGAGAGGGTCTATTCTGCGACAAGCAGGGGCGGCCAGCGCTCGGCGCAGGTCTCTTGACCTCGCCGCATCTGGGACAAAAAGGCGCCTGAACGCGAAATCGGCACTTTGCAAAAATCGCGGAAAACACGCGGTTTTTGGCACCTCCTATGAATATTGAGAATGGCCCCCTCCCGAAATGCCCTGTCGAGACCTCAGAAAGTGTCAAAAACACGGGCTTTTTGCGTGGTGATCATTTTGGGACTAAAAAGTCCCTTGGCGCAAAATGTGTTTGCGAGGCGATTTTCAAGCGATATTAGGGATTCTTTTATTCCTCATTTTGGCACGGGCCGCTTCTCTTGACGAGCCCGATTCCCTGGAAAAATCAACAAAAATGCTCGGCTGGGGATCTCATCGATCACGATGGGACCGGTAGTCTATCCCAGACGTGTCGTCTGGGGTGCGTCCGCGCTGGTGCCAATTTTGACCTTACAAGGCAGCCATTCAGCTGCATAGGTGTCTTGGCAAATCTGCCCAGGCAGATCGAACCCGACAGCCGCAATCGTGTCACGGAACCTAGCCAGGATTATTCATGACCTCATACTAACCCGACGCGTCAGCGAGGGTGGAGACAGGAGCTTCCCTCGCTCACGCGTCGGGCTGGTGGGGCGCGCCCTGCGCCATTTCTCCGGGGCAGCGAATAATCCGGGCTAAGTCAGCGAGCCCGATCTCGCAGCAAGCTCGTGTTGCGTGGTATGCTTGCGGGCCACAGGAAAGTGACAGACAGCTTCCACCTTCAAAGGCCGGTATGCATCTCGTGCCCCAACCTCGGAGGTCATGTCCCCGGCTGCTCGGCATGTTTTCGCGGCCTCAAGGCTGACTTTGCCATTGATCAAACCTGAATGGCCGCGAAGACATGGCACCTGGCGCCGGCTAACCTTGTCGCTGCTGCAGGCGCACCCAGCTAAGCTGAGCATCGCGAAAAAACGGTTCGCGGCCGCACTGTACCCTGCTATTCTCGAAGAAATCGTCTGCGGCGACGGCATTTTAGAGAAGCAGTGATGCGTGGGCCCTGAGAGTGCGATGCTTTCCCAGTTCCTTATTTTCCTATATGTTCCATTGGATCGAAAATCTTCAGCCTCGGCAGTTTCCTTCTGAGCTCCCGAACTCCCGCTTCACTCACAAGAGAGCCGTCTATATTGAGATTCTCTAAGCTTGGCATTTTTATCAAGTGCTCCACTCCGGCATCGCTCACTTGTGTCTGGGCAAGTCCCAGAGAGCGTAGGTGTGGGAGATTTTCAAGATTTTTCAGGCCGGCATTTGTAATCTTGGTTTCGCTAAGTTCAAGCCCCTCCAAGCTTCGAAGGGCGGTCAAATGGGTCAAGCCGGCATCGCTCACCTGTGTCTGGGTCAGTCCAAGTACGCGAAGGTTTGACAGGCTTTCTAGGTTTTTCAGACCGGCATTTGTAATCTTTGTCCCACTGAGGTCGAGACGCTCCAAGCTGGCAAGGTCCTTTAGATGCATTATGCCGGCATCGGTAACGCCGGTTGCCGTAAGTTCGACCCAGCGCAAGCTCTTAAAGTCCTTGAGGTATTCAAGAGCCCTGTCGCTTATTCCCGTACGAGAAAGATCAAGATAGTTCAAAGCCGGCACGCCTTCTAGCAGTCTGATAGTCTCGTCCTCAATCTTAGTCCCCGCCAGTCCAAGCGCAGTCAGATGACTTAGCTTCCGCAAAGGGGCTATCCCCTTCCCTGTCAAAGCTGTATCCCGGAGGTTAAGCTTCTCCAAACCTTCGAGTCCTTCGATTAGCACCATGCTCGCGTCATCGATTTGGGTTTGGTTCAACGCCAAGCCGCGAAGATTTTTCATGCCGCGCAAGCTCTCGAGGCCCTTTCCTGTTATCGGGTTTCCACCGATGTCAAGATCGGCAAGACCTTTGATTTCTCGGATTAGCTGTAAGTCTCGGTCCTTCAGTCCCCGTGAACTGAGCCAAACTTTAACAAGGGGTTTCCCTTTGGGAGTTTCGGTCAACTCCACTCTGCCGCCTAATTCACGAATTGCGGCAATGGCTTTTTCTTCAGAATCATCCGGCACCAGACCTCCGGTCCAACAGACGACCGCAATCCACGATATGCCACTAGCTAGAAAGTTAATGTTCACGCCGTGTCTCCCAGAAGAGCTTTTCGCTTGAAAGATAATTGGTGTCCGTGCATCTTGTCCGCCTGCTTGGGTCGACGCCCTCGAGGCCGCTCGCTCAGGTTCAGGCCTAGGCGCTGGGCCGTGGACTCCACCCAGGACTCCTTTCCATACGGCCGCCCTGTGCTGACGGTTTGACGCACCGCGGACAACTCCTTGTCCGTCAGCGGCGTATGCACCCACTGGCCCCACTACTTTTGACGTGCCGCTTCTGTCTTCCCCAGTTGCTCCCATACCGGCGCCTCAGCAAGTAGGTCCACGCTCTTGCCCAGACCGTGCGCGACATAACTCGACCAGGGATAACTTGCCAGATCCGCTACCATGCCGGCCCGCAGCGGATTGGCTAGGGCGTAGCGCATGACCCTCAGCAGATGCTCATCCTCCTCGATAACGGGGCTCTGGAAACCGGCTTGCCAAACATGCCCCGACGTGCCACGGTCCTTGTGGTAATGCCAGGTGTGTGCCAGCGTGAGCGATTGAACTGCTCTGAAAATAACTGTCTAGGAATGATGCGCTGCGCATCATTATGTTAGTCATTTTCATGCTCTATGGGTGCCGCGCCGCGGTATGACGACTGACACTGATTATCCTATGGCGCAAGAGAAAAGTATCGACTGGTGAGATTTGAAACACATCTGGGAGTCACGGCGTATCGCTCCAAGTAGCCTGGATGTCCTTTATGAGCAAGAAGAGGTGAAGTTCATCGACCGGCGAGGACTCAAAATCGAACTTGTGGTAAAAGGCTTGGGCCGTTTGGTCCTTGGCGTGGACCAACACCGCACGGCAGCCGACGAGATCGGCAGCTTGGAGAGCTCGCAGCAATGCGTCTTTCAGGAGAGCTGAACCGAGGCCCTTGCCTTGCTCCGTGCGATCAACCGCTAAGCGGGCCAGCAGAATGATGGGAATGGGATACCTTCCGAGACCTTTGGCAACGCGATCCGGAACTTCCTCGCGACCGACGGAACCGGCAGCAAGCGTGTAATAGCCAACTACCCGATTATCCTTGGCAGTGACATATGTCCGAGCCGAACGGTTCTTGTGGTTCTGCAGAGCGTATTTGCGGAGATAGTCGTTTAGAGCGGGCGCTCCGCACTCGAAGCTGGTCAGATCATGCTGCTTGGTGAGTGGAATGGGGCTAGGAAGCACCGGTTCCGTTGCCATCGAAAAAGCTCGCTTCCTCGAGCAGTTTCTTGAGTCTGGGGAGAACTCTCGGTGGTGCATCAAGGGCGTCGCAGAATGCTTGCCAACGATCGGGGGGCAGTGCGAAATGGACCTGCATGGATGCAGGGTCGGTCTCAACTGGTTCTTCATCAATGGTGACGGTGACGCGCTGATGCTCGGGTAACTGGACCGCCTGCAAAGGGCGAAAGACGCCGTTTTCGTAGACTGCTTCGACGTGGGTGCTCATGATCCTATCCTCTACGGGCATTGTAGCGCGGCAAAGGGGGGTCTGTCGAGAGCTATCTGCGGCACCCGACGAGCAGACGAGCGCTTTGTTCTTCCGGGAACGAAAATTGGTGTCAGTGCATGTTTTCTGCCTGCTAGGGTCGACGCCAACGGGGTCGCTCGCTCAGGTTCAGACCAAGGCGCTTGGCCGTGGCCTCCACCCAGGAGACTCCTTTCCATACGGCCGCCCTGTGCTGACGGCTCGACGCACCGCGGACAACTCCTTGTCCGTCAGCGGCGTATGCACCCACTGGCGCCAGTACTTTTGACGTGCCGCTCCTGTCTTCCCCAGTCGCTCCCATATCGGCGCCTCAGCAAGCAGGTCCACGTTCTTGCCCAGACCATGCGCGACATAACTCGACCAGGGATAACTTGCCAGATCCGCTACCATGCCGGCCCGCAGCGGATTGGCCAGGGCGGCTACGCGCCGGCGGCCCACGCTGTAAGCGTGACACAACCTAGCCCAAGGTCGCGGCAGCGCACCTTGGGAAACTAGCCAATCCAATGAACACCAACCCTGCAAGGGTTGCACAAAGCCCTGAACCTTGCCGTCGCTTTCGCGAGCGCTCGATAGTGGTCACGAGGTATCGCGTAGAGAACGATGTGAAGTCAGTGACTGCGACAGTGGAGGATTTTCTGCGTTCGTGTGAAACCCTTGCAGGGTTTGGAAAAATGAAGGACCTTCAATCCCAGGGTGCGCCGCCGCGACATACGTCGCGACAGCGACCCTGGGCTACGTTGTGCAACTGCTTCGCAGTAGGAAACTGTCCCGCAAAATTGTGCAGACGCCAATGGCACCTGAACCAGCTCCAGAAAACTCCCGTTTATCCCATCGCAGCCGCTAATCCTGTCTACCTTCTCCGTTTTTTCGCGACCAATTGACCTCCGCATCTTGCGAAAGTCTGCGCCACTATCGTCCAATGGAACTGTAGGTCAAGACGACCCAGTCAAGGATGCATACGCATGGACGCAAACGCCAACGGCCGCGAAGACAAGCCCCTCAGCCTCAAAGAAATCCGCGAGCAGAAACGCCTCATCCGCGCCAAGCTCGAACTGCATCAGCTCAAGAACGCCGAGCGCGTTCTCGAAGCTTCCGCCAACTGGGATTACTGGCTCAGCTCCTACGTCGATCTCCTCGACCGCTATCGCGACGGCGGCCGGCTCGCCTATCCCATCAGCCAACCCACCGACCGCCGCTATGGCCAGAACTGGCCGTTCTGGAACACGGAAACTCAACTCTCGTTGCTGCGTGCTCAAGCACGTCTGTTGTGCACGATGAATGGCTACGCCATCGGCCTTCTGAGCGGCCTGCAAGCCTACGTCATTGGCGACGGCTTCCAGTACCGCGCCGTGGACCGCAAGAGCCAGGGCGACAGCAAGAAGAGCGCCAAGCCTTCTTCCTTCGCACTGAAGGTCCAGGAAATCATCGACGAGTTCTGCGACGTCAATGACTGGTCCGAATGGGAGCGTGAACTCTTTTGGCGCTCGCGCGAAGACGGCGAGTTCTTCCTCCGTTTTTACCCCGACAACGACAATCGCTGCATGACCGTCCGCTGCGTCGAGCCCGAGCAGGTCTCGATGACCGGCGTCCCCGAGGCGACGCAGGAGCACTGGTCGTTCGGCATCCACACCGACCCAGAGGATGTGCAAACGGTCTACGGTTACAACGTCCTCTACATGGCCGACCCTTCCAACCACGCTAACCAAATCCGCGAGGAAGTGCCGATCGAGGAGATTTTGCACTTCAAAATCAACGTCAAGCGCACCGTCAAACGCGGCCTAAGCGACTTCGCCTTCAGCACGCACGACGCGTTCACGGTGGCCGAGAAACTGCGCAACAACATGGCCGAGGGCGCCGCCGTGCAGTCGGCTCTCGCCTACATCCGGCAGCACGAGTCGGCGACGCAAGCCCAGATCCAAAACTTCCTGAACACGCAGCAGATCGACTTCACACGCGCCAACCCGCTCACGGGCCAACAGATCAACTACAAGCAGTTCGAGCCCGGCACCATCGCCGACATTCCGCGCGGCATGCAATACGTGCAACCGCCGGGAGCCGGCAACGCCTCGGGCTTCATCGACATCCTGCACGCGACACTGCGCGGTGCCGGCTGCCGCTGGAATGCCCCCGAATGGCTCGCCACCGGCAGCGGCGCCGACATGGCCTCCTACACCGCCAGTCTGACCGCCCACGCCCCTTTCGTGCGCAGCGCCACGCAGAAGCAGAACGCCTACAAGAAGGCGTTCACGCAGGTCCTGTGGGAAGCGATCGAGTACGCCATCGACTACGGCCGGCTGCCGCTGGACACGCCCCACCTAATCGACATCCAATGCGAAGCCCCAAGCATTCTCGCGCGCGACGAGCGCGACGAAGCGCAAGCCAACCAGATCCGCGTCACCGACGGCTGGAAAAGCCGGCAGACCGTGCAGCAGGAAGAGGGCCTCGATCCCGAGCAGGAGATGCAAAACATCGAAGCGTACAACGAACGCTTCGGGCAGGGAAGGCAGGTTGGAGGGAGCGGCAGGTCGGGGCCGGTTCCAGTCCAGGAACACAACTTCAATCCAAGTCAACTCCGGGACAGATTCGGCAAATGGACGAAGGCTAGTGACGAAGACGACGTAGGAGCAGGCCACAAAGATGAGAACCCTACGGGCTCCATCGAGTTCCTTCCTGCGGGGATGGAGTTAGTCGTAAATGCGACGGCTGACGAGCATGATACCAAGACACAATATCGTCAAGCCAGCAAGTCCAGCATTCAGCCCACGATACCTACGGACGGCCGTCTGCTCCCTGGCCGAACGATCGACAAAATGGTCGAGCGCGGCCAGGCAAAGCGCCTGTCGCCAGACAACTATGTCTACGTCGTTCAAGACGCCCCGGGCGGTGGTTTCCAACTGATCCTGCTGAAGAGCTGGATCACCCATAGGAAAGAAATCACGCTCACGGATGAGACCGTTCACAAGATAATCCTATACCAAGTCGTCGATATCCAAACAGTCCCCTTTCCTGGAGGCGACCGCGAGGCTGTCAAAGAGCGCTTCCAAAGGCAGAGATTGGGACAGCTCCACCTCGATGTTTATCGCAGCGGCGTCAACATCGTAGAGGCGGTCGCCAAGCTAGCCGACGAACTGATTACCACGCCGGCACCTCTGAACGAACAAAACGGCCCCGAAGCTTACCGCCAAGGCTTATGCGTTGGTCTTTATGAGTTCGGCAAGGAATCGCTGGGCGGACTGGCGCAACTTCCCGAAATGTTCGCACATCCTCAAGAAGTAATCGACAACTTCAAGAAACTTGGAAGCGTTCTCCTCAACGGCCTGAAGGACCTCGATCCCGAGGCCCTGAGGGCAATCGACAAAGACCTATACCGTCTAGTGACGGCGGACGAGGCTCATCCTCTCACCGAGTGGGAGCGAGCCCGGCTGACGGTGCGCGTGACCTTGCGTTACGCCCTCCTGATCGAGGGCGGCGTCAATGCGGCCAAGATGGTCGGCCAATTAGGCAAGAAAGCCATTGGCAAGGCGGAAGCGCTTGCGCAAAAGATCGTCCAACAGGTCAAGAAGGGAGAGTTTCCCAGGAATGCCAGGGCTCCTCTGGAACCGCCAAAGGCCCCTAAGGTCGGTGGTATCTCAGGAGACCAGGACCCCATACCAAAAAATGGCGCGCCGAAAGATTTACCACAGTACAAGCCCCCAGGGAAACGCCGTAGCCTTTGGGATATAAAATCAATCAAGGGAAGAGGGCTGGAGGCTGAAGAAAGGCTGGGAGGCAGAACCGGGCTCCATGAAGACTTCCCCGTAATCGACAGGTTTGAGAATGGAACTGCCACCAGCGTCAGGACGATGAATTTACGTGACAGTAGTTATCAGAAACCTTCACGAATCACTAGTAGGGGTGAGAAATGCATCGATGAGGTTTCGGCCTTCGCTACGCGGGAAAATGTAACATATGCAAAACGGACGATATTCCGGACAGACGTCAAACAGAGAGCATTGGACCTGGTTGTCCCTCAGAATGCGACCCCCGCACAGAGACAAGCTCTCCAGGGGCTTATCGAGTACGGGCAGCGACTGAAGCCGCCCGTGAGTGTGAGAATCGTGGAGATGGAATAATGAAACTGGCACACATTTACGAGCGTGCAGACGCATGGTACATTCAGCCGTCTTCAAGGGCCATTACCGGTCTCTGGGTTGGAACGCCCCCAGCAGTTCGGATCGGGCGGCACGAGCCGAGACTGCGCAGGTATGAGGTGGCCTTTCAGGCATTGAGCAAATCTCGACAGGGGGTCCCGCTTCCCAAGCCGGAAGATAACTTGGTTGTCGGAATATTGCAGATGGCAAATGTAAAGTCCTGGTCCGCATTCATGAGAGCTGCCAAATGTATTTCATTGGAGCTGGAAGACGGCCGACTGAGCATCGTCCCTCACAGCAAGCTGGGTTCAAAAGGAGCATTGGAATCGATCTCCGAAAAAACCATTGTGATGCCCGCCGATGCGTCGCCAGAGGAAATCGGCGCGGCGATGGAAGAGGCATTCACTCGCTGTCAATGAAGCGGGCTGACAAATCCATAGCAGCGTTGTTCGCCAGAAGGGATTAGAACAGGCCCGGCGTTGCGCTCCGGATCTCGGCATGCGTTAATTGAGGAATGAATGAACGAACTAGAACGCCGGCTGACAGAGCTGCACATTGAGCCAATCGGCATTGGACCTGGTCGTCCCGCCGAATGCGACTTCCGCACAGAGACAGGCTCTCCAGGGACTTATCGAGTACGGGCAGCGACTGAAGCCGCCGGTGAGTGTGAGAATTGTGGAGATGGAATAATGAAAATGGCAGACATCTACGAACGTGCAGACGCATGGTACATTCAGTCGTCTTCAAGGGCCATCACGGGTCTCTGGGTTGGAACGCCGCCAACAGTTCGGATTGGGCGGCACGAACCGAGACAGCGCCGGTATGAGGCGGCCTTCCAGGCATTGAGCGAATCACGACAGGGGGTCCCGCTTCCCAAGCCCGAAGATAACTTGGTTGCCGAAATATTGCACATGGCAAACGTAAAGTCCTGGTCCGCATTCATGAGATCTGCCAAATGCATCTCATTGGAGCTGGAAAACGGGCGACTGAGCATCGTCCCTTACTGCAAGCAGGGTTCAAAAGGAGCGTTGGGATCAATCCCCGAAAAAGTCATTGAACTGGCGGCCGATGCGTCGCCAGAGGAAGTCGGCGCGGCGATGGAAGAGGCATTCACTCGCTGTCAATGAAACTGGCTGGCAGATCCATAACCACATTGTTGGCCGAAAGGAGTTGGAACAGGCCCGGCGTTGCGCTTTGGATCACGGAATTCCAAGCCATTTCGAAAAGGTGGTCGAGTCGTGAACCAATTCAGCTTTGCAGGAACTTGGGAGGATTCCTGGGATATCCTGCAGGAAATCTTGCGGGCAGGGGATGTTACTCTCATTCCCGACATGAACTATGATCGACCCACGCCGTTATGCTTCACCGCGCTAGATGACGCGGTCAAGAAGATCCTCAGAGATCGGCGCAATCTCTACCTGTGGGGCCGCGCTTATTCCTTATTTCCCCCTCATCTCGAAAGGATTGAAGAAGGACAAGCTGCTGGAAAGTACTATGTCTCACTCTCGCGCCAAGGACCAGGCTTAGAATTGACCCTGCCTCCATGTTACCAAGAAGGCGGAATTCTGCACGTCGGACCGGGTACCCTTTCAGGCACGCCCCACACCTTCAACCCGGAGACCGGCATTTGGGAAGCGCCCTCGGCGGCCCTGAGGGCTGGATTCTCAAGCATCAAAGCCCGTATGAAGCGCCACCTAGTGAAGTTCAATAAGCCTCCCCAGATCTGGATTGGAAAGGATGCACTCATGCGTGTCAAAAAGAAAGACGCTCGAATTACTGGCTTCGAACGGTAGCTCGCTGAGGGACTGCAACGCGCCAGGCACCAACCACAGTCAGTCCGCAATTTATCCGCCCGCTTGGGTGGACGCCAACGGGGTCGCTCGCTCAGGTTCAGGGCAAGGCGCTTGGCCGTGGCCTCCACCCAGGACTCCTTTCCATGCGGCCGCCCTGTGCTGACGACTCGTCGCACCGCCGACAACTCCTTGTCCGTCAGCGGCGTATTCACTCACTGGCGCCGGTACTTTTGACGTACCCCTTCTGTCTTCCTCAGTCGCTCCCATACCGGCGCTTCAGCAAGCCGGTCCACGCTCTTGCCCAGACCGTGCGCGACATAACTCGACCAGGGGGTGGTATGTAATGGTGACAGGCACCCAAAGTCAAGCGAGACCGTCGCGTCTTAAATCTGGACTTCATGCCGGTGTGGGTGTACATTGGGTTAACAATGGAGATTGACAGACGCCATGCACCAGACACCCACCGGGCGGTCCCAGGCAAAGGAAACGCGCTTCAGCGTTCGCGTTAAACCGGCACAGAAAGCGGTGATTGCGCGGGCAGCACGGCTCCGGCATACCACGCTCACCGACTTTGTCGTTGATAATGCCTTTCAAGTCGCCAGCCAAGTGGTCGCCGAGGAAACGCAATTCCAGATGACGCCCAAGCAATTCAGGCAATTTTGCCGAGCCCTCGACGAGCCGCCGGCCAAGAACCTTAAAGCGATGCAGAGGCTCCTCAGCGAGCCGAGCGTTCTTGATGAGTGAGTACAGCCCGGTCGCACTTCTGGAAGCCCGCCACGACCGGACCCAATTCGATTGCGGCACGGAGGCGCTCAACATCTACCTCAAACAGTTCGCGCTGCAGAACCAAAAGAAGAGCATCGTCCGAAACTACGTGACGTGCCGCGGCATGCAACCCTGCGAGAAACGTGATGAAGCGCGGCTTACCCCAGGGTCATTCGTGCGCTTCAGAGTTCGATCGGCAAAATCTGCGAATGTCGGAATCGTTACGCGGAGGAAACCAAGAACAAGGTGAAGAGCGTTGCATCGACGTCAAGGCTTGGGCCAACCGACGGCTGAAAGTACCCGCCACCACTGTCCTGGAGGCAAAGTTGGTAGAATGCTCGCATGGCAACTGCCTCGCCGGGTCCCCCGACTCCTGCGGAACGTCGCGCCCGGCGCAACCGTGCAGCCCGTATCACACGGCAACTTGGGTTCGTCGGCAGAGTCGAATATCGGCACGTTTACAGCCAGTCAGGCGGCGCCCAGTACGGCCGCGGCAATACGCCCGAAGCAGATTTGCTCACCGTCTATGCCGAAGCGTTCGAGCGCGATGCCGACCCGGAGGATTTTTCTCTCGAAGCAATGATCGCCCATGAATGCGGCCATCAAATCCTGGCCCGGCACCCGCGGATAGCAAAGCGAGTTGCAGGGATATCGGAGGCGAGTGAAGAGATCCTGGCGTCGCTTCTCGGCGCCATGATTTGTAACGCTGACGCCGACCGGGTCACGTTGTTCGCCAAGGCCACTGCCGAACTGCTCGACCGTGGCCAGAGTGCCGAGTCGGCAAACCGGCAGCTTCAGAACTTGTGGGATCTGTTGGAGACGCTCTTATGATCGGTACAAAAAAGCTGAGCACGATTCGGAAACAAATTGAAAACGCATATGCTTCCAAGGGCGCGGACCCAATTCAGCGCCTAGAGAGACAGATTGCCTCGGCCAAACGCAAAGGCGACCGCACCGAGGTAATGGAAGGCCTCAAGCGATTCCTGGAATCGCCCCGGAAGCGGCAACATCGCAAGCCTGGCGTTGGGGGCAAGAACGTGAGTCCAGCGGGGCGGCGCCAGTAGGTGAGCAATTTGGCAACAAATTGGCAACAGCACTGCCCGTGCGACCGCAACGCGACCACAATGCGACCAGGCGCGGTGTCGCCGTAAGTAGTTTCATATCGCCTGGCTCATTCGACATCCGAGATTCTTCTTGGCCAACCAGCCGCTGCAGCTGACCGAGGCCGAGGGAAGGACGCGTCGCCAGGTAGCGAAACTGAATCAAGCCTCAATGAGCCAACAGCTCCACGAGCAGAATCCGGCTCGACCCGTGCCAGTCCTCCTCCTGTTCGCAGAGTCCGAGTTGGACCGGATGATCGTGAGCATCTTCAAGCTGCTCCTGCATGCTCGTGGGGGACTTGTCACAACTGAACGCCAGGTGCCTCACATGCCCACGGAGTACCGTGGGCATGGCACGCGGCAGAAGCAGAACGCCGACAAGAAGTCGTTCACGCAAGAAACGAAAAAACCCGGCTGGCGTCGTTGCGAGCCGGGTCCCTTCATCGTGCGGCAGGAACTTGAATCAAATTCGGCAGCCAATCGAGGCTAGAACTGGTCCAGCAGGAAGTGGGTGCCACTGTAATAGCGTTGCGGTTCCCACCATTCGTAGCGCCAGTTGGGCTCCCGAAATGGTGGCAAGGACATGTAGGCTGGTGCTGGTCGGTAGGGGCTCCCGACCGGCTCCGGCCATTGCGGTCCCTGGCTGGGCCAGTAGTTGTGCGGGAAGAAGTAGTAAGGATAGTGCGTGAAGCGATTCGGATCGAATCCCTGGGCATGCGCGGGTCGGGCGACCACCATGCAGGCACCGAGCGCCAACCCTCCCAGGAGCAGGGTGGGTAACCATCTCTGGAACATCATCCGTCCTCCTAGACGAACTCAGCCATTTGCATCCGTTCCATTCCGCTCGAAGTTTACCCCACAAGTCTCGAACCTGCGGGGCCGGAGAAAGGCGAGAAACATAAAAAGACACCTGGAACGTATTTCTGTGTCGTTTGCGTAGACTTTTCTCACTGTAGTTCTTTTGCTCAGACGCTGGGTGTGGACTCGCTCCCATGAGTGAAACCGCCGTTTATGACAATCCACTGGTGACGCGCTATGCCGGCAAGGAAATGGCGCAGCTTTGGGGACCGCAGCGCAAATTCAGCACGTGGCGACGCCTGTGGTTGGCCCTTGCGGAGGCGGAACATGAGCTGGGTCTCGTGGCCGACGACGGCGCGACACCGCGCATCAGCGACACACAGCTAGCCGCGATGCGTGCCCATCTGGACGACATCGATTTTGCGCGGGCCGACGCATTCGAGCGGCGTTTTCGACACGACGTCGTCGCTCATATCCACACGTTCGGCGAAGCTTGCCCGGAAGCCCGGGACATCCTGCACCTGGGGGCCACAAGCTGCTACGTCACGGACAACACCGACCTGATCTTGATGCGGGAAGGACTTCAAATCCTGTGCAATTCCCTCGTTGGCGTCACCGACGCCCTTGCGACGTTCGCGGAAAAATGGCGCCACGTGCCGACGCTCGGCTTTACCCATTTCCAGCCGGCTCAGCTGACGACCGTCGGTAAACGGGCTTCTCTCTGGTGCTACGACTTCATCCTGGACTTGCATGAGCTGGAACATCGAATCTCCACCCTGCGCTTTCGGGGCGTGAAGGGCACCACCGGCACGCAAGCAAGCTTCCTGGCGCTCTTTGGAGGAAACGACGAGAAAGTCCGCCAGCTCGATCTCCTCGTTGCCCGCAAGATGGGCTTCGAGGCTGTCTATCCTGTAACGGGGCAGACGTACACGCGCAAGGTGGATAGCCAAATCCTCGATGCGCTCTCGGGCATCGGCCAGTCGGCCCACAAGTATGGGACCGACATCCGCCTGCTATCTCATCGCCAGGAGGTCGAGGAGCCCTTCGAAGCGGATCAAGTCGGCTCCTCGGCCATGGCCTATAAGCGAAATCCCATCCGCTCCGAGCGCATGTGCGGAATTGCCCGCTTTCTCACGTCCTTGGTGGTTAGCACCGCACAAACGGCGGCAACGCAATGGTTGGAGCGGACGCTGGATGACAGCGCCAACAGACGCCTGAGCCTCCCACAGGCATTCTTGGCGGCCGACAGCGTGCTAAGGTTGGCAGCGAACGTTTCGCAAGGCCTGGTCGTCAACCCCGAAGTGATTCGGGCCAGCGTGCTGGATGCCCTCCCCTATATGGCGACGGAAAACATCCTCATGGCCGGGGTGGCCCGGGGAGGCGACCGCCAGGCGTTACACGAGCTGATCCGCAAGCATAGCCACGCAGTGACCCAAGAACTCAAGACTGGTGTGAGAAAGAACGACCTTGTAGAACGACTGCGAGCTGAGCCGGCCTTCCAAGATGTCGATTTCGATCGCATTCTGGAACCGCGGAATTTTGTGGGGCGCGCCCCTCAGCAGGTCGAAGAATTCTTGCAGCAGGAAGTTGCCCCGATTCGCCTACGGGATGCTTCCAGCTCCGGACGAAGTGTTGAGGTCTCGCTCTAGGACGCCCGGTGCTGCGAATCCCGCCATTGGCGACTATATGGCTGTGCGTGAATCGGCTGCTGCGGTTTGTGGGGCACGTTTGTAACGTGCCCAGACGCCGGCCGGCACGTTGAAAACGTGCCCCACAAATGCTGCCGAATTACGCACCCTCATATAGATCACGGCCGTTAACCGATGCCGGCTTCTTTACCTTGGTTTATGCGTCCTGTTTGCGTCCCATTTGCGTCCTGATCCTCGGTGCGATAGGTTTCTTCGCTTGGAGAAATATCGGTCTTGGTGGCGATCTCGCAACTCGGCCGCAGAACTTCCACCCGAAATGAAAGAGGCCCAAGGCTCAATTCGTCGCCATGATGGAGTTGCGTTGGCATCGATACCCGGCGACCGTTCACAAAGGTGCCGTTATAGGACTCCAAGTCCTGGATCAACACATTGCCATTCTCCTCCGTGAACCGGCAATGCTGCCTGGAGACGAAGGCCAGTGGCAAAGCCCGATCGGTTTCTCGGTCGCGGCCCAGAACGAAAGGGTAACGATCGATAGAAATTTGCTCGATGCCGTCCCAACAGCCGGAGACAATCAGCTTCATCGTCATGGACAAAACCTTGAATCATGGTGGAACTCAAAACCACGCTCCTGCATACAGTTACAATTAGCGTGCCAGGCCCAAAACAATCGCGTTCTCTTTCAGCGCAAGAAACTTGTGATCGTCATAACATATGCTGAAATAATGACTTATGAATTGGTGATGGCTGGGGTCAGCAGCCGCCTTTAGGCGCGGTTGGGAAAGAGCTGTACGCTTCTGCAACGGAAGTGTCTTGAGTTGCACGGGGGTGCGTCACGGCAAGAAGTCAGTTGGTCCTGCCGCCTTCTCTTTGGATCCACGTGAGTTCGGTCCACTTCCCCAGTGCAGGAAGAGCAAGATTTTCGCCTATCCTTGGCTTATTGCCTAGTTTTGAGCCATACTTATTGCGCGAGACGGCGCGAAGGCTGCGCAAAGGGCATCGTCTAGCATCTTGAACCTCGCTCAGGTTCCTCCCGTCCTGATCGCTCCACATGACGCCAGCGCGCACGCTGGTTTTTGCGAGAGGCTGCTCGATGGTGCGATCTTGGCCAAAATCCAGACTTTCCTTGCTGGCGGCGATTGCTGCCCGCATCGTCGTCTTGTTGGTGCCGGCTGCGCTCCTTTGCCTGGGCGTCGTGCGGACTACAGGCAGTTCACAGGCCGTTCTGGCTGTTGGGGCGGCATTCCAACTCCTGGTGTGTGTCCTCACGTTCGTTACAGGGCGAAGCTGGAGGCAACCCCTCGCGCCCTCAGTCATCACGCTGTACCTGATTTCTCTGGGTTGGCTTTGGCTTGGAGCATCCAATCTGGAGGATTGGTACCCTCACTTTGCCCAGGCAGTGTTGCTGATCGTGCCGCTGGCGGTATTCGCTTTCCAAGCCCTAACCAACTCGGGCGCACCAGTCCGTCGGCGGGCCGTGCTCCTGGCAGAGCGTCTGGCGCGCCGAAAGGATTGGCCGACCGATCTATTCTCTTGCCGCAATCTGCCAGAGGTCAAGGCGCTCAGGGAAGCGTTGCATGGCGACGCCACGCCTGCGCTCAAGCTGCTGTTCAACACGAACGTCCATGTACAGGTTGCAGCCTTAGCGGCGCTAGAGTTTCGCAAGAATTGGCGGCCGGGACAGGCGGAGCTTGTGCTGGGAGTTGCCCAGAGATCTCCCGAGCCCGCCATCCGCGCTGCTGCTGTCAGCGCACTGGCAAACGTCGATGACCGATTGCTCGTTGAAGCGCTGGCAGGCTTCCTGTGCGATCCAGCGCGCGATGTCCGTCGCGCAGCCACCGAAGCCGTGCTCTGGGATAGCGAACACCGTTGGTCCTGGATACGCCTTTCGGTCCGGGAAGCGCTCGCGGATCCGGCCCAAGAAGGGGACGGGCCCCTGCAGTTCGAAGGGCAGACACTGCCCGCCGAGGCGGTCACCGACCTCAACGGCTGGGCGTCGGAAAAGGGCATCCTGGCTGTTCGGGCCAATCAAACGCTTGGAGCGCACTATGGAAAGCTCCTAAATGAGTACCCGGACCAGGAGTTGGTGGCGGCCCTTCAGACGCAACTGGCCAATGTGCACACGCCCCCTGCCCTGCGTATCGAGTTGGCCAATCTCTTGCGCGCCCATGGGAATTGGAACGACAAGATTCTTACGGGAGTACTCGACTCGGGCAACCCGGCTCCATTGCGGCTGATTGCTGCCGAGGCTTTGCTGGCGCGTGGCCCCGACGGGCGAGCGCTCACCGCCCTCGCCGATATCGCCCGCGTCCCCAATCGCGAGATCGCCCTGGCTACGGCAGTGGTCGTACAGCGCTACCTATCGGTGGATTTGGGTCTTCCTCTCGATCAACCCCTTCCGGCTCTCCACACGCGCCATGCCGCTGAAATCACGCGCCGCGTCATGCTCTGGGCGGCCCAGCATGAGAACAGCATGCTTTCAACAACCTAAGGGGAAATAGCCTGCCACACTCGTGAGAGCCAGCAGCAGATACCTTCCATTCAACGGAAGGCTATGTGTCCACTCCCAGCCCATCCACCACCCGGCTGATCGATTTACAGCTGGCAATTCGATTGATTTGGATGATTCCGCGGTCGTCAAAACCCACGGCTTGGCGCAGCGAGAGCGGCAACTCAGAATAGGGCAGCACACCAAAAAACTGAAGGTGCGTATCCGAATGGCTTCTGGGGAAAGGCTGAGGGGTGGCGCGCTGTGGGCTGCGGTGCCGTATGCTCGACAGCGCGCCGAAACTTCATTGCCGTTCTCCGCCGAGTGCAAGGCGCAAACTGCATCGCCGCATTGCTTTAGCTCTGGATCCGTCTGAGGAGGCAGTAGCGCGCGAAACCAGCTCATCAAAGGCGCCCCGTCTTTGGTTGGTGAACTCACTACCAGTTCAAAATCGAAAATCGAACTTGCAATCTAGCTCGGGACTGATACATTCATTTGATCACAGATGGTTAAATATTTAGATAGGTTAGGCAGGAGTTGTACGCGGCGGAGGCGGCGAGGAAGCAGATGACCATTACGAAGGACCGCAAGACGCAAATCATCGACGATTACCGGCGTGAAGCGACAGACACAGGTTCGCCGGAAGTGCAAGTAGCTCTGCTTACGGCTCGAATTGCTGAATTGACAGAGCACTTGCGGTCCCACAAGAAGGACCATGCCAGCCGGCGCGGACTGCTGATGATGGTCAGCAAACGGTCCAGTCTGCTGACCTACCTTCGTAACAAGGATCGCAACCGCTATCTTTCACTGATCAGTCGGTTGGGCCTGCGTAAGTAGAGGGAAGAGCGGCGACTCGAATTGAAGCTGTCGTAGTGATCGGTTTCAGCTCGCTTTTTCTTCTTTTTTCTCCGCTCGTGTCCCACTCTTTGTCGGTACGCGTGAGGAATGAACCGTGCAGGCATGTCAAGTAGAACGTCCCTTCGGTAGTGAAAATCTAATCATCGAAACGGGCAAGCTGGCCAAACAGGCGCATGGCGCCGTCGTGGTCCGCTACGGCGACACCGTCACACTCGTGACCGCCGTCGAAGGAGAGGCGGACGAAAGCCGCGATTTCTTCCCGCTTGTCGTTGATTATCGTGAAAAAACCTATGCCGCGGGCAAGTTTCCCGGCGGCTTCATCAAGCGCGAAGGCCGGCCAACTACCAAGGAAATCCTGACCTCGCGTCTCATTGATCGGCCGATCCGCCCATTGTTTCCCGCATACTATCACAATGAAGTGCAAGTCATGGGAGCCGTGCTCTCGGCTGACAAGGAGCACGACCCAGACATTCTTTCGATGATCGGTTCCAGTGGTGCTCTGTTCCTCTCCCAGATTCCTTTCTTCAAGCCGACTGGGTCCGTCCGCGTCGGCAGAATCAACAATGACTATGTGTTGATGCCAACGCACAGCCAACTCGAAGAGAGTGATTTGGATTTGATCGTCTCCGGCACTCGAGACGGCATTACGATGATCGAGGGCTTTGCCCGCGAAATGTCCGAAGAAAACATGGTGCAGGCGATCCTGTTCGCGCATCAGCATGTCAAGGAACTTGTGGACATGGTCGAAGAGCTGCGCCACAAGGCAGGCCTGGAACCCAAGGTCGCTCCTCCCACGCCGGCTGAGAATCCTTTGATCCAGATTTTCCGCCAGCGGTTTGGCAGCGAATTTCGCGAACGCAAGCAGACAGCGGGCAAGAACAATCGGGCGGACAGTATTCGTGAGCTGCGCGACAAAATCTACGCCGAATATCTGCCGGAAAACGGTACGCCAGCGTACACGCCGGAACAGGTTGCAAGCGCTTTCGAGAGCCTCCAGGAACGGGCAATTCGTGACCTCATCCTCGAGGGCAAGCGCATCGACGGCCGGTCGCTCCGCCAGCTTCGCAATATCAGCTGCGAAGTGGGTGTGCTGCCGCGGACGCACGGCTCGGCGATTTTCGCGCGCGGTGAAACCCAGGCGCTGGTCACCACCACGCTTGGCACGGTTAGCGACGAACAGCGCGTCGATGGACTAGGCGAAGAGTACAGCAAGAAGTTCATGCTCGACTATAACTTCCCACCGTTCAGCGTGGGCGAATGCCGTCCGATCCGAGGGCCGGGCCGTCGCGAAATCGGCCACGGTGCCTTGGCCGAACGCAGCCTGAAAGCTGTCATACCTGGTCCCGACAAGTTCCCGTACACGATTCGAGTAGTGTCGGATATCTTGGAATCAAACGGTTCCAGCAGCATGGCCAGCGTGTGCGGCGGCACACTTTCCATGATGGATGCCGGCGTGCCCATCTCGGATCCGGTTGCCGGCATTTCGATCGGTCTGGTCAAGGAGAGCGATCGCTACGTTTTGCTTACCGACATCATGGGTGACGAAGACCATTACGGCGACATGGACTTCAAAATTGCCGGCACGGGCCGGGGCGTCACGGGAATCCAGCTCGACCTCAAGATCGACGGAATTAACGACGAGATTATTCGGGCCACTCTCGACCAGGCCCGAGAAGCCCGGCGTGAAATCCTGAAACAGATGTTATCGACGTTGCGGCAGCCACGGACGCAGATTAGCTCTTTCGCCCCGCGTTTGATCCAAATCCATATCAATCCTGAGAAGATCGGCCTGCTCATTGGGCCGGGCGGCAAGACCATCAAGGGCATCCAGGAAACCACGGGTGCCAAGATCGATGTGGATGACGATGGGACGGTCTCTATCTCACACATGGAGGCGGCTTTTGCAGAGGCTGCCCGGCAGAAAGTCGAAGCGCTGACGGAAGAAGTGCGCGTTGGCAAGATTTACGAGGGGCGAGTCACCTCCATCAAGGACTTCGGCGCCTTCATCGAGATCCTGCCCGGTCGCGACGGACTGTGCCATATCAGTGAACTGGATGACAAGTACGTCGATAAGGTCGAAAATGTCTGCAAGGTCGGCGACCACCTGCAGGTCAAGGTGATCGCCATTGACGATCAGGACCGTGTGAAACTCTCAAGGAAGGCGATCCTTCGGGATCAACGGCCTCCTGGGGCCGCTGGCGAGCAGCCGCCTCAGCAAGCCCCTCCTCGCCGGCATGCGGAACCCGGACCTCGTCTCAGCGAAGGGCCGCGCCAGGGTGATTCAGGGCCGCGCAGGCGCCCGGATGCTCCCGGTGGAGAAAACTCGGATGCCGGAAGGCGATAAACGCCGCCGAGAGCACGAGGTGTACGCCGAGTTGGCCGAATTGGCTGGCAGCTTCATTCACGAGATCAAAAACCACCTCAGCACCCTCGGGCTCAATCTGCAGCTCCTCTTGGAGGATTTTCAGGATCCTCAATCGCAGCGGGAGCGGCGCGCGCTGGAACGCATTCAGCGCCTGCAGACCGAGTGCCATCGGCTTGTCGACGTCTCGAATGATTTCCTCCGCTTCGCTCGAGTTGGTGACGTGCATGTGGAGCCGTGCAACTTGATCGAAATCGTCGAGGAAATGATCGACTTCTTCGGACCGACTGCGCGACAGGCAAATATCGAAATCAAGAGTTATCTCCCTGCTGATCTGCCGCTGGTCCCCCTCGACAGGGAGCTGTTCAAGCAAGCCCTCCTGAACTTGATGCTGAACGCGGAACAGGCGATGCCCGAAGGCGGCGAATTGACGATCCAAGCTGTGCGTGAGCCCAGGCATGTATGCCTCAGCCTCATCGATAACGGCAAGGGGATGGACGCGGAAGTGCTAGCGCGTGTGTTTCGACCCTTTTTCTCGACGAAACCAGGTGGAACCGGGCTCGGCCTGCCAACGACTCGAAAGATAGTCGAGGCGCTCCGCGGTTCCATCGAGGTGCAAAGTGAAGTTGGCCGCGGGACCAAATTCACGATCCGGCTGCCTGTGGATCTACTTGATGCAGCGGCCGAAAAGCAGTGACGAACTCATGAAGACGCTTGCGAACCTGAACGGCGAAATCATGCCCCTGGCCGAGGTCAAGATCTCTGCCCTCGATCGAGGTTTTCTCTTCGGCGACGCAGTTTACGAAGTGCTCCGAGTTTACCAGGGCAAGCCCTGGCTCCAGCGGGAGCACTTCGAACGCTTACAGCGCAGCCTCAAGGCGATTCGCATGCCGGGGATCGACCTGCAAGAGTTGCGTAAGCGTGTGCTGGAAACGATTGCTGCCGGCGGTTTCGCCGAGGCGACCGTTTATATCCAGATCACGCGAGGCGCCTACCTGCGTTCGCATGCATTCCCGGCCGAGGCGACGCCATTGGAATTCCTCTATGTTCAGGAACTCCAGGACGTTTATCGAGAGTCGAGGCTCAGTGGTGTCGCCGTGATTACGCATCCCGACATCCGCTGGGCTCGGTGCGATATCAAGTCCACCAATCTCTTGGGAAACGTTCTCGCCATGCAAGCAGCCAAGGAAGCAGGCTGCTTGGAAGCGCTCTTGTACTCCCCCGACGGCACGGTGACCGAGGGGACTCACACAAGTCTCTTTGGCGTCAAAGGCGACATGGTGCTCACTGCTCCCAATAGTAACGCCGTCTTGCCCGGCATAACGCGTGCTCTGGTTTTGCGGTTGGCCAAGTCCGCAGGCATTCCGGTGCGCGAGCAGATCCTGAAAAAGGACGATTTGGGCGGGGTTGCAGAGCTGTTTTTGACGGGCACGACCGCGGAAGTGTTACCAGTCGTTCAGGTCGATGGCCGGCCGGTCGGGGACGGGTGTCCAGGGCCTTTCACGCGTCGCCTGCAACAAGCCTATGCTGAAGCGGTTGCTGCCTTTGTTCTTGGCTCTGTCGAACCGGCCTGACCCGTTCTCTTCCGCCGACCTGCCCCTTCCGGTGCTTATTCTCACAGCTTTTGCAAGTCTTGCGTTTGCGGCAAATCGTCAAGGCTCTTCAGGTCGAATAGCTCCAGAAAGCGTGCTGTCGTGCCGTAGGTCACTTCGCGCCGGTCGGCTTCGCCGCGCTGGGCGATTGCGACCAACCCACGGCGGACGAGTTGGCGGAGCAACCCTCCGGATTCAATACCTCGAATGCTGTCAACCTCCATCTTCGTCACCGGTTGGCGATAAGCGACCAGCGAAAGAACGTCGATCGCTGCCGGGGAGAGACGTGCCTCCTTCGCTTGTCCATAAAGCCGGTCGACGACCGGCCGGAAGCGCGGTCGCAGGGTGACGATGTAGCCGTGGTCCTGAACCTGAACGTGGTAAGGGCGCCCCTGACGACGGTACGTGAGGTTGAGATCGTCAATGGCGTCCTTGAGTTGTGCATCGGTCAGGCCCCGAACCGCCGCGTTGGCTCGGTCCAGCGTTAGGGGGCCTCCGCCCACAAAAAGGAGCGCCTCAAGGATGCGCTCAACCGCAGGCGGACTCGCCGTAGCCTCGCCCTGGGGTTCTGGACCCGCGCACTCCGGGGCCGATGGGACGTCAACTTCCCAAGCCTGGCCGTCCAGAACAGCGCCATAGCTTCGTGCCATTTCTGTGACCGATTCAGGATTTAAGGGTGGGTCTTCTTCTGGTGAATTTGGCATGGGTCGGGCTATCCTTGGACAACGCGCTTTAATCCCGGCGGGCGCTCGTTCTGGCCATAATCAGCCGCTGCCTCGCCGGGTAAACTTCTCGCGATGGTGCTGATCGTAGTGTTATTGTCGGACGAAAGGGCCCTGTCGTGTATGCCGGCTGCTCCATTTGACTCAGACTAATTCGGTCCTATCTTTGCCGTAGAAGCGCTATCGCTTCTGCGCCAATAACTTGCGACGCAGAGACGAGAGTTTTGTTCAGAGTGAAAGCCGGCATGCTGGCCGGGATTGGAACAGCACTCCGGACAAACCACCAGCCAGAACCCAGGAATCAGCAGCCGGGAACTCAGGAGAGGCTTGATGAAAATCACTTTGGGCGCTGGCGCGGTCCCGCTTGAGCTGCAACACTCTGGCAGCGCAGGCCCCGCGCTGCCAACCACAGCAGAAGAACCAAAGTCCAGCCGAACCAACCAGTTCCTAGATTGCCAAGGTGGATCGCAAGGTCCGGAACACTTCGAGTCGTCCTTGGGGTTCGGCGCCGGGGAAGTGCTAGTTCCTGAATTCCTGAGCCGCATCCTCGAAAGCAAGCTCTTGAATGAAGAGGAACTGGGAGAGTTCATTTTCAAAAATGGGCCATTCGCTGAAACTAGCCGCGCTGCGCTGATAGAAACAATGGTCCACCAGGGGCTGTTGACCGAGTACCAGTTAAGCCGGCTCCTGGCCGGGCAGACGTTCGGCCTGATCCTGGGCAATTACCGTATTGTCGAGCGCATCGGGGCCGGCGGCATGGGAGTGGTTTACAAGGCCGAGCATGTTCATATGAAGCGGGTGGTCGCGATCAAGGTCCTGGTCACCCAGGAAGATCGCCACTCCGTTTTCTTGCAGCGCTTTTACAGTGAGATGCAAGCCACTGCGGTCTTGAGTCACCCGAATATCGTGCTTGCGTTCGATGCTGGCGAGATCGCAGTTCCCGGCTCCCAGGAAGAGGTCCTGCGCTATCTTGTCATGGAGTACGTGCCGGGCCACGACCTCGAACAATACGTGCTCCAGCACGGCCCTTTGCCTGTCAGCCAGGCTTGCGAATACATACGCCAGGCGGCGAGCGGCTTGCAGCACGCTTATGAACACGGCCTTGTGCACCGGGATATCAAGCCGTCAAACCTGCTGCTAACGCCCCAGAGCCAAGTCAAAATCCTCGATTTCGGCCTGGCACGCCTGTGCCGACGGCGTCATACGGAAGCTCACACCATGTTGGGCAGCGTGGACTACATGGCTCCCGAGCAAGCGCGCGATGCGCGGTCGGTGGATATTCGCGCCGACATCTATGGTTTGGGTGGGACGCTCTACTGGCTTCTGTCCGGGCAAAAGCCGTTTCCTGGCGACCGGCCGGTCATCGAGGAACTCCTCGCGCGCCAACGAGAATCGCCGGTCCCGCTGAATAAGTCCCGGCCAGATATCCCCATTGAATTGGAAGCGGTCGTGTACCAAATGATGGCACTGGATGCCGGTGATCGCTATCCGACACCGCTGGCAGTGATGAGTGCCTTGAACGCGTTCATGGATTCGGGACAAGGAAATGGAGGCAAATCTCGGTCTCATTCTCTTGCGGAAAGCCTCGGCGTCCTGGCCAGGGATTTCGAGGCGACCGCCCAGGGTGAACCATCCAGTTCGAAACACGTGCAGCGCGTGCTCATAGCCTCCAACACTCCCAAGGTTCGAGCTTCTTGTCGGGCGAGCCTGGAGCCTACCGGGCTAGAATGTCACGAGGCCCGGCACGTCGAGGAAGTGCACGATCTCTTGCGGGAAGCGGTCTACGACCTTCTTGTCATCGACACGCAAACCCCTGACATCGGCGGATTGGAACTGTGCGCGCAATTGCGTGCCGAGCCGCCCTCTCCGCATTTGAAAATCGTTTTGCTCGCGCCGGATCATGCGCCGGAGTGGCTGAGCACAAGCCAGAAGGCCGGCGCGGATGATTGCATTGCTCGAAATGCGCGTCCCCAGGAAATAGCAAGCCGGTCCCGTGCGGCACTGCGTATGAAAGAGGCCGAGGAGCGTGCCGATCGTTTGGCGGGGCATCTTCTCAACGTTAATCAGCAGCTCGAACAGACATTGCGCTTGCGTGACGCGGACTTGTACCAGGCTCAGGATGTGCTGATCTTCGCCATGGCGAAAATGGCAGAATTGCGAGGCCTGGAGACGGGTGCGCATCTGCTGCGCATGCAAGGTTACGTGCGCGTTCTTGCCGAAGAGGCCATGCGCCTGCCAGCCTTTACCGGGCGCATCGACGATATGTTCGTCCGGCTACTTGAACGCTGCGTGCTCCTGCATGATATTGGCAAGGTCGCAATTCCGGATCATATCCTCTTGAAGCCGGGAAAGTTTGACGCGGAAGAACGCTCGGTGATGGAGTCGCATACCGTCGTTGGGGCGGATATCCTTGCCGCGGTGGCACGGCAGAATGGCGCATCGCTGGCCTTTCTCCAAATGGCCACCGACATCGCACGGCACCATCATGAACGCTTCGACGGCAAAGGCTACCCTGCCGGACTGGAAGGCGAAGCAATCCCTCTGGCTGCCCGCATCGTTACCGTCGCCGATGTGTACGACGCACTCCGTTCCAAGCTGGTCTACAAGCCGGGGCTGGCCCATCTTCCAGCCAAGAGGCTCATTCTTGAGAGCGCCACGGGCCAGTTCGATCCTGCCTTGCTCGTCGCCTTCCGCAACTGCGAACCCAATTTCGAACAGATCTTCGCGCAAACGAAGGACTGACCCACTCGTCGAGCGCAAATGTATTGCTTGATTGAGCTTTGACGGATGGATCGTCGAGTCGCACCAAGCGAACCCAAGGTATGTCCAGTCTCCAATAAACCACGTCACGCGAAATGCGATCGGCTCGCGCCTACGAACGGTGCGGCAAGAAGAAAACGCCGGTGACGAAGGTGCCAACCCAGAGGAGGCCGAATATTACGGCGAGCGTCAGATGCAATCTGCGCCGATGAGTAAGGCCCGTGAATAGCATGAGCGGCATCACCGCGGTGGAGGGCAAGGAAAAACACAGATGAATAGCGAGAGCCTTTCGCAGTGCCGGATCTGCATCGAAATACTGAAACAGGTCTGGATCAACGAGCCGTGCGACTACTTCGAGACCGATAAGCGCGCTCACCGTGAGCACAAAAAAAGCAACGTTGATGCGCCCATGAAGCCGATAGTTGCCGCGCGCCAAGGCAATCAGCGATGTCAGAAACAGCGCGGTCACAGTCACGACCGCGATCTTGAGAACCAGAATGACATTCGGGCCGGTGAGCACGCCTCTGCACCTTTCTCCACTTTGACGGATCCGGGGTGAGGAAGAAGCCATGCCCTTCATCCTCGGTAAAAGGAAGTCGCTCTATATCGGCGTGCTTGAATCGGCAGCGATGTAGGACAGATTTCCCAATCTGTCCGGTCAGGTTGGAAACCTGACCTACTTCCAAATCGCGCACGGTTCTAGAAGCGCCGCACGGGCTTCGGCATTGCAACAATCAGTAGTCTATGAATCCCAATGCCATCAGGCGGCCCGGCGGGAAGACCTTGTCGGCTCGTGCTTCCAGCGGCGGTGCAGCCAGAAGTATTGCGCCGGCGCTCGGGACACGCCTCGTTCGAGTGCCGCAGTGAACCGTTGCGTGACGGCGCGGACCGCGTCCGGTTGTCCTTCATAGTGTTCGGGAAGAATCAAATCCTCTACCTCGACCCGGCAATGCAAAGGTTTTCCCAGGTTTCGGGTGAGCAGAACGATCAAGGGAACCCGGTATTGCAATGCCAGAAGAGCGATGGCCTTATGAGTCGACGCGGGCCGGCCGAAGAAATCGACGAACAGGCCGCGCTTACCTGCATCCTGGTCTGCCAATGTTCCAAGCACGCCCCGCCCGGAGAGAATCTGCTGCATCTGCTCGAAGTCGCCCTTTTTTGCGAGCAGCTTTTGCCCCGTGCGTTCGCGAAATTGTCGAAGAAAGTCGTCCAGGTACGGATTATCCAGCGGTCTGGCCACCGCGTGGCAGGGAAACCCCAACAAGCCGAGCGCATAACTGCCCATCTCCCAATTGCCAAAGTGTCCCGTCACTATCAGCAGCGGCCGATCCGAAAGCAAACAAGCAATGAACGGCCGAGCAGTCGAGAGGTCCAGGTGATCCCGCCAATTGGTGATATGCATTCGACGGGGCAGGTGGATGATCTCGATCAGTAACCTGCAGAAGTGAAGGTAGACGGAGCGCACCAGGTCATCGCGCTCCGCGCTGCTAAAACGGTCGCCGAAGGCAATCCGCAGGTTCTCAAGTGCCACTGCGCGATGCCGCCGGTCAACCCGGTAGGCGAGCCAGGCAAGCACATCCGCGAACGCGATGGAGCCGTCGATGGTGAGCACCTGAATTACTGATACGAAGAGTCGAACGATCAAGTACACGGTGTAGTCCGCGACGAACGAACGTGACTTGGACATGGGGCCACTCCCTCGGCATAGATTCGGAAATCGAGTTAGAATCTCGTTCCAGCGCTCCGCGCGGGAAGCTAACGTATTTGTCAGTTTCCTTTCAGTTCGACAGTTTTTCCTGTCTCCGCGGAGCGATAGATTGCCAGGACAATCTCCACCGCTTTCCGCCCTTCCCTGCCGTCCACGGCCGGCTTGGTGCCTGTTTCGATGGCACGAACGAAATCGGTAAGCTGTTTGGCATGGCCCACGTGGGAGATGGCTGCAGGGTTACTGGCGCCACCGGAGGCGCCCACCTTTCGGGCGAAGCGCTCTCGAATCTTTTGATCCTCGGCAGTCTCCGGCGTCAACTCCCAACGGAGCACATCCTCCTGCTCGATGACCGCGCTGCCCCGGTCGCCATGGATCGCAATTGTCTTGGGCAGTCCGGGATGAATACTGGTCGCAGCCTGAATCACGCCGAGCGCGCCATTGGCAAAGCGTAGGCAGGCAACTGCAGTATCTTCCACTTCGATGCGTTCGTGAGCAAGCGTGGCTGTGAAACCGCTAATGTGCGTGACCGGGCCCATCATCCACGAGAGCAGATCCACATTATGGATCGCCTGGTTCATGAGGGCCCCGCCGCCGTCGAGTGCCTTCGTGCCTTTCCAGCCACCCTCATCGTAATAGGATTGCGGCCGCCACCATTTGCAGGCGGTTTCTCCCAGCGTCAATCTTCCAAATCGCCCCGCAACGATGGCTGCCTTCAAGGTCAGGTTGGCGTCGGCGAAGCGCGAGGGAAAGATTGTGCACAATTGCACCCCGTGGCGAGCGCACGCATCAATGATGCGGTCACAGCGTTCCAGCGTGATTTCGAGCGGCTTTTCCACAACGACATGCTTGCCGGCCCGTGCCGCGGCCACGGCAGGCTCCATGTGTGCGCCGCTAGGCGTTGTCACGATGACCACATCGACGTTGCGCCGGGCCAGAACGCTGTCCAGATCCGTGCCGAACTCGCAGTGGATTCCCAAGGCATCTGCAAGGGCCTTGGCGTTGTCGGCATTGCGGCTCACCAGAGCGACCAGGCGGGCGCTCGGAATCTCCGTGAGAGCCCGGGCATGGAACCGAGCGATCATTCCGCAGCCGACGATGGCGAAGCCCAGCATGGTCTTTCTTCCACAGGCAAATTCGCAGCCGATGCCGTCGTTTCTGAAAACAGAGGAAACAAAAGCGGCGGAAAAGCGCCGCAGTCCAAAGAAGTCACTTTTGGAGTGCGGCGCTTTTCCGCCGCTTTTGTTTTCCGGTCCTCGACAATTCACTCCGCCAACACTTCAGAATCTGCGAAACTCGAACTTACGCGAGGGTGTCCGTCTTGAGGAGGAGAGCTGCACGAATCAGGTACTGCAGCCCGCTCAAAACCGTGGCTGCCAGCATGGCCCAGATGAGCCCGTCGCGAATGGTCGCGAAGAACCAGACGGCGTTTTGAGAGAAGCTCGAGGTCTCCAGGTGCAGAGATACGAAAATGCCAAAGAGGGCTGCACATTGCAGCCCCATTTTTAGTTTCCCCAGCCAGTCTGCTCCAAAGGTTGCCCCGCGGTTTTCCAGAAAGCTGCGCAAGCTGGTAATGATCAACTCGCGAGCCACGATGACCGTGACCATCCACGGCAGGAGCCAGGCTGGATCGTCCTTGACACCCCTGGGCAGCAGAAAAATATACGCTCCGCAGATAAGCACCTTGTCCACGAGGGGATCGAGATTACGGCCCAGCGTGCTGGTCAGCCCCTGCTTTCGGGCCAGGTAGCCATCCAACCAATCGGTAAGTGCTGCCAAGGCGAAAACGGCGATGGCCCACAACCAGCTTTCCCATTGGATCAGCGAGAACAAGACCAAAGCCAGGGCGAAACGTGCCCCGGTCAGTTGATTGGGTAAGTTGAGGACCGGGGGACGTGGCGGAGTTATAGTGGCCATAGCTTACCTTCCGGGGCCAATGGCACGGGCAACCAGATCATAGCCGTCCGCCGTCGTCACCTTGACGCGCACCAGATCTCCTGCGCCCAGGCCCTTGCCCTTGACGCGTACCAGGGCGTCAATTTCGGGAGCGTCGGCATGAGAGCGTGCCAGCAGGTGATTCGGCACTTCCGGATCGGGACCATCGATGATGACGTCCATTTCCCGACCGATTTGCTTACGGCTCCATGCGAACGCCACCTGCTGTTGCGCCTCCATCAGGCGGTTACGCCGTTCTTCCTTCGCCTCTTCAGCGATATGCCCGTCGAGCCGGGTCGCCGGTGTGCCGGGTTCTATCGAGTAAGGAAACACGCCTGCCCGTTCGAACTGTTGTGCCTTCACGAAGGCCAGCAATTCCTCGAATTCCGCCTCCGTCTCTCCCGGGAAACCAACAATGAACGTCGTGCGTAATGAGAGATTCGGAATAGAGGCTCGCAGCTTGGCTAGCAACTCTTCCGTGGCCGCACGATTGACGCGCCGCTGCATGCGCCGCAGCATCCGATCATTGATGTGTTGCAGAGGTAGATCGAGGTAAGGAACAATACGTCGAGCATTTGCCAGGATCTCGATGAGTTCCGAAGTGAAATGGATGGGATATGCGTACATGATACGAATCCATTCCACGCCATCGACCGCGTCGAGTTCACGCAGGAGTTCGGCCAGACGCACTCGGCCGTACAGGTCCAGCCCGTAATAGGTTGTATCTTGCGCGACAATGATCAACTCGCGCACGCCGTCAGAAACGAGTTCGCGCGCCTCGCGGAGCACTTCCTCAATGGGTTTCGTAATATGCTTGCCGCGCATGCTGGGGATGGCGCAGAAAGTGCACAGGCGATCGCAGCCTTCGGAAATCTTCAGGTAGGCGTAATGCCTGGGAGTGATGCGCAGGCGGGCAGTATCTTCAAGTGCTCTGAGCGGCGCTGGTCGAAACAGGCTGCGCTGCTCCGACCGCTGCGAGAGCGCCCGGTCCACGACCTGGGTAATTTCCTCGCGGCCGAAGACGCCGACGATATGATCGACTTCAGGCACTTCCTGAAGAAGCTCGTCTTTCTTTCTTTCCGCCAGGCAACCGGCCACGACCACGGCACCGACCCGCCCTTGCCGCTTGAGGTCGAGCATTTCGCGGATGACGCCCAGCGATTCCTGCCGGGCCGGCTCGATGAAGCCACAGGTATTGATCACAACGACGTCCGCACCATCTGCATTGGGGACGAGGGCGTAGCCATCCTGGGCCAGGCGTCCCAGCATGCGTTCGGAGTCAACAAGATTCTTGGGGCACCCAAGGCTCACGAAAGCGTAGGTGCCCTTTGGAGAATCGCTCATGCAGGTCCCAGTTTCTCCGCGATGCCTTTTGGGTCCGGCCGCAGGACGGTGAATGAAGCGCCGCGGGCGGATGGAGATCCTTTCCCCCCGCAAGCCCGAGCAGATGAGGCGTATGACCTGTTTATATCGAAAACCCAGCGATGCGGTCAAGTTAGGCCGTGTCGGCAGCATGCACCTTGGTCCCGACAGAGAGCGCTGTCTTATGGAGCAAGGAATACTGGACGAAATTTCGTTATTTTCATATAGATAGAAATATGAAATGCGGACACAAGCCGAAATGCAAGCTGCCACAACTCCAGGCAGAACTTGAAGCTGCCGAGGAGCATGTGGAGGCGTTCGGGGCGCTCGCTCACCTGAGCAGGCTCCAGGTGTTCTTCTTTTTGGTTCGGGAAGAGCGCGAAGTGGCCGTCGGAGAGATCCAGGAAGCCCTCGATATTCCCGGCCCCACCCTCTCCCACCACCTCAATTTGTTGCGCCGTGCCGGTCTGGTGTGCAAACGGAGGTCGGAGCGCCACATTTACTGCTCCGTTGACCGGGAATCTGTCACGGCCCTGGTGCGCTTACTGACGGCGTGTTGTTGAGTCCAATTTCAAGCCTGAGTACAGGAGAATGAGTCGAATCGTAACAGAGCCAGGGTTGGGGCTGGCTCGGCAAATGGTAAGTAAAGGTGAGGGAGATGCGGAAGCTGGCAGCAGAACTGTTCGGCACTTTTGCCCTGGTTTTCGCGGGCACGGGCGCCATCGTGATCAACGATGTCCGCGCGGATAGCGTTTCCCACGTTGGCGTGGCGCTGACTTTTGGCTTGATCGTTCTAGCCATGATCTATGCGCTGGGGGATGTTTCGGGGGCTCACTTGAATCCTGCCGTCACGTTCGGCTTCTGGGCGGCGCGCCGATTTCCCGCCCGCGAAATCCTGCCTTACCTGGGTAGCCAATGCCTCGGAGCCCTGCTGGCCAGTGGCTGCCTTTGGCTTCTGTTCCCAGGGCATCCAACGCTGGGAGCGACTTTGCCCGTAGGGCCGGCATTGCGTTCCTTCGTCCTGGAAGCCATCCTGACCCTCGTCTTGATGTTTGTCATTCTCTCCGTATCGACCGAGGCGAAGGAGAAAGGCATCATGGCGGGCGTCGCGGTAGGTTCCGTGATCGCCCTGGAAGCCTTGTTCGCCGGCCCGATCTGCGGGGCTTCCATGAATCCCGCGCGCTCGTTGGCGCCAGCCCTCGTCGCTGGACAATTGCAATGCTTGTGGATCTACCTGACCGCTCCGGTGCTTGGGGCCGGGGGGGCCGTTGTAATCTGTCGATGCATTCACGCTGGGCCTTGCTGTCAGCCCTCTCCTGAGAAATGTCGTCCGTGATCAAGCGTGCCCCCAGCCCCCTGCACTTTCACGCAGAATGCCAACCCCACAGTGTAACGGAAAAACCTAAGGCAAGAATGAAGCAAAAGTAAATTCCACTTCAGAAATGCTCGCAGTCTCGATCAGACATTTTTGCTCCTGTTTTTATCCTACTTTCATGAGTTTCTCATCTTCCTGCGCGTAGACTTCCCCACGGAATATGTAAGTTGTCTGAATGCTTTGGCCGGGATCAAATTGTGTGAAATCCGGCCGGCCAGTGAGTAGCGCAACTCTTGTTTCAGAAAGGCCGCACCATGAGCACTCTCGGCAGGCGTTTCGGTGTTCTCGTTGGCTTCCTCTTTCTTCTGGTCGGATGGAACGTGACCGTGCAGGGAGAGGAGTCGGGTTATCACGTATTGAAGACATTCGCTGTGGGCGGCGAAGGAGGTTGGGATTACCTCACGATGGATTCGGCAGCTCGGCGTCTGTACATCTCGCGCGCCACGCGCGTGCAGGTACTGGACGTGGAAAAAGGGACCGTGGTCGGCGAAATCCCCAACACGTCCGGCGTGCACGGGATTGCGATCGCGCCGAAGCTGGACCGCGGCTACACGAGCAACGGTCGGGACGGCACCGTGACCGTGTTTGATCTGAAGACGCTCAAAGAGCTGGAACGCATCAAGGTTGGCCAAGGGCCCGACGCCATCTTATTTGACCCTGCCTCCGGCCGCGTGTTCACCTTCAATGGACGCGGTCAGGATGCGACGGCGATCGATGCCGCAACTGGAAAGGTGGCGGGCACGGTGAAACTGGGCGGCAAGCCCGAGGCGGGCGTGTCTGACGAGCAAGGGACGATCTACGTGAATATCGAGAACAAGAATGAAATCATCGCCTTTGACGCCAAGGATCTTACGGTGAAGCACCACTGGCCGGTGGCTCCCGGAACTGAGCCGGCCGGTCTTGCCATCGATCGAAGCAGCCGCCGGCTTTTCGCCACCTGTCACAACCAGAAAATGGTGATACTGGACGCAGACAGCGGCAAAGTCATCGACACGCCAACGATTGGCAAGGGCACCGACGCTTGCGTTTTCGACCCTGCTTCCAGCCTGGCTTTCAGCTCCAATGGCGACGGAACCTTGACGCTTGTGCACGAAGACGCTCCGGACAAGTTTAGCGTTGTCGCCAATGTACCGACGCGGGCTGGCGCGCGCACCATGGCTTTGGACAGCGAAACGCACAACATCCTCCTGGCAACCGCCAAAGCCCAGGCGACCCCGGCCACAGGCAAGGGAGGCGGTGGAAGGCGCAGCTTCGTCCCGGGATCGTTCGTGATCCTGGTAGTAGGAAAATGAGCGTCGCTCAGAGCAATACTCCAGCCGGCTCGTTTCGGGAAGCACATGCTTCGCGAAGCGGGCTGTGGTTTTTTCACCGCGAAAAACAAAAGCGGCGGCAAAGCGCCGCACTCCAAAAGTGGCTTCTTTGGATTGCGGCGCTTTGCCGCCGCTTTTTTTCACCTACGCCCGTAGCGGGCCGAAAATGAAAAGCGGGATTTCCAAGGTCGGATCTTTACTTCCCCCGGTGATTGATGCAGACCGGACTTTAATGTTGGCGCTCCCGCTTCTCGCCCTCTGGGGGTCTGCGGTTGACCTTGCAAATGCGTGTTGGCCAATCTCTTCCATAAGGAGGTACACTCGTGCGACGCATCATGTTGGGGATTGTGGTAATGCTGGCCATCAGTCCGCCTCTGCGGGCCGACGACAAGGCCAAGGAAAAACCTGCGCCGGACAAGCCAAAGACTGGGGCGGAGCAATACCAGGCTCTAGTCAAGGAATATGACGACGCCTTAAAGGCGTGGATGAAATCCTATCAAGCGGCCAAGACCGACGAAGATCGCCGAAGGCTGCCTGGTTATCCCACGCCGCAAAAATACGAAAAACAGATCTTAGACCTTGTCGAGAAGAATCCCCACGACGCGTTCGCTCTGGACGCTCTCATTTGGGTGGTGCAGCACAATCCCGGCAATTCGAACAGGGCCGTTGAGCTGATTGCAAAAGATCACGTTCAGGATAAGCGAGTGGGAGCGCTTGCAGGCTCTTTGGTCTATTCCCCCTCGTCCAGCGCCGATGTGATTCTGCGCGCCATCCTGCAAAACAGCACCGATCACAAGGAGCAGGGCCCGGCCTGCTTTGGTTTGGCCAAGAGACTGAAAACGAAAGCGGACAGGGCTCAATCGAAGGACACAACCGAGGCGGAGAAGTATTTCCAGCAGACGATCGAGAAATACGCTGATGTCAAGTATTACGGAAAGAAGACGCTTGGGGATGCTGCCAAGGGAGCCCTCTTTGAGATGCATCATCTGAGCATCGGCAAGCCGGCCCCTGAGATCGAGGGCGCAGACGTCGACAACAAGAAGTTCAAACTGAGCGATTATCGCGGCAAGGTGGTGCTCCTCGACTTCTGGGGGAATTGGTGAGGCCCCTGCCGGGCCATGTACCCCCACGAGCGGTCGCTCGTGAAGAAGCTCGAAGGCAAGCCTTTCGCGATCTTGGGAATCAACAGCGATCACGCACGCGATGAACTCAAGAAGGTGCTGGAAAAAGAGAACATCACGTGGCGATCGTGGTTCGATGGCGGCGACACCAGTGGCCCCATTGCGACCCACTGGAACATCGAAGGCTGGCCGACCTTATACCTGGTCGATCACAAGGGCGTCATCCGGGATAAGAGTGTCGGCTCCAAGGAAATGGATAAGCTGATCGAGAAACTTGTCCAGGAAGCAGAGGCAGCTTCGAAGACCAGCGCACAAAAATAAGCGCCTTGAGCTTTGAAGGATTGTCGAGGAGCCCACGTGTTGCATCACGTGGGCTTCTCTTTTCACTGCCTGGCGGCTATGCATAACCACAAAGGATCTGACGCTTTTTCTGGAGAGCTTCATGGCCGAATTTCGCACTGAAAAAGACTCGATGGGCGACGTAAAGGTTCCTGCCAAGGCCTATTACGGCGCCCAAACTCAGCGGGCGGTGGAGAACTTTCCGATTTCGGGGCCGCCGTTGCCACCGCGGCTGATCCATGCACTCGGTCTCGTCAAGCTCGCGGCAGCCATTGTCAATCGCGACCTGGGTAAACTCAAGGCAGAAATCGCTGAACCCATTGTCAAGGCAGCGCGCGAAGTGGTCGCCGGCAAATTCGACGACCAGTTCCCGATCGACATCTTTCAGACCGGCTCGGGCACTTCGTCCAACATGAATGCGAACGAGGTGATCAGCAACCGGGCGATTGAGCTGACCGGCGGCGACCGCTTCGACAAGAAGAAGCCGATCCATCCTAATGACCACGTGAATATGGGGCAATCGACCAACGATATGTTCCCCACGGCTATTCACGTGGCCGTGGGCCAGGCGATTCATGATGAGCTTCTGCCTGCCCTGGAGCGACTGCGGAGCGCGCTCGACGGCAAGGCCAAGAAATGGGATGACGTCATCAAGATCGGCAGGACTCACCTTGCCGATGCGACCCCCATTCGCTTGGGCCAGGAGTTCAGCGGCTACGTTCGGCAACTGGATCTATCGCAAGAGCGCGCCCGGCGTGCGCTCCTCGCCATCCTCGAGCTTCCCGCGGGAGGGACGGCGGTCGGCACCGGGATCAACACGCATCCGAAATTTGGGACCAAGGTTGCGGAGACTCTTGCCAAGGAGACCGGAATCCCGTTCATTGAAGCCAGGAACCATTTCGAAGCCAACGCCAATCGGGACGGCCTGGTCGAGAGCAGCGGCGAATTACGGACAATTGCGGTGAGCCTCTATTCCATTGCCAACAATATTCGTTGGCTTGGCAGCGGTCCGCGCTGCGGATTTTACGAGGTGATGTTGCCCGACCGGCAACCTGGCTCGTCGATCATGCCTGGCAAGGTCAATCCAGTCATGTGCGAAAGCATGATGCAGGTGGCTGCGCGCGTCATGGGTAATGACCAGACTATTGCGTATTCCGGCGCGACCGGCGGCCAGTTCGAGCTGAACATCATGATGCCGGTCATGGGGCTGGCGGCCTTGGAAAGCGTGCAGCTCCTCGCGGCCAGCACCAACGCATTCGTGGAGTTTTGCGCAAACGACATGGAGGCCAACCGTCAGCAATGCGAAAAACAGGTCGAGGAAAGCCTGGCCATGGTCACCAGCCTCAATCCGTTGATCGGCTACGACATGGCTGCCGCAATCGCGAAGGAGGCCTTCAAGACCGGCAAGACGGTGCGCAACCTCTGCCTGGAGAAGCTTCGCGCCGGCGCCCTCAGAAAGAAGGACAGCGAGGCGGTGGTGCGTGAGGATGAATTGAACCGGGCACTGGATCCCCGGAGCATGACTGAGCCGGAGAATGTCAAAACCTAACTGCATAGTCGTTGCCAATTCCGCGCGGGTGTCTGGGCGGCTGAGTTCGAAGATTGTCTGTGGCGTCGGGCGCTCGGGTTTGCTACGATAGTGTTTAATCGCCGGTCGCGATGTCGCCTATTCCCGAAAGAAGAGTTCATGGACTTGGAATTCGATCCAGTCAAAGATATCCGCGTATTGAGAGAACCGAAGGTCTACTTGCTCGGCCAACAGAAGGTAAACGATGCCGAGTTGAGCCGCTTTCTCCGAGACCATGACGTAGCCTGGCAAACGGACACCGACGTGGCAGGCGAACAACTCACGGAAGTTGCTGGTCGCGTCTGCTACATGAGCTTTGCCCGCCCTCGACCTGGCGGCAACGAGGCATACCTCCACAATATTCTGAAGGTGGGACACGGCTCGGTGCTGGAGCATGCAGTCTGGAGTTTCTTGTTCGTGGGAGTGAGTCGGACGCTCACCCACGAATTAATTCGTCACCGCGCGGGCTGGGCTTATTCGCAGCTAAGCCAACGTTACGTCGACGAATCGGTGGCCGAGTATGTCGAGCCTCAAGAGATCGCTGCAGATCCGGAATTGCACCATATTTGGCTGGAAGCCGTTGCCCAAAGCCACCGGGCGTATATGATGTTGGCGGAGAAGCTTCAAGAGCGATTCAAGGATGAGCCGGACAAAACCCTCCGACGAAAGCTCGCCCGCCAGGCCGCGCGGAGCGTGTTGCCCAACGCCACCGAGACGAAAATCTGCGTCACTGCCAATGCCAGGGCGCTGCGGCACTTTATTGAAATGCGTGCCAGCCGCCACGCGGAGGTCGAGATCCGCAAGCTCGCGGTGAAGATCCTGCAGGTAATGCAGCAAGAAGCACCGCACATCTTCAGCGATTATCAGCTGGTGCCCCTGCCTGATGGAACGTTTGAAGCTGTCACGGAATTTCGCAAGGTTTGAAGATCCTGGATGGGCCGGCGCCCTGGGTGGGCGTCGAAAAGGGGTCTGACCAGCAATTACATTTAATGAACGTGCCCATGTCGGCTGGTCTTGTCTGGTAGGATTCACAAGGCAGCCCTCTTTTCAACATGCGTTAAGCAGTACGAACAACCCGCACGCACAAGTACCCTCATGCCTCACGACGCGCATCACGTCCAGGGTGTCCTGGAACTTCACCCCAAGGGGTTTGGCTTTCTGAGGAACCCGGCCCGCCACTACGCAGCCCAGGCTGCCGACCCATACGTATCCGCACCGCTGATCCAGAAATTCGCACTTCGCGAAGGAGTCCTTGTGGGCGGGCCCTCTGAGGCGGCCAAGAAGGGCGCCGGACCGCGGCTGGCACGCGTCGAGGAGGTCGAAGGAGAGGCGCCAGATAAATATCCACGCCGCAATTTTGACGATCTGACGCCGATCGATCCGCATGAACAAATCAATTTGGAGACAGGTACTGAGCCGCTGACCACTCGCGTGATGGACCTGCTCGCCCCCATCGGCAAGGGGCAGCGTGGCCTAATTGTTGCCCCACCGCGGACCGGCAAGACCATCCTGCTCCAGCACATTGCTCAAGCCGTGACGAAAAACCACCCCGAAATGCACCTCATGATGCTCTTGGTGGACGAGCGTCCCGAGGAAGTGACCGAGATGCGGCGCACGGTCAAGGGCGAGGTGATCGCCAGCAGTTCCGACCGCGACAGTGCCAGCCATGTACGCACCGCCGAGCTGGTGGTCGAACGCGCCAAGCGCCTCGCCGAGCAGGGGAAGCAGGCTTTTGTGCTGCTGGATAGCCTCACGCGCCTTGCGAGGGCCTATAACAAAAACATCGGTAACAGTGGCCGCACGATGAGCGGCGGCATCGATATTCGTGCCCTGGAGGTACCCAAGCGGCTCTTCGGAAGCGCCCGCGTGTTCGAGGAAGGTGGTTCTTTGACTGTGATGGGAACGGCCCTTATCGAAACTGGGTCGCGGATGGACGACATCATCTTCCAGGAGTTCAAAGGCACGGGCAACATGGAATTGGTACTCGACAGAAAGCTGTCCGACCGGCGGGTGTTCCCGGCAATGGACATCACCCAATCGGGGACACGCAAGGAAGAACGTATCCTGCGGCCGGAGGTGCTGCAGAAAGTCATTCTTTTGCGTCGCAGCCTTGTCTCGATGAACCCCGTGCAGGCAATGGAAAGCCTTGTCAAAAAGTTGGCTGAGTATCCGTCGAACGCAGCTTTCTTGGAGCGCATTGCGGCATTCGTCCGGTGAGCGAGTGCCGGCGGCCAAAATCGGCTCTTGCGGCTTATTGAGAGTCAAAGGATGATGGCAGATCCTATTCAGCAGACGTTGATTCTTTTGAAACCCGACTGCGTGCAGCGCCGGCTGGTCGGCACGATCATTCAGCGCTTCGAACAGAAGGGCCTGCGCCTGGCGGCTCTGAAACTCGTGCAGGTTTCCCAGGATTTGGCGGCAAAGCACTATGCCGTTCACAAGGGGAAGCAGTTCTACGATTCACTGGTACAATTCGTAACTTCCGGTCCGACGGTGGCGATGGTCTGGGAAGGCCGCGAAGCCGTGGCTGTCGCGCGCAGGCTGATGGGCGAGACGGATGGCGCCAAAGCGCCCCCCGCTACGATCCGGGGAGATTTCGCCATCAGCGTTCAGAACAACCTGGTACACGGTAGCGATAGCCCGGCAAATGCTGCAGCCGAGATCGCCCTCTGGTTTCAGCCCGCAGAGCTGGTCAGCTATAAAGCCACCGACCACGCTTGGGTGGCGGGCGATTAGAGAACCAAGCGGTGCAATCCCGCTTCTGATGATCTTTTTTCGTTTAACCGCGAGCCGGCGGCGAGCGCGTCGAATACAAGGGGTCTCGGCGCTGATTGTTCCGCGCTCCCCGTTGGGTCGCGGTTAAACGACGTCTCAGTCATCGCAAGAACCGGAATGCCCCCGGCGCCAAGCGTAACTCCGAGGTCGAATCGACCCATCGTTTACCGTGATGTAGTGTCCCAGCATGTCGCAAACCGAGCCGCGCAATCCGTTTTATTTCATGTTGCTACTCGCCAGCTTGCTCTTCGTGGCCACAGCACTCGCCTATGGCGTGATCCCTGTGCTTGAAGAGAATGCTCGTCAAGCTGGGCAGGCGTTTACGCCCCTGCCCTTCAGTAATGCTCTCCACGCCAACGGCTGGAAATGGCTTCTGTACGAGTTGGCGGCAATGGTTGTTTTCGCTTTCCTTAGCATGGGCCTCGACCGGCTACGGAGCTTGAAAAAAGAGGCCGTGGCGAACACAATTCCTCCGTCTCAGAAAACAGATTCATCTGCCTGAACCTGGACGGAGCACCCCCATGTCCTCGTCTGCTCAACAGGCCGAGAAGCTTCGGACTCTCATCAACTACCATAACCACAAATACTACGTGGATGGGCAGCCAGAAATCTCGGATCGGGAATTCGACCGCTTGCTGAAAGAACTGGAAGCAATCGAGAAATCCCATCCCGGACTAGTCACGCCTGATAGCCCAACGCAGCGTGTCGGCGGCGCGCCGATCGATGGTTTCGTCACGGTCAGGCATCGCCAGCCGATGCTGTCGATCGACAACACCTATAACGCGGACGAGCTGCGCGAATTTGACCGGCGTGTGCACAAGCTGCTTGGCGAAGAAAAGCTCACTTACGTCGTTGAGTTGAAGATCGACGGAGTCGCGATCTCCCTTACATACGAAAACGGGCTCTTCACGGTGGGCGCCACGCGTGGCGACGGCGAGCGTGGCGACGACGTCACTCACAATCTAAGGACCATTCGCGGCCTGCCGTTGCGCCTGAATACCCACAAGCCCCCTGCCCTTTTCGAAGTCCGCGGAGAGGTGTACATGACGCGCGCGGAATTGGCCCGCATCAACAAGGAGCGCGTCGCCAAGGAACAGGAGCCGTTTGCCAACCCGCGCAATTCCACAGCGGGATCGCTCAAGCTGCTCGATCCGCGCTTATGCGCGCAACGCCGGCTCCAGCTTTTCGTCTATTCGCTCGGGGCCACCGAAGGAGTCGAAGTCCAATCCCACCTCACATCTTTGGAACTGCTGCGGGAGTTCGGTTTTCCAGTCAACACGAACATCGCGTCGTTCGACGATATCGATCTGGTCATCGAGTATTGCGACAGTTGGGCTGAGCGCCGCCATGAACAGCCTTATGAGACCGACGGCATGGTCATCAAAGTAGACAGCTTCGCGCAACGCCAACGCCTTGGGACCACAAGCAAAGCGCCGCGCTGGGTCGTAGCGTATAAATTCGAGGCGGAGCAAGCACTGACCAAGCTGCTCAAAATCGAGGTGCAGGTTGGCAAGACTGGTATCCTGACGCCCGTAGCGCATCTGGAAGCAGTTCAGCTCGCGGGTACAACGGTCAGCCGAGCCAGCTTGCACAACGCGGACGAGATTACCCGCAAGGACATCCGCGTGGGCGACAAGGTTCTGGTTGAGAAGGCCGGCGAGATCATCCCCTACGTGATTCGTTCGGAGCCAAGCGCCCGAAACGGCAGCGAAGAGATCTTTCACTTTCCGAGCAATTGTCCAGCATGCAGTTCGCCGGTGGAACGCGAGGAAGGCGGCGTCTATTTCCGCTGTACCGGACCCGCTTGTCCTGCCCAGCTCAAGGAACGGCTGCGTTTCTTCGCCCATCGCAACGCGATGGACATCGAGGGCCTAGGCACGGCGATCGTTGACCAACTCGTCGACGCAGGCCTCGTGCGCTCCATTGCGGACCTCTATCGCCTGACTTTCGAACAACTTGTCGATTTGGAACGCATGGGCAAGAAGTCTGCCCAAAACCTGCTCGATGGCATCGCTGCCAGCAAGAGCCGCGGCTTGGCCCACCTGCTGACCGGGCTCGGGATTCGACATGTGGGGGAGCACGTGGCGGAACTGCTGGCTGCAAAGTTTGGCAACATGGATGATCTCATGAACGCGTCCGTCGAGCGCCTGGCGCAGGTGGAGGGCATAGGCGAGGAACGCGCGGGGAGCATTCATAAGTTCTTTCAGAGCCGTGCCGGGCGGAAGACGATCGAAGATTTGCACAGTCTGGGGCTGAAGCTGACGGAAGACGCCCGCCCCACGCCTGCGCAGATGGGCGCTGCGGATCTGACGGGCAAAACCTTCGTGGTTACCGGAACGCTGACCAAGTTTAGCCGAGACGAAATTGAGGGGCTGATCAAGCAGCTTGGCGGCAAGGCCGCGGGCAGCGTCTCGAAGAAGACCAGTTATGTGGTGGCGGGCGAAAATGCCGGGAGCAAATTGGGCAAGGCTAAACAACTGGGCGTGCCAGTCTTGAGTGAAGAGGAGTTCGAGAAACTCATAGGCGGAAGGTAACCAGCGATTCCGCACAGTTTCTCCCCGGCCTAATTCACCTTGTGTTCTCGGCAAAGGAGCGGGCCAGCGCCGTGATATAATGGTTTGTAAATAGTGGCTTCGTGCGGCCATTGGTACGGTCAAGCATTTGCCCTGGGCAGAGGCTTTCATGTCGCATTCCCTCTCACGGTTGCAGGCCGCACTGCTGGCCATCGTCATCCTCCTGGCATTGTCGCTAGCCGGTATCGGATTGTTCACTGTCGGCAGCCGGCAATGGCTCTGGAGGGCCCATTTCCACGTCCACGCCGGCTTCCAACAGATTCGCGGCGTGGAGGTTGGCACCCGCGTTCGAATCCAGGGAATTGAAGCCGGCGAGGTGGAGAACATCCAGCTACCCCAGCAGCCGGGCGAGGAAGTAATCTTGTGTTTGCGTCTCGATGGGCGCTTGCGGCAGCTGGTTCGCCAGGACGGAGTTGTTCAGATTCTCAACGAGGGAATGCTCGGCGGCAAGATTGTCGAGATCCACCCGGGGTCGCCGAACGCCAATCCCGTCGAAGATTATGCGAAGCTGGCTTCCAAGCCGGCGACCGAATTGACCGACGTGCTCATGCAAATGAACACGGCCCTCGACGGCCTTCGGGACAGTCAGGGCACCGTCGCCAAATTGCTCAAAGACCCAGAGGCTTACGACCGCGTCCTCGCCGTCCTTCAACAAACTCAACAGACCCTTGCATCGTTTCAACAAGACGCGGATGCTTTGAAAAGGCTGCCCGTGGTGCGCAGCTATGTCGAAGACCCGCTGGTTCTCCTGGTACGCCCAAATTGTGAACGCGCCCGTCAATGCTTCGCGGCCACAGATTTGTTCGAGCCGGGCCGAGCTGTTCTTACGGATGATGGACGCCGGCGACTCGACGAACTCGCTCCCTGGTTGGCAGGGATGAAGCAGAAGGGCTCCGAGGTCGTGGTCGTCGCTTATGCCGACTCCCATGGCCCAAACCTGGCCGTGGCCCAGACGATTACCCGCCAGCAGAGCGAAGCCGTATGCGAATACTTGAAGAAGTACCACAAGGTGCACAAGCTCGGCTGGTTCTCCTCACGCAATGTCGTCCCGCTCGGCCTGGGCACCCTCGCGCCTCCGATACCAGAAGTGGATAGCCTGCCGGCGGATCGCATAGAAGTTCAAGTGTTCATCCCGCAGGGCTAAGGGATTCCTTATATACTGAGCGCGGTCAAAAATGAGACATCGCCCCGTAGCCGCATTCGCCAGAATGCGGGCTATCTCACACAGTTCCCCCCGCATTCTGGCGAATGCGGCTACGGCCTATTGGCATCAGTATTGACCGCGCGCCGTATAGTTGCAGGCAGGGAGTGGAGTGTGAAGAACGGGTCGAAAGCGAAGTCTCAGGAGCTGGTGCCTCTGACGGCACATTCGCATTTGCTATACCACTTCTGCCGTATGCATCTGCCAGCCATCGCCATGGCTCCGGCCAGGGTCGCTTTCCATCTGCAGCGGACGTTCGATCTTTATGCCTCCAAGGAGAACGAGTCCGTTGATCTGCAAGAGTATCTGCTGCGCCTTTACCAGCTCGATTGGTTCATTGCCTGTGGTTGCCTGGAAGGAGGCCGTGCGGCTTGGGATCACCTCTTTGCCGCACATGCCGGGCGCGCGGACTGCTTGTTGATCGATGCACTGCGCGCCCGCGCAGTCCGGCTCTATCCCCGCAACGAGGAGCGCCAGGATAGTGTTGTGGACGAGTTCTGGAGCCATCTGATCGTTTCAGAGACGCCCGGTTCCGTGCCGATCTTGGCACGCTACGACGGCCAAAGGCCGCTCATTCCCTGGCTAATCAGAGTTTTTCAAAACTGGCATATTTCTCAGTTGCGTCACCATTCCGGAGCCCAGGCACTCCCCCAGGAGGATCCAGCTCAGCCTCCCCAGGAAGAGGCGGACGGACGCTGGCACGAAGAGTTTTGTCTGGCGGCACGCGAGCATCTGCCAGAACTGAACGACAATGAGTTGTTGATCCTGGGACTCAGACTTCGCTACCGCATGAGCCAGCGCGAGGTTGCGGCACTGCTGGGCGTCCACGAAGGCACGATTTCCCGACAGACGACGCACGTCCGCGACCGCCTGCTCAACGGCATCAGTCAACGTCTGATCGATCAGGGTTGGACGGGCGAAGACCTTTCCAATTTTGTGCTGCGGGAGATGGGCAGTCTGCTTCTGGACGAACCTCGGCTTTCCGCAAGCCAGCTGGCCGGCCTTTTGGCGGCACGAGGCAAGAGCCTGCCCATGCAACCTCCCGATAGTCCGTAGCGGGATCTTCAGACAACCCTATATATTGACTTATTGAACGCTTGCCAGCGGTCTTGTACGGCTTCCTGCCCTGGGGCCAGCCAGCCCAAGGTTGTTCATACTTGGCCGTGGTCTTGAGAGGACCAGCCTTTGGATGTTCTTTCAGCGGAAATTGTCGGCACGAGCGCGGCGATGCGTGAAGTCTATCACCGCACTCGGCTCGTCGCCTCCTCGCGAGCCAGCGTGCTGCTCATCGGTGAGACCGGCACGGGCAAGGAACTCATTGCGCGGGCCGTGCACCGCCTGAGCCCGCGGGCCGACGGTCCCTATATCCGGGTCAATTGCGGGGCTTTGAGCGAAAGTCTTCTGGAAAGCGAGCTTTTCGGACACGTCAAGGGTGCATTCACCGGAGCGATCGACAACAAGACCGGACGCTTCGAAGCCGCCCATGGAGGCACGATCTTTCTCGATGAAATATCGAGCATGAGTCCGAAGTTGCAGGTCAAACTACTGCGCGTCCTGCAGGAGCGGGAGTTCGAACGCGTCGGCGAGAGCAGAACCATTCGCGTCGACACGCGCGTGATCGGCGCCACCAATCAATTGCTCGAAGACGAAATCGAGGCAGGCCGCTTTCGCGACGACCTTTATTATCGCTTGAACGTCGTACCCATTCGCCTGCCCCCTTTACGCGAGCGCCGCGAGGATATTCCCGAGCTCGCCCGGTTTTTTCTTGGGCGCTACAGCGAAGAGAATCGCAGGGAAACCCCTGATCTCACCACCGACGTCATCAAGGTGCTCCAGGAATATGACTGGCCAGGCAATGTTCGTGAGCTCGAGAATTACATCGAGCGGGCAGTGGTGTTGTCGGACGGCCGACCTCTCATGCCTGAGATGCTGGCGATGCCGGGACGGGGCGACCGCCGCCTGCGGCCCGCAGGTTCGCGAGGCACCGACCTGATCGCCCTCATCCACCAGTTGGTGCGGACGGGCATCCAGACCATTCCCGCAGAGGACGGCAGCCTTTACGAACGCCTCGTCGGCGGCATCGAGCGGGAACTGATAGAGCAAGTGATGCAGGTTTGTGATCAGATCCAGGTCAAGGCTGCAGCGCGCCTGGGAATCAATCGCAATACTCTGCACAAAAAGTTGAACGAGTTTGCCCTGGATGGCGTAGTGGAAAACGGCTGAGCCAGGCAGGCCTTCGCGTTCTCCGATCGCGGCGCCCACCGAAGAACTATCCCTCATGACAATCGACCGGATCACGATCTTCTGTTTTGCCGCCAGTTACACACTGGCGCTCTGCCTGGAACTGCTGCAACTATTAAGGCCACGGGCATTCCAACGGCTTCTTTGCTCGATTTGCGGAATTGCGGGACTCCTCGCGCATACCCTCTTCCTTCTTGTCCAGCACCCTGCACTTGTTTCCCGGCAGGGATCGCTCCTATTCCTGGCCTGGATCCTGGCCGTATTTTATCTCTACGGCTCGATCCACTATCGCCGGTCGGCCTGGGGAGCATTCGTGCTGCCGGTGGTCTTGGGTCTGACAATCCTGGCGCACGCCTTCGATCAGCCCTCAAGCAGCAGTGCCGATTCACAAAGTATCTTCGCCCTTCATGGCGAGGGGTTCTGGCGAATGCTGCACGTCATTCTCTTCGTCCTTGCGTCCGTCGGCGTGTGCATCGCCTTTATCGCCAGCCTCATGTACCTGGTACAAGCGCGCCGGCTTAGGTCCAAGGCGATTCCCGGTCAGGGCCTACGGCTCTTCAGCCTGGAGAGGCTGGAAGCGATGAACCGGCGCGCCATCAACGCGGCATTCCCTCTGCTCTCCGCTGGGCTCCTGATCGGCATCGCCCTGATGCTAGAGGATCGCGATCGCTTAGAAGGCTGGACCGACCCAAGGATCCTGAGCACACTGGTTCTCTGGCTGGTTTTCGCCGTGATGCTCTATCTGCGCTACGGCGTGCACCTGCACGGCCGGCGCGTGGCACTGCTCACGATCGTGGCTTTTGCCTTGTTGCTGTTGACGCTCGTAACCCAGCACAGCCTGACGCCCGGGGGTAGGCCATGAGACTCCTGGCGGTGGGCTGCAGTCATCGGACGGCTCCCGTGGCCTTGCGGGAGCGCCTGGCATTCGATCAGGACCATCTCGTACGCGCTTTGGACCATTTGGTCACGCGCTATGGGTGCGAGGCAGTCATTCTCAGTACCTGCAATCGCGTGGAGCTATACCTCGCTCGCCTCGACGAACTGGCCGCACTCGATGGTACCTTGATTGTCGAGTTCCTTGCGGAATTTCATCAACTTGCCGACCTGAAGCTATCTCCGCATCTTTATGAGCATTGCAATGCTGACGCTGCCCGGCATCTGTTTCGCGTCGCAGCCAGCCTCGACAGCATGCTCATCGGTGAAGGCCAGATTGCCGGCCAGGTAAAGCACGGCTACGAGCAGGCACACGCGCGGGGCACGGTAGGACCGCTCCTGCATGGTCTTTTCCAGAGAGCGCACCTGGTGGCGAAACGCGTGCGGAGCGAGACCGGAATTGCCAGGGGGCATGTTTCCATATCGAGCGCGGCAGTGGAATACGTACGTCAGGTCTTCAATCATTTCGATGACAAAACCATCTTGGTAATCGGCGCCGGCAAAATGGGCGAGCTGACACTCAAGCACCTCCGGCAGCTCCAGCCGCGCTGCATCTTTGTCATCAACCGGAACATGGAGAAGGCAGAGCTCCTGGCTGCAGGATGCGGTGGAACTGCAGTTCCCTGGGAGCAGTTTGACGCAGTCCTTGGCAAGGCAGACATAGTCTTGAGCACTACAGGCGCTCCTCATCCGATCGTTTCTCTGGAGCGCTACGAAAAGATCCGTCAGAATCGCAGCCGCGGCCCTGTGGTGATTCTTGACATCGCCGTGCCCAGGGATTTCGACCCGCGCATTCATGACGGCGATTCCACTTGTTTGTTTAACATTGACGATCTCAAGCGAATCCGCGAGCAGACACTTTCCGACCGTCTGCACCACGTTGCGCCGGCTGAAGCCATTGTGGAAGAAGAGCTGGCGCGCTTTTGGAAGGATTGGAGCCGGCGCCGCCACGGACCGGTGATTGCCCGCCTGACCCAGGACTTCGAGGCCAAGCGTCGAGTTATCATGCGACAGCTATTCAGTCGACTGAACGGCCGTCTGACGGAGGAGGACCAGGAGCACATCGAAGGGGCCTTCCGCCTGCTGCAGAATCAGATTCTGCATGGCCCCATCTCTGCGCTCTCCGCAGAGACGCCTGAAAGCGGTAGTCATACATTACTCGATGCGCTACGGAAGCTCTTCCGATTGCAGGATTAGCCAACCCATTGCACGAATGGCGCACCAATCCGGGAACGTGATGCATGCAAACCAGTCTGGTCACCGGCGGCGCGGGGTTTATCGGCAGCCACCTGGTCGAGGCGCTGTTGGCCGAAGGGCGGCGCGTGCTCGTTCTGGACGATTTCTCCACGGGTGCCATAGCCAACCTGGAGCGGGTGAGGCAGCATCCTAATCTTCAAATCGTGATGGACAGCATCAGCAATGAAATCCGCCTTACGGAGTTGGTGGAGCAGGCGGACGAGGTCTACCATTTGGCCGCGGTGGTTGGCGTGAGGCTGGTGCTCGACGAACCGGCACGAACGGTCGCCACCCACGTGGGACCGACGGAGATGATCTTGCGGCTGGTCGATAGGCAACACAAACCCCTTTTCCTGGCCAGCACCAGCGAAGTTTATGGCAAGAACCCCCGATTGCCTCTGAATGAGGATGACGACCTGGTCCTGGGGCCCACTTCCAAGGGACGCTGGATCTACGCCTGCAGCAAAGCGCTCGACGAGTACCTTGCCCTGAGTTATCACAAGACCTCCGGGCTGCCGGTGGTAGTTGGGCGATTCTTCAACGTCGTTGGCCCACGGCAGGTTGGGCGTTACGGCATGGTTCTGCCACGTTTTGTGGATCAGGCATTGTCCGGAGGCCCCCTGGTGGTCTATGACGACGGCCAACAGGTCCGTTGTTTTGGTCATGTCGCCGACATCGTCCGCGGCATCCTGGCGCTCATGGCGTGCCCTGCTGCCCACGGAAAGGTCTTTAACCTGGGAAGCGACGAGGCCACGTCCATACGTGGGCTGGCGGAGCGCGTCGCTCGCTTCATCGACCCGGGATTAAGAATCGAGCACATTCCATACGCAAAAGCGTACGCTCCCGGCTTCGAGGACATCCGTTCACGAGTTCCCGATCTCGGCCGCATCCGCTCGACCATTGGCTTTGAGCCGCGATTTCGATTAGATGACATATTGCGAGAAGTGATTGCCTGGAGGCGCGGGCAGTCGCCCCAGACCTACTTCTGAGCTGAAAAGGGAATCCGAGCGCCTTCTTCCTATTTGCAAAGTAAGATTCAATTCCCAAGAAATCCATGGCTGAAGTGAGGCAAATCGAAACAATTCCTGTGATCTCTGAATCGGCTGAGCCCCGCCGGCGCCTGGAGCAAGCCGAGCAGCTTTTGGCATGCTTCCAGCAAGTGGTGGGGCACGATCTGCCGAATCACTTTATCTCGATTCAAGGTCTGGTTCGCGTCCTGGAATTCGAGGAAAACGCAAGGTTAAGTCCGCAGGGCCGGGATTATCTGCTGCGTCTGGCGACTAATGTCGGACGCATCCAGACGTTGATCGGCGGTCTCGCCGAGATAGGCCGAGCCCGCCGCGAAAACGAAGGTGATGAGCGACTTGTGCTCGCGGATGTGGCGCGGGAAGCTGCGGCGGAGGTCAATCATCTATTTCAGAGCGTCGCGATAGGGTATCATTTGCCACAGACGCCCTTCGTTCTCATTGTCCCGCGCTCGGGGCTACGCCGGGTTCTCGTTCACTTGCTGCGCAACGCCGTCGAGGCGGCCAGCCCTGGGCAGAGCGTTTGCATCGAATTCGGGACCCGAGCTAGCAAGGAGAAGGCCGAGTTCTGGGTGGCCGATAACGGACGCGGTTTGGCGCCCGAACGGTGCCAGCAACTCCGGGACTTTCTTTCGGGGCAAACATCGACTACGCCCGGACCGGGGCTCGGCCTCGTGCTTGTTCGCGAGGTCTTGAGCCGCTGGGATTGCTCCTTGCATGTCGAGTCGGAGCCGGGGCGTGGTTCGATCTTCACGGTTCGTCTGCCGCTGAAGAGGATTGGTTAAAGACCGAATGGAACCGGCATTGTGTGAGTACAACTCATGAGCATGGAATCGCATGGAGGAGTGACCACAAAGCCATGACCGACGCATTGCGTCTCTTCCTGGTCGAAGATGACGACGACATTGCTCTGCTGGTTACCAAGATCCTGGAGCGAGCGGGGCATGAAGTGACGCGCTGTCGCGCAGCAGCCGACGCCCTGATCGTTTTGGGGCACAGCAGTTTTGATCTTGTCCTGCTCGATCACCGCTTGCCAGATATGGCCGGACTGGATCTTCTTGATGCCCTCGTACGCGAAGGCATTGCGACCCCCGCATTGATGGTGACTGCCTACGGGGATGAACAGCTTGCGACGCGCGTGCTGCACGCCGGCGCCCTCGATTACGTCGTTAAAGACCCTGGCTTGACCTTCCTCGCCGAGTTGCCCAAACGTGTGCATGAGTCGGTGACCAGGCATCGTCTGCAGCAGATGAATCGCCTGCTCATCGAGGCCCTGGAGTCGGCACGCGACGGCATCATGATTACCGACTTGCAGGGTACGATTTTGCACGTCAACCAGGCCCTGGAACGGACGACAGGCTACACTCGCGAAGAACTCTGTGGACAGAATCCGCGTCTGCTCAAGAATGATCTTAATCCTTCGTCCCTTTATGCCGATTTATGGCGCACGATTTTTGCCCGGGCGAGCTGGCAAGGTGAATTGACAAATCGCCGCAAGGACGGCAGCCTGGTAGACGTTTCCCTGACCGTCTCACCCATCGTGGACGGGCAGGGACAGTTGACTCATTTCGTCGGCATTCAGCGCGATATCTCGGACAGGAAGTTTCTCGAGAGACAGCTCCTCCAGGCCCAAAAGATGCAAAGCGTCGGCACGCTGGCCGGTGGAGTCGCCCATGAGTTCAACAACCTCCTGGCGGGAATAAGCGGCTACGCCTCGCTCGGGCTTCGGGAACCGGGCACGTCCGGTCCGGTGCGTGAGTTCTTGGAGCACATTGTCGAGCTTTCCGAGCGGGCCGCATCGCTCACCCGGCAGATGCTTGCTTTTGCTCGTAAACCCGCCCTTGATCGCCGGCCGATCAGGATCGAGGAGTTGGTGCGCGCTACCGGGGAGCTGGTCCGGCGCACTTTGTATGCCGACCTGATCATGGAGGTCCAATCGCAAGCGGCAGTGGGAGACCCATTGCTGGTAGAAGCAGACGCGAATCAGCTTCAACAGGCCCTCGTGAACCTCGTCATCAATGCCCGCGACGCGTCTCTTGAAAACTCCCCTATTACATTGCGTCTTCGCAATGTCGTGTTGAGGGGAGGGTATGCAGCTTTCCCCGAAAATATCCCTGCTGGAGATTTTGTGATCCTGGAAGTAGTCGACCGTGGCTCCGGCATGACGCCGGAAGTCTTGAACCAAGCTCTCGATCCTTTCTTTACTACTAAGCCGGTTGGACAGGGCACGGGACTTGGCCTGCCCATGGTCTTCGGCATCGTGCGCGGTCATCAAGGCTACCTGGCCATCGACAGCGAGCCCGGGCGCGGAACGTGCATGGGCATCTACCTGCCGCGCTTGCTGGATACATTGCAAGGTAAGAGGCGCGCAAATTTTGAAGCTGGCCAGGTGCTCGAACCCGAGAGTGTGCCGGGCCGGCATATTCTGGTGCTCGACGATGAGGAGGCGGTCCGCGATGTAATGCGCCGGTTTCTGGAGATTGCAGGCCACCAGGTCACCTGCGCGTCGAGCAGCAGCGAAGCCGTGGATTTGCTCAACAAAGGCGAGCCTGTCGATCTTCTTATTCTCGATTTGATGATGCCGCGCGAAGACGGAGCGGGCGCCTTCCACCGCCTTCGCCAGGAGAGGCCCTCTTTGCCAGTGTTACTCTGCACCGGCTTGATGGTAGGCGATCCGCCGCCGGAGCTATTAGAGGCCGGGCCCGTCACGCTGATTCGCAAGCCGTTTCGCATGAACGAACTGTGGTACGCTGTGAACCAGGTCTTCGGTGCCAGTTACACGCCGACCTAGCCATTTCGCGCGAAATATCGTTTGGGAAGCTCGGCGCCTGCTACGTAATTCAGTTTTCCCACCTTGCACGTTCCGAGCACACTTCGACTGCAAGCATTAACTATTGCTATGAATAGACTTGCGTCGCAGTCAGTGTAAACCTTAGTCCAACCCGTTTTCAGCGCGCAGCGTACACGTCGCCTATTTCTACCATAGGAGTGGGTTTGGGAAGCGCCTGGCGTGGCGAGGCAGATTTGTCCGAGGTCCTTCAGCCGCTGTCCGCCTTCGCGAGTGGTGATTCGTTTCCCAGTTCCGCGCGTTTTTCAGGCGACAGGTTCCAAGGCAGGAAGGGTTGGATGTCGGTCGGCGCCTGGCCGCCCGCTGCAGCGCAGCTTTGCAAGTACCAGAGTAACCACAGGCGCGGGTTGATGTGCCACATTGTCAAGGTGGCCAAGAGCGAGAACAACGCGGCGGCCAGGCGGCCGCTCCACAACGAGGCGGAGCCGTAGTAGTTTTTCCGTCCCAAGGCCGGGCCACGCAGGCGGCGTTCCGAGACGTTGTTGTCCATGGGAATCCGCGGATCGTCCACGAACAGCGTTAAGCCGGACCAATGATCTTGCAGGCTGGTCAATACGTTGCGTTGCGGCTTGCGGAGTGCCGGATCGGCCAACTCGGCGGTGGCGCAGGCGTGCATCGCGGCGACCGCGGCCCGTAGCACGGCGGCGGCGGCGGTGTCGCTGGGATCCTGCACACGTTGGCGATTCAGACGGTACAGTTCGCGGATGCGTTGCAGCCAGGTCAGGGCCCACGGTGTTAACTCCGGCCAGCCTTTGCCGACACGCACAAAATCGCGACGCACGTGGGCCCAGCAAAAGGCCAGGAGCAATTGGCCATCCTTGACCTGGGCCATCGCTTTGTAGGCGCTGTACCGATCCACCAGTAACACGCCCTGGGCGTCGGCCGGGAAGTGCTGCTCCGGCACCACATGGCTGCGTGTGGGATCGAGCACATACACGACGGTGTCTTCGCCGCCAAAGACCCACAACCACCAGCCGTAGCCGGCTTTGTCCTTGTATTCCACGAAAACCAGCCAGCGGGTTTCGTCGGCTTGCGTGTACACCGACTGCCGGTTGCGTTGGATCAAGGCCTCCACGAGCGGTTGGAACAGCGGCTCCAACCGCCGCAAGCCGTCGGTCACCGTGCCGGCCGACAGGTCAAAGTCCAGCAACCGCCATTGTTCCAGCAAACGTTCCGTCGGCCGATGGCTGGCGAACTTGTCGAGCAAGATTTCCGCCCACACGGACACGCCCAAGAGTCCTTTGGGAATCAGCTTCGGGACCTGCGGCGCCGTGAAGGTCCGTTGCCCCGCGCACAGACACGTCCGCTGGTAGCGCCGCCGCTGCACGACACGCCGATACACGGTGGTCTCGATCTCGATTTGTTCCGACGTTTCGCTGCCGCAAGCGCTCAGCGGCCGACCGCACTGCGGACAAACCCGCTCGGCTTCCGGCAATTCGGCGACTTGTTCGCGGACAGGCAGGTGGCTATAGTCCCGACGCTGCGGCCCCGGCCGGCCCCGCTGCTGGCCCCGTGGCCGTGGCGACTGTGCTTCACTCGGATCTTGCAGTTGATTCGACCGATCACGCCCGGTCTGCTTTTCCGACCTGCGGGCGAAGAGTTGATCCTGGAGCTTGCGGTTCTCACCGCGAAGCTGTGCGTTTTCCTGCTCCAAGGCTGCGATGCGCCGCACGGCGTCCGCGTGTCGGCTCTGCCAATAACCCGCCTGCTGCCGCAGTTCGAGATTCTCCCGCCGCAGACGGTTCACCTCGGCCCGCAACCCGGCTACTTCGTGGCGGAGTCGCTCCAGCAACTCCACCACAGACGGCGAACATGCCGTCCCCAGGTCAGGTTCCATCAGCAGGTCTTCCATGACCGCTGTGTTTTACCCGAACAGCTCGATAAAGTGGAAGATCAGCTGCAATTTGACGGCTTGGACAAAGGTTTACTCTCCGCAAATCCCAAGTCTTTGATGTGCCAAGGGTTGCCTGCCGCCCTTCTGAAGCGGATTCGGCGTGCCCTTTCTCTCTTTTCCCGTCCGGTTACAATCCAAATTCCTGCTCACTCGTCTGATAGGTGACTGTATGAGCAAACCGGTGGCGAGTATACCTGGAGGGCCGGTTCCGGATACGCCGGGGACGTTGTCTCCCGGCGAGGTGCTGGTGCGCACTTTTAGCGAGATCCGTGATGAGCTGGTCAGCACGCTATGGTTCGTACTCGGCAATCCGGACGATGCCCAGGACATGGCTCAAGAAGTGTTCCTCCGCTGCTGGCGGACGCAGGAAGGCTTGCCGGAAATCCGGGACCTGCGCGCCTGGATCTTCCGCGTGGGCTTGAATGCCGCCAAGGATCTGCAGCGCAGCGCGTGGCGACGGCGGGTCAAACCGCTTTTGGGGGAAGACATCATGCAACTTGCCGACGGTAAAGTCCCGGACCAGCTCGTGGAGGACGAAGAATCCCTTCGGCGCATCCGCCAAGCTCTTCTGGACCTGCGGCCTGAGGAAAAGGAAGTCTTTCTCCTGCGACAAAACGGTGAGCTGACTTACCAGGAAATTGCCCAGATGCGCAATTGTCCTATTGGCACAGTCAAAACCCAGATGCGGACCGCACTGGAGAAACTGCGCCGAGTTTTGGCTTGATCTATTCAACCTGCTGGGCCTTCTCTCAAGGTGCCATCTGCGGAAGCGGATGTTGGAGGAGGCTTGCGGGGAACTCGATTTGCGATTTCAGCCGGGGGAGAGAATCATGACCTCCTGTGAACAATACCAGGCCCAGTTGTTGGCCTCCATGTACGATCTGCTCGAGGAAGCCGAGCGCGACAGCCTGCAAGCACATCTAGTACAGTGTGCCGGCTGCCAGGCTGCACTGACACAGGCCCAGGCGCACAAGAGATTGCTTGGGCTTGCAGCCAAAACCCAGTTTCCCGCCGTCCGCTTCGAGCCGCCAGCAGGCGAGCCGCCGGCTCAAGAACCGGCAACTGTTCCCGTGCCTCGACGGGCGCGCACATTCGCACTGCGCTGGGCACTGGCCGCCAGCATCCTTCTGGCGGTTGGTCTCAGTTTTCCGTGCGGCTGGTGGACCGTTATCTATTTCCAGGATCAGCGGCTAGCAGCGTTGGAGACACAGCGCCTGGAAGCTACGAAGGCGCAGGAATCTGCCGTCAACGCTCAATACGGCGAGAAACTCGCCGTGTTGCAGCGTTCGGTAGAGAAAATAGAGAAAGACATGGGCGACCTGGTTCGCCGAGACGAGCAGATGCACTTGGATCTGGAGAACAAGGTCCGGCAGCAGCAAATGGATCTTCTCGTCTCGGGTCCTCAACATCTCCAACCCGGAGCCCCAAACACTTTCAGGGTCCAGACTCAGAACCTCGATAATCAGGCCGTGCCAGCCAACCTGAAGGCACGGGTCGTCAATTCCAGGAATCAGGTCCTCTATGAGACCAAGGAGGTCGCGAGCGCGGGGGATTTCCAGCTCGTGCTGCCCCCAAGCTTACCGCTACCGCCAAAAGATGTCCTGACGTTGGAAATTGATGCAAGCCGAGGCGGGCAACCGACCGGTCAGGTCCGGGAGGTGCTGCCGCTCGCCACTCCCGTCTTCGTCACGGACCTGCGGACCGACAAACCGATGTATCGGCCAGGCGAAACGGTCCGCTTTCGCTCGCTGACCCTGGAGCGCTTCAGCTTGAAGCCAGCCAAGGAGCCACTCCACCTCTTCTATTCGATCACCAGCCCCAACGGTGAGGAGGTCTTTCAGTCAGAAGGTTCTGCACTCCTGCAGGACCCGAAGACCAACAGGCCAATCCAGGGACCGGACAAGAAACCGATCCAGGGCGTGGGCACTGGTGAATTCGTGATTGAACCGACACTTCCAGGAGGGGAGTATACGCTGACAGTTCGAGAGCAAAACCGGCGTTGCCCTGAACAGCAGCGCAAATTCATCGTCAATCGCTATGAGAATCCGCGTCTCAATAAGGAACTCGATTTCACGCGCAAATCTTACGGCGCGGGCCAGGAAGTGGTGGCCGCATGCAAGGTCGCGCGTGCGGAGGGAGGCACGCCGGTTGCTAACCGGCGCGTTGAGGCATCCATTTATATCGATGGCAAACCCTATGGTGCCGACGGCAAGGAGGGTGCCAGGCCGATCGTGATGCAAACCGATCAGGCAGGCGCAGTGAACGTCCGCTTCAAACTGCCCACAGTCATCGACCGCGGGCTTGGCACATTTTCGGTTCAATTTAGCGACGGCGCCAGTGTGGAAACGCTGGTTCGGCCAATCCCCATCGTCGTGAAGAAGCTGCAAGTGGAATTCTTCCCCGAAGGCGGCGATCTCGTTGCCGCCCTGCCGAATCGAGTCTACTTTCAGGCGCGTACGATGTTGGACAAGCCGGCCGAGATCAGGGGACGGATTGTCGATCAAACCGGCGCCGTGGTGGTGCCGAACGTGCAAACGCTCAACGACGACCGCGCTCCCGGCGTCAACCAGGGCATGGGCCTCTACACGTTCACGCCGCTGGCAGGCCGCAAGTACGAACTCAAGATTGACGAGCCTGCAGGCATCGAAGGCACGTATGAACTCCCCTCGGCCAAGGATGACGGCATCGCGCTCACGATTAGGACGGGTGTGACAAAGGAGAAAGAGCCAATCCGTCTCATGCTTGCCAGCGCCCAGAAGGATCGCTCCCTGCTGGTCGGCGCGTACTGCCGCGGCCGGCTCATGGATAATCGCCTGGTTGTCGTCAAGAAAATGCAGCCGATTGAAGTCGTGCTTCGGCCGGTGCAAGAAGCCGGCGGCGTGTATCGAGTAACTGTCTTTGAGATGCAGCCGGGCAACGCAAATCATCCGCAATTGACCCCCTTGGCCGAGCGCCTCGTCTATCGAGTGCCCGCCAAGCAGCTTGTTCTCAGCGCCGGGCCTGACAAGGAGCGTTACGTGCCCGGCGAGAAAGTGAAATTGTCGATTGCAGGTTTAAACGAAAAGGAGCAACCGGCGCCGGCGATCGCGATGGTGGCGGTCGTAGACAAGAGTGTCATCACCATGGCGGACGAGAAGACCGCGCACACACTGCCGACGCATTTTTACCTGTCCACGGAAATACGCCGGCCGGAAGATCTGGAATATGCGGACTTCCTGCTGTCGCCTCATCCCAAGGCGCCCGCCGCTCTCGATCTGCTTCTCGGGACACAAGGTTGGCGGCGCTTCGCCGAGCAGAACCCGGGGAATTTCCAGCAGCAGTTCGGCCAGGACGCGGACCGGTTGCTCCTGGCGAACGGGCAAACGTTGCAGCAGATGACTCCGATGATGGAGCGCGAGGCCGACAAAATAGAGAGCGAGCACCGGGAACAACTGGCCAAACTCAAAGAAGAAGAGAACGCAGCGCGCCGGTCCTTGGTCCAAATCCAGGCTGAGCGGCAGCAAGAGATGCAACGGATGAGTTTACAGACCGTCGCTGCCCGGTCCAGCTACCAGGAAGCGGTCGATCGCTTGGCTGCCCACAAGGCATTGCCGCGAGAGCTGATCCACAAAGCGATCGGCCCGGTCATAGTGGCAGTCGCAGGAGCCTTGTTGTTCTTCTTGATCGTGGCTGTTCGCAGAAGCATGACTGGAGCCATCCCGCACTTGGTAGCTGCAGGTGTCTGTGGCGTGCTGTTGGTTGGGTTGACGGTTGTTTGGTCCAGGAAGCCCGCGGCGGACAATGCGACTTTTGCCGTGGCCGGGGCCACGAGAGATTCATCGTTACCGGAAGCGTCGGCAAAGTCGAAAATGGTTCCGGCTGAAAAACGCGAGGAACTGATGCCGGTGCCACAAGCCTTTCCAGCCCCGGCACCGGCACAGCCAGAAGGCCTGGGCGTCCCGAGGCGGGGACCCGGTGGTTTTAAATTTGGAATGCCGCCAAATCCCGTAGCCGGCGAGAATCAAGTCGGGAAAACCGCCGCGGCCGCCATGCGGGAACGAGGAATGGCCGAGAATCAAGCGCGCCTCTTCGATAAACAAGACAATGCCAAGCAAAATGACCGAGCGGCCGGCATGATGAAGGGACAGACCGCCGCCCTCGATGCGCGAAAGGGTCTTGCCCTTCGTCGGCCCGCGGACTTGGGGATGTACCAGCTCGCGCCAGCCGGCAACGTTGGCGATCTCAAGAAAAATCTGGAGCTTAAAGCACCGGCTCTCCCTCAGAATGCCCCAGTGATGGCTGGCGCTGCAATGCGGCCACAAATGCAAGGTCAGCGGCAAGAGCAAATGGGCCGCGAAGGAGGCCAGGGGCGATCGCTTCGTTCCCGCCTCGGTGCCAAGCGCGTTTATCAGCCGCCTCCTCCGCCATTCGTTGTTCGCGAGTATGCCCACCGGCGGCCGCTGGGCAGCGATTCCGAGCAGCGGTCTGATTTTGTCGATACCCTCTATTGGCAGCCCGCGCTCGTGCTGGCGAACGGCAAAACGGAGATCTCGTTCGATCTCTGCGATTCGGTCACGACGTGCCAGGTGGTGATCTTTGGGCACACACTTGACGGCCAACTTGGCGCCGTAATGAAGGACATCGAAGCCCGGCTGCCGTTCACGCTGGAGCCGAAGCTGCCCATCGAAGTGACTGCCAGCGACAAGATCGATGTCCCGGTCAGCATCGCCAACAACACCGACCAGCGCCGACAGGTCCATCTCCACTTGGCCGCTACCGGCGCAATCCCAGTGGGAGACGACGATGCCACGCTTACTGTAGATGCCGATGGCCGGGCGCGCCGGCTGTTCCGGCTCCAGCCTTCGCTCATCGAAGGCCAGGCAGCCGTCCAAATCGAAGGCAAGAGCGAGCCGTTCGCAGATCGAGTGACGCGCACGTTCCAGGTGGTCCCCGATGGTTTCCCGATCGTTGGCTCGCACAGCGAGGTGCTAGAACGCATCGCCAGCCACGACATCGTCCTGCCGGAATCCTGGGTCAAGGGCTCGCTCAGGTGCAAGGTGCAAGCCTATCCTTCCACGCTTGCCGATTTGCAGAAGGGCATCGAGTCGCTATTGCGCGAACCCTGTGGCTGCTTCGAGCAAACGTCGAGCAGCAACTACCCCAACGTGCTCGCCCTCGATTACCTTAAACAGAGCGACCAGTCCAAACCCGAACTCGAACGTCGAGCCCGCGATCTACTGGCTAGCGGTTATGTCAAATTGACGTCGTTCGAGTGCCAATCGACTTCAAGCAACAAGCGCCAGGGCTACGAATGGTTCGGCGGCACGGCCCCGCCGCACGAAGCGCTGACTGCCTATGGCTTGCTCGAATTCCGCGACATGGCCCGCGTTTACGACGTTGACCCCAGGATGATCGAGCGCACGCGCGTTTACTTGATGTCGCGCAAGGACGGTAAAGGCGGCTTCCAGCGGAACACACGCGCCCTCGACAGTTTCGGCAGGGCGCCGGACGATATCACCAACGCCTACATCGTCTGGGCCTTGACGGAGAGTGGCAAGGATGACGACGTGAGACTGGAATTGGCGACCCTAGCAGGTCAGGCCAAGACTTCCAAGGACCCCTATTTCCTCGCGCTCGTTGCAACCAGTCTTATCAACCGCGGCCAGACCGAGGAAGGCACGACTTTGCTCAAGCGCGTCGCTGTCGCTCAGCAGGCCGACGGACATCTCGATGCGGCACACACCAGCATCACCGGTTCCGGCGGCCGTGATCTGCAGATCGAAACGACCGCTCTCGCCGTGCTCGGCTGGCTCAAGGCCAACCGGCCTGGAGAATTCAACGCGCCGCTTCAGAAGGCAATCCGCTGGATAGGCCAGCAGCGCGGCGGCTACGGCGGGTTCGGCTCCACGCAGTCGACAATACTCGCTCTGAAGGCACTCATCGCCTTCGCGAACGCCAACAAGAAAACCGTCGAAAGCGGTGCACTTCGTCTCTCGGTCGGCAACCAAATCGTGGCGAACCTTGACTTCGCTGCGGGTGCCCAGGAGGCTCTCCTTCTCACCATGCCCGATGCGGAGAAACAACTGAAGGCTGGCAAGAACACGGTGGGCATCGAGATCACGGGCAAGAATATCTTCCCATACACGCTGAGCTGGTCGTATCAAACGCTAAAGCCTGCGAATCCCAGCGACTATCCGGTGCGCTTGCAGACCCGCCTGGATCGAGCCCAGGCGAGCGAAGGAGAACCCGTTCATCTCACCGTCATCGTGGAGAACACGCAGGACAAAGGGCAGGGGATGGCCGTGGCAATCATCGGCTTGCCCGCGGGCCTCACGCTGCCCGAGGACATGAAGCAGCTCAAGGACCACGCGCGCCTGAGGAACGACGGCACGGAGAAGGGCCTGATTAGCGCCTGGGAAACGCGTGGCCGCGAGGTAATTCTCTACTGGCGCGATCTCGCTCCCAGGCAGAAGATCGAGGTGCCGTTGGACATCATTTGCCGCGTGCCCGGTGAATACAGCGGCCCCGCCAGCCGGGCTTATCTCTATTACAATGCCGACCTGAAGCACTGGGTCGAGCCGCTGCACATGACCATCCAGGCGAAAATGGAACGCTGAGTTGCAACCGGCATTTTGAGACTATTAAACGGAAACAATCGGCCCGCGCGCAAATAAATGCTGTGCAAAAACCGAGAAAAACACGGCGTTTTTGCATTTTGATCATGTTGGGACTCATAAAAAAAGGCGCTGGTTGAAGCCGCCCGATGAGTGAACGGATCTACATTTTTTCACGTTTTCGCCGCAGCGCTTGACCCATCCCGGCAGCCCGTCCAGCTTCCTCGGTCGCCAGCCCGACGGGCAAAGCGTGGGCCGGCAATTCTCCCTCAAGCACCGTGAAGATCATTTCGAAACCACTAAACCAAGAATTCCGGGATAGGTTTGGCTCCCATCGAGCACTATATAAGTGACGAGTCCGCGCCTGAGTCGCCCATGTGCTGCGGCCGATAAGGGAACTCATGAGTAATCCTGGAGCAGCCATGATCGATGCCGTGTGGTCGCCGTACACCGCCGATGAGCGCGCGCCCTGGAACCTGCGGCGCGTGGTACATTTGCATCGCCGGGCCGGTTTTGCCGGCACCTGGAGCGAAATGCAACGCGACTTGAAGGAAGGGCCCGTGGCCAGCGTTGATCGGCTGCTGGCCGGCCAGGCAAGTCTCGTCTCCCCGCCCGACTTCGCCTCCATCGCCGACCTCCTGGCCGATTCGGCTGTGGCTGCGGGAGAAATCAACCGCCTCAAAGCGTGGTGTTTTACCGCATGATGTTCGGGACCCGATGCGCTAGGGGAAAAGCTCACGCTGCTTTGGCATGACCACTTCGCCACCGCTAATAGCAAGGTGGCAAACCCCGCCCTCATGCGCCGGCAGAATGACACGCTGCGCAAATTCGCCCGCGGCAAGTTTGGGCATCTCTTGAGGGCTGGCATCCGCGAACCGGCCTTGCTCCTCTATCTCGATGCCCAGGCCAACCGCAGAAGCCATCCCAACGAAAACCTGGCACGGGAAGCGATGGAGCTGTTCACGCTCGGCGTGGGCCATTACTCGGAAGCTGACGTGAAGGAGGCTGCGCGCGCGCTCACAGGCTGGTCGGTGGAGGAGGGGCAGTTCGCGAATGTGGCTGCCCGGCGCGATATCGGGAATAAGTGCATTTTGGGACAACGTGGAGAGTTGGATGGGACCGCGCTTGTGATAATTCTGCTGGAGCAGCCGGCGACCAGCGAACGGCTCGCGCTGAAGTTGTGCCGGCTGTTCTTCGGCGAATCCATCGTTCCACCGGCTGCAATGCATGCGCTCGCCGCCGGACTTCGCGAGCACGACCTGGACATTGCGTGGGCAACTGAGCTAGTCCTGAAGTCGCAGTTATTTTTCTCCAATGCGAACCTAGGCAGCCGGGTGATCGGGCCGGTCGAATTCGTGGTCGGCGCCGTCCGGGCGCTCGAAATGTTCGACCCGTCTCCAAGCACGCTCGCGCTGGCCGACTGGTCAGCACGCATCGGCCAGGACCTGTTCAACCCGCCCAACGTCGGTGGCTGGCCGTTCGGCCGAGCGTGGGTGCACACGCGCAGCATGATCACCCGCGCGAATTTCATCACAGCGTTGATCTCGGGGCCCGATGTTGGCCGGGCCTCGCCCTACGATGCCGCTTTCTTGCCACACAAGTACGGCTTCGGAACCAACTCTGACGCGCTACTCACGTTCCATCACCGCTTGCTATTCGGCACCGATCCAAGCGCCGACATCCGCCGCCGGACGTCCGGGATGGATGAGCGAAGAACGATAGGCACGCTATTATCGTCGCCCCAGGCACAACTCGGTTGATCGAAAAGTAACCTCGGCCCCCACGGAGACCATCATGCTGACTCGTCGCAGGTTCTTGCAGGCCTCCTCTTTATTTGCCCTGGCGCCTACGGTGCCTCTCTTTGTGGCCCGCACGGCCCAGGCGGCAGCCGCCGACAAGGACCGGCGCATTTTGGTTGTTGTGGAGCTGAACGGTGGCAATGACGCCCTCAACACCGTCATCCCGTACGCCGACCCCACTTACGAAAAGCTCCGGCCGAAGCTCAAGATCGCCAAGAAGGAACTTCTTTCCCTGTCGGCATCGGTCGGTTTGCACCCGTCGCTCAAGCCACTCGACAAGCTATGGCAAGCCGGCCATCTGGCAGTGTTGCCGGGCGTCGGCTACCCGAACCCAAACCGGTCGCATTTCGAAAGCATGGCCATCTGGCAGACGGCCCGTTTGGATCCCGAAGAGCAGAATGGCTATGGCTGGCTCGGGCGCGCGCTCGATCCGCAAGCTGGATCAGCATATCTCCTCGGCAGCGCGGTCCCCACGGCCCTCCGCGGCCGGCGCAGCACGACGGTGTCCCTGAACCGGGTGGAGGAAGTGCTTCTGGCCGACCCCGCCTCCGCGAAGCAAGCGATTGGCGGCGAATCCGCGGATGACCTGCTGGCGTTCGTCCGCCGGCAGTCCGTCGACGCGAACGCCGCGGCCGACAAGCTGGCCCACCTGGCCGGCGGCAATGACGGCAGCCGCTACCCCGCAACCGCCCTGGCCGAACGCCTGAAGCTGGCAGCCCGCCTGATTCGGTCCAATCTCGGGGCGCGCGTGTTTTATACCGTGCAATCCGGCTACGATACCCACGCGGTCCAGGCCTTCGCACACGGCAACCTCCTGGAGGAATTGGCCGGCGCCATCGCCGCGTTCTTCAACGATTTGACCCAAGCCAAGTTGGCCGACCGCGTGATCCTGCTCACCTTCAGCGAATTCGGCCGCACGATCAAGGAGAACGGTTCCGCGGGAACAGACCACGGCACCGCCGGCGCCGTGTTTCTAGCGGGACCAGGCGTCCGCGGTGGCGTCGCCACGACCATGCCTAGCCTGACTGAATTGGCTGCGGGGGAGCCGAAGATGACGGCCGATTTCCGTGGAGTCTACACTGCTGTCCTGGAGGATTGGCTAGGATTGCCCGCGAAGGAAGTGCTGGCCGGCACGTTTGATCATCCGCCGCTATTTCGCGCCTAGGCGCTAGCTCGCGGGCTGACTCTCAGGGAGATCCCGAGCCTTCCCCTGGCGGCCTTAAACCGCCGGCACGAGTGAAGACCCTGCCATTGGATCATCACTTGAATTCCTGCCTCTAGTAGTCCCAAGCTTCTTTCGTTTTCCTTGGACTTGGCAAATGGTCACTTCCGGCTACCGCGGGGGGAAATCTGATTCAGAGGGATTCCCACAGCTTCCGCAATTCGGCTGCGGAATTCCTCCCAATCCTTACCCTCGCGTGCAAGTACTTGCGCAACGTCGAACCAGGAGCGCGTGGTTGGCGATTCGCTGGTGAGCCTCGCCATGTTTAGTCCGTGCTTGGCAATCAGAGTCCAGAAATCGCGGTAACCTTGGTCTCTCGCCTTTTGATGAGATTTCTCTGCTTCGCCGGCTCGGTTGTGGGCATTGCTCTGGTCCGTGCCTCCTTTGATCTCGAGGGCTACTTTCCGGCGTATCTTTCCCGACACGTCTTCTTCAATACTCACGTCTGGATCCGACCCCAGAGACAAGGTGACGATGCGACCGGCAGCGTTCCTGACAGTAATCTTCCTGTCGGTATGCTCCGAGACATGAGATTGAACCAACTCGAACAGCAGCAGGAAAACGCCAAGCGTGGCCTGTTTCCCAATCTTGACGTTATTCGCACCCTGGAAAAATGAACCAAGAGTCAGTAGCGGCAATTCCGAAATATCCCTGGCGGTGACTCTGGGTAAAATCTGTCGTACCAGATCCGCCAGGGCCGCGTTCATCGCCTTGCAAAAGGCAGGCAACAGAGCCCGAGTCTGTTCACGTAGCGTGCCTTTCATTTCCATGTTCTTGAACGGCCCCATTCCTGTGCCGCCGCCGTAGAAAATTTTTTGGGGCAAGCCAAGCAGCAATCGATAGTAGCCGACGAGGGCCGGTGCAGCTTCGAGCAGGACAGGAGTAGGAAAAACGTGCTCGTCGCGAATGCCGGCCGCGGCCAAGATCTTTTGAGCGTCCGCAGGCACAAACTTCAGGAGCTGAGATTTGAGTTGCCGTTGGTCCACCCGAGTTAAAGCCTTGCTCAACGCGTCAATGAGCCAGGTCTTCCGGGCCGAAACAAGGAGTTGGTGGAATTGCACCTGTCGAGACGCCTTGGGCACGGGGATGGAAGCTTCACTCATGAATGATTGCCCCGTTCAATCTCTTCTCTGCAATCTGGATATACGCGGGGTTCAACTCGACGCCCACAAAACGCCGGTTCATGTTGAGGGCAACGAGGCCGGTAGTGCCTGAGCCTATGAAGGGATCCAGGACAAGGTCGCCTTCGCGGCTTCCCAGCGTCAAGCAAGGCTCGACGACGGCCGGGGGGAAGGTAGCGAAATGGGCGCCCTTGTACGCCTGGGTGTTGATGTCCCAGACCGTTCGCAGGTTTCTCTCGTTCGGCCCCCGCAGAGCCTTGGAGTCGTACAGATACCGTTCGTTCTTGCTGAAAAGGAAGAGGTACTCATGGCATCTGGTAGGACGGTCTTTCACGCTTTCGGGCTGGCAGTTCGGTTTGTTCCAGATGATGTCCGCCCGCAAATACCAGCCCGCTTCTTGCAAGGCAAATGCCAGTCGCCAGGGGACGCCAATCAGATCCTTGGGCTTTAGGCCCTCGGGCGTTGGCGGCCTGATATCCATCGCCCGAACGGGGTTCTTTTTGTCCGGCGCGCGCCAGGTTCTGCCCCCAGAGGTGTAGGAGTCGCCGATGTTGAGCCAGAGCGTGCCGTCTTCGCGAAGCACCCTTCGCACGTGCTCGAAAACCATTACCAGGTTCTGGATGTACTCTTTGACGGACAGCTCAAGCCCGATTTGGCCGGCGATGTGGTAGTTGCGTAGCGACCAGTACGGTGGCGAGGTGACGCAACATTGGAACGCCGCTACCGGAAATTGACTCAGTACCGACTTGCTGTCACCAACCACAAGGCAGGAGAGAGACGCGCCGTTCGCAAAGAGCGACGCGGCTCGATCGGTAAGCTGATTTTCTCGAGCAACGAACACACGCTCGGGCATCCAGAGGGGCACATGGTCGACCGCCTTTGGCTTGCCATTCCTGCGGTGACGGTTGGCTAGAGTCATTTGATTTATCTCTACCGCATACTCTCAAGCGACGAACGGGGTTGCCGCCTCAGCTCCAAGGAAATGCCTGTGAGGGCATACCCTGTGAAATAGTGTACAACCTCACACTTCCACTGGCCTCCCGACTAGAGATGCGAGGCGATGCCAAAGGGCCGGACTGCGAGAGCACCTGGAAGAATTCGTTGACGTTTCCAAGAGTAGCTCGGCTATTGTCGACAAAGAGGTGCGCCGATCATAAGCTGGCGATTGACCGGTTTGCTTCTAGCAGATAGCAGCTGCGATGTTGATTTCTTGGAGTTTGCTGTCTCACAGCACGGCGACCGGTTTTCGAACCTGCGGTACCCGCCGATCCGCATACGCGCGCATCCTGGTGAAAATCAACCGAAGGAAATGAAATGGACAGAAGAGAATTCCTCAAAGGCGCGGCAACAATACCGCTTCTTTCGACGGGCGATACTCAGGCAGGATGTTCTGGACAACCGACACCTGCTGTCGAGGGTCCAGCGCAAACCATTTCACGAGTCCGTCCGGGCGATCTATCGTGGCCTTCGCAGGCGAGCTGGGAGAAGTTGCGACAGGATGTCGGCGGGCGTTTGATCGAGGTGAAGTCGCCGCTGGCCGAGTGCCGGGCCGCGCCGCAGAGTGCGGCCTGCAGGGAGCTGTTCAAGGAACTGAAGAATCCCTACTACATCGGCGAC
>Ga0208044_1000053_pt1 | contig 134091 bp, 117 predicted proteins | sample Sb_taG_8_FD_187712 | JGI IMG/M metagenome (GOLD analysis project Ga0208044, IMG submission 187712) | Peat soil microbial communities from Weissenstadt, Germany - Sb_50d_c_BC metaG (SPAdes) (version 2) | ecosystem: Environmental > Terrestrial > Soil > Wetlands > Peat | place: Germany...
CGTGATAAGCGCGCCTACAGGAGACTCCCGCCCGAGGAGGGCTCGCGCTAGTGCCGGTGTCATCGCTTGCACTTCAATGCCAAGGTAACCCCGGTTCACCCGCCCATGTGCCTCGAGCTCGGCGACGACGGACGCCACGGTTTCCGCTGGAATTGCGAATCCAAGACCGACTGAGCCCCCACTCGGCGAGAGTATCGCTGTAGTGACACCCACGACCGCTCCATCTGTCGATAGCAGGGGGCCTCCCGAATTACCAAGATTGATGGCCGCATCGGTCTGCAGGAAATCAATGTACGGGTCCTCTTCGAGTGCGCGAGCTCGTGCGGAGAGGATACCGGCAGTGACCGATTGACCGAGACCGAAGGGATTGCCGATGGCTACAACGGGATCTCCCACCGACACCTTGTCAGAGGATTCCAGGCGAAGCGCAGGTAAGCGACCTGCGCTCACTTTGAGCAGCGCAATATCGGTGGTCGCATCGACGCCAATGACCTGGGCGGGGATTTCCCGACCGTCTGCCAGCTTTACGCGCACCGAACGGGCTCCCACAACCACGTGGCGATTGGTAACGATAAGTCCGTCTGCACCTATGATGAACCCTGAGGCCAGCGCCGATCCGGCGGCGCCGGGCAGCGGATTGCTGCTGCCCGGCCCGGAGAGCATGCTGCGCATGAACGCGCGCATGTCGTTGTATTGGGTGTCGGTGGTCGCTCGGTCTACGGCGCGTTGGCCGGCGCCTTCCGCCCGTTCTTCAACGAGAACGGTGACGACGCTTGGTGCCGCCTGCCTGACCAGCGCAGCGTAGCCACCATTCGCCGCACCGGCTACAGGCTGAAGCATCAGAAAGACCGCTGCGGCCAGAACCGAGTTCGTGGCTCGGCTCGGCGAGCTCAGAATCCGGGATGCGGGTCTATCCCAACTAAACATTGCTGTGACAACTCATCGGACAGCTCTGCGAAATCGTAGCTCACTTCACGCGATGATACGCCCCGGCGATCACTGCAATGCCACCTCGGAGCCGACGTGTACGATGTTTTTACGGGGGTTACGCACCCCTGGGTAGTCGGAGGGGGTGGACTATCGAAGATGCGCTCAGGATGGCCATCGAGTAATCCTGGCGCAATGCGCCCGTGGCTGGTCCGCCTGCAGGACAACCGCCGACGGGCGGTCAGGACAATTCGAGGTCCCAGCGGCGGCCGTGCACTGCAAAAGGCGCGCTGAAAAGTCAACGGAACGAGGGTGGAGTGCGCGTCGCATCAACCAGCGCTGTCCGCTGAAACGGTTGAGTGTGATCCGTTATTGCGTCAGGACGTCGCTGGCGAATTCGTTGCGCTGGGGAGAAAGGCGGATCGCAAATGAGAAGTAGCGACGCAGCTGGCCCCCAAGTCTGGGCCCTTCCCAGTCGATGCGAATAGCGCAGTTGGACGAAGCTCTCGCCGGGATTGGGGCGCGCGATTCCCGCGTTGGAAAAATGCTGCGCGCGCAAGGCCAGCTCACTCTGGCGGTGATCAGCGGATTGACGCCCGAATGCGACGTGCGCTCCAAAATTAGACTCCTTACTGAAATGCTTGTGATCGGTCCGATACAGCGGCGCGATATAGTTAGTGCCGATACCGAGGTCTGCGAACCAGTTGTTCGCGTGCTTCGAGGGCTGCAACCGGATCACGGGAGTAACGCCCACCTGGGTGGCCCACGCTGGGCTCGTGATGCTCTCCTGATGCGTGGTCCATCGGCCGACGGCCGCATCAGATTACGAGTGACATTGACCGTCCCAACCGGAGATACATGATGCATCCGAAAACGCTGACTTGCGCAAAGGTCCAAATTGTGAAAGATGGTCCTTTTATGGTCTCGGGCAACTTGCCGCTGAACAAGCAAACCATTGGTACCAATTCAGCCGGCGAGTCGGTCAAGTGGGTAGCGGGGCAGGCGTACCCCCGACAGGCGCAGTATGCGTTGTGTCGCTGTGGGCAGAGCGCGAGCAAACCATTCTGCGATGGCTCACACACCAAAGTAGGGTTTGACGGTACCGAAACGGCCAGCCGCGAAACGTACCAAGCGCAAGCCAAAGTCATTCGAGGGCCGGCGATGTCATTGACGGACGTGGAGAGCTTGTGTGCGTTCGCACGCTTTTGCGATCCGCACGGGCAGGTGTGGAATCTGGTGAACGAGACGGACAACCCAGCGGCGAGCAAGCATTTCGTGAAGGAAGCCTGCGACTGTCCGTCGGGGCGCCTGGTTGCCTGGGATAACGCATCTGGTGATGCGCTCGAACCAAAGTACGAGCCATCGATTGGACTCATCGAAGACCCCGCCAATGCGTGCTCCGGACCGGTTTGGTTAAGAGGTGGGGTTCAAGTCATCGGCTCTGATGGCTTCAAGTACGAAGTGCGCAACCGTGTGACATTGTGCCGCTGCGGCGCATCGCAGAACAAACCGTTCTGTGACGGCACACATGCATCAATCAAATTCAATGACAACCAGTGAACGGGTGGAAACGTTGCAAGACAATCGTTTCTGCGAGCGGGCCTGCCCTTGAGTGTACCGGGGATGAGTATAGAGTGCGCCTGCGCGGCGGGGCTGATGGCCATAGCGACCGCGGACATTCCGGGTTTCACGTTTAGAGCCAAGGAGCCCGCGCTTCGCCGTAATGATTGACATCGCCCGCGCGTCTTTCGCCGAGGTCACGTTTGCTTCGGTGGTGTCGTGGCCAGGCACGTGCTAATGGTTTGGGGCGACGAAAAGGCGATCCGCGCGCATCGAGGACCATTGGCAGGCGGGTGCGGATCGCGTCTGCGTCCAGGCTATCGGTCCGATGACACTGCCCAAGGAGCGTCTGCTCGGTCTGCTGGCGCCATGGCCATAGGATCTTGTACTGCTTCGGCCTCTGTCACTGACCGGCGGGCACCACACGCGTTCTTTTCAAGTTGCATCGGATAAAATGTGTTCGAGCAAACTGTTGAGGCTCGGGGCTAGCCGAAACGAACTAGCATGAGTATTCTGCTTGTCTGGTTCTAGCTACTCGCCAGGAGGCCTGGATGAGCTTAACTATGCTTGGCGATCCGACGCGCCGGCTAGATCCGCGACGCGGCGCATGTGCCCTGATTGCGATCAAGGAGCGTTTGCGCTGCAAAACGCGACTCTCGAAAGCGCTTCCGCCTTTGGCACGCATCGAACTCGTGCGATCGATGCTTGCGGTGGTGCTTTCGGCCGCCGATGCCGCACAGACGGTGCGTCAGATCATGGTCGTCAGCCCAGAGCGCGACTCCGTACCCGCGGAGGTACCGGTGCTTGCCGATACCGGCGAGTGCCTCAACAGGGCGCTGACAGAGGCCCATCTGGTGCTGCGCGATTTCGGTTGCCGAGAGGTGGTGATATTGCCAGCGGATCTGCCGAAGATCACCGCGGCTGAAATTGACAGTTTGGTGCGCGCCGGCCGAATCGGCGGCTTTGCGATCGCGCCCGACACGGCTGGGGTGGGTACGAACGCACTCTGCCTCGTATCAGCGCACCCTTTTCGTTTCCAATTTGGCCCCCACAGCAAGCGGTTGCACCTGGAGGAGGCGGAACGCGCGGGCTTGAGTGCGCAGGTAGTCCGCCTTCCCGGCCTGGAATTCGACGTAGACTCCCCGGCTGACCTCAACCGGCTCAATCGACAGCGATGGCTCGCGCGTCTTCAGGCCTGAGCGCGCTGCTGCGCGCGGCCGAGGCTGGCCGTCGGCCCGATTCGGCCGAGGCACTGGCATTGCTGGTCGAGGCGCCCGCCTTGGAACTCTTGCCAGTCGCCGAGTCGCTGACGCTCGCCGGATTCGGCAAAACGGTCACCTATTCGCGCAAGGTGTTCATTCCGCTCACGCAGCTGTGCCGGGACGTTTGCCACTACTGCACCTTCGCCAAAGCGCCGCGACGTCTTGAAGGGGCATACCTCATGGCTGAGGAGGTACTCGCGATAGCGCGCGCGGGCACGGCCGCCGATTGCAAGGAAGCTCTCTTCACCCTCGGTGACAAACCGGAAGAGCGATACTCGGTGGCCCGCACCACTCTGGATGCCTTGGGTGCGGTCAGCACGCTGGATTACGTGGAGCGCATGGCCAAGCTCGTGCTGGAGGAGACTGGGCTGCTGCCCCATCTGAACCCCGGAGTCATGGGCGCTGCCGATTTGCGTCGGCTTCGGGCTGTGAGCGCGTCGATGGGATTGATGCTCGAGAGCGCTTCGGACCGGCTGTGCGAGCGTGGTGGTCCGCACTTCGGTTCCCCCGATAAGGTACCGGCGAGGCGGCTCGCAACCCTGTGGGCTGCCGGTGAACTGCGCATCCCGATGACGACCGGCCTGCTGATCGGCATTGGCGAAACGCGTCGCGAGCGCATCGAGTCCTTGCTGGCGCTGCGCGCGGTCCAAGATGCGCACGGCCATCTGCAGGAACTCATCATCCAGAATTTCAGAGCCAAGCCCGGAACCAAAATGGCCAGCGCCCCCGAGCCGGCCATAGAAGAGCAACTCTGGACGATTGCGGTGACGCGTCTTCTATTTGGCCCGAACATGTCGATTCAGGCGCCGCCAAACTTACAGCCCGAAGGGCTCGGCAGCTTGGTGCGCGCCGGCATCAACGACTGGGGTGGAGTATCGCCGGTGACGCCCGACCACGTGAACCCCGAGGCGCCCTGGCCACATGTTGCGGACCTCGCGCGTGCAACGGGCGCTGCCGCGCGGGATCTTGTCGAGCGCCTAGCCCTCGTGCCCGCCTATGCGGTGCGGCCCGAGGTATGGACGGATCCAACCGTCACGCCGCGCGTGCGCCGATTCAGCGACAGTCGCGGTTTCGCGCGACCGGACCGCTGGTACGCCGGCTCAGGCTGCGAATTGCCGCCGATCGCGGCGCGCTGGTCGTCTGCCGCCTTCCTGTTACGAGGGGACGGTTCGGCCTCGCATCCGCAGGCCGACGGTGCGCGGCTTGAGCGCGGCGGTCGCGCGCCGGGAATCAGCGCGATCATAAAGGCGGCCTGTGCAGGGCATGCGCTGATCGAGGCGGATATCGTGCGGCTCTTTAGTGTCGACGGTCGTGATCTCGATGAGGTGATCGCTGCGGCGGACCAGCTGCGTCACGAGTCGATCGGCGACACGGTCACGTACGTCATTAACCGGAACATCAACTACACGAATATCTGTCTGTATCACTGTGGTTTCTGCGCGTTTTCGAAAGGCCGGGGGTCCAAGGATCTGCGCGGCCACGCCTACAATCTCGAACTCGGCGAGGTGGCGCGCCGCACGGTCGAGGCGGCGGCCGCGGGCGCGACCGAGGTGTGCCTGCAGGGCGGCATCCATCCGAGCTTCACGGGCAAGACATACTTGAATATTGTTCGTGCCGTAAAAGAGGCGGTGCCGTGTATGCACGTGCACGCTTTTTCGCCCTTGGAGATTCAGCACGGCGCGAGCACTCTCGGTCTGCCGCTCTCGACCTATCTGGAGCAGCTGCGCGATGCGGGCCTCTCGACATTGCCGGGTACGGCCGCCGAGATTTTGGATGACGAGATCCGGGCGATCATCTGCCCGGACAAGCTACTCACGGACGAATGGCTGGAAGTGATCGGCACGGCTCATGAGGTGGGTCTGCGTACGACGGCCACGATCATGTTTGGACACGTCGAGCAGCCAGTGCACTGGGCCCGACATCTGCAGCGCCTGCGCTCGCTGCAGGCTCGGACCGGTGGCATCAGTGAGTTTGTGCCGCTGGGCTACGTGCATATGGAGGCGCCGCTGTGGCGTAAGGGGCGGACGCGCTCGGGGCCGAGTTTTCGCGAGGCCGTACTCATGCATGCCGTGCCCAGGCTCGTGTTGCACCCACTGATCAAGAATATCCAGACGTCCTGGGTAAAAATGGGTGCGCAGGGTGCCGCGCTGTGCTTGGACGCAGGGGCCAATGATCTGGGTGGCACGCTCATGAATGAATCGATCACCCGGGCTGCGGGCGGCGTACACGGGCAGGAACTCAATGCCGTGCAGCTGCAGTCACTGGCCCGCTGCGTCGGCCGCCAGGCACGTCAGCGCACCACGCTCTATGGTATTCCTGGCGAGGAACCCGCGACGCGGCCGATCCGCGTCCAGTCCTCACCCGAACCGTCCGCGTTGGCCACGGCCGACTGATTGCAAAGAGGGGAAGCGTGTTGCTGCGATTGGGCTACAAGGCTTCGGCGGAGCAATTCGGACCCAATGAACTGCTTGACTACTCGATTCTCGCCGAAGAGCGGGGGTTCGATTCGGTTTTCATAAGTGATCATTTTCAGCCTTGGCGCCATACGGGCGGCCATGCGCCGTTTTCAATGGCGTGGATGGGCGCGCTCGGCGCGCGCACATCGCGCATCGTCATGGGCACGAGCGTGCTCACGCCCACTTTCCGCTATCACCCGTCGGTGGTGGCGCAGGCCTTCGGCACGCTCGGCGCGATGTTCCCGGGGCGAGTGATCCTCGGCGTGGGCACGGGCGAATCGCTCAATGAAGTGCCGGCGTTGGGCATGGCGTGGCCCGAACCGAAGGAGCGTACGGCGCGGCTTAAGGAGTCGTTGGCGCTGATCCGGCAGCTCTGGAGCGAACAACGGGTCAGTTTTAGAGGTCAATATTATCGGACCGAGAAGGCGACGATTTATGATCGGCCGAGGCGGATGCCCCCGATCTATGTCGCGGGCGCGGGCCCGGTGATATCCAAGTATGCCGGGCAGTTCGCCGACGGTTTCATCTGCACCAGTGGCAAGGCGCCGGAGCTGTACCGGGATACCTTGCTCCCTAACGTGATGGCAGGCATTCAAGCGTCCAGCCGCAGGCCACAGGACGTTGACATGATGATCGAGATGAAGGTCTCATTCGACAGCGACCAGCAGCGCGCAATGGAGGATACCCGGCAGTGGGCAGCGCTGGCGCTTTCACCAGAGGAGAAGATTGCGGTCGAGGATCCGCTGGAGATGGAACGGCTCGCGGATCAAATTCCAACCGAGCGTGCTGCCAAGCGATGGATCGTCTCCACGGATCCGGAAGAGCAGGTGGCGAAGATTCGACCTTACATCGAACTGGGTTTCCGGCACCTCGTGTTTCACGCTCCCGGCCCCGATCAGGCGCGCTTCCTGAATCTATACGCCGATCAGGTCTTACCCAGGCTGCGTGCGGCGTTTGGCTGAGCGCGTACCGGGTCCTTGGCGATGAGCTCTGCAGCCGAGCTTCGCCTCATCGCGTTGCCAGACTTCCCGCAGGTGGGGAGCGGCGATGACCTGGCTGCCTTGACCGCGCGGGCGTTGGCGCGCGCTGGCCTGGAGCTGCGCTCAGACGATGTGCTGGTTTTTGCGCAGAAAGTGATATCCAAGGCTGAGGGCCGACGGATCGATCTCGCCCAAGTCGTGCCGAGTGCGAGGGCGCTCGAGCTGGCGCAGACCGTGCAGAAGGACCCCCGGCTTGTAGAGCTGGTGCTGCGCGAATCGCGGCGCGTGGTCCGCTCCGCCAAAGATGTCCTGATCGTCGAGCACCGTCTGGGACTGATCATGGCAAACGCAGGTATCGATCAATCCAATGTCGCTGAACCCGTCTGCGGCGAGTTCGTACTGCTGCTGCCCGAAGACCCGGATGCCAGCGCCGCGCGCTTGCGTGACCGGCTGCGCAAGTTGACCGGCTGCGAGCCGGGGATTCTGATCAGTGACAGTTTCGGTCGTCCCTGGCGCATGGGCACGGTCGGTGTGGCGATTGGCTGCGCGGGGTTTCCTGCGACGCTCGACTTGCGTGGTCAAACGGATCTGTTCGGGCGTCCTCTACGCGTCACCGTTGTCGGTCACGCCGACGAGATCGCTTCAGCCGCCTCGGTAGTGATGGGGCAGGGGAGCGAGGCACGCCCAGTGATTCTGGTGCGGGGCGTTGCGTCGCGAGCACCACACCGACCCGCTGCTGCCCTGATTCGCCCGCGCCAGGAGGATCTCTTCCGATGACCAGCCATGTCGTTGCCCTATGCGGGGGCGTGGGGGGCGCCAAGCTTGCTCATGGCCTGGGGATGGCGCTGCAGCCCGCAGAGCTGACGATCATTGTCAACACTGGCGATGACTTTCAGCATCTGGGCCTTAGCATCGCACCAGACCTGGATTCGGTGATTTACGCTTTGGCTGGATTGTCCGATCCGGTCAGAGGCTGGGGACGGCGCGATGAGACCTGGACGTTCATGGCGGCGCTCAGGGGTCTGGGCGGGGAGAGCTGGTTTCAGCTCGGCGATGGCGACCTGGCCATGCACGTGGAGCGCAGTTGGCGTCTTGCCCACGGCGCGACCTTGAGCGAAATCACGGCTCACCTGTGTCAGGCCCTTGCCATCGCCGCCCGGGTGCTCCCGATGAGCGACGAGCCGGTACGCACGCGTGTGCTAACCGCAGAAGGATGGCTCGATTTCCAGGAATACTTCGTCCATCGGCAATGTGAACCGGCCGTGCGAGAGCTTATGTTTGCCGGTGCCGAGACGGCACGTGCACAGCCAGACGCGCTGGCCGCTCTCAAACGCCGAGATCTTCGTGCCATCATCATTTGTCCCTCGAACCCTTTTGTCAGCGTCGAGCCGATCCTCGCGGTGCCGGGCATTCGCGCCGCCATGCAACAGTCCGACGCACCGGTGGTTGCCGTCACGCCAATCATTGGCGGCAAGGCGATCAAAGGTCCGGCGGCCAAAATGATGGCTGAGCTCGGCCTTGAGGTCAGCGCAGCGGCAGTCGCCCGGCGTTATGCGGGCATCATTGACGGCTTTGTCATCGACCAGACAGATCCGATTCCAGAACCTATGCAGGGCGTCACGTTCTTCAGTGCCGCGACACTCATGAACACCATCGATGACCGATTGCGGCTGGCCCACGCCGCGCTGCGTGCGGCCGACACACTCAGCGCAACTCATGCATGAGACGGCAAGAACACAACGCTACCCAGGGGACTTTACCGCTTCACATTTGTCGAATCGGAAGACGCATATACGCTCCTATGAGCGCAAGATCAGCGGTAACGAATTGTTTTCGTACCGCCAGAGACTGGAGACTATCGAGCAGTACCATCCGCCCCGCTGCGCTTCCGAGCAGGCAGGGTGCCATACAGATCAGCAACTCATCGACGACGCCGGAATGAATGAGGCTGCCTTCCAAGTCGCTGCCGCATTCGACTCGGCGTCTCGCGCCGTCGCCTAATGTCGGTCGCAGGCGTATGGTAAGGGGCATCGGGTCGCGTCCACGCAGCACTGAGTTGGAGGACACTATGGCTGAACCGAACAGGTCTTCAGAGCTTCCAGATTGGATCAAAGATCACCTCTCGCGTTATCTCGCCACCGACGGCGCGGACGGATACCTCTGGGATGCTAGCCTCGGCGGTGGCAAGGGGCTGGTGCCGACGCTGTTGCTGACGACCGTCGGCCGTAAGTCCGGAAGAGTCCTGACCTTGCCGTTGATCTTTGGCCGGTCCGGTCCGAACTATGTCGTAGTCGCCTCCAAGGGCGGGGCGCCGACACATCCGGCCTGGTATTTGAACCTGCAGGCCAACCCGGAGGTGCGGGTACAGGTCAAGGCCGAGAAGTTCGCTGCTCATGCACATACCGCGGACCTCGAGGAGCGCGCAGCGCTGTGGCCAAAGATGGTGGAACTCTACGGGCCCTACGCGCAGTACCAGACCAAGACCGAGCGGCAGATTCCAGTAGTCGTATTGAAGCCGGTCTGAGCGTGTCCTCAGCCGACGCGCGCAAGCGCTGGAAATTCTGGGGCGGAGCGCTGCCGCTTTGGTTAAAGACCGGCTACTGCGGGGATGATCTCGCGGCCGAAAACTTCCAGCGGTCTGATCTCATGCACGTTGGGTAGGTTGAATATTGCGTGCTGCACGCCGATCGTAGCGAAACGCTTGCATTGCGCGATCACATCAGCTGCGTTTATCTTGCCGGGTGCCAGGTCTACGGTGCCCAGCGTGGTTTTTTCGATTGAACCGTAATCGCGGCCGAGAGCGTCGCAATGGCGCTGCAGAATCGCCAGTTTGGCACTCACGGCCTCCGGGGCTCCAAACAGATTGCAGGCATCCCCATACTGCGCGACCAGCCGGAGCGTCTTCTTTTCGCCGCCGCCCGCGACAAGAATCGGCGGGTGAGGGCGTGACAGCGGTTGCGGGCTGCACAGGGTTTCTTCGAGGTGATTGTGCTTGCCGTGATAGGGACCATTATTGGCCGACCACATCTGCTTCGCAATCTGCAGCGCTTCTTCGAGCAGTTCGAAGCGCACGCCAATTGCCGGAAAGGGCACGCCTAACCCTTTCGCTTCCTGCTCGTTCCAGGCAGCACCGATGGAAAAGTAGGCACGGCCATTCGAGAGCACGTCCAGCGTCGTTACGGTCTTTACGAGGACGCCGGGGTAACGGTAGATGACGCCGGTCGCCAGCGTGCCGAGTTTCACCTTTTTCGTCAGCGCCGCTAAATAGCTGAGGGTGCTATAACCCTCGAGCATGTCGTTCTCGTGCGGACCGACCCCTCTGATCTGAAAAAAGTGATCCATGACCCACAAGCTGTAGAAGCCCGAGTCGTCGACCACATGAGCGATTTCTGCCAGCTTGCCGGGAATTTGCGCCGGTCCGCCCGGCCACGTGAAGCTGGGCACCTGCAGGCCAATTTTCATATGAATTCTCCTTGGTTGAGTGGGGCCGTTCAGCAGACAGTGATTCCCCGTACACCAGTCTACAGAGGCTGTCTTCGGCCGCAATTGGCGCCCCGAGTCTTTGCTTCGCAGTAACAGCTTTCCCTGAAATCACGGCGGGTCGGCTTCCGCACCTCGTATTTCGAGGCCTGCTCGGCGTTCACTCGCGTTAGGCCTGCATACTCGCCAGGTCACTAAATGACCCTCTACACCGAAGGCTTCCGCTGTCTCGTTACCTCCACGGCTGCTCCGATTGCTACCGGCTGGAGCGACAGTTGCCGGATGGGATTCGCATCTACTGGAAGACGGTGCCTTTGCACGGTGCGCACGATCAATCCGTGAGCGCAGGCAAGCCCTATAACTCTCAGTATCTCCCACCGTGTGTTCTTACACCCACGATAAGCCATTGAAAAAGCTGGCCAAGCGACGCACCGCGATTATGGAGCAAAAACCTATATCAGATTTTTACGCGTGGCCGCGTATCGTCGTGCTACCTGGAGCAGCAGCAATGCACATCAACACCAATCATACGAACCGCCTAGCACTGGCGCGGGTCCGTGCGGCCAAGACACCATGCACACAGAGCGGTAGTGATTCGTCGGCAGAACGCGTGGGCTTGATGCCGTATATCGGGGTGGGCACTTTCTGGGTGGCGGCCTTGCTGCGGTCGAGCCTGCGCCCGCACAAACTCCCCGATAGCGATCGAGCCGATCCTCAACCTTAGCGCGCGCCGGATACCTTTCAGGTGGGAGGCTGGCTGCTCGCGCGTTCAAGAGTTTGTTGAGGGACTCATGCTCCGGCAATGCGTGCCTGGACGACGATCATTTTGCAAGAGAAGCCCTTTATCTTTTGTGATCCCCACTTATCGCCTCGGTGAGGTAGGCCAGACCGTTGGCCGCTATGACGATCATTTCTGACGCAACAGTTCGCGAGCGGCGGCGGTCCCGCCGCCGCTTGTCTTTGCTCGAAGCCGTGCACCGAGCAGCGGCCGCTCCGCTCAGCAGGATCTCACGGAACAAAGCCGCAATTCGCGCGCCGACGTCTGAGATTGTCTCGTTGCTGACGCCACAGCTGACATAGCGATTTTCGAAGCCGGCTAAGTGATTGATCCCAGGTCCACGGCCGGCGATAGCGAGCATCAAGCGCTGTGAATCGCCGTGCATAGAAGCCTCACTGAACTTGCGTCTTGAGAGGTCTCTTATGCCAACGCGCGGGCGCAGCCGTTCGTCGATTTACCGTCGTAATCCACGAATATCGAGTGTGGGTAAAATTTACAGGCATCACGCGAGTCTCGGCCGAAGTCCGCGCGTGTCGCGAGATGATACCGCACCGAGCAGATGATCGTTCTCGTCCGTGACGGGCAGAGCTCGGAAGTCATAGCGTTCGAACAGCATCACAGCCTGCCGCAGCGTCGCATCCTTCGGCAGCGCGATTACGTGTTCCGTCATAATGTCGCCGAGGGTCTGCCCCGGCTTTGCGGCGACGATTTCGCGAATGTCCACCACGCCATTCAGCGCGCCCGCCGCATCGGTTACGTAGACGTACATTACGACGTGCTTGCCGGTGGCGAGCTCACGATAGCGATCGAGTACCTCTGCAGCGGGCGTCGTCGCCGGCAGCCTGATGACCTCGGGTGAGGCGTAGAGCAGAATTTGCTCATCGTGCTGCCCAATGATGTGCTCGACCTTAGACGACTTATCCTGGTCGATGAGTTTCAGAATCGCGCTGGCCTCGTTACGCGGTAAAATCGCAAGAATATCGGCGGCTTGCGCCGGGCTCATCTCGTTAATCAGCATCGCCGCGCGCTCCTTCTTTATCGCGCGTATCAATTCGCGTTGTACCCGCGGTTCGACCTCTTCCAGCGTGTCGGAGGCTTGTTCGGCGTCAAGAGCGTTAAAGAGTGCGACGCGCTGGCCGCCCTCAAGTTCCTCAAGGATGTCTGCAAGATCCACCGGATGGATCTCGCTTAAGCCCGCCTTGGGCACCGTGAGCTTGATGTTCCCGGCGAAGCTGCCCAGCTGCTCGGGGAGGGGTTGCACGTAGAGCCAGGATACTCGATCCTCTTTGTTGCGATCCGCGAGCAGCTTGGCGAGCTTGTGAAAGCCCAGACGGCGCAGCGCCCGATAGCGGCTGAAGTCGACCTCGGCCGCGTACAACTTGCCGTTCTGGAAGACGAGCTTGACGTCGTAGACGACTTCGACCTCGTGGTCGTCCATGTCGAGAATCTTCTTGTCGAGTATGTGATCGTGGAGCAGGATCAGATTCTCCTGCGGCCGCCGCTCGAATTGCGCCAGCGTTTCCTCGCCGACGTCGAGCACGACCTCGTGATTGGAGATAAGAAGTACTTTGTCCCAAGGAATCGTCAGCGCCGGGTACCCGTAGGGCCGCGCGACCACCACGTGCGTGACTTCGGGAAGCTTTCCGGTTTCGACGATCGCCAGATCGCTTAAGCGCCCGATCCGGCTTTTTTTCACAAACACCCGCCGGTCGAGGATCTCGCTCAGGAAAAACTCGTGCTCGAGTACGGTAACCACAATCTTATCCCTGGGTCACGAGCAGAACGAACTTGTAGACCATTAGACCCACCAACGCAAACAGGTACAGCCGCAGCGCCATCAGCGACAGCCGGACGGCACCGGACATCTGGATGCGCGGCGCGCGATAGCGGGAATTGATCTCTTGAATCTTTGCGATGAGGCCTCGGAAAGCTTTCATGTTGTGATCACCGACTAATGGATCAGGTTGGGAAACATCACTGTGATGCCGTATAGGGTCGAGAGGACTACGATCGATACGACGATGAAGCCGCCAATGAGGTTCTGAGCCCGTGTGTTGCAGTACTCGCCCACGGCCGCCCGGTCATTAAGCAGCAGGATCAGGAACACGAGAGCCGCCGGCAGCAGCGTCACGGCAATCACCTGCACGAACAACGTGATCAGGACGAGCGGGGCGTGCGGGATGAGAACGATGAGGCCGGCAGTCACGAGCGTAAAAAAGTAGGTCGCGTAGAACCATGGTGCCTGGCGGATCTTCGTATTGAGCGAGTGCGCCCAGCCGAAGATCTCGCCGAATGCCCAGGAGCTCGCGAGCGAAATGCAGATGGCGCCCAACAGGCCGGCATCGAACAGGCCAATCGCAAGAAAGGTCCCGACGTAGCGATCGGTCTTCATCAGTTCGGCAGCCGCCTGGGCGGCACTGTCGATGTCCACGCCGGAGAGCACGGTGCCGGTCACTATGACAATGAAAACGGCGACGACAACCGTTACGAACGAGCCAAGCAGCGTATCAAAGCGCCCCCACGGAATATCCTTCTCGAGCATCCCCTTGTCGACGACGGCACTTTGCTGGAAGAACAGCATCCATGGAGCGATCGTCGTACCGATGTTGGCCATCAGGAAGAAGAACAGCTGGCCATTGAATCCCCCGGCGAAATTCGGAATCAGACCCTGTTCTAATACATCCCGAACGGAAGGGTGTACCAGAAAGGCAGCCGGGATGTAGATCAGATTCAATGCGCAGAACAGCAGCGCGAGCTTTTCAAACGTCCAATACCTGCCGTGCAGTACGATAACTGCCATCAGCACGATGACCGCGACGACAGTAATCCACGGGGGCACGCGGAATATGGCGAGGGCCGCCGTCATGCCGACGAACTCGGTGACCAGTGTCAGCCAATCGACAATCATCAGATCGAGCAGGGAAAACCAGCCCCAGAATGCCCCGAATCCGTCGAAGATCGCCTCGGCGTGTCCGCGCTTGGTGACGGCACCGAGGCGCACGGTCATCTCCTGGACGTAGTAGGCGACGGGGATGAGGATCAGCAGGAACCAGATCAAGTGGTAGCCGTACTTGGCGCCGGTGGCCGCGTAGGTCGTGATGCCGCCCGCGTCGTTGTCCGCGACCATGACAACGATGCCGGGACCGGCGAGGATCAGGTAAAGGCGAGCCGCTTTCCATGCCTTCCGCAGCCAATAGTAGAGTTTCGAAAAATAGTTCACATCCGCGCCTGTCGTTACACCCGGTCCGCCGTGGCTCGATTCGGCGCTCCGCCCCTCGTGTGCGCCGTATCCAGGCGTACGGCGCGCGGCGTCGCGTCTCGAAGCGGCGTGGGCTCGTGAGTCATCGATCCGTTCGAGTGGCTCATGGTGTTATTGTCGGCCAATAGTCGTTAGAACTGCGCGTGTAGACGCACGGCGAATATCGATACCGGCCCACGGTCGGTGTTGTAGGCCGGATTAATGACATACTGATAGTCGAGCGTCAGCTGAGCCCATTGCACCACCGCCAGCCGGTAGTAGGTCTCCAGGATCTGTTCCGACCCGGGGTGCGGCAGCTGACCATCGCCCACGAGGATGCCGAGGCCGCCAGCATTCAAGAAACGCTCACGGGTGGCGGAGATGCCGTTGAGGATCGCCGCCAGACCTACCGTGTCATCGGCACGGCTCCAGCGCTTGCCTTGCAGTGACAGTCCCGCCGAAATCGTCCGGTCGATATCCGTGAACTCGTAGGCCTCGACGTTGCCACCGGCTTTGCCGGCGCGCGCGAACATCCCCAGATCGGATGAGAGCTGCTGCTGCAGGTTCAGGCTTACGCCAGTGCGATTCCGGTAGCGGCGCACATCGACGAGGGTTGCGCCGATATTCTCGCCAGTAGCCTGTGCGAGGCTCACCGCATCACTGAGGAGTGCCATGCGCCCGCGGCTGTCGAACAGCGTCACGAGCAGCTTGCCGGGCATTCCCATCAGCTCATGCCGCTTCTCCAGCTCGCCGACCCACTGATATTCATGAAATCCGGGATCCAGCGTTTCGCTGTTCGGGACGTTCGACAGATCGAACACGCCGGCGCGCAGCGCCCATGCGCCCTGGTACCACTCGGCCGCGGCGCCCACCGTGTAACCCCAGGCGTCGGCCGCATAGTCGAAGGACCCGGCTTCGATCGCAGCCCAGTTCAGGAAATCGTTGCGCGGATCGTGAGCGTACTGATTTGCGTCGAAGATGTCCGGGACGCCGAACTTGCCGACGGTAAACACCCAGCGATTGGCGCTCTGAGAACCGGCGAGCTGATTGGCTATGGCCTCGAGCGGCTGCCGATCGCCGGCCAGATCGATTGTCTGACGCACGACCAGCCGTGGCAGTCGCCAATAGGGGTGGCTCCGGCCCACCTTATATGCCGTGCCGCTGGGAAACCCTGCAACGCCGAGCGTACCGTCGAGACCGTAACCCTGATCGATTTCGGGGTTAATCCACGCCTCGGCCCCTGACCAGAGGCGCGCACCCAGAAAGAGCGTCGCGTCGAATGTCTCTGCCCCCTGCCCGGACGAAAGGCTGTTGGGTCCCCTGTACGGCGCGTGGAACGGCGCCGTGACTTGCTCCATGAATGTGGCCTGTCCGTGGACCGCGAACCCTTGGCTGGCAATTTCCTGTGATGCGGTCGCTTCCGATGTGCTGCCGCGACGTGGCGAAAGCGGCGGCGCTGGGTTTGGGGCATCGGCCGGCGCTGCGCTGGGTGGATCGATGGGCGCCTGCTGAGCAAGACCGCCTGTTGATAGAGCCATCCACAGCGCAGGAATGGTTGACCGACAAAAGAGCTTGAACGGCATGATACTTCCTCAATCTCTTCCAACTACGGCAATCTGCTCCACACCGCATTGAGCCTGACAGTGTAGTGTGTGACAGTTTGGTTTCACGGGTGTGTCATCCAGCGCGCTTCTAGGCGACCGGATTCGGAATTGCGCTGCCAGCGACAACGCAGCACGGGTCGGTCGGGGCGAGCGCTGCGACCGACGAGATCGATCGACGCCGGCCGGCGCAGGCGCATGCCCGCACGGCCGGCGGACCGAATGGGAGGCAACGCGATAAGTCGATCCGCGACCGTCTGTTGAGCGAAGCCCGTGCGCGCTAAAGCCACCCACAGCGCGGTCATGACACCTTGGCGAACGAATTCGAAATGCATGACATCCTCCTCAATACTTCGGCTCAGTGCGTTGTGAGCACGCCGGGCAAGCATGCGCGCGTCCATGCCGCCCACGCGATCGACCGCGGCGGCCAGCGTAGCTGGAAGTTGCCCGTGGATCGTCTGGTTAATGAGGAGTCTTGGCGCGACGATCGAGACGGACCGTGCGGTCCGGTCCCTAACGCGGTTCCCGCTCTCGGCGGGACGGCGCCCAGTCAATGCGGGGCGTTATCGGGTCGGGAGTCCACTGCGCCGGGCGCAGCGCCAATCGCCTCTTCTACTGCTACTGTCCAATGCGGGTATCTCCTGCCGCAATGCAACTGCTCGCGATCCTATGCCTCTTCCTATATCCTGTCTAGGGGGATAGGGTTTTTTATACGAGGTCGTAAGCCATGCACACATTTCCCGAGATCGGTGCGCGACTGAAGCGCGCTAACGGGCACCTGGCGGGCGTGATCGATATGCTGGATCGGGGGCGGTCTTGCATGGATGTTGCGCAACAGTTGCACGCCGTGGAGAAAGCCATTGGCAATGCCAAGAAGGAATTAATCAAGGATCACCTTCACCACTGTATGGAGGAGACATCCGAGTCGCTGCCGCGCGAAGTCAGGATTCTGATCAAGGAGTTCCAAGGGGTCACTAAATACCTATAGCAGACTTGGGAGGCCGACAATGAAACACTTCGACGCAGGGGATCGACGCGACAAAACGACGAACAACTGAGTCATGAAAACCGTGAAAGGGTGGGCTTTGTGAGCGAGTCGACTCGCATCTTCGATTGGCTTCCGCCGGAGGGATTTAAGATCCTGCTCGCGCTGTTCCTGTCATTTCTGGTCGGTTTGGAGCGCGAGGAGCATGCCGCCGACGAGCCGCAACGCGGTTTTGGCGGCGTTCGGACATTCCCCATCATTGGCTTGATGGGCTACGCCATGGCTCTGTTATCAGGCAATCAGCTCTGGCCTGTGGCGTCGGGTTTCGTCGCGATCAGCGCATTCTTGCTGCTTTTCTACTGGCACAAGCTCGTTACATCGACGATGGTCGGTGTCACGTCCGAAATGTCCGCGCTAATCACGTACCTCATTGGTGCGCTCGTATCGCATGACCAATTCTGGATTGCAACAACCCTGACTGTCGCCACCATGATATTGCTGGCGCTCAAGACGGTGCTTGAGGGCCTCGCAAAACGCATGGCGCCGGAGGATGTTTTTACCTTCACGAAGTTTCTCCTTCTAACCGCAGTGATTCTGCCGATAGTGCCGAATCAGGAGTTCACTCAATACCAGATTAATCCATTCAAGATCTGGCTGGTCGTCGTGGCCGTCAGCGCGCTATCGTATGGCAGTTATGTAGTTCAGAAGCTGACCAGGGCACGAGGCGGATTTCTTCTCGCAGCCATCCTTGGAGGCGCCTATTCTTCTACCGTCACGACTGTGGTTCTAGCGAAAAGAGCGCCGCGCGACGCGCAGATGTACAGGGTCTCCGGAGCGATTCTGATCGCCTCGGGGATGATGTATCTGCGCCTGGCGGTGCTCCTGACTCTGTTCAATAGAGAACTCATGACGCGACTGGCCCCGATATTCATCGTGCTGGCCGGCGGCGCCCTTGGCGTGGGTTGGTTGTGGTCTCGTCGAGATCCTTCGGGTTCAGGCACGCCGGACGCAGAGCAGGGACCGACCAACCCGCTTGAGCTTCGCGCCGCGCTGCTGTTCGCACTGCTCTTCGTGGCTATGTTGATAGCGAGTCATCTCGCGGTGCTGTATCTGGGCAAATCTGGCGTCTATGCGCTTGCCGCTGTGATGGGCGTGACGGATGTTGACCCCTTCATTTTGAGCATGACCCAGGCGCCACCCGGGTCGACAGCTTCCGGTTTTGCAGCGTCTGCCATACTGATCGCTGCGGCCAGCAACAACGTGGTCAAGGGAATCTACGCGTACGTCTTGTCGCCCCGAGGGACTGGCGGCAAGGCTCTAGGCCTGTTGCTCGGGTTGGCGGCGGCCGGTGTCGCGCCTCTTCTCTGGTAGGTCGCGATCGATGCTCGTGATGCACGTCAACCGCCGACTGCAGAGGTTGAAAGTCAGCAAGCGCATTTTGGCTCAGCTTGCGAACACGCAGGAGAGAAAAGGGAGGGCAACATGGACTATCGGACGCGATTCGTCGTAAAGCCCGGGGCCAAATTTAGACTGGGCAACATTGACCCAGCCTGCAAAGGTGAGCACGAGAGCCACCAGGACGCGGCGGCCGAGATTGCGCGGCACACCGCGAATCTCACACTACTGCAAAATAAGCTCTACGCCGCGAATGAGCGTTCGCTACCCATCGTCTTGCAACGCCTCGACGCGGCAGGCAAAGGCGGTGCCATACGCCATGTTCTTAGCGGTACGAATCCGGAAGGGGTCAATGTAGCGCGGTTTAGACAACCGACTAATGACGAACTCGCGCACGATTTCCTGTGGCGTACCCATTCTCATGCACCAGCAAAGGGCGAGATTATGATTTTCAATCGTTCCTATTACGAATCGGTACCTCGTCATTCGGGCGCACGACATCGTGCCAAAGTCGGTTTGGTCAAAACGCTATGAACGTATTCGCGAATTCGAAAAGCTTCTTATCCAGGGAGGCACACGCATCGTTAAGTTCTATTTGCACATCAGCCTGGAAGAACAGCTCGCACGGTTCAAGGTGCGGCTAGAGGACCGCATCAGAACTGGAAGATCCGCAGTTCGGACTATACCGAACGCGAATACTGGCCAGCCTATATGGAAGCGTTCGAGGATGCCATGCGCGAGACCAGCACGAACCGCGCACCCGGGTACGTTATTCCATCAAACTACAAGTGGTTTCGCGAGCTGGCGATTTCCGGCATTCTCGTAGACACGCTGGATGAGATGCACATTCAAATTCCTAAACCATTGGTTGATCTGAAGATCATTCGCCGCCTGTATCATTCGGCAAAGAACGGGGAAATGAGCGAGGAACAGCTCGGTGACATTCCGGCCAAACCAACAAAATCAAAATAAGTGGCGCCTGATCGCAGGCATGCAAGCGCGGCCGCACGAGCCGGGGGCCTCTGAGCTTTCACTCAAGACGACGAAGGACGGTCTCCATGATCCGACGATCCGCGCAGCCACACACTTCGTTGGAGACGGGTTGGGCACTGCCTGAGTCCTGGCCAGCTGAAGCCGCCCGGAATCGGCGTGTCCGCGGCGGTGGTGCCAATCAAAAAAATGTTCAGGGCAAATCGTAACGGCGGGTCAGGCACAAGCAGCCGGTTACCAGAGTGCATCCTGAGGGTCGTCCCCGCGCATTTCGGCGAATACCGAGAGCATTTTTCGCATATCCAGATAGGCTTCGTAGCAAGCAACTATTATCGGCGAGTCGTCGGTCATTGACTCTTCTTGCGAGAGTTGCCTGGAACGCGCGGATTGCGCGGTTGACGCACGATGCGGGCTCGTTTCACGCCAGCGACTCACAAGCTTGGCGATGCGAGGCGCCAGCGCCTTTGCAGGGAGGGGCAGCAGAGGGTTAAGACCCTGGCTTGTGCAGAGTTGCGGAACCCGCGTTGATAGATCCATAGTTGATAGATCCATAATTTAGACCTCGACATATAGCAGCGAGAATTCGCCAGCTGACTCAGCTCAAATGCGGCTCAGGGCGGGCAGCATGCGCGTTATATCAAGCACGTGCGGCCTACGACGAAAAGAAGTATTTACTGCGCCAGCCTGTTCGTGTGGACTTGCAATCAGCGCAAAACACGCGACGGTTTTAGGGGTCCCCTCATTCTTGGTGCAAAAACATACGGCAGCAACAGGGCGTTTTTTCCGAGCGCCACGAGCACCTGCTCCGTAAGTCGCTGATCTCAGATCGGTCTCTGTTCTGTGAAAAACATCGAAATTACTCGAGAAAAGCAGCATCGAACGAGTGTTTTTTGAGACGCAAAATGTGCACGATTTCTGCAGGAAAAGTCGGTGGTTTTTTTGTGAACAGTAAAGTTCGTAGAATCAGCGTGTTATAGAGATCACACTCTATAATTCTCGGTATGTTTTACCGTCAGTCTTGGCAAGGAAAATGAGACGACCCGCAACACGAGCCCGCAACAGGTCTGGCCAAGCGGATAGACGACCTCGACGCCTAAACGCTCGAGCAGCTCGAGCGTCGCGACGCCGACTTCCGGAAAGACGGCATCGACATAGCACGGAATGAACAGTGCGACTTTGATGGGATCATCTCCTAGGTCACGTTGCCGGCGATCGACCGCCATCAGATCATTTCCGGTTCCATCCTGATCGCCCCGCAGGGGCACTCGGCGACGCAAACGCCGCATCCTTTGCAGTAGTCGAGATTGAATTGGTAACGCTTCCCCGGACCCAATTTGGTCACCGCGTTGTCGGGGCATACGCCGTAGCAGTTGTCGCACTCAAAGCAATTGCCGCACGACAGGCAACGACGCGCCTCGAACAGAGCATTGGTTTCGTCGAGTCCCTGCACGACCTCGTCGAACGTCGATTTGCGCCGCGCGATGTCGAGCAGCGGCCGAACCGTTTTCGGCGCATCGGCGTAATACCAGGGATTCAGCTTGTCGAAGCTGGCGAGTTCGTGCTGGGCAGGCGGTGCGTACACGGCGCCGTTCAGCCAGGCGTCGACGTTGCGCGCCGCCTTCTTGCCGTGCCCGATGGCCACGGTGACGTTGCGCTCGGCCGGCACCATGTCGCCGCCGGCGAATATGCCGGGATGCCCGGTCATCATGTGCGCGTCCACCTGCACGACTCCGCCCATTGTCTGCAGACCGGGAACTCCGTTCAGCAGTCCGAGGTCAACGTCCTGGCCGAGCGCAAGCACCAGAGAATCCGCGCCGAGCGTTTCGAACTCGCCGGTTGGCTGCGGGAAACCCTTGTCATCGAGCGTCATCTTTTCGACCGTGATGCTCGACTCGCCCGCCTGCGTGATCGTCGACAGCCATTTGATCATGACGCCCTCCTGCAGCGCCTCTTCGACCTCGAAGTCGTGGGCGGGCATCTTCTCGCGCGTGCGGCGATAAACGATGATCGCTTCCTCCGCCCCTAAGCGCTTCGCAGTGCGCGCAACGTCGAGGGCCGTATTGCCGCCCCCGTACACCACGACGCGCCGCCCGAGCAGTGGTTTTGCTTCGCCCTCCATGTCGCGCAGGACGGCCAGCGCATCGAGCACCCTGGCCGAATCGCCGGCGGGGATGTAGGCACGTTTCGCGATGTGCGCGCCTACCGCGAGAAAAGCCCCATCGAAGCGCCCCTGCTGCATCTCCTCGAGGATGTTCGTCACCTTACTGTCGAGCTTCAGCACCACGCCCAGGTCCAGGATGCGCTGGACCTCGGCGTCCAGCACTGCGCGCGGCAATCGGTATTTCGGAATCCCGAACCGCATCATACCGCCCGCCATGGGTCCTGCCTCGCGAATGGTCACCCCATGGCCCAGCCGCCGCAGATGATAGGCGGCGGACAGACCCGAGGGGCCGGCGCCGACGACAAGCACATGTTTGCCGGATTCACGCGGCGGCGCCGCAAACTTCCAACCGCGCTTCAGCGCCTCGTCGCCGAGGAAACGCTCGACCGAATTGATGCCCACCGATTCATCGAGCTTGCCGCGATTGCAAGCGCTCTCGCAGCTGTGATAGCAAACGCGGCCCATGATCGCGGGAAAGGGGTTCTGCTGCACCAGGTGGCGCCAGGCGCTCTCGTAATCCCCCGACTCAGCGTGATACAGCCAGCCTTGAATATCCTCGCCCGCGGGGCATTGGTGATTGCAGGGCGGCAGCCGGTCTATATAAACGGGCCGCGAAGTACGCCAGGATCCGGTCCGGTTGGCGAGCGAGGAGCCGACGTCCAACGTAATCGCAAAGGGCTTAGTCATCTCAGATCACCTCTGCGAGCAGTCCGAATCTGCGGATGTTCCGATCCGCGGCCGCCTGGAGCTGCGCAATCGTTTTCGTCGCGGGCGCCTTGCCGAACAAATGCGCGAAGCGGCGCTGCGGCTTCAGGTATTCCTCCACGGGAACGGGTTTACGGATCTTGTAAACGCGGGTCACCTCTCCGTGTTCGGCCTCGAATAGCGGAAACAAACCGCTTTCCACGACCAGTCGCGCGAGCTTGATCGTGTCTTCGGAAGCCGCGCCCCAACCGAGCGGGCAAGGCACGAAGATATGAATATAACGGGCGCCATGCAGACTCATCGCCTTCGTGACCTTATATTCCAGGTCGCGCAGGTAGGCGACCGACGCGGTCGCCACATAGGGAATGTTGTGGGCCATCGCAATCTGCGGCAGATTCTTGCCTTGTCCGAAGGCATTGCCGGGATGCTCGCCGACCGCCATCGTGGTGGCGGTGCGCGCCGCAGGCGGCGTCGCCGATGAGCGCTGCACCCCGGTATTCATGTACGCCTCGTTGTCGTAGCAGATGTAGAGCACGTCGTCGTTGCGCTCGAACATCCCCGAGAGGCAACCGAAGCCGATGTCGGTCGTGCCACCATCGCCGCCCTGAGCGATGACCCGCACGTCGCTGCGGCCCTTGACCTTCAGTGCGGCGGCAATGCCGGCCGCGACTGCCGCGGTGTTGCCGAATAGCGAGTGGATCCACGGAATTTGCCAGGAAGTCTCGGGATACGGTGTTGAGAACACCTCGAGGCAGCCGGTGGCGTTGGCCGCGATCACCTGATTGTTTGTGGCGCGCATCGCGGCGTCGATCGCATAGCGCGCCCCGAGCGCCTCGCCGCAACCCTGGCAGGCGCGGTGCCCGGAGTTCAGCGAGTTCGTACGTTGCATGTTGGCCTGGACCGCGCGCTGGTCTTCGCCGAGCAGCCGGTTGCCGACAGTGAAGGTCCCGGTCTGGTAGAACTTGATGGGTTGCGTGTCCATGACGGCCTGACTCACGCGATCGAAGCGGCGACGACACCGATGTCACGCAGGATGTTTTCGGCGATGGGTCCGGAACGGCGGCTGCACCGTTCACGCTCCAATACCCGGTTCACGACGTCCCAGTTGAGATCCAGAAAGCTGATCGGCTGCAACGCATCATCGCCAGCCTTGCGCAATAGCTCGTGCAGCGAGGACTTCAGGATCGAACGGCCGCCGAGACCTGCCACCACCGTATACCCGTGCAGCTGTAAGCCCGAGAGCGCCATCCGCACATCGGTCGAGAGGATGCCGCCCAAGCCCACAGCGAGGGATTTCTCCAACACGACGACCCGCTTCGCGCTCTTCAGCACGTCGCGAATCGCCGCCAGCGGGGAAGGGCGGAACGAACAGATGCCGAGCGCGCCGATGCGGACGCCGTCGTCGCGCATCTCGTCGATCACGTCCTTGATCGTGCCGAGTACCGAACCCATCGCGACGACGATGGTTTCCGCATCCGCGGTGCGGTATGGGTGCACGAGCCCGCCCGAATTGCGTCCGAACACGCCCTGGAACTCGGTGGCAAGGATCGGGATCAACTCGAGGGCTTGCAGTTGCTTGGCATGCGCAAGGTAGCGCACCTCCATGAATGCCTCCGGCCCCACCATGGCGCCGATCGAAATCGGCTGCCCGGGATCGAGTACCTGCCGCGGCTCGTAGGCCGGCAGGTACGCATCCACCTGCGCTTGGGTCGGCATGTCCACCCGCTCGTAGGCATGCGTCAGAATGAATCCGTCCATGCACACCATCGCTGGCAGCGACAGCTCTTCGGCCAATCGGAAGGCGAGAATATGCAGGTCGAGGGCTTCTTGATTGGTCTCCGCGAACAGCTGAATCCAGCCCGAGTCGCGCATGGACAGACTGTCGCTATGATCGTTCCAGATGTTGATCGGAGCGCCGATCGCACGATTTGCCACGGTCATCACGATCGGCAGTCCCAAGCCGGACGCGTTATAGACCGCCTCAGCCATGAACAGCAGGCCTTGGCTAGCGGTCGCCGTGTAGCTGCGGGCGCCGGCGGCCGACGCACCGATCGACACCGACATCGCGGCGAATTCCGATTCGACATTGATGAATTCGCAGCGCTGCAGCTCGCCGCTTTTCACCATCTTGCCCAATCCCTCGACGATGTGGGTCTGCGGCGAAATCGGGTAGGCGCAAATCACCTCCGGCCGGCATAGTCCGACCGCTTCCGCAACGGCCTGTGAGCCTTCGGTCTGCTTAAGCATGGGCCGCCTCGTAGGCGGCAGTGGCGGCCGCGATGTTGCCCTGTGCCACCTTGCCGGAGAACTTGTCATTGATCGCGCCCACCACGGCGGCCAGGGAGATCACACCGCTAACGGCCGCGAAGCCCCCAAGCAGCGCGGCGTTGGGCACGGGACGGCCCACGTGCTTCAGCGCGAGTTCGGTCGCTGCCACGGTGCGCAGCCGTTCGACCCGCAAACCGCTCGCGAACTCGCCCAGGCCGAGCTCGACGAAACTGCGGTTGGTGTTGATCAGAATGTAACCGTCCGGCCCCAGACCGGCGAACACGTCGACTTGGTGCAGTAGAGTCGGATCCTGGATGATCAACGCGTCGGGCTTGATGATCGGCTCCCGCAGACGGATCTCCTTGTCGTCGATCCTGCAGTACGCGACGACCGGCGCGCCCATGCGTTCGGATCCAAAGCTCGGAAACGCCTGCGAGTACCGCTGCTCGAGGAACGCGGCGATCGACAGCATTTCGGCGGCCGTGACGACGCCCTGTCCACCCCGCCCGTGGATTCGAACCTGGAACACGGAACTCCTTCAAGCGGCGTACGACCGCTTAGTCTGATCGGTCAAACCAGCGCGAACATCATCAGCCTGATAAGATACGTTGCAAATACGTAATACCCGACGTCCGGCTGAGCGGCGCCTGCTGAAGCTCGAAGCGCGCGGCCTGGTCAGCAGTGCCGCTGCGGGCTAAGAACTCCTGGAAACTTCGCCACAGTCTCGAGATGATCGCCGCCGCGTCGCACAATGTCGGGCTGAGGCGCTGATCGCGGCGGCGTCGACCGCGTCCGGGAGCGCGAAGCTGCGCGATAACTCCCGTAGAAGCGCCAAGGTTGTTCGGACTACCCCTGAGTGAACCCGAAACGGGTCTCGACCACCGCCCTGTACAGCCGCGCCCCCACGCGCGCTGTGCCTGCGGGGTTTCCATCCGGTCGCTGCGAATCTCGAGCAGCACGTGCGGCAGGTCGCGTCGCAGGGCGTGGTGTTCGAGCGTCCAGCCGAACAGAATGCGGGCATCGTAGGGACGATTGTCGCCGACCAGAAACCCGTGCGCGACGAACCAGTCGAGCAGTGCGGCCACCGGTTCGCGGGCTCGCTTCCACAACACGGTGACTGGACGCGGCCGCGCGACGCTGCCAAGGGTGGGACTGAAGCTGTGCACCGAGATCAGGGTCGGCCGTACGCCAAGAGCGAGCAGTGTGTCGAGATGGGTATCGATGCATGCGTGGTACGGCGCGTGGAACTGCCGAATGTGCGAACTGCCGAGCAGGCTGCGCTGCGAAGCGAAGGGGGGAACACTACGAACACTACGCGGAGAAATTCCGCACCATGGGCGGGATCGTGGAATCCTGGATCGACGGACCCGACAAGTGTCCTTCATCGGTGCAACTGCGCGTGACTCCCTTGAGCAGCTTGAACTGATCTCGACCCACGATCAGGCGCTAGGGGGAGCAACCGGGCAGATCTTCCTCGGCTGTACCTTTCCGGCCAGCGAGTCTTACTGGCGCGCTGTGCATCGGGCCGGCTGGCGGGTGGGCGAGGTGTTGCGCGACCATGGGGTACTGGGGCGGTTCGGAATCGACTTCGTCTCGCACCGCATCCCGACCGGCTGGCGCCACGTCGCCATCGAGATCAACCTGCGCAAGGGCGGCACCACCCTCCCGTTTCACATGCTTCAGTTTCTGACCGCGGGTCGCGACGACCCGGATGCCGCCATGTACGTCACGCCGATGGGTCAGAGCCGCTGCTACTACGCCACCGACAGCCTGCAGCGCGCAAGCTATAGACGCTTCATACCCCGAGGACCTAATCGACATCCTGGTATCACGCCGCCTTCACTCCGACTCCACCCGCCAGTGCGGTGTGGTATTCAACTTGCTCGGTGCACTGTCCGAGTTCGGCGAGCTCGATGTGGTCTGCATCGCCGAAAGCGTGCCGCAGGCACGCTGTTTTGCGGCACTGCAGTAAGAACTGCACCGCGACGCCCGTCAGGGGCAGCATGATTCTCGTGACTGGAGCGGCTTCTGCCAGGGTACGGCGGGTGGCGCACCGAGGCCTGAGACTTGGATCGGCTAGCGCTTCAAGGCCAGCGATACGTTCAAGGTGTGCGCCTTGTAGCGGACGGCGGCTTCGCTTCGGCGAAGCTCACGCGCGATGCGCGCAACCGAGGCGCGACCGGAGAGTCTGCGCAGTTGCTTTTCGTGGGCAGCGGTCCAGAGGATTCTTTGTCTCGTTGGCTTGCGCGGCGGCATTCGATAGCGGTCTTTCTATTATTGGTACGAGCTTGTGCAGCGGTTCGTATGGGTTCGCGAGCACGCCGACGAGCGCGCCAATTGTACGCCCTTTGGTAAAATTCCCGCTAGAGACTGGACTGCCTTGGCCGCCTCGGACGAAGTCACGCGTGACACCAGCTGACGAAACTGACATTGATCTCTATGTCGACGTTGGCGCCGTGTATCAGGGCGTCACTGCCCATGAGGACTCGATGCGCGGCGCCCTCGCGGAGCTGAGCCGCGACAACGCGTCGTTCTTTTATGCGAGGATTAACGCGATCGTATCGGGCTTTAGCCCCAACCGAAGCATCGTCGCGCGCCAGCAGCGGGTGCTTAGTTGGCTCTGTACCCCTGCCGAAATTGACGGCAGTCGGACTTTGCCCGGTATCGACCCCATCCGGCCGTCGACAAGTGATCGGGACGCTCGATTCAGTGTGTCGCCTTCGCTGTTGCCTCGCGCTTCTTCCAGCGCCGCCCATATTGGGGGCGTGCGGGATCCGTCCAGTACTGTCAGGCGACCCACCGTGAGGGTCAAAGTGAAGTATGACGCGCTTGGTTAGTTTATGGCTCTTTGTAGATCACAGCGTGTGATGGCTTCTTCTGGATCTCCTCGTCCTCAGCTGGCGACAATGGGACATTCGTCTCTCCCTCGCGCACGGAACCGGCCTGCATGAACTCATCGAAACCGCGAGCTGACCCTTCCACGAACCCAGAAATCCGACTATGTATGCACTCCAGCGGCTCACTACAACGGTCCTTGGGACATTGCCGGTCAGTCAAAGCTCGGCAGGACAGCAATTGGCTGCTCGCTGGGCGCCTTTGGCCGTGTTGCAGTGCGTGTTCCTTTGGGGCCCCCATCGGGATGCAACACGCGGCGTTCGACACGCGTGGGAATCGGTTAGGGAGTCTGTTGGCGAGTTTGCTCGGCGCCAGGCGGCTATTGGGCAACCGGCACTGGTCCCTTCGTGGTATCGAATGCCGCGCCTTTAATATCGGATGCAAATTTGTGCATCTAATAGACGGCGGAAATCTGGCCGGCGGGCAAAGAAACCGCGGATTTCAGTGCAGATAAGGGTTCGAATCCCACGCCTTCCAAAGTCGCTATATAGAGAGTCGCAGCGGAGATTCCACAGCGCCGGCACAGGTGCTTCGGTGTGCCAATCGGTTGGATATGTGGCATAGCGCACGGCGGCGGGGCCAGATTCTGTTAACTTCGAGCGGCTGGTAGGAGCGAGGATTTTCATTGCCCGCCGATGCCGCTCAGATGGTGAGCAAGGAAACGCGGTGCCCGTCGCTGACACATTTCATCGCGGTTTGAACCGCGTCGCTGAACCAGCCATCCTGTTTCCCCTAATCGCCGTGCTATTGCTGGCCGTCATATGGGCAGCGACCCTTGGGCTCATGAAGCTGCAGCACTCCGATGCTGAGCATGTTGCAGCGGTATCGAGCCGTGAGCTGCTCGGCACTTACGAAGCCCAGGTCGTTCGCGCTCTCCGCGAGATCGATCAAACCCTAAAGCTCGTCAAGTTTTGGCGCGAAAGAGACCGGGGGCATCGTCCGCTCGCGGAACTCAGGGATAAGGGTTTGTTGCCTCCGGATTTGCTCTTCAGTGTGAGCATTGCCGATCGGCAGGGTGCCATCGTCGACAGCACAAGCCCGACTCAGCGGCAAGACATAGCCAATCAGGATTAGTTTCGCAAGCAGCGCGAGAGCGAGACTTTTTTCATCGGGCAGCCGACGCGAGATCCGACGGGCGATGTGAATTTGCAGTTCAGCCGCCGCCTGAATGCTGCAGATGGGGCATTTGACGGCGTCGTAATCGTCGCGGTCGGGGTAAGTTATTTCGTCAGCGGTTATGAGACTGCGAAGTTGGGAGAGCATGGCGTGCTAGGCATCGTCGGCACCGACGGTATCGTGCGCGTCAGGCGTACTGGAGAATCCGAGTTCTCCGGTGACGCGATCGACTACGCGTCCGTGATACCGAGACCCGACGCTGCCGACACGGACGCTACCATCTCGACCAGCAGCTGGGACGGCGTACGGCGGTGGACCAGCGCTCGCGAGCTTTACGGTTTTCCCCTCGCCGTACTCGTCGGGCTATCGGCCGATGAGCAACTGGCTATCGCGCATCGCGAAACGCTCACATTTTTGTGGCGGGCAGTGTTCGCTAGCATTCTGGTAATTGTGCTGACTGCGCTCTTGGGCCGCATGAGCTGGCAGCTCGCGCAGAGCCGGATTCGTGAAAGCGAGAGCAAGCTCGCGCACGCGCAGCGCGTTGAATACCTGGCGTATCACGATGGACTCACGGGACTGCCAAACCGCAGCATGTTCAACAAGCTGCTGAGTCAAAGCATCAGCGAAGCACGTCGTTACGATAGACGACTGGCCGTTGCGTTTCTCGACCTCGACCGCTTCAAGCAGATCAACGACACGTTGGGACATGAGGCCGGAGATCAATTGCTCCAGGAGGTCGCGAACCGCCTGAAGGCGTGCGTGCGGGAGAGCGACGCGGTGGATCGCCTTGGAGGAGACGAGTTCGTGGTACTCCTACCGGAATTGGGCGATAGCAAGTACGCCGCATCGGTGGCTCAAAAAATCCTGTCGGTCATCGCAAGACCGTTTACCCTGATCGGGCACGAATTTCGCGTTACCGCGAGTATCGGCATCAGCGCCTACCCGCAGGATGGGCTCGACGAGCAGACGCTGACCAAGAACGCCGATATCGCGATGTATCAAGCGAAGGCGGAAGGGAAAAACAACTTTCAGTTTTACTCCGAAAAGCTGAATGCCAATTCGCTCGAACGGCTCACTCTGGAGTCGAGCCTGCGACATGCGCTCGAGCGTAACGAGTTTCGACTTTGCTATCAGGCCAAACGCGCGATTGGCAGCGGCCGCATCACGGGCATGGAAGCGCTGCTTCGCTGGAACCATCCGGACCTCGGAGTGGTGGCGCCGAGGCATTTCATTCCGATCGCAGAGGAGACAGGGATGATCGTGCCGCTCGGCAGGTGGGTACTCAAAACGGCCTGTTCGCAGAATGTGGCCTGGCAGAAAGCAGGTGTGCCGCCCTTGAACATCGCCGTAAACCTCACGGCACGCCAGTTCTGTGACGAGCATCTCCTCGAGGATGTGACCTCCATACTCAGGGCCACCGGCATGGATCCGCATCTTCTCGAGTTTGAAATCACCGAGAGCCTTTTGATCCACGACGTCGAGACCACACTGCGGATCCTGACCGGACTCAAAGGTCTGGGGATTCGGATTGCGATCGACGATTTTGGAACAGGGTATTCGTCGCTGGCGACGCTGCAGCGCTTTCCGCTCGATACGATCAAAATTGATCGTTCCTTCATTCGTGGTATCGCCGCCGACCGTGAAAGCACGGGGCTTGCGGACGCCGTCATCGCCATGGGCAAGAGTTTGAGCCTGACCGTCGTTGCGCAAGGGGTCGAAACCAGCGAACAAGCCAACTTCTTGCAGGTCCACGCCTGCGATGAAATCCAGGGGTTCTATTTTAACCGACCCCTGCCGCCCGAGGAGTTTACACAGATGCTGCTCGCGCCGGCGACGGAAATCACCTACTTCGGCCAGCGCCTGGGGCTCAGGGCCGGCTAGCGATTTTTGTTGTTAGAAGACCACGCGGACACCTTTGTCGACCGGGAAACTCGATGTCCAATTATTTGGTTCCGGGATTCCCAATCGAGGGTACCATCAACGGCTGCCGCACGAATCGTTGCCAGCGCAACGTCGATCGCGAATCGAGGTCCCCATGAACTTCAAGCGGACGACGGCGATCGCCGCTTCTATGCTCGCGCTCGGCACGGTGGCACATGCGGACCCCACGATCGACCAGTATGTAACGTTCAGCGGTTTTGGCACACTGGGTGCGGTACATTCCGACTACAATCAGGCCGATTTTATCGGGAGCGTGATTCAACCCCGCGGAGCAGGCTACAGCCGCAGCTGGAGCCGCACCCCGGACAGCGATTTGGGCGGCCAGGCCAATTTCACGCTGACCGAGGCACTCAGCGCTGTGGTGCAAGTCCTCTCGCGCGACGACGTGGACGGCAACTTCAAGCCCGATGTCGAGTGGGCCAACCTTAAGTACGAGTTCACAGCGGACTTGGCGGTCAGGGTTGGCCGCATACTCTTGCCATCCTACGGGGACGCCGACATTCAGAACGTGGGCTACGCCTTACCCTGGGTACGGGTACCCGTCGAAATCACCTACACGGACACGGCGACTCACAGCGACGGCCTCGACGTGCTCTACCGTGTGAAGACGGGCGCTGTCACCCAGAATCTACAGGCTCAGTGGGGAATCTCTACGGAGGACTTGCCCGGAACAGCCTTTACCTCCACCCGCGCGAATATCGTGATGTTCGCCGACACCCTGCAATATGGCGACACCAGCATTCATCTGATATATCAAGACCAAGAACACTCGGGATTCCCGCCAATCCGACTCCAGCTAGTCTGTGCGGGATTCACTTATGATGCGAGCGCTTGGTTCGTGACGGCGACACCAACTACACCCAAGACAAATACTTTGGTGACTTCATCGCGTGGTATGTCGGTGGTGGCGTGCGACTCGGCCACTTTGCGCCCTATATTATTTACGCCACCACACGCGCACAGCGTGTAGGTACATCCGGGCTCGAGTCACTGGGTAATGATCACACCGTGTCCGCCGGTGTGCGCTGGGATTTTGCCAAGAACCTCGATTTCAAACTGCAGTTGCAACAGGTGACCATCGACAGCCTCGACGACCCCGCTGCATTTGCCAACCTTCAACGGGGTGTCCGGGTCGGCGACAAAGCCAATGTACTCAGCTTGGCGTTGGACTTCGTGTTCTAAGACCGTGCGACATGTAAACGTCACATGAAAAAATCAGCGCTTATCGCCATAGTTCTCGCTATTTTCACCGTCGCTACCGTGCAAGCGGAGGAGATCGTCGTAATCGTCAATCCTGCGGCAACACCGATTAGCAAGGAACAAATTGCCGACCTCTACCTGGGTAGGGGTGGTGTCTGGACGCCGATCGATCAAGCGGTAGGTTCTGGGATCTACGTCGAGTTCTACAAAAAGGCGACGGGCCGTGACATCGCGCAGGTCAAGGCAATCTGGTCGCGGATCCTCTTCACCGGCCGGGGCCTGCCGCCGAAGCAAATGCCCGATTCGGCGGCTGTGAAGAGGGCCGTCGCCGCCAACCCGAAAGCGGTGGGGTACATCGAAAAGTCCGCCGTAGACGCCTCGGTCAGGGTCGCGTTGCTGCTCGATTGACCGACCGATAACGGTTCCATCGCTCACACCCGTAGTCTGAGCCCCGCTGCACCGACTTGGGCATGCCACCCGTGCCGCTAGTGCCGCAAGGGGCAGGCCGATGCAGAGGCGCCCATCCCCTGGTGGAATCACAATCCTGATTGCAACAATAAAAAATGCACCCATGTGCATCCAAAAAACAGCACCAATCTAGGCGCCAGGAAGAGAGATCTCGGATTTCGGTTCAGGTAAGGGTTCGAATCTCACCCTCTCCGCCAAAATACAGAGCGCCCATGGACCGCCATTGGCCGTTATGGTGAGCTCACCATAACGGCCAATACCGTTCTGTCACCTCGTCGTTATCGCTGCCCCGGCCGCTGTCCACTTGTGCTTGGCCGAGCAAAGATGATGAACGGATCAACCAAACGACCACTTGACGGGTCGTTCCATATCAGGAGGGTGTGGAGGTGCGATTCCTCTGCTCTACTCAACGTCTCGCGGCGCGGGTTGGGTGGATCGAATGCCTTAATAGGTATACCAACTGCCTCTTTTGAGGTAAATCTGCTGGGTGACCACTCACACTATCGCCCGCCGCCTTCTTTCCTCGACCGTAGCCGGGGTATCGACTGGCGAACCGACGAGACCGCTCTCACTAAAGGCGCCCGGCACGTCGAAGCCATGCGGCATAGGAGTCGCTGCCGAGCTAGCGTTGTGCGTCGGGCGGCGCAACGCCACGTTTCAGGCTGCCGTGCGGCAACGGCACCGTGATCGGGGCGACCTGGACTTTGGCGACACCATTGTCGTGTGTGATTCCGATCTGCTCTGCCGTGGTAGGCGAAAGATCCACGATCCGGCCCCTCACATATGGCCCGCGGTCCTGAATGGTCACTACCGCGCTCTGGCCGGTCTCAATGTTGGTCACCTTCGCTGTGGTACCGAGAGGAAGCGTCTTGCTTGCGGCGTTGTCGCCATGCGGGTCCATGGTGTTGCCATCCGCCATTTTTCTGCCGGCAAACTCCCGTGCGTAGAACGATGCCATGCCAACGCGCTTGCGGCCCGACAGGTCAGGCTGCGGCCCCGCCGGTTTGTCAGGCTTCCGTGATGGCTCCGCGTCCGGCGGCGCAACGCTGGCCGCGATATCAGCATGAGGTGTGCACCCGGCTGTACCGAGTCCGACGACGCTGACCAACAGAATAATTGCAACAGGATTCAAATATGAGATCAACTGCGCTCCGTCGACACCGCTTGAGCATGAGAAGGACGGCCCGTGACTTACTCGCGGCCGCAAGACTCACGAGACGCGGAGACTCACGTCCACAAGGCGTTGCTATGTGCTCGGTCCGTCGTCGTCTGTACGCTGGCACGCATTGGTGCGATCGACTCGCAAACGTGCCTGATCCGGCCCTGCTCTTGTCGCACACCCCGGCATGGAGAATTCAGCCCGCCATCCAGCCGCGCGGATCTTTCGTGAGCGCTACCGAGACGATATAGGCGAAGGCGAGCAAGGCGCCGGCCCATGCCGTCGCGCGCACTGCGCGCGTGCGCCCGAGGCGCAGGGCGACTAGGTCCCCAATCCGATCTGCGGTGCGCTCGGCCTTGAGGCACAGCGGCCGGCCTCAGAGCCGCAAGCCTCCGTCCACTTCGAGGCAGCGACCGGTAAAGAAATCGTTCTCGAATATAAACAGCACGGCATGAGCGATTTCCTCGGGTCGCCCGAGGCGCTTTAGCGGCACCGGCGCGGTGAGTTTGTCGAGCATTTCCGGACGCATCGAGGCGAGGATCTCGGTGTGCGTGAAGCCGGGCGCAATCGAACCGACGCGGATGCCGTAGCGCGCGAGTTCCTTCGCCCACACCACGCCCATGGATTCGACTGCGGCCTTGGCGGCACTGTAGTTGCTCTGCCCAGCGTTGCCGACGCGTGAAATGCTGGAAATATTGACGACCACGCCACCGTTGCCGAGTTCGACCATGTGCGCCGCCGCTTCACGCGCGCACAGGAATACGCCGCTGAGATTCACGTCGATGACCGCGTTCCACTGATCCATGGTCATGCGTCCGACCACCGCGCCGTCTTTCACTTTCACCAGCAAGGCGTCGCGCACGATTCCGGCATTGTTTACCAGCCCGTCCAAGCGACCGAAGTCGGCCGCGACACGCGTCATGGCGGCGCAGACTTCGGCTTCGTCGGCGACGTTCACGCGGTAGCCGCGTGCCTGCACCGATTCGGCCGCACACAGCGCACCGCTCGCCTCGAGGTCGGCGGCATTCATATCGAACAGGGCGATATCTGCACCGTGACGAGCGAGCTTCAAGGCGATCGCCCGACCGATGCCACGCCCCGCGCCGGTCACCACAACTGTTTTATTACGAACATCCATGGGTTGTCCCCTGGCTTACGCAGTTACCCAGCTTTCGGCGGGGGCGCCGAGAGGCGCCCCCGCCTCCCGCCGTCGAGCTGTCGCGAGTCGGCGATAGCTGACCGGCGCCTGTGGGGGACGGCGCCAGTCCGCGGTTTCAGGCCGCTTTCTTGGTCACTGCTGCGACTTTGGCCGCGGCCTCGCTCACCACTTGGGTGAAGCTGGTCTGGGCGTCGGTCGCCAGTGTCACGAGCTCCTGCGCGCGCGCGCGCAGCTTCTCGCTGAGCGCCGTGGCAAGTTCCACTTGCTTGGATACGAACTCGGCCGGCGTCTGCACGCCAACGCTCGCCTTGGCCTGGGCCAGGCTCCACTCCAGGTAATCGCCGGCAACGGCGTACTGGTAGCGGCCTACGCGGTCGATGGCCTTGAGGCTTTCCTGCTGGGCCTTCAGCGTCGGCGCGAATGTGTTGCGGTAGGCCTCGAAGATGCTCTTCGGGTCAAACGTTGAGTCGCTCATGTTAGCTCCTGGTCGTGGGTGTCGGTACGGGAGCCATTATAGCGCATTCTGTATGCAATGCAAAAAGACCTTAATGGGCTCGCTGGAGGCCTCTAACTTGCATTATGTTATTGAAACTAGACTATAAAATGCAACAAACCCGTCTTAATATTGCAAGATATGTATGCGATGCAATAAGCTTTTTCGAGAAGCTTTGTTTTCAGGGGCCTTCATCCAGCAGCTCCTCGATCTGATGGAACGCCCATGTTGGGCTGCTGTCGGCCAGCCACTCGGGGTAGGCCGCTGGATCACCAATTTCCTCATTCGGAGGATCACCCCGCGCAGCTTGGCACGGCGCCAGCTGCTGGGCCGGGGGTAACACGGCTCGCCCCCGGCGCCTGGCGATTCAGGACTCGACTTGAGTCGATCCTGGCCGACCTCGACGATGAGTACTTTGACGACAACGACTCACTGGGATGACTCAAGCATGCGTGAGTGCCGACCTATAATATCGACGCCCGACAAAGTAAGAGTGCCGCGGCGGCTGGCCAAATTCAGTTATCCGGATGGAGGAAGATTATATGAACGATGTGGTCATTACCGCCGCACTGCGAACGGGGGTGGGCAAATTCAACGGCTCAATCGCAAAAATCCCGGCCTCCGATCTGGGTGCCCAGATCATCAAAGCGCTGCTTGCGCACTCCGGCGTCAAGCCAGAGCAGATTTCTGAAGTCATCATGGGTCAGGTGCTCACAGCGGGTATCGGCCAGAACGGCGCCCGACAGGCGCTGATCCGCGCTGGCATACCGGACTTGGTGCCGGCGATGACGATCGGCAAAGTTTGTGGAAGTGGTCTGAAGGCGACGCATCTTGCGGCACAGGCCATCAAGTGTGGGGATGCTGAGATCGTCGTTGCCGGCGGCCAGGAGAACATGAGCGCGTCGCCTCATATATTGCAGGGGTCCCGAGATGGCTTTCGCATGGGCGATGCCAAACTCGTCGATAGCATGATCATCGATGGCCTCTGGGACGCCTGCAACAACTATCATATGGGTACGACGGCCGAAAACGTGGCCAAGAAATACGACATTTCCCGTCGCGAGCAGGACGAATTTGCGGCCGCATCGCAACAGAAGGCCGAAGCTGCGCAGAAAGCCGGGAGATTCAAGGCCGAGATTGCGCCCGTAGAAATTGTCACCAAGAAGGGCACCACACTTTTCGACACGGACGAGTATATTCGTCCAGGCACCACCGCGCAGGCACTCGGCGAACTCAAGCCCGCTTTCAGTAAGGACGGCACGGTTACCGCCGGCAATGCCTCGGGTCTCAATGATGGCGCCGCCGCGGTCATGATGATGTCGGCGCGCAAGGCCGATGAACTGGGACTGAAGCCGCTAGCTCGGATCAAAGCCTATTCATCGGCGGGCGTCGATCCGAAGATCATGGGTATGGGGCCAGTACCAGCCAGCCAGCTGTGTCTTAAGAAGGCGGGCTGGACGCATCAGGAACTCGATCTGATGGAAATCAACGAGGCGTTTGCCGCGCAGGCGATCGGAGTCAACCGGCAAATGGGGTGGGATACCTCAAAGATCAACGTCAATGGGGGCGCCATTGCCATTGGTCATCCCATCGGCGCTTCTGGCTGCCGAATCCTTGTAACGTTGCTGCACGAAATGATTCGTCGCGACGCGAAGAAAGGTCTCGCCAGTCTGTGCATTGGGGGTGGCATGGGCGTGGCACTTGCCGTTGAACGGTAAGTTTTCGGGGTATTGAACGAACCAAACCAACTATAGGTCAGGAAGTGAGTGCTGTATGGCATCTACAAAAAGACTTGCACTGGTCACGGGTGGCATGGGCGGGCTCGGTGAAGCGATCTGTATCAAACTGGCGGCGCTCGGCGACACCGTCGTTACGACCTACTCGCCAGGCAACACCAAAGCGCAGGAGTGGCTGCAGAGGATGAAGGCGCGGGGGTTTAACTTCTACGCCTATGCCTGCGATGTGACCGACTGGGAATCCTGTCAGGCCTGCGTCCGCAAGGTGGTGGCGGAGATCGGTCCGGTGGACGTATTGGTGAATAACGCCGGTATCACCCGCGACATGACCTTCAAAAAGATGGACAAGATCAACTGGGACGCGGTGATGGACGCGAACCTCGATTCGTGCTTCAACATGACCAAGCAGGTCTGCGATGGCATGGTGGATCGCAACTGGGGCCGGGTCATCAACATCTCATCGGTCAATGGTCAGAAAGGCGCCTTCGGGCAAACCAATTATTCAGCGGCCAAAGCTGGCATGCACGGCTTCACGAAGGCCCTCGCCTTGGAGGTGGCCCGTAAGGGCGTGACCGTCAACACCATTTCACCCGGCTACATCGGTACAAAAATGGTCACGGCGATCCCGCAAGAAGTGCTTGACTCCAAAATTATCCCGCAGATACCGATGGGTCGGCTCGGCAAACCTGAAGAAGTGGCCGGACTCGTGGCCTACCTGGCGAGCGAAGAGGCCGCCTTTGTGACTGGCGCGAACATCGCGATCAATGGCGGCCAGCACATGCAGTAGCGGTTGGGGCGGCAGATCCGGATGAACGAGCCGAACCCTGGTCGGGCGCGTGCCTCACCGAGATGTGGTCTCCGGCTGGGAACGCTTTGCGGGATCCCGAGTTGACGCGGACATCGGTCGGCGCGGCCATCACCGAGCTGGCAGGGCAGGAGCAAAGCAATATTGTTGCCGCGGCCTACGGTGGTGGCATCGAGGACCTGGTTCTGGTGCATCTGCGGACAACAGTCTGCGCTCGGCCGCCCAAGCGCTTAAGGGCACTCTCGTCAGCGACGGGAGACGGCTTGAAATAAGGCATTTCTGTTTCGCGGCTTGTGGGTCTTCTATCCGCCAGGAAGTCTTCGCAGGCCCGAAATCCCCAGATGCAACAGAACCGTCTCGTGCGCTATGCCGGCATTGTTCACTAGTGACATCCACATACAGCTCGGAGGCTACCACCAGAACTTTGAGTGCAGTCACGTTACCGGCTGAACGTTCGTGGCCAATCGATTGATCATCGGTTGCGTAATGAGACAGACCCCCTTGTCGGTGCGCCGAAACCGCCTGGCGTCCAAGTCTGGATCCTCGCCGACGACGAGGCCGGCTGGAATTCGGACCCCGCGATCGACGATTACGTTTTCTAGGCGGCAGTTTCTACCCACGTCGACATAGGGAAGTATCACTGCGCCCTCCAGCGAAGCGTAGGAATGCACACGCACGCCGGTAAAGAGCAGGGAGCCATTAACAGCGGCCCCCGAAATTACACAGCCACCCGAAACAAGCGATCCTTCCGCGGTTCCGCGCCTGCCAGCTTCCCGGTGTACAAACTTTGCTGGGGCGGTGATCTCCCCGTAGGTCCAGATCGGCCAGTTCACGTCATAGAGATCGAGCGCTGGAATCACGTCGGTGAGCTCGATGTTGGCCTCCCAGAAGGAATCGACCGTCCCGACGTCGCGCCAGTAAGCCTCCGCCTCGGCATCGCTCTTCACACAGGAGTTGGCGAAAGGATGCGCAATCGCCGTGCCGTGCTGAACGATATAGGGAATGACATCTTTGCCAAAGTCGCGCCTCGACTTTGGGTCGGCGGCATCACGTTGTAGGGCTTCGATCAAAAACGAGGTCTTAAAAACGTAGATTCCCATGCTCGCGAGCGCCGTGTCGGGCTTGTCAGGCATCGCGGGCGGATCGGCAGGCTTCTCCAGGAAACTGATGATCCGTGCAGAAGCATCCACGTGCATCACGCCAAACGCGCTCGCCTCCAGCCGCGGCACTTCAATGCAGCCGACTGTGACATCGGCCCCGCTACCCGCGTGTTGCTGGAGCATGATTTCGTAATCCATCTTGTAGATGTGATCACCAGCCAGCACGATCATGTACTCGGGTCCGTAGCCGGTAATTATGTCAATATTCTGGTACACGGCGTCCGCGGTACCCACGTACCACTGGGTGTCCGAGAGACGCTGGCTGGCTGGCAGAATGTCGAAACTCTCATTACGCTCGGCGCGGAAAAAATTCCAACCCCGTTGCAGGTGCCTGATCAGGGAGTGGGCCTTGTACTGAGTCGCGACACCGATGTGACGAATGCCCGAATTGAGCGCGTTCGACAATGCGAAATCAATGATCCGGCTCTTGCCGGCGAAGTAGACGGCCGGCTTGGCACGTTTGTCCGTCAATTCCATGAGCCGCGAGCCCCGTCCACCAGCGAGCACGTAGGCCATCGTGCGTCGCGCCATTGAACCAACACGTTCTCGCGTTTGCATGAGTTGTCTCCCGAAAATTGCTTACTTTTACGTGTTGTGCCGAGATTCAGTCAATTGACTGCACACTGTAGAAACAGGGTGGTCAGGGGCGGCAGCGAGATATCGGCGCAGAACGGCCTCCCATGGTACGCTTCCGCTCGCGCCGAAATTGTGCCGAAATTCCCCATTCCCGAACCACCGTAATCCGACGCATCGGTATTGAGCCGTTCGGTCCACCCGCCGCCGTAGGGCAAGCCCAGCCGGTACTGGTGCCGGGGCACGGGCGTGAAGTTACACACCACAAGAACGCACGATCGGCTATCCGCGCCGCGACGCAGCCACGCGTAGACTGAGTGCTCGCCGTCATCGGCCTCTATCCATTCGAATCCGGAGGGATCACAATCCAATTCGTGCAGCGCCGCCAACTCGCGATAGAGATGGTTCAGGTCGCGGACGAGGCGCTGCACGCCACGGTGCCAATGCACGTCCAGCAGATGCCAATCGAGCGAAGCCTGGTAATTCCACTCGGCGCCTTGCGCAAACTCCTGTCCCATGAATAGGAGTTTCTTGCCCGGTTGGCCCCACATGAATCCGTAGTAGGCGCGCAAGTTGGCGAATTTCTGCCACGCATCGCCCGGCATCCGTTCGAGGATCGATCCTTTGCCGTGCACCACCTCGTCGTGACTCAACGGCAGCACGAAATTCTCGGTCGACGCGTAAAGCATCCCGAACGTCATCTGATGGTGATGCCAACGCCGATGCACAGGCTCGTGTTTCATGTAGGCGAGCGTGTCGTGCATCCAGCCCATGTTCCACTTGAAGCCAAAGCCGAGACCTCCGATCCAGGTCGGGCGCGATACGCCCGGCCACGCAGTCGATTCCTCGGCGATCGTCATGATTCCCGGATAATCGCCATAGGCGCGCTCATTCATGAGCCGCAGAAATTGCATCGCCTCAAGATTCTCCCGACCGCCGTGCTTATTGGGGATCCACTCGCCTGCCTTGCGCGAGTAGTCTAGATACAACATCGATGCCACGGCATCGACACGCAAACCGTCGATCCGGTAGCGATCGAGCCAGAACAGCGCATTGGCCAAGAGATAGTTCACAACCTCAGTGCGCCCGAAGTTGTAGATCAGCGTACTCCAGTCCTGGTGAAAGCCCTGACGTGGATCGTCGTGCTCGTACAGGCAGGTCCCGTCGAAGCGCCCGAGACCGTGAGCGTCCGTCGGGAAATGTCCCGGCACCCAATCGAGAAGCACGCCGAGTCCGGCGCCATGACAGCGATCGATAAAGCGAGCGAAGTCGCGCGGTTGTCCGTGACGGCTGGTCGGCGAGAAGAGACCGACTGGTTGGTAACCCCACGAGCCGTCGAATGGATGCTCGCTTATGGGCAGCAGCTCGAGATGACTGAAACCCATCTCGACGGCGTAGGGAATGAGCTGCTCGGCGAGTTCGTCATACCTCAGGAAGCGTTCCCCGTCGCCGCGCCGCCAGGAGGCTAAATGTACCTCGTAAATACTGATTGGCGAGCGCACGGATTGAGCCGCCGCGCGCCTCGCAACCCAGTCATCATCGGTCCACTTGAAATCGTCTATTCGGCGGATGACCGAGGCGTTTTGGGGCCGCAACTCCGCGCCGGTGCCCAGCGGATCGGCTTTCAGCGGCAGCACCGCGCCGTCCGCCGCCCGTAGCTCATATTTATAGAGCGTTCCCTCGCCGAGGCCGGGAATAAAGATTTCCCACACGCCGGTATGCGTGCGCCTGCGCATCGGGTGACGACGACCGTCCCATTCATTGAAGTCGCCCACGACGGACACGCGCATCGCATTGGGTGCCCACACGGCGAAGTGCGCACCCGTTACGCCGGTGTGCTCGATCACGTGAGAACCCAGCTTCTCCCAGAGTTGGCGGTGCGTACCCTCCCCGATCAGGTAATCGTCGAGTTCGCCGAACACCGGGCCGAATCGGTACGGGTCGTCGAATTCCCACGCGCCTGCGGCATTGGCAGCCCGTAGTCGGTAGGCGAACCACTCAGGTTTCCCCGGAATGACGCCTTCAAAAAATCCGGCCGGGTCAATCCGGGCCAGGGTTGCGATGACGGTGCCTTCGGCGGAATCCAATACCTCGAGCCTTTCAGCGCGCGGGACCAGGGCCCGCAAGACCGTACGGCCCGCCACTTTGTGTGGACCTAGCACGGCAAAGGGGTCGACGTGGCGCGCGTCGATCAGCGCCGCGATATCTGATCGATCGAGCTCGGCAGTGGTCTTGGGTGTCATAGAGATCTAGCCTAAACCCTCGGCTGTACCCAATGCGGATATTTCGGGACTATCCATCCTTCAAGGCCAGCTTGACCTGTTACCTTTTGCGCCTCGCCTGCTCGCGCCTACACCCAGTTACCCGGATGCCTGCAAGGCTCAATACCGGGCCCGTGGCTAGCGGCTAGCCGAGCGGGAATCCCACCCGCTAGAATCCACGGCATTGCTCAGCCGCTCCAGGTACGCGAGCCCCGTGCCCCGCGGGCGGCCCGAAGTGCCCGGCCTCGAACCGGTTGTGCGTCGCGACCTGGATTTTGGACTCATCCATAGCGAATTTCATGATCTGATGCGCGTCGCCGGCTCGATCAACGATGGCTATGGGTCGGCCACGTTCTTGCTCGAGCGTCTCGGCTCTGCCGCTCGCGGCTCGCGCCTCTATCGCGCCGGCACCCAGCTCTGCCAGGTGTGGGGCGCTGTGTACCTGGCCGACGACGCGGCGCAGCCCGAGTTCCGGCGCAGTGTCAATCGGCTCCTGGTACGCGGTGAGTCCGTGCACCAACTGGAACGCGTCATTGATCTCCGGCGCGCTCACATTGCTCGCCAACGCCGTCATCGCCTACAACACGTGGAAGCTTCATCGGGCACTCGAGCGGCGACAGGCCAGCGGTACCGGTACCGTCCGACGAAAACCTGGCCCACATAGCGCCCATCGCGTTCAGGCACATTAACTTCCACGACACCTACCGGTTCCCGCTCGAACGCTACCTCGACCGGTTGATTCCCTCCGCACCAGGGCGCCGGGCAGTGCGAATGTAACCCAGGTGTGCGGCGTGCACCCATCAGTGAAACAGCCTTAAAATCGCCGGCCGGCGGTCATGCGCAATGCGAATGCGATGTGATTTGGAGGGAAGGTCCGCCCGTGCGCTACGCACTGGCCTCCGGGCGACCGGATCGGGTTTGGTGATCGGCGAATCGACGTATCGCCGCCGACGGCCTACAGCACGCTCTTGACCTGCGCGACGAGGTTATCCACGGTGAAGCCGAAATACTTGAACAGGTCGCCGGCCGGCGCGGATTCACCGAAGCGATCGATTCCGAGCACCGCACCTTCCAGGCCGACGTACTTGCGCCAGATGTCGGTAACGCCCGCTTCGACCGCGATACGCCGCACACCCTTCGGCAGGACGCTGTCTCGATAGGCGGCGTCCTGGCGGTCGAACACGCTGGTCGAAGGCATCGACACCACGCGCACCGCGATTCCTTGCTCGGCCAACGCCTTCTGCGCACCCACCGCGAGCTGCACTTCTGAGCCGGTGCCGATGATGACCGCGGAAGGCTTTCCGGAAGGCTTTCCGCCCGCCTCCGACAGGACGTAGCCGCCCCGGGCGATATTGCGAGTCGCCTCGGCCGTACGGGTCTGAAACGGAAGATTCTGGCGCGAGAACATCAGACACGAGGGCCCGTGGCGCTCGATCGCCGCCGACCAGGCGATCAACGACTCCTTGCTATCGCAGGGACGCCAGACATCCAGGCCCGGAATCAAACGCAGGCTCGCGGTGTGCTCGACCGACTGGTGCGTAGGTCCGTCCTCGCCCAGTCCAATCGATTCATGGGTAAACACGAAGATGGCGCGGATCTTCATCAGCGCCGCCATGCGCAGCGCGTTTCGCGAGTAATCGGAGAACGTGAGAAACGTGCCGCCGTAGGGAATGAAGCCGCCGTGAAGCGCCAGGCCGTTCATGATGGCGCTCATGCCGAATTCGCGCACGCCGTAGAACACGTAGTTGCCCGCTTCGGTGCGCGTCACCGCCTTAGATCCCGACCACAGCGTCAGATTGGAGCCCGCCAGGTCCGCCGAGCCGCCGATGAGCTCTGGCAGCTCGGGGGCGAGACCCTCGATCGCGTTCTGCGATGCCTTGCGGCTCGCGATGTTTTCGGCCTTCTCCCTTGTCTTAGCCACCATGGCCTCGACCCGCTTATGAAATCCGGCCGGCAGCGTACCACTGAGCCGCCGTAGGAATTCCGCCGCGAGTTCCGGATGACGCTTGCGGTACTTCGCGAACAACTCATTCCATTCCCCCTGCAGGCGCGCACCTTGCGGGCGGGCGTCCCAGGCCTGGTAAATCGGCTGCGGAATCTCGAAGGGCGGGTGCTCCCAGCCGATGTTCTTGCGCGTCGCGGCAACTTCCGCCTCGCCCAGCGCGGCACCGTGGACCGCCCCGGTGTTCGCCTTGTTGGGCGAACCCATCCCGATCACGGTCTTGCAGCAGATTAGGCTCGGCCGATCGGTGACTCCCCTGGCAGCGCGCAGCGCCAGGTCGACGGCATCGGAGTCGTGGCCGTCCACGCCGGCCACGACGTGCCAGCCATAGGCTTCGAATCGCTTCGGCGTGTCGTCGCTGAACCAATGGTCAATGCGCCCCTTTTCCGAGTCGATCGAGATCCCGTTGTCGTCGTAGAGCACGATCAGCTTTCCCAGCCCCAGCGTGCCGGCGAGAGAGCAGGCCTCGTGGGAAATGCCCTCCATCATGCAGCCGTCGCCCACAAACACGTAGGTGTGATGGTCGACGATGTCGAATCCGGGACGGTTGAACGTTGCCGCCAGCAGCTTCTCGGCCAGCGCCATGCCCACCGCATTGGTGAGGCCCTGCCCGAGCGGGCCGGTCGTCGTTTCCACCCCCGGCGTCAGACCGTATTCCGGGTGACCGGGGGTCTTGGAGTGCAATTGTCGGAAGCGCTTGATCTCCTCGATCGGCAGGTCGTAGCCCGTCAGGTGCAGCAGCGCGTATTGCAGCATGCAGCCGTGGCCATTGGAGATCACGAAGCGATCCCGGTTCGCCCAACCCGGGTCGGCCGGGTTGTGGCGCAGGTGGTGGCGCCACAGCACTTCGGCGATCTCGGCCATGCCCATCGGCATGCCCGGATGGCCGGAATTCGCCTTCTGCACGGCATCCATCGCCAGGGCGCGGATGGAGTTGCTCAGGTCCTTGCGTGATGCACCCGAATGGCCGGGCTTGGCTTGCTCTTTCATATGCCCCTTCAAAGCTCAGTTGCGACCGATCGTCTTCTTGCGCCGTTGCATCATGCACCAAACGTAGAGGAGGGTAAATGTGTCAGTGCGCCGGGAGACCGGCAAGGAGTAGGCTGTGCAAGTAGGACTTTGGAGCCGACTCCGTCCATTCAAGGGGACCCCCAAGACAGTGACAGGAACAATTAGGGGACACCGCAGGAAAGGGATTTTTAAGCACCCTAAGGTTTGTCGAAGTGCGCCCGGGGCTGAGACCTCACTCTGCCGGCAGAACGGCGCACGGAGAAGACGTTCCGATTCCCGCAAGCCTTCTTCCGTGAAAATTACCGACTTGGCCTTTCCAACCGGGTCAGTGATGTAACCCTTCTGGTGAATGCGACCCATGATTTCCCAATCGAAGGGCTTCCAGGTCCGAGACCCATCGTGTCGACCCAGTGACAAGAGTGCGAGCACAGCCTGATCAACTTTGTCTTGATCAATGTCCATTCGCATGGCGCACATATTCCGGTGAATGAGGCCGGCTCGAGGGAATATCCGGCAACCCTTCGAGAAAGATCGCCCCAGGTTCGTGATTCAAGTAAGCCTCGAACACGAATTCAGTCCAGTGACGACACGTCGACCCCCACTTGAAGTGTCGCTCGAGCGCCTCAATGCGAGGTCTATGGGGCTCCTTCGCCGCCGTCCGATTGACGCATTCGATCCAGCCCATCTCACCGGGCGCGATGAGTACATAGGGTGAAGTGAACACCACGTGATCGGACTGTGCGGGCCGCGCCGGCGGCAGCACCCTCGCGTACCAGATTTCCCCGACGCGTCCGGGGTAACCCGATTCGCAGATGGCCGAACATGGTTGGTCTGTCACGAGATCGCGCAATTGAAGATTAGATTCGCGGTGGCCTTCGACGCGATAGATACCCATTCCAGAGTCCTTGAGCGTACGCATGAGGGTGAGTATCTTGGGATGCACTCCGAATTCGATGGCAACGCGAAGCGTCACGCTTCAAATCGTTTCGCGGTGCGCGTTCACCGCCGCATCGAAGTTCGCCCAACACCAAAAGAACGACTTCGTCACGGGACTCATCGGCGGCCAGGACGGCATGTATTCGTCCTCCGCCGAACCTACGAGCTTGACAGTGCCACATCCCAGTTCCAAGACAGATGATTTTCCGCGAAGGCCTTGTTGAAGGCGATGCGGTGCGCGTCCTCCGTATCGGCCAGTGTGCCGTCCACATCAAGTATGATGGCTTTGATAGGCATGGTATCGGTGTACGTATCGTTCAGAAAAATCGTTAGTTTCTTCAGTAAATACAAATCGGTAATACTGCCGCGGCAATTTGCGCTGCGGAGTCCACAGTCAAAGAGGTACAGTTGCTCACTCAAAATTAAAATTGGATCAAAAAAATGGCGCAAATGCATTTTCCATTAGCTATCTCAGCGATTCTTATTGATCTGGATGGTACGCTAGTTCATACGGCGCCGGAATTGGCGGAAGCGGCTAACCGCATGTTGCGCGACATGGGCCGTCCCGCCGTGTCGCAAGACTTGCTGATGAGCTACATCGGAAACGGCATCTCGTGGCTGGTGAAGCGTGCGCTGACAGGCGACATGCATGCCGAGCCGGATACCGCCTTATACGACAAGGCGCTGCCCATCTTCGAAAAACATTACACCGAACTTTTGCTGCAAAGCAAACTGTTTGAGGGCGTGGTGCGAGGGCTGGATGCGCTGAAGGCGGCGGGCTTCAAGTTGGGTTGCATCACCAACAAGGTAGCGCGCTACACCGAGCCGCTGCTGAACGGCATCGGCCTCGCGCATTATTTCGAAACCGTGCTGTCCGGCGATTCGCTGCCGGAGAAAAAGCCGCATCCCATGCCGTTGTTGCATGCCGCCAAATTTTTTGGTGTGCCGGTAGAACAGGTGCTATTGATCGGGGATTCGCTCAACGATGCACTTGCTGCACGATCTGCGGGTTGCCCGGTATTCTGCGTCCCTTATGGTTATAACCACGGCGAACCTGTGGAGCGTCTGGATGTGGATGCGGTGATTCCAAATCTTTTCGAGGCCCTTAAACTGATTAAACGAGTGTAGTAGGCGTCCACTCCAATACTTCTGAATTTCTGCTCTAAATCCAGCATGCGGCCGGCTTCGATTGCAGAACATGGCGAATGCCTGGTTTCGGCAAGCGAAAAATGATAGCCGACCGGCTGCTACGGTTCCAACACGGGCGTACCCGTCGCTAGGGCGGCGACCTGGCGGTGAACCGGTGAGATCGGCCATAACTGGTCGGACAGCGAGCTAGGGAAGCTCTGCACAGGCCGCTGCGCGAGCCGGACCTGAGATGAATGGAACGATGAAAGTCATAGAAAAATGCGCGATAGAGGCTGCAGCGGCGCATCTACGCCGGGTTTCTCGCGCTTTCTTGTGCTCATCGCTTTCACCAGGCGCACGTCCCCTGCGCTGGCAACAATCGTCGTCGCAGCAGATACAGGTTCGCCAGGGCAAAGCTCGTGTACAGGCGCGCCGTGTTCTTCGCCAAGCCACGGTAGCGTACCTTGCTGAAGCCCCACAGGCGCTTGACCACGTGGAAGGCATGCTCGACGCGAGCCCGGGCAGCAGAGCGCCGGCGGTTGATGAACCTCTGGTACTCGCTCAGCGGGCTGTATCGGCTGCCGCGCCGATTGATCCGGTAGCGAATACCCAGAGCCTGGGCACTGTGGCGATGCGCCTCATTCCAGTAGGCCTGATCCCCGAATACCTCTCGCTCTTGCCCGTGCAGCAGCTTGGACATCTGCGTGCTGTCGTGCACGTTCGCGGCCGTGGTGCTCAAGCTGTGAACGATGCCGCGCCGGTCGGTACCGATGTGCGCCTTCATGCCAAAGTGCCAGTCCTTACCCTTCTTGGTCTGGTGCATCTCCGGATCGCGCGCTCCTTGCTCATTCTTGGTCGAGGGCGGTGCGGCAATGATGGTCGCATCCACGATCGTGCCGCTCTTGAGAAGCAGCCGTTTCTCTTCAAGCAGGGATCGAATCTCGGTAAAGATCCGCTCGGTGAGTTGGTGCTGCTCCAGAAGGTGGCGAAAGCGCAGAATTGTCGACTCGTCGGGAATGTCGTGCCCGAGCAGCTCGATGCCGGCGAAGCGGCGCATCGACTCGATGTCGTACAGAGAGTCCTCGGCTTGCGGGTCCGACAGATTGAACCAGTTCTGCATGAAGTAGATGCGCAGCATTTGCTCCATAGGCTTCGGCTGAGTCCCGTTACCCGCCTTCGGGTAATGCGGCTCGATCAGCGCCAGAAGTCTGGCCCATGGAATCACCGCGTCCATCTCGGCCAGAAAACGCTCCCGGCGCGTGATCTTGCCCTTCTTCTCCCAAGCAACCGAAGCAAACGTCGTCTGTTGCATCGTTCTATCAGCTCCACCGCTGCTGCTCACTGCACACAGTATCGGTCATTCCGTGACACCTGTGCAGAGCTTCCCTAGCTCGTCGCCTTGCGCGATGCCCGCGGGCAAGCAGGGATCATAGGTTGGCGGCAGGCGAGAAGAGTGGATGAAACTGCCGCTGCAGATCACCTTTCGCGACACCGAAACCTCGCCCGCGCTCGAAGCGAGAATTCTGCAGCTCGCGGCAAGGTTGGAACGCTTTAGCGCGCACATCATGCGCTGCCACGTCATCGTGGAAGAGCCGCACAAACATAATCGCCAGGGCAGAGTATTCGACGTGAATATCGACATCACCGTCCCGACTGCCCACATTGCCATTCAACGGGCGCACCCTGGTAGCCATGCTCACGAGGATCCGTATGTCGCGTTGCGCGATGCCTTCCGTGCCGCCCGCCGCAGGCTCGCCGATTATGAACGCCGGCACCGGCACGACGTCAAAACTCACGTCGGTTTGCCACGTGGCCGGATCAGCGAACTCTATGCCCACGAGGGCTTCGGTCGCATCCAGACCGACGATGGTCGGGTGCTCTACTTTCACCGTAATAGCGTCTTAGGCCGTCCGTTTGACGATCTCACAACCGGCACTGAGGTCAGCTTCGCCGAGGAGGCGGGAGATCACGGGCCGCAGGCGAGCACGGTGCACGTGATTTCTTGAGCGATTCGGGCAGCGGCTCACCGGCCAGTGCGATAGGGCGAAGCGCACAATGTCGGCGAGCAGCATCAGCGGCGAAGTGCGCAAGCGCCCTTTAGGGCGTAATGCGGCTTCGAGCCGCGGCTCTTTACCAATCGCCCCCGCGACGGACCCTAACTCGCCCGCAAGTTCGGCCAGCACATCATCGAGTGAGACGACGCCGACGAGCTGCCCGCGACTGGCCACGACCGGTAGACGCCTGACGCCCACGCGCAAGGCCCGTATATCAGCCTCGCACGCTACGACGCCAACCACAATATCGCGGTCGCTCAACACGCCAATCGGCCTGGCAACCGGGTCCCGCAGATCCAATGCAACCACGACCAGATAGCCAACGTGCTTGGCCCGCATGAGCTGCACCGCCGAAAGGAGCTCATCGGATGCGGCGGCGGTTACGCATTGTCTTGAGTCGCTTTGCGCCCGCTCATGAACCGCGGGATTGGCTGGCAGCCGAAGCTGAGATCGATACGGAACTGACGATCGGGGTGCTGGATAACTGACTGCCCTGGCGCGCTCCTACGTCTACCTAGCGCCGCAGTGCGCGGCACAGATCCTCCGCCGCATCGACGATACTCGGCCCCAGTCGGCTCAGGCGCTGGTCGGTCCACGCCAGCACGCGCCCCGAGCGCACTGCCCGCATCGATGGATAGGCGCGCCATCCGGCCAGCCAGTCACGCGCGGCGTTGGTGTCGGGTGCCAGTGCCAGAATGATGTCCGGGTCACGCGCCAGCACCGACTCGAGCGCCACCGCGGGCCCGGGATCGGCCAGGTCCTCGTAGAGATTGCGGTAGCCGCAGGCGTGAATGACGTCGGTCATGATCTCGGTGCGGCCAACCGTATAGATGGGCCGATCCCACGCCTGGAGCAGCACCGTCGCCGGTGCTGCCTGCAGATAACGGCTGCGCAGCGCCGCGATCCGCTGCGTGAGCTGCGCGGCCGCCGCCTGCGCCTGCGGCAGCGTTCCGGCCAGACGGCCGAGCCGCAGCAGGCTCGGTGCAATATCGTCGAGCCGCGTCAGGCGGTGGCGGTAAATGCGCAGACCCACGCCTTCGAGCCGCGCGAGCTGCGTGGGCGACGTGCCGCCGCTCCACACCACCACGACGTCGGGATGCAGCGCCAGGACGCGCTCCAGATCGAAGCTCTGGCTGTCACCGATGCGCTCGATGGCCTGGGCCGCCGCCGGCTCGTTGGAGTACTCGCTGGTGCCGACCACGCGCTCGCCAGCCCCGGCCGCAAACAGCATCGCCGTCGCCCCCGGCGCGAGGCTGACGATGCGTTGCGCCGGCCGCGAGAGCTCGAGCGAGCGCTGATCGTCATCCTGCAGCCGCAGCGCGGGCGCGTCCGCGCCCTGCGCTACCCGGGCTGCCGCGAGCAGCAGCAGCGCGCAGGCGCCCATGAGCGCCACGACCCGCAGGCGGGCCGTGGCCGAGCCGATGGCCGGGGCCGGCGGGCAGGCGCGAACTTGCGTGCAGCGGTGCATGGGCTCCAAGCATAGCCGGCGCACCGCTCTCACCGCCGGCCGCAGCGCCGGCGGGCGCGGCACCGGCGGGCGCGGCACGAGCGGGCGCCGGTCAGCAGACGCCTTATTTCAAACCCCGAAGCTTCAGGCCGCCTGCGCCTCAGGCGCCGTTGTGGCGTCGGCCTGGCTGTACGCGAGTACTCCGGCCACCGCGTGCACCGTGGCGGCGATGCGCACCGCGCTCTGGATCATCTCGCGCGTGAAGCCATGCTGGCGCAGCTTCTTTTCGTGCGAGCTGATGCACAGCCCGCAGCCATTGACCGCCGACACCGCGAGCGACAGCAGCTCGAAATCGAGCTTGTCGATACCGGGGTCGGCAAGGATGTTCATCCGCAGCCGCGCCGGCATGCTCTGGTACTCGGCGTCTTCGACCAGATGCAGGAAGCGGTAGTAGATGTTGTTCATCCCCATGATGGCGGCCGCGGCCCGGGCGGCCTGCCGGTGGGCCGCGTCCAGGTGCTCGCCGGCGGCCGCCTCGATACCGCGCGTGAACGCGAGGTTGCGCGAGGCGATGGCCGACGCCAGTGCTACCGCCCAGATCTGCGGCTCGTTCAGGCCCGGGGCGCCCGCGCTCGTCAGCACGCTGCCCAGATTGAGCTTGAGGTCGCGCGCATAGTCCGGGATCGCATCGCGGATCAGGTCCAGAGTGGTGTTGTCCATGATCTAAGCTGCCTTGAGGGTGTCCTCGCCCTTCTGCCAGTTACAGGGGCACAATTCGTCGGTCTGCAGTGCATCGAGCACGCGCAGCACTTCCGCCGGGTTGCGGCCGACCGACAGATCGGTCACGTAGATGAAGCGGATCACGCCTTGCGGATCGACGATGTAGGTCGCGCGCTGCGCCACGCCGGCTTCCGCATCCAGAATACCGAGCGCGCCGCTGAGCTCACGCTTGATATCCGAGAGCATCGGGAACGGCAGATTACGCAGCTCCTCCTTGTCTTTGCGCCACGCCAGGTGCACATACTCATTGTCGGTGCTGACACCGAACAGCTGCGCGCCACGGTCCGCAAACTCGCGATTGAGCTTGCCGAAGGCCGCAATCTCCGTCGGACATACAAAAGTAAAGTCCTTCGGCCAAAAGAACACGACCTGCCATTTTCCGCCCTGGTCGGCGTTGCTGAACTGCCGGAACGCCTTGGCGGGGTCGTTTGAAACTACGCCGGTGAGCGCATAGGCGGGAAATTTCTGTCCTAGACCCAACATATCCAATCTCCTTGAAACACGAGCGGGGGGCTTGTTTCATCGCTGGCCTGGCCTTCCAGGCCGGCCCCGTACGCGCATGCTGCGGCTCTCCAGTTCCATCGTCCAATCAATTGACTTTATAATGACGATAGATGCTATATATCGAAATCCCATGACCGATGTGAAGCTCAAGGACCTGCGCTACCTGGTCGCCGTGGCCGACACCCGCCATTTCGGCCGCGCCGCCGCCAAATGCTTTGTCAGCCAGCCCACGCTGTCGGCGCAGCTGCGCAAGCTCGAGCTGTATCTGGGCGTGCAGCTGATCGAGCGGCGGCCGCGCCGCGTGACGCTGACCGCCGCCGGCGAGGAAATCACCCAGCGCGCCCGCTCCATGCTCGAGAGCGCCGACGCCATCGTCAGCGTGGCACAGACGCGGCGCGATCCGCTCGCCGGCCGGCTGCGCCTGGCGCTGCTGCCCACGATCGGGCCCTACCTGCTGCCGCTGGTCGCGCTCAAGATCCGCAAGGCCTTGCCCAGGCTCGAGCTGATGCTCTACGAGTATCAGACCGAGCCGATGCTCGAGCGGCTGCACAACGGCGATATCGACGTCGGCATCCTCGCCTTGCCGGTGCATGCCGAGGGTCTGGCGACGCGCGCGCTGTACGAGGAGCCGTTCGTCGCAGCGCTGCCTGCGGCGCACCGGCTGGCCGCGCGCTCGCAGATACGCGCCGAGGACCTCCACGGTGAGACGCTGCTGCTGCTGGAGGACGGGCACTGCCTGCGCGAGCAGGCACTGGCGGTCTGCAGCCGCAGCGGCGTGCACGAGAAACAGGATTTTCGCGCCACCAGCATCGAGACCTTGCGGCAGATGGTGGCCACCGGAGCCGGCATGACACTGTTGCCGGCGCTGGCTGTCCACGGCGCCTATGGTGCCGCCAAGGGCCTGGCGACAATTCCGTTCGCCCGCCCGGTGCCGAGCCGCAAGATCGGCGCCGTGTGGCGCAAGAGCAGCGCGCGCACCGCTGTGATCGCGGCGGTCTGCGACCAGATCGCCCGCCACAGCGGTCTGAGTGCGCTCGACGCGCATAAATGAGCATATAAATGAGCCCAGCCCGGTGAGGCCCGGTGAGCCCACTTCGATGAGCCCAGCCGCTGAAGTGTCGGTCTACGACCGCATGTGCTGGCCCGAAGCTGAGCTCGAGCGTGCGCTCGCGCGCGGCGCGCACCGGCGCGAGCTGGCGGCCTATTTGGGTGCGAACGAATACGCGACCCTGGCCGCGCTCGCCCGCCAGAGCGAGGCCGCCCGGCGTCGACGCTCGGCCCGCCGCGGCCGGCTGAAGCTCTACCTGCTGCCTGGAATCCTCGGCTCGCAGCTCGGACGGCCGCGGGCGGCGGGCGAACCCCCCGACCTACTGTGGATCGATCCCACCGACATCGTCAATGGTCGACTCGTCGAGCTGCGATCGCCGCGCGCGATCCCGGGAAAGGCGCCGCAGCGAGCGCTACAGTCACAGCCACTGCAGCCGCTGGGCGCCGTCGTCTACAGCTATCTGGCGCTCAAGCTACGGCTGGCGGCCGCCGGCTTTGAAGTCGTGCTCTACGACTATGACTGGCGCGGCGATGTACTGGCCTCGGGCCGCGCGCTCGCGGACCGGCTGGCAGCCGATGCGGCCGAGGAGCTGGCACTGATTGGCCACAGCATGGGTGGTCTGCTGGCGCGGGCCGCGCTCGCGCAGTATGGCCGCGGTGATGGCGCCGAGCGCATCACCCGGCTGGTCGGCCTGGGTGCCCCGCACGGCGGCTCGATTGCGGCCGTGCAGGCGCTGCGCGCGACCTACCCAATCGTCGGCCGGCTCGCCGCCATGGATCGTGTGCACGACGCCGAGACCCTGACCCGATTGGCGTTCCGCGGCTTCATGAGCCTGTATCAGCTATTGCCTGCCGGCAGCGCAACGCTCGACCTGTTCGATCCTGACTGCTGGCCGCGAAGCGGAGCGCGCCCGGATCCGGCGCTGCTGCGGGCCGCTCGCGGCTTCGGCAACCATCTCGCCGGCTCCGATCAGCGTTTTTTCTCGATCGTCGGCACCGGCCAGCGCACCGTCACCGGCATTGAACGGCGCGGCCAACAGTTTCGCTACCAGGTCAGTTCGGCCGGGGATGGCACCGTCGCCAGCGCGTGCGCCACGCTGCCCGGGGTGCGCAACTACTCACTGCGCTGCGAGCACAGCGAGCTGCCGCGCAGCGAGAGCGTCGCCGCGGCACTGATCGATCTGCTGCAACGAGGCCGCACCCAGCGCCTGCGCGAGGGCGTGATCGCGCGCCATGGCCGCAGCAGCTACGTGACTGACGCCGGTCTGCGCCGCGAGCTGGGCCGAAAGCTCGACTGGCACAGCTTGAGCATCGGTGAGCGGCGTCGATATCTGAATCGTCTGAACGAGCCCCCCGCGGCCTACTGGCCGCAGGCGCCGGGCCGGCGGTGAAGAAATTGTAAGCTAGCTATGCAAAACTAACGGCGCGTGCGCTTGCGCGCGTGCCCTTTCCTTCGACGGCTGACCGTGAATAGTGGCGTGAGCGGCCCGCTTCCGGGCGTTCATCGAAGCCGCGGGGCCGTTGTGCGACTGATTTTCGGCGCTGGAGCCCGACGCAAGAGTACGAATGGTAAACCGAGCCGAACCCTTTGCCTTCGTGCGCGATCTTGCCACGCGCTGGGACCTGATCGCGATCGTGGTCGTGATCGGTCTGCTGACGTTCCTTGCGGAGGCCAGCCGCGGCCTGCTCGAGCCGCTCGCCAAGCTGTCGGCGGCGCCGGTGTCGCTCGACCCGATCAATCTGCCCTTCTACGCCGCGCGCACCACGCTGCGCATGTTCGCGGCCCTGGCCCTGTCGCTGCTGTTCACCTTCACCTACGCCACCTGGGCCGCCAAGAGCGCTCGTGCGGAAAAACTGCTGGTGCCGGTCCTCGACATTCTGCAATCGGTGCCGATCCTGGGGTTCATCTCGATCACGGTGGTGTTTTTCATGTCGCTGGTGCCCGGCCGCGTGCTCGGTGCCGAGTTTGCGGCGATCTTTGCGATTTTCACCAGCCAGGCCTGGAACATGGCCTTCAGCTTCTACCAGTCGCTGCGCACGGTGCCGCACGAGCTGGAGGACTGCGCCGCGTCGTTCCGCCTGACTCCATGGATGCGCTTCTGGCGGCTCGAAGTGCCGTTCGCGATGCCGGCGCTGTTGTGGAACATGATGATGTCGATGTCGGGCAGCTGGTTCTTCGTAGTCGCCTCGGAATCCATCAGCGTCGGCCACACCAACATCGCGCTGCCGGGCGTCGGCTCCTACATTGCGCTCGCCATCCAGCAAGGCTCCTTGCGCGCGATCGGCTGGGCGATCGCGACCATGTTCATCGTGATCCTGCTCTACGACCAGCTGATCTTCCGCCCGCTGGTCGTCTGGGGCGATCGCTTCCGCTTCGATCAGGAGCAAGGCGGGCACGTGCCGGAATCCTGGGCGCTGACCATGCTGCAGCGCTCGCGGCTGATGAGCGCGCTGCGGGCCCTGTTCGACGCCGTCATTCGCTGGACCAGCCGCAAGGCGCCGCGGCCGGAGCTGCTGCTGGCCCCAACCGCCACCCGCGGCGGCCGGGGCGGGGATCTGCTGTGGTTTTCGCTGCTGCTGCTGCTGCTCGCGTTCGCGGTGTGGCGCATCGCGCGCATGCTGATCGGCGAGACCACTTGGCACGAAGCCGCGCACGTATCGGGTCTGGCGGCGCTGACCATGCTGCGAGTCCTGGTGCTGATCGGACTCGCCAGCCTGGTGTGGGTACCGATCGGAATCTGGGTCGGATTGCGGCCGCGTGCGACCCAGATCGTGCAGCCGGCGGCGCAGTTTCTGGCGGCGTTTCCGGCCAATCTGCTGTTCCCGGTGGCCGTGTTCGGCATCGTGACCTGGAAACTCAACCCCGACGTCTGGCTGAGCCCGCTGATGATCCTCGGCACGCAGTGGTACATTTTGTTCAATGTGATCGCGGGTGCTGCCGCGATGCCGACCGAGCTGCGCTACGCGGCGCAGAACCTCGGCGTCAGCGGCCCGTTGTGGTGGCGCAAGGTGGCGCTGCCCGGTGTGCTGCCCTACTACGTGACCGGTGCGATCACCGCCTCGGGCGGCTCCTGGAACGCGGCCATCGTTGCCGAGCTGGCGAGCTGGCGCAATGTCCAGGTCAAGGCGCACGGGCTCGGCGCCTACATCGCCGAGGCCACGACCGCCGGCGACTTTCATCGCATCATTCTCGGGATCGCGACCATGAGCCTGTTCGTGGTCGCGGTCAATCGTGCGTTCTGGCGCCCGCTGTATTATTTCGCCGAACGCAAGTATCGACTCAGCTGAGCGTTGGAGCGCGTATGAACACCGCACCGGATCGCATGACCGCGCAGCTGCTCTCGGTGCAGGGCGTTTGCAAGTCTTTCCCCAAGCCCGATGGCGGCGAGCTGCTGGTGCTCGATCGCGTCAACCTGACGCTGGTGGCCGGGCAGATCGTCGGCCTGCTCGGACGCTCGGGTTCCGGCAAGTCCACGCTGTTGCGGCTCATCGCCGGACTGGCCGAGCCCAGCGCCGGCACGCTGGCGTTCCGTGGCCTGCCGATCGCGGGCTGTGCCTCTGGGATCGCCATGGTGTTTCAGAGCTTCGCGTTGTTTCCCTGGCTCACGGTGTTCGAGAACGTGGCGCTCGGACTCGAGGCACAGCGCATGGCCAAGGCGGCGATCCGCAAGCGCTCGCTGGCCGCGATCGATCTGATCGGCCTCGACGGCTTCGAATCGGCCTATCCGCGCGAGCTCTCGGGCGGCATGCGCCAGCGCGTCGGCTTCGCGCGTGCCCTGGTGGTGCATCCCGACATCTTGCTGATGGATGAGCCGTTCTCGGCTCTCGACGTGCTGACCGCCGAGACGCTGCGCACGGACTTCCTCGACCTCTGGGCCGAAGGCCAGATGCCGATCAAAGGCGTGATCCTGGTGACGCACAACATCGAGGAGGCGGTGCTGATGTGCGACCGCATCCTGGTGTTCGGCAGCAATCCGGGTCGCATCCTCGGCGAGATCGACGTCACGCTGCCGCAGCCGCGCAAACGCCTGGATCCGACGTTTCGCGAGTTGGTCGAACGAATCTACGTCGAGATGACCTCGCGCCGCTCCGGCGACGGGCGCAGCGCGCGCGCCGAGCGTTTCCCGGGCTCAGGTATCGGCAGCGTGCTGCCGCGCGTGTCCTCGAACCTGCTCGCGGGCCTGGTCGAGACCGTGGCTGCACCGCCCTTCAATGGCACGGCCGATCTGCCGAAGATCGCTTCCGACCTGCAGATGGAAATCGACGAACTGTTCCCGGTCGCCGAGACGCTGCAGATGATGCGCTTTGCCGAAGTCGAAGGCGGCGACATCCGGCTCACGCCCGAAGGCGTGGCCTTTGCAAACGCCCAAATCGACGAGCGCAAGCACATCTTCGCGCGCCATCTGCTGAACTACGTGCCGCTCGCGGCCCATATCCGCCGCGTGCTCGATGAGCGCGCCTCGCACGCCGCGCGCAAGAGCCGCTTCATCGACGAGCTGGAGGATTTCATGGGCGAAAAGGATGCCGAGCAGACCCTGCGCGCCGTGCTCAGCCTGGCCCGCTATGCGGAGGCGTTCGCGTATGACGACGCCAGCGAGATGTTCAGCCTCGAGAATCCGGTCTGACTGTGAGCGGATCAGGAAGCATTTAAAGGCAGGACTTACTTCAGAGGTGTCAAACCATATCCAGGCATTTGGTAATCAAAATGCCCGGATATGGTTTGACACCTCTAAGGTAGCTCCTACCTTCAGATAATTTCCTCTGCCGCTCACAGCAGACCGGAGATGCTCAGGTGGAACGGGTCCTGGGTTCGCACCTGCAGTTGGCGTAGCCCCGCGGCGGCCAGCTGCGCGCGAACTTCGTCGGGCTCAAATGCGGCGCACAGCGAATTAAAAAAATCCCGCTGCAGGATTTCGGGCTCATCCTTCGAGGTCGCCTGCACCAGGCGGCGCGCATCGGGCTCGCTCGGCGGGCGCCGCAGGTCGGCGACGAACACGGCGCAGCCGCTGTCGGCGCAATCGGCCACCGTACGCCACAGCACCTGCGGCTCGTGCAGCTGGTGCAGCAGGCTGTGGCTCATGATCAGCCGCCAGGGCTCATCCGGCAGCGCGCACTGCGGGATGATGCCGTATTGCAGTTGCACGCGATCCCGCAGTGCCGGCTCGGCGTGGATCGCGCGCTGCGCGAGTTCCAGCATCGGCCGCGAGCCGTCAACGCCGACGAAGCACGCCTCGGGAAAGGCACGCGCGAAGCGCAGCAGCACATCGCCGGAACCGCAGCCCAGATCCAGCACCGCGCCGGTGAGCTGCAGCGTTGGGAACAGGCTGCGAAACATCTGGATCCGGGCGCCGTGGGCGGCACTGAAATCGGCCTGGGCATAGGCCAGGGCCTGCTCCGGATCGTCCATCAGCTCGGGTTCAGGGATGCGGCGCATAGTTGTTATTGTTCCGTATCAGGTACAGTATACGACTCAACAGTCGCCTTAAGGGCTTTGAGAGAAACAATATGTGGCTTGCGTCGGAAATGGCTGCATTCGCGCACGTCTCCGAGCTCAAGTCCTTCACCGCTGCAGCCCGCGCGCTCGGGGTGCCTAAAGTCGCCGTGAGCCGCGCCATCTTAAGCCTCGAACGCCGGCTCGGCACGCGCCTGCTGACACGCACCACGCGACGGGTGGCACTGACTCCCGCCGGCGCACTGCTGCGCCCGCACAGCCAGCGCCTGTTGGCCGAGGTGGAGGCCGTCAGGGCGCGCTTCGCGCCGGCCGCAGCCGGCGAGCGGCGGCTGCGTGTGATCGTCGATCCCGGTTACGGCCGCCTGCTGGTCACACCGCTGATACCGCGCTTTCTCGAGCGCTACCCTGACTTCGAACTGCAGGTGGTGGTGATCGATACGCTGCCGGAGGGCCCGGGCGAGGATTGGGACCTGCTGGTCTGCAACGACACCGCGCAGCATCCTTCCGCGGCGCACCTTTCCGCGCAGAATCCTTCCGCACCGCATCCGGCGCTGACGCGCACACCGCTAGGCAGCCCGCCGCTGCTGTTGTGCGCGACGCCGGCGTACCTCGCGCGCCATGGGTGTCCACGCACACCGGCACAGCTCTGCGAGCATAGCGTGCTGCGCGCACTCGATGTCGGCGCGGATGCCGACTCGGCGCCGGGCATGCTGCGGTTGCGCCGCGGTGGCGCTGGCCGCGACGGTGGCCAGAGTGTCGGTGGCCCTCGTGACGGGCAAGACCAGCAGCTGCGTTTGCGGCCGGCGCTGCAGGTCAACGATCCGGCGCTGGTACATGCGAGCACGGCGGCCAGCTTGGGCATTGGTGTGCTGCCGGAGTTTCTGTGTCGCCAGGGCCTGGCGATGGGCAAGCTCGAGCGCGTGCTGCCGGAGTGGTCGGTGGCCGCATCGCTGCAGCTGCAAGCCGTTTACGCAGCCGAGCGCGCCGGTTCGCCGGCCATCCGGCAGTTTGTCGAGTTCCTGCTCGCCAACATGGTGCCGGTGCTCGGCGGCGCAGCCGCAGACAGCTAGCGCACTGGCGAGCGGGCGGGCGGGCTTTCCGCGCTAGATCAGCTCCGGATCGGCCTCGGCCACGCTGGCGCCGCCGGACTTGATGATGCGCAGCAGACTCAGGGACTGCGGCAGCAGATGCTCGGCGTAGAAGCGCGACGTCTGCAGCTTGGCGCGATAGAAATTTTCATCGCCGCTGCCCGCGGCAAGCCTGGCGCTGGCGATCTCGGCGCTGCGGGCCATCATTGCGCCGCCGAGCACGCGACCGCACAGGTGCAGGTACGGCACCGACACCGCGTAGGCGCGCGCGGGCGTCTCGGCGAGCTGCTGGCGCAGCGCTTCGGTCGCATCGCGCAACATGGTGATGGCTTCGATACTGGCGTTACGCACGCTGCGCATGATCGCATCGCTGCCCCGCAGGTCGTTCAACTCGCGCAGCGTGGCGCGCAGCAGCGCGGTCATCGCCGCGCCGCGATCGCGGCCGAGCTTGCGGCCGACCAGGTCGTTGGCCTGAATACCGGTGGTGCCTTCGTAGATCGAGGTGATGCGCACATCGCGCAGCGTCTGTGCCACCCCGCTCTCCTCGATGAAACCCATGCCGCCGTGCACTTGCACCGCGAGCGAGGCCAGCTCCGAGGCCTGATCGGTGCACCAGCCTTTGACGATCGGGATCAGCAGCTCGCCGCGCATCAATGCGGCGGCGCGCGGGGCCTCGTGGTCTTCCGCGCGCGCGCGATCGAGCTGCAATGCGGTGTAGAGCGCGAGGGCGCGCATCGCCTCGACGTTGGCTTTCATGGTCAGCAGCATCCGGCGCACATCGGGATGATGCACGATGGTCGCGGCCGCATCGCCATTGGCGCCGGCCGGACGCCCCTGAATACGGCTGCGCGCCCACTCGCTGGCCTGCTGCAGCGCCAGCTCGGCGAGGCCCACACCCTGCACGCCGACCGCGAGGCGCGCGGAATTCATCATGATGAACATGTACTCGAGGCCGTGATGCGGCATACCGATCAGATAGCCGATCGCCCCGCCGCGATCGCCATAGGACATCACGCAGGTGGGGCTTGCATGAATGCCGAGCTTGTGCTCGATCGAGACGCAGCGCAGATCGTTGTGCTGCCCTAAGCTGCCATCGGCGTTGAGCAGGAATTTAGGCACCGCGAACAGCGAGATGCCCTTGATCCCGGCAGGCGCGCCGTCGATGCGCGCCAGCACCAGGTGCACGATGTTCGTCGCCAGATCATGCTCACCGTAGGTGATGAATATCTTCTGCCCGGTGATGCGGTAAAGATCGCCATCGGGCGTGGCGCGGGCGCGGATCGCGGCCAGGTCCGAGCCGGCCTGCGGCTCGGTGAGATTCATGGTGCCGGTCCACTCACCCTGCACCAACTTCGGCAGCAGCCGCGCCTGCAGCGGCGCAGATGCCACCGCCTCGAGCGCCTCGCTGGCGCCGCGCGCGAGCAGCGGGCACAGCATGAACGCGAGGTTGGCGCCGAAGCCGAGCTCTTCGACCGCGACCGCCAGCACCAGCGGCGCGCCCTGACCACCGAACTCCGGCGCCGCCGTCAGCTGCGTCCAGCCGCCCTCGACGAATTGCTTGTAGGCGCTCACGAACTGCGCCGGCATCTGCACCGCGCCGTCGCGAAAGCTGGCGCCGACGCTGTCGCCGACGCGATTGATCGGCGCCAGCACGTCCTGCGCGAATCGCGCCGCCTCGTCGATCACCGAAGCGGCCAGCTCGCTGGAGAACTCGTGGTAGCGCGGCAGTGTCGCCAGGCTGGCGACGCCCAGCAACTCATCGAGCACGAAGCGCAAATCCCTGACAGGTGCCTGGTACATGGTGCTGCGCGCGATTCAGCGGCCGCTTATCGCCGTTGAAACAGGCGTCGCCACCAGGAAGGGCGGGGGCGTGCCGAAACCGGGGCCTGCTTTTTGGGCGCCGCGGCGCGGGGCATCGCGGCGCCATCGTAGGGGTTGAAGCCACCATGCGCCTTGCGTGCCGGGGCGGCCGGCTTGTTGGGCGCGGACTGGGTGGGCGCGGACTTGGTTGGCACCGGCTTGCTCTGCGCGCCGGAAGGCTGCTCGTCTTCCAGTGACAGGCTCGACACATCCAGTCGGCGCAGCAGTTGCGAGGTAGTCACGATCGCACGGCGCGCCGAGTCGCTCGCCCACTGCCAGACCGCGTTGCCGCGCGCATCGTGCTGTACGCCACCGGCGAGCGGCTTCGTTTTATCCGGCTGGGTTTTGTCCGATTTCGCCAATGTGATTCACCATAGGCCCACCGGCCCGCTCAAGCCCACGATATAGCGCAAGACGCATCCCTCCGAGAGCTGATATTGTGACGCAATTCGCGATCTTAGCGCGCTGCGCGCCGGAACTGTGAGCTGGCACCGGCGCCTGGCACCGGCCGCGCGGCACCATAGGCCGATGCAAGCCGCGCCCCGAAGCCCCCTTGGGGCGGACACCGCCGCGCTGCGGATGCCGCAGCCCGCGACGGCACTGCCAGCCATGGATCGCGAATTCATCGCCCGCAATCAGATCGTCGAGCGTTACATCGGCGGCCGCCTGCCGCTCAAGGGCGCGCAGGAATTCGAGCGCTTCTGCCGCGAGCACCCCGAACTGCTGGACGACATCGCATTGACCGAGCGCATCGGTGCCGCGCTGCGCCTGCTCGACGCCGGCGGCCGTGCGGCGCCCTGGGAACAGCGCCCCAAGCGGTGGTGGGAACAGCTGCCGGTGCTGATCGGCACGGCGGCTCTCGGCCTGATCCTCGCGGTCACCTGTCTGGTAATCCACGGCAAGCTCTCGGCGCGCGAGCGCACGATCGCGAGCCTGCAGCAGCGTCTGGCGGCGCAACCGCTCGATCCGGCGAAGTCCACGCGCGCGATCACCGTAATCCCGAGCCGCACCGGGCCCTCGCCACGCAGCCTGGTCACGATCGGGGGCAGCGACGCGCAGATGGCGGACCTCAAATTCGACCTGTCGTGGTCACAATTCACCGCCTTCCGCGTCACCGTCGATCGCATCGATCAGGGTCGCGTGGGAGTCCTGCACAACGTGCAGCGCGATTCGAACGGCAACCTGCATCTCGAACTCAACAGCACGGCGTTGGGCCCGGGCGGTTACCAATTGACCATGGAAGGCCTGACCTGGCGCGGTGAAGCGGTGCCGCAGGCCTGGGCGACGATCAGCTTCACGCGTTGATCTGGCGGGCGGTGCGCGCAGCGCGCCGTTCATAATTCACATGCACTGGGGCTCGCGGCGTCAGTACAGCACCGATCGGGGCGCTACCCGCACTACCGAGCGTGTCGAGATCCAGCCGGCGACGCCGACCACCAGCACAGCGCCGAGCACGCCGGCTATCCACAGACTCGCATTGAAGCGGTATTTCAGATCCAGGGCGTGCGCCAGCCACGCGCCGCCGAGCGACGCGCCTGTAGCCGCGAGCAATCCGGCCACCGCTCCCAGCAGCGCGAATTCGGCCAGCACGCTCGCCAGGATCATGGCGTGACGCGCCCCGAGCACGCGCAGAATCGCGGTCTCGTAGAGCCGTTCCTCGCGGCTCGCCTGCACCGCCGCGAGCAGCAACGTGAGCCCCGCGAGCAGCGTGAACAGGAACACGGTTTGCACCGCGGTGACGGCTTTGTCGACCACGGCGCGAATCTGCGCCAGCAGATCTCCAACGTTGAATATCGACACGCCCGGAAAGCGATGCACCAGCTGCGCCATGGCACCGCTGCTGGGCTCAAGATACGCACTGGTCATGTAGGTGCCGGCACTCGCATCGAGCAGGCCGGGCGGAAACATCACAAAAAAATTCGGGCGAAAGCTGTCCCACTTGACTCGGCGAAAACTTGCGACGGTGACATCATAGTTCTCGCCACCGACGTCGAAGCGCAGCCGATCGCCGAGCTTCAAGCCCATGGAGTCCTGATACTCGACCGCCAGCGATACCAGCGGCTTACCCTGATCCGCCGCGCTCCACCAATGGCCCTCGACGATGCGATTGTCGTCGCCGAGCTCCTTGGCCCAGGTCAGGTTCTGCTCGCGCTCGGCAAAGCCGCGGCCGCGCTGGCCGGGGAAATGCAGCGCCGAGAGCGGCTGGTCGTTGATGGTGAGCAGCCGGCCGCGGATCATGGGCAGCATGCGTGTCAACTGCGCGCCCTGCGCTTGCAGCTCGCGTTCGAAAGCCGCGCGCTGATCGGATGGAATGTTGACGAAGAAATAATTCGGCACGTCGGCCGGCAGGCTCGCGCGCCAATCGGTCACCAGGTCGTCGCGCAGGATCGCCAGCGCCAGCAGCAGCATGATGCCGAGCCCGAAGGCGACGATCTGGGTGATGCTTTCGGCGCGGCGACGTGCGAGGTTGGCGATGCCGTAGCGCCAGGCCACGCCGGCGGAGCCTCGCACACGCGCCGCGGCCCGCACCAGCAATGCGCCGGCCAGCCCCAGCGCCAACACCGCTGCAGCCAGTCCCAACAGGAACCACAGGCTTAAGGAAAGCTCGCCGAGCGCCCCGTAGACCACACCGGCGATCGCCAGCAGCACCGGCGCGCCGGCGCTCCAGAAACTCAAGGCCGGCGGCCCGGCATCATGTCGCAATACGCGCACCGCCGGCACCTTGGTCAGTTGCAGCAGCGACGGCAGCGCAAAGCCGGCGAGCACCGCGAGCGCAATGATGAAGCCCACCACGGCCGGCCAGGGGCCCGCCGGCGGCAGGTCGGCCCGCAGCAGCCCTTGCAGCACCCGCACCAGCCATAGCTGCGTCAACCAGCCGGCAGCCGCGCCCAGCACGCTCGCCACCGCCGCCAACGCCAGCAGTTGCCACAGATTGACGGCGAGCACCAGGCGTCGCGAAGCACCCAGGGTTTTCATTAGTGCGACCGCATCCAATTGACGCCGCACATAGCTGCGTGCGCTCATCGCGATCGCCACCGCGCACAGCAGCACCGCGACCAGGCTCGCGAGCGCCAGGAAACGCGCTGCGCGCTGACTGGCATCGCCGATCTGCGGGCTGGCGTCAGCGACATCTTCAACGCGCTCGTGGGCCGGCTCGCGCAGCTGGTGCCAGCGGCGGAAGGCATCGAGCTGCGAGCGGCTGCCTGCGAGCAGCAGGACGTAACGCATTCTGCTGCCCGGTTGGACCAGCCTGGTCGAGGGCAGATCGGCATCATTGATCAGCAATGCCGAGGCGAATTCGACAAAAGTCGAGCTCTGGTCGGGGCGCGAGATCAGGATGCGCGTGACGCGCAACGAGCGCGTACCGACGCTGAGCTCACTGCCCAGCCCCGCACCCAGCGCCGCTGCCAGCCTCGAATCGGGCCACGCCTCACCGGCCGCGGGGATCGCGCGGGTGGCAGCGCCGGCCGCAAACGCGTGCTCGGCGACCGTCAGCTGGCCGCGCAGCGGATAGCCCTGGCTCACGGCGCGGACATTGGCGAGTTGATTGGCATCGCCATTGAAGATGGCCGACAGCGTCATGGTCAGGCGCGCCGTCGTCAGCCCAAGCTGCTGCGCCTGCAGCTGCTCCTCGACGGCGATCGGCGCATCGGACTCCACGCGCAGATCCGCAGCCAGCACCTCGGTGGCCTGCAGCTCGACCGCGCGGCCGATGCGGTCGACCAGAAAGCCCACGCCGCTGAGCGCGGCCACGGCAATGCTCAGCGATAGCCACAACACCGCCAGCTCGCCGGAGCGCCATTCGCGGCGCAACGCGCGCAGCCCCAGCGCCAGGCTATGCATGACTGTGCGCGGCGGCGCCCACATCGTGAATCAGCGCGCCGGCATCCATCGACAGCACGCGCCCGCAGCGCACCGCCAGCGTGGCTTCGTGGGTGACCAGCACCAGCGTCGTGTCCGAGCCGCGGTTGAGCTCGAACAGCAGCTGCGCAATGCGCTCACCGGTCGCAGTGTCGAGGTTGCCGGTGGGTTCGTCGGCGAACAATACCGCGGGAGCGCCCACCGACGCGCGCGCCAGCGCCACGCGCTGCTGCTCGCCGCCGGAGAGCTGACGCGGATAATGGCCCATGCGCGCGGCCAGGCCGACACGGGCGAGCATCTCACCGGCCGCGGCGCGGGCATCGTCACGTCCGGCCAGCTCGAGCGGCAGCATCACGTTCTCAAGCGCGGTCAGCGAAGGCAGCAGATGAAAGGACTGGAACACGAAGCCCACGCGCTCGGCACGCAGGCGCGCGCGGCCGTCCTCGTCCAGCGCACCGAGGGTCTCGCCGGCGAGCACCACTTCTCCGGAACTCGGCAGGTCCAGGCCCGCGAGCAACGCCAGCAGCGTGGACTTGCCGGCGCCCGAGGGCCCCACGAGCGCGATCGACTCGCCCTGCGTGACCGTGAACGAGACATTTCGCACGATGGTCAGCGGGCCTTCCGGGCTGCTAACCTGCTTGCTCAGGTTCCGGGCTTCAAGAACGATGTCACGCGTCATGGGCTTCCTGTTGGCACTGCTGCTCGCGCTGGCGACGCCGGCGGCGCGCGCGGACCAGCCATCGCCGGTAATCCTGGTGTTCGGAGATAGCCTCAGCGCCGGCTATGGCATCGACGTCGAACAGGATTGGGTGAGCTTGCTGGCGCGCAAGATCTCGCAGTTAGGGTACGGATTCCGGGTAATAAACGCCAGCGTCAGCGGCGAGACCACCGCGGGCGGCCTGAGCAGACTGCCGCACGCGCTCGACGTGCAGCAGCCGCGCATCCTGATACTCGAGCTGGGCGCCAACGATGGTCTGCGCAGTCTGCCGCTTGCCGACACCCGCGACAATCTCGACAAGATGATCACGCTGACGCGCTCGCGCGGCATCACCGTGCTGCTGCTGGGCATGCGCATGCCGCCCAATTATGGGGAACGCTACACGAGCGGCTTCCAGGACATGTATAGCGGCCTGGCCCAGGCGCACAAGCTGGCATTGGTGCCGTTTCTGCTCGATCAGGTGGCGCTCAATCCGGCGCTGATGCAGGCTGACGGCCTGCATCCGAGCGCGAAGGGCCAGCCGTTGTTGCTGGACAATGTCTGGCCCAAACTAGAGCCGTTGCTGCGCGCGACCGCCCGTGCAGCCGGCGCGGGCAGCAACGTGCGCTGATTGGCGCCGCCGCGCTCGTGCGAAATCGCTGCAGGCGCGGGAAATCAAGAAATAGACAGAGGGGTCTGACCATGGACAGGTTCTGGTTGCCGCAGTATCCGCCCTCGGTACCCGCCGACATCGATCCGTTCGAATTCGACTCGCTGAAGTCGCTGATCGAGGACGCCTGCAGCCGCTATGCGCATCGGATCGCCTATTACAGCATGGGCACCGCCATTAGCTACCGCGACCTCGATGCGCGCTCTCGCGCCTTCGGTGCCTGGCTGCAGCATCGCGCCGGGCTCAAGAGCGGCGACCGCATCGCCATCATGCTGCCGAATCTGCTGCAATATCCGATCGCCATGTTCGGTGCGCTGCGCGCCGGACTCACGGTGGTGAATACCAACCCGCTCTACACCGCCACCGAGCTCGAGCATCAGCTCAAGGACTCCGGCGCGGTCGCGGTCGTGGTGCTCGAGAACTTCGCGGCCACGCTCGAGCAGGCGCTGCCGGAGACCCGGGTGCGGCAGGTGATCGTCACCGGTGTCGGCGATATGCTGCACTGGCCCAAGGGCCCGATCGTCAACCTGGTCCTGCGCCATGTGCACAAGAAAGTGCCGCGCTGGGTGATTCCCGAGGCGCATGGGTTTCGCCAGGTGATCGATGACGGCCGCACCCTGCGGCTGCTGCCGGTGAATCTGGATCGCAGCGATCTCGCCTACCTGCAGTACACCGGCGGCACCACCGGCGTCGCCAAGGGCGCGATGCTCACCCACGGCAATATGGTGGCCAATATCCTGCAGTCGCGCGCGTGGTTCCAGCAGGTCGCACTCGAGCGGGTGACCTTTGTCTGCGCCCTGCCGCTCTATCACATCTTCTCGCTGACGGCGAATTGTTGGCTGTTCGCGTCCCTCGGCGGCACCGGCCTGATGATCGCAAACCCCAGGGACTTCGACGGATTCATCAAGGAATTACGCCGGCATCCGCCGATGTTCTTCATGGGTGTGAATACGCTGTTCAACGCGCTGATGAACACGCCGGGTTTCGCGCAGCTCGATTTCTCGCGCCTGGTCGCCACGGTTGCCGGCGGCATGGCACTGCAGAGCGGCGTCGCCGCGCGCTGGAAGCAGCTGACCGGCTGCATCCTGAGCCAGGGCTGGGGCTTGACCGAAGCCTCGCCGGTCGGCTGCGTCACCCCGCTCGTCGGCCCCGATGCCGATTTCAACGGCTCGATCGGGCTGCCGGTGCCGTCGACCGAACTCACGATCCGCGATGATGATGGCCGCGTTCTTCCCATCGGAGCGATCGGCGAGATCTGTCTGCGCGGTCCGCAGGTGATGCGCGGCTACTGGCAGCGGCCCGAAGAGACCGAAAAGGTCATGCTGCCGGAAGGCTGGCTGCGCACCGGCGATATCGGGCGCTTCGATGAGCGCGGCTTCGTATTCATCGAAGATCGCAAGAAGGACATGATCATCGTCTCGGGCTTCAAGGTCTATCCGAACGAGGTCGAGGACCTGATCGCGAAGTGTCCGGGCGTGCTGGAAGTGGCCGCCGTGGCGCAGACGGACGAACATTCCGGCGAAGTAGTGGTGCTGTTCGTGGTCAGGACGGATCCGTCATTGACCGAGCAGGCGGTGAAGGACTACGCGCATCATTACCTGACCGCCTATAAGCGGCCGCAGGCGATCTACTTCCGCGACCAGCTGCCCAAAACCAATGTCGGCAAGATTCTGCGGCGCGAGCTGCGCGACGAGCTGGCCAGCAGCAGATCGCCAGCCACGGCGACCTGAGACTCAGGCATTGAACCAGCAAGAGGGAGTGTGACGGACGGAGTTTATAGAACTATAGGGAGAATTTTTGATTACAAAAATTCTCCCTATAGTTCTATAACTCCCTGCGATTCCTGCCTCTGGTTGGTTCGGTCTGCGGCTTTCAGGCCACTGTAGCGGCGATCTGCTGCTGGTCAGGCCGCTTTGCTGCGAAGCGCCTGTTCGATCTCTAGCTGAATTTTATGGGCGGTTCCCTTCGGGTCGTCCGCAGAGCGAATGGGACGCCCCACCACCAGATAGTCTGCCCCTGCCCTGATGGCCTCAAACGGGGTCATCGATCTCTTGTGGTCATCGCTACTGGTCCCGGATGGTCGAATGCCGGGCGTGACTATCAACATGTTGGGATATTCGCGGCGTAGCCTGCTCACGGAAGTACCAGATGCAATGACACCATCGCAGCCGGAGTCAAGTATTCGTCTTGCTCGATGGACGACCTGGTCATCGATTGAAAGCTTATCCGCGCCTGGATCGATGTGCAGATGCTCGAGCAGATCGGAACTATCCCAGCTCGAAAGGTAAGTAACCTGCAGAAATTTTGGGGATGAGCGCTGACCGCGGCCCGCTCGCGCGGCGCGCGCGGTATCGGCGTTGCCTTGAAGCGTGAAGAATTCGACCCCGTCGATAGCGCTGTTTCTGACCGCTTCCTGAACCGTGCGGGGCGTATCGTCGACCTTCAGGTCCAGGAAGACCTTTTTCCCTTCCTCGACTATGCGCTTGACGATGCCTAGTCCTCCCGCCATGAACAATTGCAGGCCAACTTTATAGAAGCTGACACCGTTGCCCAATCCGCTGACGAGCTGGAGTGCTTCAGTGAGAGTATCAACATCCAACGCGACGATCAGGCGCTCTCGAGCTGCCGTTTCAGTGCGCATATCCGTCTGCATGAGACTCCTGGCGACAAGCCCCGCCACGCCTTTCAATTTTATCATCTGTACCTGTCGTTGCCAGGTATTTACCCTGTCCTGGCGCCGTTTCGCTAAGTCCTCTCTGCCGGATCGAACAGACGGCGATACTCGAGAATCGCGTAGCGGTCGGTCATGCCGGCAACGTAGTCGGCGACGATGCGGGCGCGGCCGGCGACGCCGGTGCGCTGCTCGGCGCGCAGCGCCGTGTCGCAATGTTCCGCCGGCATGAGCTTGATCTCGTCCATGAAGGCGGTGAACAGCGCGCTCAGGACACGCTTGGCCTTGGTCGTCATGCGCAGTACACGCTGGTGCCGATAGACCTGTTCGCGCAGAAACTGCTTGAGCTCCAGATGCCTGGCGTGCATCCCCTCACTCATGCCCATCAGGGGCTCGCCGAGCGAGCGCACGGCATCGATGTCCTGCGGGCACGCCTCGCGAAGCCGCTCGAGGCTCGATTCGATGACGTCGATCACCACTTCATTGACCATGCGTCGCACCGTCTCGTGCACGCGACGGCGCCCTTGCAGATCCGGGTGCAGCCGCAGCACCTCGTCGAACTGCCGCTGCACCAGCGGCACCTGGGCGACTTCTTCCAGCGTGATCAGTCCAGCGCGGATGCCGTCGTCGACGTCGTGATTATTGTAGGCGATCTCGTCGGCGAGGTTCGCCAGTTGCGCCTCGAGTCCCGGTTGCCGCCTCTGCAGAAAGCGCTCGCCCAGGTCGCCGAGCTCGCGCGCCTTGGACAATGCGCAGTGCTTGAGGATCCCCTCGCGACATTCAAAGGTCAGGTTCAGGCCGGGGAACAGCGCATAACGGTCCTCGAGCTCATCGACCGTGCGCAATGACTGCAGATTGTGCTCGAAGCCACCGTAGTCACGCATGCATTCGTTGAGAGCGTCCTGACCCGCATGGCCGAAGGGCGTGTGACCGAGATCGTGGGCCAGGGCGATGGCTTCGGTGAGAGTTTCATTCAGTGCGAGCGCGCGAGCGATCGAGCGACCGATCTGCGCCACCTCGATCGAGTGGGTCACCCGTGTGCGGAACAGGTCACCCTCGTGGTTGACGAAGACCTGGGTCTTGTAGGCCAGCCGGCGGAAGGCATTGGAGTGGATGATGCGGTCGCGGTCGCGCTGAAACTCGCTGCGGTACTGCGGCGGCGGCTCGGCGTAGCGGCGACCGCGGGTCTGCGCATCGTCAGCAGCGTAGACGGCCAGACCGGTGCCGGTCATCCGAAATGCGCCGCCAGCGTGTCGCGCAGCGCGGCGTCGGGATAGTCGCTGGTCAGGACCGCCCGGCCCAGCCCGGCGAGCAGCACCAGCCGCACGCGGCCGGCGTGGACCTTTTTATCCACGCGCATGTAGTCAAATGCACGCGCCGCACCGATGCGCGGCGCATCGACCGGCAGGCCGGCACGCTGCAGCAGCGCACGCAGCCGCGCCACCACCGATGCCTCGAGATTGCCCAGGCGCTGGGACATCTCCGCCGCCATCAGCATGCCGGTGCCGACGGCTTCGCCGTGCTGCCAGTCGACGTAGCCGGTCGCGGATTCGATGGCGTGACCAAAGGTGTGACCCAGGTTCAGCAGCGCGCGCTCACCCTGTTCGTGTTCATCGCGGGCGACGATCTGGGCCTTGATCTGGCAGGAGCGATAGATCGCTGCACTGAGAGCATCCGGTGAACGTGCCAGCAGGGCGTCGATGTTCGCCTCGATCCAGTCGAAGAATGCCGGGTCGCAGATCAGGCCGTACTTGATGACCTCGGCGAGTCCCGCGCGCAGCTCGCGGTCCGGCAGGCTCTGCAGCAGATCGGTGTCGGCGATCACGGCGCGCGGCTGATGAAAAGCGCCAATCATGTTCTTGCCGCCCGGGTGATTGACGGCAGTCTTGCCGCCCACGGAAGAATCCACGTGCGCGAGCAGCGTGGTCGGAATCTGTACCAGATCGACGCCGCGCTGATAGCAGGCGGCGACGAAGCCCGCCAGATCACCAATAACACCGCCGCCCAGCGCCAGCACGACGGCGTCGCGCCCCACGCGATTGGCGATCAACACGTCGAACACGCGGCTCGCCGTGCTCAAGGTCTTGTGCTGCTCACCATCGGGCAGGATCACTTCCACCAACCGCTGCCCCTGCAAGCTCTGCTTGAGCAGCTCGGCGTACAGCGGCGCGACCACCGTGTTGCTGATCAGCACCGCGTCCCTGCCCGAAATGTACGTGGCCAGCAGCTCGCGTGAGCGCAGCAGCCCGGGGCCGATCAGGATCGGGTAGGAGCGATCGCCCAGGCTGACTGTGAGTGTGTGCATAGAGTCGCGCGTAAAGTCGCGATCGCGGCGCTGGATCGGCCCCGCGTCGCAGCCTTCAGGGCCGCAAGTATACTGCCACCGGAATGGCTGACACGTGTTCGACGGGGACCACTGGGAGATTTCGAGCTATAGGGCGTTTTTTCGGTAATCAAAAAAACGCCCTATAGCTCGAAATCTCTAAGCGATAGCCGCCAAACACCGGATTCATGCCTAGCGATTGGCACTAACCGCCGGCCGCCGCCGGCTCGCCTTGTATTCCTGAACGATGCGCTCGGCCACCGCGCGCACCTGCCGCCGGTCGGTCGACATACGCAGATCGGCAATCTCGCGATACAGCGGCTCGCGCACGCGCATCAGCTCCTCGAGCCGGGCCTGCGGATCGGCGCCGTGCAACAGCGGCCGATGACGCGTGCGCCCGGCACGCTCGGCTTGCTGCGCGATCGAAGTCTCGAGATAGACCACCCAGCCGCGGCTGGCGAGTTCGCGGCGATTGTCGGGGTCCAGGATCGCACCGCCGCCGGTGGCGAGCACGATGCGCGGGCGGGCGGTGAGTTCGGCGATGATCTCGCGCTCGCGGCGGCGGAAGCCCGCTTCACCCTCGCGCTCGAAGATCAACGGGACATCGGCGCCGCTGCGCCGCTCGATCTCGTGGTCGCTATCGTAGAACGGATAGTCGAGCAGCCGCGCCAGGCATTTCGCCACCGCGGTCTTGCCCGAGCCCATCGGGCCGATGAGAAAAATACTATCCTTGCCGAGCATCCGGTGCTTCGCGTGCCGCGCAGCACATCATATCGGGCCGGCTGGAGGCGGTCACGCGCCGCCGTCGAGCATCACTGCCAGCAGGTGGTGGCGGTGCTGGCACCGGTGCCGGCGCTATTCGCGGACGAGAACTGCTTGCCGGTGTTGTCGACGCTGAAGTACTGGCATGGGAGGTCCTGGAGCTGGCTTGAGCCGGCAGCAGGGGTGGCCGACACGAGGTAGGTCGGTGGATTCGGAGCGGCGGGCACGGCCACGACCACGTTGGCCACGTAGTAGCCGCTGCCGACGGCCATCGGAAACGCCGGCCCGCCTGCGGCATAGCCGAGATTGGCCGGCACCGTGGTGTAGGTGCTATACGAGTTCAGATAGCGCTCCTCGCGACCGGCGATATCCAGCACCGCGGTGCGTGCCTCCACGCGCCGGGAATGCTGCACCTGCTTGGTGTACATGGGTATGGCGATCGCGACCAGCAGCGCCCCGATCGCCAGCACGATCATCAGCTCAATCAAGCTGAAGCCGGACGATGCGCTAACTGCCGATGAGAAATATCTGGCTTTCATGGGGTGCTACCTGTCGAAGTCTCAACGTTGCTCAACCCAAGTGACGCGAGTGCTATTGGGGCTGGGCCCATTGAACGGCAACGCGGTGCCGGGGCTGTTCATGCCGCCGCTGCTGCTGCTGCCGCTGCTGCCGCTGCCGCCAGTGCCGCTGCTGCTGCCGGGCGAGCTGGTCTGCATCACCAGGAAGCTATGTCCGCCGGCGAGCACGACCGAGGTGCTGCCGGTGCCGTTGGTACTCTCCGCGCCGACCACCTGGTTGTTGTAGGTCTGGAAATTGGTGACGGTGTCACCAAAGGTCGAGGTCGCGAACGTGCCGCCGTTGCTCGGCGAAATACCGAAAGTCCAGCCCGTGGTGGTGGTCGCCAGGCACTGATACGGCGTACTCGTCGGCGGGACGGTGCTGTTCACCAGGAACACGCCGAGCTGCAGCGTCGGATTGAAGATGATCTGCTCGCCGGCGCTCGGCAGATTCAGGTACCAGCCAAACTGGTTGTTGCTGCTGCCGCAGGTCGTCGAGCCGCTCCAGCACACCGGGTTGCTGCTGATGGTCCGGTACTGATTGCCGGCGGCGGACGTATAGGTTCCCAGCACGGTCTGCGCCGCCAGAGTCCCAAGACCGACCGTCTGCGGTACCGGAAGGCTCGCGAACTTCTGCGCCGAAATCAGGTTCCAGCTGCTCATATTCCAGTCCCAGATGCCGTACAACGCCTGGGTGCCGCTCGCGAAGGTCGTGGGCGAGGAGTTGTTCAAAGGAGTGGCTTGGCCGGTACCAAAGTCAATCATGACTCGCGGCGAGGAAGTGGTCTGCGTGGTGACCAGCGGTACCACCTGGGTCGTGATCGGCTGGCCGCCAGGCGTGGTAAACAGCGGTTGGCCCGTGGAGGACAGCGCCCACTGCGCCGGATTGCTGCTCGTCAGATCGAAGCGCCAGACATTGCCGAGCAGATCGCCGGCGTAGACGTAATCGACGATGTGGTCGCCATCGATGTCCGCCGGGGACGTGTAGGCAATGCCATCGCCCGTACCGGCCTTGCCCGCGCTCAGGTAATAGAACGTCCGGGCGCCGCTGCCCGCATTGACGATCATCACATAGATCCCGGCATCGCCGGTGCTGCTGCCGAAGCCATTACCGAACACCACGCCCCACGTACCGTTGTGAAAGCGCCGTATCTGCGGTGTGCCGTAGGTGTTGCCGAGATTGGCGCCACAGTTGGCGACATTGACGCAGGCCAACGTTGCCGAGGTCCATTCGCCCAGGACCACGCTGGGCGCACTGGCCTCGGTGAAGGCGGTGGACGGATTGGTGATGTCGAGCGCGTAGATCGCCGCGCCGCCTTGCCCGAGTCCGCCCACGAGCCAGGAATGCCAGAGCCCGTTGAAGAACAGGTCGCCGGTACCTGGGGTCGCATCCACGTAGAAATTATGACCATACTGGATATTGGAATAGTCCAGGTCCGGCTGCACGCAGGCGGCATTGGGGCCGATCGCGGACGTCGCTCCGTGGATGTTTTCCACCACCGACCCGGTGGCGTTGATATTGGCGCAGCCGCCGGTGCCCGACGCCGCGCTCTGCAGCACGGCGCCCGGCATATAGGCGAGCACTTCATAACCATCGTTCAGCGTGCTGACGTAAGTGCCGCCGGCAGTGAACGAGCCGGATCTGAATCCATGCAGCAAGCCATCGTTGGCTCCGGCGTACACGACGTTCAGACGGGTCGCCTGGAGGGTTGCGAAGCTCGGGTAGCTCTGGCCGGCGTTCTCCGGCAGGCTCGGGCCGCTGATCAGGAAGTCCGACCACGTGGGGGGGTAAGGCAGGGTCGGAGGTCCCACGGGCGTCGGGCTGGAGTCAATGATGTCACCGAGCACGCTGACGCGCGCCCGGAACGCGCCCACGCCCAGAGAGTTCTGCTCATTGGTGCGATCGCCGCGCAGATAATTCAGGCGGTTGGCGTTGATCGGCGCGGAGTCACCGGTGTCGAGCATGCTCTTTTGAGCCGCGGTCAGATTGGCCCATTCGAACGGAATACCGGCGCTGCCACTCCAGGTCATGATGGTGCGGCTGGTCGTTGCCTCCGCCGTCGTGGCGCCGTTGACACCCGTGGCAAGGCAAGTCTGTCCGGCTGCAACACCCGATAAAACGCAGGACGCATCCCAGTTGGCCACTGGATTGATGCTGACCGTCTGGGTCGATGAGTTGTAGAGCACATTCTGCGACGTCAGGGATCCGGACCAGTTAGCCGGATCGTAGAACGCCAGATAGACCTGGGTACTGGTCTGCACCTGGGCCGCCTGCTGTTGATTGAGCCCGGCCGAGCTTGCCGACTGCGCAAACGGCGTCGCCTTGAAGCACAGGATCTCGTGAATATTGGTGTCACCGCCGGTCGAGCCGGCAAATCCGAATCGGAAGCTCGCCGGCAACGTACCGTTCGAGGCGGTGATCTGCTGAGCGGCGATCACCGTCTGGCTGGCTCCACCGTTGTAACTGTAGGCCAGGCTCAATAGACCAGCCGGAGTGATCTTCAAATCGTAGGTGATCGGGGTGGCAGCGCCGCGAGTCATGGCGCTCTCGTTGGCAATCTGAACGCCGGTGAGCTCCTTGTAGGCACCGGGGATAGGCGCGTAATCCGCCACCGCGGTCGCCGTCTGCACCGGCCGTGACGCGTTCGAGTAGTTCCACAGGTAACCCGTGCTGCAGGTGTTCTGCACCGCGGCCTGCTGATTGGCCGCTGAGAGCGTTAACGGGTAATAGGCGGAATTGAGCGCGTTCAGGGTACTGAAGGCGATACTGCCCGCGCCGCGCAGGCCGATACGGCCCGGATGATAGCCATAACCCAGCGCCGTGTTGTCCCCGGTCGCCACATTGGTACCGGCATAGCCAGCCATCAGGTTGGTGCCGTTCAGAAAGTTTCCGAACTCATCGATGCCGAGGCCGAGATACCCGCCGATGAGGCCATCGTGCGGCGTGTTGGTGTTCGAGCAGCTATACGCGAGGCTGCCGCCCCAGGCGCCAATGCCGGGAGGCTTGGCGCCATCCATCAGGTAGAAGCTGATACCGTCGGCGCCATCGTTGCCAGCGCCGCCGGAGTCGCCGCGGTAGGTCGCCGTGGTGAAGGTGACGTGCAGCCCCTGCGAGGTGGGAAAGGTAAAGTTGGAGACGATCGCTCCATTCTGAGCGTAGCCGCCGGGGAAGCCGTTGGTGAAGCGCAGCGCACCGCTGCCGGCCGCATCGGGCAAGGTTCCAGTGGCACCGCCCACCAGCGCTTCTGTGTAGTAGGGCAGGCCGACGCACGCCGGGATGGTGCCAGTGTTATTGCCCGCGGTCAGGCAGGCGCCATTGAACGATTGCCAGTTGTAGGTCGTCGATGCGCCAGTGAAGCTGTCCTGGATCAGCAGCTGCGCCCACGCCGCCGCCGGCGTCAATGCGACCAGCGCCGTAGCGCATATCCGTGTCGAGAATTTCGCGTTCATAGATAAACCTCAGGGTCCGTTGGCACCGCAGCTATTCCAGTTGGTTTCGAAAGTACTCTCTACGACCGCCACGGTGTTGGGGCTGGTGCCGTTGCCCCAGGCGTCGATCCGATAGAGGTTGCCGCAGGAGACGATATGGTTATAGGTACCGATGAAGGAGATATAAAATCGCGGCGGCCGATAGTAATAGTCGAGGTTCGCGGCATTGGTCGTATTCATGTTCGGCGGCGTATACACCGTTCCGATTTCCTGGGCGCCGCTAGTCCATGGCACAGTCGTGACGCTCGCCACCATGTTGATCAAGCTGGTGCTGGGCAGGCATATCAGGCCCTGGTTGAGGTTGGCGTTCAGTAATGCCGCGGCGCAATTGCCCGCATTGGCCCAGTTGCTCTGGGTGATCCACCATTCCGCGTATTGCAGCGCGGTCATCGCCGCGGCGCGCGCGCGCTCCTTGTCGCGCGTGTTACCCGCGATCTTCTCTTCGATCCCGAAGCTGCGGAACATGCTGATCGCAAAGATCGTCACGATCATGAGCAGCAGCAGGCTGGAGATCAGCACCATGCCGCGCTGCGTCGAGCGCGAATTCCACGTCCCCAATTGTGTGCGTAGGTCACTCATGTGTTGCCACCCGATCAGGTAACGACCCCCATCTTGTTCATGATGCCGATGACGCGTGTGAACTTCAGATCCGGCAGCCCGGCCGTAGGATTCGAAAAGCTCAGTGTGACGCGCACCGAGACGACGTAGTTCCACGCGGTCTGGCCATTGATGTTCGTGGCCGAGACTTTATTGGCATCCCAGTAGCTGTCGGCGCACTGCTTGCCGGTGGCGAAATTGGTCTGCACCCCATAGAGGATCGCCAGATTGGTGATCTTCAAAGGGAAGGTGGCGGCGGTGACCGCCGGGATCAGCACGATGGCCGTCGTGCCGGCTGCCGAAGTCAGCGTGCACTGCAGGTCACCCTGCGCGTCCAGACTGAAGACATTGACGAAGATCTCATTGGCGCCGGTCGTATTCGAGGTGCCGCCGCAGTTCAGGATGCCGTCGCCGTTGGCGGTCTGATAGCGCACCGTGATCGTGTCGCCGGGCGCCGCGGCGCCGAACACGCCGGTGCCGGTGATGGCCTGTCCGGCGATGAATCCCCCGCCGGCAGGCAGCGAAATGAGATTGGTCGAATTCAAGGGATCGGAATAGTAGCCCGCCGTCTGAATCACATCGGTGAGCATGGTCATCGCAAGGCGTACGCTGTCCTGCAGTTGCGTGGACTGGGTCTGCGAGCCGGTCGCACGGCGGGTGTCCTGCACGATCGTCAGCACACCCCCGAGCAGGAACAATGCAATCAGGATCGAGACCATCAGCTCGACCAGGCTAAAGCCCTGGCTACGGGCCGGGCCACGCGACATGGTGGATCTGGGCTTGCTCATGGTTCGACGTACAGGATGTAGGTTGGGTTCTGGATGGTGGCCGCTGCGCCTGTCTGGACACTCTGAGTGTTCGAGGCTGCTGCCGATTCGGCCCACGTGAGCGTAATGGTGCAGACCGTGGGGGTGGTGCCCGTGGCCTGCGTGCAGGAAATCGTTCCCAGATAGTTGGGCAATATCAATTGCAGCGACAACGCGATGGTCGTCAGATCGTAGGCCGCCATGTGCACCGGCGTGCAGGGTTGGTTGGCCACTATCGAGCAGTCCACGCCCGTGATCAGAGCCGCGTCGGTGGACCCGGCAATGCTCGCGCCCGAAATCGTGGTGGTAACCGGCGCCGTCCCCTGGGACCAATAGGCCCGATCGGCATGCATCGCGGAGGCAAGACTCGCCGCCTCGAGCGCCGCCATGGAGCGCTTGCCGGCGGTGCCGGTGCTCGAGAGCGCCACCGCCTGCAGCTTGGCGATGCCGAGCAGCCCGATCGAAACGATGATCAGGGCGATCATCACCTCGATCAGACTGAAGCCCGCCGCGGTGCGCGGCGGCCCGCCCGGTCGCAGATGCTTGCCGCGCATCATGTGCAATTCCCCTGGCCGGCGCTCTGAACGCTCAGGATGCCGACCGCGCTGAGCGCGACACAGCGCGTGTAGGAAGTGATCTCCGTCCCGGCGTTATGCAGCGTCATCGTGACGATCCCGGGAAGAGCGACCGCAAATCCTTCGCGGTTGAACGTCAACACCGAGGTGTTGCTGCTCGCGATCAAGGTATCGGTGCTGGTAAACGCAGTCTGCACCCGCAGCGGCGTGAAGTCGCAAGCCCCGTCATTGGCAGGATCGGAGCAGACGATCCAGCCGGTCTGCCAAGTGTTGGCGTTGCTGCAGCTCGTGCCATTAACCGAAGCGCAGGCGATCACGGTCTGGCCCTCCTTGACCGCCTCCCCGCGCGCGTACTGCAAGTCGCCGACCAGGCCGTTGACTTCGGCGGCGATGCGATTGGCGGTGGTGGCGTATTTAAAAGAGGGCACGCCGATCGCCATGAGAATCGCGACGATCGCCATGACCGTGATGAACTCGATCAGCGTGAAGCCCGAGCTGTAGCGTCGGTGTGGGTGGACTTGTAGCGCGATTACCATGCTGGCAACACTACGCAGGCAAGCTTGCGCCAGCCTGACTATCCGGTGGCTGCTGCCTGCGATGTCCATAACTGCGAGCTGCTTCACAGATCGGCGCGGTTTATGTCGCGGCCGGAAATCGAATGCGCATGCGCGTTCCCTTCCCCAGCGCCGGCACGCCAATGCTGAAGCTCGCGCGGTGCGCCCGGGCGATCTCATCCACGATCGCCAAACCCAGTCCGCACCCGGTCCCGGGCGAGCCGGGCGGGCGGTAAAAGCGCTCGCGCACGCGCAGTCGTTCCGGCTCTGCGATGCCCGGACCGTCATCCTCGACCTCGAGAAAGGGATGCCCATTCTCGATGCCGCTGCGCACGGTGACGTGGCCGCCGGTCGGCGTGTATTTCAGCGCGTTGTCGATGAGGTTGCCCAGCAGGTCCTCGAGCAGCCAGGCATCGCCAAGCACCTGCGCGGCCTGCGCATCCGCACCCAGATCCAGGCCCGCATTCACCGCGCGATCGATGTTGCGTTCGACCAGATGCTCGACCAGCGGCCGCAGCGCCACCGGTTTGAAGCTCTCGCCGACCGCGGACACCGGTTCGGCCCTGGCCAGGGCAAGCAGCTGATTGGCCGTATGCGCCAGTTGCTGCACGCCCCGATTGATGGTGGCGAGCTCGCTTTGCACGGCAACGGCCGCGGGTGCCTGCAGCAGCAGTTCCAGTTGCGCCAGCAATCCCGTCACCGGCGTGCGCATCTGATGCGCGGCGTCGGCCACGAAGCGGCGTTGCGATAGCGCCGCGTCATGCCGCAATTCCAGCAGATGATTGAGGGCCAGAATCAGGGGCCGCAGTTCCCCGGGGGCATCGGCTTCATTGAAGCGCTGCAGCGTGCTGGCCGAATGCTCCTCGACCTGCTCGCGCAGGCGAGACAAGGGGCGCAGCCCAAAGTAGACCCCGATCCATATCAACAGCAGCGTGACATCGAGCTCGGCAAAATCCACCAGCAGCTTTCCCAACAGCATGACCCGTTGCGTGCTCGCGCGCCGCTGCAGCGTCTCGGCGACCGTGACGGTGACCGGGCCGGCTTCCGTCCTGCTGCGCAGGCTTGCCACCCGCAGCTTGAGGCCCTGAAAATCGGCATCGCGAAATGACACGCTGTCGCCGCGCGCGCTGCCGCCGGGGGCAGCGGCCGGCAACTGCGCCGTGCCCGCGATCAGCTCGCCGCCGGGGCCGGTGATCGAATACAGCGTGCTGCCCTCCGCATCCGGACGCCGCGTCACCGCCGCGCGCTGCGCCGCGCTGATTTGCAGCTTGCCATCATCGAAGCGAAGCGCCGCGGCGGCGGCCATCGCGGTGCTGGCCAGCGCGTGGTCGTAGGCGTTGCGTGTGGTGGCAACCGCGATCCAGTAATCCGCCAGACCGCCGAGCAGCATCAGTATGGCCAGGGCCGGCAACAGCAGCAGCAGCAACCGCTGCCGAATCGTCATCATGGGCTGCGCCCCGCCATCTCATCCAGCCGGTATCCCAGTCCGCGCACGGTGCGAATGACGGCCGCGTCGCCGAGTTTCGCGCGCAGCCGCGAAACGTGGGTCTCAACGGCATTGGCCGTCATATCCTGCTCCCAGCCCGCGAGTGCCTGCAGCAACCGCTCCTTGGTCACGACGCGCCCGACGTTGTGCGCCAGGCTCTCGAGTACCAGCCACTCACGCTTGGTCAATTCGACCGCGACGCCGTCGATCTGCAGCTGGTGTCCCAGCAGATCGATCTGCAGGCGGCCGAGCTTGAGCGCCCCGCTCGGCACCTGGCCGGCGCGGCGGATCAGCGCCCGGCAGCGGGCTGCGAGTTCCGCCTGTTCGAACGGCTTCATCAGGAAATCGTCGGCGCCCAGATCGAAGGCGCGGATTTTCTCCTGCAGGGCGTAGCGCGCCGTGAGCACCAGAACCGGCATCGCATCGCCCGCACTGCGCAGCCGCGCGAGCAAGCTCAGGCCGTCGGCACCGGGCAGGCCGATATCCACCACCGCGAGATCAAAATGCTCGACCGCGAGCGCGCTGCGGGCCAGCTCGGCACTGGCGGCATGATCAACAGTAAATCCGGCCGACGACAGACCGCGAATGACCGCGTCCGCGACGAGCTCATCGTCTTCGACCAGCAGTATGCGCATAGGCGGTTGAGAGCGGAGCCGAACCAGCGCTTGCTATTCACCCGCGTAGCTGATGTGGGCAGGGGGGAGGCGGCCACAGCATTGGCAGCCGCCTCCGGCTCACGATACGACGCTTAGGCCATCAGTTCGGATTCGCGCAGGCGTTGGCCTCGCCATAGGGACTGAGGATTCCCGGCGGGGAGACCGCCACATTGGTGAGGTCCGAGGCCAGCATCGGCAGCCAGAACAGCGAGGTGGTAGAGGTTTCCGTACCCGCCACCGTCGCGGTGGCCGTGAGCAATGACTGTACCCAATCCGCGTGATCCTGCGGATACGTCACGTTCAAAGCGGCGGATCCATTGACCACCGTACCGCCTTGAAGAGTGATCGGTGCCGTCACGACCGAACCGGGAGACACGGCGGCGATGTTGCCCGGATCCAGCTTGCCGTTATTGTTAATGTCTTCGGATACCTCGTAGATCCCGGTTCCAGCCACGTCTTCATTCGCACACACGGTGATTGCCGGTGGATGCGTGGTATAGGGAGCGCCCCCCGGGGCACCGGTCTGAACCCACGCGGAATTGAAAATCACCCATCCGCCCTTGCCGTACTGGACCGAATGAATCGCGAGCGTAATGGTCACGCCATTGACGGAATTACCGGCCGCATCCTGGGCCTGCACAATGAACGGCATAATGAATTGCGTATTGGTGCTGTCAGGCGTGATTGTATTGCCGGTACCCAGAGACAGATAAACCGTCTGGCCCCCGACAGTCAGGGTTACGGTAGCGGCCGGTACCGCGGGCACTGCGGGAATACTGGCCGTAATCTTCACGCCATTCGTAGCACTCGACGTGCTGCTCGCCGTATAGACGGTCTGCGCCTTGCCTTGCACGTCGGTGAGGGCTGATCCGACCGACAGCGAGCCGCCGGTGACATCGGTCAACTGGAAGGAAACCGTCTGCCCTTCCACCAGATTATCGCTGGCATCGCGAACGATCGCGGTGATCGTGCTTTGCGCCTGGGTGGCAACAGTGGCCGGACTGGCTTGCAGATCGATCACCGACGGATCGGTCGCCACGAAGGTCACCGGCAGCTGCGCCGACACGCCGGCCGATGATGCCGTGATGATGGCCGGACCCGCGGTCACCGCCGCGATCGTCACCGACGCGGTGCCGGTGGCGTCGGTCGTGGCCGAAGCCGTGGTGGCGGTGGGGCTGGCGTTGAACGTGCCGCGCGTGGTCGAAAAGGTAATCGTTTGATTCGCCTGCGGGACGCCGCCGGTCGCCCACACCAGGGTCACCGTCTGGGTCGCCGTCAGGGCGATCAGGGTATTGGCTGAGGGCACGGTGAACGCAAAGCTCTGATTGCTGACCGAGACGAGGGCCTGCGCCGTCTCCCCAAGCACCGTGGCGGTCAGCGTGTCGGAGCCCGCTTTGGTTCCGGTCAGGGTAACGGTCGCATGGCCGCTGGTATCGGTCGTCAGACTGGCCGCGCTCAGTGTGTTGCCGGCGCTCGATGCAACCGCCACCGTCTGACCGGAGATCGGCGCACCGGCCGAATCGGTCAGCGACACGGTGTAGGTGCCTTGAGCGCCCTGGATCAGGCTTGCAGGTCCGCTCAGCGCGACCGCTGTGCCGACCACTCCGACCGCGACTTTCGCCGACTGCGTGCCCGCGTTAGCCGAAACCGTGATCGTACGGTTGGTCGGGTTGCCCGCGGTATCCAGTGTCGCCGTCGCTTGGCCGTTGCTGCCGGTAGTCGCGGTCGTGACCGCCAAGCCACCGGACGTCGAGCTGAAGACGACCGGGATTCCGGTCAGGAAATTGTTGTTGGCATCGCGTACGAAGGCGGTAATCGTGGCGCTGGTGGAACCATTGGAGGGAATCTCCGGCAAGCTGGTCTCCAACGTAACCGCCGCGACTTTGGCCGTCGTGCCGCTGCTGCTGCTGCTCGAGCTCACGGTGGCAAACGAACTGGTGCCGTTGCCGCCGCAACCGGCGGCCGCAGCCAGCCACGCAAGTATCAAGATCCATCCAAAGTTTCGCATCGTATTCACCTGAACTGTCGGTCTGTGTGCTGTCGGCCTGCTTCCCCGACAGGCGATCAATTGATGCTGACCCCTTCCCGTAGGATCTTCGGTGTAACGAAGATCAGCAGCTCATCTTTGTCATCCGTTCGGGTCGTCTCTTTGAATAGATTTCCCAGACCCGGCACGTCGCCCAGCCACGGCACCTTGGTCGACTGCAGGCTCTGCGTGGTCTCGAGAATGCCGCCGAGCACCACGGTTTGGCCGTCGCCGAGCACCACCTGGGTCGTGATGGTGCGCGTGTTGATCGAAGGTACGTTGACACCGCCGGAGGCCACCACGACCGTGCCAACGCTGTCATCCGAGACCGTGAGATCGAGAATGATGCGGTTGTCGGGTGTGATCAGCGGCTTGACCTTGAGCGACAGCACCGCTTTCTTGAAGTCGATCGTGGTCGCGCCGCTGGAAGCGGACTGTTGGTACGGAATTTCCACGCCCTGTTCGATCGACGCCTCCTTCTGATTGGCGGTGATCACCCGCGGCGAGGAGATGACTGTGCCGCGGTTTTCGACCTGAGCCGCCGACAGTTCCAGGTCCACCAGGAAATCGGATCCGAGAATGCCCAGCGCGATGCTGCCGGCCGGAGTGGCAACCGGCAGATTGACGTTGTAGCGATTGGTCGCGGTGGCGCCGGTCGGGATACTGACCGGGTACACGGTGCCGTTGGTCGCGAGATTGCTCAGCGCCGAGCTGATGCCGGTATCGGTGCCGGCCGCCGTGCCGGTGGTCTCATACAGTCCGTTGGTGCCATTGGCCCGTGTCGCGGTCACGCCGAAACGCGCGCCCAGATCACGCTCGAAATCATTGGTGACGATCACGATGCGTGACTCGATCAGCACCTGCTTGACGGGTATGTCGAGCAAAGTCACCAGGCGACGCACGTCCGCGAGTCGATCCGCGGTGTCCTGCAACAGCAAGGTGTTGGTGCGGTTATCGACCGAGACGTTGCCGCGGCCGGACAGTACGGAATTGGCGCCAGTAGCGCCGGTCGACGATCCCTTGAGCAGCAAGGCAATATCCGAGGCCTTGGCGTAGTTGACCTGCAGATACTCCGAGCGCAGCGGCTCGAGCGCCTGAATGTCCTTCTTGGCGGAAAGATCGGCCTTCTCGCGCGCGGCCAGCTCATCGGCCGGCGCCACGATGATGACGTTGCCCTCCTGGCGCTTGTCGAGACCCTTGGTGCGCAGCACGATGTCGAGCGCCTGGTCCCACGGCACGTTCTGCAGCCGCAGGGTGACGCTGCCTTGCACGCTGTCGCTGACGACAATGTTCTGACCGCTGGCATCGGCGAGCAACTGCAGCACGGCCCGCGTCTCGATGTCCTGGAAGTTCAGCGTCAGTCGCTCGCCCTTGTATTCCTTCTTCTGATCGGCGGGATTCACCGCCTCGACCTTGCGTACCGGCGACACCTCGACTACGTACTGGTCATCCGACTGGTACGCGAGCTGTTGAAAGTTGCCGGTGGCATCGATCACGATGCGGGTATCGCCGTTGACTCGCTCGGCATCGAAGCCCGTGACTGGTGTGCCGAAATCCATTGTGTCGTAGCGGCGCGTCAGAGCCTTCGGCAGATCCGTGCCGGCGAAGTCGACCAGGATCTGCGAGCCCTGCTGCTTCAGATCGATCGGCGTGCGCGGATCGGACAGGCGCACGATCAGCCGGCCGCCGCCGACCTCGCTGCGGCGGAAATCGATGCTCTTGATCGCGCGGTTGGAACTCGCGCCCGCGACCGCCGCGGCGGCGTGCGGGGCAGCGGCGCCGGAACCTCTGGCGGCAGCGTGCGTGTCGGACACGGCGCCGACCAGCACGACGATATCGTTGCCGCTGACACGCGTCTGATAAGGCATCTGCTGGTCGAGGTTGAGCACAATGCGGGTGCGTCCGTTGGCCTCGGCGGCGAGCACGGTATCGACGCCGGCAGAGCCGACGTCGATGCGGCGCGAGGGCAACGCCAGCGCGGTATTCGGCAGGTCGAGGGAAATGCGCGCCGGCTTGTCAATCGTAAATGAAAGCGGCTCCGGCGCCGGTCCGGACAGGTGCAGCGTCAGCTGCAGCTGATTGCCGCTCAGCGTCTGGACATCGATCCTTTGCAGAGTATTTGGGGTCGCCGCCGCGTCAGTCGGCGCCGCACCTGCGGTTCGGGCGCTCAGTGCGACGAGCATCCCGGCAGCCCAGGCGAGGGCCAGCCAGGCGCCGCGTCCGCGCAGCGTGTGGAGGATGGACCTTTTCATTCGATGTGTCTCCCTGCCGATCACTCGTTCAACCCCAGGGCCGCAGGCCGTTCGATGTAGCCGCCCAGTCCGTCGGGAATGATCTCTACCAAAGCGATCTTTGAAGGCGTGATGTCGGTAATCTTGCCGTCATTGGTTCCCATGTGTTCGCCGACGACTACGCGGTGTACGCGGCCGTCCTTGGTCGCCACCAGGCCGTAGCGGTTGCCGCTCAGATTCAACGTGCCTACCATTTTCAGCGTGTCGAGCGAGAACTGCTCGAGGAACTCGCGATTGCGCCGGCTGTCCGGCCGTAGACCGGCGCTCAGACCGCCGGAGCCGCCAGGCACAAACGGCGAACGCAGATCCTGATCGGTGTAGGTGTAAGCCTCATAGGGCTTGACCTCCGGCAGCGGTTCCACCCGCCCACCGGGCTCGTGCTTGGTCGTGTCGATGAAGCGATCGAGATCCGCGTCGCGACCGCTGCAGCCGACCAATAGGCCTGCAACCAGCGCCGCGAGCACTGCCAGGCGCGCCAGCGGCCATTCTGCGGCACTGTTGTATCGTTCACTCATCGCTAGGTTCCCGCGCCATGACGCTTGGCCTGATCGGCCTTGCGCTTCTCGGCTTCTGCCGCCGCAATTTCGTCATCGTCCAGATATCGATAGGTCTTGGCCGTCAGATCAAGCTGCAGCTGATCAAAGGTCGCGGCCTTGTCCTTGCTGATCGGTGTGATCTGGATGTCGTGCAGCGTGACAATACGCGGCAGCGCTGCGATACCGCTGACGAACGCGCCGAATTCGTGGTAGCTGCCGGTGAGCTGAATATGAATCGGCAGTTCGGCGTAAAAGTCCTTCTTCACTTCCTGTCCGGGCTGAAACAGCTTCTCTTCCAGTGCGGCCGCCAGCCCCGTTTGCGAAATATCCACCAACAGATTCGGCACTTCGGTTTTGCTCGGCAGTTGCCGCAGCAACGCACCAAAGGATTTTTCGATATCGCTGAGCTGCTGCTTATAAACCGCGAGGTTGACGGCCTTGGCATGCTTGTTGCGGAATTCGTTGCGCAGCTGCTGTTGCTGGTCTTCGCGCTGCCGCAGTTCGGGCATGCGATCCTGCCACACAAACACGTAGATCAGGCCGATCGCAACAACTACGAAGCAGATGGCGACCGCGCCCGCGCGCACTGCAAACGGCCAGCGCCCCGGATCACGCGGGTCGAGCGCTCGCAGTTCGTCGATCACGCTCATTTGGCGCTCCCTGAAGCGGCGCGCACCGGCCGCTTGGCGGCGCCGGTGTCATCCGAGTCGTGCAGGCTGATCTGCTCGGCGTCGAGCACAAAGCTGCTCCCAACCGTGTCGCCCTTGGTCTGGACCACTTCAAGCTCGGGATTACGCAGCCATTGCGAGGCGGAGATGTTACGCATCAGCGCCGACACGCGGGTGGAGGATTGCGCAACACCGTCGAGCTTGAGCTTGTTGCCGGTCTGCTTTACGGTCGTCAGATAGGTGCCGTCGGGCATCTCCTTCACCAGCTCGTCGAACAGGTGTACCACCTCGGGACGCGAACTCTGCAACTTTTCGATGATCTGCATACGCGAGATGAATTTCTGCTTCTGCGCTTCGAGATCGTTGATTTCCTCGATCTGCTTGTCCAGCACCTTGATCTGGGCGCGTAGCCGCTCGTTGCGGTGTTCCTGCGCATCGATCATCGAGCCAAGCAGCAGATAGGCGATGAAGGCGGCGATCGCGGCCAGCGCCACCGCGCCGCCCAGCGCGACGAAAAATGCCAATTTTCGTTCGCGCCGCTGCTGGTCGCGCCACGGAAGCAGATTAATACGAGGCATTAGTCAAAGCTCCGCAAGGCGAGGCCGCAGGCGGTGAGCAAGGCGGTGGCATCGCGCTGCACTGCCTGGGCGCGCGCGCGCGCGGACAGTTTCATCTGCCCCAGCGGATCGCCGCGCTCGGCGCTGATGCCGACGCGGCTCTGCACCACGTCGGCTACACCGGCGATATTGGCGCAGCCGCCGCAGATCAGGATTTTGTCCGGCTGTTCACGGCCGCTGCCGGAGGCAAGATAGAACTGCAGCGAGCGGCTGACCTGCTGCGTCATGTCGTCGATGAAGGGATCGAGCACTTCAGCCTGGAAGTTCCCCGGCAGACCGCCCTCTTTCTTGGCGCGGCCCGCCTCCTCCATCGACAAGCCATAGGTACGCATGATCTCTTCGGTCAGCTGCTGGCCGCCGAAGGCGAAATCGCGGGTGTAAATGACCTTGAGATTCCGCAGCACGCTGAAGGTGGTGTTGCTGGCGCCGAAATCCACGACCGCGACACAGTGGTCAATGCCGCCATCGGGCATCTGGTGCGTCATCAGGCGGCAGGCGTTCTCGAGCGCGAACGCTTCGACGTCGACGATGCGCGCGATCAGCCCGCCCGCGGCTACGGCGGCGCGGCGTTGTTCGACATTCTCGCTGCGGGAAGCCACCAGCAGCACATCCACCGAGTCGCTGTCCTTCTCCGACTGACCCAGCACCTCGTAGTCGTAGCTGACCTCGTCCATCGGGAACGGGATGTATTGATCGGCCTGCATCTCGACCTGGGCTTCGAGGTCGGAATCGCGCAGGCCGCGCGGCATCTGGATAACTTTGGTAATGGCGGCGTCGCCGCTGATCGCGATCGCAACCTCGTGACTCTTGGCCCCGGAGCGCTTCACGGCGCGGCGAATCGCCTCGCCCACAGCCTCGGGATCGACCAAGGTCTTTTCATTCATCGCGTTGGTCGGCGTCGGCTCAGCCGCGTACGCCTCGACCCGGTATTGCCCGCCCCCCATCGTCAGCTCAATGAGCTTTATCGACGAAGTGGTGATGTCCAAGCCGAGCAGCTGGCGATGCTTGCGCGATAGTAGAAACACTTTTTCGAGACCTTTCAGTAGGCTACGCGCGTTTTAGGACAACCCAGTCTCATTATGTCAGAAATATATATCAGCCAGAACGTGATTACGACGTGAGTGGGGTCACTGTTACGGCCGTGCACGCCTTAACCTTAAACTGGTGGTGGAATGGTGCGGCGTGACGGAGGTCTAAGTTCCACGCTCACCAAATGGCGAGGATTGCCACAGGCTGCGCTCTTTTGCAGTGCGCTGCTATGCTGCAATGTAGCGATAACTCCTGGCCCGCGTGAGTGCGTATGAGTTCGCGGGGATTCGACACGAAAGCAGACATTAGCCGAACTTAGAGGCTCATTTGCCGAAGATAATCGCTTTTCGCGTAGTCGGATTGGTCGTCGTCGTATGCCTGGGGCTGGCTGCGCTGGGCGCTTACGCACTACTGGCGAGCTATATCTATCTTGCGCCGTCGCTGCCGACGGTGGACGCCATGCGCAGCGGCAGCGTGCCGGTACCGCTGCGAATCTTCACGCGCGGCGGGGAGCTGATAGCGCAGATCGGCGAGAAACGCCGTGTTCCGGTGGCCTACGAGGATGTGCCGGTGCTGGTGCGCGAGGCCTTCGTCGCCGCCGAAGACCAGCGCTTCTTCAGTCACCACGGTTTCGATTACAGCGGTGTGCTGCGCGCGGCCGTAGTCGATCTGACCTCCGGCGACTTCTCGCAGGGCGCCAGCACGATCACCATGCAGGCGGCGCGCAACATGTTCCTGAGCTTCGACAAGACCATCCGCCGCAAGCTGCAGGAAATATTTCTCACCTACCGCATGGAACACGAGTTCAGCAAAGAGCAGATACTCATCACCTACCTGAACGTGATCTTCCTCGGCCAACGCTCGTATGGCGTGGCCGCGGCCGCGGAGACCTATTTCGGCAAGCCGCTCGATCAGCTCTCGGTCGCCGAGGCGGCGACTCTCGCGGGCATTCCGCAGGCGCCCTCGCGCTTCAACCCGATCACCAACCCAAAGGCTGCGCAGGTACGGCGTCACTACGTGCTCACGCAGATGCAGAAGCTCAATTACATCGACGCCAGCACGGCGCAACGCGCGGCGCAGGAGCCGGTCGAGGCGCGCGATCACGGCATTCAGTACGACGTCGAAGCCCCGTACGTCGCCGAGATGGCGCGCGCCGAGATCGTGAGCCGCTACGGCGACGACGCGGTGAACCAAGGCTACAGGATCTACACCACGATCGACGGCCGGCTGCAGACGGCGGCGAATCGCGCCGTGCGCATCGGTCTGATCGAGTACGACCGTCGCCACGGCTACCGCGGCCCACTCAAACAGCTCACTCTCGATGAACGCAGCGCGCCCCCGAAGCTGGATGCCGCGCTCAGCGACATACCCGAGATCGGCGACCTGCATCCGGCGCTGGTGGTATCGGTGGCGCCGCTGGCTGCCCGCGTCTATATACGCTCGATGGGATTTGCGCAGATCGAGTGGGACGGCCTGTCCTGGGCACACAAGCGGATTTCCGATACCCACGTGGGCGCGGCACCCAAGCACGCGGACGACGTCGTGCAACGCGGCGATGTGGTCTACGTGGTAACCAACGGCCGGGGCGAGGCTGCGCTTGCGCAGCTGCCGGAAGCGCAAGGCGCACTGGTGGCGCTGGATCCGAACGATGGTGCGGTCGCGGCGCTCGTGGGAGGGTTCGATTATTTCGACAACAAGTTCAATCGCGTGACCCAGGCGCGACGCCAACCTGGCTCGGGGTTCAAGCCGTTCCTGTACTCCGCTGCGCTCGAGAATGGCTTCACGCCCTCAACCATCGTCATGGATGCGCCGATCGTGTACGACGATAGCGGACAGGAGAAGATCTGGCGGCCGGAAAACGTTGAAAAGAGCTTCTCCGGGCCGACGCGACTGCGCGAAGCGCTGGTCCATTCGCGCAATCTGGTCACCGTCCGCGTGGTGCGGCGACTTGGCATCCAAACGGCGATCGATTACGCGGCGAAGTTTGGCTTCAACCCCGAGGATATGCCGCAGGACATGACCATCGCGCTCGGCAGCCTGCCGGCAACACCGCTGCAGATGGCTACCGCCTACGCCGTGTTCGCCAACGGCGGCTATCGGGTGGACTCCTATTTTATCGAGCGCATCGAGGATGCCTCAGGCCAGGTCGTGTATCAGGGCAAGCCGATGGTCGTGTGTGAGAGCTGCGATGCGGCCACGTTGGGCGCTGGCAGCGCGGGCGCTGCTGCGAATACCTCGACGGCGGCCGACGCTGCGGCTGGCTCGGGCTTTGCGGCCGCCGGGGACGCGGCCGGCGGTGATCTCGATCATGCACCGCCCAATCCGCTGCCGCCCCTGATCGCGCCCAACCGCGTCGCCGAGCGCGTGATTTCGCCGCAAAACTTCTGGATCATGGACGACATCATGGCCGACGTCATCACGCGCGGCACCGGCATCCGCGCCGGCCTGGCGCTGCATCGCAAGGACATTTCCGGCAAGACCGGCACCACCAATGAGGCGCGCGACACCTGGTTCAATGGCTTCAATCGCAATATCGTGGCGACCGTCTGGGTCGGTTTCGACCTGGAGCGGCCGCTGGGCGAAGGCGAGGAAGGCAGCCGCACGGCGGTGCCGATTTGGGTTAATTTCATGCGCGAGGCGTTGCGCGGACAGCCCGATCGGCCGCGACCGCTGCCACCGGGACTGGTGAGCTTGCGCATCTCGCCGAAGACCGGAGCCTTGGCTGGAGCGAACGATGCTGATGCGATCTACGAAACCTTCATGGAAGACCATTTGCCGCCGGCCGCGAACACTGGCAATTCCCTGCCCGGCACCGGAACGCAAAATGTGCCGGGCAGTGGTGAGCCGCTGTTCTGATACCCGGCAGCTTGCGTCGACGGACTGACCCGAGGACATCGACCTATGAACCGCCGCGCTTCACCCCGCAACGGCAATCTGCGCCGCGCGCTCGCGCAGGAGGCGGCGCGCATCATGGCGCAGCATGGCATTCATGACTTTCTGACCGCCAAGCGCAAGGCCGCCGAGCGCCTCGGCGTCGCCGATAGCAGCGCGCTGCCGCGCAACACCGAAATCGAAGAGGCGCTGGCCGAGTATCAGCGACTGTTCGACGCCGGCCGCCATGAGCAGAGCCTGCAGGAGCAACGGCGCGCCGCCCTGCATGCCATGCACGGGCTGTTGCAGTTCGAGCCGCGTTTGGTCGGGCCGGTGCTGACCGGCACCGCCACCGCCTACGCCGACATTCAGTTGCATCTGTTTGCCGATCGACCGGAAAGCGTCGCCCTGCAGCTGATGGATCGCGGCATCGCGCACGAGGTCACCGAGCGGCGTGTGCGTCTGGATGCCGAGCGCATCAAGGCTTATCCGGGTCTACGTTTTGCGGTTCACGACCGCCGCGTCGAGGCCACAGTGTTCCCACTCGATGGCATCCGCCAGGCGCCCGTAAGCCCGGTCGATGGCAAGCCGATGCGGCGCGCCGACGCCGCCGAGCTCAGGACCCTGCTCGAAGAATAGCCAGCGAAAGGAGCCGCAGCACACAGAGGTATCGAGCCCTATAGAGCAATTTTGATAACAAAATTGCTCTATAGGGCTCGATACCTCTAGGCGTTGAGTTTGCTCTCGCCGGCTGCCTGGGCTTCGAGACTAGGCTTCGAGCAGGGCTTTGCGCTGCGCCGCCGGCACGTAATCGCGGCGCACCGCGCCGGTGTAGAGCTGCCGCGGGCGGCTGATGCGCATGTTCGGATCGCTGATCATCTCGAGCCAGTGCGCCACCCAGCCGACCGTGCGCGCAATCGCGAACATCACCGTGTACATCGCGCGCGGAATTCCGAGCGCGCTGTAGATGATGCCGGAATAAAAATCGACGTTCGGATACAGCTTGCGCGAAACAAAATACTCATCCTTGAGTGCGATGTCCTCCAGCCGCAGCGCCAGCTCGAACAGCGGAGTATCCGTACGGCCGAGCTTGGCGAGCACCTGGTGGCACATTTCGCGGATAATCTTGGCGCGCGGATCGAGGTTCTTGTAGATGCGGTGGCCGAAACCCATCAGCCGGAAATGGCTGGACTTGTCCTTGACCATGCCGAGGTACTTCGGGATGTTTTCGACACGGCCGATCTGCTCGAGCATCGCCAATACCGCCTCGTTGGCGCCCCCGTGCGCCGGACCCCACAGCGCCGCGACGCCAGCCGAGATCGCGGCGTAGGGGTTGGCACCGGTGCTGCCCGCGAGGCGCACGGTCGACGTGCTGGCATTCTGCTCGTGATCGGCATGCAGGATAAACAGCAGATCGAGTGCCCTGGTGGCGATCGGATCGACCGCGTAGCTCTCGCACGGCACGGCAAAGAACATGCTCAGCAGATTCGAGCAGTAGTCGAGATCGTTGCGCGGATAGATGAAGGGCTGACCAACCGAGTGCTTGTGGGCCGCGGCCGCGATGGTCGGCAGCTTGGCCACGATGCGATGCGAGAAAATCTCGCGATGGCGCGGATTATGGATGTCCGTCGAGTCGTGATAGAACGCGGACATCGAGGCCACTACGGCCGACACCATCGCCATCGGATGGGCGTTGTTATAAAAGCCGTTGAAGAATCGCAGCAGCGATTCGTTGATCATCGTGTGGCGGCCGATGGTGTCTGAGAATTCGTGCAGCTGCTTCACGCTCGGCAGATCGCCATACATCAGCAGATAAGCGACCTCCATGAACGTGCTCTTCTCGGCGAGCTGCTCCACCGGATAGCCGCGATACAGCAGAATGCCGGCATCGCCATCGATATAGGTGATCTTGCTGTCGCAGGAGGCGGTCACCGCGAAGGCTGGATCGTAGCTGAAAACGCCGTGGTCGCGATTGAGGTTGGAGATATCGAGAACGTCGGGGCCCATGCTTCCGCTGCGTACCGGGAGGGAAGTGGTCAAGCCCGACTCCGGATTCTTGAGCTCGAAATTCTTGCTGTGCATCCGCGCGGTCCTTAAATCTGAACCGCCGCAGAACGCGGCGGTCAGCCTCGCAGCGTTACATGGTCGGCGCGCGGAATCAAGGCGCCGGCAGCGCTCCGCCACGCCTGCAGCAGCGGCCGCGGCGGCGGCTCGCCGGCACGGATAACGCGCAGCTCAGCAGCAGCCCCGAGTCGTATGCTTGAGCCGCCCAGGCTGACTTCAGTGGGTTCCGGCGATACCGGCGTATTTCTTGCGAAACTTGTCCACGCGGCCCGCCGTGTCCACCATCTTCTGCTTGCCGGTATAGAACGGATGACAGTTCGAGCAGACGTCGAGGCTCAGGTCGTGCCCCACGGTCGAGCGCGTCTTGAAGCTGTTACCGCAGCTGCAGGTAACCGTGATTTCTTGGTATTCAGGATGAATCGAGGCTTTCATGAGATTCACTTCCCGCGTGGTCTTGAGGGCGCGCTGGCCGCTTAACGGGGCCGGCATGAAAAAAGGCCGCGCAGTCTAGCCCTGCCATGGCAGCTCCACAAGAGCTGCCCGGGCCGCCCAGCGTAGCGCGATTCTGCTGGGTCGGCGGCAGAGTGATTATCCACAGTTTCTGTGGATAACTCTGTGGGTAAGCGCTGCGCGCGAGCATTACAGAAGCGCTAAGAATGCGAAATTATTAACTTGAACAAAAAATGACCAATATGTTTCAATCTATAAAATCAATAGGTTATCGATCTATCATCGCGCTATATGAATAAAATAAGACGTAATCAGCTAATTTGTGTACGCGACTCCGGACCGCTGTGCATAAAGCGGCCGCGCTACAGGCAAGCGCCAGCCGCACCCGAGGGCAGAAAATCCGCCAGCAAATCATTGAGAAAATTGAAGCCCTGCGCGCTCGCGCGCCAACGCGTTCCGCTGCGCTCCATGAGTCCGCGCTGCTGCGCCCGCCCGAGCTCGGCACTGACGACTGCGAACGCGAGACCGGTGCGCAGCTCGAACTCGCGTTCCTCGAAGCCTTCGTTCAGCCGTAAACCATTCAGCAGGTACTCGAACGGCAGCTCGGCAGCCGGCACGGCGCGGCGCTCGAGACCCGCGATCGCCGTGCCGGCGATGGGCGCCGTCGCGCGCGCGCCGCTTTCCTCGAGGCTCGCCAGATAGCGTCGGGGCTCGCGTGGCCGCACGCTGCGTTCGATCGCCAGCTCGCCGTGCTCGACCAGGCTGCATTTGCCATGGGCGCCAGCCCCGATGCCGAGGTAATCGCCGAAATGCCAGTAATTGAGATTATGGCGGCAACGCGCGCCGGCTCGGGCATAGGCCGAGACCTCGTACTGCGTGTACTGCGCCTCGGCGAGCCGTTGTTGACAGGCGAGCTGCATGTCCGCGCAGCGGTCGGTGTCGGGCATGCCCGGCGGCGGCCGGCCCGCGAATCGCGTTCCCGGCTCGAGCGTGAGCTGGTAGTGCGATATATGGGCCGGTTGCAGCGCGAGTGCGCGCTCGATATTGGCCAGCGCCTGCGCCACCGTCTGCTGCGGCAAGCCGTACATCAGATCGAGGTTGAAATTCGTCAAGCTCGCCGCATGCAGCTCGTCGACGGCGCGCTGCGTATCGGCATCAGTGTGGATGCGCCCCAGGCGCTCCAGCTGCTCGGGATCGAAGCTCTGTGCGCCCAGCGACACACGGGTGATACCGCCGGCGCGATAGTCAGCGAAGCGCCCGCGCTCGATCGTGCCGGGGTTAGCCTCAAGCGTCACCTCGACGTCGGCGGCGAGCTCGAGCAGCTCGCGCACGCCGTCGAGCAGCCTGGCCAGGGCTGATGGCGAGAACAGACTGGGAGTGCCGCCGCCCAGGAAGATGCTCTGCAGCTCGCGGCCCTGAGCAGCGTGCGCCTGCATCGCAAGATCGCGCAGCAGTGCCTCGACGTAATTCGCCTCGGGCAGCGCGCCATGCAGCGTGTGCGAGTTGAAATCGCAGTACGGGCACTTGCGCACGCACCAAGGGAAATGCACGTACAGCGACAGCGGCGGCAACGGGATCGGCGGCAACGACAGCGGCGGCAACGGCATGGCCTCCTTGTGCACGGACTCCTCGAGATAGCCTTACGGGGCCGTACACTCGAGCTGCGCGACCAGCGCCGCCAGCGCCTTGCCGCGGTGGCTTAAGGCGTTCTTCTGCGCCGCCGGCAGCTCGGCTACGCTCACATCATGGCCCTCGGGTATGAACAGCGGGTCATAGCCAAACCCACCGTTGCCCGCCCGGCGAGTCGCGATCCGGCCTTCCCAGATGCCGCTTGCGATCAGCGGCGCGGCATCCCCGGCATGGCGCGCCAGGACCAGTACGCAACGATAGCGCGCGCCACGACGTTCGGGGGGCACGCCCGCGAGCTCAGACAGTAACCGCGCATTATTGTCATCATCGGTGGCCGCCACGCCAGCGTAGCGGGCCGACCAGACACCGGGCCGGCCATCGAGCGCGTCCACCTCGAGCCCGGAGTCATCGGCGAGCGCCGGCATGCCACTGCGGCTAGCCGCGTGCCGCGCTTTCAGCAGCGCGTTGGCCTCAAGAGTCGCGCCGGTCTCGGCGACACTGTCGATGCCGAGGGCGGACTGCAGCACCAGCTCCAGCCCCAGCGGCGCCAGCAGCGCGCCGAACTCGCGTTGTTTGCCCGCATTGGCACTGGCCAGTAGCAGTTTCAAGGGCCCGGTCTTCCGTGCATTGGCACTGGCCGCATCGGTGGGGAGGCTCGTGCTAGCCCGACCGCTGCCGACCTCAGGACTCCAGCGCCTGGGCCTGCAAGGAACACAGCTCACCGATGCCGCTCGCGGCCAGATTGAGCAGAGCATCGAGTTCATGGCGACGAAAGGCATGCCCTTCGGCCGTGCCCTGGACCTCGATGAAAGCGCCGCCATTGTTCATCACCACATTCATATCGGTCTCGGCCTCGGAATCCTCACCGTAATCAAGGTCCAGCATCGGCACACCGCGCACGATGCCAACCGACACCGCGGCGACCTGCCCGTGCAGCGGACTGTCGGACAGCAGCCCGCGCGAGCGCAGGCAATCGCAGGCGTCGGCCATCGCCAGGTAGGCACCGGTAATCGAGGCCGTGCGCGTGCCGCCATCGGCCTGCAGCACATCACAATCGATCGTGACCGTGCGCTCGCCGAGCCCCGCGAGGTCGACCGCCGCGCGCAGTGAGCGGCCGATCAGGCGCTGTATTTCCTGCGTGCGGCCCGACTGCCTGCCGCGCGCGGCTTCGCGCGGACTGCGCGTGTGCGTCGCACGCGGCAGCATGCCGTATTCGGCGGTCACCCAACCCTGGCCCTTGCCGCGCAGGAACGGCGGCACGCCCTCATCGACGCTGGCGGTACACAGCACGCGCGTGTCGCCGAACTCCACCAGCACCGAACCCTCGGCGTGGCGTGTAAAACGGCGCGTGAAGCGCACCGGCCGAAGAGCGTCGGCACCGCGGCCGTCTCGGCGCGAAGGCATATTCAGGAAACTCTCCTATTCGAGGAAACGCTATTCGAGGAAACGCAGTGCCGCTACGGAAGTGTTGTCGCTGCCGCCGCCGGCATTGAGCACCGCCTGGGCCGACAGCGCCGATAGCGTATCGCCCAGCGATAGCCCGAGTGTCGAGAAGGCGCTGCCGATCGCTGTTTCGTCCAGATTGGCCCAGAAGCCATCCGTACACACCAGCAACAAATCCCCCGGCAACAGCGAGCGGCGCGGGTTGAGCGCCATCTCCGGCAGTATCGCTTCGCCGCCGAGGCATGACTCGACGAAATTGCGCATCGGGTGATTCTGCATCTGACCGGCGCTGATGACGCCCTCGCGCACCAGCAGTTCGACATGGCTGTGATCGCGCGTACGCTCGCGCACCCGGCCGGCGCGCAGATGGTACACGCGGCTGTCGCCAACATGTGCCCAATAGGCCGAAGTCTGCTGCACGATGCAGACGGCACAGGTGGCGCGCGGCCGCATCTCGATCGGCAGGCGCGGCGCCAGGTCGACCACGTTGGCATGCGCTGCGCCCAGCGCCAGATGCAGAAATCCGAGCGGATCGAGCAGCGGCTGCGCCGTCTGCCAGAAGCGCTCGACCACCGTCTGCTGCGCGACCTCGGCGGCCCGCTCGCCATCGGCGTGACCACCCATGCCATCGCACGCGATCAGCAGCGCGGCCTCTTCGGCCACGGCTACGCTGATGCGGTCCTGATTGGAATCGCGTCCGCCCTGAAGGCTGAGTTCTGCATATTCGACCCGCAAGCGATCTCCGGCACTTTACGCTAAACTTCGCCGCGCTTTATACACCACTATCTCCCCATGATCGCAAGCATGACGGGTTTTGCGCGGCGCGAGTTTGCCGGCCCCTTTGGCACACTCGTCTGCGAAATCCGCAGCGTTAATCACCGCTTCCTGGATGCGACGCTGCGCCTGCCCGATAGCTGTCGCGCCCTTGAGCCGGAGCTGCGCCAGGCGCTGGCCCGTGAATTGCGGCGCGGCAAGGTCGACTGCACGCTGCAGCAGCGCTCCTTGCCGGCCGGCACCGCCCGGCTGGAGATCGATCAGGAAGCGCTTGAGCGCCTGCTGGCGCGGGTCAATGAACTGTCGGCGGTGATTCCGGGGCGCTCGCAGGTCGATCTGATCGAACTGCTGCGTTTTCCGGGCATTTTGCGCGAGGACAGCGCCGATACCGAGATCCTGATGCAAACGGTGCGCTCCCTGTTCGGCGAGACACTGGGCGAACTCGCACGCTCACGGGCCCGCGAAGGCGAGCGGCTCAAGACCCTGATCAGCCAACGCTGCGCCGCGCTCGCGGGCATGGTCGGCGCGGTGCGCACGCGATTGCCGGAGGTGCGGGCCCGCATCCGCCAGCGCTTCGAGGAGCGCCTGCGGGAGCTTGGTGCCCAGGTCGATCAGGACCGCGTCGAGCAGGAGATTCTGCTGATGCTGCAGCGCTTCGACGTCGCCGAGGAGCTGGATCGTCTGGACGGGCACCTGGTGGAGACCGCACGCACGCTGGCGGGCGACGAACCCGCGGGACGGAGGCTCGATTTTCTTATGCAGGAGTTCAATCGCGAGGCCAACACACTATCGTCGAAGTCGCAGGATCTCGAGACGACGCGCACGGCGGTCGAAATGAAAGTCCTCATCGAGCAGATGCGCGAGCAGGTACAGAATATCGAGTGATCTCCGGCGCTGCCTGCCGTGGGTGATTGATGCGGCGATTGGGGCGATTTCGATCAGTGGCGCGTCGACCTTGATTGAGCCGCTGACGACGATTCAGCCGCTTACGACCCGCGTTTCCCGGTGTTCGAATTGACCGGCGCTGGTGCGCCTTGCGTTGGCGCTGTTGACCGCAAGGACTCTGGCGATCACAAGATTTTATTGGATACCATCTCCCATTCGCGAACCGTTTTTCGAACCTCGGGAAAATGGTCCAGAAGTCTGCCATGCCGGAGTGACATGCCGTCTAAGAACCCCATCAGGCACTGCACGGAACGCATGGTCTCGTCGGTTTGCGGCGTATATTTCAGCGGTCCACCCCGATAATCGATCGGGTCGTCGATTAACTCCGCGCTTTCGTTCTTGAAACCCATGAAATGCGCGCTGCGCAACAGATCCTTCGGCCTATCGCGCAAAATTTCGTACGGCGCTTGATAGTGATAAGCGGTGCGCCGATCGACTTCAGCTTGCCCGGTGGCAAGCACTTTGCTCCAGCCACGCACAAACTTGACGATATATTGATAAGGGGAACGCTCCGAGTAATGAGCGAGCCATAGCCGCGGCTCTGGCAATTGGGTTGCCGGTCGGTGCTTAAGACTGGCCCAATGCGAGCCATGGGCGATGCGAATGTCTTGGTCGATGAGGTTGCCGCGGATGACAATCTTGGGTACGTCCGAAGGCTGCAGCCGCTTGCGCATGCGAACCGGCACGATCGTTTCATCGGCATTGTCCTGCGAGGTCGCAGCGTAGTTCACCATTGGAATGCTCAAATAGTCGGCAGCCTGATTTGAGTCCAGCAGCTGCTGCAGCTATTGATGCAATCCGCCGGCGAGCTTGCGATCATCGATGAACTCATCGGCATCTACACACAGGACCCAGTCGGGCGCATGCGTCCTGCACGCTTCCTGATAGAGCAGCGTTAGAGTATCGGACTCATTCTATGAGATCGATTTACTCTGATGGACGCTGAGAGGCATCCCCTCGCGTTTCAAAGCGGTCAGAATATCGATCGTGCCGTCCGAGCTGCCGTCATCCATAATGACATGATGAGCGACGAACGCAGAGGTATGCCGAACGAAGCACTCGATGATATCGGCCTCGTTAAGTGCTCTCGTCATCGCGACAATCCGCATATTTGTTCAGCCTCTTCTACTTTTCGTAGCCATCGCCCCCGGAGGCTCCAATGGGGCGCCAAAACACGGACCAGGTCTCGCGGGATTTTCGCTGCAAGCGCGGCGGTGAAAAATTATCAGGTGGGATCTTACCGCCATCGAATTCTCGAGCCAGAACCACCGCTCCAGAGCAAGCCGCCTACTGGGTGAGACAGCAACCTGCCGCGGGAAGTCGGCAGACGCCTGCGGACACGTGGCATTATTTCCCGCCGGGGCTTCGCGCGTGTCGAAGGTCACGGGCATCGGTGGGCGCGCGCTGCCGACTAATATGCCGAATGAAAATCCATACATATCAAATACGTAGCGCTGTTACGCCCGAGGGGTAGAGGACATCGTGAGCGGTCAGAGCGGGCATGGGTAGGTTATTTGTCATTTCCGCGCCGTCGGGGGCGGGCAAGACCAGCCTGGTGGGCAGCCTGCTCGCCGCGCGGCCGAACCTGATGGTGTCGGTGTCGCACACGACGCGCAAGCCGCGCGTCAACGAGGTCGAGGGCCGTGACTACTTTTTCGTGACGGCGGCCCAATTCCACGAATTGATTAGGCAGCACGCATTCCTCGAGCACGCGCAGGTGTTCGATAACTTCTACGGCACTGGCGCGGCGCAAGTGCGCGAAAAGCTCGCGGCCGGCAAGGACATACTGCTGGAGATCGACTGGCAGGGGGCCCGTCAGGTGCGCCGCGCCATGCCCGACAGCACCAGCATCTTCATTCTGCCGCCCACGCGCGGCGCGCTCGAGCAGCGCCTGCGCGAGCGCCGCACCGACAGTGCCGAGACCATCGTGCGACGACTCGCCGACGCCTCGGCTGACATGTCGCACTACAACGAATTCGACTACGTGGTGGTCAACGATCAGTTCCAAAAGGCCGCCATGGACCTGGGCACCATACTCGACGGTGGCGGCGGAGCGCTGCGTTCCAAGCGGCCCGAGCTCAAGCCGCTGATAGCGACCCTGGTGCGCTAGCCCGCCCGCCACGAACCCCCGGACTGCGAGCGATCGGGCATGCTTCGCTCAGGGGGTAGAAGCATTTGGCGCATTTTTATTATAAAAAATGCGCCAAATAGTTCTGCACGCTGAGTAAATGCCAGAACGCCCGCCCTGCAGGCTCCCGTGGCGGCCCATGGCGGCTGGCGCCAGCGAGCGCCGATGCAGTACACTGTGACGGCAACTCCCGGTATTTTCAGGAAATCTTAAAGCCATGGCTCGTGTAACCGTCGAAGACTGTCTGCAGAATGTCGATAACCTGTTTCAGCTGGTGCTGCTCGCCAGTCAGCGCGCGCGGCGCCTTGCCAATGGTGCCGAGCCGACCGTGCCGATTGAGAACGACAAGGTCACGGTAGTCGCGCTCAGAGAAATCGCGGCGGGCAACATCACGCCCGAGATGCTACGTGAGCCGGAACCGCGGCAGGAATCGATCGTTCCCAACGCCGACAACGAAGCGAGCTTCCGCGCACCGCAATTCGGGCTGGTCGATCGCGAGCTCTAGAGATCTGAGGGCTTGCACCCGAGGCGGCTGTGGATTATGCGTCTTCGCTCTTGGGGTTATTGCCCGGCGCGAAACGCGGCACTCCGGGTGTCAAGGAACTGCTGAGCAAGGTTGCGACCTATCTGCCGCACGAGCAGGTCGAGCGCATCCGCGCAGCCGCTGAGTTCGGCGCCGCCGCGCATCAGGGCCAGAAGCGCGTCTCGGGCGAACCCTATATCACGCATCCGGTCGCCGCGGCCGAGATCCTTGCCGACCTGCACCTCGATGCCGACACCATCGTCGGGGCGATTCTGCACGACGTCATCGAAGACACCCCGATCGCCAAGGCCGACATCGCCGCGCGCTTCGGTCACGACGTCGCCGAGATCGTCGATGGCGTGACCAAGCTCGATCAGATCCACTTCAAGAATCGCGAGGAAGCGCAGGCGGAGAACTTCCGCAAGATGCTGCTTGCAATGGTGCGCGACCTGCGCGTGATCCTGGTCAAGCTCGCCGATCGCATGCACAACCTACGTACCATCGACGCGCTGGCGCCGGCCAAGCGCCGCTCCATCGCCCGCGAGACGCTCGATATCTACGCGCCGGTGGCCGAGCGGCTCGGCCTGTATGCGATGAAGCTCGAGCTCGAGGATCTGGGCTTTCGCACCCTCTACCCGCACCGCTACCGCGTGATCGAGCGGGCGCTCAAGCGCGCCCGCGGCAATCAGAAGGAATTCCTCAACAAGATCCGGGCGCAACTGGAGGCGGCACTGAAGAAGGCGGCGATTGTAGGAAGGGTCGAATCGCGCGAAAAACATCTGTTCAGCATCTACCGCAAGATGCTGCGCAAGCGGGCGATGCTGTCCGAGATCGTCGACGTCTATGGACTGCGCATCACCATCGACGCGGTCGACACCTGCTATCGCGCGCTCGGCATCGTGCACAGCGTCTACAAACCGATGCCCGGACGCTTCAAGGACTACATCGCCATTCCGCGCATCAATGGCTACCAGTCGTTACACACCACTCTGTTCGGCCCCAACGGCGTGCCGATCGAGGTGCAGATCCGCACCGAGGACATGGACCGAGTGGCCGAGTCCGGTATCGCCGCGCACTGGAAGTACAAGAAAGGCGAGCTCGAAGGCTCGGCGCAGCAGGAGCGCGCCCGCAAATGGCTGTCGAACCTGGTCGAGATGGAGGAAGGCGGCAACTCCGAGGAATTCATCGAGAGCGTCAAGGTCGACCTGTTTCCGGACAAGGTCTATGTGTTCACGCCGCGCGGGGAAATACTGCGGCTGCCGCGCGGCGCCACCGTGGTGGATTTCGCCTACGCGGTACACACGGACATCGGCAATCGCTGCGTCGCCGCCAAGATCGATCGCCGGCTCACGCCGCTGCGCACCGTGCTGCGCAACGGCCAGACGGTACAGATCATCACCGCCAAGGGCGCCACGCCCAACCCGTCATGGGTCAATTTCGTAGTGACCGCCAAGGCGCGCTCGGAGATCCGGCACTATCTCAAGTCATTGCGCCGTGGCGAGGCGGTCGAGCTCGGCCGGCGCCTGCTGGTCCAGGCGCTGGCGGAGTTCGAGCTCAAGCTCGACGCCATCGATCCTGCGGCGCTGCGCTCCGCGCTGAACGAGTTCGCGCTCAAGGACACGGAGGAGCTATTCGAAAGAATCGGGCTCGGCGAGCGCCTCGCGCCGCTGGTGGCGCGCCGGCTGCTGCCTGGCGAGCGGGCAGACCTCGCCGATGGCGCGCCGGGCGTGGCCGGCGCGCCGACGCCGCTCGCGGTCGCGGGTACCGAGGGTCTGCTCGTCAGCTATGCGCATTGCTGCTATCCGCTGCCGAACGATCCGATACTGGCATTCATGAGCACCGGACGCGGCATCGTGATCCATCGCGAAATCTGCTCCAATGTCGAGGATTACCGCAAGCATCTGGAAAAATGGCTGCCGGTGAGCTGGCAGAACAAACCCGGACGACTGTTCCTGTCGGAGATCCGCATCGAGACGGTGAACCGCATGGGGGTACTGGCAGCCGTCTCCGCCGCGATCGCCGGCACGCAGACCAATGTCATCCATGTCACCATCGAGCAGCGGGACGCCGAGACCTCGGTGCTGGTGTTCGTGCTGGAAGTGGCCGACCGCAAGCATCTGGCGCGCGTCATGCGGGTGGTACGGCGCATGCCCGATGTGCTGCGCACCGTGCGTACGATCTCAACTCATGTGCATGGGCGCGAACAGGCCGACGACGGCAAATATGAAGATAATTGACCGCGGCCGCGATCGCCGCGGAAAGAAGCGTCACCCTTCAATAGAGCCTTACTAACACCATGCAGCGACAGATCATCCACACCCCGGCGGCGCCCAAGGCGATCGGCACTTACTCACAGGCGGTCCGCGTGGGCGATACGGTCTACATGTCGGGGCAGATCCCGCTCGATCCGGCCAGCGGTCAGCTCGTCACTGGCGACATCGAAGCCGAAATTCGCCGGGTGTTCGACAACATGGCAGCCATCGCGCAGGCCACCGGGGGCTCGCTCGCGAGCGCGGTGAAGCTGAGCGTGTTTCTGACCGATCTGGCCCATTTTCCGAAGGTCAACGAGATCATGGCGACCTATTTCAGCGAGCCCTATCCGGCGCGCGCTGCGATCGGCGTCGCGGCGCTGCCGCGCGGTGCGCGGGTTGAAGTGGAGTGCATACTCAGCCTCGCTTGAAACGCGCGGCACCGCAGCCTGAAGCGGTGACCGGCGCGCTGGCTCCGAAGCTGGCGCGCCTCGGCGTCGAGCATCCGGACGACATCCTGTTCGTGCTGCCGCTGCGCTACGAGGACCGCACCCGCGTTGTACCGATCGGCTCGCTGCAGCCGGGCATGCATGCCGTCGTGGAAGGTGAAGTGTTGCTGGCCGAGATCGTGTTCCGCCGCCGCCGTACGCTGCTGGTGCGGCTGGCCGATGGCTCGGGGTCGCTCACCCTGCGATTTTTTTATTTTTCCAATGCCCAGCGCGAAGGTCTGGCGCGCGGCACGCGGCTGCGTTGCCATGGCGAGGTGCGACGCGGTCCGCTCGGCCTCGAGATCGTGCATCCGGAGTACCGCCGCATCGTCGGCCTGGGCGAACCGCTGTCGCAGACCATGACGCCGATCTATCCGGCGACCGAAGGCCTGACGCAGGGTCGCCTGCGCGCCCTGGTGGATCGCGCGCTACGTACACTCGGAACGAGCGGGGTCGCTGAGCTGCTGCCTGAAAGTCTGCTCAGGCGAGCCGGGCTGCCGACGCTGTGCGCGGCGCTGGAGTTCGTGCATCGCCCGCCGGTCGGAACCCAGCTGGCTGAACTGGCCGCCGGACGCCACCCGGCGCAGCGCCGCCTGGCGTTCGAGGAATTGCTGGCCCATCAGCTCTCACTGCTGGAGCTGCGCAGGCGCTTGCGGCGCGACCGTGCCGCGGCGCTCACGGACACGGCGGGGCTCGAGGCACGGCTGCTGGCCGCGCTGCCTTTCAGTCTGACCGGCGCGCAGCGGCGCGTGCTCGAAGAGGTCGAGCGCGATCTCGGCGCCACCACGCCAATGGCGCGGCTGGTCCAGGGCGACGTCGGCTGCGGCAAGACCGTCATCGCGGCAGCAGCGGCCGCGCGTGCGATCGGCAGCGGCGCGCAGGTCGCGTTCATGGCGCCGACCGAACTGCTGGCCGAACAGCACGCCCGTTCACTGATGGCGTGGTTCGATCCTCTGGGCGTGACGGTGAGCCTGCTCACCGGCTCACAGCGCGCGCGCACCCGCCGTGCGGCGCTGCAGGCCGCCGCCAGCGGCAGTGCGCAGTTGTGTGTCGGCACGCATGCGCTATTCCAGGAAGAAGTGCGTTTCAACAACCTCGGACTCGCGATCATCGATGAGCAGCATCGCTTCGGCGTGCAGCAGCGACTGCAACTCGCCGCCAAGGGCAACGCTACTCCGAGCCCCGGCGAGCGTACGCCGCATCAGCTCATCATGAGCGCGACACCGATACCGCGAACGCTGGCCATGACGCTCTATGCGGATCTCGATGTATCGATCGTCGATGAGTTGCCGCCGGGACGCACGCCGGTGCGCACGGTAGTGGTACCGGAAGAAAAGCGCGCCGCGATCGTCGCGCGCATCGATGAGGCTTGCCGCGCCGGTCGCCAGGCCTATTGGGTCTGTCCCCTGATCGAGGAATCGGAGGAGCTCGCCGCCAGCGCCGCCGAGGAGACCGCGGCCGCATTGGCCGAGGCGTTGCCGGCGCATCGCGTCGAGCTGCTGCATGGGCGCATGCCCTCGAAGCAGAAGGACCACATCATGCAGCGATTCGCCGGCGGCGAAGTGCAGCTGCTGGTGGCGACTACGGTCATCGAGGTCGGCGTCGATGTGCCGAATGCGAGCCTGATGGTGATCGAGAATGCCGAACGCATGGGGCTGGCGCAGCTGCACCAGCTGCGCGGCCGCGTTGGCCGCGGCCGGCGCGAGAGCAGTTGCGTGCTGCTGTATCGCCCGCCGTTGTCGGAGATGGCGCGCGCGCGCCTGGCGGCGATTCGCGAGACCAACGACGGCTTTCGCATCGCGCGCCGCGACCTCGAGCTGCGCGGACCCGGCGAGCTGCTGGGACGGCGACAGACCGGTCTCGCACAGTTGCGCGTGGCCGATCTGGCGCGCGATGCCGATCTGCTCGACGAGGTGCGAGCCACGGCGGCCCAGATGCTGGAGGCCATGCCTGAACGAGTCGCAGCCTTGAGAACACGTTGGATCGGCGAACGGGAGCAGTATGGCCGTGTCGGGTGATAGGCAGATCGAGCTGGCGCTCGTGCCGACGCCAGTCGCGTCGCCGGCATCAGCTGTAGCGCCCGCGTCACCCGTAGCGCCCGCGTTACCCGCAGCACCCGCGGTGCCATCCCCGGAAACGCCTGCGGCGCCCGCTGCGGCAAAGCCAGCGCGAGCGGGGGCGACTTCAACGCCAACTGATCGCCCGCCTGCGCGAACCACCGCAGCGCCAGCGCCTGCCCCAGTGCCTCCGGCACCGGCTGCAGCATCTCCAGCGCGATTTGCCATCCCTCCACCGCGCACCGCTTCACGTCCGGCACCAAGCGCGGTGCCGCCACCGCGAACCGCGGCGCGAGCCGAGGCAGATGCGATGCGGGCGCGAGCAAGTGCCGCGCAACCGCCGGTGCCTGCACCCCCTGCACCAACCGCGCCATTTGCAGCACCTTCGGCATCGTCGGCAGCTACTGCCCCGTTGACACCTTCGGTACCGAAAGCACCGACAACAGCGGCAATAGCCCCAGCAGCGGCAATAGCCCCAGCAGCGGCAACAGCGGCGGCGGCGCCGGCGCCTGCGGCCGAGTTGGCCTCGCCGCCAGCCACAGAAGTCCTGATCCCGGTGCCGTCGCTCACCCCCGCCATCGAAACTGTGCGGCTGACTTGGCGGATGCGGCGGCTGCGCGACCTCGCGCAGCTGTTGCGTCTGGATCGGCCCATCGGCACATGGCTGCTGCTGTGGCCGACATTGTGGGCACTATGGATCGCTGCCGACGGTCATCCGCAACGGCGGCTGCTCGCCATTTTCGTCGCCGGTGCGGTGCTGATGCGTAGCGCCGGCTGCATCATCAACGATCTGGCGGATCGGAATATCGATCCGCACGTCAAGCGCACACGATCGCGGCCGCTGGCGTCGCGCGCGATCTCGCCGCCGGAGGCCCTGACGGTGTTCGGCGTGCTGGTCGTCGCGGCGCTGCTGCTGGTGCTGCAACTCAATGCGCTCACCGTGTGGCTCGCGTTGGTAGGCGCCGCGTTGACGATCACCTATCCGCTGTTCAAGCGCTTCTTCCCGCTGCCGCAGCTATATCTGGGCGTGTGCTTCGGCTGGGCGGTGCCGATGGCGTTCGCCGCGACGCTGGGATTTGTGCCGCGCATCGGCTGGCTGATGCTGGTGGCCGCGATCCTGTGGGCCGGCGTCTACGACACGATGTACGCGATGGTCGATCGCGACGATGACCTGCGCATCGGCGTGCGGTCGAGCGCGATCCTGTTCGCTGACCTGGATCGATTGATGATCGCGATGATGCAGCTCATGATGCTGTTCGCGCTGCTGCTGATCGGCCGTAGCCTGAAGTTCGGCGACGGCTACAACGCCGGCCTGATCGCCGGCGCCTGCTGTTTTCTCTGGCAGCAATGGTTGATTCGCGGTCGCGACCCTGAGGCCTGCTTTAAGGCCTTTCAGAACAACAATTATTTCGGCTTCGCGGTGTTCGCCGGTATCCTGCTCGAATACACCTCGCGCTGAGCGCGCTCGATGCCGCTTTCGTATGAATAAACTCGCTCTATTCAGTGCGTTGATGCTGCTGGGCTGTCAGCTGGCCTGTCAGGCGCAGACCGACAGCAGAAACGCCGATCAGCAGCGTTCGACCATCACGTCCGCCCGCTCAAGCGCGGATGGCAGCGCCTCTGGGGTGAACGGCAGCTTTGGCGTCAGCGTCCGCGGCAACGGGTTCGTCGGCACCGCCGACGGCAGCACGGTGCAGATCATCGGCGCCAACATCAGCGGCCTGGAGACGGGAACGGCCTCGCGGTGGCCGCAGTTCGCCGTGGCTGGCCCGGCTTTCTGGTCGAAGGTCGGGAACTGGGGCGGTCAACCGTTGAGCGCCGAGCGGTCGAGACCGCCGTGGTACCACAGCACGGCTCCTTGAGCCTGGTTCATCGACGGGTCAGAAACTGGGCCTTTATCCCTTGACAGCAAGTTAAATCAGGGGTAGGATTTCGGCCATAGGAGATTTTTATGGCCAAACCAAAGTTTACCATCGTCCAATTCAAAGCCGAATACCCGGACGATGACGCTTGCCTGCTGGCGATCCTCAAGAGGCGCTACGACACGATCGACGCCTGCCCGAACTGCGGCGTAGCCGGCAAGCTGACCCGCATTGAAGGCCGGCGCGCCTTCGCCTGCAAAGAAGGCTGCCATATCTACCCGTGCGCCGGGACCGTGTTTGAGCATTCCAGCACGCCCCTAACGCTGTGGTTTCATGCCATGTACCTCATGACCTCGACCCGCAACGGAGTTGCCGCCAAAGAACTGCAGCGGCAGCTAGGCGTAACGTACAAATGTGCTTGGCGGATCGGGCATCAGCTGCGCGAGTTGATGGCTGCTAGGGACAAGGCGACGACTCCCGACAAGCTCAGCGGCCACGTGGAGATCGACGAGACCTACGTCGGTGGCAAGCGCCGGAAGGTGAATCGCAGCGATGCCCCTGCTGAAGGCAAGACGGTCGTCATGGGGCTCGTTCAGCGCGGCGGCGCCTTCAAGGGCCACGTGGTCCCGGACAACAAAAAGCCGACGTTGCTAACGCATATCCTCAAAGACGTGGCATTCGGCACGACCGTCAGCACCGATACGCTGGCTGCGTACAAGAAGCTCAGCCAGCACGGATACAAGCACAAGGCCGTGCGCCATGAGCGCTACGAATGGGTCAAGGGCATCTACAGCACGAACAGGGTCGAAGGCTTCTGGTCACACCTCAAGAACGGCATCGCCAGCACACACATTCACGTGTCGCCGCAGCACATGCAGAAGTACGTGAATGAATTCGCCTACCGCTACAACAATCGCCATGAGCCGGCCGAGATGTTTCGCCGGATGCTGGCGCAGATCAGCAAGGCTACTTCTTCTTGACGCCCAAAATCGCATCATCAAGTAGCTGCTCAAAAGCTCGCTTGTGATTTGATTCCTTGCCGGTGCCGCTCTTCGGCTGCGATTTTCGAGCGGCAAATTGCCGAGGATTGCCAGTTCGCTTCTTCGCCTTCGATTTCACGCTTGAATATCGTATTTCGGAAAGCCTATTGGGGGCGTTCTTTCGAGTCCTCTGAGCAAAGCTTCATAGAGACGGTCCGTGCAAAGGTAGACAACCGTTTCCGCCATTCCCCAAACCCGCCGATCCAGCAGCTTCCCTGCGAAATCCTTAACTATCACGCGGTCCCCGCGCTTGAGCAGAAGTTTATTTATGCGTTCTGTGTTATTTTCTGCGTTCTGTGCTATTATATGTTCCATAGACACCTCTGGAGCGAATCATGTCCGACAATGAACCAAAAAAGGCCAGTCCTGCTTATGTGGCACATAAAACTTTTGATAATTTTATCAATGGTTTGCGTGAAAATGGCATCCCCTCGCGCATAGATCGCAGCGCAATGTCTGGAATGTCTGGAAGTGGTCAAAGCGCATTAAAGGCATCGCTAGAATACCTCGGCCTTATCAATGCTGACGAAGAGCCCACGGATAAACTTCACCAACTTGTTGACGCAGAAGAAGAAAATCGACCTGCTGTGCTCGCCGAGATCCTGCGTGAAGCTTACCCCTATCTAATTGGCGGTTCAATCGACCTTAAGCGTGCTACGACTAAGCAGATTGAAGAGGCTTTCCGGGCGCAGAATATTTCGGGAAGCACCGTCGTGAAGGCGATCGCGTTCTTCCTGACGGCGGCGAAATCGGCCGGGATCGAGATTTCTTCGTACATAAAAACGCCGACGCTGGTCCGAATAAATCCTCCAAAACGCTCAAACGGTACGGAGGGTAAACCAGTAACCAGTGCAGATGACGACGGAGAACCCGCCGATGTCATCCCGCAAGGAATGCGCCAAATCAAACTGCCATTGATTGGCAAGCAAGACGTGATATTGGCGCTGCCCGAGAAATTCGACTCCAGTGACTGGAAATTCCTGAAGCCAATTCTAGAAGCCTATATCCAGCGGATGCTCGATGAGGAGATGTTGAAATGAACACTACAACGGAGGTCACGATGACAATTAGAAGGGTTCAGAGCTTCGACTGCCACGCTCACCGGCACCGAAGCTCGCTGCACAAATGAGAAGGCCCGCATAGAGGGTTGTCACTTGGGGGTGAACCTCTACGCGGGCCGTGGTGGGCCAGATGGGGCGGGTAATGGTTACAGCGCTGGATTCCTACCCTCGTGCTCCGGGTCCGATACCGGGCCGCTCCACTTGACATAGCGCACGCTTAATTATTGACAGCATTCTACTCTAAGCTTACCCTCCCGCACAGAACGGGACACAGCACGGGACGTAAGCGCATTTCGTGTTGTTGGGCTTAATTTATGGGTGACGATACGCCACGGCTTCACGCCGTTGATGCGACGTTTCCGAGGAACAATTCGGAGCGCCCTAATCTGGTCTGGGCGTGGGGGCTGGACCAGAATCCCATTCTGCTCGGAGCCGATCCACAGACCATTCGTCTACTTGAAGACGATCATCTCAACAGCAAGATAGGTGAATTCCTTGGATTGGTTCACGGCGACGTGCCGGACGGAACCAGGGGGTTGGAAAGCGCCTATGCGTTATACCAAGGTGTCAAACGTCCATGCGTTATGCCGGGGAAGGATGAAGAAGTTTGTGCGTATGTGCTGAATCCAGACCGAACGTATACGTACCCTAGAGACGCAAAACACAGCGGAGCAGGGCCGACTCGAGTAGCTAAGCCGCTTCGTTCTGTATTCGTCACATATGCGTATCTTGGACCCTCGCAATTGGCTAGTGCTTCAGGGTCAATGACTGAAACTAAGGGCATCATCTCTTTTTGGGAATGGGTTCTGGCTGACACTGCCGACTCACTTCTTCCTAGAGAATGCGCTACTCGCTACACCCGAAAAATTTGGGATAGATTAAAATGACTGGTTCAATACTCCAAAATTTGCTCGCCGACGCGCGAAAGGCCCCTGGAGCTTCCGACGCGCCTTTTTCTCCGGTCGCTCGCTATTACCCTGGAATGGATTTCCTCCTATATCTGAATCAGGACTGCTCGTACCGAGCGGATCGAGTCGATCCATTCCTCACAGTCCTATGGCATCCTTACGAAGATCGTCTGGTGGGGGTCAAATTGAAGGGTTTCCGATTTCTGTTTGATCGCATTAAGTCTGTACTAGATCTAAAAGAGGATCATTTTGTACTTGTGGTCAAAGCGATAGAGATCGCACTTGTAGGCGGCGTCGCGGAAGCGATGATGCTGAAGCAAGAAACGAGCAGGATTTTGCACTTATATGAAGAGGCTAGAAAAATAACTGCTGGCGCGCGTTTTGACTCAAGAGAGATTAATCGCCTAGCGGCTTAGGTAACCATCAAACATATAAGGCCGCGCTAGTCGCGGCCTTTTTGTTTTGGGCGCGGAAAATCGTCTCGATTATGGGCGCGTAAAAAGGCGAAGCCCCGTGCGGGCGGGGCTTCTGAATAGGGGGCTGGAATCGAACCAGCGCCGCAAGGTTTTCAAGACCTCCGCTCTACCAACTGAGCTACCCCTCCATACAGGCAGGCAGATTGTACGCACTTAAGCCTTGTCCCTTCTAGCTCAGGCTAGGGATTGATTCTACACGATTTCTTACTTGTCCTCAAGGGATAAAGGCCAGAAACTGCGCAAACGTCAACCCATGGCCTGTTCGCAGGTTGACAGCGTGGATGGCGCCGCCGAAGATCGGCACGAGGATTTCGGCGCGAACACACCACGAGCACACACGATATGCCAGACGGCTGCGGCATCTTGCCTGACACTCGTTCGGACGGCGACCGCAACGGCATCGGCTTCGAGCCGCGCCATAACTGGACGCTCAAACAAGCTGAGGCGCTGTTCGCGCTGCCGTTCACCGACCTGATCTACATCGCGCAGCGGATACATCGCGCCTGGCATCAGCCGAATACGGTGCAGATGAGCACCTTGCTGTCGATCAAGACCGGCGGCTGCCCCGAGGACTGTGCCTACTGTCCGCAGAGCGTGCGCTATCAGACCGGCGTCGAAACCGACGCGCTGATGCCGCTGCCTGAGGTGCTGGAACGGGCGCGCGGCGCACTCGCCGCCGGCGCCACTCGCTTCTGCATGGGCGCGGCCTACCGTTCGCCCAAGCGCAAGGACCTGGAAAAGATTGCGCAGATGGTGCGCGAGGTGCGCTCGCTCGGCCTCGAGACCTGCGCGACACTGGGGATGCTGAGCCGCGACCAGGCGCGGGAGCTCAAGGATGCGGGGCTGGACTATTACAATCACAACCTCGATACGTCCGAAGAATTCTACGGCCAGGTGATCTCGACACGCAGCCACCAGGACCGCCTCGATACGCTTGCGGCGGTACGCGAAGCGGGCATGAATGTCTGCTGCGGCGGCATCGTCGGCATGGGGGAAACGGTGCGCGATCGGGCGCAGATGCTGGTGACACTGGCGAATCTGCCGCAACATCCGCAGAGCGTGCCGATCAACCGGCTGGTGCGGGTGCCGGGCACACCGCTGGCGCAGGCGGGGGACGTGGAGCCGCTGGATTTTGTACGCACGATCGCCGCGGCGCGCGTGATGATTCCCAAGGCGCATGTGCGGCTCTCGGCCGGACGCAGCACGATGAGCGATGAGCTGCAGGCACTGGCGTTTGTGGCCGGCGCCAATTCAATTTTCTACGGCGAGAAGCTGCTGACCACCGGCAACCCCGACGTGGAGCACGACCGCGCGCTGCTGGCGCGGCTCGGCATCCGAGCCGAGGGCGCCGCGGCTGTGCCCGGTGCGACTTGATTCGCACCTGCTCGCTCGCGAGCTAGCAGCATTCGAGGCGCAGCACATTCGAAGGCGGCGCCGACTGGTCGAAGCGTTTCCCGAACCCGGCGATCCGACCGTGGTGCGGGTCGGCGGCCGCCTGCTGCGCAATTTCTGCAGCAACGATTACCTCGGCTTGAGCCACCATCCGGCGCTGATCCGCGCGGCGAATGATTGCATGAGTCGCTTTGGATTCGGTGCCGGGGCGGCGCACCTGGTCAGCGGCCATTCGCTCGAGCACCACGCGCTCGAGGAGGAACTCGCTGCGTTCACGGCTCGCGAGCGCGCGCTGCTGTTCTCGAGCGGTTACATGGCGAACCTCGGCGTCATCAGCGCGCTCACCGACCGCCATGACCTGGTGCTCGCCGACCGCTGGAATCATGCATCGCTGCTCGACGGGTCTCGGCTCTCGGGTGCGCGCCTGCGCCGCTATGCCCACGGCGACTCGGCGCACGCCACGCAGATGCTGCTCGCGCAGCGCAATCGCGGCGATACCAACGAAGCGCCGTGCGCAACGGCACTGCTGGTGACCGACGGCGTGTTCAGCATGGATGGGGATCTCGCGCCGCTGCCCGCACTGGCAGCGCTCGCGGCACGTCATGACTGCGCACTGATGGTCGACGATGCGCACGGCCTCGGAGTGATCGGCAAGAATGGCGGCGGGACGCTCGAGCAGACCGCTGTTGCCGCCAGTGCCGTGCCGATCCTGGTCGGCACGCTGGGCAAGGCCTTCGGGACCTTCGGCGCCTTCGTCGCCGGCGACGCCGCGCTGATCGACTACCTGATTCAGCGCGCGCGCACCTACATCTACACCACCGCACTGCCGCCGGCCGTGGCCGCGGCGAGCCGCGCCGCACTGCGGCTCGCACAGCAGGAGGGCTGGCGGCGCGAGCGGCTGCATAGCCTGGTGCAGCGATTCCGCGCGGCAGCGGCGACGCTCGGGCTGCCGCTTGCGGCATCGACTACTCCGATACAACCACTGATCGTGGGCGACGCCGCGCCTGCGCTCGCGTTGAGCGAGGCGCTGATGAATGCCGGCTTCTGGGTGTCGGCGATCCGGCCGCCGACCGTGCCGGCCGGCAGCGCGCGGCTGCGCATCACGCTGTCGGCCGCGCATCGCGAGCAGGACGTGGACGCGCTGGCCGAGACCTTAGGTCAGCTGTGGCGTGAACGGAGCGCCGCTTGAGCACCGCGCGCCTGGCCACCGCGCTCTACAGCGAGACCAGCGGCGCCAACAGCAGCGGCAACAGCCGTCGCAACAGCGGCGGGCCCGCAGAGCCGCTGGTATTGCTGCACGGCTGGGGCATGAATCTGCGTGTATTCGACGGCCTGCGCGCGGCGCTCGGTGTCCATCATCGGGTGACGGCGATTGATCTGCCGGGACATGGCCGCAGCCCGTGGACTCCGCAAGGCTGGCCGCAACAGCAGCTCGCCGGTCTGTCGGCGATGCTGCCGCGCGGCGCGACGCTGGTGGGCTGGTCGCTCGGCGGGCAGCTGGCGCTGCAGCTCGCGAGCGAACCGGCGCTGGCCGTGCGCCGCCTGGTGCTGATCGCCAGCAGTCCGCGCTTCGTTTGCGCCGATGACTGGCCGCATGGCCTGCCCGCCGCCACGCTGCGGCAGTTTGCCGCCCAGCTCGAGCGCAATGCAGACAAGGCCATCGCCGATTTTCTCGAGCTGCAGGTGCGCGGCAGCGCCGACGCCGCCGCGGTGCGCGCGACGCTGCAGAGATCACTGCAGCGGCATGGCGCGGCTCACCCCGACGCGCTGACGGCGGGACTGGCGCAGCTCGAGCACAACGACCTGCGCGAGCTGGCGCGGCGCATCGATGTGCCCGTGCTGGTGATCGCGGGACAATATGATCGGGTGTGCCCGCCGCGGGCCGCGCAGGCACTCGCGCAGCTGTTGCCGCAGGCGCAGCTGCTGCAGATCCGGCGCGCCGGCCATGCGCCGTTCATCTCGCACCCCGAGCAGGTCAGCGCGGCGCTGCTGGCGTTCACGCGCCATGATGAGCGGCGACGGCAGACCGCCGGCTCGCGGCTGGCACCATGAGCGACCCCGGGCAGATCAACTTCACGCTCGACCGGCGAGCGCTGGCCCGATCTTTCGATCGCGCGGGCGCCGGCTATGACGCCGCCGCGCAGCTGCAGCAGCAGGTGCGCGCCGAGCTGCTCGAGCGGCTGCGGTATTTCGCGCTCGAGCCGCAATGCATCCTCGATCTCGGCGCCGGCACCTGCCAGGGTTCGGTCGCGCTGCGCCGGCGCTATGCGCACGCGCGCGTTATCGCGCTGGATATCGCGCCAGGCATGCTCAAGGCATCGCCGCGTCCGGGGTGGCCGCGGCGACGTTTCGAGCGCGTGTGCGCCGACGCCTACGCGCTGCCGCTGGCCAGTCGCAGCGTCGAGCTGACCTACAGTAATCTGATGCTGCAGTGGTGCGACCGGCCCGATATGGTGTTCCGCGAGCTGGCTCGCGTACTCAAACCCGGCGGGGTGTTTGTGTTCTCGAGCTTCGGTCCCGATACCCTGCAGGAGCTGCGCCTCGCCTGGGAGAGCGTCGACCATGGTGTACATGTCAGTCAGTTCCCCGACATGCCGCAACTTGGCGATGCGCTGATGCGCGCCGGATTGATTGAACCGGTCATGGATGTCGAGCGCCATCGCCTGCTGTACCCGGACGCCTATGCCTTGATGCGCGAGCTCAAGCGCATCGGCGCGGGGAATGCGGCGAGCGAGCGATCCCGCGCACTGACCGGCCGCGCGCGGCTGCAGCGCATGGTCGAGGCATATGACCTGCGGCGCACAGCATCGGGTCTGCCGGCGACTTTCGAGGTGATCTTCGGCGCGGCGTTCGGCGCCGCGTCCGAGGCGAGCGGCCGCGCTGATTCATCGACGCCGGGCGAGTACGCGGTGCCGCTGGCGGCGCTGGGGCGCTCTCGCCCATGAGCCGCGGGGTTTTCATTGCCGGTACCGATACGGACGTCGGCAAGACGCGGGTCACGCTGGCGCTGCTGCGAGCATTGCAGCGTCGGGGTATCAAAGCCGCCGGCATGAAGCCGGTGGCTACAGGCACCCGTCCGGTGACCGCCAGTGAGCTGCCGATCTTTGCCGGGTTCTGCGCTATTGGCGACACGATCAACGACGATGTCGTCGCGATAGCCGCGTTATCCCCACCAGATTGCGAACGGCTGGACGTCAATCCGTACTGTTTCGACTGGGGCGTCTCACCGCACATTGCCGCGGCCCGGGCCGGTGTGCGGATCGAGCCGGAACGGGTGGCCGCGGCCTATGAGCGGCTGTCGGCGCGCTGCGATGCGGTGGTGGTCGAAGGCACTGGCGGCTGGTTCGCCCCGATCGGTGAGTACGGCACCATGGCCGACATCGCGCAGCGGCTGGCGCTGCCGGTCGTGCTGACGGTGGGTATGCGGCTCGGCTGCCTGAATCATGCTTTGCTGTCGGTCCAGGCGATCGGGGTGTCGAATCTCAAGCTCGCGGGTTGGATCGGCAGCGTGCTTGCCCCCAACATGCCGGCGCTGGCAGAGAACCTCGCTGCGCTCGACGCCATGCTCGGCGTGCCAAGACTGGCGCTATTGCCGTACTCGGTGGCCACGGATGGCGATGCCAGCCACCTTGTCGCGGCGGCCGCGGCGCTATTCGATGGGCGCATGGAGGACATCTCCGGCAACTTAAGCGTTTGATCTTGCGATAGAAATGACCGCTTCGTATGATGCCGCATGCACCGCTGACACTGCTGACGATGGCTCTGAGATTGGTCAATGTTCTGACGATCCAGCTATCGCCGAACTGTTCGCTGACGCCGCGAGGCGCCGCGCGGCTGCGCACTTGCATCCAAGCTGCCTGACGATTGAGTCGCATGGCCGCTCGTACGAGCTCGGCAGTTTTCTGACAGAAGAGCGAAAGGCGGGCATTGGCCGGTAGGCTGATGCCTTCGGTAGATCGTATCAATGAATCGCCGCCCCTGGAAAATGCGCCCGCAGATGTAAGAGCAGAATGATGACAAAAATTTTGTGTACTGGGTGTAGGAGCGCGAGGCTGCCCGCCGGAATCTTAAGGCAAGCTGCGCTTCGCTGAACGCCGCCTTTGTCGACAATCGGCAGTTCCCGCATCCTCGCGGGCGCGACTGCATGTTGGACCATCGCAAGTTCCAGGATCATCGCAGCCGCGCTCGCTCGCCGGTGCGGCCACACAGTCGATCATGTTCTTCGTTGATGATGCCGATGTGCATGGAGAGCATGCGCGCTGCCGCGCCGCGCTCGATCCGGAAGGCCACATGTGGTGGATCACGCAGCGAGTGCGCAATTCGCCAGGGCGCTAGGGTTGGAAGAGATTTCTCCGACATGAGCCCGCCAGTGCTTAGAATGACGGCACGCCGACAGTGGCGGCCGCCAGCAGACTCTGGCGGCGGAGCCCCCCGAGGGGGACGCTGTCTCACGCCAACGACTTTCCGGAACGGGAGACCCACAGGTGCCTTCAGATATTGAAATTGCCCAGAAAGCGACCCTGCAGCCGATTACGGCGATCGCCGAGAAGCTCGGAATTCCGCTATCGAGCCTCGAGAGCTACGGTCTCTACAAGGCGAAGATCGGCTTCGAGTTTCTCGAGAGCCTGAAGTCGAGACCCGACGGCAAGCTGATCCTGGTGACGGCGATCAGCCCGACACCGGCGGGCGAGGGCAAGACGACGACCACGATCGGCCTCGGCGACGCCTTGAACAGCATCGGTAAGAAAACCGTGATCTGCCTGCGTGAGCCGAGCCTCGGGCCGGTGTTCGGCATAAAGGGTGGCGCCACCGGTGGCGGTCACGCCCAGGTCGTGCCGATGGAAGAAATCAACCTGCACTTCACCGGCGACTTCAGTGCGATCGGGCTCGCCAACAACCTACTCGCGGCGCTGCTCGACAATCACATCCATCACGGCAACGAGCTCGGTATCGACGTGCGCCGCATCAGCTGGCAGCGGGTGATGGATATGAACGATCGGGCACTCCGGGACATCACGATCGCGCTCGGCGGGCCGGGCAACGGCTATCCGCGCCAGGACCGCTTCACCATCGTCGTGGCATCGGAGGTGATGGCGATCCTGTGCCTGGCCACGAGCATCGCCGACCTCAAGAGCCGGCTCGGCAACATCGTCGTCGGCTACACCAGCCACTTCAGGCCGGTGCACGCACGCGATCTTGCGGCGCATGGCGCGATGACTGTGCTGCTCAAGGACGCGTTGAAGCCGAACCTCGTACAAACCCTGGAGAACAATCCGGCCTTCGTCCACGGCGGCCCGTTCGCCAACATCGCGCATGGCTGCAATTCGGTGCTGGCGACGCGGACGGCGCTCAAGCTCGCCGACTATGTCGTCACCGAAGCCGGCTTCGGCGCTGACCTCGGCGCCGAGAAGTTCATCGACATCAAATGCCGCAAGACAGGATTCAGACCCGCGGCAGCCGTCATCGTCGCCACAACCCGAGCGCTCAAGTACCACGGCGGCAGCCATCTGCGGGACGTCAACAAGGAGAACCTGGCGGTGCTCGAAAAGGGAATCGCCAACCTGGAGCGCCACGTCGACAACATCCGCAATCACTACGGACTACCCTGCGTCATTGCGATCAATCACTTCACATTCGATACCGAAGCGGAAATTGCGCTGCTTAAGTCGAAGATGGCCGTGCACGGAGCACCGGTAGTCGTGGCGCGTCACTGGGCGGAGGGATCGGCCGGCGCGACCGAACTGGCGCGCACTGTCGTACAGATCGTAGACAAGCATCCGTCGACGATGAAGTTCGTGTACGACGAGTCGGCGCCGCTATGGGAGAAGATGAAGGCGATCGCAACGAAGATCTACGGCGCCGCCGATATCAGTGCCGACCGCAAGGTTCGGGAGCAGATCCAACGGCTGCAGGATGCGGGGTATGGACACTTTCCGGTCTGCGTTGCGAAGACGCAGTATTCCTTTTCGACAGATCCCGCCGCATTGGGCGCACCGTCCGGCCACACGATAAACATTCGTGAGGTCAGACTCGCCGCCGGCGCCGAATTCATTGTCATGGTCTGCGGCGATATCATGACGATGCCCGGCCTGCCGAAGGTTCCTTCAGCGGTAAAGATCGACATCGACGACAGCGGCAAAATCCTGGGTCTGTCCTGAGCGAATGAATGCGATGAGCCGCGATTCTAGGAGCGCCCCGCCCGCCGCACTTTCCGAACCGCGAAGAACAATTGTCGATGCTCTCCTGCTCGCATGATCCTCGCCTGACCGAGCGCTACGAGGACGTACAGGATGGAAAGTGCCATCAAGCTCGTCGGAACATGCTTGGTGCGCCGTGCGACAGCGACCGCGTCTTTCGCAGTAACGCCGCTCTTGCCCCCAAGATGCCCTTGCACATAGGCGACCGCCGCCCTATTGACGACGTTGAAGTATCCTGACGCTCGGCGTGTTTTCGACAGAGCAAAGGATAGAACGAAGAAATAGTCCGAGGCCTCGAACACGTGGTAGGTCTGGCGAACCGCCACGACTCGGCCGCGGTACTTAAGACCCTGTTGAAGCTTTCTGATATTCATAAACTCTCCCGACGCATCTAATGTTTATATTCTGCCGACCCGCTCGAGATGCTCCCTGCAGCGGCCATCTACCGTGCTGCAGCAAGAGCTGAGACCGACCCCATCCGAGGCTCATATTGTGCGCCACCGCGCGCGCAGGGCCTGATATGCCAACCCTTTCAGGCCGCTGCCGACACGAGAAATGTACGGATAATGTCATAGGCGTCATAGACAGAAACTAAGCTTAGGTCCAGTCCAATTAACGACATTTTGCAAGCAGGGCCCCGGTCCGCGCGACGGCGCCGCCCAGCGTAGCGCTGGCGGCCCGGCAGCGCATTCGGCCGCCCGATTGCGCGCCATCGGATTGTTCTGCCCGCGACATGGCTGCGCAGCGTTGCCCTGGCCAGCGCGCTCACCGCGCATGGGGCGGCCACCGGCGCTGCCTGGAACGCTCTGCAGTTGGCCGCGCTTGTTCTGCTGTTCGCTGTGCCCTGGGCGGTCGCATGCCTCTTGTCGACCACCCCTGCGCACGCACTTGCGGAGGTACCTGCGGACGTCGATACGCGTGATGCCGTGGATTCGGACTGGCTGGCACCTGTCGCCCGTCGGACGGGATATTCCGTCACGATCGGCGATTCACAACGCCGTCTCGCATGGGTCAATGGCAGTTTCACGCGCTTGACCGGCTACACAGCCGAAGAAGCCATTGGACGACATACCAGCGAGCTTCCCTATTTTGAGCGCACGGATCCGGGCATAGTCGCACGCGTCAAAGAGTCGTTCGCCGCGCGGCGCGGGGAAGGACGGTCGGAAAGGATGGCTCGACACCGATGCACGTCCGCTCCTCGATCCTCACGCAGAGCTGCGCGGCTCGGCGAGATCGAGGATCTGCTCCGCGGTCGTGGATAGTTGCTTCGGTTTGGGCGCCGGGTTTCCGTTAGTGTCATGCGTCTGAAGCTGCGGCGGGTAAATGCCCCCGCTTCGCCCAGTACGTCACTCCGCCTTTGGACTTAAGACTGCGCCGATAGCCGGCCGGATTTCGAATCCACGTCCCTGAGCCGTATGCCCCCTGCTCATCGGCCAGATCGCCGGACAGCACGAATATTTCCTCGCCTCCCGGACAGTCCATCACCGGAAGAATCGCACCGGCGCGAAGCCGCTCCATCGTAACCCGCTCCACATTCTGGCTCGCAGCATAGAGACCAAGCCGCGTGTGTCCTTCGACTTCGCCCTGATCCCAGTCCGCGGTCGTCGTATCCATGACCAGCCGCTGCTGCTCGGTCCGCGCCATCTGTCTCAGCTTGACGAAGATTATGCACCCCGGCGCCGTTCGCGGAGAGTGGTGGCTGCCGGGCGGGTTGCGAACATAAGTTCCGGCGGCGTAGTCGCCGTGCTCGTCGGAGAATATTCCGTCGAGCACGAGGAATTCTTCCCCGAGCGCATGATCATGCGGCGGAAATGCGCTACGCGGCGCATAGCGCACGAGCGACGTGGCCCGAGCGACTTCGCTTCCGATGCGGTCGAGCGGACGGCGCTCGACCCCCGCCTGTGGAGATGGAATCCATGGCAGCCCATTGGTCGCAATCACGACGCGCTGGGAGAAGTCCGAATTCAGTAGTTCGCTCAGCATTTCCGGTCGCCGCTGGCGTCGCCGATGTTCACACGGGCCGTGATCAGACTTTAAGGTTCGAGGCGCCACAAACGGCGCCTCGAGCGCTTCGGCCATCGCTTCATTTACCGATCATTGCGGCCGCGGCGGCGCAAGCCACCTCATCCTGTGAACCGGTGCCGCCGGAACACCCGATGGCGCCGATGATCTTGCCGTCCTCGACGAGGGGAATGCCGCCACGCGAGGCAACGACATCGTCGAGCGTCAGCACGTACTTGAAATCCGACTTTTGCACCGCGTCTTCGAAGGCCTTGGTCGGCCGGCGGAACTTTACCGCGGTGCGCGCCTTGTGTTCCGAGATCGCGATCGAGGCGAGTTGGGCGCCATCCATGCGCAGGAAGGCGACCAGATTGGCTCCGGAATCTACCACTGCGACGTTGAGCTGCCAGCCGCGCTTGGCAGCCTCGGCCACGGCGGCCTGTGCCACGGCCTGGGCGCGCTGAAGCGAGATCGGCGCGCCATAGGGCATGCTGAACGGCGTCTTGTCGGGAATTGCGTCAAGTGGGTTTGCGGCGGGCTCGACCTGGTCCGCAGCCTGGCCGATGCCGGCGCCGAGCAGCACAGCGGTGGTCAGGAGCGGCATGACTATACGTAGATTCATTGTCTGATCCTCCCTGAGGCGATCCTTTAGCCGATCTCTGCGAGATGACCCGGTCGCCCAGCCTCGATTCTAGAGCAGAACGAAGCAAACCGAGCCGAGAAGCGGTTATAGCGAGAGGGCGGCTCAAGAGCGGCGATTCCTCACCGTGAATATCAGGCGCCGCGGCTATTCCGGACGGCCCAGCCGAGCCATATCAGGCCGCAAGGTTTTGCGCGTCAAGAGCCTGTAGTACCTTCCTATGCTCCGCCAGCAGTCCGTCGACGAGCACGCGGGCGTGGTCAAGCTTGCCTTCCGCAGCAGCTGCCTCCACATCCTTGCATAGGTCCGCGAATGCCATCGCGCCCACATTGGCGCTGCTCGACTTCAGGGCATGCGCTGCCTGCCTGATGCTCTCGGTGTCATTGGACATCGTCGCTGTTCGCATGGCGTCAGTCAGAGCGAGCGAGCTCGAGGAATATAGTCCGAGCACCTTAGCAAGAAGGTTCGGGCCGCCCGGCCGGTGTAATGCCCGTATGCGCCCCAGCGCCTGTCGATCGAGGACGGCAGCTTCGACATTCACGGCAGAATCTGCTTGTTCGCTGTCGGCTACACAGGACTCGAGAACCCGATACAACTGATCGCTCGTGAACGGCTTGCTCAGGTAGCGGTCCATCCCCGCCGCGAAGCATTTCTCGGCGTCCCCGCTCAGCGCGTTGGCGGTCAGCGCCACAATTGGCGTGCGTGAGCGCTGATGTTCCTTCTCCCATTCACGAAAGCGGCTTGTAGTAGCGTAGCCGTCCAGCTTCGGCATCTGGCAGTCCATCAGCACGACTTCGTAACGATTAGCCGCTAGTTTTTCAAGCGCCTCCTCGCCGCTCCAGGCGCTGACAGCTTCCACTCCCAGTTCTTGCAGCATGGCCTGGGCGACTTGCTGATTCACGGGGTTATCTTCGACCAGAAGAACCCTGTGTATGCGTGACATTTTATGGCCGCTTTGAGCCGCCGCATTTGCATCTTGCATCGAGGCCTCGGTGGTCGCCTCTGCCGCGGGGAACTGGTCGGTCAGGAGCGACGCGAGGCAGGCATGTAGTTGTGCCCGGCGTATGGGCTTGCTTAGCCAGGCCGTTGCCCGGTCCCCCGAGTTGTCCGCGAGCGGCGTCGTGGAAAGGGCTGAACTCATCATCAACAAAGGCACGTCGGCGAATTCAGGACGAGTTCGAATTTCCGACGCCAGCGCTGCTCCTTTCATGTCAGGCATCTGTCCGTCGAGAATCAGAACGTCAAATTGAGCACCAAGGGCCTTACCCAGGATCTGCAGTGCTTGTCGGCCCGAACTCGCCTCCGTCACCATCACCCCCCAACTCGCCAGGTGATGCCTGAGAATCTCCCGATTGGTCGAATTGTCGTCCACGATGAGCATGCGGGTACGATTCAGAACGCTCGTACGCCGGTCGCGCTCTGCAGTCGGATCGGTTGACAGAGGAACCGAGAAATAAAATGTCGATCCTTCTCCGGGCGTACTCGAGACGCCGATTTGACCGCCCATCAGTTCGACCAGCTGCTTACAGATCGCAAGCCCCAGTCCTGTACCCCCGTACTGGCGCGTCGTCGTGCTGTCCTCCTGCGCAAACGACTCGAATATCGCGTTGCAACTCTCGGGCTTGATGCCTATCCCGGTATCCGTTACTTCAAAGCGAAAAGCCGAATTCAGCAGGCCTGAACCTTCGTGGCGCACCGTGATCCTGACTTCGCCGCGTTCGGTAAATTTAACGGCGTTGCTGATGAGATTAATTATCACCTGCCGCAGCCGCTGGCCATCACCGCACACGCGGGTGTCACATTCGGGCGGTATATCACAGATCAGCTCCAGGCCTTTGCTATGCGCGTGCTCGGCCAGAATATCGACTGCATCTTCGACAATGTCGCGCAGACAAAATGGAGCCTTGTCAAGCTCGAGTTTGCCCGCCTCGATTTTCGAGAAATCGAGGATGTCATTGATGATGTCGAGCAACGCGCTGCCGGATTGATGAATCGTGGCGGCATAACGGCGCTGTCGTGCGTCCAACGTGGTCGAGTGACGCAGCAATTCCGCCATGCCGAGCACGCCGTTCATCGGAGTGCGAATCTCATGACTCATGCGGGCCAGGAATTCGCTCTTGGCGCGGCTTGCCGCCTCGGCGCGCTGCAGAGCCTCCTGCGCTTCGGCAACCGCCGCATCCAGGCTCACGGTGCGTTCGCGCACAAGTTTTTCCAGCTCGTTCTGATACACCCGCAGATTCAGGTCCCGCCTTTCGAGTTCCGCCAGCATTTCGTTGAAGTCATCGATAAGTGCGCCGAAGTCGTCGTCTGTCTGTTTGTTCGCCCGGATCGAGAAATTCTTGCTCGCGCAAACATTGCGCGCGACCTGCGCCAGGTCATGTATGGGAGCCGCAATGAACCGCTGCAGGCGGATCGATAGCGCATAGGCCACGAGCAGCGCCAGCAGAAATCCCAGCAGCATGTATTCCGGGGAGCCTGGTAGCGGCCCATAGAGCTGCGTCAGCTCTGCATCGACGTGGATCGTGCCAAGCCGATCGCCGTCCAGTATCACCGGAACCTGGATGTGGACGCCCGTCAGGCCATTAAATCGCGTTGCCTCCATGTCGGGTCCTGCGGCATTGATTGCCCAGTCCCGCAAGCGATCCGACGGCGAGCCGATTTCATTGCCGAAGGTGACGTCCGCAAAGATATTGCCCGCAGCATCGTAGAGCGCCACCGCTCGAATATCCGGATCGACGCGCAGCGACCGAAGTACCTTACGTGCGAGCGCTCGATTGAACGACTTCAACGGCGCACCCGCATTTTCGCCCACCGCCGTCACCAGAGTCAGTAGTTGTTGGGCTTGACTACGACGCAGGGTCAGCACTGCCCCTGAGGCGTACAACGCACCAGCTATCAGAACTGCCGCGGCGGCCGCATAGACCACTATGACGCGCAGCTTCGCGCGTAGCGACAGATTGCTCACCCATTGCATCACGGCGTGACACCCAGCCACACCGAGTTGACAGCTGCGCGCTCGTCGCTGCCGTCCTGCGGCGCGCCTCGAAGCAGCCTCTCCAGATCGGCGACTGGAATCGGCTTGCTGATCAGGTAACCCTGCACCTGATCGCATCGATGTTTACGCAGGAATTCGAGCTGTTCAGTGTTTGCGACACCCTCTGCGATTACTTTCAGCTTGAGCTCACGGGCCATGGCGATGATTGCGGCGCAAATGGCCGCGTCGTCGTCGCTCGTGTGCAGATCTTTGACGAATGATCGGTCGATCTTCAATGCATCGACCGGGAATTGCCGCAGGTACCCCAGAGAGGAATAGCCGGTTCCAAAATCATCGATGGACAAGGCTACGCCTGCGGCGCGCAAGCGCTTCATGCAAACCGTCGTATCGTCGACGTTTCTCATCAACAGGCTTTCAGTAATCTCCAGTTCAAGCTGTTCGGGTTTGACGCCGTATTGCCATAGCGCGCGAAGTACCGACTCTACGAAATCCGCCCTGGCGAACTGCTGCACTGATACGTTGACGGCAATGGTCAAATGACCAAGGTCTTCGCTTGCCCAAGTGTTGAGCTGCTTGCAGGCCTCACGGATGACCCAGTCGCCGAGCTCCGCGATCAATCCGGTTTCTTCCGCCACGGGGATGAATGTGTCGGGAGCAATCCATCCGCGCGTCGCGTGATGCCAGCGCAACAGGGCTTCTACGCCGATGATCGTACCGCTCGAAAGCTCGACTTTTGGCTGATAGAAAATCTCGAAGTCGCCGTTTTGAAATGCGCTCCGAAGATCATTTTCCAGCTCGAGGCGACCGAGCGAGCGGACCGCCATCGAATGCCCGTAGAACGCAACGCCGTTTCGGCCTTGATCCTTGGCCTGGTACATGGCCATATCGGCTTTAACGAGCAAGTCCTCGATATCCGTTCCATCCTGCGGATACAGCGCAATACCGATGCTCGGCGTCACTACAAGACGATGGCCGCCGCAGTCGAGCGGCTCTCCCAGTGACTGCCGTATGCGGTTGGCCACCGCAGCGGTCTGCGCCTCGTCGGTAAGACCGGTCAGCAGCACCACGAATTCATCGCCTCCCAGGCGTGCTACTCGTGACTGGCCGTACCGCTGGCTCTCGGCCGGCGGCGATACCAGGTCGGAAGGCCTGACGCTCTGCTCGAGTCTGCGCGCCACATTTTTCAGCAGCGCGTCGCCGACAGAATGACCGAGGTTGTCATTGATTCGCTTGAAGCGGTCAAGGTCCAGGTAAAGCAGCGCCGTTATGTGGCCGGCCTGTTTGGCAGCTCGAAGAGCGCCGCCCGCTTCCCGCACGAATTGCTGGCGATTCGGTAAACCGGTCAAGATGTCGTAGTAGGCAAGATATTCTATTCGAGCCTTTGCCTTTTGCCGCTCGGTGGTATCGCGGGTAACGATCAGGAGCGTTCCATCGGATTGAGGACGCAGTCGGGCCTCGAAGGATCTCTGATCCTTGCCTCGACCGACCGCGAACTCATAGGTAGTCAGCTCGCAACGGCTATCCCCGCTAACGGCCTGCCGGGCGGCGCGCGCGACGCCTGCCGGTAACACTTCTTCCAGCTGTCTACCGACAAGACTCTTGCTATTGCTTTTGCCAGCGCCCGTGATGTGTTCCAAAAGAACGCCGTCGCGACCGACGATAAAGATCGTATCGGGGAGCGCCTGCAGTAAAGCGCGGTTCTTGTGCTCGCTGGCCTGGAGCGCGCGCATATTGTCCCGGGCGCGAAGAATGAAGCCGATTCGATGCGGCAGGGTCGGCCACAGGACGGGCTTGTGAATGAAATCGGTTGCCCCGACCTGATAGGCCTGGGCGATGGATGCGGTATCGTCGTGGCCCGTGACCATGACGATCGGAACATCGACTCCCGGGCTCATGATGCGCAATGTCGCGCATAGGTCGAAACCATTGCTGCCCGGCAATTCGACGTCGAGCAGCACTAGGTCGGGTTTGGCGTTCTCGAATGAGGCGATGGCATCCTTGCTGTTAGTGGCGATCCTGGCGTCGAAGCCGGCGTGCTGCAGGGTCTCGCTGGCCAGGAGCGTGAACGCCGGATCATCATCGATGATCAGCACGCACCGTCGCGGGTAGCTCTGGAATGGCATGCATTGTTCTTCACTTATTGAGACCGTCATAGCGACGCGAGATCGTCAGAACAACAGTGCCTGCTTGCGGAACGCGAGCGCGAGCGCGCCGCGCCGTGACCGACGAGCGTTTATCCGCACAGGATAAGGAATGGTTCGTCCGCTCATACAAGCTCACTATCAGCTCGACGTTTCCTAATTCTTATCGACCTTAGCTGAGGGTATCGTCGTCTTGTCGGCAGCAACCCCACAATTTGTCTAAGAAATTTTCAAACAATAGGGGTATGGCGGAGAAACCGAGAACCGGGTCACAACCTGGAGACTCGGGCGAGGCGCAGCGCAATTCGCAGCTGTGGCGCACTCAACTTGGAATACTTGTCCAATGCACCGACCAGCGAGCAGGCACTGGCGGGGGTTTCGGGCGCGTTCAGCGCTAGGCGTGCTCGAGCATCCGTATGCATGCGGCTGAGTGCAGGTTCGGCAGGTCGACGGGCGTCGCTGCCGGTTCCGGAAAGGCCTTTGGAACGCCAATGGATCCAATATCTTCGTATATGCAAATATTATATCTTTAAAGTGACAATAATTGATGCTCCGCAGCGTAAACCGCCTGGTCCATGGCTTAGCCGCGTATCTTCGACGCTATGCCAGGAGTGCCACCTGGAGCCCGCCGTCCGGTGCTGCCGTGGTCATCGGATCGCGCCTTGCTAGCGGCGAATTCGGTCAATTCCAGCCACGAGATCGTAGAAGGAACTCAGTAACGGCAATGAGAGCTTCAGCTGGGCCGCTTTGCGGACGGCATGACCCAAGGTCGCTTCGACTTCCAGCGGCCGCCCGGCTTCCAGGTCCTGCAGCGTGGATACCCGGTGCTCCGGCGCGCTCGATTTCATATCGAGGCCGAATTTCTCAAGCAGCGCCATCGCGTCTTGCTCCGACTCGCGGCAGATCGTCGCTACCGGCAGCATCGCTCGGTCGGATAGCCGAACCTCACAGGCGGCGGCGAGCATCCCGACTTCGCGCACCAGACGTACCAGCACCCGCGCCGTTCCCGCATCGATGAGATATTTCCAGGTGAGCGCACGCGTGGTGACGGACAGCGCCATCAGAGCCGCGTAGGCGGCGAACTTCGACCACTCGAGACTAAGAATGTCCGTAACGGGGCTCGCCCGAACACCGGCTGCATCGATGGTCTCGGCAATCTGACGAGCCCGGGCGCTATCGTTACCGTCAAGCTCGCCGACAAACAGATTGGCATTACGCGTAAAGAGTACCTCGCCGGAGCCGAGCATCTCTCCGCTCAGATTGGCCAGGCAACCGAGCACGCGTTGCTTGCCGAAGGCATCGGCGAGCAGATCATCCTTCATCATTCCATTCTGAATCGAGAATGCGACGCCGATGTCGGCGCGGCGGAGCGATGCGAGAACGGCTTCGGTGACGTAGGTCTTGGTCGCAATGATGAGTACCCCGGCGCCGGTCAATTGAGACGGGTCAGTCAATGTCGGCACGGATTGCGAGAACACGACCAGGCCCTTGATGCGCAGGCCATCCTGTGCGATCTGCCGCGCGCGTCGGGCACGCACGAGCATGACCACGCAGTGGCCGGAGCGCGCCAGGTGGGCGCCGATAATGGAACCGATCGCGCCGGCACCGACAATCGCGAAATCGACATTAGGCATGGTCTGGCTCTTGCCGCGGTGCCGCACCGAGGAGCTTGCAGCCCTGGGGCTTAAGGCGAGCGCCAGCGGGGAGAATGACTTGGTTAGCAGGCGTCTTTTTCATGCAACCTCTGCGGGTGCGTTCGACCCCAGGCATGACGGCGTTGAAGCCGGCCGAGTTTAGCGCTGTCGCCGGATGGCTATGTACCGTGCCCTCCTGCGGTCAACGCGAATGCGCTTGAATCGCTATAGTTGCTCATCGGTTTCGGCTTTACCGCGGCGATCGAGCCGGGAGAAGTTTCATGTCACAGACAACCGAACTAAATACAGCACCGGCATTGCTGGGTCGAGCGGTCCGGGCGCTGCGGCCGTGGGCGCTGCTCACCGTGGTTGGCGGCCTTTCGAGCTGCGGCGGTTATAACAATTGCGATAATTGCTACAATTACACTCCATCCGAAGTCTCATACGGACTGGTCGCTGCCGATTTCAACGGCAACGGCTTCACCTCGATCGTGCAGACGAGCACCGTGAAGAGCGGTTTTGCGCCCTACCCGGGCAACCTGAAGGCCTATCTTTCCACCGGAGCCGGCGCCTTCGCGGCGCCGGTGCTCACGAGCGATGGTGACAACCCGCTCTACCTCGCCACGGCCGACCTCAATGGCGACCATCTGTCCGATATCGTCTCGGCAAGCTATGAGGATGGCACCCTGGCGGTGTTCTTCAATGACGCGCAGAGCCCGGGTACCTTCAACTCACCGCTGGTGCTGTCTTCGCCCGGCGCCTCGCAGGTCGCGATCGGCGACATGAACGGCGACGGTCTGCCCGACCTCGTCTCGGCTGATTACAACGTATCGTTATTCCTACAAACCTCCCCCGGCACCTTCGCCAGTCCGATCCCGCTGTATTCGGGCGGCGCCAACTGGGTGGCCGTCGGCGATCTCAACGGTGACGGCATTCCCGATGTCGCGCTGACCGACAATGTTGGGGTCAAGGTGCTGATGCATACCGGAGCGGCCGCGGCGACCACCTATGCCGCGCCGGTCACGGTATTTACGCAGACCGCCAATGCCGCTTTTTCGGGTGCCAATCTGATCGCGATCGCCGATGTGAATGGCGATGGCCTGAACGACCTGGTGATCACCGATCCGGGGCCGGCCGGCGGTGCAGCACCGACCGTCTCGGTGCTGCTGCAGGATCCGGCTCATCCCGGCCAGTTCCTGCCGGCGGTGAGCTACGCGACCGCCGCGGGCAGTCTGGCGCAGTCGATCGTCGTGGCGGACGTGAGCGGCGACGGGCTCCCGGACATCGTCATCGGCGGGGACAATGCAGTCAGCGTGCTGCTGCAGGACCCGAGCACCCCGGGTACCTTCCTCGCGGCGACCAACTACCCGGTCGAGGACGCCAACCAGATCGCGATTGCCGATGTCAACGGCGACGGGCTGGTGGACATCATCATCGCCACAGGGCCGACGCATCCGTCGGTCGGCGGCGTCATCACCAACCACCCGGGCGTGCTGCTGCAGAGCGCCACTGCCCCGGGCACTTTCACGGCGCTGCAGGATCTGCCGTAGCCGGAATTGCATCGGGCGTGAGCGCGAGGATCTCCTCGGTCTTCATCTTCACGGTAGCGCGGCGGCGCTGCCTGGCGGCTCGTCTTATAAGCTGCCGAAGATTCTGCAGTGGTTCTCTGGCAATATCGGCTTTCACCTGCGGCTTGGGACGAGCGGGCCAAGCCGCAGGTCGGCTATGGGCGCATGCGCCAGGTTCGACGGCAACAAAAGGAATTCGCGGCTCGCCAAGAGCCGCCGGAGGCATCAGGATTCAATCCGCCATGGAAAACCGTATGAATGTCAGGACCACCGATACCACAATGGCCGTGTTCCTCGATCTGGAGAACATCGCCCTCGGGGCGCGCGACGCCAGTTACCCCAGTTTCGACATCCAGAAGGTGCTCGAGCGGCTGCTGCTCAAGGGCCACATCGTGGTCAAGAAGGCGTATTGCGACTTCGATCGCTACAAGGACTTCAAGCGCGGCCTGCACGAGGCCGCCTTCGAGCTGATCGAAATCCCGCACGTGCGCCAGTCGGGCAAGAACTCCGCCGACATCCGCATGGTCGTGGACGCGCTCGATCTGTGCTACACCAAGAGCCATGTCGACACCTTCGTCATCATCAGCGGCGACTCGGACTTCTCGCCGCTGGTCAGCAAATTGCGCGAGAACGACAAGACGGTAATCGGCGTGGGGGTCAAGAATTCGACGTCGGACCTGTTCATCAATAATTGCGACGAATTCATTTACTATGACGATCTGGTGCGCAAGGAGCCGTCAAAGGCGCGCCGACGCACGGCGGCAGCCGCGTCCGCCAGCCCGGCGCCGAAGGCCGAGAAGAGCGGTGAGAATACGGGTCCCGACCGGACAGAGGCGCTCGATTTGGTGGTCGAAACCTTCGAGGCGGTCGCCGAGGAACGCGGCGAGACCGAGCCGATCTGGGGATCGATGATCAAGCAGGCCATCAAGCGGCGGCATCCGGGTTTCAATGAGCGCGCTCATGGATTTCGTTCGTTTAACGACCTGCTGGCCGAAGCGCAGAAGCGCGGTTTCCTTGAATTGCAGGCTGACGAAAAATCCGGCGGCTACACGGTCCGCGCCGTGGACCGGCCGACGCCGCGCGCCAGCTGAGCGGGCTTCGACTCGCCAGGACGCACCCGATGGTGCTCATGCCGGCGTTTCCTCTGTGGTGGTTGGGCCCCGTGGCCGCGCCTGGCTGCTGCCCCGGTGCCTTCAGTGCCTGGGCTTGCGGAACTTGAGCAGGAAATTGTCGGCTTCGCCGACGGCGATATACCGCTCGCGATCCTTATTGCCCTGCGAGAGCGTGGGCGGCAGCGTCCAGACCCCGTCGACCCAGTCCTTCGTGTCGCGCGGATTCGCAAGTATCTCGGAGGAGCCGATCAGCTCGAAGCCGGCCTGTTGCGCGAGCGTGATCGTATAGTCCTGGCGCACATAGCCATTCTTCGCCTCCGGATCCTGTGGCCGATCGGTGCGGCCGCGATGCTCCTCGATGCCGAAGATGCCGCCGGGCTTGAGTGCCCGAAAGCAGGCCGCCAGGGCCTGCGACGCATAGCCGCCATCCATCCAGTTGTGCAGGTTGCGAAACGTCAGCACCAGATCGGCCGATCCCGGCGGGGCGATGTCGAACTGGCCAGGTCCGAGCGTCGTCTGGATGATCGGGCCGTAGTGGTCTGGCTGCGCGGTGAAGCGCGCGCGCCATCGCACCACCGAGGCGTCCTCGTCGGTATCCCCCGGCGCCGGCAGCGCGACGTAAAAGTGGCCATGGAGAGCGAGATACGGACCTAGGATATCCGTCCAGTAGCCGCCACCTGGCCAAAGCTCGACCACCGTCTGGGTCGGCGCGAGGCCGAAGAACGTCAACTCCTCCACCGGATGTCGCACGGGATCGCGTGCAATCGCAGCCGGCAACCTCACCGGGCTCGCGACCGCCGCGCTCAGTGCGGGATCGACATGTGCCGGGGCGGTCGGTGCAGTGGCGCAATCCGCCAATGCCAGGAACGTCGCGGCGAGCGCTGACATGAACGACAGGCGGGTTGGCATGCGCTGCGCCTTGGGGCGACGTTCCACCCCTGCAGTATCCCAAAATCCAGCGCCCTGCGGCGACCTGTCGCCACACCCGCTCCCGGGACAGCGCGGCTCATGAGCCTGCCGAGATCGAACCCGCTCCGCGAATACTGGAATGTTGGGGATGTGTAGGATGTATGCGCCGGGGCGTCGTGATATGCGCGCGTGCGTCCGGGTTGCACCCGCGCACCGGCGTGTCTTCGGGCGTCACTCATGATGAGAGGATGTGCATGGTGCAAAAGATTCCCCCAGGCGTCGGTCCGCGCTATCCGCAAGTCGTAGTCCTGGTGGGCGCCACGGGCGACCTTGCTCGTCGGAAGCTGTTACCGGGGCTGTTCCATCTGTCCACTGCCGGGTTTATTCCCGGCTGCCGGATCATCGGCGTCTCGCTCGATGAGCTCGACCGAGACGGCTTCCGCGAGGTCGCTCGCAGGGCACTCGATGAGTTCTCCACGCGCAAGGTGAACGAGGTCGACTGGAATGCCTTCGTCCAGAATCTGGACTACGTGCCGCTCGCCGCTGGTGCCGAGGTCCTCAAAGCGGCAGTGGACCGGGCGGAGCAGGCGTTCGCAGCCGAATGCCGTCGCCTGCATTACATGAGCGTGCCGCCGAGCGCGGCCTTGTCGGCGGTGCGGATGCTTGGCGATGCCGGTCTCGTCGACCGGTCCCGGATCATCATGGAAAAGCCGTTCGGCACCGACCTGGCGAGTGCGGTATCGCTGAACGCCAGGCTGCATGAGGTATTTGACGAGGACCGGATCTTCAGGATCGACCACTTCCTTGGCAAGGAGCCGGCGCAAAACATCCTCGCCTTCCGTTTTGCCAACGGGTTGTTTGAGCCGATCTGGAACCGCAACTTCATCGATCACGTGCAGATCGACGTACCGGAGACCCTGGCCCCCGGTAAACGCGCCGGATTCTACGAGGCGACCGGGGCGTTTCGCGACATGGTGGTGACTCACCTGTTCCAGATCCTGGCATTCACGGCGATGGAGCCCCCGACGGCCCTGGAGCCGTCGCCCATCAGCGAGGAAAAGAACAAAGTCTTTCGCAGCATGTTGCCGATCAGGCCGACCGATGTAGTGCGCGGGCAATACACCGGATACCGGTCCGAGGAAGGCATCAATCCGGAGTCGGACACCGAGACCTTCATCGCGCTGAAATGTTCGATCGACAACTGGCGCTGGGCCGGTGTTCCTTTCTTCCTTCGCACCGGCAAACGGCTTGCCGAGGGGCAACGGATCATTTCCATCGCCTTCCGGGAGCCACCCAAGAGCATGTTCCCCGCCGATTCGGGTGTAGGGGCACAAGGCCCGGACCATCTGACATTCGATCTGGCGGACGCCTCGAAGATGTCGCTGTCGTTTTACGGCAAGCGCCCCGGTCCGGGCATGCGACTGGACAAGCTGAGCCTGCAGTTCGCCATGCATGACACCGGTCTCGTCGGCGATGTGCTCGAGGCATATGAGCGGTTAATCCTTGACGCTATGCGGGGAGATCACACCCTGTTTACGACCGCCGAGGGCATCGAGCGGCTGTGGGAGGTATCGACCCCATTGCTGGAGGCACCTCCTGCGGTTCGCCTCTACGCCCCAGGCTCATGGGGACCCAACGCGATCCATCAGCTCGTCGCCCCAAATGCATGGCGGCTGCCTTTCGAGCGAGTCTGGCGAGACCCCAATCGCCTGGGCAGCTGAGCGGCTTGAGCAGAACTCGCGGCCGTGCAAGGCATTTCTTCGCGAACGACGCTGCGCGTCGGCGCTGTTTGAGCGGTCCACAGGCCAATGCTAAGGTCGCGCCAAGGAACGCGGACGGGGAGATATTATGAGCGATGAAATCGTCTTCTATCACAACCCCATGTCACGTGCCCGCACGGTGCATTGGATGCTGGAGGAAGTCGGCGCGCCGTATCGCATCGAGCTCGTCGACCTCCAGAAAGGTGAGCAGAAAAAGCCCACGTTTCTGGCGGTGAATCCCATGGGCAAGCTTCCGGCGATCGTGCATCGTGGCACGGTCATCACCGAAACCGGCGCGATCTGTGCCTATCTCGCCGAGGCGTTCCCGGCGGCAGGACTTTCCCCACGCTGGGACGAGCCCATACGCGGAACCTATCTGCGCTGGATGTTTTTTGGCGCCGGGTGCGTCGATTCGGCGCTCATGGACCGCATGTTATCGCGCCCGACACCGGAAAGAACTTCGGCATTAGGCTACGGTCGATACGAAGATCTGGTTGATACATTGGAGAAGGCGATTACGCCCGGTCCTTACATATTGCATGACCGCTTCAGCGCCGCCGATGTCTACATCGGCTCGCAGATCGGCTTTGGCATGATGACCAAGACTCTGGAGCCGCGGTCATCGTTTCAAAGCTACATGCGCCGGCTGTCGCAGCGTCCGGCCTTCAAGCGCTTCGAGGAACAGAGCGAGAAGCTGCTGGCCCAGATGAAGGTGGCGGTCTGACACGCAACCCCGGGACTTTAGGAGATGAGATGAACGCCGCCCGTCCTTTGGCAGGAGGGCGAGATGGAAGCGAAGAGGAAGGACCCCCTGTCCATACGGCATCGATGTGCCAGAGTGG